>ENA-ORTH01000006-ORTH01000006.1-human-gut-metagenome-genome-assembly--contig:-NODE-6-length-228719-cov-5.312371_pt1 | contig 228719 bp, 202 predicted proteins | sample MGYA00241914_ERZ509192 | MGnify/ENA primary metagenome ERZ509192 (study PRJEB26280, sample SAMEA2338826) | human gut metagenome | biome: human gut; feature: human-associated habitat; material: faeces...
GTCAGTTCAAAAATATTTGATTAATTTATTGGAATTTTATATTTTTGTCATGGAAATATTATATAATTTGCAAATAAATATAAATTATATAGAAATATTATATCTTTTTTATAAAAATGTTGTATAATTTATGTACAAACACAAATGGGGGAAGAGATATGTCATTGTGGGATTATAAAATATTAGATCTTATCGTGAAAGAGGGCAATCTTAGAAAAGCGGCAGAGTCCATGCATCTGACGCCGGCAGCAGTCAGTCATTCGTTGGCTAAATTAGAGAAGGAATTTGGACTGCCTCTGTTTGTGCGTGGCCGTCGCAGTATGGAACTTACACAGTACGGTAAAATGCTTTTGCCACATATACGCACAATACTGGACGCGGACATGCGCCTGCACTCAGAACTTCAGCGTATCAAAGGTGATATGAACGGCCTTGTGCGGATTGGTGTCATCAACAGTGTTTGTTGTGCGTGGCTGCCGGCAATTTTGCAGCGGCTGCATGAGAGTCTGCCCGACGTGAGTATCAATATTTATCAAGGTGGTTATGACGAACTGGAGAACGGTCTGCTTAATGGTTCTCTTGAGCTGGCGTTTGTAAGCCTTCCTACACGCAAAAACCTTGCCGCAATTCCTCTGCTGCATGATCGTCTGTTGTGTATTACTCCTAGCAGTTTTATACCTGTCAACGTCTCTTATATAACTCTTGAGGAAATAAAACATTTTGAACTTATTATACCTGGACCAGGTTCAGATTTCGACGCAATCGCTTTCATGGAAGCAAACGGTCTTGATACTAAGTCAGTACACTCAATACAGGAGGACAGCTCCATCATTGCTCTTGTGGAAAGTGGCCTTGGTGTCAGTATCATGCCGGAGCTGGTACTGGAAAAGAACAGCAGAGGCATAAATGTCTATCCGATTGAGAGCGCACCTTACCGATTGATAGGCATTGCCACTTTGACAAACACCCATCCGTCTAGTCCCGTCTCTGCAATTGTGAAACTTATTATGGATTATGTCCGGGAAGAGTATCCGACAGAAATGCCATACTTTAGAAAGTAATATGCTTAATGTGAATTGAAGGGGAATGTGAGAAAAATAATTAAGCGGAAAAATTCTTAATTATCAAATGGATAATAGGCATAACTGTTCAAAGAGAGAGGAGAAAAGAACAGTATGCCTGTGAAGGGGTACAAATACTTCGTGTATGAAAGGCATAAATAGTTCAAAAGGTTCTTCTATGGTGAAATAGCATAGAAGACCTTTTTTTGTTACGGGAAAGACGTTATCATGACAATGTGTAAGAGTATTTTTAAATAACAGTAACACTTCGTCATAGATGAGCATTACCTTGTATACTTGTTCACTAAGTGAGTCAATATGTCGCACAAGAGGTGGTCGCCATAGACAATTGTGTTTGGCGCGCAAAGTGGGACTGTGCTCTCCAAGATTGAGAGAAAGGGGAGTTAAAGTGGGTTTGCTCACTATTTTTCCCGTCTTGCTCGGTCTCTCAGCAACAGAATAAAGAGTACAGTCCATATGCACCAAGCCAGAGTACAGCCCAGGCCTGGCTGGATTAGATCAATCACAACCGCGAACAGAAACACTATTCCCATGATGATCATTTTTTTTCCGTAACAACGGCACATTTCTTTCTCATCAAATTTTTCGCGCTCTTTGACGGACTTTGTATTGTAGCCGGACAGGAGAGAGGCAGCTTTGCCATTTGATCGGAAAAAATAGAGTCCGAGAAGGAGCGAGATCAATCCCATAGGAAGATCCATGAGCAATGGAAACATAAATTTTCTCCTTATAAAACGAAATGGTTCTATGTTTATTTTAGCAGAATGAAGTATTGATTACAATCGATAAAACATACCGCAGAGGTATTGACAAATTTATGTAAAGTGAATATAATGTGCTTACTCAATAAGCACAGTTTAAAGAAAGGTGTCGTGAAAGATGCAGATTATTATCAGTAACAATGCAGATAAACCTATTTATGAGCAGATTACGTCACAGTTTAAAGCTATGATTATGAGTGGAGAGTTGCATGCCGGGGATACAATTCCTTCTGTGAGAGCGCTGGCAAAGTCGATTCATGTCAGTGTCATCACCGTTCGGAAGGCATACGAAGAGCTGCACAGGGAGGGGTTCATAGAAACTGCTGTGGGCAGAGGAAGCTTTGTGGCGGCGAGAAATAAGGAATTTTACCAGGAAGAACAGCAGCGGTTGGCAGAAGAACATTTACAGATTGCGGCAGAGATAGGGAGAATCAATCAGATTTCTCTAGAGACTTTAAAAGAGTTGCTAACGATTTTTTATATGGAGGACGAGTAAAATGGAGAGTATTCTAAGACTGAAAGAGGTGTCAAAGGCTTATAAAAAATCTGATTTTCGACTCGAACAGATTTCCTTTTCTGTACCTTATGGTTCTATTGTGGGATTTGTTGGAGAAAACGGAGCGGGAAAATCCACGACAATCGGATGCGTTTTAAACACAATATCCCGTGACAGCGGTTCCATAGAGGTATTTGGAAGGGAAATGCAGGAACAGGATGTAGAAATAAAGCAGAGGATTGGGGTTGTCTATGATGGAGAGAATTTTCCTGGATATTATTCAGCGGGACAGCTCTCTGACATTTTTAGAGGAATTTACGAGAAATGGGATGACGCGCTTTTTCAGTTTTATCTGAAAGAATTTGGGCTCAGTAAAGGTCAGAAAATCAAGACCTATTCCAAGGGAATGACAATGAAGCTGGCAATCGCAGCAGCGCTTTCCCATCATCCAGACTTGTTGATTTTGGACGAGGCTACCAGTGGGCTTGACCCAAGTATGAGGGATGAGATGCTGGATATTTTTTTGGACTTTGTCGGCACAGAAAAACGTTCCATTTTATTCTCTACTCATATTACCAGTGACTTGGAAAAGATTGCAGACTATATCGTTCTCATTCATAAAGGGAAAATCCTGCTGACGGAGGAAAAAGATAAAATTGTTTACCATTATGGAGTGATGCGATGCGGGAAGGGCCAATTTAATGCGATGGAGGAAAATGACAAAATTGCTTGGCGCAGGCGGGACTATCAGATCGACGTGTTGGTATCAGACAGGGAAAAGATCTTGAAAAAGTATCCGGGGACGGTGGTCGATCATGTTTCTATTGACGAATTGGTGGTATTGCTGACGAAAGGGGAGAAAAGATGAGAGGTCTGTTGATAAATAATTTTTATGGAATTGCGGAGAATGTGAAAATATTTATAGGAGTGATTGTCTTTGCGGGAGTGATTTTTTCAATTTTAGGAGATACTTCCATGGTCAGTGTTTTTGCATTTATTCCGGCTCCAGTGATGGCAATTCTCGCCGTTTCATGTCTAAGAAAAGAGAGTGCCTCGAGATGGTGTCAATATAAATGTACTTTACCGGTGAGACGAAAAGATATTGTGAAGAGTCAATATATCAGTCATGCGGTCTGTGGAGCGGCAGGTTGTGCAGCAGTGGCACTTTTTTTGACAGTGTCTGTCTTGATTCATGGAAATGTTTACTTTTATTATGGTTTTCGTGATGCGGTCACTTTGGTTCTGGGAGGAGGCATCCTGGCCTTCTTGATTGGTGCAGTGGCCTATCCTCTGTATTATTGGTGGGGAGAAGAAAGGGCGGAGATCGCCATGGTTTTGGCTGTGCTGGGAGCGGCAGGGATTGTCGTTGCCCTGAGTATGCTCGCCAATGTGATTGTTCAGGGCGAGACGGTGTCTGATTTCACTTATTATGTGAGCCTGGTGATTATTTTGGCTGTGACAGCGGCCGCGTATATGGGGTCTTATGCCATATCGGCAATGATTTATAAGAAAGTGGAAAGATAAAAGAAAAATGGAGTTTATAAGCCCTAATAAGGAATTAAAAAGGAGAGTTAGCAATGTTTCAGATTAGAAACGAGGAGAAAACGGACTATAAAACGGTGGAAGAGATCACGAGGAAAGCGTTTTATAATTTGTATGTCCCAGGGTGTGTGGAGCACTATCTGGTTCATATTATGAGAGAGCATGAGGATTTCCTGCCGGAGCTGGATTTCGTGGCTGAGCTGGATGGTGAGGTGATTGGAAATATCATGTACACGAAGGCAAAGCTGAGGGACGAGGCGGGGGAGACGAAGGAGATTCTGACTTTTGGCCCGGTCAGCATCCTACCTGAGTACCAGAGAAAAGGATATGGAAAAGCTCTGATAGAATACTCTTTTGGGAAAGCGGCCGCGCTTGGGTACGAGGTGATCGTCATATTCGGAAATCCGGGCAATTATGTCAGCAGAGGCTTCCGAAGCTGTAAGAAGTACAATGTCTGTCTGGAGGGCGGGAGCTATCCGGCGGCGATGATGGTAAAGGAGCTGAAAGAGGGCGCCCTGGATGGACGGAAATGGTTCTACTATGACAGCCCGGTTATGCAGATTGATGAAACGGAAGCCCAGAGGTTTGATGACAGCTTGGAAAAAATGGAAAAAAGACATCAACCGAGCCAGGAAGAATTTTATATACTCAGCCATTCCACGGTGCAGTAGAAGACAAAAGCAAGGCGTTCAGCAATAAGTGCTGGATGCCTTGCTTTTATATGACCGCACTGCGGCGAAGAGGAAAATGCTGCTGGTACAGTATGCCGCGATAAGGCAACTCACCGCACAGAGGCGCCATGGCGGTGCGAAAGATGAGCGGTGCCTTCGATTTTCTGGTTCTCTACTGCCGTGTTTACAAAACGTCTGACATCCTGCGTGGGAGTTAAGCTGTACAGCAGGCCGTAGGGAATGCTGTAATCCCAGTTTACGGGGATGGAGACCAATGCCGGGTGGACTTCTGTCCAGCAGTCCAGTGTGAGAAGAACCTTGCCGGTTTCTGAACAGCGGTTGAAGACGGAGATGTCGTAGAACTGGGGCGTGTCTTCGATTTGAATCTGCGGGTGGAAGGTTTCCAAATCCTTTCGGATGGAGTCGTTGGTGTCGGAATCTCCTCGTTTGACCATCATCAGAGTCTCCCCGTACAAATCTTCAATTTCGATGCGGGACCGGCCCGCGAGAGGATGCTCTTTGGAGACGGCGACCATCTTTTTATATCTGCCCAGAGGCAGCATATTACAGCGGTCCAGCCAGAGCTTGGAATCGCAAACTCCGATTAAAAAATCAAATTTCTCCCCCAGCTGTGAGATCTCTGAGAGGATTCCCTCATGATTGTCTTCGAAGGGAACCAGATGGAGCCTGTAATCAGGAAATTCTGCGCTGACCTGGCACCACAGGTCCATAAAAGGCTTTGCCGGGTTCAGCAGGGAAGTGCCCACGTGAAAGGTGCGGCTGCCGATGTCGGCTGCTTTTCTGGCGCTTTCAATGGAACGTCTCGAATACTCGAAAAGAAATTTAGCGTCCCTATAGATGGACTCTCCGGCAGGAGTCAGGCGAATTCCGGCGGGGCTTCGCTCTATCAATGTCAAGTTCAGATGTGCCTCCAGGGCGTTGATTTTTTTCATGACCGCGGTGGGGGAGATAAAGAGCAAATCAGCAGCTTTTGTAAAGCTGCCGCAGTCTGCCGCGCAGACGAAAACGCTTAGCTGTGGGTTAAACATAGGCTCCTCCTTGTCTGTGGAAAATAAATTTGTATGAACAATAAGTTTATACAATGATAACACAACGGAGATTCCGAGTCAAAGCGAAAGGGCCTATAATGGAATCAAGATATAGCGGATGCCGTTCACTGTAAAAGCGGACGACAGCGGTCCGGCCGGTTTAGGCTGCGTGAACGGACAGCGTTGAGAGATAAAGGAGGATGACGTATGGCGGAACTTATCGCATATTTTTCAAGGGGAGATGAAAATTACGTCAGTGGTATGCTGAAGAATCTGACCGTCGGCAACACGGAAATTGCGGCAGAGCTTCTAAGGGAGCTGACCCAGGCGGATATCTTTAGGATAGAGCCCATCCAAGAGTATTCCAAGAACTATAATGAATGTATTGCTCAGGCGCAGGCAGACCAGAAGATGGATGCCCGCCCAAAACTGAAAGCATATCCACAGAATTTGGAAAACTATGACACGATTTATCTTGGGTACCCCAACTATTGGGGGACGATGCCGATGGCGGTGTTTACGTTTTTGGAGCATTTTGATTTTGACGGAAAGGTGATTCGTCCATTCTGTACCCATGAAGGGAGCGGCATGGGGCGCAGTGAGCAGGATATTCGAAGGCTCTGTCCGGGAGCAGTTGTGGGAAAGGGCCTGCCGATCTATGGAAGCAAAGCAGGAAAATCGGGAAGCGCTTTGGAAAAGTGGTATAGAGAGTAAGGAGGCAGAAAAATGGCAGTGAAGCAGACAGCGGGAAGAAAAAATTTAGGGGAATTTGCGCCGAAATTCGCTCAGCTGAATGATGACGTATTGTTTGGAGAGGTGTGGAGCAGAGAGGGGCAGCTCTCTCTCAGGGACCGTTCTGTCGTGACCGTGGTGGCGCTGATGGCCCAGGGTCTTGTGGACTCTTCTTTTAAGTATCATCTGGTTTCCGCGAAAAACAATGGAGTGACCAGGAAAGAAATCGCTGAAATTCTGACCCATGCGGCTTTTTACGTGGGCTGGCCCAAGGCCTGGGCGGCATTTTATATGGCGAAGGAGGTGTGGGAGGAGGAGATTAAAACGGATGACGCTATGGCGAGCCATGCAAAGTCCATGATTTTTCCCATTGGAGAGTCCAACGATGGATTTGCGCAGTATTTCACCGGGAAGAGTTATCTGGCGCCTCTGTCAGCGTCGCAGGTGGGGATCTTCAATGTGACCTTTGAGCCAGGATGCCGGAACAACTGGCATATTCATCACGCAAAAAAAGGCGGCGGACAGGTTTTAATCTGTGTCGCCGGAAAAGGCAGGTACCAGGAGTGGGGCAAAGAAGCCAGAGAGCTAAAGCCGGGGGATGTGGTGAATATTCCGGCGGGTGTGAAGCATTGGCATGGGGCAGTAAAGGACAGTTGGTTTTCTCATCTGGCGGTGGAAGTGCCGGGTGAGGATACGGAAAATGAGTGGTGTGAGGCAGTGACAGAAGAGCAGTATGAAAAATAACAGTTGCAGACAGGCCTCATGTCCTGTTATCATAGAGGACGGAAAGATGACTGAAAAAAGTCAGACAGAAGTAAAATTGCGAATGATTGTCAATGGAGGAGATCAAAATGAGAAAAAATTTTGGAGCAAAACCATATACCTATCCGCAGCCCGTCTATATTGTAGCGGCCTACGATGAGGATGGTACGCCGGACGCGATGAATGCTGCGTGGGGCGGAATCAGCGATGACACCCAGATTTCCATGTGTTTAAGTCCAGGCCATAAGACGGTGAAAAATATTTTGGCGCGCAAGGCGTTCACCGTCAGCATGGCAGACGCGGCCCATGTGGTGGCCTGCGATTACGTGGGTGTGGAGTCAGGAAATAAGGTAAAAAATAAATTTGAAAAAGCTGGATTTCACGCGGTAAAATCAGAATTTGTGGACGCTCCGCTTATTGAGGAGCTGCCTATGGCGGTGGAGTGCAAGCTGGTAAGCTATGATGCGCAGTCCTGCCGTATGGTAGGAGAGATCGTGAATGTCAGCGCAGATGAGAGCGTACTCGGTGAGAACGGAAAAATTGACCCGGCAAAGCTTGACCCGATCGTGTTTGACCCTGTCAACATGGCGTATTTGAAGTTGGGAGAGAAAGTCGGCAATGCGTTTAAGGACGGATTGGCTTTGAAATGATGGCGGAAGAGGAGAACCCAGATCTTCTAGGAAGGTCTGGGTTCTTTGCGTGCCAAAAGTACTTATGGGGTGTGGAGGGTTGGGGGTTTTGCTTTTTTTGAGGAACGTCTAAATGGAAGCCGAAGCAGATATAATAACAGAAGGACTCCCCAGGAAAAGCCTTCCGCATAGGCGATAATCATATTGCCGAAGAGAGAGACGAGCCCGTAGGAAGTGGTGATTCGAAACAGTAACGATAGGATGCCTGCAGCGCTGGAATAGACCATATCCCCGAGTCCTTCTAAGTACCCGCGTACTGCGGTGGCAAGACCGTAGATGATATAAAAACACGCGATTCTCTGGAAGAAGTTTTGACCTATCCCGACGGCTTCCTCACTTGCCCCGAACAAAGCAATTAGGCGGCCGCCTGTGGGAATGACTAGCACGGTCAGCAGTAAAGAGACGGCAGCCATTAAGATAAGTCCCACGAAAAGTGTTTTTTTTGCCTTTTTAGCTTCTCCGGCACCGTAGCTTTGAGCGGTAAAGGTGGAAATCCCAGATCCTAGATTGATGATGGGAAGCAAAACGATGGTGTCAATACGATACGCAGTGGTGATGGCAGCCACAGTCTGAGTGCCAAATCCGTTCATGAAATTTTGGAGTATCAGGCTTCCGCAGGCGCTGATGCTGGACTGAATCATGGGTGGAAGGCCAAAGCGAACCCCTTGCCTTAGCAATGACAGATTTAGTGGATACCAATGAAGTTGGAAACACAGGAGCGTGTGCTTTCTTGTGGCGTAGACGATTAAGAAGACGGTCATTGCCCCTTGGGAGATCGCAGTGGCGCTTGCGGCCCCTTGGACACCCCAGCGAAAAAAGGCCACAAAAAGGATGTCCAGCACAACGTTTATGGCAGAGGAAAACAAAACTGCCAGAAACGGGGTCCGGCTGTCACCGATTCCACGCAAAGCAGCAGAGTAGACGTTGTACACGGCCAGGCAGGGAATACCTGCCAGAACGATCTGTAGATAACTGCCTGCTAAGGGAAGGGTCTCTGGTGTCGTGTGTAAAAGGCGAAGCAAGGGATAAGCTAGAAAAATGGCGGCTGCGGCGAAGAACAAGAAGACGGCCCCGAGAAATATGCAGAAGGTTGACAAAATATGAGGGATGTCTTTGAATTGTCCGCTGCCGTATTTTTGTCCGAATAGGATGGAAAGCCCTAAGGTAAAACCGGTGATTGCCGTCAAGTAAAAATTAATGACTGTAGTGGTGGAACCAATGGCTGCCAGGGCTAATTCTCCTTCGACGTTTCCGACGATAAAGGCGTCAGCCCAATTGTAAAGTTGCTGTAGTATGCCGCTTAAAATGAGTGGGAGGCTGAATTTTAGCAAAGCGTAGGCGATGCCGTGCTGGGTATCTATAGCAGATGGCTGTTTTGAGTTTTTTATGGTATGTTTAAGTTCCATGTTTCGTTCTCCCTATTTGGCATTGTAAAATATAAAACAGGAATTTTTTATAAAATAAAAACCGTATGTAAGTTAGCCTTGCATACGGTAGGTGCTCACCCGAAATGGTTTACTCAGTTATTCTAACAGATTTGATTGTGAAAGACAAGGATGTTTTTTGCAAATAAAACTGCTCTGGATTTTGTACTTATCGGCCGTATAGTTGTTTATTGAGGGTGTCGCAAAATCATATTGTCTATGATGGAGCGATACCCTCGTTCCGTGTTGTGAAAAAATCCAAACAAAATTTTCCTCCGAAGTAGAAACGCTGGAATTTTCAGGATTCCTGGGAGGCAGAATAAAACTCGAAATATTCAGATTGGGTAAATGGATGGAGGAAACTGTTTTCCTTGAGGGTTTTCTCCATCTCATCTTGGTATTTCTCCATGCGGTTTTGACCAAGGTACACGTATAGGGAAACCTCATAATCACTGTAGCAGGAGAAACGGTAATAAAAGTCTTCTCTGTCATTTAGCAGGCTGGTGTCTAGCTGGAAATAGATAGTCTGATAAAAACCATTACCGAGATTGCAGCGTTCATACAAGGTTTCGACGGTTTTGGTGAATTTGGATATCAGATCTTGCTCCGGTTCGTAGGGAAGCGTGACTGTTAACTGTTCAGGGGAAGAACTTTTGACTTCGATATCAGGATCGATGCTCTTGGCCTCTGTCTGGATCTTATCCAGAAACGGATTTTCTAAAATCCAGTCTTTGTCAATGTCCACATCCAAATCCAGTGTTCCGTCTGCACAGGTATAGCTGATGGTGTCTGCGGAGTAGTTGCTTGTACTCTTGACTTCTGTCATCATTGTGTACAGGAAATCAGCGAGAGTTTTCGTTTTCATGCGGGCAGTCTTAGCAGGGGTTAATTCTACGGTTCCGTCTGTGATAACATCAGAAATTTTGCAGGAGGCCAGTTTATAACCGCCAAAGGTCAGATATAAAGTGTCTCTCCCATGGTCTAGCATTGTTTTGGTACATGTCTGCAGATTCTCGATATCATATTCATCGCTGAATTTCATCATCCAGGTATTTGCGGGCTGCTTTTCTTCAAATATCATGTCTCCCGCGGAAGAAGATGAGAGGTACATGGATGCACCTCCCAGATCGGACAGTTTGATTCCACCGCGCTGAATCAGCAGTGACGCCATTTCAAGATATAGATCTTTCTTTGCGATTTTCAGAGTAATGTCTTGTTCTTGAAAGGAGGAGATGCCGAAGGCGTAAGGAACATCAAGGGTATCCATCAGTATCTTGAAGTCAGCCAGTGTCTCATACCACTCTCCATTGGACAGCTCGGCCAGAGGACTGCAAGTATACTGCAGGTATACGGCGGGGTCTTCGATGGAGGCTTCATTGACCTGATTATCTCCCGCGATCATGGAGGATTCCACTTCTTCCCAGGTAGTGGGCGGAAGGTAGGAATAGGCAAGGTCTGACTCATAGGACTCGTGGGTGATATCGTATGTGAGCAGTTCGTAGAAGGATTTATCCTGAATCCAGCTGGTTAGGCACAGCTTTTGAAAATTGTCGCGGTCATAGATGGTATATATGAAAGAACCCAGGGAACTTTTATAATAGTTTTCGGTTGTCCAGGTGTAGTCTCTGAACAACGTCAGAGAGTCGTCAGGATATTTCTGAAGATATGTTTGAACTTGTTTTTTGGTCTTATCATTCAGCGTAATTTCCAGATAATAGTAGGCTTCGTTTTCTGGAATGTCTGCGTATTCCTCAGAGTCGAAACCTTCGAGTACCCCCTTTTTTATCTGAACGCCTTTCACAGTCTCAGTGTTCAAATCCAGATCTGACAGAGATAGCTGGCCTGCGCCTGCCAGAAAATGTTTCAGAATATCGTTGAGAGAGACGTAGTGCTCTGCGGCTTTCTTGGAAATGGAACGGAAGGTCTTAGCAGGCAGGACATAGGTGACATCGCCGTTTTTTTCCTGAGACTGGATATAGTTTTTTTCACCTGCGAGAATTTCAACTCTCTGTTTTAAGATATCCTTTGCCTGGGAGTAACCGGAGTCAGAGAGCTCATGACTCTGTCCAAAGGTCATGGTGAAAGTTTCCGCCCCGTGGAATTTAAACTGTTCTAGATGGCTTTGATAGTACCAGAAGCCGATTCCAGACAGCACGACTAAGATACAAAGCGCGAAGCTGATTCGTTTTATCCATCGAAGTCGAATGATCTTTGGGTCCACTTCGCGGATTTGCTCTTTGACATCGCAAATCAGGTCTTGCATATGCTGATAACGGGAGGGGATGTCCATAGACAGCCCTTTCATCAGGATACGCTCCAGGGCCGGGCTTATAGAGATGCCCAATTCACTGGGAGATTTCAGCTCGTCGTGGAGCATTCGCTGGAACGCGTCGTCAGGAGCATGTTTGGTGATACAGAAATAGATGACAGCGCATAGGGCGTAGATGTCTGACCAAGGCCCTAGTTTTCCGCGGCTGTCATACTGTTCACAGGGGGCATATCCTCCTTTTAAGATGATGGAACAGGTCTGATCTATCGTTGGAGAATAAGCCTTTGCGGCTCCGAAATCGATGAGGGTCAGTTTGCCGTCAGGCCCGAGAATCAGGTTGTCAGGGCTGATATCTCTATGGATGATACCGTAGCTGTGGATTTTTGCCAGAGTACCCATCAGCGGCAACATGAGGCGAAACGCGGATTCCGCTTCCATGGGAGGCTGTGTCTTCATATATTTTTTTAAAGTTTGGCCTTCCAGATAATTCATGACGATATAGGCAGTCTGGTTTTCCTCAAAGTAATCTGTGATGCGGACGATTCCGGGCTCCTGGGCAAAATCGCTGACGGTACGGGCCTCTTTTAAAAACCGCTGTTTTTGGCGTTTACAATATTCTTCGTCTTCTTCGCGCAGAATCTGGACGACATTAGAACTACGGCAGTCCCGGTCCATACAATCTTTGAGATAAAATTCCTTAATTGCTATCTTTTTGTCTTTTTGATGAAGAGAAAAACCAGAATAGGTGATTCCGAATCCACCCTCACCGATGACAGTTTCTATTTGATAACGCTCATCTAGCAGTGTGCCAGATTTCAAATGGTAATCTTTTATATTCATAATATCTCCTGCTCAGATTGGGAGTCATGCCAATCGTTTTCATGTTATAGGAAAGACCTTGTCACGCTAATGCGTGAAAGCTCTTTCCTATAACACAAATACTCCGTAGGATCGCACTGCGGCGGAAACGAAAATGTTGCTGACGCAACCCGCCGCAGGCGGAGAATCCTGCGGGGCAGGATTCTTTTTTTCCATTATGAGAGAAGCATACCATATTCAGGTCTATGAAGACAAGATTTTAATTTATTAGGCGAGTTCCATCTACGTGCGGCGATATCTAAGTGGAAACAAAATTCCCCTTTCCTTAGACTTCTGTTTGGTCTAACGAAAGGGGAATTTCACTTTTGCAGCAGCAGTCGATCTTTTTACAAGGTTTCCTGGCTCCACTCGTAGATGGTACCTGTCTCTGCATCCATCTCGAATTCATAGGAGGTGTTGTTGTAGATCACTTCTCCTTCATAGAGAGAGCGACCGTCGTCCATTTCCAGCTTCATTCGCACGTTTTTTTCTGTAGCTCCACTTACTTTGCCGAGGACTATATTCACAGCCTCATCTGGTGTGATACTGGTCTGAGAATTAATATTGGCTACCTGATCGGTGGCTTCCATGTCTTCTTTTATGATTGTGCCGTCAGAGGCGTTGATTTCGTATTCATAATCCTTTTCTGGAGTATAAATATTTACTTCATAGAGTTGCATTCCATCGTCATAATCCATTTTGACGGTGAGGCCGATGGTGTCGGCTTCAGCCACTTGGGATTTTTCCAGAGCCGTTTTCTTGGCATCCTCTTCGGTGACGGAAGCCTGGGTATTCTGTGTCGGTGCAGTGGTCTGCTGTGTATTTTGAGCAGCCGGGGTCGTGGTGTCCTGAGTGGTCTGTGTTTGGGTGGTAGGCTGATTTTCTGCGGTATTTTCCGAAGAACTTCCGCCACCGCATCCGGTGAACAGTGAGAGTGTCAGACAAGTTCCCAATAATGCAGTTATGATTTTCTTTTTCATTTTTGAATCCTCCTAAAAATATTCTATATCAATCTGTTTGTTTTTTATTTATACGTAGTATAACCAGCGAAGATTAAAAGAAGATTAGAATTTTCCCAAAAAAATAAATTTTTTCATTCCTCCCTTATATTTAATGGGTGTTCTTTGAACAAAATTGTGTTAGAATGGGTGACAGTGATGAAAACTCTCTGAAAGGAGAAAGTAATGACAAGTACGGAGATTTTACAGAGAGAGGACGCAGAGCACTATCTTTTCTGGGCAATGGAGATTGGAGAGAAGATGTTGACTAGCGGTGCCGAGGTGGGAAGAGTAGAAGACAGCATTCGAAGAATTTGTATGGCGTATGGAGCAAAGCGAGTGGATGTCTTTTCTATTACTTCCTGCATTATAGCTACTGTGTATGGGGAGGCTTTTGATGCGTGTACTCAGACACGGCGGGTAGCAGAGATGAAAAATAATCTTCACATGCTGGACGAGCTGAATCGACTTTCCAGAAGGATTTGCGATCAGAGATTAAAGCCGGAGGAAATCAAGGAGGAGGTCGCGAGAATTAGCAGTGAGCCTCCGTATCCGTTTGCTGCGCAGCTTTTTTTCTATGCATTGGTGTCCTGCTCATTCTGTATCTTTTTTGGCGGTAGTCTCAAAGATGCGTTGGCTTCAGCAGTGATTGGAGTGATGTTGAAAGTGGCAGAAACTTTTTTGCAGAAAGGTAGTTCGAATCCTATGATTATCACGCTGCTGTGTGCAGTGGTAGGAGGGCTGCTCTCGAATTTAGCTGTCAAATTCGGGCTCGGAGAGGATGCAGACTTGATTAGTATAGGCAATATTATGCTGTTTATCCCGGGAATGGCTTTTACGAACGCGATTCGAGACATTTTCTCCAGGGATATGATCGCTGGTGGAGTTCGTTTCGCAGAATCCATCATACTGGCGATTGTTATTGCTCTGGGCTTTACCTTTACAGGGTTATTATTTTGAGAGAAAGATCGGGGAGAGAAAATGGCTCAGTTTATTCAGTTGGCAAGCGCATTTGGCGGAGCGCTTGGCTTTGCGTGCGTATTTAATATCAGAGGGAAAAAAGCATTTTTGGCGGCTGTGGGAGGTGCGATCGGCTGGGGGGTCTTTTTATTGGTACAGAATCTGTTTGGGGCCAGTGACTATTTCTGTGGTTTTGCAGCTTCCATCATGTTGACGGTGTATGCGGAGTATATGGCAAGGATTCAAAAGACACCGGTCACGGTGTTTCTGGTGTCAGGGGCGATTCCCTTGGTCCCCGGGGCGGCTTTGTATCGTGGGATGAAGCATCTGATGGCGAGACAGCTAGAAGATTTTGGAGAACAAAGCATTTACGCTTTGCTGTTTGCAGCTAGCATGTCGGCGGGAATCATGGTGACAACCATCGTATTTCGGATGTGTTTAGGGTTTATAAAAGGGAAAAAACACGGAAGGATTTAATTTTCTAGCGAAGACCATCACAGGGACTAAACAAGGTGTCAAAGAGGGCTTTGCTGTGGAAACAGAAAGGATGTCGAAGAGTGCATATTCTGATTGTAGAAGATGAGAAGAATATTAGACAGGAATTGAAGATACTTTTGGAGAATTCTCTATATCAAGTGACGGCTTTGGAAGATTTTTCGGATGTGGCGGCTGTAGTGCTTCGGACTATTCCAGATCTTGTGCTCTTGGATTTGAGTCTTCCTGAGGAATCAGGCTTTGAGATCTGCGCGAAAATTCGAGCGGCTTCGGAAGTCCCGGTTATATTTGTAACTGGAAAAACAGATTCTATGGATGAGTTGACTGGGATGCTAAAAGGTGCCGATGATTATATCACAAAGCCGTTTAGCCCTCCAGTTTTACTGGCACATATTGCAGCAGTTCTCAAACGATACAAAAGGCCGGAGGAGATATCAATCTTGCAACACAGGGGAGTGGTATTGGACTTAGCAAAGGGATGTGTGGAATTTCAGGAACAGAAAGTAGAATTGACCAAAAATGAGCTGAAGATTCTGCACTTTCTTTTTTTGAACGCGGACAGAATTGTCTCCCGTGTGGAGCTGATTGAGTATCTGTGGGATAATCAAGTTTTTATTGATGATAACACTTTGAGTGTGAATATGACGCGTATTCGTGCTAAGCTAGAGGAGATAGGAGTTCACGGGTTTATAAAGACCAAGAGAGGGATGGGATACTGCCTATGAAGTTGAGAGACTTTCTGAGAGACAAAATTTTTTTGCTGCTGTTCCACTTCGGATGTATGCTGGGATTGGCAGCTTTTTTGTGTCTGACAGGATATTCTGTGGACTGTGTCTTTTTGATTTTGATTGTCTGGCTGGCAGTATTGTCTTTTTGGCTGCTGGGACAGTATCGGCAAAGGAGAGGATATTTCCGAAGGCTAGAAGGCATCTTAGAAAATGTGGACCAGCGTTTTTTGCTAGGAGAGCTGATGCCAGACTCTTTTCGTTTGGAAGACAGGCTTTATCGAGAGCTGATACGAAAGTCCAACCAGTCTGTGATTGAGCAGCTCCGTAGGATTGAGGACGGACAGAAGGAATATCGGGAATATATTGAAAGTTGGGTGCATGAAGTTAAGGCGCCGCTCACCAGTATTGTTTTGCTGTGTGAGAACCACAAAGATGAGTGTACCAGGATGATTTTGCAGGAGAATCAAAAAGTGGAGAACTTTGTGAATATGGCGCTGTATTATGCCCGGTCTGACGAGGTTTATAAGGATTATTTGATAAAAGAGACGGATTTGCAGGCATTGGCGGAGGAAACAGTGGCCCGGAATAGACAGTATTTTATTCAGAATCAGATGCAGGTGGAGGTGGATTGCAGGCACCGAGTCTTTACGGATGAAAAGTGGATTGGGTTCATTTTGAACCAGATACTTTTAAACAGTATGAAGTACAAGCGTGATGAAGGTGCCCGCGTCTGGATTTTTACCGAGAAATATGAACATGGGGTGAGACTTACCGTGAGGGACAACGGAATGGGAATCAGCGTGCAGGAACTTCCTAGAATCTTTGAGAAAGGCTTCACCGGAACCAATGGAAGAAGGCAGGAGCGTTCCACAGGTATGGGACTGTACCTTTGCAGAAAGCTGTGTCTGAAATTGGGTGTGCAGATTTGGGCTGACTCAAGGCTCTTTGAGGGAATGAGGATTGTCTTGGAATTCCCGGTCAGCAGTTATCTTTCAAAATTGTAAGATGGCTGAAAGGAAAGCAGATACCATCTGCCTGGCGGATTTGATAGAGTGGACAGTATCAAAGAAGTAGGGAGTGAACAAATATGAGAGATTATATCCGGGTATGTGATGTGGAAAAATATTACGGAAACGGGGAGAGTGTGACGAAGGCCATAGACCGTGTGAGCTTTACAGTGAACAGGGGAGAGTTCATGGGTGTCATGGGAGCTTCTGGATCTGGAAAATCCACACTTTTGAATGTGCTGTCCACCATAGACCGGGTGACAGCAGGTCACATTTTTTATGAAGAGTTGGACATTACGGAACTGACAGAAGACAGCCTGGCAAAATTTCGGAAAGAAAATCTGGGCTTTATTTTCCAGGAGTACAATCTTTTGGACACTCTGACCATTGAGGAGAATATCTTGCTGGCGATGACTCTGCAAAGAGAGAACCAAAGGACGGCAAAGCAACGGTGTCAGGAGATTATGAAGCTGCTGGACATTGAGACGGTTGCAAAAAAATTTCCTTATGAGGTGTCTGGCGGGCAGAGACAGCGATGTGCCTGTGCACGGGCGCTGATACACAGGCCCAAGCTTATTTTGGCAGACGAACCCACCGGAGCTTTGGATTCTAAGGCGGCTCAGACGCTGCTAGAGACCTTTGTGCGGCTGAACCAGACCATTCAAGCGACGATTTTCATGGTGACTCACGATGCATTTTCTGCCAGCTATTGCAGCAGAATCCTGTTTTTAAAGGATGGGAGGCTCTTCCATGAGCTGATTCGCGGTGAGAGGAGCAGGAGGGAATTTTTAAACGAGATTCTAGATGTTTTGTCTTTGACAGGAGGTGAGAGCTGTGATGTTTGCTAAACTCGCGTGGAGAAATGTCAAGCGTTCAGCCAGAGACTACCTGATCTATTTTTTTACCATGACGTTTATTACAGCTTTGATGTTTGCCTTTGACGGACTGATTTTTTCGAAGGATGTTCAGAGGATGTTTGAGATGGCAGGCATCGTCGCGGTGATGGTGGGAATTGCTACTTTTTTCGTTCTGTTGATTATCTCGTGGCTGATAAACTACATGGTGCGCTTTATGTTGGAAAAACGCGGAAAAGAGTTTGGAATCTATCTGTTGATCGGTATGGAAAAAAAGAAGATTTCCAGGTTGTATATGAGGGAAAATGCGTTGCTTGGCACGGGAGCCTTTCTGGCCGGAATTCTCTTGGGAATGCTGCTTCAGCAGATTCTGCTCAGTGTGTTTTACAGCGTAGTGCAGATGGACTATCATCTGAAATTTGGTTTGGATAAGTACTGTGTTCTGATGACAGCTGCCTGCTATGCCGGATGTTATCTTTTGGCTTTAGTTCGATGTGGAAGAAAGTTCCGAAGAATGAATATTTCCGACCTGATGAATGCCCAGAGAAAAAATGAGGAGGTTAGGGAGAAGCGGGAGGGCTGGAAAAGGTGGTTGCTTCCGGCATCATTGCTATTGTTGGTATTCTTCGGAATCTGGCTTTTTCGAGGAAACTCCTGGAACACTGGGACAGTGCTCTTGTTCCTTGTAGGGCTAATCTGTGTGATCTATCTGTTTTATCTGGGGCTGGCTTCCTACATCATCTGTTATATCAGAAAAAAGGGAAGGTGGATTTACAGAGGAGAAAACCTGTTTTTGCTTCGGCAGTTCTCGTCAAAAATCAAGACGATGTGGTTTACGATGGGTACGTTGACTTCACTGTTTACTTTGTCACTTTTAGGCTGTTCGGTGGCCATGATGTTTCATAGCTTTCAAAATCAGGTGCTGACGGAGAAGTTTCCCTTTGACGTTCAGGTTTACAGCAGCAATGCGGATGATAATTTCCGAAAAGAGCTGAGGGTTTTGAAACGCGAGACCGTAATGAAAGAGCACTATATCTATCGTATCTATGAAAACGGTACCAACCAGGCAAATACCTGGCTGTATACGAATCTGAAAACCTTTGGGGACACATATCGAAATCGAGACGGCAGTCCGAACATGGACAAAATTTATAAAAACGAGGAGAAAATTTACTGTGATTTAGACACCTACATGAAGCTGTCCGATTACAATCAGCTTCGAAGGATGCTGGGTTATGAGCCCATTCATTTAGAAAATGGGGAGTACGCCATTCATATAAAAGATAGGGTCTATCGGGAGGCCAAAGACTTTTCAAAGGGATTACAGATCAAAGCAGGGATGGAAAGGCTTAAATTCGCGGGTTATTATACCGAACCTTTTTCACAGGATGGACACAATGGGGGTGATTATCTTTTGATTGTACCGGATGCGGCAGTGGGGACAATGAGGCCCTATTATTCTGAGCTAGTTGTGGATATTCAGGGAAAGGCGCCGTCTGATTTGTCTGGGAAATTAGACCGTTTGACAGACGATGATGTGATGATGGAAATCATGGGAAACTTCTGCAGTGGTTCAGATACCATTGTCTCTTATTACGCCAAGAATCTGGTAGTGGACAATTTGATTCCTGAGATTAAGTATGTAACGTCTGCGATTATCTTTCCGATGTTCTATATAGGACTGGTGTTCCTATGTGTGGCGCTGACAGTTTTATCTGTACAGCAGCTGAGTGACTCGGCAAAATATAGATTTCGGTACGGAGTTTTGGGAAAGATGGGAGTTGGCAAAAAAGAATTGTCTGGAATAGTCTTGAAACAGTTGTCTGGATATTATCTGTGCCCGGTCTTGTTTGCGGCGGCGATCAGTGGAATGATTGCACTTTATGTAGGAGGAAAATTTAACTTTTATGTGGGAACACAGACGCCAGTATTCTTATATTTTGGAATTTCCTTGGTGATTTTTGTGGGAATTTATGTGGTCTACTTTGTGGCTACCTATGTAGAATTTAGAAAAAATATCAAAATCTGGTGAAGTGTGGTTGTTGTTTTACTATGGGGGATTTTCCGCAGTCAGAGCGGGAAATCCCCCATAGTGCATAAAATTATCAGGTTGAGAAAACACTGAGAACTAAGAACACTCCTCTGCTGCCGAGGCTGTTTTCGCGGTAGACCCCCGCACAATGAGCCTGGTGTGCAGAAGAATGGTTCCAATGGAGACGTTGTTAATCAGACTGTCTAGTGCGTAATATCCGCATTTTCCAAGTTCTGTCCGTTCCTGCTGTACGGTGGTCAGAGGCGGGGAAGTGTAAGGGCAGATCGGAAGATCGTCAAATCCTATAATGCTGATATCCTTGGGGACGGAATAACCCAGCTGCTGGCATTGAATCATGGCAGCGTTGGCGATTAAGTCGTGACTACAGATAATGGCAGTAACTCCCATATCCAAAAGACGAGGAAGATGTTTTTCCATGCATTGGGTGATATAGTAAGAACTTCCGGCATAAGTAGAATCAGTCTTTAGTCCATACTGGCGCATAGCACTGAAAAAAGCTTTGTGGCGCACCTGCATAACATGGGAACCTAGAGCGCTGCTGAGATAGCCTATTTTTCGGTGTCCGAGCTGTTTTAGGTGGGAGACAGCCAATTCCATTCCCTCATTGTTGTCGATTCCCACGTAGGCGGTAGTGGGATTTACTTGAATATAATTGTCGTAAAGAACTACCGGGGTGTGGCTAATCTGAAAGTCCTGCATCCAAGGATCGGTATAGGAAAATCCCAGAACGAAGGCTCCGAGGTAGTTATTTTGCAGCATAAATACGTCGTAGGAGGAGGAACGCTGAGTTTTTTCATCCATCGGGACGATGTCCACATCAAAACCGGCAGGTTCTGCTTTTTGACGAAATCCCATGATAATGTCATAAGCGAAGTGATGGGGTTCTTCGTATTCTATATTCTGATTTTCTACCAGTACACACAATTTCTTTGCACAGCCTTTTTGACGGCGCAGCTTCGTATATCCAAGTTCTACGGCGGTCTCTAAAATTTGTTTTTGTAAAGTTTCGCTGATATCCGAGGCACCATTCAAGGCTTTGGACACTGTTCCCTTGGAAATGCCAAGTTTATCGGCGATATCCTGAATTGTCGTCATGTCTGTCCCCCTGTTAAATAAATGAAAAGTTTATCACATTTTTAAGTGTAAATTTGATGTCTGGATTATTATATAGAAAAAAATGAGTAAAATCAATGTATTTTTCATGGGGTTTTGTAAAGTTTCGAAAAGAAATGAAGAAAGGGAAATAAAAGTGCACAAAAATGAAATCAAAAATCTATGGAAAACAGAGAAAATACAGGGCAATACCACAAAAGAGTCTTGACGTAGCTTTGCGGGTAGACTATGATAAGACTATACGAAACATTGCGAAACTTTTGAGGAGGGAGATGCAGAAGATGTGGAAAAAAAGATTGGCTGGATTATTGGCAGTTGTCCTCGCAGCGGTGAGTCTGGTAGGTTGCCAAAATGCTTCCGGGGACAGTGCCAAAGAGAAAGTTCGGCTGATGGTATGGTCGCCGTCTGAGGACCAGTCAAAGGACAGTGGTGAGTGGCTGCAGACCAATTGTGAGGCTTTTGCCCAGGAACATCCAGAGTGGGATATTACTTTTGTCTATGGGGTAGCGGACGAGGCCAGTGCGGCAACACAGGTGGCTCAGGACCCAGAGGCCAGTGCGGATGTGTTTATGTATGCCAATGATACGCTCACAACGATGACGGATGCCAATGGACTGACGAAATTCGGAGGAAAGTACAGGGAAGAGATTGAAGCCATGAATTCGGAGGGTGTGTTGAATTCTCTCATGAAAGACGGTGAACTGTATGGAGTGCCGTTTACGACGAATACCTGGTTTATGTATTACGACAAGAGCGTGTTTTCAGAGGAAGATATTCAGAATCTGGACACGATGCTAGAAAAGGGCGTTGTGTCATTTCCGTTTGTGAATTCCTGGTATCTGCCGGCGTTTTATCTGGGAAATGGCTGTACCCTGTTCGGGGATGGAACGGATGAGTCAAAAGGTGTGGATTTTGGCGGAGAAAAAGCTGTGGACGTGACAAATTATTTAATTGATCTGAAGTCAAATCCGAATTTCAAGATTGATCAGGACGGTTCCGGTATCGCAGGACTTCGAGACGGCAGCATCAGCGCGATTTTCTCCGGTTCCTGGGATGCGAATTCGGTGAAGGAAGCCTTGGGTGAAAACATGGGAGTCGCGGCTCTGCCCACGTTCACTTTAAATGGAGAGGAAAAACAGATGCTGTCTTACGCAGGTTCCAAGGCGATCGGTGTGAATCCCAACAGCAAAAATATGGTGGCGGCCGTGGAGCTGGCGGTCTATCTGGGTTCAGCGAAGGCCCAGGAAATGCACTATGAGATGAGAAATGTGATTCCATGTAATGAAGAACTGTTAGAAGGCGGAGAGATGGCGTCTGAGCCGCTGGTTTTGGCACAGACGAGAACCTTTGAAGAGACTTCCATTCTTCAGCCGTTTGTCTCTAAGATGAGTAACTGCTGGACACCGGTGGAAAATATGGGAAAAGGAATTCGAAACGGAAGTGTGACGCATGAAAATGCGGCGGAACAGACAGAGGCGATGAACGATGCAATGAACAGTGACGGTATCTGATGAGGTGAAGAGGATGGGAAAATTTAGAAAAAGGGTCAATGACTTTCCAACTCCCTATACCTGCATGAACGCAGTCAGAGAGGGTGGATTGGAGACAAAGCTTTCCATGTTCCTGATGGGATTTGGAAATATGGTACATGGACAGAAGGTGAAAGGCCTCCTGTATCTGGCGGTGGAAGTAATCTATCTTGTATTCATGGCAGTAAACGGAGTCGGTTTTTTACGGATGCTAGGCTCTCTGGGGAGCGAACCCCAAAAGGAAATCTGGGATGAGGCCAGTCAGGTCTATCTCTACACAAAAGGCGACCAGTCTGTGCTGATACTTTTATACGGTGTGGCAACCGTGCTGCTGACTATTTTTATGGTATGCATGTGGCGTGGTGCACTGCGTAGCGCGTACAAGGCTGAGTGTCTGGACAAGGCAGGAAAGCATGTGAACAACTTCGCGGAGGACCTGAAATCTTTGTTCCACGAAAATCTGTACCGTCTGTTCATGACTCCGCCGATGGCGTTTATCTTTATGTTCACGATTTTGCCGCTGATCTTTATGATTTGTATGGCATTTACCAATTACAGCAGACTGGACAACCATCTGATGCTGTTTGACTGGGTGGGTCTGGACAACTTCAAGGCGCTGTTTGACAGCAGCAGTATCCTGGGAAGTACGTTTTGGTCAGTCCTGGGGTGGACTTTAATCTGGGCGTTCTTTGCCACGTTCAGCAACTATATTTTTGGTATGATTCTGTCCCTGATGATTAATCGTAAGGGGACGAGAGCAAAAGGCTTTTGGAGATTTTGTTTCGTGCTCTCCTGTGCGGTACCGATGTTTGTCTCCCTACTGATTATGAGAACGATGCTTCAGCCAAACGGTGCGGTGAACGTGCTTTTGCGGAATCTGGGATGGATTGCCCAGGACGCTAGTCTGCCATTCTTCACGGACCCTACTTGGGCGAGGGTGACAGTCATCGTCATCAATATTTGGGTGGGTGTACCTTACACTTTGCTGCAGCTTACCGGAGTGCTTCAAAATATTCCAGGGGAGCTCTATGAGGCAGCTAAGGTGGACGGCGCCAACGCATTTCAGACGTTTACAAAGATTACGCTGCCTTATATGCTGTATGTGACAACACCGTATCTGATTGTGACTTTCACTGGAAATGTGAATAACTTCAATGTCATCTATCTGCTGTCGGGAGGCGATCCGATCACAGACCTGTCGTCGACGGCCGGCAAGACGGACCTTCTAGTCACGTGGCTATATAAGCTGACTATTGATAAACAGTACTACAATATTGGTGCAGTCATAGGTATCTTGACCTTTGTTATCCTGGCGATCGGTGCACTTATCACCTACCGCAACAGTAAATCATACAAAGAAGAAGGGGGATTCTGATCATGGCAGTCAACAAATTTCACTCTGCAAAGAGAAAACGCTTTATCAACAATAGTATTGTCCATGTGATTTTGGCGATTTTGGCGTGTGTCTGGGTCTTTCCGATTCTGTGGGTGATTCTCACGAGCTTCCGCGCTGAGAAGGGCTCCTATGTGTCCACGTTCTTCCCACAGAGCTTTACTTTGGACAATTATACGAAACTGTTTACAGACACGACAATCTTAAACTTCCCAAGGATGTTCACGAATACGCTGTTTATCGCGGTTTGCTCCTGCATCATCGCCACCTTCTACGTACTGGCAGTATCCTACTGCCTGTCGAGAATGAAATTTAAGCTGAGAAAGCCCTACATGAATATGGCGATGATTCTGGGCCTGTTCCCGGGCTTTATGTCCATGATCGCGGTCTATTTCATTTTGAAGGCCATGGGACTGACGGAGGGAAATCTCATCCGACTGGCATTGATCTTGTGTTACTCAGGAGGTGCCGGTCTGACCTTCCAGATTGCGAAGGGGTTTTTTGACACGATTCCCACAGCGATCGATGAGGCAGCACTGTTGGACGGCTGTACTAGATGGCAGATTTTCAGCAAGATCACTCTGCCGCTGAGTAAACCGATCATCGTGTACACGGTCTTGACTTCTTTCATGGCTCCGTGGCTGGACTTCATCTTCGCAAAGGTTATCTGCCGTGCCAACTCGGACCAGTACACCATTGCGATCGGACTGTGGAAGATGCTGGAAAAAGAATACATTGACAACTGGTATACCAGCTTCGCGGCAGGCGCTGTGCTGATCTCCATACCGATTGCGGCGCTGTTCCTGTTTATGCAAAGATACTATGTGGATGGAGTATCTGGTGCTGTAAAAGGTTGATAAGGACGGATTGAGAAATAAGGGCAGAAAGGTGAGACAGGATATGAGGACAGCGGCAGAATGGAAGCGATATTATTCTAACCCGGAATTTCATGAGAAATATTTTTACGAGGGAAAAGATTTAGGGATGAGCTGCACAGAGGAAGGGACTTCCTTCCTCCTGTGGAGTCCCATGGCGCAGGAAGTCTTCTTGAATTTTTACCGAAAGGGAGAAGACAAAGAGGCATATCTGAAAGTGGCCATGGAAAGGAACGAAAAAGGTGTGTGGAGCTGGCGTACCAAAGAAGAGCTCCACGGAATATACTATGATTTTGTGCTGAAAATCGAAGGTGAGACGGTACGGTCCGCAGACCCTTATGCGAAGGCCTGCGGTGTGAACGGCAGGCGGAGCATGGCTGTAAATCTAAAGAGGACAAACCCTGATGGCTGGGAGGAAGACAAGGCGCCAAAGAAGCCGGCGGAGAATATCATCTACGAGCTGCATGTGAAGGAGTTTTCCTGGGACGAATCCGGGGGCTTTCCGGGAGAGTACAGAGGAAAATTCAAAGCGTTTACCTGTGAGAACACGACGCTTTATCAGGATGGAATTCACGCCACAGGAATGGAGTATCTAAAGGACTTAGGAATTACCCATGTACAACTGATGCCGGCTTATGACTATGGCTCCGTGGACGAAGCCGGAGATAAGGATGCGTTTAACTGGGGCTATGACCCGGTGAACTACAACGTGCCGGAAGGTTCCTATGCCACGGACGCGGCAGATGGAAATGTGCGAATTACACAGATGAAGGAAATGATTCAGTCGCTGCATAGACAGGGGTTTCGTGTGATTATGGACGTGGTCTATAACCATACCTACTCTTTGGATTCCTGGCTGCAAAGGACGGCCCCCTGGTATTTTTACCGGGTCTGGGAGGATGGGCAGGTCTCTAATGGCTCTGCCTGCGGCAATGACATCGCCAGTGAACGGCCAATGTGCGGGAAGTATATTCTGGAATCGGTGCTTTATTGGACGGAAGAGTATCACATCGACGGCTTTCGGTTTGACTTGATGGGGCTTTTGGATGTGGAGCTGATGAACCGGATTCGCTATGAGTTGGATCAGAGGTATGGAAAAGGAGAGAAACTTCTCTTTGGAGAGCCTTGGGCTGCGGATGAGACAGCGATGGAGAAGGATGCTGTTCCAGCGCTGAAGAGGAATTTGGGACTCTTGGATGAGAATGTGGGGATTTTTTGTGATGATACCCGGGACGGCATCAAGGGTTCTGCACTTCGAATCGAGGAGCCTGGTTTCGTAAATGGAGCCTCTGGGCTGGAAAAAGATATTTTGGAGAGTGCGGGGGCCTGGTGTTTGGATGTGAAAAAGATCTGGGAAGAAGAACCGGCCAGAGCCAAAGCGCCTTCGCAGATTGTGACTTACGTGTCTTCCCACGACAATCAGACTCTTTGGGATAAATTGGCCGACACGGCGAATCGTCCGGAGCTAATGAGACTGAACCGTATGACCGCAGCTCTTTATATGACTTGCCAGGGAAATTTATTCTTTCTGTCAGGTGAGGAATTTGCCAGAACAAAGGAGGGGCACGAGAACACTTACAATGCTCCAATCTCCCTGAACCGGCTGGACTGGGAGCAGGCTTGGCGAGAGAGGGATTTAGTGGAGTATTATAAGGGTTTGATTGGCCTGAGGAAACGGCTGCCAGGTTTGTGTGACAAATCAGTGGCTGCGAAGAGAAGATTTTCGGACATAGAGCTTCGGCCGGGCCTGGTGTCTTTTATGGTGGATAACCGGGATGAGAACGATACTTCTCGGTGGAAAAGTCTCTATGTGATTTATAATAGCAGAAGAAAAGCTCAGGAGTTGGTTCCCCCGGAGGGAGCCTGGGAGATTCTGCTGGATATTCATAGAAGCGATCTTTGGAGAGAGCCAAAATTGGCGGGACCTAAGATAGAGGTGGAACCGATCAGTGTTCTGGTTTTGGGACAGCCGTCAGAAGAAAAGGGAGAAAGAGAACAGACTGTATGAAATGGATTTACGGAAAACAGGATTGGAAGAGTTTTGAGAGGGGACAGGAGAACTGTTATCTGCTGACCAATGGGCTGGGAGGCTTTTCCTCGGCGACTATGATCGGGTCGGTTTCCAGAAACGACCATGCGCTGCTGATGGCCTGCGTGCACGCGCCCAATCACCGGTACAATATGGTGCATCGGCTGTCCGAACAAGTGACTCTGGAAGGAGACAGCCACATGATTTCCAGTCAGGAGTTCGCGGACGGCACGCGGGAGGACGGCTGGCGTTATCTGGAGGAATTTTCCTATGAGGATACGCCTGTGTGGAGATTCCTGGTGGAAGGCGTGCAGGTCCGAAAAGAGATTTCTGTGGAACAGGGGACGAACACTGCTGCGGTGTGCTATGAGATCACGAACCGAAGTTCCAGAATGTGTGACTTCACAGTGACGCCTTTCTTTCAGTTTACTCCGAAAGGGAGTGAGCCAAAGCCTTCTCAGGTCTTTGAGAGAGAAGAAGGCTGTGTCCGCAGCAATGGACTGAGTCTGTATTTTTGGACTGACGCGGAAGTGAAAGAAATACCGGAGATCAGCGAAGTTTACTTTTACAGCTACGACGATTGTGACGGCAGGCGTCCTACTGGGCTGGCAAAGGCGAATCACCGGATTTGCAAGACGGTAAATCCGGGGGAAAAATGCCGCTTGGAACTGGTATACAGCATGGAAACGACGGAGAAGAAGGCGGCAAGTATCCTGGCGGGACACAGAGCATACCGGAAAAAATTGGAGGAGCTGGCAGGCTTTTCCTCTGAGCTGGCGGCGTTTTTGGCTAAGAGTGCCAATCAATTTGTGTCAAGGCGGGAGTCTACAGACGGCGAGACGATTTTGGCAGGTTTTCCGTTTTTTGAGGACTGGGGCCGGGATACCATGATCGCACTTCCGGGAATCTGCATCAGTACCCGGCAGTATGGGACGGCCAGGGAGATTTTGAGAACCTTTGCGGCCTATGAGAAGGATGGGCTGATGCCGAATCTGTTTCCGGAGGGAGGAGAAGCTCCTCTCTATAATACGGTGGACGCGGCTTTGCTGTTTATTAATTGTGTATACCTGTATTATCAGGCCACAGGAGAAAAGGCTTTCGTAAGAGAGATGTATCCGGTGGCGGAGAGGATTGTGAAAAGCTATCGACAGGGAACACATTTTGGGATTCATATGGATGAGGACGGCTTGATTATGGCAGGCCAGGAGCTAGACCAGGTGACCTGGATGGATGTGAGGGTCGGAGAGTTTCTCCCTACACCACGCCACGGCAAGCCGGTGGAGATCAATGCTTACTGGTACAATGCCCTTCAGATTATGGCCTGCTTTTCGGAGATTCTGGGCAAAGAAGGAGCAGAGTACGAAGCTCTGGCCAAGAAGGCTAAGGAGGCTTTCTGCGGCCAGTTCTGGATGGAGGACAGACATTGTCTGAAAGATGTGTTGTCGGGAACAGAGGCGGACTGTCAGGTTCGCTGCAATCAAATTTGGGCTGTGTCCATGCCCTTTACAATGTTGGATAGGGAAAAGGAGAGACAGGTGGTTGAAACTGTGTTTGAAAAACTGTATACTCCTTATGGACTGCGGACCTTGGAGAAATCAGACCCACAATTTCATGGAACCTACGGAGGGCCGATGCAGCAGAGGGATATGGCCTACCATCAGGGGACAGTGTGGACTTTCCCGCTGGGGGCATATTACCTTTCCTACCTGAAGGTTCATTCCAATAGTGGGGAGGCGAAGGAGACGGTGAGAGAACAGCTGGAAGTGCTGGCAAGTGCTCTGAGAGAGGGCTGTGTCGGCCAACTGCCGGAAATTTACGACGGGGAAAATCCGACTTCTTCTAAAGGATGTTTCGCACAGGCGTGGAGCGTGGGAGAGTTGCTCCGTGTCTTTGAGAAAATAGAAAGAGGAAACTGAGTTTTGAAAGGAGATTGCTACTATGGAACAGGCGTTAACGCAAATCTTAAAAGAACAGTGCCAAAAGAGCATTCAGGAAGCTTCTGACCAGGAGATCTATGCGGCTTTGCTGTGTATTGTAAAGGATAAAATGAAAGGAATGAAGAGAAATGAGGGCAGTAAAAAGCTGTACTACATTTCCGCGGAGTTCCTGATTGGAAAACTGTTGTCCAATAACTTGATTAATCTGGGAGTATTTGAGGAGACCCGTCAGGTACTGAAAAAATATGGACATGATCTGACGGCAGTAGAAGAGGTGGAGTTAGAGCCCTCCCTTGGAAATGGAGGTCTGGGGCGTCTGGCTGCCTGCTTTTTGGATTCCATCGCCACACTGGGACTGCCCGGCGACGGTGTTGGACTGAATTACCACGACGGACTATTCCGTCAGACTTTTGTGGACCACAAGCAAAAGGAAGAGCCCAACCCTTGGATTACCAAGCAGAGTTGGCTGACCAAGACGGACTGCCATTTTGAGGTTCCGTTTGGGGACTTTACGCTGACTTCCACGATGTACGACATTGATGTTCCAGGATATAAGAATGGCAGCAATCGTCTGCACTTGTTTGACGTGGACACGGTGGATGAGGGAATTATCCAGGATGGAATTGATTTTGACAAGACAGATATCAAAAGAAATCTGACCTTGTTCCTATATCCAGACGACAGCGATGAGAATGGTCACCTTCTGAGAATTTATCAGCAGTACTTCATGGTCAGCAATGCAGCTCAGCTGATTTTAAAGGAGGCCGAGGAGAGAGGCTGTGATCTGTACCGTCTGCATGAACACGTGGCGATTCAGATCAACGATACCCATCCGACGATGGTGATTCCGGAGTTGATTCGTCTGCTGACGCAGAAGAAGGGCTTTAACATGGACACAGCCATTGATGTGGTGAGAAAGACCTGTGCGTATACCAACCATACGATTCTCGCGGAGGCATTGGAGAAATGGCCAGTGTCTTATCTGGAAAAAGTGGTTCCTCAGCTGATGCCGATCATCCGGGAGCTGGATGCAAGGGTGAGAAAAGATTTCCACGATGAGAGAGTCTACATTATCGACCAGTCAGACCGGGTACACATGGCACATATTGATATTCACTATGGATATGCGGTAAATGGCGTGGCCGCCCTGCACACGGAGATACTGAAACAGTCAGAGCTGAAGCCTTTTTACGATCTCTATCCGGAGAAGTTCAACAACAAGACCAACGGCATTACCTTCCGCCGCTGGCTGATGCACTGTAATCCAAAACTGGCGGAGTATTTAAAAGAACTGGTGGGAGAGACCTATCTGGAGGATGCTTCTGCTTTGGAAAAACTTTTGGATTATAAAGATGACCAGGAAGTGCTTCAGAATCTGCGGGCAATCAAGAAGGATGCAAAAAAGGAGCTGAAGAGCTATCTGCTTCAGACTCAGGGTGTCGAGATTGATGAAAACTCTGTCTTTGACATTCAGATCAAGCGTCTTCACGAGTACAAGAGACAGCAGATGAATGCGCTGTATGCGATTTATAAATATAAAGAGATCAAGAAAGGCAAGCTGCCAAAACGCCCGCTCACGATGATTTTTGGAGCGAAAGCGGCTCCTGCCTATACCATTGCGAAGGATATCATTCACCTGATTCTCTGTCTGCAGGAATTGGTAGAGAAAGACCCACAGGTGAACAAATACCTGAAAATTGTGATGGTGGAAAATTATAACGTGACCAAGGCAGAGAAGCTGATACCGGCCTGCGATATCTCAGAGCAGATTTCTCTGGCGTCTAAGGAGGCGTCCGGTACGGGCAATATGAAATTCATGCTCAATGGAGCGGTGACACTGGGAACTGAGGATGGCGCCAATGTGGAGATTCATCAGCTGGTGGGAGATGACAATATCTACATTTTTGGTGAGAAATCAAAGAAGGTCATTGAACTGTACGATACTTCCGGTTATTGTTCTGCGGATATCTATAACAGCGATCCGATGATTGAAGAGCTGGTGGATTTCATCATCAGCAAAGAACTAATCCGCATCGGTGATCCGGTGAATTTGGGACGTTTGTACAAAGAGATTGTGAGCAAAGACTGGTTCATGACTCTGCTGGATTTAAAAGACTATATTCAGAAAAAAGAGCAGGTGCTGGAGGATTACGAAGACGAAAAAGCTTGGGAACAGAAAATGCTGGTGAACATTGCGAAGGCAGGCTTTTTCTCCTCTGACCGTACGATCGCGGAGTACAACCGTGATATCTGGCATCTGTAGAAGGACAAAGGAGTTTTTAGCATGAAAGAGACAGGAATACTTATGCCGTTGTCGTCTCTTCCATCGCGTACAGGAATCGGAGAGCTGGGAGAGAAGACCTGCCGCTGGCTGGAGCTTCTAGGAGACCATGGAGTCGGTATCTGGCAGCTTCTTCCCATGAACCCGGTGGGCTACGGAAATTCCCCGTATCAGCCCTACTCATCCTGTGCGGGAGATGAGATCTACATCAGTCTGGACAGTCTGTATGAGGAAGGATTGTTGGAAGAGCTGCCTCCTTCCTTTAGGGAAAAGGAACGGAAGGTGGACTATGAGGCAGTGCGGGCATTTAAAGAGCCTTATCTGCGGGAGGCCTATGGGAAGTTTCAGAAGACGGAAGATTACGAGAGCTTTGCCGGACAAGAATGGGTGAAGATGTATGGTGTATTCCGCGCGCTGAAAATGGCAAACGGGGGCATCTGCTGGAATGAGTGGCCAAAGGAAGACAGACAGTGGCCTGAGAAAAGAGGCGAGCTGTCAAAGGCTGTGGAAGAAGAGGCGCAGTATCAGATATTTTTGCAGTATCTCTTTTACACGCAGTGGATGCGGATTAAGAAGCTTGCCGCGGATAAGGAAATCCAAATTATGGGGGATGTACCCTTTTACGTGGGAATCGACTCTGTGGATGTCTGGAGCCAGAAAGAGAACTTCCTTCTGGATGAGGATGGCAGGCCGATTTTCATCGCGGGTGTTCCACCGGACTATTTCAGCGCGACTGGGCAAAGGTGGGGGAATCCTATCTATGACTGGGAACGGCTGAAGGCGGACGGTTATCAGTTCTGGGTGGACCGAATTGGCTACAACAGCAGGATGTTTGATATTCTGCGAATCGATCATTTCCGGGCTTTTGATACTTACTGGAAGATTCCGGCTTCCTGTCCGACTGCCATGGAAGGCGAGTGGGTGGAGGCGCCGGGTTATGAGGTGATCGACACGCTGAAAGAGAAAATTCCAGGCGTGAATCTGGCGGCAGAGGATTTGGGTGAACTGCGTCCCGAGGTCCTGAAGCTTAGGGATTACTATCACCTGAAGGGGATGAAAATTCTGGTGTTTGCCATCAACTCTGATGGGAAATATGCCTATGACGAGCTGCCGGACAAGGAGAATATGATTATTTACACAGGGACCCATGACAACGATACGCTGATGGAGTGGTATCTGGGTTTGAGTACGGCCAGAAGGAGAAAAATCCGCGGCTTCTTAAAACGCCAGGGATATAAAGACGGTTCCGTCAAAGACCGTCTGTTGGCTTATACTATGGGAAGTAAAGCACAGTACGCGATTGTTCCTATGGGGGATATTTTAGGCCTTGGCTCACAAGGGCATCTGAACACGCCAGGAACGGTGGGCTCACCCAACTGGGAGTGGCGAATGCCGGATTTTGAGAGGGCTTCACGGGAACTTGTGAAATATAAAAATACGATTTTCTGCCGAAAGTAGGAGAGAGACAGCATGGAATTTACAGGAGTATATCATAAAACTTCAGAGCAGTTCAGTTATGCTCAAAATGAAGAAGAACTGGTGGTAAATCTGAAAACGGGCTATGACGTAAGACGGGTCTTCATACACTATGGAGACCCGTTTGAAGCAGGTATCCTGGGCGGAAAGGAAAAGTGGGTTGGAAAAAGGGAGGAGATCGTCTATAAAAAGAGGCTTCTTCATCAGATCTGGTGGACGACGACTCTAAGACCTGCCTATAAGCGCTGTAAGTATTACTTTGAGCTGCACACGGATACGGAAGTCTGGTACTATTTTGAGGACGGCTTTCTCACAGAGGAACAGCTGGGACTGGAAGGACGGATGCTTCAGTGCTTCACGGTGCCGTGGATGAATCCGGCGGATGTAAACCGGACGCCGGACTGGGTGAATGAGACGGTTTGGTATCAGATTTTCCCAGACCGCTTCTGCAATGGGAAGCCTGAAGATCAGCAAGAGGGTCTGACTCCCTGGAGGCTGGGGCCTGTCACCAATGAGGAGAGGTTCGGAGGAAATCTGGAAGGGATACGCCAGAGGCTCGGCTATCTGCAGGATTTAGGCATCACAGGAATCTACCTGAATCCGATTATGGAGGCGGAGTCCAACCATAAGTACGACACCAAGGACTACACAAAAATTGACCCTGCCTTTGGAGATGAGAGGACCATGAGGCTTCTCGTGAGCGAAGCCCACGAGAGGGGAATCAAAATCATGGTGGACGCCGTGTTTAATCACTGTGGAAGGAAATTCGGTCCTTGGTTGGATGTACAGAAAAAAGGCCGGGAATCAGAGTATGCAGACTGGTTCATGGTACAGAACTGGGAGGAGCTGAAAAAGAGAGCGGATACCAGAGACGGCAGATTCTATTCCTTTGCGTTTGCGGACGGAATGCCGAAGCTGAATACCAACAGTGAACAGGTGATTCGGTATTTCTGCAAGGTCTGCGAGGATTGGGTGCGCAGCTATGAGATCGACGGAATCCGTTTTGATGTGGGAAACGAGGTCTCCCACCGATTTTTGAAAAGGCTGAGGGAGCATTTAAAGAGCCTGAAGCCGGATATTTATCTGTTGGGTGAAATCTGGCATGATGCCAGCCAATGGCTTCAGGGAGATGAGTATGACTCGGTGATGAATTATCCGCTGATGAGTGGAATCCATGACTTTTTCCTGGATAAATCTCTGGGAAAGGAAGCGTTTGAGTATATGGTGAACCGGTGTTATACCATGTATATGCAGCAGAACAACAATGTGATGTTCAACCTGCTGGATTCCCATGATACGGAGCGGTTGATGAACCGTTTTAAAGATTTGGATATCTTTTATCAGCAGTTGGCGGTCTTATTTACGATGCCGGGTAGTCCCTGTATCTATTATGGCACGGAGATTGCTCTAGAAGGGGGACATGACCCCGACTGTAGACGCTGTATGCCGTGGGAAGAGTTGAAGAATGAGGAGAATCAAAAAAGAATTGAGCTCATGAAGGAACTGATACGCATGAGAAAGACGCATCAATCCTGCCGGAGCCTGTATTTTCATTTTCCCAATGAGTATGAGAACAGAAGGTGCGTGGAGTATGTGAAGCTGGATGAGGCAGGCAGAAAGTTGGAAGTGATTTTGAACTGTTCTGAGGAGAAACTTGAAATCCATGGAACGGGAGAAGTTCTGTTCTCGAGAAATTATCAGGAGGGCAGGCTGGGGCCAAAGGGAACTCTGGTCCGTAGCTTGGGAATCTGAACAACGAGGAGGAAGAATGAGATGACAGAGAAAAAACAGCCATGGTGGAAGACAGCGGTGGTCTATCAGATCTATCCGAAGAGCTTTCAGGACAGCAATGGGGATGGAATCGGCGATATTCAGGGAATCATAAGCAGGCTGGATTATTTAAGAGAACTGGGAGTGGACGCGCTTTGGATTTCTCCAATGTATTGTTCTCCTCAGGATGACAATGGCTACGATATCTCGGATTACCGGAATATCGACCCCATGTTTGGGACAATGGAAGATATGGAGGAACTGATTCGAGAGTCCCAAAAAAGAGACATCCGTATTGTCATGGATTTGGTGCTGAATCACACTTCTGACGAACACATCTGGTTTCAGGAGGCCAAAAAGAGCAAAGACAATCCTTATCATGATTATTATGTCTGGAGAGATGGCAAAGAAGGGGAACTGCCAAACGATATGAGGGCAGTTTTTGGAGGACCAGCCTGGGAATGGGTACCGCAGCTAGGGCAGTACTATTTTCATCAATTTTCCGTAAAACAGCCAGATCTCAACTGGGAAAATCCTAAGGTACGCCGGGAGATCTATGATATGATTCTCTGGTGGATGGAGAAAGGGATCGGTGGGTTCCGACTGGATGTGATTGATCAGATCGCGAAGGAGCCGGATAAAAAGATCACGAACAATGGTCCGAGACTGCACGATTTCCTGCGTGAGCTGAGCAAAGAAACCTTCCAAAAGGGAGAGCTTTTGACGGTGGGCGAGGCCTGGGGAGCGAACACCCAGAATGCAAAACTCTACAGCAACCCGGATGGCAGTGAGTTTTCCATGGTATTTCAGTTTGAACATATGGTGATGGACCAGCAGGAAGGAAAAGACAAATGGGATTTAGTTCCGTTGCCTTTTGTGAAACTGAAAAAGAATTTGGCGAAATGGCAGACACAGCTCTATGGCTGCGGCTGGAATAGTCTGTTCTGGGACAACCATGACCTGCCTAGAATCGTGTCCCGCTGGGGAGATGATGGAGAATGCAGGGAGATGTCCGCGAAGATGTTGGCCACGGTACTGCATGGTATGCAAGGAACTCCTTATATTTATCAGGGGGAAGAGCTGGGAATGACCAATGTGCGTTTTGAGGACATCAGTCAATATCGGGATATTGAGATTTTCAATATGTACAAAGAACGTATGCAGCAGGGATATTCTAAGAGTGAGATCTGGGAGTCCATCTATGCGAAAGGACGGGACAATGCCCGCACGCCTATGCAGTGGAATGGCAGTACTCATGGGGGATTTACCGAGGGGACGCCATGGATTGGAGTCAACCCCAATTACAGACAGATCAACGCAAAGGCAGAGAGGGAGAATCCTAATTCCGTGTACCACTATTACCGCAGGCTGATTCAGCTGAGAAAGGAATATCCAGTCTTTGTGGAAGGAAAATTTGAACTGCTTCTAGAGGAAGACGAGCAGATTTTCGCCTATACGCGGACGAATGAGAGCTGTGAGATGCTGGTGTGCGCAAATTTCAGCGGTCAAAACGTCAACTGTGAGCTGTTGTCAGAGTGGCGGCAGGCCAAGCAGTTGATACACAATGTGCAGGGCAAGCTGGGAGAAGAGCTGAAGCCCTACGAGGCAGTGATCTGTATCCGGGAAAAATAGGAAGAGCTTAGCGATATTGAAGATACTCTAAAAAACGTTTCACCGCAGGTGAGGCGTTTTTTTTACTTCGCAGGGCAATTCCTATTTTTCGGTACGCAGGCACATCTAATTCCTTTGCGGCGATTCGGTATGGGACACGCCTCAAAATTAATTCGGGTAAAATACTGATGCCGAGACCACTTTCCACCATAGACATGATCGCATAGTCGTCCCAGGTTGTAAAATGTACGTTGGGTGTCAGACCGCAGCGCTCAAATATTTCGGATATCTCCGCTTTTTCACCTTTCTCCAAGAGCATGAAGGGCTCGCTACAGAGAGCTGTGACGGGGATTTTTTCAAGGCTTTGCAAAGCATGATTTTCTGGCAGGATGGCGAGCAGTCGGTCCTGTTCCAGAAAAATGGTTTCAAAGTCAGAGCAGGTAGGCAAACGTAAAAATCCACAGTCTACACGTCCGTCGGATATCCATTGTTCAATCTCTGTATAGTCCCCAAGCAGTAATTCATAGTCAATGTTGGGATATGCTCTTTGAAATTCCCGGATGATGTTTGGAAGCCAGTGCGTCGCCACGCTAGAAAATGTGCCGATACGGATAAATCCTGACTGCAAGCCGTTTAATTCATCTACTTCCATTTGGAGTTTTTTATACTCGGCACAAATTTTTTGGATATAAGGTAACAGCTTTGTTCCATCACTTGTCAATTTTATGCCAGATTTTCTTCTTTCTAGCAAGACAACCTTCCAGTCTGTCTCCAAATCATGAATCATGCGGCTGATGCCGGATTGAGAATAGTTTAATATTTCAGCGGCTTTTGTGAAGCTACCATATTCGACGGCCTTGACAAAAGCCATGTATTTTTGAATGTTCATATCTATGTTGTCACCTGGTATTTACTATCTGATTTTCTCATGTTATATATGAAAAACATTTGATTTTGTTATGGTTAAAGACATGGTAAACTGAAGATATAAAAAAGTCAAGTAGGAGTGTATGATATGGGACTTTATCAGAATAGGATAGTTGTAAAAGTAGGAACCTCTACGCTTACCAATGAAAGGGGAAAAAGTGATCTGCGTTCCTTTGACCGTCTTGCGTGTGTTCTGTCAGATATTCAGAATATGGGGGGTGAGGTGATTTTGGTGTCTTCCGGCGCGATTGCTATTGGAACAAATAAGCTGAAGATGGGGGAACGTCCTGCCACTATGAGAAAAAAACAGGCGGCGGCTGCCGTGGGACAGTGCGAGATGATGTTTCTGTATGACAAATTTTTTAGTGATTATGATAAGACCATTGCTCAAATTCTGCTCAATGCAGAGGATGTGGAGCAGGAAGAGAAAAAGGAAAACTTGACCAATACCTTTGATACTTTATTGGAAATGGGAGTCATTCCCGTTGTGAATGAAAACGATTCTGTAAGTTACACAGAGATAGAGTCAGAAGACAGGTTGTTTGGAGATAACGATATGCTTTCAGCGGTAGCGGCAGTTTTGTGCAGGGCAAAGCGCCTAATCATTCTGTCGGATATCAATGGTCTGTATGATGCAGACCCACGGTTTTGCCCTCATGCGAGTCTGATAAATAGCTTTGTTTGCAGGAAAAACGGTTTAAGACGGGAGAGATTCAGATTGACCGGGGCTGTGCTGCTGCGTCGGTGCGCAGTGCAGCACAGATAGAAAACATGATTTAGTAGGGAAGAGTTACCTCTTGTATCAGATTTGTGTGGAAGAGCTGATGGATTTTCTCACGGTCCTTTGTCTGTCCCAGGCACCACATCAGTTTTGTGACAATTGCTTCCTGGGTCATATCATGGACAGGAATTCCACCACTCTCTAGAACTCTCAGTCCCGTCTCATAGATGCCGAGATTGCTACCCTCATAACTGCACTGGCTGCCGACCAGGATAGGAATGCCCGCTTTGCTGGCTTTGCTGATTTCCTCGGTGATGTCATTTTTGACAAAGGGAACGCCTCCCAGTCCAAAACCCTCGATATAGATTCCTTCATAGCCTTTTTCCTGGAGAAAGGAAAAGAGATCTGGGCGCATTCCGGGAAAGAGCTTTAGGACTGCGATCTTGTCTGAGTAGGCGGTCTGAAGCTGAAATTCTCCGGTAGGCTTAGATAAGCGTGTAGGATAAAGTTGCATTCCCAGAGCATTGACTTCGCCTACGTAGGGATAGTTGATGCTCTCAAAGGCGTTAAAGCTGACCGTGCGCACTTTGGAGGTACGGCAGCCTAGCATCAGCTTGTGGTCGAAAGCGACATACACCCCGCCAAGTCCACTGGCAGCCATCTGTACGGCGCAGCGGCAGTTGTTAACCGCGTCAGACATGGGAACTCCGATGGGGAGCTGGCTGCCGGTGAGCACAACTGGGATGGGAAGATTTTGCAGCATAAAAGAAAGCATTGAGGCGGTGTAGGCCATGGTATCTGTGCCATGGATGATGACGACGCCGTCACAGGAATAGATAATTTGGCTAATTTTGTCTGCCAGCTGGACCCAGTCTTCCGGAGTGATGTTGGAGCTGTCCAAAGCACAGTAATCTTCTGTGGACAACTCCAAATCTTCCTCGAACTCTCCTAAAAAGTTTCGAATTTGTGTTCCAGTGAGCTTAGGGGATAGCCCATTCTCCCCTCGCTGGGAAGAGAAGGTACCGCCGGTGTTTATCATAACAATTCTTTTCATAGAAATCCTTTCTGAGACTGAAATTTCTTTTTTATTCCATAGTAGTTTATCCAATTTTCGGGAAAAAAGCAATCAGCATTCGCTTATGGATGGGGATTTTTTGGAGAACCTGTAACTTTTCTTTGGATTTGTATAGTTTTGCGTTAAAAATAAGAAGCAAGGTGAAAAGAGGTGGAAGAAAGTATTGGATTTTCAACTCTTTAGCTTTGAACTATATAAAGGACTATGAGGGATTGATGAAGAACGTTCACGGGTGGCTGACGAAGAGAGGATTCTCTATTTTCCGGTCGATAGGTACTATTACGAAAGGGAGGGGGAAGCAGGTTTTCTCGGGGAGAGAGTGATAAAATATCATCGGACGTTGACCGCACATCTGAAAGTTCTGCTGAAAGATAGCCTTGGAATTGAAGACTTTGTGGAGCTAGCCGCAGCCTCCGGAAAATGTGAGAGACCTTCCGGGAATGGAAGATGAGATGAGAAGGCCGATGATGTTGATTGTGTCAGCGCAAAATAGAGCTTGAATAGACTGTCGATAAAAAACGATATGAAATTTCTCTTTTTTTTCTCTGCTAATTGTGATACAGTTAAATCGACCATTCTGAGTATGTGGGGTGAGTCATTTTTGTTGTACTTGCGCAGGGTGGTATCAGAGATAGGAAGGACTGGATTATGAGAGTAAGTGTGAGAAAAATTAGCGAAGCGACAGGTTTTTCTCCTGCGACAGTTTCAAATGCGTTAAATCGCAAAAAAGGTGTGAATAAGGAGACCGCAGAAAAAATTTTGAGAGCAGCTTCCGAAATGGGATATCGCATGGATGAGAAAATTCGGAAGATTCGTTTTGTAATATTTAGAAAGAATGGGTTGATTATTGATGACAGTCCTTTTCATCCGGCAGTGATTGAAGGGGTGGAACGGCAGGCAAAAGCTATGGGACTTGAAACAGTATTTAACCATGTAGATGTTCATGACTTGGAATACGGCAGCCAGATACAGGAAATTCTCTCGGACACAGAGAGTGCGGTCGTACTCTTGGGCACAGAGATGCTGGAGGAAGATTTTAAAGAGTTTCAGTCGGCGGAAAATCGCATTGTTCTTCTGGATGGATGGAGCGATCAGTATTTTTTTGATAGTGTTCTGATCAGCAATACAGACTCCGCAGCGAAGGCAGTGGAATATCTGATTCAAAAGGGGCATTCTAAGATCGGTTATCTCAGAGGGGATTTTCGAATTCAGGCATTCCGTTATCGGGAAATCGGATATAAGAGAATGATGGAGCGGTATGGTCTGAAGATCAATGAAGAGTATATAGCCACAGTGGGGACGAAAATTGAGACTGCTTACGAGGAGATGAAAAAATATTTGCAGCAGGTGAAAGAGCTACCCACAGCATTTTTTGCCGATAACGATACGATAGCGATCGGAGCTATGAGAGCCATCAAAGAGCAGGGATACGACATTCCTGGAGATATTTCAATTATTGGATTTGACAATATTTCATATGGGGCGATCTCAGAGCCTCCGCTGACGACCATCAATGTACACAAACATGAGATGGGAGAGATGGCAGTACGGGAGTTAGTGCGCGTTGCAGAAGGTGGCAGCAGGATTAAAATGAAAATCCAGGTATGTACAGACTTTGTCGAGAGAGACAGCGTCAAGGAACTAAGCCCCTCAAGTATGAGGGGAAGGGAGGAGCTGAGGTAGGCTTGCCCATTTTGCTGAGTTTCAAATCATTTAAATATCATTCTATTTCATGAAAGAATCTGCCCTCAGGGGCAGGGACCTCCATGCCTCGGCGTGGTATTTCATAAGGGTCCTTGCCTGCTGAGGGCAGATTTGTTTTTTAGTGTAATAGGAAAGACCTTGTCACGCTAATGCGTGAAAGTTCCTTCCTATTACCAAAACGCTCCGCTAAGGATGCGCACGCCGCAATAAGGTAATGCACCGCAAAGAGGTGTTGCGGCAACGCACAAAGTGGGACACATCCCTCAAAGATTGGGGAGATGGGATATATACAAACAATAAACGCGATTGTTAAAAATTTATAAAATGATTATATAAATGTTTATATAAAAATTTTGAGTCGTGTTTTGACGGAATTTGTCGAGAACACAGAGAGAAAATAGGAAATATACACAAAAATATAGTGTTGATTTCGTGATAATTGAATGAAATATGAAATTTACATAAAAATTTATAAAAAAATACTTGAAATATTTATATAAATGTTTATAATGCAGATATAAAGAGTTGAGGCGGTGATGAAGTGAAAGTTAGTATTAGACAGATTAGTCAAGCAACAGGGTTTTCTCCGGCTACTGTCTCAAACGCTCTGAATCGAAAGAGAGGTGTCAATCAGACGACTTCTGAAAAAATCATAAGAGCAGCGGAAAAGCTGGGATATCAACAGGATAAAGAAGTCACAAAAATAAAATTTGTCACCTATCGGAAAAATGGATTGATTATTGACAACAGTCAAATTTTCCCGGCGATGATTGAAGGAGTGGAAAGGCAGGCCAAGGCTCTTGGGTATGAGACAATATTCAGTCATTTGAATCGCGAGGCTTCTAATTTTGAATATTGTCTTCAGGAGGTTTTAACGGACAGCAGTTGTGTGCTCATTCTATTGGGGACGGAGATGCTGCATGAGGATTATCTTCCATTTCACAAATTCAAAGGCCATATGATTATTCTGGACGGCTGGGACGAAGATATGAGTTTCGACGGTATTCTGATTAACAATACAGATGCCGCCTGCAATGCGGTGGAATATCTGATCAAAAAAGGGCATAGGGAGATTGGCTATCTGAGAGGGGATTACCGGATTAAAGGCTTTCAATATCGGGAATACGGTTATCACCGGGCTTTGCAAAGACACGGTCTCTCTAGTCCGCCCGATGGAATCGTTACGGTGGGTACACAGCTTGAAAGTTCTTACGAGGGGATGAGACGTTATCTGGAGAAGAATCCGAAACTACCGACCGCGTTTTTTGCCGACAATGATGTGATTGCCCTGGGAGCGATGAAGGCGATGCAGGAAAAGGGCATTGAGATACCAGCGCAGGTTTCTATCGTCGGTTTCGATGATATTAATTTTGGGACGGTGTCGGTTCCGGCACTCACTACCATCCATGTATTTAAACAGGAGATGGGGGAGGTGGCTGTGCGCAGGGTTTTAGATCACGTTCGATACTCTGATAGCAAGATTAAAATGAAAATTCAGGTATATACAGAGTTTACAGAGAGGGATAGTGTGAGAGAACTTCTGTGAGCTATGACAAAGTAGAATGGAGGTTACAAAATGGCAGCAATTAAATTGGGATACGCGCCGACCAGAAGAAGCATCTTCAGTGCACCGGACGCGATCAAGTACAGAGGACTCACGGCAGACCGTTTAAGGGAACTGGGGATTGACTTTGTGGACATTGATGACATCAATGAGGAAGGTCTTTTGTACGATGACAATGATGTGAAGAAAATTGTGGCGAAATTCAGAAAAGAAGGAGTAGACGGAATCATTTTTCCGCACTGCAACTTTGGTACGGAGTATGTCTGTGCGAGGTTGGCAAAGGAGATGAATCTTCCAGTGATGCTGTGGGGGCCTCTCGATGAGAGACCGGAACCGAGCGGAGTACGCCTTAGGGATACACAGTGTGGATTGTTTGCAACTGGAAAGGTATTCCGCAGATTTCGTATTCCCTTTACCTATGTGACCAACTGCAGACTCAATGACCCCGTGTTCGAGAGAGGCGTGAGAGATTTCATGGCAGTCTGTAACGTGGTGAAGACCTTCCGCCATATTCGGATTCTTCAGATTTCTACAAGACCTTTTGATTTCTGGTCTACGATGTGCAACGAAGGAGAGCTGTTGGAAAAATTCAATATTCAGCTTTCTCCGATTCCGATGACGGAGCTGACAGAAGAAGTAAAGGCGGCCAAGGCTGAGGGAACGAAAGTAAAAGAACTGCTTACATACATCCATGAAAATATGGAAGTGAAGATCAAAGAAAATGAAGTGGAAAATGTAGCAGCCCTGGCGGTGGCGATGGAATCCTTAATAGACAAATACGGTTGTAATGCAGGTGCCATTCAGTGTTGGAACGCTCTGCAGACAGAGTTGGGAATTATGCCTTGCGCGGCCAACGCGATTCTGAATGAAAAAGGAATCCCGGTGGTGTGTGAGACGGACATCCATGGAGCAGTTACCGCTCTTATGGTAGAGGCGGCAGGTATGGGAGAGAAGAGAAGCTTCTTCGCAGACTGGACCATCCGCCATCCCGACATCGAAAATGGAGAGCTGCTCCAGCACTGCGGCCCATGGCCGATCTCAGTGGCAAAAGAAAGACCGCAGCTTACCTATCCGTTGGCATTTGACCATCCGGGCAGCCTGACGGCAGAGGCAAAGCACGGAGATGTCACCTTGTGCAGATTCGACGGAGATAACGGAGAGTACTCTCTGCTTCTGGGAAATGCAAAGGGTGTGGATGGGCCTAAGGGAATGGGAACCTACCTGTGGGTGGAAGTGGACAATATCAAACGGCTGGAAGCGAAGATTGTGGAAGGGCCTTATATCCATCACTGTGTGGGAATTCACCAGAATGTGGTCCCTGTACTGTATGAAGCTTGTAAATATATCGGAATAAAACCGGATCTCTATGACCCGATTGAAGAAGATGTAAAAGCATATTTAAGAGGAGAATGATTATGGAGAATCTAAAAGCATTGGCCTATGAACTCAGAGAAACTGTTATGGATGAGATTATGGCCGGGAAAGCTGGACACATCGGCGGTGACATGAGTGTGATGGAAATTCTGACAGAGCTGTATTTCAGACAGATGAACATCAGCCCAGAAAATGCGGATGACCCAAACCGTGATAAATTTGTCATGAGTAAGGGACATTCTGTGGAAGCTTATTACGCGGTTCTGGCGAAGAAAGGCTTCTTTGACAGGGAGGAGCTGGTGAGCACCTTCAGCAAATTTGGCTCAAAGTTTATCGGACATCCGAACAACAAGATTCCAGGAATAGAGATGAACTCCGGTTCCCTTGGACACGGTCTTCCAGTCTGTGTGGGAATGGCCCTGGCGGGAAAAATGAATGGACAGAGCTACCGTGTATACACAGTGATGGGAGACGGTGAACTGGCAGAGGGTTCCGTCTGGGAAGGTACGATGGCTGCTAGCCACTATAAGCTGGACAATCTGTGTGCAGTGGTGGACAGAAATCGCCTTCAAATTTCAGGAAATACGGAGGATGTCATGGCCCATGACGATCTGCATGAGAGATTCTCATCCTTTGGCTGGCATGTGATTGACGTAAAAGACGGAAACGACATCGACCAGCTCCACGAGGCTTTTGAGGAAGCAAAGACCGTGAAGGGAAAACCTACGGTATTGATTGCCAACACTGTAAAAGGAAAGGGTTCCTCTGTGATGGAGAACAAGGCAAATTGGCATCATAAAGTTCCAAGTGAAGAAGAGCTTGCTCAGATCAGAAAAGATCTGGCAGATAGAAAGGAGGCAGCCCTTCATGTCTAAGATTGCAAATAAACAAAAGATTTGTGAAGTGTTGATGGAGGCGGCAAAGACGGACAAAGATATCGTGGCTCTTTGTAGTGATTCTAGAGGAAGTGCGTCGTTTACCCCATTTGCAGAGCAGTATCCTGAGCAGTTCGTGGAGACAGGAATTGCGGAGCAGAACCTGGTGAGCATCTCCGCGGGATTGGCGAAATGCGGCAAAAAACCGTATGCGGTGTCTCCGGCTTGCTTTTTATCCACGAGAAGCTATGAACAGTGCAAAATTGACGCTGCCTACTCCAACACCAACGTGAAACTGATTGGAATCAGCGGTGGAATCAGCTATGGGGCGCTGGGAATGAGCCATCACTCTGCACAGGATATCGCGGCGATGGCGGCGATTCCGAATATGAGAGTTTACCTTCCCAGCGACCATCTTCAGACAGAGTGTCTGATGAAAGCTCTGCTGAAGGATGAGAAGCCAGCTTATATCCGGGTGGGGCGTAATGCGGTAGACCCGGTATACGAGGAGGGAAAGGTTCCCTTTGAGATGGACAAGGCTACAGTAGTGACAGAAGGAAAGGACGCAGTGATTGTCGCCTGTGGAGAGATGGTAAAACCGGCAGCGGATGCTGCTAAGCTGTTGGAGGCAGAGGGAATCCGTGTCACCGTTTTGGATATGTACTGTGTGAAGCCTTTGGACAAAGATGCAATCGTGAAAGCAGCCAAGAATGCGAAATTGGTGGTGACGGCAGAAGAGCACTCACCGTTTGGCGGCCTGGGTTCCATGGTGAGCCAGGTGGTAGGAAGGGAATGCCCGAAAAAAGTGGTGAATTTGTCTTTGCCGGATGCTCCGGTGATCACAGGGACCTCCAAAGAAGTCTTTGACTATTATGGATTGAATGCACAGGGAATCGCGAAGACCGTAAAAGAGAACATGTAAAAGCGCAGAGGAAAAGGCTGTTACATAATTAGGAGGATATTGGCAGGGGACACCTGTTGATATAGGGATTTAATACTTTCAAAATGTAAGGAGGAAGAAAAGTATGAAAGTCAAAAAATTATTAGCCGGACTTTTGACAGCAGCTATGATCGGCACTATGATGATGGGATGCTCTTCATCTGAGGAGGCAAGTACAGAGGGTGATGCGTCTGCTGAGACCACGCAGGCAGCAGAAGAAACAGCAGAGGAAGCAGAAGTACTGCCGGGAGGTGGTTCCAACATTATCTATGTCATCACACCTTCTGTATCCAACCCGGCGTTTAAGACCGAGGCTGACACAGCGACAGCAAAGGCAGAGGAGCTGGGCTATGAAGTAAAAGCCGCTTCCCATGATGACGACCCGACGAAACAGACAGAGCTGTTTGACAATGCGATCGCTGATAAGGCAGCAGCAATTATTTGTGACAACGCAGGTGCAGATGCGACGGTAGAAGCTGTACGAAAAGCAAGAGAAGCGGGAATTCCGACTTTCTTAATCGACCGTGAGATCAACGAAGAAGGCGTGGCAATTTCCCAGATTGTAGCAAACAACTATCAAGGCGCAAAAGCCATTGCCGAGAAATGGGTAGAGGCAATGGGTGAAAAAGGAAAATACGCGGAACTGTTGGGGAAAGAGTCTGACACCAACGCTGGCGTTCGTTCTTCTGCATTCCATGAAGTGATTGACCAGTATCCGGACCTGGAAATGGTAGCTCAGCAGACTGCAAACTGGGAAAAGACAGAGGCATATGAGAAGATGGAAGCAATCATCCAGGCAAATCCAGATCTTGACGGTGTCATCTGTGGTAACGATACTATGTTAGAGGGTGTATGTGCGGCTTTGGCAGCTCATGACATGACCCTTCCGGTTATCGGTGTGGATGGCTCTGACGAAGCGGCAGCTCTGATTAAATCTGGACAGGCTACCGGTACCGCTCTTCAGCAGTTCGCACTGATTGCGGAGATGGCAGTAGAGCAGGCAGATCAGTACCTGAAAGAAGGAACCACAGGACAGGAAGAAAAACAGCTTGTGGACTGTATCGCAATTACAGCAGACAACGTAGATAATCTGCAGACATTCGTTTATACCGAAAAATAAACAGAGAATTTTGTACATTGACCGGGAAGCGTCGCTGACGCTTCCCAATCTATAAGATACTCTTTATTGAGCTAAGTATTAAATCAAAACCGAAAGAAATGTCTCCTAATTTCTAAGAGATATACAAATATATTGACTGGAGGAAACCTCTATGAAGAAGCAAATCGTAGCACTGGGCCTGGCAGTGGCACTCGCCGCTTCAGCGACGTTTACCGGGTGCGGGATCGTGAAAGTAGTAAAAATCGGAGAAGAAGGAAAATATACCGGAGAAGTGGAATTTAATGCCGGAGACGACGTGGCGGCGATCTGGGAGTCGTCTGCGCTGCCGGAGTTGAATGAAAAAGCCATGGATTTGAAAGAATTCCTGACACAGTCCAACGGGGATTTCACTGCCTTGGCCGAGGAACATGGCAAGTATTCCATGGGAACTTCCGGAGAGCTGAGCTATGTAGTGAAGGGAACCGGAACCGTCGAGGAAGTCAATACAGAATCCCAGGCCGGATATATGAAGATAAAACTGGATGACTATAACGGAACCGAGGAAGTAAAGATTCAAATCGGGCCGGTGTACAGAGGCTCTTCCATTCGTGATTCTTTAAGCTTCCTGAAGTTCGGAGATTACACAAACCAGGAAGACTGGGCGGCTGTTTCTCAGAGCATCAACCAGGTTGTCGCCGAGACCGTAGTGGAGCCGGCGGATCCAAGCTCTCTGGAAGGCAAAAGCGTATCCTTTGTGGGAGCCTTCACGGTATCCACCGGAAGTACAGAAGTATTGATTACCCCAGTTGTTCTGGAAGCAAACTAAAGTAGGGATGCAGCGAAAAAGGAGAGAAGAACTATGGGTGAGATGTATAAATGCAGAGACGATGTATTTCTCCATGCAGAAAAGATAAGTAAGATCTATCCCGGTACCAAAGCATTAGATCAGGTATCTTTTGATCTTTTAAAGGGAAAGGTAAACGTGCTGATCGGTGAGAACGGTGCCGGAAAATCCACACTGATGAAAATGATAGCTGGAATCGAGCAGCCCAATGAAGGCAAGATGTACATCGGAGACCAGGAGGTCTACTTCAAGAATACGACAGAGGCCAGGAAGCATGGGATTGGTATTATACACCAGGAGCTGAGCTTGTTTCCAAATCTGAATGTATATCAGAATATTTACATGAACAAAGAAAAGACCAAGGGAAAGATGGTCTTGGACGATAAAAAACACATGGAAGGTGCCAAGAAAGTACTGGAGAGACTAGAGCACCCGTTGGACCTTCACACGAAGGTGGGAGAGTTGCGTGTTGGCCAGCAGCAGATGATCGAGATTGCCAGAAATCTGGTGGAGGATGATCTGAAGGTGCTGATTATGGATGAACCGACATCCTCTCTAAGCCAGCAGGAGGTGCAGGTGCTCTTTAAGATTATGAGAGAGTTGACCGCGTCAGGGATCTCCATTGTCTACATCTCCCACAGACTGGAAGAAATCATGGAGATCGGAGACCATGTGACGATCTTGAGAGATGGAAAATATGTGGCGGATGCCGATGTAAAAGATATCGACGTGCCGTGGATTGTACATCAGATGACCGGCGGAGAAAAATCTTATCCCAAGAGGGACCGGGAGGTCGACTGGAGCAAGGTGGAAAACGTGCTGGAAGTGAAGAATCTCTGTCTTCCCAAAGCAGGTGGCGGCTATTTGGTAGATCATCTGAATTTCGAGCTGAAAAAAGGCGAGGTGCTTGGAATTTATGGATTGATGGGGGCAGGCAGAAGCGAGGTTTTTGAGTGTATCATGGGGCTTCACCCGGAGCACACCGGTGATATTTATCTGGAAGGGAAAAAGCTGAAGATTAAATCCGTTTCCCAGCAGATCGACAATGGCTTCGCGCTGATTCCCGAGGACAGACAGGCACAGGGGCTGGTTCAGACTCTGGATATTGAGAAGAACTGTTCTCTTTCGGCAATGAAACGGTATAAAAAAGGAATTTTCCTCGACCACAAGAAGGAAGGCCAGAAGGTGGACGAGCAGATTTCTGACATACATATCAAGGTTGCGGACAAAAAGCTTCCGATTTTATCCTTGTCAGGCGGTAATCAGCAGAAGGTGGTTATCGGAAAAGGTCTCTTGACAGAGCCTAAGATTCTTCTGATGGACGAACCCAGCCGTGGAATTGATATCGGCGCGAAGACGGAGGTATTCGATATCATCAATCAATACGCAGAAAAAGGACTGTCAATTATCGTCATTTCTTCTGAGCTGCAGGAGATTGTGGCGATAGCGGACAGGGTCATCGTATTGTCAAACGGTCTGAAGACCGGAGAATTCTATGGCAGTGAGATCCAGCAGGATACACTGGTACTGGCATCCTACAAGGGCCATCACCAAAAAGAGGAAAGGGAGAATTAATCATGGCAGCGAAAACAAAATCAGGGAATAATCAACTGGCGATGACCCTCTTAAAGGGCAGAACCTTCATCGTGTTAATTGTATTATTGATCTTTTTCAGTGTGGCAGCAGATAACTTCTTGACTGCAAACGCACTTTTGACTGTTGCGAAGCACGTGGCACTGTACGGTATTCTCGCAATTGGTATGACCTATGTCATCATCACCGGCGGCATCGACCTGTCTGTAGGTTCTGTCGTTGGTCTGGCCGGCATGATCGCGGGTGGTCTGATTCAGCAGGGGCTGACCTTGAAAATGTTCGGCGTGACACTGTATTTCAGTGTTCCTATGGTTGTTATCATTACAGCAATCATCGGAGCACTTCTGGGAGCGATCAACGGTATCGTCATCACGAAATTTAAAGTTGCTCCGTTTATCGCGACTCTGGGTACGATGTATATCTGGAGAGGTTTTGCAAACTTGAGATCGGACGGTGCGACGTTTTCGGAGCTGGCCGGAAAAGAAGGACTCGGGAATACCGGATTTGAATTTTTCGGACGAAATCTGGGCGGAACCGGAATTCCGGTAGGTGTTATCATTCTAGCGATTATTGCAGTGATTGCAGGCATTTTGTTAAAGAAAACTCCGTTTGGATGGCATGTATTGTCTGTGGGCGGCAATGAGAAGGCGGCTGGTCTGTCCGGTATCAAGGTAGACAGAGTGAAGATCTGGGTATATACCTTCTCAGGCTTCTGTTCCGCGATCGTAGGTATCATCGCGACCTCTCAGTTGGTATCCGCGCATCCAGCAACCGGAGATACCTGGGAGATGAACGCTATCGCAGCGGCAGTACTTGGCGGAACCTCCATGGCAGGCGGTGTGGGCAACATCGGCGGTACCGTAGTCGGTGCTTTCGTGATTGGTGTCATCAATGATGGTATGACCATGTGTGGTGTCACAGAGTTCTGGCAGAAAGTTATCCGTGGACTCGTGATTATTTTGGCAGTTATCATTGACCAGGTACAGAGAAATATGCAGGCAAAGATGGCTTTGCAGGCACGCAACGAGAACAAGTAAGAGGATTTCGTATGAAAAAAAGAGGAATTATCAACGCGCAGCTGTCCGGGCTGATTGCAGGACTGGGACATAAGGATACCTTCATGATTGCGGACGGCGGAATGCCGATTCCCAAAGGGGTGACGATTGTGGACCTGGCTCTTTGCGGGGGAGTTCCCACTTTTCAGCAGGTGATGGACGCAGTGTTAGAGGAGGTAGAGGTGGAGTTTTACACTCTGGCAGAAGAGATCACAGAGAATAATCCGAAACTCCTCTGCTATATTCGGGAGAAACTTCAAGGGGTGGATAGCGAGATGGTCAGTCACGTACAGCTCAAAGAGATGTCAAAAGATTTAAAGTTCGCCATCCGTACTGGGGAGTTCACACCGTATCCAAATATGATACTCAGGGCGGGTGTTGCATTCTAGCTGCGGCAGGAACTATAATAGAAACAAAAAATCGAAAGGAATTATACTATGAAAGTCTTAAATTTTGGCTCACTGAATCTGGATTATGTATATTCCGTCGACCATATGGTGACGCCGGGGGAAACTCTGGCGTCTTATGGTATGAACGTATTCTGCGGGGGAAAGGGACTGAATCAGTCTATCGCGTTGGCGAAGGCAGGAGTGGAGGTATACCATGCCGGTTTGATCGGGGAGGAAGGAGAGATCCTATTGAAAACCTGTCAGGAGGGCGGTGTAGATTCCAGGTATATCCGGAAGACCACGGAGAAATCCGGTCACACCATCATACAGGTGGATAAGGATGGACAGAACTGTATTCTGCTGTACGGAGGAGCGAATCAGAGCATAACCAGAGAGTATGTGGACGAGGTGCTGTCTCATTTTGAGAAAGGGGATATTCTGCTTTTGCAAAATGAGATCAATCTGCTGGACTATATCATCAACCAGGCCTATGAAAAGGGAATGATGATTATTCTGAATCCTTCGCCTTATAATGAGAAGCTTGACAGCTGCGATTTCAAAAAAATTTCCATGCTTCTTCTCAACGAGGTGGAAGGAGCACAGGTGACAGGAGAGAAGGATGAGAAAAAGATTTTGGTCCGTTTAAAGGAGCTGTACCCGGATATGCAGGTGGTACTGACCCTGGGAAAAGACGGTTCTGTATATCAGTACAAAGATCAGGTATATCGTCAGGGAATCTTCTCAGTACAGGCAGTAGATACGACGGCGGCGGGAGACACCTTCACCGGATATTTTATCTCCTCTATCTTGGAGGGAATGCCCGTGGATGAAGGGCTTAAACTGGCAGCGAAGGCGTCTGCAATCGCGGTATCCAGGGAAGGAGCGACCGCTTCGATTCCCGTAAAAGCGGAGGTAGAAAGTGTGGACTGGTAGGGGCCCCGTCTTTGCCAAGAATAGCATAAGGAGTGAAAAGTAAGTATGTCACAGAGATATATCATCAGCGTAGATCAGAGCACCCAGGGGACGAAGGCGCTTCTGTTCGATGAGAGTGGGAGTCTGATAAAGAGGGCGGACAAGTCTCACCGTCAAATTGTCAATGAGAAAGGATGGGTTTCCCATGATCCCATGGAGATTTATGAGAACACCATCACCGTGGTGAAAAATCTGATGGAAGAGTCAGGAATTGACCCGGCTCAGGTGGTCTGCGCGGGAATCAGCAATCAAAGAGAGACTTCTCTGGCCTGGGACAGAGTCACCGGAGAACCTCTAGGACAGGCAATTGTCTGGCAGTGTGCCAGGGCGACCAAGCTCTGCGAGCGTGTGGAAAAGAACGGAAATGCTGAGAGAATCCGTCAGGCTACGGGGATTCCGCTGTCTCCCTATTTTCCAGCGTCGAAGATTGCCTGGATTCTGGAAAATGTGGATGGAGCGGCCGAAAAGGCACAGAAAGGGCAGATTTGCCATGGAACTGTGGATAGCTGGCTGATTTATAAGCTGACAGGTGGAAAATCCTACAAGACGGACTATTCCAATGCCTCCCGCACGCAACTGTTCAACATCTTTGAGCTGAGATGGGATGAGGAAGTATGCAGGATGTTTGGGATTGACCCTGCCAACATGGCGCAGGTATGCGACTCGGATTCTGATTTTGGAGAGACGGACTTTGAGGGAACGCTGCCGCATCCGGTGCCCATTCACGGGGTGCTGGGAGACTCCCATGGTTCTCTGTTCGGGCAGGGCTGCCTGCACTCAGGAATGACGAAGTCCACCTACGGAACCGGTTCCTCGATCATGATGAATATCGGTGAGACTCCGGTGCTGAGCAGCCATGGGGTTGTGACTTCCCTGGCCTGGAAGATCGGCGGAAAGGTGAACTATGTGCTGGAAGGCAATCTCAATTATACAGGTGCGGTCATCACCTGGTTGAAAGATGATTTGAAGCTGATACAGTCCCCGGCGGAGACGGAGGATTTGGCGAGGAAGGCGGTTTCTGACGATTCCTTGTATCTGGTTCCAGCGTTTTCGGGACTGGGCGCTCCTTATTGGGACAGTCATGCGGCAGCCTCTATTGTGGGTATGACCAGGACGACTGGGAAAGCTGAGGTGGTCCGGGCTGGGGTGGAATGTATCGCCTACCAGATCACCGACATTGTCCGGGCCATGAGCGAGGACGCTGGCGTCAAGGTGGGAGAACTGCGGGTGGATGGAGGCCCCACGAGGAATTCCTATCTGATGCAGTTTCAAAGTGATATCGCCGATGCGGGGGTACAGGTTCCGGATTCAGAGGAACTGTCCGGCATTGGCCCCGCTTATGCGGCAGGGCTGGCTCTGGGCGTATGGGGACAGGAAATTTTCTGTAAATTGAAACGCACGAAGTATGAGCCTCAGATGGAAAAGGAAGTCAGAGAGAGAAAGTACCAGGGCTGGAAAAAGGCCGTGAGAACTGTGCTGACGAAATAGGAATGACAAAAAGAGACAAGAAAGCTGTCAAAATGACACTTCTTGTCTTTTCTTTTTCCGCTTTATTGCGGAAAAAACTTAGTTGTCAGAAAACAACAAAATAGGTTATTGTAAACTCAACGGTTGGTTACAAATTTGATGCATCGAATACCGACAAAAGCAAAGGATATTTGTGAGAAAACGGTGTGGGAGAAGGTGTTGCAATGGAGAAAAAATTAACGGTCCGGGAGAGTTTTCGTCTCGGAAAAGGTTGGTATTTGATGATTTTTGCGATCTTGGCAATGATGGTGACGAATGCGGGTGTAAACGACGGGTTAAATGTGGCGCTACCAGAGATTGCAGCAGGAGCGGGTTTGGATTATGAATTGTGTCTGAGTATGGGGACCGTGGCAGGTTTTGTGGGCGTAATTATGATGTTTGTCATTGCGAAATTCCGTGACCGGTTTGGCGGAAGAAAAGTCAGCGCGGTGCTGTTTATCATTTTTGGACTGACATTTTATTTTTTGTTTTTACGGGCGGAGAATATTGTAATGTACGCTGTCAGCCAGTGTATCATGGTAAGCTGCGGGCAGGGCTGTTTTTATCTGTGCACAGGCCCTATGCAGTTCGACTGGTTTCCCAAAAAACGCGGTGTGGTAAATGGAATCAGTACCATCGGAGCGAATATCGGCACGGCAGTACTGGCTCCGCTTATGACAGTGCTTTTGACGATGGCGGAGTACAAGACGAGTTTATCGGTGTTTGCGGTGGCCGCGGTGCTGCTGGGCGTGTTTGCGTGGGTATTTCTCCGGGATACTCCCCAGGAGGCGGGTGTTTATCCGGACAATGTGACGAAGGAAGTATACGAAAAAGAGTACCGGAAGATCGCCGGACAGGCTGCCTATGTCAGCAACTGGACGGTTCCCAAGATGCTCAAATGTAAAGAGGTGTGGCTGACGGCCATGGTGCCTGGATTTATCACCTTGGGGCTTTTGGGAGTCATTACCCAGTTCGTACAGCGCAACATCTCTCTTGGGCTGTCCGGGAAAGTGGCCATCGGTGCCATGACGGCGGCGGGGCTGATAGGAATCTTAGGCAGCTATACGATTGGTTATCTGGACACGAAGATCGGAACCAAAAGAGCTTGTATGATCTACTGCGGAATTTTTGCTCTTGGAATCTTCTTTAACCTGCTGGCCGCTTTTTGGCTGCCATTTGTCTATCTTTCGATTTTTATTGTAGGATTCTCCCTTGGAGGCAGCACGAATATGTCCTTATCTTTTCCGGCTTCTGTCTTTGGAGTGCTGGATTATCCGAAGGTTAACGGTGTGATTTTCCCTATCAATTACTGTATCGGATGCCTTAACTTTTTGGTGAATGCGGTGGTTATGAAAATCACTGGAAGTTTGACAGGGGCTTATATTGTGTATATGTGCTTATTTCTGGTAAATATCCTGATTGTGGCGAGGACAGAAGAAGGAAAATGGGACAAATTAAAACATCCGGAATTGATGGAAAAATGATAATAAAATGATATCTTCCTGTGGAAGGAGCGGGCATGTGTATGCCGGCTCCTTCCACGTTTTTGGGTAGCTTGCTTTTGCGTTTATGTGCGATAAGCGAAGTCTGCAAAGAAATTCAACAGTTCTTCTTTCTTCTTTAGGAACTTTGCATCCTCGTAATTACGGGAGCTGTAATAGAGCTCATTCAGCAGCTTGAATACCAGGGTGCTGTCGCCGGGACAGACTGCGGCGAGGATGACGGTACGGATTTTGTAAGAGTTCCATTTGATACGGTGCTCCAAAGTAGCCACAGAGAGACAGGTTTTCTTGCTGGGCACAAGGGAAGATAAAAATGCTACGCCAGGCTGAAAGGCAAAGGGCAGGATGGCCTCTCTTCTTAAGAGGTCTTCCACATAGTCCAGTTCCACGTAGCCTGCATCCAGAAAATCGCGAGACAGCAGTTCAATGATGGAGACACGGCTGTCTGTCAGGATTGCCTCATGCCAGAAAGCCTCCTGCAAAAGTTGAAACAAAGAAGGCAGCTTTTGGCCGTAAAGCCGGTTGATGTGTATCTGGAAAATGTGTTTTTCCAAGTTCATCTGATCTGTCTTCGTAAAAAACGGAGAGATCAGCAGGGTCTTGCAGTGAGGGTCACATGTCAGGGTTTTATTTGCAGTTGTAATGATAAGATCCGTTTTGGAAAAGTCATAGGTGTCCTTGCTGTACACCGGAAGCAGAGCAGTCAGTTCCAGATAATCATGAAAGGCACTCAGAAGTTTTTGCTTTAAATGCCAGGATGCAGGCATATTCAAGTGAGCCATGATTACAGTTTTTAGTTTTGGATACGTGCGGTTTGCGGCTTCCAGTGCTCCGGAGATACAAAAAGCCAGGTACATCAGTTCTGTCTCATCCCAGTAGTCTCCGGTATAGGACAGGGCCAGAGGCTGAATTAAGATAGCGATTTCGTATTCAATGAGCAGATTGGAACGAACGATATCTGTGTGAGTCTGAATGGTATTTAAGTAATGGAGCGGCATGGATAAATAGCGCAGATACTGTAGGAGGGTAATATAAAAATCTTCATTGTCCGAAAAACTCAACTGAAATTTTTCTCGGATCAACGCCAGGTAATCGTTGGCAAAAGCGATAGTCTCCGGCGCGAAGTAAAGCTCTAAAGTGCCAAAGCTTAAGGCGGAGGAATCCAAAAGCCGGGCACAGGAAAGATGCAGATAAATTTCCTGGCGTTCGGAATCAGGGAATATGCAGCCTAATTTTTTTTCGAGAGATTCCAGCAGATCGTCCGCGGCATGAACACAGGCCGGGTCCAGAGGCAGTGGTTCTTTTCTGCTTTCCAGAAAATGGCCGTCATTCATACGGCAGCAGGCGATGGCAATCGCCAGATTCAGTACGATCATGTTGATATCTTCCAGTACGATACCGTATTTTCTCAGATAAAACTGGCTTTCCAGCATAATTAAGTCCACCAGCTCTTCGTCCAGATATTGATACTGATAGAAAGCGTTTCCCCTGGCATTGTAGTTCCAGTTTTCTGAGAATAAAGTATTTAAGATAATTCGTCTCTTTCGTTCGTTGTCTTCAAAGAAAATGTGGTTTTTGCTTCTACAGTAGTTGATATGGGGATAGGGAAGCACATATTTTTTTCGCAGGGCGGCCAGGTCATGCTCCAAAGTGGTACGGCTGATAAACATTTCATCTTCCAGTGTATAGAGGTTAATGGGTTCTTCAGCCAGGCAAAGACAAAAGGCCATATGTCGTGTTCGGTCGTCACGGGTAAGAAACGTGTTGCTGACCTGATTTAGTTCTTTTAACAGCTTTTTGTCTTCCACCTTTAGCAGATAGCCCAGACTGCGCTTGGAGATAATGGAAATTCCTGTGCCCTGCAGATTTTCATTGATTTCCGCTACATCGCTGCGGATAGTGCGGGCGGAAACCTGTAGATGATTGGCCAGCTCTGTGCCTGTCACATAGCTGTGCTGGTCTTGGATGTAATGCAGCAGTTTGCGTTGCCGCAGAGAAAGATGGATATCTACCATAAGAACCTCCTTAAAAATTTCCTCATGGTGGAGGAGATTATTATATATTTAAGTCTATCATAAAAAGTAAGTACCGGAAAAGTCAAGAAAAATCGGATTTTATTTCCGCTTTAAAAAGGAAAAAATGCGATTGCTGGATGGAAGAGAGATGTCATACAATAAGCTCAGAAAACGAAAAGAGACCAGGAGGAATTAAGACAATGAAATATGAGAGAATCCGCAAAATTGTGTTAGAGGCTATTTTAGATGCAGTAGATCAGGGACTGATTAAAGGAACCTCCGGCAATATCGCACTGAGGGATGAGAAAGATGATGTCGTTGCAATTACACCTAGTGGTATTCCCTATAAAGGTATGCAGTTAGAGGATATTGCCATTGTTGACTTAAATGGGAAATGGCTGGACGGAAGATATAAACCTTCCTCAGAGGTTCCCATGCATACAGCGGTCATGCGTGCCCGTCCGGATGTGAAGGCAACCGTGCATACGCATGGAATGTTTGCGACGATCATGGCGATGGGAAATGAAGAGTTGGAGGCGATTACGCCGCCTCAGTGTGAATTTGTTCCGGTTCGTAAGGTTCCTTTTACCATGCCGGGCAGTGACGATGTTGCAGACAAGGTGGTGGAAGCTCTGGGTAAAGATGGAAGAAGCGTTCTGATTAAAAATCATGGCATGTTCTGCTGTGGAAAAGATATGAAAGCAGCGATGTCTGCGACGGTGTATACAGAAGAAATGGCTACCACCGCATTCTATGCGAAGGTACTTGGCACCTATGAGCCCATGCCAAAAGAAGGCGTGGCGGCGATGAAAGCGCTGATTGCGGCGGACAAAGCGGTTTGATCTCAGCAGAGAAATGACAGTAAGGCTATGAACAAGCAGCAAGACGGACTGTAAATGTCCGTTTTGACTGATAGGAAGGGGACGGCGAAATGGCGAAAGAATTTTACGCAAGCAGTGATGTGGTATTTGGAAAAGACGCAGTACATAAGCTTTCGGAAATCTTGAAAGCTTACAAAGCCAAAAGCGTGATGGTGGTATATGGTTCCAGCGTGAAGCGGGTTGGTATTGCTCAAAAGGTTCTAAACGAAGTGGAGAAAGCGCAGGTAAAGATCACGGTTTTTGAGGGCGTGATTCCCAATCCCACCAACGAGGTGGTGGAAGAGGCGGCTGAAATAGCGCGCAGGGAAAACGTCGATGTATTTGTGGCTGTGGGAGGCGGAAGCTGTATTGACTTGACTAAGGCAGTGAATATTTTGATGACAAATGAAGGGCCTATTGGACGGTACGGCGGCATTGGACTGGTAAAAACCCCGGTTCTTCCGCTGATAGCGATTCCTACCACGGCAGGGACTTCCAGTGAGATCACCAACGTGGTGGCGCTGACGGATACAAAAGCTGTCTGCAAGTATGTGATTATTGACAACAAAATCACAGCGAACAAGGTGATTGCAGACCCGGAATTTACAAAGAGTACGCCGCCCTCTGTGACTGCGGCTACGGGAATGGACGCAATCACACACGCGGTGGAGAGCTATATTTCCAATATGGCGACGCCGTTGACAGAGTACCATTCTTTAAAGAGTTTGCAGATTTTTCATAAAAATCTGCCTTTGGCGGTAAAGGATGGTTCTGATATGGCGGCCAGAGAGCAGATGATGCTGGGATGTATTATCGTAGGCTTTGGTTTTTCCAATGCCAATTTGGGACTGGTGCACGGGATTGCTCATACGTTAAGCGCGCATTTTCATCTCGCGCATGGTATGGCAAACGCGGCAGTACTTCCCTATGTTATGGAATATAATGCAGAGAGCTGCCCGGAAAAAATGGTAGAGCTGGCCAGAGCGATTGAGCTGTCGGTGACGGGAAATCTGGAAGAGGATAAATATCTGCTTTCGAGGGAACTTTTAAGGTTGACGAAAGAGCTGCAGATCAAGACGCTGTCGCAGCAGGGGATTGAGGAGAAGGATTTCGAGATGCTGGCGGACGATGTGTTAAAAGAGCCAGTGCTGAATTTTAATCCAAGACAGGGAATTACCAAAGAAGACATACTGTCAATTTTGAAAAAAGCGTTCTGAGACCTTCCTCAGTAAAAAGAGGAATTGGGAGAAGGGAGGATAAAATGGAGATCAAAAAGAAGTGTAGATATGGGGAAAAATTTCCGCACCTGTTTTCACCTATCCGAATTGGGAATATAAGAATGAAAAATCGTATCATCTGCGCGCCTACCAGCCCCAGTATGATTGATTTAAACGGCCATTTTACACCGGAGATGATCGCGTATCTGGAGGAGAAGGCAAAAGGTGGAGCAGGAGTGGTGACCTACGGGGAAGCCATTGTGCATTCAGCCACAGGAAAATCTCACAATAAGCAACTGCAGCTGGATGCTTTTGGTGTGCGTCAGGGTATGACGGAGGCAGCTAGGGCCATCCACAATGCAGGTGCTTATGCGAATATACAGCTTTCTCATGGGGGCATGTACGGTGGCCTGGCCAGTGTGGGTGGCGATGTGGACACCTGTAAGGTGGCCTACGGGCCCAGCCATATGCAGATGCCGGCCGGAGAGGTACAGGAGATGCCAAGAGAGTTAATTTATGAAATTATAGAATCCTACAAAAAAGCGGCAAAGCTCTGCAAAGAGACAGGATTTGACATGGTGCAGGTACATGCGGCCCATGGATGGCTGTTCTCGCAGTTTTTGTCTCCGGTCTGGAACCGGCGTACCGATGAATTCGGCGGTTCCTTTGAGAATCGCGCCAGATTCTTTTTGCTGGCTCTGGACGCGGTCCGGGAAGGCGTCGGACCTCATTTCCCCATCGAAGCCAGAATTTCTGGTGATGATTTTTCGGAGATCGGCCTGAATTTGGAAGACTGCACCAGACTGGCCAAGATGATTGACGGCAGAGTAGATCTGATTAATGTCTCCTGCGGAAATCATGAGGATCCCGCGATGTTCTGCCGAACCCATCCCTCCGCTTTTTTCCCGAGGGGAGTGAATGTGTATCTGGCGGCGGAAATTAAGAGGCATGTGAAAACTCCAGTAGCCTGTGTGGGTTCCCTGAATGACCCTGCGCAGATGGAAGAAATTCTTGCGTCCGGACAGGCGGATGTAGTGGAGCTGGGGCGCGCAAGCCTGGCGGATCCGTATCTGCCGGATAAAGCGGCCTATGGCTGTGAGGAGGATATCACGCCATGCCTGAGATGTTATGAATGCTTTGGAGCTACTGGTGAACTGGAGATGGTAAAATGCGCGGTGAATCCAGTTATGGGCGAACAGCTGGCGGATAGATTTGCAAAGTCTGCACCGAAGCAGAGGAAAAAAGTACTGGTGGCAGGAGGCGGGCCGGCAGGGATGGAAGCCGCCATTACGGCGGCTAAGAGAGGACACGATGTGACCTTAGTGGAGAAGACAGACCGGCTTGGAGGGAATCTGCATCCGGCGGGGGCTGCCTATTTCAAAGAGGATATCCGTAAGCTGATTACTGTGCTGGAAAACCGGGTAAAAGAAGCGGGCGTAAAGGTGGAATTTCATACGGAGGTGACTCCGGAATACGTGAAAGCATTTGCGCCGGACGCCCTGTTTGTGGCCATTGGTTCCAGAGAACTGCGTCCGCCCATCAAAGGGCTGGATGGCGAGCATGTGGTTATGGCTGTTGACGCGGAGCTGCATCCGGAGAAACTGGGACAGAAGCTTATTATTCTCGGCGGAGGCCTGGTGGGCGCGGAAGGTGCGGTAGGCTTTGCCCATGAAGGAAAAGAGTGCGTCATTGTGGAGATGAAGCCGGAGATTGCCATGGAAGTAAATTCTTTTTACCGGGGCGGGTTGATGCCGCAGGTTGAAAAGGCGGCAGTCTGTCATGTGAATACAAAGGTAAAAGAAGTGTTGCCGGAAGGCGTGCTCTGTGAAAGAGACGGGAAAGAGTTTGTGATCGCTGGCGATACGGTAGTTTGTGCGTTGGGATTTGCTTCTCCTTATGACAAGGTGGATGCCCTGGCAGACTTGGTGGACGAATACCATATCATCGGGGATTGCCGGAAGGTAGGAAAAATTTATGACGCTGTAAATAACGGTTATTATTCTGCGCTTCTGGTGTAGGCTTAGAAAAGAAAGGGGACGGATAACTATGAAAAAGCAGATGGTACTATGTACAAAGCTTCCGGAAAAAAGGATGGAAGAGATCAAGGAATTTTGTGATATTACCATTGCCGGGGAATTAAAGCATGGAAAAGGCAATGTGACAGAAGAGATGACAAAAGAAGAGTGTACGGGCTTTGAGATTGTGGTGCTGGGTGATGAGTATGCCGGAGCAGACACGATCCAGACCTGGGCAGAGGCCGGGATGAAATTTATCGGGGCAGCGAAGGGAACTCCGGTTACTGTGGACAATGAAGCGGTCAAAGCCGCGGGATTAAGGCTTTCCTACACACCCGGCAGAAACCGGGTCGCAGTGGCAGAATTTAACATGGGACTTATGATTGCGGCGGCCAGACATCTGACCTTGAGCGCTACGGGGTTGCTGAAAGGAGAGCATACAGGACCGGCTAAGGAAAATATTTACGATGTGCCGGACGTCAAGAACGTCACGTTTGGGCCGCTGGATGAAAAGCATCCTTTTACAGATTATGGAATCGGCTTTGAACTGTATGGAAAGAAGCTGGGAGTCGCAGGCTATGGAGCGATTGGCCGGGAGGTGGCCGTTCGGGCGAAGGCATTCGGTATGGAGATTCTGGCCTATGACCCTTATATGCCGGCAGAAAAGATCGAAGCAGACGGCGCGAAAGCAGTGGATTTGGATACGATGTTAAGGGAGTGCGATATGTTAAGCATTCACCTGCCGGTGCTGGAATCCACGAAGGGAATGGTAAACAAGGAATGGTTTTCTAAGATGAAACCTACGGCCTATGTAATTAACACCGCGCGGGCGGCAGTGATTGATCAGAAGGATTTTATTGAAGCTCTGCGAAATAAAGCGATAGCGGGAGCAGCCGTAGATGTGTACTGGGAGGAACCGGTTCCGGCAAACCATCCGCTGCTGTCCATGCGCAATGTGGTCTGCACCCCTCATATGGCGGGACTTACTACAGATGTGGATAACTGGTCAGGTGAGATGATGGCTCAGGAAGTTTTGGCCTATGTGAAAGGCGAAGAAAGAAAGTATATCTGGAACCGATGACAATTACCGGATGTATGGGCTTTTGATGTATTCGGCGACGGATACGGCAAAAGCTCATACACCAGAAGAAGGGGGACGAAAAATGTCACAGGGAAAAAGCAAAAAAGTAATAGCGGCCGGTCTGCTGGTGATGTCTTTGACCATGGCCTGCAACAGCGCGTTGGCGCCTATCTTGGCAGAAGTAGGGAAATTCTTTCCGGATGCAAGTGATTCTGCGATTCAGATTGTTCTGACACTGATTAATCTAGTTACTTTGCCAGCAATGATTTTGGAGCCGTTTTTGGAATCTAAAATTACCAAGAGAGATATTGCAATGATCGGAACTTTTTTGATGCTGGCGGGTGCGCTGCTTCCGCAGGTATTGAGCTCACAGCTTTGGATGCTGTATTTGTCTAGCATTATCATCGGTGTGGGCCTGTCTTTTGTAGTAGTTACCAGTTCGTCGCTGATTTCGGATTATTTTACTGGCTTGGAAAAATCCAGGATTATGGGTTTTCAGTCCATTTTTGTAAGCATCGGTGGCACGATCATCGCGAAAGGTTCCGGTCTTTTGACAGCAATGGCAGGCTGGAAGAGAGGATATCTGGTCTTCTTAATTGCGCTGCCGATTATTCTTATCATTCTATTGACGGTTCCCAAGGGAGAAACCACTCCAAGGGTGGAAAAAGGAAAAGGAAGCGCAATTTCCGGCAGTATGGTTTATTTTGGCATTCTGTGCCTGATTACCGGGATTTTTGTCGCAACCTTCAACACAAACATTGCCATGTATCTGGACCGCAAGGGAATCGGTGATGCCAGCACGGCGGGTACCGTGGCTGCGATTATGCAGGTAGTGGGTATCCTGGGCGGCCTGGTACTGGGAACGACGGTGAAAATTTTCAAGCGTTTTACCATTGGCGCGGCGATTCTCTTAATGGCGACGGGTACTGCCATGGTTGGATTTTCCACCAGCTATCCGGTGATTTGTGTCGGAGCGGTCATTGTAGGATTTGGTTTCGCCATCCGAAATCCGGGAGCGGTTACCTTTGCGGCCAATATGGTGCATCCGGCGCAGGCATCGCTGGCGATCGCAATTGTATCGGCCACCTATAACGTCGGCAACTTTATTTCCGCGTATGTGGTCAATGCCATGGCCAGCATTCTGGGCGATGATATCGCCAACCGTTTTCTGGTATCTGCGGCGGCTTTGGTTGTGATCGGTCTAGTGGCATGTATAAAAGCACCGACAACGGATGCACAGGCTCTGGATTCTCAGGGAGAATAGATCTTTCCCTATCGAATTTATGAAAAGCTGCCAGGACGATAAATACAGCATGCCGGTCAGAACACAGTACAACGTTTTGGGGATTTGACAAAAAAAATGTTGTGTAATATAATATATTTAACAAGACAGCCAGTAAGGGAGGATAAGGCTCCCTGCCCTGGTGAATATAATGCTAAAGATTTAGCCGCCTATTCTTTTCCAGAGAGCAGGGCGGCTATTTCTTATGGGTGTATGTAAGGATTGTTACGATTAAACAGGCAGTTGTCAGAATTATCATAAGTATCTCATAATCACTCATAAGCATTCCCTCCTGTCAAGACTCAGGACGGAGAACCATAGCCGTTCTACTGGCTGTCCAGGTAAATCTATTGTTGAGCAAGTATTGCATCTACGATTTGATTTATAAAGATGGGCTGACATTTCTTCTTTTTTAAAGGTGGGAAAACGCTATAAAGACTATTAGAGCCATAGAACATAAACTGTACAGCACAGATTATAGAGGCCAGAAAATTTTATATGTATGACTGTAGAATAAAATCTGCAATATGTCAATATAGAAAATAGGAGTTTTCGAAAACAAGGTCACTATTTACTCATATAGTATGTAGCTATCGGTGAAGATTTCCTACTGCTATCCATCGTGGTACCGCAGTTAGCTGATAGCAAAAAAGAATAGCAGTTCAGCTTCCTAACTGAACTGCTTCTATAAAAAATTAATCCCAAGGATGCAGAACCACTTTGATGGCCTCTCCGGTTTTGGTGAGCTGAATTCCCTCATTGATTTTATTCAGCGGAAGAATGTGGGTGATGAACTTTTCGGTTGGAAAGCTAGGAGAGATCGCCAGCTGGTAAGCTCTCTGGGACTGGCTGTAGGAGGCACCGAAATGGCCTTTAATCCAGATGTTGTTGTAATGAATCAGGTTGCAGTCCAGCTCGGTCATGGAGCCCTTTGGCACGCCGCCGAAGAAGACGACTAGTCCGCCTTTTTTTACCATATGAATGCTTTGGGTCTGGGTAGTGTTGGCGGGGGTGGCTGAGATTACCTTATCCGCACCTTTTTGGTTTGTCAGCCGCAGAACGGCTTGAATAGGATCTTCTTTTGAACTGTTCACTGTGACGTCCACGCCGAAGTTTTTGGCCATTTCCAGGCGCCTGTCGTTTAAGTCCAGCATGATGACACGCTGAGCGCCTCTATGTTTTGCGAGCTGTGCCATGAAACATCCGATGGGGCCGGCACCAATGATGACCAGGGTGTCAGGATAGCCCACGTTCACATTTTCCAGGCAGGCGAACACGGAAGTCAGCGGTTCGCCGAGGCTGGCAGCTTCGAAGGAGACATTCACAGGAATTTTGTAGATGCCGCCCCGGCGGATTTTCTCACCGGATACCGCTACGAACTGAGCGAAACCGCCGGTTCCAGCCAGGTGTGCTACTTCTGTGTTAGAGCAGTTTTCACTGTGGCCGCTGATACATTCCTCGCATTCCATACAGTAAGTACCGGGGAACAAAAAGAGCCGTTCACCAACCTGATATTTACTTTCCTTAGGCCCGGTTTCATCCACGATTCCCACAATCTCATGCCCGTAAATAAAAGGATAATTGCCTTTTCTGGAATCGCTGGTCAGGTTGCGGATATCAGAACCGCAAAGTCCCACGGCCATAATTTTTAAGATCAGACCATCCACTGGGCAGGTAGGCTTTTCCACCATTTCCACGCGGATGTCGTTTGGTCCGTACATCAATGCTGCTTTCATTTCCATAGTAAAAACTCCTTTCGGTTTTTTTGATTTTCTGTCTATGGACTCAGTATAGGTTTCGATGCGGACAAATTCAAATTTAAAATTGCCGTTATATAACGGAAGTAATAATTTTTCCGCTTGCATAAGGAAAATACTGTTTTGAGTTAAACAGAGGATTTTGTTAAGCTTGGTGTAAGGAGAAAAATGTGTAGATAAGAGCACGAAAAATGGAGGAAAATAAGCATGGGAAGAGTGGAAAACTACCTGTTGGGGATGGATTGCGGAACAACGAACATAAAGGCAGTTATTATGGCAGAGGATGGGACGGTTGCTGCGGAGGCTGCCAGGCCCAGCCGTTTTTTAAATCCGGGACCGGATATGCAGGAACAGGATGCTAAGGAATGGTGGGCCAATACGGTGGAAATTTTCCGCCAGATAACGGAACAGGCGGGTGAGGATGTAGTGAAACGTATCCGTGGAATTTCCATCAGTTCCCATACAGTCACGCTACTGCCGGTGGACGTACAGGGAAGACCGCTTCGCAATGCGATTACTTATCAGGATGGGCGCTCTGCCAATGAGCTGCACTATATTGTAGATAAAATTGGATTTGAACGTTTCGTACAGATTGTAGGCGGCCAGCCCTCCGTGGCTTTTATGCCTAATAAAATCTTGTGGTTTAAGAAAAACGAACCGGAGCTGTTTTCCAAGACAAAGGCTTTTTTGCAGGCCAGTTCTTTTATTAATTACAAGCTTACGGGGAACATGACGACGGATATCGACCAGGCATCCCGGACACAGTGTCTGGATATCAGCACAATGGAATGGTCAAAAGAGATCGGGGATGTGATTGGAGTAAACCTGGATGACTATCTGCCCAAGCCTCGGCTGGTAGATGAGATTATTGGCTTTGTCACGGATGAGGCGGCAAAGGAAACTGGTTTGATTGCGGGGATTCCAGTGGTGGCAGGCTGTAGTGATGCCATGGCGGCCATGTATGCTACAGGTATGAGCCGCTTAGGGGAAGCAGGGGAGTCTTCCGGGACGACTTCTTTGGTATTCGTGGGAAGCGATATCAAAAGCGCTCCGGATCTTCCGGTGGTGACGAAGCCCTGCGCCATCAGCGGGATGCCCTGGGTATATGACGCGCCGATTCAGACCAGCGGGGCAGCGCTGAAATGGTTTATAGAGACAATGGCGGCAGAAGAACGGCAGTACGCGAAAGAGCATGATAAAAATATCTATACTTACCTAAACGAGCTGGCTTTGGAGTCAAAGCCGGGTGCCGGCGGTGTGTTCTTTTTCCCATATCTGCTGGGCGAGAGAGCGCCTCTGTGGAATGAATATGCCAGAGGGATGTTCATCGGCATGGGAATGGAAATGAAGCGGGCGGACTTGGTACGGTCGGTATTTGAAGGTACTGCCTATGCCCTGCGCCATGTGATAGAGACAGTGAAGGAGTCAGGGGCGAAAGCGAAGGTGCTGCGGATCTGTGGCGGAGGGGCAAAGAGCCGTACTTGGTCACAGATTAAAGCGTCTATGCTGAAAATGCCTGTGTATTTGCTGGATGAAAAGTCCGGCGACGTACCAGTGGGCGATGTGTTTATCGTGGGAAATAAGGTCGGAGTATTTCCAAATTTGACAAAAGCAGTAGAGCAGATTGTCAAGGTAAATGAGATCATACAGCCTGTGGACGAGTGGGTACAGGCGTATGATAAGTTATATCCTTATTATGTGGAGATGTATCAGCATTTGGATGGAGATTTAAGGAGACTCAAAAATATGTTGGACTGCATGGGGAAATAGGAGAAACCACGCTGCCGTGCTTAGCACCCAGCGTGGTTTGTTTTGTCATAGGAAAGACCGTGTCACCCTAGTGTGTGAAAGTTCTTTCCTATGACAGAAACGCTTTGCGAAGGATGTACACCGCAGTAAGGTAGTGCACTGCAAAGTGAGCTGCACCCCTCAAAGATTGGGGAAATGGGGAGTTGAAGTGGGCTTGCCCACTTTGCTCATAAGTCATTGATGGTATCCACGATCACCAGGTTACGGATGCGTCTTGTGGGTCCAAGAATGGAGAGCAGTACGGACAGTAAAACGACCGAGAGGATCACAAGCAGCGCAAAGACAGGCAGAGTCCAGGCATCGCCCCAGCGGAAGGAGACCAGCCGCTGAAAGAGAAAACGGTTCAGCGGGAGTCCGGCTGCGCAGCCGGCGAGAATTCCACAGAATCCGTAGGTCATAGCCTCGGCCGCTACCATTTTTGTGAGCTGCCGGCTGCTCATTCCGATTGCACGCATGGAGCCATACTGCTGGATTCTGGAGGTGACGCTCAGGGCAATGCTGTTGACGATGTTGAAGACAGAGATCAAAGCGATCACCACCAAGAAACCGTAGATGAACAGTGCGCAGGAGTAGAAAGCTCCAGTGGTCTCCTGATTGCTCAATCTGAGGTCGGAAAAGGAAACGCCTTCTGGGAGCAGAGTGCGAAGCTCTTGGACATCTTCGTCTGAGGCTTCTTTTTTTAGCTGAACATCTATGACAGAGTAGCCGTTCTTTCCCGTCAGCTCCAGGAACAGCGGTTCCGAACAGATTATGGTCGGTGTCCCGTCCATGGAGTGAAACGGGTAGGAAGACACCACTCCGTCCACAGAGAACTCTTTTGAGGAATCTGCATTCACAGAAAACGTGCTGTGAAGCGTCAGCGGATTATCCTGGGAATAGACCGTGAAGATCAAGGATCTTTCCACCTTGGGTTGTTTCGTTTCTCCTTCCAGCAGGGCGTCTTTGGCCCATTGAAGCTGATGTTCTTCATAGGAGACCAGATTGACAGCAAGGTCTTTTCCCTTTGTTCTGACTGTCAGGTTTGAAGAAATACTCCGTCCATAAACTCGTTTGACAGCCGGATGTTCTGCTATCTGACTAGCTAGATTTTTTGAGATGGTGAGACTGCTGTCGTCGCTGGAAATGGTCAGATCCGGGGCATAGGGTTTTAATGGGTTAAAGGCATGGTTTAAGAAACTGACGGCGGGACTGAAAGCCAGGAACAGGATGATACTGAACGCAAAGGAACCAGCCATCAAAATCAAGTTCTTTTTGCTCCCTGCCGCATGGTGGATGCCAAGGGCGATTTCCACAGAAAAAAGCCGGGTGCTCGCAGATTTGTTAGAAGGCTGGGCGAAGGCGTGAGCATTGCCACTGACGGCGGTCAAAGGGGACACCCTCGAGGCCTTCTTTGCGGGGGAAATCGCGGCCAGCAGGACCGTTATCAGCCCAATGGACAGACCGAGAATGAGGCTGGCCCAGCTGACACTGAAGGCAGGCATCTGCAAAAAGAGGCCGGGGCTTAGGAATCTGAGCATAGCGCACAGTCCCCAGGTCACGAGGATGCTTGCCGTAAGGCCTAGAAAAACTGCGGTTTTGCACCAGCAGAGCGCTTCCCGTCTGACAAAACGCCGGATTTGTTTTGGTGTCGCGCCCAGACAACGCATCAGGCCGAAGAATTCAATTCTCTGGGAGATATTGTTGTTCAGGCTGCTGGTGATCATCAAAATGCCGGCGACCATCACCAGGAAGGCGAGAACGGCGGCAGTCAGATATAACTGAAGCATATAAGAGTCGTTGCTTTGGAACATCATAGCCAGAAGCTTCGTATTTTGTGTGATCTGTTTCTCGTAGAGGCCAAACTGTGTCTGAATTTCAGAAATTTCTTTTTGAATGTTGCAGTAAGGGGTGAACTGGACATAGTAGACACTGTCGGAGGCCAGGGTGTCTTCTGAAAAAAACTTCTGGTAGCCGGAGGTGTTGAAAAAAAGGCCGAAGGCGTCATGCTTTGTCAGCATGGAAGTATTTTTTGTAAAGCCGCAGACCGTGAGAGTCAAGAAGCGGTCAGGAGTTTTCAAAGACAAGGTGTCACCGATTTGTATGCCCAGCTGGTCTTTCAGGCTTTCTGTGGCTATGACTTCGTTGTCCTTAACCGGATAGGTTCCTTGGGTTGTCTTGGCCACGGGAAAAAGCTCAAGGAAGGATTTGTCAAAACCGCACAGAACGGTCTGCGTGCCGGAAACGGTGTACCCCATGTCGAGGCCGTAGTTTGTCACTCCGTACCAGGAGATCTCTTGAATTTTGGGGCGTGCGGACAGAAGCTGACCTTCCTCCTCCGTGAGTCCTGCGAAGCACGCATGCCACTTTCCATCAGACTGTATGGCCTGGTTTTTTTCCGTTCGAATCTGCATGTCAGCCATGCTGAAGATGACCGTGACGAGAAAAACTGCCAGAAAGATGCAGGCCCGGGTCATACGGCTCTGTCTTCGATGCACCTTTTCCGAAATAGGAATCAAATCAAGATAATGTTTCATTTTCAAGCCTCCCCAGATCTCTCAGAATACCGTCAGTGACATTCAGAACATGGTCCGCGCCGGCGGCTAGGTTTGCGTTGTGGGTAATCATCAGGACGGTCTGTTGGTAACGGCGGGAAGCCTCTAAGAGCAGCTCCATTACATCCTGGCTATTTTTGGAGTCCAGGTTTCCCGTGGGTTCGTCTGCCAATATCAAGGCGGGCCTTGTGATAAGGGCCCGGCCGATAGCCACCCGCTGCTGCTGGCCGCCGGATAGCTGACTGGGAAGATGGTGCCGGCGGTCGAGGAGTCCAAGCAGGCGAAGAATCTCATTTACCTGTTCTTTGTCGGGTTTTTGATGGTCTAAAAGCAGGGGAAAGATGATATTCTGTTCCACATTTAACTCGGAGATCAGGTGAAAGGACTGAAAGATAAATCCGATGTTCTGTCGCCGGTAGATCGTTCTTTTGGTTTCATCCATGGAGAAGAGATCTTCTTTGTCCAGGTATATTTTGCCGGAAGTGGGAACGTCCAGTCCGCCAATACAGTTTAGCAGAGTACTTTTTCCTGAGCCGGATTCTCCGACAACGGCTGCGAATTCCCCCTTTTGCAGAGTGAAAGACACATTTTGCAGGGCTTTGATCTGGACGGCCCCTGTGTGATAGGTCTTGCAGAGTTTTTCTACTCTCAGTATTTCCATAGTTTTGCGCTTCCTTTCTTGAATCGTTGTTCTGAACTAAGAGTAACACGTTCCGCTTACATTCCGGTGAATTTGAGCTTACGGTTTTGTAAGGAAGGACATTGTGAAGGTGGTTCCTTCCCCGGGATGGCTCTGGACGGAGAGAATTCCGCTCTGGCCTTCCACGATTGCCTTGGCCAACGGAAGCCCCAGACCGATGCCCTGGCTGTGGCTAGGAGTCTGGCTGCGGTAAAAACGCTTAAATATGTGATGGATGTCTTCAGGGGGAATTCCGCAGCCGTCGTCTGACACAAGGATTCTGGTTGTGAGAGAGGTATTCTGCCAGGTGATTCGTATCGTGCTACCTGAAGAAGTGTGTTCCAGAGCATTTTTAACCAGGTTTGCGAGAGCCTCTTTTGTCCACAGAGAATCGCACAGCAGATAGGCGTCTGAGGGGCCTTCCATCAGAAGCTTTTTATTTTCTGAAGCGGCTTGGGTCCGAAATTCCTCTGTGGCCTGCGCAGCCAGAGAGGAAATGTTACAGGGCTTGCTCTCAAAGGAAATGCTGTCTGCGTCCAGGCGGGCGATTTTCAGGAGTGTCTGGATGAAATTTTCTATTCTGGACAGGGAACGCAACGCTTTCTCAGAAAATTTTCGTACGGTGCCGGGATTCTCTGTCTCATTTTGCAGAATCTCTAGGTACATGCTGAGGGCGGATAGTGGCGTCTTCAGCTGATGGGAGATGTCGGAGATGGTCTGTTTGAGAAATTCTTGGGATTTATGTTCCGCTTCGTTTTGAGAATAGAGGGCCATGGCCAACTGGTCAGCCCGGGTGAACATCCGATAGAGGGCGCCCGGCTGGTTTCGGGGAAGCCGGACGCTGAAGTCTCCGGCAGCGAATTTGGAGAGGATATCTGCCGCCTGGGTATAGAGCCGTTCCATCCTAGAAAGATGGAAAAAGGAGACGGCCAGCAGGATGGCAGCCAGCAGCATAGCGCAGACACCAAAGGTCAGGAACCAAGCAGAGCTCTTATCTGTGGAGGCAGTAAGCCAGATGGGAGTGTCCTTAGAGTGTCCAATTTTGGTGAGAAAGCTCAGACCGCTTTTCGTTACTTCGGTGTTTTTAAAGGCAGTAGCTAGAGCAGTTAGAGGCACTCCCTGTTCTGTCAAAGAAGAGGCAATGGCAGCCTCCCGCTGTGCAATGGCTTCCCCTAGCAGCTGCGTCTGTACCCAGCCGCCCAGAAATGCGAGGAAAACTAGAATGGCAGAAAACACTGCCAGAAATAAAAAGTAACCGCGGGTCTGCCGTTCGTTCAGGGGATTCATGATTCTGCCTCCTTCCATTGATATCCGAATCCTCGGACTGTTATCAGGTGTTCCGGATGAGAGGGGTCCTGTTCTAATTTTTCCCTGAGCCGTCGGATGTAGACAGACAGAGTATTGTCGTCGATAAAGCTGCCGTTGCCGTCCCACAAAACATCCAAAATTGTGCTGCGGGCAAGAATTCTCCCAGAATTTTTAACTAGGAGACACAGCAGGCGATACTCTGCTCCGGTGAGCTCTAGGGGGACTCCATTCAATGTAGTTTTGCTGGCAAGAAGATCAATGGTCAGAGGACCTGAGAGCAGCAAATCGGGGTTGGAATGGGAAAAATTAGAACTTCTTCTCAATAGGGCACGGATGCGGGAACACAGCTCTCCGATTCGGAAAGGCTTGGTGATGTAGTCGTCGCCTCCGCTGTCCAGGCCGCGGATGATGCTGGTCTCTTCGTCGGCAGCCGTCAGAAAGATAATCGGTGTCAGGTTGCCTGTTTTTCTGAGCTCCTCGCAGATTTCAAAGCCTGTACCGTCAGGTAGAGATACGTCCAGCAGCAGGAGCTCATATGGCTTTGGCAGGGAGCAGCCGGCAGTATTTTTCTGGTCTGCCAGCAGCCGCCTCGCACTGTGCACCGTCCGCGCGACATCCAGTTCAAATTGGTTTTTCTTGAGAGTATAGGTTAAGCCTTCGATCAAATCTTCATCGTCTTCTAAAAGGAATAGTCGGTTCAAGTGAAATCCCCTCCTGTAGTTATCTGATATTATAAAAGTTTAGGGTGCCCTTCGTGTATAGGGGCACTGTCTTATTATAGCACAGAATCTTTGTTTTTCTTCCAGGCTTACAGAAATGTAAGGTGTTAAGGAAGAGAAAATAGTGCAAGAATCGAGAAATTCTGTTCCTATATTAGAAATACTTTATTTGAGATAATGGTTTTAGAAAAAGGAACCGAATCAGAAGTTGATAAAGAAAAGGAGGGGCAACATGGAGAAAAAACGGAAAAAATTACATTTTTCTGTAAAGGTGCTTATTGGATTGGGTTTGGGAATTGTAATCGGTATTATTCTTCAGCCGTATGCGGATTTTGCTTCCACGTTTATACAACCATTTGGAACGCTGTATTTGAATGCAGTGAAGATGCTGATTGTGCCATTGGTTTTTTGCTCTTTGGTGATGGGAGCTTGTGGTCTGGGAGATGTAAAAAAATTCGGCAGGATTGGCTTGAAGACCATGGGAATTTATCTTTTGACTACGTTTTTTGCAGCATCTATCGGTGTGATTTTAGGTAATTTGACGGATGTGGGAACAGGACTTGATCTGAAGACAGATGTCGCGGTTGAAGCTGTGGAGACACCTAATTTCGTGGAGACATTGACGAATATAATCCCGTCTAATCCTATTCAGGCTATGGCAAATGGAGACATGCTCCAGATCATTGTATTTGCTCTATTCGTAGGGGCAGGAATTGTTATAGTAGGGAAAAAGGCAGAGCCCGTAAAGGGGTTTATTGATGGTTTTTCAGACATCATGTATAAAATCACAGATATCGTTATGAGTTTTACTCCGTATGCGGTGTTTGCCTTGATTACCCCGGTGATTGCGTCTAACGGAAAAGAAGTTCTGCTCCCGCTTTTGAGCTTTGTATTGGTGGTGTATGCCGGGCTGGTTCTACATTTGATTTTGATCTATGGCATGGGAATCCGGTTTGGCGTAGGTATGAATCCACTGGAATTTATGAAAAAAAGCTGGGAGGCAATTATCATTTCTTTTTCTACCTGTAGCAGTTCAGCGACTCTTCCTGCCACCATGCAGTGTGGAAAAAGGTTGGGTATTCCGCTTCCGATTCGCAGCTTTACTCTTCCACTAGGGGCTACGGTGAATATGGATGGCGGAGCGATTTACCAGGGCGTGACAGCGATTTTTGTGGCGAATTTATTTGGAGTGGATTTATCGCTCACAGAGGAAATTCTGATTATTGCCACAGCAGTTTTAGCTTCTGTCGGAACTGCAGGGGTGGCTGGAGCAAGCATTATTATGGTAAGTGTGGTTTTGACTTCCGTAGGGCTTCCTATGGAAGGCGTAGCGATTGTGGCCGGTGTAGATAAATTGATTGATATGCCCAGAACTTCTGTGAATATTATTGGAGATTTGATGTGCTCCGCCATTGTGGCAAGAAGTGAAGGGGAGCTGGATGCGAAGAAGACAATGCTTGAAGAAAGCGTCTGATATTAACATTTTATAAGGAGGAGTGTACCTATGTACATGGATGGAAGTTTTGAACTCATTCGAGAATTTGACCCGGAGATCGCACAGATGACTGTGGAGGAAGAAACGAGGCAGATGAACACGCTGTGTCTGATCGCCTCAGAAAATTATGCGTCTCCAATGACACTTGGGATGGAGGGTACTGTTTGGGCAAATAAAAATGCGGAAGGCTACCCTGGACGGCGCTTTGCCGGAGGCTGCGAACTGGCAGACCGGGTGGAGAGGTTGGCAGTAAAACGGTGCAAGGAACTTTTTGGCTGTGAGTACGCGAATGTCCAGTCGATGAGCTCCACTCTCTCCAATGTGGCAGTTTTGCGTGCACTTTTAAAGCCGGGAGATATGATATTGTCCATGGAGTTAAATCAGGGAGGACATTTGAGTCACGGAGCAAAATTCCACTACAGTGGGAAGAGCTATCAGGTGATTCAGTATGGGCTGAATCCCAAAACAGAGGTGATAGATATGGAACAGGTGGAGAGGCTGGCAAAGGAACACAGACCAAAACTGATTATCTGTGGGACCTCTTCTTATCCTCTAAAGGTGGACTACAAGAGATTCGGAGAGATTGCCAGAGAGGTCGGTGCCTATCTGATGGCGGACATTGCTCATCCTGTGGGTTTGATTGCGGCGGGAGTTATCCCATCTCCGATTCCCTATGCGGATGTGGTGACCACCTCCACGCATAAGACTTTTCGGGGGCCGAGAGGCTGCGGAATCATCATGTGCAAAGAAGGGCTGGGAAAGAGGATAGATCAGCAAATTTTTCCAGGAATGCAAGGGGCGCCAAAGATGGACATGATTGCGTCTAGGGCGGTGCTGTTTAAAGAGTGTATGACGCCTGAATACAGAGCCTATCAGCAGCAGGTGGCGAAGAATGCCGAGGCGCTTGCAGATGAACTGAAAAAGTGCGGGCTGCGTCTGGTGGCTGGCGGTACGCAGACCCATCTGGTGTTGGTGGATGTGCGAGGGTTGATTTCTACGGGGCGGCAGGCAGAGGAAGTGCTGGAATCTGTGGGAATTGTGGTAAACAAGAATATGATTCCTTATGACCCTCAGCCGGCGAACCTGGCCAGCGGTATCCGAATCGGCAGTCCGGCACTGACGACTCGAGGGTTTAAAGAAGAGGATATCAGGGAGACTGCTAGACTTCTGGCAGAGACGCTGAAACACTGTGACAATCGGGAAAAATTACAGGAGATCTCCGCAAAAGTGAGGGAGAAAGCTATGAGGTATCCGATGTTTGCAAAAGAGTGGATTTCGGCCTAAAGTTTGGAGAATAGTGCAAAAATTAGAAGATTTTGTTCCTAGATATTCGAATTTGGGTTTGCTATAATGACCAAGTGTAATTCGTTATTTTAGAAGCAAAACGGACTGCCGCATAGGCAGTTCGTTTTGTAATATATACGAGAAAATGTGTAACTATTCAGCCATGCGGCTGATAAGAGCAAAACTCCGGAGCAAGCTTACTTGCAGAGGAGTTTTGCTCTTATCAGGCGTATGGCGTAGCCATAAGCGAGGATTTAGCCGCATATGCGGCGATATAAGCTGTTATGGCTGAATAGTTACGAAAATGTACAGAAAAAGATGAGTATTTGTAGGCAGTACAGAAGAAAAGCCAGGACAGTCAGGAGGCAGATATGGGGAAAATTCAGAAGTTGGACTGGGGAGTGATTGAGTGGATTTATGAGCCGGAACAGGGTTCGTCAGATCACCTGAAGGTGGGAATCAGTGTGATGTATCCGAAGGCGTTTCAGCCGCGTCATATTCATTACGGAGACGAGCAGTTTATGTACATCATAAGTGGTCATGGGTGGCAGAAAATCGGGGAAGAAAAATGTTCGATAGAACCTGGGAAATATTTTCATATCTCTGCGGGAATGGACCATGAGACATTTAACACAGGTACGGAACCTATCGTGAAACTGTTGATTTCTCTGCCTGCGGTGTTCATGCCTCCGAAGGTAGCGCCAGATACCAGAGAGAAAACTCGAAAGATGGAGAGTATTGACAAAAAGGAGTTTTTAAAGGAGACGGTCAAAGAACTACTGCGCCATAATTTAAAACCCTTGAGGGTGCCGTTGTCTATTTTTGATGAGAACCATAACCCGGTCTATACGAACCAGAAATTTCCGCAGTACTGCAAAAAATGCTGCCAGATTGAAGAGAAGCTGGAAAATTGTGAGGTATACCGCCATCTGCCCACCTTTATGCCTCCTTATTGGGAAGGAGCTTCCGCCTATGTCTGTCGACATGGGCTGTCTTTGTATGTGCTGCCCATTGTGTATGAGCAGGAATTATTGGGTTTTATCAAGACGGGACATATCCGCACCAGCTTAGGCAGGGGGGAGGAGGACAGATTGCTGTTCAATGTTCCGGAGAGTACGGCCAACGGAATGGTGAATATGATTCATAATATCGCGGAGTCTATTTGCAGTCACTACCAGTACTGCCGGATGCAGGTGAAATTAAGTGAGAATGCCAGAGTACTGTCAGACAAAACCAGAGAGGAATACAGACTGCAGGGCAGGTTAAAGACCACTTGTGATAAGATACTGAATCTGCAAATCAATCAGCATTTTTTGTTCAATACCCTGAACACGATTGCAGGTATGGCTGTCAAAGAGAATGCTCTGAACACTTATCAGGCAGTGGGGGACTTGGCACAGTTGTTTCGCTATACATTGAGGGAAAACAGTCCTTTTGTGGCGTTAGCAGATGAGATCAGTTATGTGCGCAATTATACGAATCTTCAAAAGCTGAGGTTCAAAGATCAGTTGGAGGTAGTCTATGAAATTTCGCAGGAGCTGATGGAGTCTCAGGAAGTTCCATTTAATTTTTTGCAGCCCATTGTGGAGAACTGTTTTAAACATGGTTTTTTGGACCGTACCAGAAAGATGAAAATTGAAATCCGGGCCTACAGCGAGGCAGGACAGTGTTTGATTCAGGTAAAAGACAATGGCTGCGGAATCCCAAAGGAAACCATGAAACTTTTGAGGGACAAGATCGAGCGGGGCAATGAACCCCATGGAACCTCAATGGTTGTCCGTAAGCTTCAGTCAGTCTATGGAAATTCTTTCTGGTATGATGTGAAGTCTAAGGCAGGGGAAGGCACCGAAGTGAGCATACGGATCATAGCATCAGGAGGGGAGAGTAGATGAAACGGGTACTGTTGGTAGACGATGAGCAGGCCTCCAGCGAGATCATACGTTTTCTGATTCATAAAAACAGATTCCCGCTGGAGATTATCGGTGAGGCTCGTAACGGAAAAGATGCGGTGAGAAAGATTAAGAGATGGATGCCGGATCTTGTGTTTCTGGATATTGAGATGCCGGGGCTGAACGGTTTGGAAGTGATGGAAAAGATCAATGAGGAGGTAAACCATAAAATTGATTTTATTATCATCACAGCGTTTGACACTTTTACCTATGCTCAGCAGGCACTTCGTCTGGGAGCCAAGGATTTTTTGCTGAAACCAGTCATGTATGAGCAATTTTGTGAGACGATGAAAAGAGTCGTAGGCTACGGATACTGTGACAATCCCTTTTTTAATCAGTTGATGGAATATATTGACGAACACTATATGGAGGAGCTTAACTGTGCGGACTGTGCCAGGAAGTTTCATATGAGCCAGAGCAATATAGCCAGACTCTGTAAAAAATATTTAAACATGAGTTTTACGGAATTCTATAATGATGTGAGAGTGAGAAAGGCAAAAGAGATGCTGGAAGAGGGAGTGCCGATCAAGGACGCTGCGGCCAGTGTAGGATACCGCAATCTGAATTATTTTTACAGAATCTTCAAAAAAAAGTATCAGGTTCCTCCGAAGGAATATATTCAAAGAAAATTCAAGAAGGATTGATCTGTGGAATAAAGTGAGAGATTAGTTAATAGTTCCAAAGCAGGTCAGATGGGATAATAAAGGCATGAAAAGCATACTTTGAATCCCTAGTGGAAGGATAAAATAGAGTGAGTATTCAAGAAGGGATTTAGAAGAGAAATCTTTTAAATTCCTTTTTGTTCTGTTATAGGAAAGACATTGTCACGCTAATGTATGAAAAACCTTCCCTATAACAGAAACACTCCGCTAAGGATGCGCACGCCGCAATAAGGTAGGGCACGCAAAACGGTGTTGTGGCGACGCGCGAAGTAAGTTGCGCCCCTCAAAGATTGAGGGAATGAGGAGTTGAAGTAGGGGTGTCCACTTTGATTTAGAAAAGGAGAAGACTATGAAAAAAGTGTATATTCTGGCAACTGGAGGCACCATATCGGCCGCCGGGTGCGAGGGGAAGACAACGGGGTATCACGATGGAAAATTTGATCTGAAGGATTTGTTGGCACGTGTGAAAGGGGCGGAAAAGCTTGCGAAGCTGGAAGGAGAGCAGGTATTGAATATTTCCAGTGATGATATCACTTGGGGAGACTGGCTGTCACTGGCAGGAAAGATAGAGAAGCTTTCTCTGAGATCGGATATGGATGGTTTTGTGGTGACTCATGGCACGAACACTCTCGAAGAGACGGCTTATTTTTTAAATTTGGTGCTAAAAACGGAGAAACCGGTAGTGCTGACTGGGTCCATGAGGCCGGCCACTGCCAACAGTGCAGACGGACCACAGAACTTGTATGAGGCGATTGCTTTGGCAGCCAGCGAAGAAGCAAAGGGCAAGGGGGTATTGGCAGCTTTCTCAGATTTGATTTTAAGTGCGGACAGAATACAGAAGGTGAACTGCTTCCGTACAGATGCGTTTTCGGGCAGGGATTTCGGCTGTATCGGATATATGCAGGATTCGGTACCGAAATTTTTACAGTATCCTGTGGAAAATCACACGACACATACGAGGTTTACCACAGAGGCATTAAAGAGGATCCCGCGAGTAGAGATTGCCTATTTCAGCGCGGACGCAGACCCTGAGATCTTGGAATTCTATGGAAAGACGGCGGAGGGGCTGGTGATCGCAGGCGCAGGCAGCGGATTATTCTCGAAGCCTTGGAAAGAAAAGATTCGGGGGATAGCGAGGGAAATTCCTGTGGTGCGCTCGTCACGGGTGGGGAACGGAATGGTGAGCCAAGACCACTGTGATGAGGAGCTGGGAACGATACCAGGCGGGACTCTTACGCCGGTAAAGGCCAGAATTTTGCTGACACTTGCTCTGGCTATGGGGGCAGGACAGGGTGAAATTGGGGAAATATTTAAACAGTATTAGACTTATATGTCAGAACGAAGGAGGAGACGTATGGAGAAGAAATTGGAATTTTATGGGGGAGAATGGGTTTCTTTGTCACCGATTATTATTTTTATCGGTTTGATTTTTGTTACTACTTTTTGGTGGGGGTCCACATCGGATGGAGCGCTCTGGATTCCCATTTTTTTAGGGGTGGTGATCCCATTTTTTCTGGCCAAAAATAAAAAGGAATACAGCAGCGCAGTGATTTCTGGGATGGCCAGCAAGGATACCGCCTTTCCCATTGCTACCTGGATTTTTGCAGGCGTCTTTTCTAGAATTTTAAGAGAATCTGGATTTTCCGCAGGTCTGGCAGGTCTGGCGGGGTCCTTTGGAGTTGGCCCTGTGTTGTTTACCGTCATTTCATTTCTGGCAGCAACCCTGTTTTCCTCGGCGACAGGTACGGGATTTGGCACGATTGCAGCCTGTATGGGCGTTTTATATCCCACCGGTGTAGAGTTGGGCGTGGAGCCTGCATTTTTAGCTGGGGCAATTCTGGGTGGAGCAGCCTTTGGGGACAATCTGGCGCCAGTGTCTGATTCTACCATTGCTTCCGCTACGGCCATGAAGGTGGATGTGCCGAAATGTGTGCGCAGCCGTCTGAAATATTCTCTGCCGGCAGCGGGAATCACCCTCGTGCTTACCGTCATAGTGGGGAACCTTTTAGACCAGTCCACGAATATGAAAGAAACACTGTCCTATGACCCAAAGACTCTTCTGATGATTGTTCCGGTGATGATTACCATGTACATTGCAGTGCGTACAGGTGATTTGATTTTGGCTACTACGGCTGGTTCTCTTTTAGCCGGCGCCACAGCAGTAGTCTTTGGTCTGATGGACTTTATTCAGATTGATCAGGCAGATGCAGTGCGGCCAGCTCTGTTTGCAGTCAGCGGGGAAGGGATGGACCGTGTGGTAAATGGTGTGGTTTTTGACGGACTGTCCAGTATGACGCAGATGATTGTGCTGGTGCTGCTTTTGTTCAGCGCTATCCATATTATGAAGATGGGGTATGGTGATATTAAGATTTTGGAGTCTCTGAGCTTTATGACCAAGACAGCCAGAGGTTCTGAGACGGTAATTTCTTTTATGATTATCATCTTATCTTCCATCATGGGACTGAACGCACCGGCCATTTTGACTGTCGGACCGTCTTTTGCCAGACCTCTCGCGAAGAAGCAGGGAATCAGCCCTTACCGAATGGCAAATCTTATGGACGCCCAGTCCTGTACCTGGTGCTACAGTTTGCCGTGGACCTGTACGATGATGTATATTTTGAGTTTTACCATTGGGACAGAGGCACCGCTTAGCGGTATTCAGATTACTCCGTACTGTTTCTTTACTTTTGCGATGACTGCCGTGATGTTCGCCACGATTTTCTTAGGAATCGGGAGAAGAGATTTTATGGATTCGGAGGCATAGTTTATCTATGAAGCAGAGTGAAAAAAAGACTGTGGGAATCATAGGCGGAATGGGTCCTCTGGCCACCTGTGATCTGATGGAAAAGATTATCCGGCTGACGAAGGCTAGGACCGATCAGGAAAACCTGCATCTTGTGGTAGACTGCAACACGGACATTCCAGATCGGACTGCGGCGATCCTAGAGCATGGGGCTTCACCGGTTCCGCAGCTTGTGCGAAGCGGTATCAAGCTGCAGGGGATGGGAGCGGATGTACTGGTCATGTCCTGTAATACGGCACATTATTTCTACGACAGTATTGTTCCGTATTTTGACATACCTTTGCTTCATATGATTCGAGAGACCGCCAAGCACTTAAAAGCGCAGGAAATCCAAAAGGCGGGGCTGCTGGCCACCAGCGGTACTTTGAACTGCGGGGTATACCGGGAAGCTATGAAACGGGAGGACATCGAGCTTCTCACACCGGATGGGGAAGACCAGGAGGCCGTCATGGGGATGATCTATCAGGGAGTCAAAGCAGGCAGAACAGATCTAGACACAAGACGATTTGAGAGAGCGATGGAAAAGCTGCTGGAAAGAGGAGCGGAAGTACTGATATTGGGGTGTACGGAACTGCCGGTGGCGGTGAGTCATTACGGATGGGATTATCCCGTGGCAGACCCCACTCAGATTTTAGCGGAGTCAGTGGTACACTATTGCGTTGAGATTGCAGAAATTTTATAAAAAGGATGGCACAGCTTGAACAGATGAAGGCTGTGCCTTCTTTTTTGTGTAATGGGAAAGACCTTGTCACGCTGATGCGAAAAGTTCTTTCCCATCACACTAACATTCCTCTAAGGATGCGCACGCTGCACCACTTTTTTCGGTAATATTTATGAAATTTTGGGTATTGACAATAAAAAAGAAATTCATATAATAAATACTGTTAGATACCGAACAATTAAGGAGAATCAAGATGGAAGAGAAAAAAGAGTGGTCAGAGGAGGATATTGGAAAACTGATTAACATTGTCTCTCACCAGCTCAGGCGACAGATGTGCTTTTTTGAAGATGAGGATGGGTTGACAAATATGCAGAAGCATGTTCTGCATTATATTCTGTTGGAGTCGCTTCACCGTGAAATCTATCAGAAGGATTTGGAGAGAGAATTCCAAATCCGCAGGTCCACGGCGACGGGAACCTTGCAGCTTCTGGAAAGAAACGGGTTCATCCGTAGAGAAAGCGTGCAGCAGGACGCCAGACTCAAAAAAATAGTGCCCACAGGTAAGGCGCAGAATTTAAGGGAAAGAATCCTGGAAAATATAGCTAGAATGGAGGCACTGCTGAAGAAGGGAATTTCCAGGGAGGATCTGGCAGTTTGTGTGAAAGTACTAAGTCAAATGTCCGAAAATTTGTTGGGTAAAGAAAAAAGAAAGGGGTATAGGCATGAATAGAAAATTGATCCAGTCTGTCCGGGAATACAAAAAAGAGTCCATTCTCGCACCGATTTTGGTAGCTCTCGAAGTGCTGATGGAAGTATTAATCCCACTTATGATGGCCAAGATCATTGACGTCGGGATGGTTCAGGGCGACATGGGATATATTGTCAAAGTAGGGCTGATGCTGGTAGTTATGGCCATGCTGGCGTTATTTTTCGGCGCGAAGGCCGGTCAGCTTGCGGCTGTGGCGGCAGCTGGCTATGCGAAAAATCTTAGACACGATATTTTCTACAAGATACAGGATTTTTCCTTTGGAAATATCGATCATTTTTCTACGTCGAGTCTGGTCACAAGACTGACGACAGATATCACGAACGTGCAGATGGCGTATATGTTTACGATTCGTCTGCTAGCTAGAGCGCCAATCATGATTGTACTTTCTCTTGTGATGACAGTGACGATCAATAAAGAAATTGCATTGTTGCTGCTGATTACGATTCCTGTGTTGGGCGGGCTTTTGATCTATATTGCGAAGAAGGCTCATCCGCATTTCATAGAGGTTTTTAACCAGTATGATGTTTTAAACAATACAGTGCAGGAGAATGTCAACGCTGCCCGTGTGGTAAAAGCCTATGTGAGAGATGACTTTGAAAATCAGAAGTTTGGGAAAATTTCTACGAAGGTCTTTCAGCTGTTCACGAAAGCAGAAAAAATTGTGGCGTTTAACTCCCCTGTTATGCAGTTTACCATGTACGCGGTTGTGCTGATTATGGTATATTTGGGCGGAAAGAGCATTATCTTTGGTTCCATGCAGACGGGAGAATTGACTAGCGTGATTGTGTATGCGCTTCAGATTCTCATGTCTTTGATGATTGTATCTTTTGTGTTTGTGATGATTATGATTGCAGAAGCGTCCACGGAGCGTATTCAGGAGGTATTTGACGAAGTGCCAGAGATGGAAGACGAAGAGAATGCAGTGGATACAGTGGTAAGCGGGGACATTGACTTTGAGCATGTGGATTTCAGCTACAGCGGAAAAAATGGAAATCTCTCGTTAAAAGATGTGAACCTGCATATAAAGAGTGGCCAGATTGTGGGTATTATCGGTGGTACAGGAAGTGCGAAATCTACGCTAGTACAATTGATTCCCAGACTGTATGATGTGACAAAAGGAAGCGTGAAGGTCGGCGGAATTGACGTGCGCAGATATAATCTGAAGGCGCTGCGCGATCAGGTTTCTATGGTACTCCAAAAAAATGTGCTGTTTACGGGCAGTATCTATGATAATATCCGCTGGGGAGACGAGAAGGCCAGCAACGAAGAAGTCCAAAGAGTGTGCCGGCTTGCGCAGGCGGACGGCTTTATTCAGGAATTTCCAGCAAAGTATAATTCTATGATTGTGGAAGGCGGAAATAATGTTTCAGGAGGTCAGAAACAGAGACTATGCATTGCTCGGGCTTTGCTGAAAAAACCAAAGATTTTAATTTTGGATGACTCTACCAGCGCGGTAGATACGAAGACGGATGCGTTGATTCGTCAGGCTTTCCGAGAAGAGATTCCTGACACTACGAAGATTATCATTGCCCAACGAATTTCTTCTGTGGAGGATGCGGATGTGATTATCGTCATGGAAAACGGTGAGATCAATGGTATCGGTACTTCCGAAGAACTGCTAAGAAGCAATAAGATTTATCAGGAAGTATATGAGTCACAGGTGAAAGGAGGCGCTGAGAATGAGTGAGCAAAAAGGAGCTTCCATGAACAGGAATACAATTAAGACTGCGAAACGACTGTTGGGGTACGTGACTAGCACTTACAAGGTTCAGTTTGTCTTGGTTTTGATCTGTATTTTGATCAGCTCCATCGCGACGATCTCTGTTTCTTTGTCGCTGAGATATCTGCTGGATGATTTTATCATTCCACTGATTGGACAGGAGAGCCCAAATTTCTCAGAACTGTACACAGCCCTCGGTATACTGGGATGTATCTTTTTGCTGGGAGTATTGGCGACATTTCTGTATACGCGTCTGATGGTGGTAATTGGCCAGGGCGTACTGAAGCGGGTCCGTGACGAGATGTTTGAACATATGCAGACTCTGCCTATCCGGTATTTTGACCAGAATACCAATGGTTCCATCATGAGTTTGTACACGAATGACACCGATACGCTGAGACAGATGATCAGTCAGTCGATTCCTCAGGTGTTGATGTCATCTTTTACGATTGTGGTCACTTTTATCGCCATGCTGGTTTTGAGTCCAGCATTGACTTTGTTGGCGGTAGTTATGATCGGTATTATGTTTCTGGTATCCAGAAAAATTGGTGGAAACAGTGGAAAATATTTTATCCGGCAGCAGCTGGACCTGGCAAAGATTACAGGCTTTGTGGAGGAAAGGATGAATGGGCAGCGGGTCATCAAAGTATTCAATCATGAGCAAATCTCCAAAGAAGAGTTCGATGAGTTGAATGAGAGTCTGTTCGTCAGTGCATCTAGAGCTCATACGTTTGCCAGTATGATGGGGCCGATCATCGGGAATATTGGAAATCTCCAATTCGTGCTGACTGCGATTCTCGGAGGGTTTCTCTCGATTATGGGAATCGGAAATATTACCTTGGGTGTTATGGCTTCTTATCTGCAGTTTACAAAGAGTTTTACCCAGCCCTTTATGCAGGTGGCTCAGCAGTTTAACGCCATCATCATGGCACTGGCAGGAGCGGAGCGTATTTTCAATATGATGGATGAGGAATCGGAAAAGGATGAGGGGTATGTCACGCTAGTGAATGCCAAGAAGAATCCGGACGGCACGATTACAGAGACCCAGGAACGAACTGGTATGTGGGCGTGGAAACATCCCCACCAGGCGGATGGCACTGTGACCTATACGGAGTTAAAGGGAGACGTAAGATTTTTCGACATGACCTTCGGCTACGATGAAGATCACATGGTTCTTCACGATCTGTCACTGTACGCGAAGCCTGGACAGAAACTGGCTTTTGTGGGCTCCACAGGAGCAGGAAAGACTACAATCACGAACCTAATCAACCGTTTCTACGATGTGCAGGACGGAAAAATCCGGTACGATGGAATTAATATCAATAAGATTAAGAAAGCAGATCTTCGCCGGTCTTTGGGAATCGTGCTTCAAGATACGCATTTGTTTACCGGCACGATTATGGAGAATATCCGATACGGAAAGCTGGACGCCACGGAGGAGGAAGTCTATCGGGCGGCAAAACTGGCGCATGCGGATCAGTTTATTCAGATGCTTCCCAAAGGATATCACACATATCTAAGTGGAGACGGGGAAGAGCTTTCCCAGGGACAGCGTCAGCTTTTGGCGATTGCCAGAGCAGCGATTGCGGATCCTCCGGTGCTGATACTGGATGAGGCTACCTCAAGCATTGATACCAGAACGGAGAGTATTGTTCAGCAGGGGATGGATAATCTGATGAAAGGGCGAACAGTATTTGTGATTGCTCATCGGTTGTCCACGATACGAAACAGTGACGCGATCATGGTACTGGAACATGGAAGAATTATAGAACGAGGGGACCATGAGGAGCTTCTTGCCATGAAGGGTACCTATTACCAGCTATACACTGGAAAGTTGGAGCTTTCTTGATAAATGGAGAACTATAAGAAAGAGGCAGGAAAAAGCGGGAAGCTTTTTCTTGTCTCTTTCTGCGCGATAAGCTTGGCCAGCAGCTGTACTCACGGACATTTGCCAGGCAACCGAATCCAATTTTGGCGTTTCCACAAAAGTTATTGAACGAGCGGGTTTTAGAAATGCGCTAAAAAAGAGTTTCTGCTCAATGGATACAAAGACGCGTCTCTGAGAACGCCTACAAAAAACGCCGTGACTAGCACAGGTTCTATTTACACTCGTTTTGGTGACAAGCAAGGTCTGTTCAAAGCGATTGTGGAGCCAGTAGTACAGGAGATGCGACACAGGTTTATCCAGGTACAGGAAGATTTTCATAAGATGGACGAAGAACAGCAGATGGCCGATATGAAAAGCTACAGCGCCGAGGGTATGAGGGGAATCGTGATTTTTATGTATGAACATTTTAATGAGTTCTACCTTTTGCTGGATGCTTCCTATGGTACAGAATTTCAAAACTTTGTGGACGAGATGGTGGACATCGAAGTGAGCTACACTTACAAATATATGGAGACCATCGGCTGTGAGAGTGTAAAAAGCGGGTTAGTGACTGAAGATTTTATTCATATTGTGACTACTGCTTATTTCAACGGTGTGTTTGAGATCATTCGCCATCAGTTGGATAAAGATGCCGCACTGCGCTATGTGGATATGCTGGGAAAATATCACATAGCCGGTTTTGATACCATTTTTTCACCTATGAAAGATTGAACCTGTAAACTGACGATACGTTGAAAAGAGAAGGCGCGTCTGACATCTCACAGGCAGATAGCAACCATTTTTTTTGTAATGTGGATTAGGCTAAACTAATATCAAGGAGGGATTTGTATGTAGTTAAAGAACCCATTGCTTCGTCTTTGGGAACTGGGAGAGAAAGAGCATGGTGGTTTGATTCAGCAAAAAGGAATCTATGCAGGCTTTGTGTTGGGCAGGAAAGAGGCGATTAGCTGGAAGATGAAAGCGAATCAGTAAAGGGCTTGAATTTAGAAAAATGGAATGCTACACTAAGGGTATGTTAGGAGGAAGTAACATGGAACTTTTAGAGGCAATTATGCTGAGGCATTCTGTGAGGGCTTATGAAGACAAAAAGATAGAAGGTCCGGTGAGAGAGAAGCTACAGCAAAAGATCGAGGAATGCAATCGGGAAAGTGGACTTCATATGCAGCTTGTCTTGGATGAACCAAAGGCGTTTGACAGTTTTTTAGCCCACTATGGTAAATTTTCAGGTGTAAAAAATTATGTAGCTGTGGTGGGAAAAAAGTCAGAGGATTTAGATGAAACCTGCGGCTACTATGGAGAAAAATTGGTGCTGTACGCGCAGACTTTAGGTCTGAATACCTGTTGGGTAGGGCTGACCTATAGTAAGGTAAAGGATGCTTTTGTCCTAGAAGACGGAGAGAAGCTGTACTGTGTAATTTCTATTGGCTACGGAACGACTCAGGGAATTCCCCATAAGTCGAAACCCTTTGAGAAAGTGACGAAGACGGGACGGGATATTCCAGACTGGTTTCGCGAAGGTGTGAAAGCGGCGCTGCTTGCTCCCACTGCGGTGAATCAACAGAAATTTACCTTTATTTTGGAAGATAAAAAAGTGACTGCAAAGCCGGGGATGGGCTTTTACAGCAAGATGGATTTGGGAATTGTAAAATACCATTTTGAGATAGGGGCAGGAACTGATAATTTTATCTGGAAGTGATAGAAAAATCAGACTGTCGCGGTGATCTTCAAAGAAAAACCTTGGGCGATAGAAACTGCGTAGCAGCTAATCCGAGCTGTTATGGCTGAATAGTTACAATTCGTTCAAGGTTTTTAAGTACCCTCTTGACAACCCATACCCCTATGGGTACAATGTGTATATACCCATAGGGGTATATGAGAGGAGGATTCATCTTGGAAAAATTAGAGGAACTTTTGGAATGGGGCGGGACAAAGCGTGACGTCACTTTATTAGTGATTTCCGGTCTTGCTCTTGTGATGAGTATTTTTGATTTTACGCCGTTTCCGTTTGATGCGGCCTGGATCGCGATTATCTTGTGTGGTGTGCCTATTATCCTTGAAGCGATTATCGGTCTGGTAACTGCCTTTGATATCAAAGCTGACGTGCTCGTATCCATTGCGTTGATTGCCTCCGTGGTGATTGGGGAGGATTTCGCTGCTGGGGAAGTAGCGTTTATCATGCAGTTGGGTGGATTGCTGGAGGATTTGACAGTGGCAAAAGCCAGAGCAGGAATTGAGAGATTGGTACATCTAACACCTCGGACGGCCAGAAGAGTTTTGAATTCCAAGGAGGAAATGATTCCCGCTCAGGAAGTACAGGTGGGAGATATCATACGAGTACTGCCAGGGGAGACAATTCCGGTGGACGGAGTGATTCAGTCTGGGCAGACATCCATCAATCAGGCGGTTATGACTGGTGAGTCACTGCCAGTGGACAAAGGGGTAGGAGACGAGGTCTGTAGTGGTACAGTCAATCAGTTTGGAACTTTCGATATGAGAGCTACGAAGGTGGGTGAGGACAGCTCTATACAGCGGATGATTCGGCTGGTGCAGTCTGCTGACGCAGGAAAGGCGAAAATCGTAGGAATTGCAGACCGATGGGCTACCTGGATTGTAGTGATCGCGCTGACAGCGGCAGCCCTTACTTGGCTAATCAGCGGTGAAATTATACGGGCAGTGACCATCCTGGTTGTTTTTTGTCCGTGTGCGCTGGTACTGGCTACGCCCACAGCCATCATGGCGGCCATTGGGAACGCCACGAAGCACGGGTTTTTGGTGAGAGAGGGGGATGCCCTGGAAAGACTGGCGGCTGTATCTAAGATCACTTTTGACAAGACAGGAACCTTGACTTATGGAACGCCCCGAGTCACAGCAGTGAGGAGTCTTACGGAAGAGTTTTCTGAGGAGATCATCTATGCTTATGCCGCAGGCGCGGAGTTGAGATCAGAGCATCCTCTGGGGAAAGCGATTGTGCGTTGTTATCGGGATTCTCAGAAGAAAAAGCTGCCGAAGATGGAGGAATTTCAGATGCTGCCGGGCAGAGGTGTACAGGCGGTCGTGGAAGGCAGAGAGATTTTAGCCGGAAACAGAGAACTTTTTGAAGAGAGAAAAATTCCAGTGTCCGAGCAGGTGCTCTGTGAAGTGCAGAGCTATCTGAAAGAAGGTTGTACGGTGATCTATCTAGGAGTGGAAGCGCGTTTGGCTGGATTTCTGGCGTTGGCAGATACTCTGAGAGAGGACGCGTGCGCCACCATCGACGAGGTGAAACAGGCGAAAGTGACTCCGGTGCTGCTGACGGGAGACCATGAGAATGCTGCCCATCATATCGCCGGACAGCTGCATATCGACGAGGTACATGCGAACTGTTTACCGGAGGATAAGCTGAACTGGATTGATTCCTACCAGCGGGCCAAGAAACAGGTCTGCATGATCGGTGATGGAATCAATGACGCGCCTGCTCTGAAGAAGGCTTACGTGGGCATTGCTATGGGCGGAGTCGGCAGTGACATCGCAGTGGATGCAGCGGATATCGCACTGGTCAATGATGAGATCAGGGAGCTTCCCCACCTGATTTGCCTGGCAAAGCGAATGATGGTCACGATCAAGTGCAATCTGACGTTTTCCATGATGCTGAACTTTGTCGCGATTGTGCTAGCGATCACGGGAATTCTGAATCCCGTCGTGGGGGCCTTGGTACATAACGCAGGTTCGGTCCTTGTTATTATAAATTCGGCATTCTTACTGAAATGGAGGAAAAAATAAGAGATGCCCGGTAGGTTTTCACCTGCCGGGCGTTTTAGTGGTTTTATTTGCTATGTTATATATTGAAGTACAAAAGCTCTCTTTAACAGTAGAACTTTTCCGCGGCTTGAACCAGATACCAAGTGTCTTTCACGCCGGCAGTCTCATAGGGTGAGTGCATGGCCAGCTGCGGAAGACCAATATCCACGGTGTTCAGGGCTACCTTGGTATTGGAAATATTGCCCAGAGTGGAGCCACCGAGGATATCAGAACGGTTGGTAAAGGTCTGGTATGGAACTCCGGCCTCCTGGCACAGGGCTTTGAACATAGCTGCGGAGACACCGTCTGTGCAGTATTTTTGGTTGGCGTTGAACTTGATTACGATTCCCTCGTTGAGGTAAGGACGGTTGACTGGGTCTGCCATATCCGTGTGATTTGGATGGATGGCATGAGCATTGTCCGCAGAGATCATGAAGCTCTTCGCCAGATTTACCAGATAGTCCTCGTAGGTGAGGCCAAGAGAGGCGTTGATTCTCATCAAAGTATCGTACAGGAAGGTAGATGCCGCTCCCTGTTTGGTGCCACTTCCGACTTCTTCATTGTCCAGTACACAGTAGATGGAAATGTGTTGTTTTTTCTGGCCTTTTAAAAAGCCCTGGAGGGATGAGAAAGCGCATTGAAGGTCATCCAGCCTTCCGCTGGAGAGGAACTCCTCTGAAGCTCCCCAGATGGTACCAGGCTGGCGGTTGTACAAGAACAGATCATGGCCGAGAATTTCCTCTTTTTTTACACCGGCGGCCTTAGCGACGGTCTCCATGAAGGTATCCTTGGCTGTGATATCTCCGTATATGGGGAGCATGTCTTTCTGGGCATTATATTTGTAACCGTCGTTCACCTCGCGGTTCATATGGATGGCAAGATTCGGAATCATGACCAGATCACGGTCGATGTTCACCAGACGAGTGACGAAATTTTCTCCTTCTTTTACAATGACGCGGCCTGCAATAGAGAGAGGACGGTCAAACCAGGGGGCACACAACATTCCCCCGTAGCGTTCCACATTCAATTTGACGTACTTATTTTCCACTGCCATCTCAGGGTTTTCCTTTATTTTGAAAGTAGGAGAATCACTGTGGCTGGCCATAATGCGGTAGCCGGTATCTGTGTGTTCAGGAATTGTAAAGGCGATCACAGAGGATGCGTTGCGGGTTACAAAGTAAGAATGACTTTTTTGCAATTCCCATTTTTCCTCTTCATGAAGTTCTGTGCAGCCGCAGGTCAACAGAGCTTCTCTGATTTGTGCGATTGCGTGAAAACAGCTAGGACTTTTTCTGAGAAAAGCCAACAGTTCTTCTGAAGTTTTTTTATACATGATAATACCTCCTGATAAATAAGGCCGCCATCTTGTGATGGCAGCCATGGTTACTGTTCAAACATTTCATTTAACAGACGAGCGATAAAAGTTCTGGGCAAAATCACAGGAAGACCGCAAGCCTGTTGAATATCCTTTTTCATCTGACAGCCGTATCCCATACAGTCTAAGAGAACACAGGACAAGTTCTGACCATTTAGGGCTTGCGCGCGTTCTCCCATCAGGTGAGCTTCCTGGTAAGGAGAGGCAATCACAGGGACAAAGGGGATTTGGCTTTCATGGAACCATTCTTTTACCTGGGCAATCTGAGCACGATCAGGGACAAACAGACCAATAGACTGGCCGAGAGTTAATTTTTGGACCAGAGAATGGATGATGGACTGAGGTAGTATCAGAAGCTTTCTGTGAATCAGTTTTGGAAATCTTCCGGTACACAGCAATACTGTGGCATCCACTCCGTCTTGTTCTGCACGTGCAATACAGTCTTGAACCAGCGGAATTACTGCTTTTTCGGACATAGTTACCTGACGTCCATCCCGCATTCGAGAGACCAGAACAGCTCCCTCACCGCTCGGAGCGAATCTTTCACAGGCTTCTTCGTAGGAATATGGGTCTAGAGCACCATATTCACTCAGCTCAATATTTGAAGCAAGCATCGGACGAATATCATCTGTAATATCAGTTCTGGGCGCTTGTCCGATGGTAACAGCACCAATTTTTATCTTACCCATAGTTTTCCCCTGTTATTTGTCCATATTTCCGAAAGTTTGAAATCTCTTCAAATCTCCGTAGAGTTTCAACAGATATTGATATTCCTCCTCATCGTAGAAGGAACACTGGCCTTCTCCGAATACTTTGGCCACCTCAATGGCGAAACGAGCCGCGGATTCTACATCCAAAGGATGGCTGGCGCCGGTGGCACATCCTGCTACGGGCTGCTCTGTTGTGATAGCGACTCCGACAACGGGAGAACTGGTGGCAGTCGCAGGTTGTAGGATGCTGTTCAAATGGTATACGTTATTTCCATACGGAGTGATATCCTGCTGTGCAAGCGGGAAAACTGCTGGGAGCTTTCCGGTGACTCTAGTCATGATATCCAAAAGATCAGCACTAGTTTTCAGAATATAACCTTCCTTTACTGTGGGAGAGATGGCGAAGCCATTTACATTGATGACCTTGTTACCTTTTGTGGTGTCGATGGCCAGGATGGCATCCATTCTCTCGTCCACATCTTTGGAATTACAGGTGGCCATATCAATTGGCGAATTCATAAAAGGAACAGGTTTGTGGTCCTGGGTGGGAGCGTCCGGGCAGATGTGGGTGGAAATGATGACATCGCCTTTTAAAATGTCTCCGTTGGCGTGCATTTCAGACAGCTTTAAACCGGCGGCCACTGCGGCCAGAGCTCCATCGCCATCAGAGACAAAACCAGTCAGAGACGGGCGGGCGCCAATACCTCCGAGTCTACCGATAATTCCCAGTGTGGGAGCGGAACCACCATTCGTTTTTCCTTCAGAACCCGCAATCAGAATTTTGATGCAATCGGTGTCGCCGAGTTCTCCTGTGACAGTCTCCACAGAGACTTCCGTAGCTCCTCTTTGTTTTAAAAGCTCAGTGATTTCTTTTCCGTTTGCCTGAGGCTTATCCATTAATTCAAAGATTTCTAAGATTTGTTTTAATACCATATTCTCCTCCTTTGACAGTGCGGGAATCGCCTTCTGTCATTAACGTATAGATTAAGTATAGAAATCAAATAATAATTTGGTGAAATTACTATTTAATATCAACCTAAGTTTACAATAGTGCGGAAAAAAGTCAATATATTTTTGGATTATAAGGGAGAGAAATTTAACATTTTTTTGTGAATGCTTTGTCGATTTAAACAGAAAGACTTGATTTTTGAAAGCATTACATGTATAATTTTATTAGAAATTCGCACAATTTTTCTTAAGAAATGAAGAAAAAGGGCGGATTGAATGAAAAATATTCAGGAGGAAGTTGTATGAAAAGGAGACTAATTGCTTTGCTTTTAGCTGGAGCTATGGTAGCTACAGCACTGGTTGGATGTGGAAGCAAGAGCGATGACTCTGCCTCGGAAGACCAGAGTTCGGCTTCGACCGAGGAGTCAGCAGGAGAAACCACGAAGATCGTGAACAAAGAGGCTACCATTGAGGTACCGGACGAAGTCACAAAGGGTGGAGAACTGAAGATCGCTCTCACCTCTTCTCCCAAAAACCTAGATCCAGTAAAGTACACAGGAACCTACGAGTCTCAGATTATCTATCAGGTCTGTGACACAGTAGTAACCTATGACAAAGAACTGGAAGAGATTCTCCCATCGCTGGCTACGGATTGGACGATCAGTGACGATGGAATGGAGTATACCTTCACGATTCGTGACGACGTGTATTTTCAGCCGGGAGAATATCAGGACGGAAGATTGATGACTGCGGAGGATGTAGCTTATAGTATGAACCGTTCCGCGCAGGAGTCAGCGATGAACCGTTTGGATATGTTAGATCATGCGGAGGCCATTGATGCTACTCACGTAAAGGCGACTTTGAAGGCGCCGAGCGCCGTGTTCCTGACCGCTCTGACAAATTCAGGAAATGCGATTGTGCCGAAAGAAGAAGTAGAGGGATGGGGAGACGAATTCGGAAACCATCTGGTTGGAACTGGCCCTTATGCGATGGAAAAATTCGAGCTGGATCAGCAGACAGTGCTGAAAAAGAATGATAAATATTTCTTGGGAGAGCCAAACCTGGACACTGTAGTGTTTAAGGTAATTACAGATCCGAACCAGGAAGTAAATGCCCTAAGAACAGGGGACATTGACATTGCGACACAGCTGACCGGAGAGACTGTAAAATTGGTGGCAGAGGATGAGACAGTAAATCTTCTTCAGAAACCGGGAATTCAGATTAGCTATGCTTATTTTAACATGAAAGAAGGTCCTACAGCGGATCCGAAGGTGAGAGAAGCCCTGATTAAGGCAGTTGATTATTCCGAGCTGGCATCGGGAGTGTTCCAGTACGGCGAGGGCGAGGAAGCTTGTCTGCCGCTGCCGAAGGTTTCCTGGGGATATGATGAAGCTGTAGAAGCTGATGTTCCGTCTTACGATCCAGAAGGAGCAAAGGCGCTTTTGGAAGAAGCAGGATATGGAGATGGATTTACTCTGGAGATGTACATCACCAACGAAACTTTCCGCCAGAAAGCAGCGACAATTCTTCAGTCTTATTGGCAGCAGATCGGTGTGACGCTGAACATCAATACCGTAGAGTGGGGTACTTTCAGTGAGACCTGTTCTACAGGAAAGGCCGACGTGTTTGCGATGGCGTGGTCCTGGTATCCAGACCCATATTTCTTCTTTGACAAGATGTTTGCGACATCTGCAATCGGAACTCTGGGCAATGGACAGTGCTATAGCAATGAGGAAGTAGATCAGCTCCTGGCAGATGCCTTGGTTGAGACAGATCAGGAGAAGCGTGCAGAGATCTATAAGAAGGCTCTGAAGCTGATCACAGATGATGATCCTGGTATCTTCTATGGAAATCCAATGGAGTGCTTGGGAATCAATCCTAAGGTTCAGGATTTCCATCAGCGTTCTGATGGTACTATCCATCTGTTTACTGAAGAAGAGAATGTCTGGGTGGTTCAGTAGTAATAATTGAAAAGACGGCCTAATAACAATGGCTGATGAATCAAAATATCGTCAGAAAGGCGGACGTAGTTTGCTACGTCTGCCTTTCAGATGTTAGAGTATGTGAGGCAAGTCCTGCATTACTGGAATCCTGAGATTCCGAAAATAAGGAAATGGTGGTGAAAAAACCGTGTTAAAAACTATTTTGAAAAGAATCTTGCAAAGCATTCCCACCTTGTTGATTGTTATAACGTTCACTTTTATTCTAACACGAATGATTCCTGGTAATCCAGCGCTCACAATGTTGGGACCGCAGGCGCCGAAGGAATCTGTTGAGCAGCTGGAAGAAGAGCTGGGCTTGAACAAAAGCAAGGGAGAACAGTATGTTATTTATTTGAAACAGATTTTGAAAGGAGATTTCGGCCGATCTTATTCTTATAATAAGACAGTGGTAGAACTGATTAAAGAGAGGATTCCGAATACCTTAGTGATCACACTGACCAGTCTTTTGATTGCGTTGGTTCTCGGTATGATCGTTGGTATTGTGTCGGCGGTGAAACAGTATTCCATTTTGGATTACATATTTATGGTACTAGCTCTGATTGGAGTCTCGATGCCTATTTTCTGGCTGGGTTTGATGCTGGTGCTGGTATTCAGCGTAAATTTAGGATGGCTTCCTGCAATGGGAATGGGAAGCATGGCTAATGGCGTCTGGGATGTAATCAGTCATATGATTCTGCCGTGTTTCTGTCTCTCCACAATTCCGATGGCAACATTTGCCAGAATTACCCGTTCTAGTATGCTGGAAGTAGTGAACAATGATGCGGTAAAAGCTCTGCGCGCAAGAGGTTTGAGAGAGGGCGTTGTAATTTGGAAACACGCGTTAAAGAATGCACTTCCTCCTATTGTCACTGTGTTGGGATTACAGTTGGCCTCCGCCTTCACCGGAGCGATTTTGACAGAGAGTATCTTCTCATGGCCAGGTATGGGTACCCTGATCGTGAGTGCCATAGATAACCGAGATTATGCCTTGATACAGGGAGTGGTTTTGTTTACTGCGGTTGTGTTTGTCGTAATCAACCTGATCGTAGACATTGTCTATACGATTATTAATCCGAAAGTAAGTTATGAGAGTGGGAAAGGAGGGAATTAAATGGCAGGCAAGAAAAATATGACAGCGAATACAGCCGTTCTCGGAGCTGAGGCCCATTCACAGTTAATCAAAAGAGAACGTAAGGCGAACAACGTCTGGAACAAGCTGAGAAGAAATAAGACTGCGATGATTGGTCTTGTCATAGTGGTATTTATGATTATCATTGCCATTTTTGCCCCTCTGATCGCGACTCACGATCCCAACGCAATTAAGCCGTCAGAAACTTATTTGGGATTGGGCGAGAACGGGCATATTTTTGGCACAGATGAATTTGGACGGGATTTATTTTCACGAGTAGTTTACGGAGCTAGAATCTCACTGATTGCAGCTATAGGAGGTACGATTGTAGGTGCAATTATTGGTATCATTTTAGGACTGATCGCCGGTTATCTGGGCGGTGCGGCAGATGCAGTCATCATGCGTCTCATGGATGGAATGCTGGCATTTCCTTTTGTGCTGCTGGCCATTATCTTGATGACAATTCTAGGTTCCGGTCTACAAAATGTAATTTTGGCAATTGGGATTGGAAACGTTCCAAGTTTTGCACGAGTCGTTCGAGGACAGGTACATATTGTCAAGAACGAAGAGTACTGCAATGCGGGAAGAGTAATAGGTGTGTCCAATGTGAGGATGCTGCTGCGTCATATCCTTCCGAATACGATTTCTCCGATTATTGTATATGCGACCTTAAATGTGGCGGGTGCGATTATTTCAGAGGCAACTTTGAGTTTCCTAGGCCTAGGAATTTCTCAGCCTACGGCTTCCTGGGGAAACATCCTGCGTGCGGGAAAAGACTGTCTGAATACAGCGCCGCATATTGCGACTATTTCAGGTATTTTCATCCTTGTGACAGTGCTTGGATTCAATCTTCTCGGAGATGGTGTCCGTGACGTGCTAGACCCGAAAATGAAAAAATAGAAGAAAAGTGAGGACGAAAATATGAGCGAAAATTTGCTTACGGTAAAAGATTTAAAGACGTATTTTTTCACAGCTAGCGGGGTCTCAAAAGCAGTTGACGGTGTCAGCTTTACCTTAAAAAAAGGTGAGACTATGGGCATCGTAGGTGAGTCTGGATCTGGAAAAAGTGTGACCGCCTCATCGATTATTCGTCTTCTTCCTCCGAAGATTGGAAAGATTGTGGGAGGACAGATAGACTTCGAGGGAAAGGATATTATTCAGCTGAATAAAAGAGATCTTTTAAACTTCCGTGGAAAAGACATAGCGGTCATTTTTCAGGACCCCATGACGTCTTTAGATCCAGTGTTTAAAATTGGAAATCAGATGGTGGAGATGATCTGTGCTCATCAAGATATGTCAAAAGCAGATGCCAGGAAAGTGGCAATCGAGGCATTGAAGAAGGTGGGAATTCCGCAGCCGGAAAAACGTATGGAATCCTATCCTTATGAGCTGTCCGGAGGTATGTGTCAGCGTGTTATCATTGCGATGGCAGTCTGCTGTAAACCTAAGATGATCATTGCGGATGAGCCGACGACAGCACTGGATGTAACGGTGCAAGCTCAGGTGCTGGAACTCCTTCAGGAGCTTCAGGATGAGATGGATACTTCTATTTTGTTGATTACACATAATCTGGGAGTTGTGTGGAAAATGTGCGACACGGTTATGGTGTTGTACGCAGGAAAGACTGTAGAGTATGCAGATACGAAAACGCTGTATGCAAAACCTCTGCATCCTTATACCTGGGGATTGCTGGATTCTATTCCAAAACTCAGCGATAAGGTAAAAGGAGAGCTAAAAGCGATACCGGGTGTTCCGCCGGATCTACGTCTGACTGGGAAGTGCTGCAATTTTTATAATCGTTGTCCCTATGCCCAGGAAATCTGCGGGAAGGAAGTTCCGGAGCTCAAAGAGTTGGAGCCAGGACATTTTGTGGCTTGTCATAGACAAAACGGAGAGCAGAATTTGGTGAGAGGAGAGGTGAACCCAAATGAGTGAAAAGAAAGTAATGCTGAAAGTCAGAAATCTCACCAAGGAATTTAAAATTCGAGGCAAGAAGCTGGGGGAAAAACCTCAGATTCTCCATGCCTTGACAGGCGTTTCGGTAGACATTTATGAGGGAGAGACTCTGGGAGTGATCGGGGAGTCCGGCTGTGGAAAGTCTACGTTTGGAAAATGTCTCGTGCAACTGCACAAAGCGACGGCAGGTACTGTGGAATACGAGGGAAAAAACATTTTCGATTTGAAAAACGAAGAGCTGAAAAAGTTGAAAAGCGATATTCAGATGGTTTTTCAGGACCCATTTTCATCTCTGGATCCGAGAATGACAGCGGGGAAACTGGTGGAAGAACCCATGATTGTTCACAAAATTATCGCGGATAAAAAGGCCAGGAGCCAAAAAGCCTTGGAGCTTCTTCAGACCGTCGGTCTGGATGTACAGCATGTGCACCGCTATCCCCATGAGTTTTCAGGAGGTCAGCGGCAGCGTATCAATATTGCGAGGGCACTTTCTCTGACTCCCAAGCTGATTGTCTGTGATGAGCCGGTGTCTGCTTTGGATGTGTCGATTCAGGCGCAGGTACTGAATCTTTTTAACCGTCTGCAGGAAGAGTACCATTTGACCTATGTGTTTATTTCCCATGATTTGAGCGTGATTAAGCATATCAGTGACAGGATCGCGATTATGTATCTGGGACGTATTGTAGAACTCTGTGACGCGGACAGCATCTATGAGAATCCGCTTCACCCCTATACAAAGGCGCTTCTCTCAGCAATTCCCCAGGAATCTCCGTTTGAGAAAAAAGAGAGAATTGTGCTGACGGGTGAGATTCCCAGTCCGATCGGAGATCAGATAGGATGTCCGTTGGCAAAGCGGTGTCCGAATTGTACAGAACGCTGTATGAAGGATATTCCAAAACTAAAAGAAGTGTCGAAGGGACACCAGGTAGCGTGCTTCCTGTATGAAAACAATTAGAGAGGAGAAGACAGGTAATGAGTTGTACAACTAGAAATGAAGTGCTAGAACTGGCGAAAAGTAAACTGGATGACCTCGTTCAGCTTACTTCCGATTTGATTAAGATTCCTAGCGAGAATCCCATCGGGACGCAAAGAGATGTGGTGGATTTTGTGAAAAAATATCTCTCTGAGGCAGGTATTGCTTGTGAAGAAGTAGGCTGTAACCCGGAGCATCCTTGTGTTGTGGCAAAAATCGGCAAGGAAGAGGGGTTCAGTGTGATCTTGAATGGTCATGTGGATGTAGTTCCGGCTGGAGATCGCAATCAGTGGGATTTTGACCCGTTTTCCGGAGAGATTACGGACAAATGCATCCTGGGAAGAGGAACTTCTGACATGAAGGCAGGAGTGGCAGGAATTCTGTTTGCGATGAAGACTCTAGTAGAAGCAGGTGTCGAATTAAACGGAAATATCCGTTTGCATATCGTATCTGATGAAGAAAGCGGCGGGGAGTATGGAACCCAGTGGTTGTGTGCGAATGGCTATGCGGAGAATGCGGACGCCTGCCTGGTTGCGGAGCCTACGTCTCACAAGACTATTGAGATCGGCCAGAAGGGTAAGATCGACTTGATTCTGAAGTCCTACGGAAAATCTGCTCACGGAAGCCTTGCAGGATATAGAGGAGAGAATGCGATCCTAAAACTGGGTAAGGTTCTGGAACATGTAGATATGCTGCGGGAGATTGAAGGAAAATATGGTGAGAATCAGAAGCAGGCATTAATCAACTCTAAAATTATTGCAGGAGAGAAAAACGGAGCGGGCACAGGGGATGTGATCGATCATGTATCCGCCAATGTGGGAATCATCAAAGGGGGAACCAGACCGAATATGGTTCCGGATTACTGTGAGGCGATTGTAGATCTGCGTCTTCCTATCGGTGTGACGATTGAAGAGGTGGAAGAGCGCATCAAAGCGATGATTGCCAAGAGTGGCGTAGAAGGCGTTGAGTATGAACTGGGCTGCCAGATGCTCGGAAACTATACAGAGATTGATGCGCCAATCGTGGAGGCAATCAAAAAATATGCAGAAGAGCTATGGCAGGAAGAGGTTCTCCCTGCTTATCAGTGGGCGTCCAGTGATGCCAGGGATTACCGACAGAAAGGTATTCCAACGATTCAGTTTGGACCGTCGAACACGGTGGGAATTCACTCTTATAACGAGACGGTGGACATTGAGGATGTTCAGAAAGCAGGCTTGATTTATATTCTTTCTCTGTGTGACTTGATGGGAATTGATTGAAGAGTTTGACGAATTAAGAAATATTGCACATTTGTCGGTGCTGAATAGCAGATGACGAGGTGGAGAGAACCATTGAGAACATTGCATCAGTGCACAGATGCGAAAGGCAGCTTTGGAGACGAAGATCTGAAGCTGCCTTTTTTCTGTTATAGGAAAGAGACATCTATATTTAACTGGTCAAAGTGTGAAAAAGTAATTACTTGACATTAATTGGAATTCTCACTATCATAACATTATAAATACACAGAATTAGACAAAAGAAGACTTAGGGAGGTTTTTCAGATTTGAGAGGTATGTATAGATGAGACATATGTGTAATGGGTGGAAGAGTCATGAGGTGGAAAAGAAAAAAGTCAGAGGGAGTGCAGGTGATGAAAGGGGGGAAAAGAATGGGCAATTTAATGGATATTGGGAAAATACCATCTCTGAAAAGGCTGGTTTATGACAATTTGAAAGAGAGAATTATAAGTGGAGAATTAAAGCCGGGAACTAGGTTGAGAGAAGAGGATTTGTCTGTGGAAATGAATATCAGCCGGGCGCCGATACGTGAAGCTTTTAATATGTTGGAAAGGGACGGCTTTACGGTAATTGTTCCAAGAAAAGGAGCGGTTGTGGCGGAGGCGACAGAGGAAGAACGGGATTATATCTGGGAGATGCGCGCAATTTTGGAGCCATATGCCGCAGTAAAATCCATGTCGTTGATTTCTGACGAGAAAATTGCAAAGCTAGAAAATGATTTAAAAAAAGTCTTGGAAAATCCAGATGATCTTAAATTGTACATGGATTCAGATATAGAACTACATGAAATGCTCTTCCAGAATCTGGAAAATCATTTTATGAAAGATACGCTGGAGAATATGAGAGCGCATTCTTTGAGAATGCGTTGGGCTGTGGAAAACAGACATCCTGGAATACGCTCGGATATCGAGTTTGAGTCGACGAAAGAACATTTACAGATTTTGGACGCTTTAAAACGAAAGGACGAAAAAGCTGTCTATCAGACGGTTTATGACCATCTGATAAATAGCAGGGAACGAATTTTTCCCTCTGCAGGTCAAAATTTAAAGAAGGAATGACAGAGAATAAATTAGATCAAGTGGTAATCAGTCGATTTAAGAGAAATAAAACAATTAAAAAATGTGTGTGAGAGATTAAGAAGGAATCTTTTACACACGTTTTTTATGTTATAGAAAAGACTTTGTCACGCTGAAACGTGAAAGCCTTTTCCTATAACATAAACGCTCCGCTAAGGATGCGCACGCCGCAAGAAGGTAGTGCACCGCAAGGCGGTGTTGCGGCGGCGCGCAAAGTGGGACTGCGCCCCTCAAAGATTGAGGGGATGGGAAAATGAGAGTTTGAGACGTTAAAGCATAAAAAATTATTAACGAAAATATTTTTTAAATTTCGGTCAAAACTCACAAAGATAAAAGACAAATGCAGAAATGAATTGACATTATAAAATACATTGCATATAATCAAGACATAATATTTGAATTTTCTGAAATAAATAGGTTTCTTTTTAAATCTTATCGTAAAGATATGATTATTTTTTAAGTATACATTGTCTACAATAAACAATAGATAAAAATCAAAGAACAAAACTGAGAAGATTATAAAAAGAAAGGAGATCATGGATGGAACAAATCGTCAGAGACTTTTTGGAGATGGTGAAGATTGGTGCGGCTTCTGGTGATGAACGGAAAATAGCTGATTATATGAAGTCTCATTTGGAAGCGCTGGGTTGTGAGGTCTTTGAAGATGATGCCGGGGCAAAGGTAGGAGGCAACGCCGGGAATGTTTTTGCGTATTTTCCAGGAGAAATTGAGGGGTGTTTGCTACTATCAGCTCATATGGACCGGGTAAGCAATGGATACGAGATTAGACCGTCCATTGTGGATGGAGAGATTGTCTCAGATGGAACCACAATTTTGGCAGCGGATGACGTGTCGGGACTCGCAGTAATTCTGGATGCAGTTCGCAGAATAAAAGCAGGGGGTAAAAGGCATGTTACATTGGAGATTGTTCTTTCGATTTGTGAAGAAAACGGAATTTTGGGAGCAAGGCTGATGGATTTGTCACGTCTGAGATCACAGATGGGCTACATCATGGATACGACTGGGCCTCTGGGACAGTTAGATATAAAAAGGCCATATAAGGCAATGATTGATGTTGAGGTATTGGGAAAGAGAGCTCATGGTGGCAGTCCTGAGAAAGGCATCAATGCGATTGCTGCTACTTGCCAGATGCTGACAGGGATTCGAGAAGGAAGATTGGATTTTGAGAGCACCTCAAATATAGGAGTTATTCATGGCGGGCCTAAGGAACCAGGTACTGTCTGTGACAGAGTTTTAGTTCGATGTGAGGCCAGGAGTGTGCAGCAGGAGAAGCTGATGAACTACCTGAGATATTTCGAGAATTATTGTAGAGAGCACATCAAGGGCACCGGAGCAGAACTTAGGTTCCAGTATGAGATTCAGCATGGAAACGTCTGCTTTTGTGAAGATGATGAGGTCGTGAAGCTGGCAGCCGAAGAGTTAAAACAAATGGGGGTTGAACCGCAGTTATCTCTGACTATGGAAGGCTGTGATGGAAATATATTCTGTGCGCATGGAATTCCGTGTATCAGTGTGGGAATGGGGAATTCCAATGCTCATGCATTGAATGAAAAAGTAATTGTAGAACAGTTGATTCGGTCCGGAGAGCTGACAGAACGGTTGATTTTGTCATATAGTCAAAAGAGAGAATTGAGAGAAATGTAGGAGCATTATGGGGATGATTGGAGGGATGAAGCAATGTTAAGTGTAAAGAATATATCTATGCACTTTGGAGGTCTGGTAGCGTTAAACAATGTGAATATGACTGTCAAGGAAGGAGAGATTCGCGGACTGATTGGACCTAATGGTTCTGGAAAGACCACTCTGATCAACGTTATTACAGGGTTTTATGCGCCTACGAAGGGGACTGTAGAGATGGGAGAGAATGTGATATCTGGTCGGACGCCAAATCAAGTGGCAAAAGCAGGATTGTGTCGGACCTTTCAAAACATCAATCTTTTCTCTGAGATGACTGCTTTGGAAAATGTAGTCACGGCTGCCTGTATCCACCAAAAGATTAACCTGAGTTCAGCAATTTTCCAGACGAAGGCATTGAAGCGGCAAGAAAGCCATGTGTATGACAGAGCAAGGGAATTGTTGAAATTCGTGGGACTGGATGGAAAAGAGAACACAATGGCGACGAATCTTCCCTATGGACAACAGAGGCTTTTGGAGATTGCGAGAGCATTGGCGACAGAGCCCAAACTACTTTTGTTGGATGAGCCTGTGGCTGGGATGAATGAACAGGAAAGTGCTGAGGCGGCTGAGCTGGTCCAGAAATTGAGAGAAAATGGAAAGACGATTTTATTAATCGAACACCATATGCGTTTTGTAATGTCGTTGTGTGATAGTCTGACCGTCTTAAATTCCGGTGCTGTAATCGCAGAAGGGGTGCCGGAGGAAATTCAGAATAATGAAGATGTCATCAATATTTATCTGGGAAAACGGGGTGGAAAATAATGTTCCTAAAAATTGAGAATCTTAGCTGTCATTACGGTGTTATTCAGGCTTTGCACAATGTGTCCATTGAAATAGAGAAAAAAGGAATCTATGCGATTATTGGGGCGAACGGAGCAGGGAAGTCTTCTTTAATCAATGTGATGGCCGGGCTGGTGCCATCTTCTAGTGGGCATATTGTATTTGACGGAGTGGAGATTACGGATTTACAGCCGCACGAGGTGATAAAAGCAGGAATTTCAGTGTGTCCAGAGGGCCGAAAAATCTTTCAGAGCGTCTCCGTCTATGAAAATCTTTTGGCCGGAGCTTACATCGTAAAAGATAAGAGAGAAGTTCAGCAAAATGTGGAGATGGTTTTTGAGTTTTTTCCGCGACTGGCAGAGAGAAGAAAACAGTTAGCGGGAACCTTGTCAGGTGGGGAGCAGCAGATGCTGGCTGTAGGAAGGGCATTGATGTCTAATCCTAAATTGTTACTTTTAGATGAACCGTCCATGGGCTTGGCTCCGAACTTGATTGATTTTGTGTTTGAGACGATCGTGAAGATTTATGAAGATAAAAAGCTGCCTTCGATTATCGTCGAGCAGAATTCGGAGATGGCTTTGAGTATTGCTGACTACGCGTATGTGCTGGAAGTCGGACAACTGACCTTAGAAGGAGCGGGAGAGGAACTTTTAAACAGTGACGAGGTTCAGAAAAAATATTTAGGAGCCTGAGAAATGGTCAAGTGTAAGGGTATCGATGTGAGTAAAAAGTGAAGGAGGATACGCTATGAAAAAGGCAATATGCATTTTACTGATTAGCATGATGGTAGGTTCTACGGTTATGGGATGTAGTGGCTCTGGAGGAGATACCATTAAAATCGGAGCTGTGGGTCCGCTGACCGGAGACAGTTCTAACGGCGGCACAGATGAGTTAGAAGGCAAAGAGATGGCAGTGGAAGATTTTAATGAGGCTGGTGGTGTGGATGGAAAAACGATAGAGCTTGTATCCGAGGATGACGCCTCTTCCGCTTCTCAATCAGCATCTGCGGTTACGAAATTGATTAACCAGGATAAGGTTGTGGGAATCATAGGTGCTCACAATAGCGCTTGTACTCTGGCAGGGCTGGAAGTACTGAATCGGTACGGTGTGCCGATGATTACTCCGGGTTCTTCTGCTGAGACTGTACTGACTTCGGGATGTGAATGGATTTCACGAGCGTTTCCAGGGGATGATTTGCAGTGTAAGGCGCTGCTGAACTACATAGAGGAGAATCAGGATGTGGATAAAATAGGTGTGATCTATTCCAATGACGATTTCGGAAAAGGTGGACTGGATTCTATCACAGAGGCGGCTGAGGAAAAAGGAAAAGAAGTGGTATCGGAGTCTTTTGCCAACGAAGATAAAGATATGACGGCCCAGCTTAGCAAACTGAGAGATGAAGGGGCAGAGGCATTGTTTATTTGGTGTCAGTATACACCAGGAGCTTTGATTATGAAACAGGCGAGGGGACTCGGATGGGATGTACAGTTTTACAGTGGGACTGGGACGATTCACGAAGATACCTTTTCCTTGTCAGATGGAGCATATTATGGATGTATCAATTCAGTGCCGTTTATCTCTACCAGTACAGATCCTGAAGTCCAGGAATGGGTAGACAGATATGAAGAAAAATATGGGACTCCTCCGTCACAGAATTCAGCCAGAGCGTACGATGCAACGATGATTTTGTTGAATGCGATAAAAGCTGCTGGAAGCACAGAGCCTGAGGAAGTACAGAAGGCTATAAGAAGTACGAAGGATTATGATGGCTTACAGGGAAATATTTCTATAGACCCAAAGACAGGCGAGTATCAAGGTGATGTTATGATTGTGAAGGCCATAGAAGGAGATAACTGGGAATATTTAGGTTCTGCTTCGACAGAAGGATAACGGTGTGATGGACAAGGAGGAACGGCGAAGAATGAAAGATAAGGTAGTGGTGGCAGCGGTACAGATGGATGTGGTTCTGTATGATATGAAAGCTAATTTACAATACATAGAGCGTTCAGTCAAAGAAGCAAAAGAAGAACAAAATGCAGACTTGGTAGTGTTTCCGGAATTGGCAAACATTGGGTATATCCGTGAGAGGAATAAAGAATTCGGATGTAATTATATAAAAGTATCGGAAAAGGTGCCGGGTGAGTTTACGGATGGACTGTGTGAGATTGCGAAAAATTATGGGGTCTATCTAATATCCGGAATGACAGAGGCACACCCGAAGATTGCAGCAACTCTATATAATTCGGCGGTTTTGGTGACGCCAAAAGGAGAAATTGCCGGGGTACACAGAAAAGCGCACATACCGGGATATGAGAAACACTATTTTATTCCTGCGAACACGAATGAGGTATTTGAGACAGAGATCGGCACGATTGGTATAGGAATCTGTTATGACAATCAGTTTGCGGAATTGACCAGAAGCTATGCACTGAAAGGGGCAGAGATTTTGGTGATGCTTTGGAATATGCCCAATTTTTCAAATCAGCCCCAAATGCTGCATAGATTGACTTCTACACGAGCATTTGAGAACAGGTTCTATGCAGTTTCGTGCAACAGGATTGGGGAAAATGGAGGAATCAGTTTTTTTGGACACAGTGCAATTGCGAATCCTCTAGGAGAGTTAATCTCGGCTGCTGCAGATGAGGAAACGATTCTCTATGGAGTTCTAGAAAGAGATCTGTTGTTGGCAGAACGTGCCCAAATGTCGATTTTTCGAGATAGAAGGCCTGAATTGTATGGAGAATTGACGAAGCCTTTGTGATTGGAAGGAAGGGCCATTACTGAGGTAACTGGCCCTGAGATAGAAAATGAGGTGAATATATGGAACTTCTTGGTGTACAGATTATTAACGGAATTACAATAGGAATGATTTATGGGCTGGCAGCATTGGGATTTACAATGGTTTTTAAGGCATTGGGCTATCTGAATTTTTCACATGCTAATACGATCACCATAGGTGCATTCGTTATCTACACAGTTGTTGTGACCTGTAATATACCATTTCTTTTGGCGATGCCCGTCGTTATCTTGTTTATGCTGTTTTACGGATTTGTCTTGGAAAAATTAATATTTAAGCGATTTCGAAAGGCTTCTTCTTTGACATTTATGCTGGTATCCATATCTTTATCTACCGTTGTGACGAATGTCTGTCTGCTGGTGTTCGGGCCACAGCCTAGAGCGCTGACCAACGTATTTCCCGACATTAAGTTTACAATCGGAGGTGTTTCGATTCCATTTAATAATGTCTGCATTTTTGTAATTTCTGTAATTTTCTTGATTATTATGCAGTTGTTCTTTCACAAGACGAAATTTGGACTGTCTTTGCGCTTGGCGTCGGAAGATCCATCTACGGCCAGTTTAATGGGAATCAAAGTATTGAATACCAGAGCGGCTACTTTTGCCATTACAGCCGGACTCGGGGGAATCGCAGGAATGCTGGTCTCGCCTTTGTATTCTGTGACAATTGAGCTGGGGTCTTCGCTGGCCTTGAAGACCTTCATTGCGGCAGTCGTCGGAGGTCTGGGAGATTTCGTCGGCGCAGTTGCAGGAGGAGTGTTAGTGGGACTGGTAGAAACCTTATCGTCGACTTATATTGCCTCTGAGTACAAAGATTTAATCGTTTATGTGGCAGGAATTATCGTGCTGGCTTTCTTCCCATACGGTATCTTTCGCAGGGTAAAGACGAAACACTGAGGAGGGATAGGATATGGATAAAAGGAAAAAACATATAAAGTATTTTATGATGTTAGTCTTACTAGGTGTGGTCATTGCCCTCTCGTTCAGCAATTATTTTGTATTTGTGGGGACGAACGCGATCATCAATGCAATTGCAGTTATGGGGATTGTGATTATCTCAGGATATGCGAAACAATTGCATTTAGGGCAATCAGCGTTTTTGGGAATTGGAGCCTATGTGTCGGCAATTCTGATGACAAAGGCCGGCATTTCCTTCTGGCTGACAATTCCAGTGGCGATGGTGATCGCAGGAGTGTTTGGGTGGGTACTTTCAATTCCCACTCTGAAATTAAAGGGTGGTTCGTACTTAGCTCTGGTCACTCAGACCTTTGGTGAGATTATTTATGTTTTGCTGCTGAATCTGACTTTTCTGACCAATGGGCCTTTTGGAATCACAGGTATTCAGGCACCCAGGGTAGGACCGATCAATTTTGTGGAGCTACAGCCATATTTTTTCTTATGTGTGGCTTTTATGGTATTGGTGTATATCATGTTAAAGAGAATTGTTAAGACGAGGTATGGGCGATTTTTTATCGCAATCCGAGAGTCAGAAGATGCGGCTCGCTCCATTGGAATTAACACACGAAAGTATAAGATGATTGCGTTTGTGATTGCGACCTCCGTAGCAGGTCTAGCGGGTGTTTTGTATGGGCCTTTTATTGGTTATTTAAGCCCCGAACAATTTAGATGGCAGCCTTCTTTGATTTTGGTTTCCATGGCGATTGTCGGTGGACTAACTAGTTTAGAGGGTGGAATTATCGGTTCCATTTTGTTGACATTTTTACCGGAGCTTTTACGATCTACAGACCAGATGCGCATGATTCTGTATGGCGTGGTTGTGATTTTGACTTTGGCATTTTTACCAGATGGGATGATGTCCTTGGTGGGGAAAAAGCCAAAAGAAATGAAAGCGATTCTTTCTAGACAATGGGCAGTCTTGTCAGATAAAGAATTGAGAAGAAAAAAGAAAAAGGCGAGGGCAACAGCCAAATGAAACGAGGAGGAGACAAAATGTTAAGTAAAATTGTGAGCAACATCACCCCTTCAGCTACCTGTGAGCTGGAGGGAACCGTCGCTGATCTCAGGCACAAAGGCGTGGACATCATAGGGATGAACGCTGGGGAACCGGATTTTCAGACACCGGAAAATATCCAGCGTGCGTGCGAAGCTGCTATGGCAGAGGGAAAAACGAAATATGTCAATGTGCCGGGAATCATAGAAGTGAGAGAGGCGATTGCAAAGAAGCTTCGGAGAGATAACGGAGTACATTATGAGCCAGATCAGATCTGTGTATCAACCGGAGCGAAACAAGCTTTGAACAATGCAGTATTGGCGGTGACAAATCCAGGGGATGAGGTCATTATTCCGATACCAGGCTGGGTCAGTTACGTGGAAATTGTAAAGCTGGTGGGAGGGGTTCCAGTCTGCGTGGAATGCAGACCGGATTATCAGCTAGATTTGGAAAAAATCGAAAAGGCAATCACTCCAAGAACAGCAGCAATTTTAATCAACACGCCAAATAATCCGACAGGAGCCGTGTACTCGAGGGAAAGTCTTGAAAAGTTAGCTGAACTGGCAGCGGAGCATGATTTTTATATTATCTCTGATGAGGTGTACGAAAAACTGATTTATGGAGACACAAAACATGAGTGTGTGGCTTCATTTTCAGAGACAGCCTATGAGCACACGATTCTGATCAATGGAATGTCAAAGGCATACTGCATGACCGGGTGGAGAATCGGCTATACGGCGGCACCGAAGGAAATCGCACAGGGAATCAATGCTATCCAGGGACATACCACCTCGAACAGCACCACTTTTGTGCAGTGGGCGGCAGTGGAGGCTTTGGAGAACAATGATGAGACGATCAAAGCCATGGTAAAAGAGTTTTCGAAGAGAAAAGACTATGCCTATGGGCGTTTGGTAAGAATGGAAGGGATAAAATGCAACAATGTGGATGGAGCGTTTTATCTGCTGCCGGATGTCAGCTACTATTTCGGCAAGAGATATGGAGAACAGCAGATCAGAGATTCTTTTGATTTCTGCAATTATATTCTCAATGAGGCTCATGTGGCGATTGTGCCGGGAGCGGCATTTTATGCACCAAATACTGTACGGATAGCCTATACGAATTCTATGGATAAAATTGTAGAAGGTATGAATCGGATAGAAACTGCGTTGAGAAAGTTAAAATAATTTTTTAATATATTTTGTCTACAATAGACAAAAAGAGAGGAGAAAAACTATGCCAATTACAACTGCATCACGAAACAGGGTGATGACGGGGGTCCATTTTATGCTGGGCAATTACGCCTTGGTAGAAGGAGCGATCAGCGCCGGCTGTGATTTTTTCGGCGGTTATCCCATCACCCCGGCGAACGAAATTTCGGAGAGAATGTCACAAAGGCTGCCGCAGGTAGGCGGAAAATTTGTTCAGGGAGAGGACGAACTGTGTTCGATCTACGCCTGTGCCGGAGCGTCCCTGGCAGGTGGAAAAGTCATGACGGCAACGGCGAGTGCAGGTTACAACTATATGCAGGAGGGACTGGGCTATTGTTACGCGATTGAGGCACCGGTAGTGGTAGCAGACGTACAGCGTTGTAGAGGTGAAAATTATGCCAGTCAAGCCGATGTCTATCAGATGAGATATGGGGCCAGCGGCGATTATGAGGCGATTGTCGTGTGTCCATCGTCAGTTCAGGAGCTTTACGATTATACGATCTGGGCATTTAATCTGGCGGAGGAATACCGCAATCCGGTAATTATTATGTCTGAGACGACGATCGCACTGATGAGAGAACGTCTGGATATACCGAAGGCAGAGGACATTTCTATTTTTAACAGGAAGTACACGACGAAGTCACCAGAAGAATATCTACCATTTGCGGCGCCGGAAAATGGATGTCCTGAGATGGCTCCTCTGGGAGAAGGATACCACACGATCTATTCACTGAACCCTCACGATGAGAGAGGTGATATCGAGTGGGACCCGGTTGTCTTTGATAAGTTATACAAAAGAGTCTGCGGAAAAATCACAGAGAATAAGGACAAAATCTGTAGGACAGAGAGCTATATGATGGAGGATGCCCAGTATGCGATTGTTACTTATGGAAGTGAGGTAAGACCTTCCATGGAGGCAGCACAGATGGCCAGAGAGTGCGGAATTAAGATGGGAGTCTTAAAGCTCTGCAACGTATGGCCTGTGCCGGAGAAAGCGATCCATGAAGTAGCCGGGAACGTATCTAAGATTTTTGCAGTGGAGATGAATATGGGAAAATACGTGCGTGAAATCGAACGCGCAGCGTCTGGAAAATGCCAGGTACTCCCCGTGACAAAGAACTTAGGTCTGGTACATACAGGGCTGGAGATTCTAGAAGAGATTAAAAAGGGGGTAAAGTAAAATGAGTGTACAGAAAGAAAATCCCAGAAGAAGGTTTTTAAGACCGGAGAAACTGCCTCATTTTTTCTGTTCAGGCTGTGGTTGCGGGCAGGTTTTAAATTACTATACCCAGGCACTAGAGGAGTTGAATATGGACCCTGAATATATGGTCCATATCGGTGGAGTTGGTTGTACGGCACGTATTCCGGTTTATTTAAAGACAGATATGTTTCACGGTGTCCATGGGAGGACTTTGGGCTGGGCGACTGGAGTTAAGATGATGCGGCCAGATGTTCCGGTGGTGATCTTTGCAGGTGATGGAGATGTGTCTTCCATAGGAGGGAATCATCTGATTCATGCGGCAAGAAGAAACCTAGACGTTACAGTGGTTATGGTGAATAATCTGAACTTTGCAATGACTGGAGGACAGGTAGCTCCCACGACCCCGGAAGACAGCAGGACAATGACCACTCCGTATGGAAGTGCGGAACCTAGATTTGATGTCTGCGAACTGGTAAAAGCAGCAGGTGCCACCCATGTGGAGCGCTGGACGACAGCTCAGCCTGCACAGTGCAAAAAGGCCATGGAGCGGGCGCTTACCCATAAAGGGTTTTCACTGATTGAGATTGTCTCTCAGTGCCCGACGCATTTTGGAAGGTATGCCTTGAAGACCGGCGACCCCAACGCTGTTCTGGAATGGATTAAGGGTTACACCTACACAGATGCGCAGGCAAAGAAGATGTCTCCAGAGGAACTGGAAGGTAAGCTCCGCTGCGGCCAGTATATCTGCGTGGAGAAACCTGTCTATGCGGGAACAACCAATATGATGTGAGGAGGAAAAGGCATGTTAGCATATCCACAGAAAATCAGCCTGTGCGGCTTTGGCGGTCAGGGAATCATTCTTTCTGCGGTCATTTTAGGGACGACAGCTGTGACAAAAGGAGATCTTTACGCAGTTCAGACGCAATCTTATGGTTCTGAGGCCAGAGGAGGACAATGCCAGGCAGAATTGATTATTGACAAGGAACCGATTAATTCTCCCATCGCGGAGACAAAAAATCTGCTCGTAGCGCTGTTTCAGACCGCTTACGAGAAATATATTGAGACCTTAGATGAGGAAGGGTATCTAGTCATTGACCCCCAACTGGTGACGAAGATTACCCGTCCCATTAGACATACCTTCGAACTTCCCGCCACCCAAATCGCGGTGGACTTAGGAAACCGAATGGCTGCCAATATGGTGGTCTTAGGTTTCCTAAGTGAAGCGTTAGGAATTATCAAAAGGGAAGATCTTTTGGAAGTGGTAAAAGAAAATGTGGCAGAGCGCTTTGTGGAATTGAATTTCAAAGCGGTGGATGCCGGGATCGCTTATGCCAAGGAACACAATTTGTATGCCGACAAGTAAAAGCTGAAAAAGGAGAGGACTATGGATTTATTTGAGTATGAAGGAAAGCAGCTGATGAGGCAGTTTGAGATTCCGGTTCCCGAAAGCTGTCTGATTACCGATTCAGAAGCGACGCCGCCGATGCCTTATCCTTTTGTGCTGAAAGCCCAAGTGATGACAGGGGGCAGAGGAAAAGCCGGGGGAGTAAAGGTTTGTGCAGATGAGAGGGAGTTTGAAATCCATAAGAAGAATATTCTGAATATGGAGATCAAAAACCATCGTGTACATGGCCTTTTGGCGGAGCAAATGGTGAAGGCGAAAAGAGAATTGTACCTTTCGATCACCCTGCAAGGGGTATCAAAACCAACTCTAATAGCCAGCAGGATGGGAGGAATGGACATTGAACAGATATCAAGAGAAACCCCGGATGAAATTGTAAAGATGGAGATTGACCCATTTACCGGACTGAAAGGATATCAAAAAAAGTATCTGGCGAAGAGGCTGGAGATTGAGGATAAGCAGGACTTTTATCAATTTATCGGAAAAGTGGAGCGTGCGTTTTTTGACACAGGGGCCAAACTGGTAGAAATCAATCCACTGGGCGTGGTGGATGGCAGACTGATGGCTATGGATTCCAAATTTTCTCTAGACGACCATGTTAAGAAAATGCAAGGGACTGTAGAGCAATTGGAGAAGGACCGGGAGAAACTCTATAGGTATCAGGCACCGGAAAAAGAAATGACGACAATTACTTATGTCCCATTAGACGGAGACATCGGATTGATTTCAGACGGAGCAGGTACCGGCATGCTGACCTTAGACCTGCTGAATGATGAAGGACTTCATGTGGCGTCGTTCTGTGAATTGGGAGGGATGACGACGGAAGAGGTCATGTACCGTGCGATGGATTTGACTTTGACTGGACATCCACAGATCAAAGGGGTGCTGATTGTCTTGATCGGGGGCTTTAACCGGATGGACAACATGGCTCTCGGAATTACAAAGTATGTCAAAGAGCATCAGGTAAAGATTCCTATCTATACCAGAATGTGCGGAACCATGGAAGAAGTAGGATTAAAAACTATGGAAGCTGCGGGAATGAGTACATACAACGTATTGACAGAGACTGTAAAAGATCTGGCTAAGACAGTGAAGGAGGGATGAGCCATGGCAATTTTGATAGGGAAAGAGACCAAGGTTTTGGTTCAGGCCATCACTGGAAAGTCCGGTTCTTTGCAGACGAAGGTGATGCTGGATGCGGGAACGAAGATTGTGGCAGGCGTGACTCCAGGAAAAGGCGGTCAGGAAGTCCATGGAGTTCCTGTCTACGACTATATCAGTGAGGCGAAAAAGGAACATGATTTTGATACAGTAATCAGCTTTGTGCCGCCGGCGGCAGCAAAGGACTCCTGTTTTGAGGCCATTGACGCAGGGATTCGTCTGTTGGTTCTGACCACTGAGGAAATTGCACTTCAGGATGTGGTGGAGATTATCGCGTACGCGAAAGCACATGGGACGACTCTGGTAGGACCGGGGTGCGCAGGAGTGATCGCCCCGGGAACTTGCAAGGTGGGAGCTCATCCAGTTCGCTTCTTCTGTCCTGGCCAGGTGGGGGTTGTCTCAAAGAGTGGAGCCTTATCCTATGAGATCGGAAAGACGCTGACAGACAATGGAATCGGGCAGTCTGGTGTTGTGGCAATCGGTGGAGGGCCTATCTGGGGATTTACCCAAAGAGATGCCATTGAATTGTATGAAGAAGACCCGGATACGAAAGTGATTGTATTGTTGGGGGAGATCGGAGGAGGTTCCGAGGAGGAAGCAGCTGCATATATCAAAGCGCATGTGACAAAACCGGTGGTGTCCTTGATTGTCGGCAGAAATGCACCTCAAGGAAAGAGCCTTGGACATGCAGGTGCAATTGTCAGCGGCAATGTGGGAACGGCGAAAACGAAAATAGAAGCTTTGCAAGACGCGGGGGTACACGTGGTAAAAAATCCCGTGGAGATGGTAAAGGTGATTCGAGCATTGCTTTCATGATGCAAGAGCTGCTGTAAAAGGCGGCTCGCCAGAAAAGTAGAAAGGATGAAAATTATGGCAGTATATATCGATCAGGAATTGTGCAAAAGCTGCAAGATCTGCATCAATACCTGTCCTAAAAATGTGTATGCGATCACACATAAGGTGAATAAGAAAGGATATAACTACGTGGAGGCTGTGCGGGAAGCAGATTGTATTGCCTGTCATAAGTGTGAGATATCCTGTCCGGATTTTGTTATTCATATCGAAAAATAGGAAAGGAGCTCGACAAGATGAATAAGACCATCGGCATTGTCGGAGGAATGGGACCTTTGGCGACCTGTGATTTGTATCAGAAAATTATTCAGGTGACCCAGGCGGATAAAGACCAGGAACATGTCCGGGTCTGCATAGATGGGAATACACGGATTCCAGACCGGACAGCAGCAATCCTGCACAAAGGGAGGGACCCTCTTCCGCAGATGATAAAAAGCGCTGTACGTCTGGAAGGAATGGGGGCCGATGTCTTGATTATGCCCTGCAACACAGCTCACTATTTTTATAAGAAACTTTTGCCCTTTGTGGACATTCCTTTTTTAAATATGTTGGAAGAGACTGCGGACGCAGCAGTGAAAATGGGTATCACAAAGGCAGGGCTTCTGGCTACAGACGGTACGGTGAAATCAGGGGTGTACGAGAAAGCATTTCAAGAACGGGGAATTTCTTTGGAGCTGCCTGCGAAAGAGGAACAGGAATCGGTGATGGAACTGATCTATGATGGTGTCAAAGCAGGTAACTATAGCCTTGATACTAAAAAATTTGAGAGGGCAATGGATAAGCTTCTGCAAAGAGGGGCACAGGTCTTAGTTCTGGGATGTACGGAACTTCCAGTGGCGTTCCAGAGATGGAAGTTCACCCAGCCAGCACTGGACCCCACGCTGGTTTTGGCGTCCAGAGCGGTACAGTTTGTAGGGGTAAAGGTGAAAGAGCAGATGAGATTTTAGAGAATGACATAGAGGTTATGGGAAAGACTGGGAGGGAAAGACGGAATGAGATAGCCCATTGAGAATAGGTATTTGGATTGGAGAAAACAATATGGAGAAAAAAGATAATGCGCTAAAGGCGTTGAGAATTACCAGAGTATTTCGCTGTATTGGACCGGCTATTATTATAGCAGCCAGTATTATTGGCCCCGGGACAGTGACGACAGCTTCCAGTACCGGGGCAGAGTATGGATATGCCTTGTTGTGGTGTTCTGTGATCAGTGCCATACTGGCCTACATCTTAAATGAACCTGGTTTGAGATGGACGTTGAAAACACGCACGACTATGCTAGAAGGAATACGAGGAATGAATCCCGTTCTGGCAAAGGTTACTTTTGTGGCACTGTTTGTTGGAGCATTGGCTTATCAGACGGGAAATTACTTAGGGGCAGCTATGGCGATTAATTTATTAATCCCAGCGCTATCCATACAAGGAGCTCTTGTGATATTGGCAGTCTTCTCAGTGATTATTGCTTTTGTAGGAAAATATAAGGTGTTAGAAAATGTGAACACTGGATTGGTTGCCTTGATGATGTTTGCATTTTTGATTACGATGGTTGCATCGAGACCAAGTATTTCCGGTATTGCCCAAGGATTAGTCCCACATATACCAGACGGTGGAAAATTATTAGTGTTGGGATTGATTGGGACAACAGTCTGTCCAGATATTCCTTTTGCAATGTCCAGTCTTGCAAAGAAAAAATGGGTTGGCGGGGTAAAAGATTTGAAAGCGGCTCATAATGATTTGAAATTTAATATGGTGGCGACGGGAGTTATCACCTGCGCCGTTACAATTTGTGCGGCGACCAATTTATTTCCAAGAGGAATTACTGTGTCGTCGGCGGCAGATATGGCGCAGGCGCTGACACCAGTTTTGGGAACCTATGCCTTTGTGTTATTTGCTTTGGGGCTTTGGGCGGCAGGATTTTCATCGGCAGTTTACATGACTTCCTGTATTCCTCCTATGATGCAGGAGGCATTTGGATTTGAAGATAATCCTAAAAGTCTTTCCAGCAGGATATGTATTTTAATTATTGCAGCTTTTCCAATTATCGTTACGTTCGCAATGGGAGGTACTGTGCCTACTGTTATTATCGTAGCAGCTCAGGTATTAAATACATTTATTTTACCTTTGAGCGTCGTCTTAATTGCTATCTTGGCGAACAGAAGAAAGATATTGGGGGAATGTGCGAGTTCTTTCCGACAGAATGTTGCCATGGCCGTCGTTGCAATTGTGGTAATTTTACTTACTTATACATCAATTCCTACGATTATTGGACTTTTTTGAAAATAAATCGTGTGTTGTTTTAACAGATAGAACTATTTTATGAGGTAGTCATTTTGATTGCTTCTGCTAATGATAAGGAGAGGATTATATGGACAAAAGGTTTACTTATCCGTCGTTTTCAGGAATTGCGACATTTCTTCGTTCTCCGTACATATTGCCGGAGGAAGCTTCGGCGGGAGAATACGTGGTAGTCGGGGCGCCGTATGATACCACGCTGGGTTCCAGACCAGGCGCTAGATACGCGCCGAATGCGATTCGGCAGGAGTCAGGCCACTTTTTGTATCATCTGACGGCCATTGATGGAGAAGTTATAGATGTTGTGACGAAGAAACGTATGAAATCAAATATGATTGGTGTAGTGAAAGATGCAGGCGATTTGAGGGTGTATCCTTCTAATGTTGCAAAGACTACGGAGAGCATAGCAGAAGGAATCTGCCAGATAGTATCAGCTATGGCTTTTCCTGTCACTTTAGGCGGAGATCATTACATTACTTATCCAGTAATGAAGGGATTTGAAAGAGGAATGCAGTCACGTCTTGGCCGTAAAGCGAAGATTGGATACATCCATGTAGATTCCCATTTGGATGCTTATAACGAGAATGATACCTGGGGAAAATATTACCATGGTTCACCGGCAAGGCGGATTAGTGAGTTGGAAAGTGTCGATGTAAAAAACATGGTATGGGTTGGGATCAATGGGACTACAGGACTAGAAGCCTACAACTATGTAATTGGCAATGGAGGCACGATTATTACCACAGAAGATATTAAACGGGAGGGTGTTCCAGCTGTGATACAAAGAGCAGCTGAAATTGCGGGGAAAGATTGCGACACCATTTATGTGACGATTGACATTGATGTTGTGGACCAAGCATACGCCTGCGGCACTGGATCTTTTATCTATGGCGGTATTACTGCATGTGAGTTGTTGCAGATTGCGTCAGAACTGTCTAAGTATAATGTTGGTGGAATTGATGTGGTAGAGGTAGCACCGAATTTAGATTTGACTCAGAATACGTCAAGATTGGCAGCAACTACGCTTATTAATTTTTTAAAGCCTAAGATTTTTGAATTCGTGTAAACGATTTTGTTAGATGTGAGTTTTATTAGGTAACTATTGTATACGTAAAAATTGAAATGGGCCCATGAAATTTTAAACATAGAGTGATACTCGAAATGATTAGAATACCCTGAGAGCATGACTGTTTTATGTTAGGCAGTAATTTAAGCATTTACAGGAAACGGGGATTTAAGTAGAGGAGGCAGATTATGTCTGAAGGAAAACTGACTTTGAAAGATTATATTAAAGCGATGGGACCAGGGGCAATTATGTCGGCTGCAATTATTGGTCCAGGAACAGTAACGACAGCTTCGCAGCAGGGCGCGCTGTATGGATTTACGTCCCTGTGGATTCTGCTTGTTGCCTGTGTAATTGCCTATTTTTTTCAGGAACCGGCAATGCGTATCTCTATTGGATGCAAAGAATCGGTAATGGTTGGAGTTCGTGAACATTTAAGTCCGGGCGTAGCTAAGTTTCTTTGGATAGTCATCTTTGTTGGAAGTATTGCTTTCCAAGCAGGTAACTTGAGCGGCGCATCTATGGCATTAGAGTATTTTGTGCCTGGTACGTCTAATCTCATGTGGGCAGTAGTTATGTCACTGTTGGCGTTTATTATAGTCATGCTTAATCGTTATAAAGTTATTGAGAATGTCAATCAAGTTTTAATATTGATGATGGTTTTTGCATTTGTATTGACTGCTTTTACATCAGGGCCAGATATTGGAGATTTAGTCACGGAAGGATTTTCTTTTAAAATTCCAGGAGGTAATGCAGTACTGGCAGTCTCTTTGTTGGCTACGACTGTGACTCCGAACTTAGTATTGGGGTATTCAGCATTTCTGCGTAAAAAATATGCGGATTCGCAGACACCAGCGAGAGATATTAAGCTGGCAAAGGCAGACTTGGGTTTGAACATGTTTGTAACATTTCTGATCACAGGTTCTATTATTGTCTGCTCGGCTACAGTCATTCATCCTACTGGAAAAGAGATAACTTCGGCAGCAGATATGGCTACTCAGTTAGTACCATTATTGGGACGATTTGCAGGAATTTTATTTTCTATTGGTCTGTGGGCAGCCGCGATTTCTTCAGTATTATATCATGTGTCTATTCATAATACTCTGTTTCCAACAGCCTTCCATGTGGACGAAGACCCGAAGGCGAAACATAATTTGGCTGTGGTAGCAGCAGTAGTGTTGATTCCAGTAATTTTGATCGCTTTTTTAGGACAGTCGCCAGTACAGTTGATTATTGCGGCACAAGCCTTAAATGGTATTGCACTTCCTATGGTGTGTGTGATTTGTTGGATTTTGTGTAATAAAAAGGACTTACTTGGTACATATGCTAATAATTTGAGACAAAATATTGTGATGGGATGTGTGACAGTTTTGACAACAATATTTGCATTGAATGCTCTAATTAGTGTTGGAAAAAGTATTCTTGCGATGTTCTAAAGGAGAAATTTAAAATTACATATAAGAACAGAGAGGTATTTAAAGATGAAGGAAAGATTGCTGGAGAGCGTAAAAAACAATGAAGGTCAAATGATTCAGTTGTTAGCGGATTTAGTGAAAATACCGAGTGTCAGCGGTAATGAAAAAGAATTAGCAAAATTCATAGATCAATACTGTAAAAATTTAGGATTTGAGAGTAAAATTGACAGGCATGGAAACGTTTTAGCTCTGGTGAAAGGAAAAAGACCAGGGAAGAGAATTGCTTTTAATAGTCATTTGGACACGGTACCAGTGGGAGATGGCTGGAGCAGAGATCCCTTCTGTGCAGAAATTGAGGATGGAAAATTATATGGGAGGGGGAGCACAGACTGTAAAGCAGCCATTGCGGCGTCTATTATTGCCGCAAAGTCGATGATAGACGCAGGCATTGATTTTGCCGGAGAAATTGCCTTGATGTATCCGGTGGATGAGGAAGTGCAGGACATCAGCCGCAAGGGTACCCTGAAAATGCTTCAGGATGGATTTAAAGCAGATATGTGCATCAATGGGGAAGATACGGATTTGAAGGTTTGTCTGGTTTGTGAAGGAATGCTGGAAATAAAAATTACTACTTACGGTGTGGGAGCTCATGGAGCAACTCCATTTAAAGGAGTAAATGCAATTGGCAGCATGTGTAAAATATATCAAGAACTGCAAAAGATCGTGCCAGGAGTAAACAAATATGCGGGCAGCGGTTCCATTAATCCAGGTGTTATCAGTGGCGGTGAGCGGTCTAGCGTTGTACCGGACCGCTGTGAGATGAAAGTTTCCAGATTTACAGTTCCGGGAGAGACCGGGGCACAGTTCTTGCAACAGGTAAATGAGATTATAGAGAAATTAAAAGCAGAGGATGAAACATTCCAAGCTACAGCAGAGCTTACCTATGATTCAAATCCATCTATCGTGGATGAGGAGGCAGAGATTGTCAAAGCAGTGATAAAAGCTCATAAAGCGACAGGAAGAGATTGTCCGTTATGTGGAACACCACAACATGATGATGCTGATTTTCTGACCAACTACAGTCATATTCCGACAGTAATATATGGACCGGGGACTGGCCTCCTGGCTCATATGCCGAATGAATATGTACTGCTGGATGAAGTAAAAGAAGCTTGTGAAATTTATGCGTTGACTTGTCTGGAAGTGCTGAAATAGAAAGGGCGAAAAGATATGTTAATTGGAGGATTTTATCACATAGATATGGAGCTGATAAAAAGCGAGCCTCAGAGTAAAATGTTCCCGTTACGCTGTGATCGGAATCAAAACTATGATCGTAAGGTATATACGAACAATGGGCGAACTGCGACAGTATATGCTTTACAAAACGGAATAAAGTTAGAGAAAGGTGCTATTATTTTAGTTCCAGACTATTTGTGTATCTCTGTGTTAAACTCCCTGGAAGTAACGGAAGCAGAATTTCGGTTTTATCATATCAATAGGGATTTAACGATTGATTTGGAAGATCTGAAAGAGAAATTGGATGAAAAAGTCAAAGTTTTGTATGTGATTCATTATTTTGGGATGCCTCAACCGAGAAGAGTAGTTGAATTCATTCAAAAAACAAAGATGGAATTTGATTTATGGATTATAGAAGATCTCACTCAAACGTTATACACAATGGAAGATGGTAGAATTGGCTTTGGGGATTATCTAGTTGCCAGTACGAGAAAATGGTTGCCTGTCACGGATGGAGGTCTGCTGGCGGTTAGAAATGGCGTGCCGTTGGAAAAAAAGACATTGGAAGAGGGATATGATGAAGCAGTTTATCGACAGCTCTTAATTTCCCTGGCCAGAGATCAGGTGGAGAAGGACAAGGATGCAGATATTGCAGCTTATATAAAATTGGAAAAAGAGGCAAATGCAGCACGGTATTTGGACTTTACCCCGAGGAAGATGACAGAAGCGACGGGAAGAATTCTCTTTCAATATGATCACCTTAAGTCAATTCAAAAACGGCGGGAAAATTATCACGCTTTATATGAAGGCTTGAAAGGAATAGAGGAAGTTGAGCTGCCAGTTGCACAGATTGATCAAAAAGGGAACTATGTACCATTTGGATTTGTGGTTCTGGTTGAAAACAGAGATGAATTTTATTGGTATCTGGCAGAGAGAGGAATTATAGGTGAAATCCAATGGATTTTACCCACGGAGTACTATCGTCCTGGTGAGGCGGCACAGTATCTGTCCGATCACAATCTGATGTTGTCTTGCGACCAGAGGTATGGGAAGGAACAGATGCAGTATGTCATAGATACGATAAAAGATTATTTCAGGAGGTAACGTGTATGGGAAAAGAGATTTTGGAAGGCTGCAAAATATTACTGCACACATGTGGGGCGGTGAAGGAGAATGAGAAGGTACTGGTGGTAACAGATGAGACTAGCAGACAGATTGGAGAGGCGATGTATCAGTGTGCGGTTGAATATACGGATGCCACTTTAATATGTACAAAAGATCGTACTACCCATGGGGAAGCTCCGACAGATTGTGTGGCGGCGGCTATGGCCCAGGCAGATGTGATATTTTCAGCGACGACTTTCTCATTGTACAACACAGACGCGAGAATCAAAGCCTGTGAAAAAGGAGCCCGTTTTATAAACATGGCGGACTATAGTTTGGATATGCTGAAAAAAGGGTGCTTATTTACAGATTGGGAGGAAATCCGCAAACTTGTAGATCGCACAGCGAAGAAAATTGTAGGAAAAGAACTGAGGATTACAACGCCTGCCGGTACAGACTTCTGGACATCCATTGAAGGCCGGCATGCGGATGTTGGATACGGCACGTCGATTCATAAAGGGGAGGCGTCTTCCCCACCAGATGCTGAGTGTGCAGTCGGGCCAGTGGAAGATACTGCAAGAGGGGTTCTAGTGATTGATGGAAGCATCCCTCTGCCGGGACTTGGAATTATCAAAGAACCGATCCGAATTGAAGTTGAGGACGGGTATCTCCGAAAAATTGAGGGCGGAGAGGAAGCGGACATCTTGAGAAAATCTTTGGAAGCTTTTCAGGATCCCAGGGTATATCTAGCGGCGGAAGTCGGCTTCGGATTGAACCCTGCTGCATCCTTGAGCGGGAGAATGCTGGAAGACGAGGGTGTATTTGGAACTATGCACATTGGTATTGGGAATAATCTGTCCTACGGAGGAAACTGCAATACACCGATACACATTGACTTGATTATGAAGAAACCTACTTGCATTGTGGATGGCCACTATGTGTATAAGGATGGGGTTCTGTGTGAATGATTTCTAAGCAGGGCGTGAATCAGTGGATTTTGCAGATGGCTGAATGGAGGAAGAGGGAATTGTGGGAATGGCTCACGATTCCCTTTTGGAGGTTAGAAAAGTATGGAGTTTAAAACATTTTGTAAAAACAGTCATACTACCTATTGTGAATTTAAGCCAGAACACGAATTGTTTCACAAATTCTATGAGATTATCAATCAGCAGCAAGAGATGATACTATCAATTCCAGACGGATGTGTAAATATTTGGTTCTTATGGAAGGATGGCAGATGCCAAGCAAGGCTAATCGGCAGCGCTTTGGCAGGAAAGCCGTCTCTTGTCAGTAATTACAGTAAATGCTTTGGTATTAAGTTTCATGCGGGAGTGGTTCCAGAAGTCTTTTTGGGAGACATAGGAAGTCTGATAAGCAATAATTTTTTGATACAGAAGTATCAGGAGATCTGCTTTGTGGAGAGAGAAATAGAATGTATACAAACGTTTGAAGAGAGAGTTCTCTATTTTTTGGAACAGGATTGGATATTTGGAAAAAACCATGTAGATAGACTCACGAGAAATATGGTAAGAGAAGTGAAAGCTTGTTTAGGCAACGTCAAAGTGTCGGAATTGGCCGGCAGAATGGAGTACAGTCGGCATTATATTAATGAAGTATTTCGAAGAAATATAGGGATGTCGATCAAACAGTATTCGAGTATCATTAGGATTCAGCAGGCAATCCGTGGAATTGAGACACGGAATCTGGATTTTATTTATGAGGACTTGGGGTATTATGACCAGTCACATTTTATTCGGGAATTTAAAAAGTATACACTTTTGACGCCTAATACATTTGAAAATGGAGAGTGGTCCTTTACCTGAAAACAGGACTATGGGCTATGGAAATAAGAACTGCTGCGGCAGCGATGAGCTTGGGAACATCGCTGCCGCAGTTTTTTTATTGCATAGGAAACTTCGTTCCCTAAGCAATAAAAAGCCCTCTGGGCAGGATGCACACGCCGCAATGAGGAATTTCACCGCAAGGCGGTGTTGCGGCGGCGCGCAAAGTGGGACGCGCCCCTCGAAAGTTGAGGGGATGGGGGAGTTGAAGTGGGCTTGCCCACTTTGTTCTTGCATAAGCTTTCGCACAGACATTGGACGGGGCAACAGGTATGAGCACGCAGCAATCCGCAGCCTATACTTCTTGAAGGTGGCGCCGACAGGCGACATGAGGATTAGTGCGATGAGCTGGCAGTGGTATCGAGCAGATAGGGAAAGGAATCTTCCCTTATTCGATTCGGAAGGGAGTATTTTGGCGATAGGTCAGGCATCTAAAAAACTCAAAAAGTCGGATAATTCGGATAATAATGTCGATTAATAAATACATACAGTTAATATAGAAAAGAAAGCTAATATGTCCCATTTTTACAATACGAAAATATGAATGAGTGATAAATTTGAAACAGAAATAGTAAAAATATCAGATCAAAGGAGACATCAGTATGGAAATATTGGGAGAGGCATTGGAATTGCTGAAGAAGATGGTCGCAATTCCAAGTGTGGAAGGTCAGGAAGCGGAGATGGGAAATTTGGTGGCAGAATATACAGCGTCGTTGGGCATGGAGGTGGAGAAGCAGGAAGTGGAACCGGGGCGATGCAATGTGATTGCCAGAGTGAAAATAGGCTCTGGAGGAAAGACAGTAGTTTTAAATTCCCATATGGATGTGGTTCCCGCAGCCGACGGATGGGATACGGCCCCTTATCAACTGACAATTAAGGATGGAAGAGCTTACGGCAGGGGTTCGACAGACGCGAAAGGATGTTTGACGGCGCTTTTAATGGCTACGAAAGAAATCATACAAAATCCAGGAGACACAAATGGAAATATTATTGTCACAGCCGTAGTGGACGAAGAGACCTATAGTAAGGGGACACGGTATCTGGTGGAACATACAAGACTGGATGCGGATTACGGAATTGTCGGGGAACCGACGTTGTGCCGGGTGGGAATTGGACACAATGGGAGTATTCGTCCCGTTTTGGAAATACATGGAAAGACAGCACATTCTTCCACGCCGGAGATGGGGATCAGTTCCGTGCGTGTGGCCGCTTACATTTCGAGCCTTGTGGACGAGATGCAGGAGAAGCTCCGCGAAGTGGTACACCCCACAACGGGGAGGCCTTCTATAGCGATTACAATGCTGAAAGCGGGGGTGAAGGAGAATGTGCTGCCGGATTACTGTGAGTTGGTGATTGACCGCCGCATGGTACCCGGAGAGCGGGAAGAAGATATGATTGACTCTTTTGAGGAAATATGTAAAAAAGCGGAAGGACAGTTTCCAGGAGCAAAGGTGGAGATCAAAGAGTATGTGGTCACTACGGGACCGGCTTCCGAAGTAAAACCTGACAGCGAGATTGTTCAGATTGCCTATCAGGCGTGCAAGAAGGTGACGGGAGAAAAACAGAGTTCTTTTGGACTGACTTGCAATACAGACATGAATCATCTGATTAAGCTGGGAATCCCCTGTGTGATCATCGGCCCTGGAAGAATCGACATGTGCCATAAGCCCAACGAATATGTGGAACTGAGTCAGCTGGAGACGGCGTGCAGAGTGGACGAACAGGTGATACGGGCATTGCTGAAGAAATAACGGAAAGACAGAGGATAGATTATGAGAATTAAGAGGGCGGAGGTTTTTACATGCAGACAGCCTTTAAAGGTTCCGTTTACCCATGCGTCTTCTGGGTATGTGGACCATTTAGACGGAGTCTATGTAAAGCTGACAACGGACGAAAACTTTGCTGGCTATGGGGAGGTGAGAGGAAACTGTTCTTATTTTACCGGGGACAGTACTGATGCGGTGGTCTCTGTGATTGTATCCATGCTGATTCCGGTTTTAATCGGAGAAGACCCATTGAATCTGAACCGTCTGCATCTGCTCATGGATAAGAAAATTGTTGGAAATTATGCGGCAAAAGCTGCCTGCGACTGTGCACTGTATGATCTTGCGGGAAAAATATTGAATCAGCCGGTTTACCAGCTTTTGGGCGGAAAACTGCATGACACTTTGGAGTCAGAGGAAAATATTCCCTTTATGAGCGCGAAAGAGGCAGCAGAACGAACCAGAGGAGTGTTGGAACAGGGATGCAGATTCATCAAGGTACGGGTTGGAGCCGAAGACTTTTCTTATGACTATGACAGAGTTTCGGCGGTTTGGGAGACGATTAAAGATTATGGATGTGAAAACGAAGTTGTGTTTAGTATGGACGCCAACCAGGCGTGGAATGTCCGGGACGCGGTTTACCGTATCAATAAGCTGGCTGAACTTGGGGTGACAATCGTAGAACAGCCGGTGAAATTTAATTCCCCTATCAGACTTAGGGAATTAAAAGAACGGTGTCCGATGAAATTGTTCGGTGATGAGAGTGTGGCTACCGTGGAGGATTTGACGAGATATCTTGAACTGGGGGCAGTGGATGGAATCCATATTAAGCTGATAAAATGCGGCGGCATTTATAACGCGGTCAGGTTAATGAATCTGGCTAAGGCTCATGAGATAGAGTTTATGATTGGCGGAATGGACGAGGGAATGCTGGCTGTGGCGGCGGCAGTGCAGTGTGCGGCTGTGGCAGAGACAAAATTGTTCGAGGTACATGGACATGTGAGAATTGCCAAAGACCCGGTAAAGGGACTGAAGACCCAGGGAAGTGTCGTATATGTTCCGGAAAATCCGGGTTTGGGTGTGACTGTGGATGAGAGCCAGATGACGAGAGTGTTTGGCTGAATAAGGAGAGAGTGGTCTGTGAAAGGAAGTGAAGACTTATGATGCTAGGGATAGCGGTGATACTGTTTGTATGTGTGATGTTGTTAGCTGTGGGTTTTTGGGCTTCGAGAAAAGTAAAAACTTCAGAGGACTATTTTGTAGGAGGACGGGGAATAGGGGCTTTAGTCACCATTGGAACGCAATGCGCCACCTTTGTGGGAGGCGGTATGACCTTGGGCTGGATTGGAATGGGCTTCCGATACGGCCTGGGGGCAGCCTGGTACGGTGCTCCGCAGGCTCTGGGATTTTTCTTCATGGCGGCAGTGCTGGTAAAATCAATGAGAGCAAGAGGCGCGGCCTTTGTCTCGCTTCCTGACTGGTTTGACAATTTTTATCACAATAAGACTTTGAGTATTGTGACGGCTCTCGCCTGTCTGATTGTGCCGATTACCTGGGTGACCGCTCAGGTTACGGCAGCCGCACGTATGCTGGAGACGCTGGGAATGCCATATTGGCTGGGGGTACTGCTGATCGGCGGAGTTGTGGTTTTATTCTCCACGATTGGCGGGTATGTGGCGGTCGTCTATACAGATACCATACAGTGGATTGTGCTGTTTGTAATTTTTTGCGCGACGGTGTCCTTTGCGATTATACATGTGGGAGGGTTTGGAGAGATATCACGCAGCGTGCCGGAGCATATGATGAATCCCATGACTGTGGAAGGAATGCCCAATTATACGATTTTCCTGTGGATTATTTCAGGACTGGTATCGGGAATGGGGCTTCAGAGCAGTTATCAGAGAATTTATTCGGCAAAGTCTGATGGAGTTGCGAAAGCTGGACTGATTTCCACTGGAATTGCCACCACGTTCTTCGCGGTTTTGACAGCGTTTGTGGGAATGGCAGTTTTTCTCTCGGGAGGCCCAACAGATTTACAGAACGATTCCGTTTGGCCCTGGTTTTTGGACAACTACATGCAACCATGGGTATCTGTGATCTATTCTGTGTGTATCATTATGGCGACAATGTCCACAGCGAGTTCCATGCTCAATTCCATATCGCTTACAATTACCCATGATCTGTATTCCAAATTTATCAATCCGAAAGCTTCAGATAAGAAGGTTTTACGGTTGGGGATTATCGTATCAGGAGTATTTGGAATCATCTCGCTGTGGTGGGCTCTGGGAGGTTCCTGGATGATTGCGCTGTTTGGAATCAGCTATTCTGTCGGGTGTGGACCGATGGCTGCGGCGGTGATCACGGCAGCACTCATGAAGAAAAAAGGAAATCCCCTCTGCATTGTCGGAGGCGTGATTTTAGGAGTGATCGTGGGAATCATAACACTGAAAGTACCGGCATTATCGGACATACCGGCCGGAGGAACTGTATTTTCGTTCTTTGCGGCACTTCTGATATGTGTAGGCGGATCACTAATCTGGAAGCCTAAGGGTGGACAGGAGATAGATGAGAATAACAACGAAAACAGAAATAGGGAGGTAGCTTAACATGAACAAAAAAGAGATTGGCTTTACTATGGAGGAATTTCAGGGAAGGATTCAAAAAGTAAGAAAATCCATGGAAGAGAGGGGCTTATCGCTGCTGCTGGTCAATACGCCAGAAAATATTTTTTATCTGACAGGGCATAAATCACCGGGATATTATATGTATATGTGCCTGGTGATTCCGCTGGAAGGTGAGATGACTCTGGTTCTGCGCCGGGGAGAGGTTGGAAATGCGCAGGTCTATTCTTGGCTAGAGGGGGAAGGGCTGGTAGCCTATGACGACACAGACGATCCGCTTCAAAAAACGGTGGATGTCATCATGGAAAAAGGTTTTCAAGGTGGAAGGACAGGTGTGGAATTTACCTCTTGGTTTTTGACCACGAAGAATTTTTTGGATTTGCAGACGAAGTTAAAAGGGGCAGAAATTGTAGACGCGTCAGGGACGGTGGAACAGACAAGAATGGTAAAATCCGCAAAGGAGATCGAATATATAGAGACTGCCTGTCGGATTGTGGACAAGGCCATGGCGAAGGGAATTGAAAAGATTCAGCCGGGAAATAAAGAGAAGGAAGTAGCTGCTGCCTTTTTTTCAGAAATGTGTCTGCAAGGAAGTGAGTATTATGGGACAGAACCATATGTGGCCTCAGGCCCGAGGGCAGGCGCAATGCATTCTTCCTGGGGTGAGAGAGTGATGCAAAATGGAGAATCTGTACTGTTGGAAATGGCGGCCACTGTAAATCGCTATCATGGAGCCTTAATGAGAACGGCACATTTGGGAAAACCATCTGAGACCATGAAAGAATGGGCAAAGGTATGTATTGAGGCTTTGAACGCCGCCATCAATGCCATCAAACCGGGAGTCACCTCAGAGTATGTGGATGAAGCCTGTAGAGGTGTGATTGAAAGGGCAGGACTTTATGAAAATTATCGGAAACGCACAGGATATTCTATCGGAATCGCATTTGCGCCGGACTGGGGAGAGGGGCATATCATGAGCCTCCAAAAAGGAGATCAGAGACTGTTGCAGCCGGGAATGGTTTTTCATATGCCACCGGCTCTCAGAAAATTGAACGCTTATGGAGTTGGATTTTCTGAGACGGTCGTTGTGACGGAGACGGGATGCAGAGTGTTGGGAAATACCAAGAGAGAGTTGTTGATTCTTTGAGTGAACAGATCGGTTGAGACGGACATTTCAACGCGAAAAAGCCCTTTGGGGCTTTTTCGCGTGGCAAAATCTGTGAAAAACAAATTGTATGAGGGAGGGAAAGCAAAAATGGAACTGACATTGACAACATTTCTGATTGTGTGTCCATTGATTTTTTTAGGGAGCTTTATAGATGCGATCGGTGGCGGTGGCGCGTTGATTACGCTGCCTGCCTATCTCATGGCAGGCGTGCCCGTCCACATGGCCATCGGAACGAATAAAATTTCATCGGTGACAGGTGTGAGTATTTCAGCATGGAGGCTGTGCAGAAATAAGTATGTGGACTATAAACTGGCGGTGCCGACGATTCCGGCATCTTTGGCGGGTTCTGCAATCGGTGCTCACTTGGCGCTGATGGTGAGCGAGAGTATTATGAAGCTTTTGCTACTGGTCATTTTGCCGGTCACAGCTTTTTATGTCTTTAAGCACAAAAAGATGGACGCGAAGAAATCAGAGATTTCCACAAGGAAAAAATATCTTATTGTGACAGTGGCGGCTTTTCTGATCGGCGGCTATGACGGTTTTTATGGGCCTGGTACAGGTACGTTCCTGCTTCTTACTTATACCGGACTGGCGGGGATGGATGTGAGGACTGCGTCAGGAAATGTGAAATTGGTAAATCTGGCCTCCAATATCTCTGCGGTCCTTACGTTTTTATTAAATGGAAAAGTGCTGCTTTTGCTGGGATTGACAGCGTCTGTCTTCAGTATTGTAGGCCAGTATATCGGTTCAGGAATGGTGATGAAAAACGGAGACAAAATTGTAAGGCCGGTAATTTTAATCGTTTTGGTGATTTTGTTTATTAAAATTATTATGGATTATTTTTAAGTTTGTTTTGTGATAGCAATGCCCCAGTCTTAACTGCTGGGGAGTTTTTATGTGATATATTTAAGATGTCAGAGAAAAGCTTTTGGCATGTTTTTTTTATGTATTAGCGAAAGAGGACATATGGAAAATGGAAAAATCCAGAGTAGGAAACGGAGAAACTGTATGCTATAATAAAACTACCCTCGTTTGCTGAGGGGATTGATTGTGTTATAGGGAATACATTATCACAGTGAAACGTGAATGTTTTTCCTATAACACAAATACTCCGTAGGATCGCACTGCGGCGGAGACGAAAATGTTACTGACGCAACCCGCCGCAGGCGGAGAATCCTGCGGGGCAGGATTTTTTTTATAGTTAGGGGATTTCAAGATGAAGAAAGTGAAAATTACAGTATTGAAGACGACTTTGGACAAGGAGCTGGCAGCAGAGTATGGAGTGGAGGGATTAACTGCCTGTCCGATGATGAGAGAGGGTCAGGTATTTTTCGCGGACTACGCGAAACCAGAAGGTCTGTGTGACGAGGCATGGAAGGCGATCTATCAGTATGTGTTTGCCTTGGCACATGGCGCGGGAAACGAGTTGTTTTATTATGGAGACTGGATTCGCAAGCCGGGGGTTGCGATCTGTAGCTGCAACGATGGACTTCGCCCAGTGATCTTTAAGTTGGAGGCAACGCAAGAGGAAGCTCAGATAAACGATGAACCTGTTTCTACTAGATAACGTAGAAAAGGTGATAATTAAAATATAAAAGAAAGCAGAGGACTGAAAAATGAAAATAGCAGTGACTTATGACAATGGAAATGTATTTCAGCATTTTGGAAGAACGGAGTTTTTTAAAGTCTATGAGGTGGAAGACAGCAAAGTGGTATCCAGTGAAGTGATTGCCTCTAATGGCGTCGGACATGGTGCGTTGGCAGGGCTTTTGTCGGGGCAGTCTGTGGACGTGCTGATCTGTGGAGGCATCGGAGGAGGGGCCCAGGCTGCACTCCAGGAAGCAGGTGTTGAGCTATGCGCTGGAGCTTCAGGAGATACAGACAAGGCCGTGGAAGCTTATCTGAGGGGAGAGCTGGTGTCTACCGGGGCAAACTGTGACCATCACCATGAAGAAGGTCATAGCTGCGGCCACCATGGAGAGGGGCATTCCTGTTCAGATAGCTGCGGAGGCGGCTGTGGCTCTGGAACTGCTCTGACTGGACGCAACGTAGGAAAAACGTGCCGTACCCACTATAGAGGGACATTCAATGATGGGACGCAGTTTGATTCCTCCTATGACAGGGGAGAGCCACTGGAGTTCGTCTGCGGCGCAGGCCAGATGATTAGAGGCTTTGACGCGGCCGTAGCGGATATGGAAGTGGGACAGACTGTGAACGTGCATTTAATGCCGGAGGAGGCTTATGGGATGCCAGACCCCAATGCCGTCTTTACCGTTGAGATTGCGAATCTTCCGGGAGCGGAGAAGCTAGAAGTTGGCCAGCAGGCATATCTGTCCAATCAAAATGGCCAGCCCTTCCCTGTCAAGGTGACAGCAAAAGATGCATCGACGATCACCTTTGATGCCAACCATGAGATGGCGGGCAAAGAATTGAATTTTCAGATTGAATTGGTTGAGGTGAAATAAGGAGCTGATGGTATTGCAGTCCCCTGAACAGGAATGGAGGGGGCGTATTAGGCAAAGTTCGGAGGAAGGCAGAGAATGGCACTGTACGCGTTAGGAGATCTTCATCTGGGGTTTCAAGTGAGGAAGCCGATGGAGGTTTTTGGAAAAGTATGGAAACACCATGAACGTAAAATAGAAAAATACGTAAGCCAGATCGTGTCTCCGGAGGACACTCTTGTGCTGACCGGGGACCATTCATGGGGCAGAAAGCTGGAAGAATGCAGGGAAGATTTGGATTTCATTGAGAGACTGCCCGGGCGAAAAATTCTGCTGCGTGGCAATCATGATATGTTCTGGGATGCCAAGAAGACGAAGAGTCTGAACGAAAAGTTCGACGGGCGGCTGTTTTTTCTTCAGAATAATTTTGTAGCCTATCAAGATTATGCACTGGTGGGAACGAAAGGCTTTACATTTGAGGGGCCGTTTTATTTGGATGGCCGGGGAAATATAACCGGCTGGGATCTCAGGCAGGAAGAGCAGGCGAAAAAACTCGTTTCCAGGGAGATGATGCGTCTTCGGGAATCTTTTTGGCAAGCCAAAGAAGCAGGATACCGGAAGTTCGTCATGTTTTTGCACTACCCTCCCACCAATATATTGGAAGAAACCTCACCTTTTACAGAGATCGCGAGGGAATATGGTGCCTCTGCCGTTGTGTATTCCCATTGTCATGGGGAGCAGCGGTTTGCCGACAGTATCCGCGGGGAATTTCAGGGAGTCCGCTATATACTGGTATCGGGGGATTTTCTGAATTTTCACCCGGCGCTTATTTTACCGTGAAAAAGAGCTCCTCAGACTGGCAGCAGTACGGTGACGATGAATTCTTGATCGGTGTAACTGATCTTGACGGTACCCTTGCAGCGCCGAACCATGTCCTGAACGTTTTGAAGTCCGTAACCGTGGGAAACTGCATCTGGTTTGCCGGTAAGGAATTTGCCGTTTTTTTGGACAATCTCATTGCATTTGGAGTTTCGAATTTCACAGCTGAGAAATCCGTTTACACAGCGGGCTTTTAGCTGGATACGGCGCTGGGAGGAGTATGGAATCTGTTCACAGGCTTCGATGGAATTATCCAGTGTGTTTGCAAATAAGGAACACAAAACCACAGGGTCTAAGCCACCGAGTTGTTCGATGTCTGTCTGAATCTGACAGTTAATTTGTCTTTGGCAGGCCAGAAGGTATTTGGCATTCAGGACTGCGTTTAATGTGGGATTTTTACAGAAAAGGCGAAGATTGGCGGAGAATTCTCCAGACAGGCTCTTTAGATATTCTCTGGCGTCTTCGTCTTTTTGTTCTTTCAGTAGGAGGCTTAGGACATTCAGATGGTTTTTCATGTCGTGGCGCAGCTTGCGAATTTGTTCCTGGTTGTTTTCTAGTTCTTCATAGTAGACCTGTTGATATTTGAGTGCCTGGATTTCCATCTGTGCTCTCAGATTTTTTGAGAGCAGCGCGCCGAGTCGGCAGATGCCTAGGCTGGTGATGATGCAGGCTATACAGGCAGGATAGGTCTGGTAGGAGGTAAACATATCTCCGTGGTAGATTGTTGTGAGAATGCCTGTAAAAGAGGACAGGCATACAATATCCAGAATCACCCACATCCGGCGGGTGAAATTCTGAGGGATTTGCCGAAGCCATTCGGCGGTAAAGCGATACAGGAGATACCAAAAAGGAATCCGCAGCGCGACCATCGACATCGAGAGCAGATTCTCGGACAGAGGAGTCATGTTTTCCTGAAACAGGTGCAGCCAGATTGTGAAGCCCAAATCTTCCGTGAGATAGTTGATAGATACCATGATTGGATAAAAGATCAGGACGGCGGAAAATCTGACAGCTAAATCACCGGTACAGCAGGCTAGGATCATAAGCAGAAAGCCAGCCAGGCAGATCAAACATCCAGTGAGCTCCCTAGGATAAATGATCGCGTTGGCGATTCCGATCAAAATAAACAGAGCCAAAAATCTGGCCCAGCGGGAAGGGCGAAATTCCAGCAGCTGGCCCAGCAAAAGATAAAGGCAATAGGAGTAGAGTACCATAATCAGAAAGCCAGCGGCAGTAAAGAAAAGCATTGGTATTTTCCTCCTTAATTTAAGAGATATCTGGCGTAGGCGACGGATAACTCCTGTCTACAGGAACGGCTGACAGGGAGAACGTCCTGACCGAGAATTGCGTAAGTTTTCTCGATCGCCTTCAGATAGCGTAGATTGATGAGGTAACGGTTGTGGATGCGAACAAAACAGTTCGGCAGATGGGTTTCGACCTCGTTTAGTTTTCCGTAGAAAGTCACGGTATCTGTGTTGGTGACTACGTGGACAGAATGTTTTTCACTGAACAGGTAACGGATTGTACGAAAGGGAAGGCGGATGCCTCCGGTGCGCTGCTCCACGTAGAGCCCTGTATCGTCAGAGAGTTCCAATTCCTTTAGGGCGGAGTGCAGAACTTCCAGAATTTTCTCTTTTTTATAAGGTTTTAAAATATAGTTTAAGGCTTTTACCTCGTAGCCTTGAAATACAAAATCCGTGTATGAGGTGACGAATATGATGACGGCGGAGGGATTTTGTGCCCGTATCAGGCGGGCAGCATCCATTCCGTTTAATTTATCCATTTCAATATCCAGAAAAAAGATCTGTCGGTCTTTAGACGCGCAGAGATCTTTTATCATGTCTTCCGCACAGCAGAATTCCTTTGACTTGTAGGAGATTCCAGATAAATCCAGCTCAGTCTCCAGTGTTTTTCTGAGATCTTTTCGAAAGACGGTTTCATCGTCACAAATAATCAGTTCCAACATGTCTTTATGGGCCTTTCTTAAATTACTGAGAAACTATTCAGCCATGCGACTGATAAGAGCAAAAATCCGGAGCAAGCTTACTTGCAGAGGAGTTTTGCTCTTATCAGGTATATGACGCTTAGCCATAAGCGAGGATTTAGCCGCATATGCGGCAATATAAGCTGTGTAGCAGCTAATCCGAGCTGTTATGGCTGAATAGTTACATTTTAACACATTCCCCCGTAATTGTAATTATTTATTTTGTTATAGGAAAGACCTTGTCACGCTGAATCGTGAAAGGTCTTTCCTATAACATAAACGCTCCGTTAAGGATGCGCACGCCGCAATAAGGAATTTCACAGTAAAGCGTTGTTGCGGCGGCGCACCAAGTGGGAGCATCCAAACTTGCAAAAAACTCTACAAAACTTGCATACCGGTGAGATTGGAAGAACGGAAAACTTTTTATAAAATAAACTTAATTGAAAGGCAGGACAGCAAGTTTACGGATTGTAGCCGCGTATCTGTTTGTCCGCCTAGGGTAAGAAGGGAGAAAAAAAGATGCTGAGAGTGAATCATCTATATAAAAGCTATCAGACTGGAACTGTCACTTACGAAGTGCTGAAGGATGTGAGTTTTGAGGTGAAAAGAGGGGAGTTCGTGGCAGTGATGGGGCCGTCAGGGAGCGGCAAGACCACTCTTTTAAATTGTATTTCTTGTTTTATTCCCCATGACAAAGGGGAGATTTTGTTGGACGGCAAGGATTTGTCTAAATTAAAGGAGCGACAAATTGCGAAGGTGAGAAACGAGAAACTGGGATTTGTGTTTCAGGATTTCATGCTTTTGGACGGGCTGACCGTTTTTGAGAACGTGTGTATTCCCAAAGTGATTCGTGAGGAACCCTACAGAAAGATGGAGGAAAAAGCCAAAGAGCTTTTAGCCATGTTTGGAATTGAACAGATCAAAGATAAATATCCTGCTGAAATCTCAGGCGGACAGAAACAGCGGACGGCGGTGGCGAGGGCGCTGATGAATGAGCCGCTTTTGATTCTGGCGGATGAACCCACCGGAAATCTGGACAGCCGTTCTAGTGAGGCGGTGATCAAAGCATTTTTGGAGGCAAAGAGAAAACTTGGGGCGACCACGTTTATGGTGACCCATGACAGCTTTTCCGCTAGCTATTGTGACCGGGTGATTGTGATGAAGGATGGGAAGGTCTTTCAGGAGCTGGTGAATTCAGGGGAGCCGAGAGTGTTTATGGAAGAGCTGCTGGAAGTTTTAGGCAGAATGAATGGTGGTGATCAGGCATGACTTTGACAAAGGTATGGAAGAAATTACGTGAAAGAAACTGGGAACAGTACCGTCAGTTTTATTTCTGTGTCGGCTTCGCTGTGATGCTGGTAAGCTCCTATCTGCTAATGCTGAACAGCCCTCTGGTGCAGAAGACTCTCCCAGACGGAGGAGACTCTAGAAAACAGGTCTATATGATGCTGTGTCTAGCCATGGTTGGCTGTATGATTTTCGTGGTCTATGCCGCGAACCTGTTTCTGCGCTATAAGAGCAGGGAAATTGGCGTTTTCCTGGCATTGGGCACAGACAAGGGAAAGCTATCTAAAGCTTTGTTTGCTGAACTGGGAAAATGTACCTTGGTTGTCTCTGTGGTGGGACTGGCAGCAGGAGGAGTGGTTTCCTTTCTCGTCGGAAAGCTGTTTGAGGCGATTGCAAAAGGTGCGGCGGTCAGTTCCTTTGTGTTTACCGGCACGGGATGGCTGTACGGGATTTTGTACACGGCGGTGCTTTTTGGAGTCATCATGATTTTGACTGCGCGTTTTCTAAAGCGGAGTAATATCATGGATATCCTGAACGAACACAGAAAACAGGAACCCTTGAAAAGACAAGTCTCCTTTAGCTATTTGCTGACAGGAATCGTGCTTACGGTTCTGGGAGTGGTCATTGGCTTTGTCGTGCCGAATGTGATTGCGTCTGTGTTTCATCACTGGCTGGGCGGGTGGACGAACTTTTTTTACATTCTGACTTTGTGGGGGCTGTACCGGATTATGGTTTACTCAGTCTCCTGTCATAAGAAAGGTAGAAATCCTCAGAAATACTATAAGCATCTGGTCAGCTACGGTCTTTTAAAATTTCAGGGCGCTTCCATTGTTCGCAATATGCTGGTGATTACACTTTTGCTGCTGGGGGGAATGTTTGCGGTTTTTTATACACCCTCCCAGATGAATTCTATGAATGCGAGCTTGGATGCCTATGAGGCTATGTATTCCTACTGTTACACGGAAGACGCGGAGGAACTTTCCAAAAACGAGGTCTTTGCGCTGGCGGCAGATTATGGTGTCCAGATTTCAAATTACCGTGAGGCGGAATTTTTACAGGTGTTGGGAAGCGGCGTAGATCGGGACCATATGGATGAGAGCGGAAATCTACTGGAACAGTATGAGAAAAAACATGCGGTGTATGAATGTATAAGTGTCAGCCAGTATGAACAGATGACGGGACAGAAGGCTTCGGTGGAAGACGGAACCTATTACATGATACAGTCAGAGGATGCCTACGAAAATGTTTTTAACCGATTCGACGATATGGACCAGATCTATTTGGAACGAGAGGATAGCTATCTGCCTATGGAGTACCAGGGAAATGTTATTTATCAGTCTTTGTTAAATGGGGATTGGGGCTTTGATATTAATGCCAGATTTGTGGTCAGTGATGGAGATTATAAAAAAATCGCAGCTCAGACAATGACTTACCCTAGGGTAAAGCAGGTACTGTTTGACAGTGACAAGCCTGAGAAGGCGGCGGAATTCAACAACGAATTGTATAAAATTTTTGCCCAGAGAATGTCAGATTCCATGAAGGTAGGAAGCAACTACGATGCATATAAGGCAAAGACCAGTGAACCGGACAGCATGTATGCCATGGAGGCAATCTATGATGCGGATAATCCTGTCAAGGAGAGTGATTGGCAGTATGAGCCGACTTTGTTAGTGCTGAAGGAGAAAAACGGTCTGATGACTTATGCGGTTTATCTGCTGATTTTTCTCTATGTGTCTGTGATCTGCCTGGCCGCAGTGGTGGTGGTAGCTTATGCTAGAAGCCAGAGTGTGGGGCTTTCCAGCAGACAGGTGTTTGAAGATTTGGAAAAACTGGGAGCTGACCATGGATATCTGAGAAGAATTCTGCGAAGCCAGATTCAGAAGGTATACTTTTTGCCGACTCTGGTGGGTGGCCTGGGGATTTTAGCCTTTGAGATTTTAATGTGTCAGATCAATGATGGCAGGCTCACGAAGCAGGAGCTTAAGATGCTTCCAGTCCTGGCAGTGATTACTTTGATTATGATGGCGTTTCAGTATCTGATGTATCGGGCTTCTCTGCACAAGGTCCAAAAGGAGCTGAGTCTTCTTTAGAGGGACGGCTTGTATGGGAGAAAAAATCAGAGGAAAAGAGGAATATTTTATTTTACCAGAAAATGTTTTAGGTATTTTGCTTTCCTTTGGAAAGTTCAGAGACGAGGGGGAGTTTGATCTTGTGGGGCTTTTGCCATGTGGATATCTGGAATATATCACGAAGGTTGTGAATGCTAACCGTCATCTGAGAGCTTTTGCCTATCCTGATATGGGAGAGGGGGAGCTCTCGAAATGGAAAATATGCAGGATTCTGGAGAGACAGTTAAGAGAATTGAGCTGTGAGGATGGGAGATGCTTTGATGTTGTAAAGATAAGAAAATTTGGCGCCGGACGTTTCCGTCTGTATGTAAAATACGGTCCAGCAGTCCACCGCGAGTAAGGATTGAGCGCTATATTCTTTCCTTGTGCCGGTGTCAGTCAAGTGTTATGATTGGGGAGAAGAGTCAGGACTTAGGAGGCAGAGGATGGAAAGAGGATTTGAGAGGGCATGAGGAGAAGAATTTGTGTGATACTGGCGGTGGCGATTCTGGCTGTTGGGGCGGGAACAGGATACCATCAGTATCAGATAAGAGAAGAAGCACGAATACAAAAAGAAGAAGCGAGGAAGCGGGAGGAAGAGTTACAACATCAGAGAAAGCGAAGGACAAAGGAGGCGCAGGCGGTCTTGGACCGGCTGCGTCAAGCCAGTTCAGACGAACGGCTGTGCGAGGATATGCGGAGCGTATGGACGGCGGCGAATCTGGCAATTTTAGAGATTCAAGAGTTTCAGGAGAAATACCGGGAAGACGAAGAAGAGCTTATAGCCGACGCGAATGGGATTCTAAAAGAGGCGAAGGAGAGGGCAGATTCTCTGCTTAGGATGCGTAACATAGAAGAGAAAATCCAGGTTCTCTATGATAGAGAGAATGGTACAGTAGCTATGGATACGGGAAAGAACAGTCAGATTTTTCGGAAAGTGCAGCAGGAGCTTTGGAAGATACCCAAGGATTATCCCAAAAAGAGGGCAGAGTATGACCAGGTGATTGAACGGATTTCCAAGGAGTGGAATTATGTCAATGATGACTGGAATTATGAGACTGGTACTTTGAAAATATCGGTGGAACCGGTGGAGACAGACTATACGCATTACTGGATATGCCATGTACAGACCTTCAGCACAGACCAGCTCTGTTCTGCTCTGTGTGGCGGAACCTATGGAAATCCCAGGAGAACAGTTTCTCAGGAGTTGGCAGACCACAATGGAGTACTGGGAATCAATGGAAGCGGTTTTTCTTACAGCAGTGGGATTCCGGCACCTGGGAAAAGTATGATTAAAGACCGAACGGTCTATGAGGATGTCTACTCCAATGGAAATATTATGTGTGTGACCGGAGAAGGAGGAATGTTCACGGCTCCCGCCGGGATGACAGTTCAGGAGATGTTACAAAGAGACGTGAAGGATACCTATTGCTTTGGTCCTACCTTAGTGGAAAATGGGGAAGCTTTTGAGATCTCTGAACAGTTTCAGCAGACCTACCGGTATCAGAGGACTGCTGTTGGGATGATCAGCCCGGGAGATTATTATCTCGTGATTGTGGACGGAAAAGGAGTGGGCGGCTCCCAGGGAATGACTTATGAAGAGTTACAGCAGGTTTTTTTGGATCTGGACTGTGAATACGCCTATAACCTGGACGGTGGTGGTTCCACGACCTTGGTCTTCAAGGGAAGAGTCATCAATTCCCTTACAGATGGGAAGGAGAGACCCTGCGGGGATATTCTGTATTTTATTGATGTGGGAGATGGGGCGGAAGGAGACGAGATTGTGATTCATGAGGATGAGGCGATGATACGGCCTCCCAAAAGAAATTCGTGAGAAGCGCATCTGACCTTATAAAATAGTACAAAACTGGATATTTTTATAATATCAGATTGTGCTATAATGAGTGAAAACTCAGGTTCCGCACGCGGAGGGCTTGAAGGGAGGAAAAAAGATGCAGGAGACTTTGAAACGGACACCAGAGAAAAAAGTGACATCACAGGTATATTTTTTGACGGTCACAGCTGTGCTCACAGCGTTGACCTATATTTTTACGGCGTTTATCAATGTGCGCCTTCCCATAGCGGCCAACGGAGGACTGGTTCATTTGGGAAATGTACCATTGTTTTTGGCAGCGATGATCTGTGGACGAAAGACTGGGATGATTGCCGGCGGCATAGGAATGGGGCTGTTTGATCTGATGTCGGGCTGGACGATGTGGGCACCATTTACTCTGGTCATTGTAGGTGTTATGGGTTACGTGATGGGAGCCATGACGGAGAGACACCGCACTTTTCGTTGGAGAGCTTTGGCAATTCTCGTGGTCTGTGTGATTAAGATTGTGGGATATTACTTGGCCGAAGTACTTTTGTACGGCAATTGGGCGGCACCACTTTCCTCGATTCCCGGGAACTTCGTGCAGATTGCGGTGGCGGCTGTGTTGGTTCTTCCAATTGTAGGAAGGTTGGACTTGATTGTAAAAAAACTGATGTGAGGAGGAAGTTAGATGTACAAGATTATGACACCTGGGCCGACGCAGGTGAGAGAAAGTGTGAGAAAAGCAAGAAGTCTGGAATGTCCCAACTCTGATTTGGATCCAGCATTTTTTGACTATTATAAGCAAACCTGTGAGTTGATCAGCAGTCTTTTGCATACCAGCGAGGAGACACTGATTTTAAGCGGAGAAGGAATTTTAGGATTAGAGGCGGCCTGCGCATCCATGACGGAGCCGGGGGATCGGGTATTGGTGCTGGACAATGGAATCTATGGAAAGGGATTCGCGGATTTCGTGAGTATGTACGGCGGTATTCCGGTGCTCTATACTAGAGATTATCTTGAGACTCTGGATGTAAAAGAACTGGAAGAATATCTGGAGAAGGATCATGACTTTAAATATGCGACAGTGGTGCATTGTGATACTCCCAGCGGTATGCTGAACGATATTCGAAGTATCTGTCCTCTTCTGAAAAAATATGGAATTTTGACCGTAGTGGACTCTGTGGCTGGGATGTTCGGCAATGAAGTCTATGCCGAAGAAAGTCAGGTGGACATTCTCTGTGGTGGTTCACAAAAAGCAGTTTCCGCGCCTCCTGGACTTACCTTTGTGACTGTCAGTGAGGATGCGAAAAAGGCTATGGCAGAAAGAAAGACTCCGGTCGCATCTTTTTACGCAAATCTGCGAATCTTCGAAGGGTATTATGAGAAACAGTGGTTCCCGTATACGATGCCATCCAGTGACATTTATGGCCTGCACCAAGCAATGGAAGATATTCGGAATGATAAAGATCTCTACAGACGTCATGAGAGAATTGGAAAGGCTGTGAGGAAGGCATTGAGAGAGTCTGGCCTGGGGCTGCATTTGAAAAGCGGCTACTCCAATACGGTCTCGGTGTTTGACGTGCCAAAGGACGTGACGGCATCACAGATTTTGAATAAGGTGCTGGAGGATTCGGGTATCCTGCTTGCAGGTTCTTTCGATGTTTTGGAGGGAAAAGTGATTCGAATCGGACATATGGGGGCCAATGCCACCTATGAAAATGTCAAGGAGACCATGGAAGCTCTGGACTGTGCGATGAGAGGCCTTCAGGTTCCTTTGAGTGCGTCCTTGGCGGAGGTATTTGAAAGAGAATACGCTTCTAAATGAGAGTGAAAAGGAATAGATTGTCTAAATAAAGTTATCTTGTCTGTTCTAATTTATAAAACTTTTACATAGTATCTCTTGAAAAAGAGATGCAAATCCCGTATAACTGAGAGTAGATGCAGGGGAGTGCATCAAAAATCGAATGGGAATAAGGAGGATTAAGTATGGAACAAAATTTGGACAATAAATATATCACATTCACAATAGGAAAGCAAAAAAGGATTGCGCTGATCGCTCACGACGGAAAGAAATCTGAGCTGATTGAGTGGTGTGCCCAGCACAAGGAAATTCTTCAGAGGCATTTTCTATGTGGGACGGGGACGACAGCTAGACTGATCAGTGAGCATACTGGACTTCCAGTCAAAGGGTATAACAGTGGTCCTCTGGGCGGTGACCAACAGATTGGAGCTAAGATCGTGGAGGGTGGCATCGACTTCGTTATCTTTTTTTCAGACCCATTAGAGGCACAGCCCCATGACCCGGATGTGAAGGCTCTGCTTCGCATCGCCCAGGTCTATGACATTCCCATAGCCAACAACAAGGCTACGGCGGACTTCATGGTCACTTCGAAGTTCATGGATGAGGAATATCAGCACAACGTGCTGAATTTCAAACAAAATATCGCCAATCGGGTGGAAGCAATGAAGTAAAAACCCGGGAATTTATAAAGGCTGCCAAGCTGTTTCCGTCAGGGACAGCGCGGCAGCCTTTGCCTTTACAAGTAAGAAACAGATATAGTATCATGAAAGCAAAGATCAGTGGAAATATTGTCTGCCGAAGGGTTTCGGCGGCAAAGGGTCAATGGAAAGAGGTTATGATTATGAAAAAAGCTTACAGACGAATTTTTACGATTGTGCTGGACTCTTTCGGCGTGGGGGCGATGGAGGATTCCCCGCAGTTCGGAGATGTGGGTGTGGATACTCTGGGGCATATCTCTGAGTCGGTGGAGGAGTTTAAGATTCCGAATCTGCAAAAGCTGGGACTCGCAAATCTGCATCCAATCCGACAGGTAAAGAGTGTGGAAAAGCCCTTGGGGTACTATGGAAAGCTCAGAGAGGCCAGTAGAGGAAAAGACACTATGACTGGACACTGGGAGATGATGGGGCTTTGGACAAAGAAGGCATTTCGAACCTTTACAGAGCATGGATTTCCGCTGGAACTGATTCAGGAGCTTTCTAGAAGGACGGGAAGGGTAATTATTGGAAATAAAAGCGCAAGCGGTACTCAAATCATCGAAGAGCTGGGGGAAGAGGAGATCGCTACGGGACATCTGATCGTCTACACTTCTGCGGATTCTGTGATGCAGATCTGCGGAAATGAGGAGACGATGGGTCTGGAAAACCTGTATCGTTACTGTGAGATTGCCAGAGAGCTGACTATGAAAGATGAGTGGAAGGTAGGCAGAGTGATTGCCAGACCTTATGTGGGAAAGAAAAAAGGAGAGTTTAGACGGACGGCGAACCGCCATGACTATGCTTTGAAGCCATTTGGAAAGACGGTCTTGGATACTTTGAAGGAGGCGGGATATGATGTGATTTCTGTGGGAAAGATCTACGATATTTTCAGCGGTGAGGGAATTACAGAATTCCAGAAATCCCAATCCTCAGTTCAGGGAATGGATCAGACCATTGAACTTGCAGGGAGAGATTTTCACGGTCTGTGTTTTGTAAATCTGGTGGATTTTGATGTGCTCTGGGGGCACCGAAGAGACCCTGTGGGCTACGCCCGGGAGTTGGAACGTTTTGACGTGAAATTAGGGGAGCTGATGAAGGTTTTGAGAGAAGATGACCTTCTGATTCTGACCGCAGACCACGGCAATGACCCCACCTATTCTGGTACAGATCATACCCGTGAGAAGGTGCCGTTTTTAGCCTGGTCTCCTTCCATGAGAGGGGGAGAAAAGCTGGCGGAGAGTGAGAATTTCGCGGTGATAGGAGCGACGATAGCAGAGAATTTTCAGGTGGAAATGCCTGAGGGTACCATTGGAACTTCAATTCTAAATAAGCTGAAATGAGAGGGAAGACACATGGAGAAAAGAGAAATTTTAAAAAGATTGGACCACACTTTGCTGAAACAGACTGCGACCTGGGAACAGATACGAAAGCTTTGTGACGAAGGGTTAAAATATCAGACGGCTTCTGTGTGTATTCCGCCTTGTTTTGTAAGACGGGCAAAGGAGTATGTGGGGGACCATCTGGCAATCTGTACGGTGATCGGTTTTCCAAATGGGAATACCACGACGCAGGCAAAGGAAGCGGAGGCCAAGGAAGTTCTGGAAGCTGGTGCGGATGAGATTGATATGGTGATCAACGTGGGAATGGTAAAGGAAGGAGACTATGAGGCGGTTCAGCAGGAGATTGAGACACTTCGCAAAATCAGTCAGGGAAAAGTTTTGAAGGTGATTATCGAGACCTGTCTGCTGACAGAGGAGGAGAAAATGAAACTCTGCCAGGTGGTGACAGAATCAGGAGCGGATTATATCAAAACTTCCACTGGATTTGCAGGTGGAGGTGCGACATTTGAAGACGTGGCTTTATTAAGGCGTTGTGTGGGAGCAAATATCAAGGTGAAAGCTGCCGGTGGAATCTCTAGTGTGGACGATGCGCAGGAGTTTCTTCGTCTAGGGGCGGACCGTCTGGGAACCAGCCGATTGATTCATTTGTTAGAAGAATAGGAAGAAGAAAAGTGCGAGAGGAGGATAGAGATGAAAGAATTCTGGATTGTACAGGGAATGTATCTATTACGTCTGCTATTGGCAGCATTTTGTGGGATTTTCATCGGCTATGAACGGGACAATCGAATGAAAATGGCAGGAATTCGAACTCACTCCATCGTTGCTCTCGCGGCAGCTTTGATGATGGTGGTGTCTAAATATGGATTTTCGGATGTTCTCGCAAGAAATGTGAATTTAGACCCTTCCCGTGTGGGAGCGAGTGTGATTACGGCTGTCAGTTTTCTAGGTGCCGGTGTAATTTTTACCAGAAAACAGAATGTGAAAGGGCTGACGACAGCGGCAGGGCTGTGGGCCACGGTGGGAATCGGTCTGGCCGTGGGTGCCGGTATGTATGTGGCGGGAATCGTAACCACTGTATTGGTGATTTTGTTGCAGCTTCTCTCTCACAAAAATGTTCCGTTTGCCAAGTCTGCCTCTGTGGAGGAGATTGTCATCCGAATCGGCCAGGAACAGGATTTGACCAGATTTCTGGACAGAGTCTTTCAGACGAAAAAAATAGAGATTGTCTCTGTGCATGTGACACGGGAGAGTGAAGGCTGCTTGAGGGTTAAGTTAGCAGTTTCGTTTCCGAAAGAGTATCGGTTGGAAGATTTGTTTAGGCTGATGCAGGAGGAACCGGAAATAGAATCCATTGATATTTAAAGAAAAAGCCCTGCCGTTTCCGGTGAAGGAAAGACGGTAGGGCTTTTGTCTTGTGTTATAAAATTGTACTTTGGTGCGCAAAGTGAGCTGTGCCCTCAAAAATTGAGGGGATTGGGGAGTTGAAGCTGGCTGTGGGATCGCGGCAGCTAGATGAGATGATTTAAATATTCTTCATACTCTTTCCTGAGCTTGTCTGTGAGTGCGTGCTCGGACAGAGGCGTTTGGTTCCACACTGAGACTGGCATGATTCCTAGAAGGGAATTGGTCAGGAAGATCTCTTCATAATCGAAAACCTGTTCCGGTCGGATGACGGTCTGCGTCACGGGATAGTGTCGGAGTATATAATCGCGAAGAATACCGTTTAGGAGTCCGCATTCAGTCTGCGGAGTGAAAAGTTTTTCTTTTTTGACAAAGAAAAGATTTGTGGTTGCCCCTTCACAGATCTGCCCTTGGGTATTCAGAAAAATAGGTTCGTCAAAGGCCTCTCGGTGTGCTCTGCGTTTTTCGAGAATATTATCTCCATAATTGAGAGTTTTGTGGTATGTGAGAGGAGAAGTCTCATTTCTGAGCACGGGGCTTAGCTGGACATGAAATCCTCTCTGATACTGGTCTTCTGTGTAAGTGTTTTCTCGGCAGGAGAAAAGCAGATTTCTCTCTGAGACAGAGATCTTTAAAACACCTTTCGGGTAAGGACAGCGGGCAGCTTCCTGTGAAAGCCGATTGGCAGTTAAAAGTTCTCCAACTTGTGGGTTTTCGATATGCAGTTTGTCGAGAGAGTGGAACAGACGTTTTAAGTGTTCCTCTGGAAAGACCGGACGTTGGTTTTTTAAGGCAATTGTCTCGAAGATACCTAATCCGAAGGAGTATCCGTCGTCTAAATTTAGTGTATACACGTGAAAGTCCCCCTTACCGGTCTGACAGCGCTTCCAGCACTGCCTTGGCTTTTTGAAGTGTTTCCTCGTACTCAAATTCCAGGTCAGACTCGCAGGTGATGCCGCCACCGACACCTAGATAGTAGGTACCATTTTTGTGAAGGGCTGTACGGATGACAATATTCAGGTCGCAGGAGCCGTCCAAGGACAGATAGCCGATGGAGCCTGTATAGAGGTTTCGGCGGTCATTTTCCAGTTCATCAATGATTTCCATAGCGCGGATTTTAGGGGCTCCAGTGATGGAACCTCCGGGAAAAGCTGCTCGAATTAAATCCATAAGTCCAAGGTTGGGACGTAGTTTTCCCACAATCGTAGACACCAGATGAAAGACTGTGGCATATGCCTCCACGGCAAAGTGCTCCGTGACTTGGACACTGCCGGGTTCGCAGACGTGGTTAAGGTCGTTACGTTCTAGATCTACGATCATCAAAAGCTCACTGTGATCTTTAGAAGAGTTTTCCAGCTCTCTGCGTAATGCCTGGTCTTCTTCCGGTGTACTTCCTCTTTTGCGTGTGCCTTTTATCGGACGTGTTTCTACGAGACCATCTCGGACTTGGAGAAAGCGCTCCGGGGAGGAGCACACGATCTGAAAATCTCCATAGTTAAGATAAGCGCCGAAGGGTGAGGGGTTGTAGGAGCGCAAGTACCGGAAAGCTTCATAAGGAGAGAGAGAGCTTTGAACTTGAAGCTGCTGTGTCATGTTGGCGATATAGATATCGCCCTCTGTGATGTAAGAGATCATTCGGTCGACAGCTCTTTTGTACTCCTCCTTTTGAAAATTCGGATGGTAGGGAGCCACATGGGAATGGCGGCCGCAGCTCGGCATCTCGGGGCAGCTTTGAATCTGAGATACGATCTGCGAGATGGAAGTCTCCGCTTTTTTCTGTTCTCCGTGGGCGGTAATCCAAAGCTTTTTTTCCAGAGTGTCTTCAATCAGATAATTGTCAAAAAAAGTAAACTGAGCTTCTGGCATCTGAATCTTTTTGGGATGACGGCTGGAAATCTGTTCAAATTTCCGGCCATAGTCATAGGTCAGATAGCCGACGGCTCCGGCAATCAAAGGAAGAGAAGTGGGATTCTTTTCCCTATGTTCTCTTAGGTAACGTTCCATCACGGTCTCAAAGCTTTCCTGGCAGGGGAGACCGTTGCAGTAGCAGATGCCGTCCTCTTCTTTGACAGTCAGGTAAGGATTCAGGCAGATGATAGAGTAACGGCCTAGTTCATTTTGCAGGGAAGAGTCCAGAAAAATGGCCTGTGGATTTTGGGCATACAGTTGAAACAGATCAGTAGTCTTCTTATAAAACGGCAGTTCTTGTACCAAAGTTTTCACGGGCATTCCTCCATTCTTCGCACAGGGTGATAAAATTATTTAACAGTTCGTGACCGTATTCCGTCAATACAGCTTCCGGGTGAAACTGCACTCCGTATACAGGAAGAGAGCGATGGCTAAGGGCCATAATTGCTCCGTCGTCGCTTTTGGCGTCTACCTCCAGGCAGTCAGGGAGTGATTCTGGACTGACGACCAGAGAGTGATATCGCGTGACTTGAAACTGCTTCGGCAGCTTTTGAAACAGCCTTTTTTGGCTGGTCTGGATAGGGGTGACTTTGCCGTGCATGGGGCGTTTCCCCTTTACGACTTGAGCTTTCCAGGCATAGCCGATGATCTGATGTCCGAGGCAGACTCCCAGAATCGGCACCAGACCGGCCATCTGTTCCAGAACCTCTAGGCACTGCCCACAGTCTCTAGGACTTTTGGGGCCAGGGGATAAAATGATTCCGTCCAGCTCACCTTGGAGGCAGAGACGTTTCAGGGAGAGGATATCCACGTTGTCATTTCTGATTAAGGAGACTTTCTGCCCTAATTCTTCTAGATAGACAGCCAGGTTGTGGACAAATGAATCGTAGTTGTCAATCATAACATACATAACGTTTTCCTTTCTTGGGTAAATAGAATAAAAAAGCCGAAAAAATATCACGGTCATCGCAGACCACAGATATTTTTCCGGCAGTATTCCGCTTTAAAAAGACGGGCACACCTGAATTCACATAGTTTTGATTTTTTGAATTTTGAGTAACAGTGGCGTCAATCACGATAAGCACGTAGTGCAGTTTTACGAATGACGTTGGCTGAACAGTTACAATTTTTAATAGAATTTTCTCGATCAGTGTACCACAATTCTTTCATTTCGTCTATAATAAATGTTAAAAAAGCAGTAGAAATCCGTACTCTCGGGACCTTTTGATGTTATATAAAAGACTTTGTCACGCTAATAAAGTAGTGAGTGCCCCTCAAAGATTGAGGGGATGGAGAGTTGAAGTGGGCTTGCCCACTTTGTTATGATGCTATGACCGGACTTCTGAATGTGTATCAGAGAATACAGGAGGAATTAAGATGCGACATGAGAAAATAAAGATTCAGATACAGGGCAGTGCGTATTATGGATGGCTTTATACTTATCTTTGGGACAATTCCAGAGAACTCTACGACGGCAGGAAGAGACCGATCGTCCTGCTCTGCCCGGGAGGAGGCTATGAGATGACTTCCGACAGGGAGGCGGAGGCGATGGCTTTGAAATTCATGACTATGGGCTGTCATGCGGCGGTGTTGCGGTACAGCGTGGCTCCTGCCAGGTACCCGGAAGCTTTACTTCAATTGGCTGAGGCTGTCAGGCTAGTTCGAAAAAAGGCACGTGAGTGGTATATTATGGAGGACGCAGTGGTGGTTCAGGGTTCCTCGGCGGGAGGACACCTTGCAGCCTGTCTCGGAGTGTTCTGGAAAAAAGATTTTCTGCTGGAAAGGTTAGCCTGCGGCAGCGAAGAGATACGGCCGAATCGCTTGATTTTAAGCTATCCTGTGATCTCAGCAGGAGAGTATATCCATGAAGGGAGCTTTCGAAATTTGCTGGGAGAAGATTGGGAACAAAGAAAAGACTTTTTCTCTTTAGAAGAGCAGATCAGTAAAGATACGCCGCCATCTTTTTTATGGCACACCGCTTCGGATGCGTCAGTGCCAGCAGAGAATTCGCTTTTATTTTTGAGTGGACTGCGCAGATATAAAATTCCAGTGGAGTTTCATCTTTATGAGGCAGGAGCGCATGGAATGGGGACCGCAGGGCCTTTGAGCATGGATGCCCATGGTGGTGGGGTACAAAAGGAATGCGAAAATTGGATGGAGCTGGCGTGTAATTGGCTGCACAGACAGTGGGAATTTTGATGGTTAATTGAATCATTTTGTTGTATAATGGAGGCAGTGAAATCGCTGTCTAGGATAGCGGCGAAAGGAAACTTTGGAGAATAAAGAAATATGATACGGCATTATAGTTTGAACGAGCAGGGGAAGAGAGCTTATCAGGAGGATTCTGTGGGGGTTTTCTGCGAGGGGGACCACGGTCTGTTCGCAGTGGCGGATGGATTGGGAGGCCATGGGATGGGGACCCAAGCGTCACAGTGTGCGGTCCGCTGCGCATTGGAACAATACCACATCGGCTGTGAACCGAAGGAGTATTTTCAGAGAGTTTTTTCTGAGGGGAACCGCAGACTGATACAGATTCAAGACGAAGCCAGAACACCAGGGGTGGCGAAGACTACTCTGGTATGCGCATTTATAAAGCAGGATAGACTTTTTGGGGCGCACATAGGAGATAGCAGGATGTATATTTTCCGGCAGAACAGGATCGTCTATCAGACTTTAGATCACAGCGTGCCTCAGATGCTAGTGGCCAGTGGGGAAATCCGACCGGAAGAGATTCGCGGCCATTCCGACCGGAACAGGCTTTTGAGAGTGTTGGGAGACAGGGACAGAAGTGTGAAGTATCAGGAATCTCCTCCTTGGGACTGGATGCCGGGAGATAAGATTTTGCTCTGTACAGATGGCTTTTGGGAATATGTAAAGGAGCCGGAGATGGAGAGAGACTTAGAAAACTCAGAGGGACCAAGGGAATGGCTGCTGAGAATGAAAAAGCGGGTGCGGCGGCGAGGCTTTTTTGAAAAACAGGATAATTACTCTGCCATAGGAATTTGGGCAGATGGAACTGCGAGTACAGCTAAGTGTTAGGGAATGACAGACGCAAGTATACCTGAATTACAAGTCTTAGAGATGGCAGTGGTATAATGACAGAAAGTGCATAAAGAGAGGAAGGAGGAGACAGAGGTGAAACTTAGAAAATGTGTGAATGGGCATTTTTATGATGAGGAGAATTATGACAGGTGTCCATATTGTGAGCAGATAGATGGGCACAAAAATGAGGTTCCCTGTGCAGAAGAAAAGACTATGGGGTTTTATTCCATGGAACAAAGGGGACAAATTTTAGAAAGTGAGGAGAGAACTCCGGCTTATTCTCCCCAATATGACTGTGAGGAGCAGTCGGGACAGCCAAGGAGAGAGGAAGCGGATTTCTGGATGTCGCAGAATGAATATGGACAGGAGAGCGAGTCTGAGGACTATGACCGGGAGTCGCCGGAACTGAAGACATCGCCAGAGTATGGCTATAGGCAGAGTAGCCAGGGGTATTGCCCGGAGTATCAGAATCCGTATGGAGGCTATGCTGACAGGTATAATCCAATGCCGCCTCAGGGGGATTTTGGAGGGCAGCCTCAGCGATGGGGGACGGAAACTCCAGACGAGGACAACAGAACGGTCGGTTACTATTCCAGAAGGCTAGGCACAGAGCCTGTGGTGGGATGGCTGGTCTGCGTGGAAGGAACTTGCAAGGGAGAAAGCTTTTCGCTTAAAACAGGTAGAAATTTTGTAGGGCGTGGCCCAGATATGGATATCGTACTGCGTGATGATCGTGGAGTGTCTAGGAAGCGTCATGCGATCATTGTCTATGAACCAAGGGAGAACATTTTTATTGCTCAGACCGGGGATTCCAGGGAATTATTCTATGTCAATGACGAGGTGGTTTTAGACCATATTGCATTGCAGTCCTATGATGTCTTGTCTATCGGAAATACGAAGCTTTTGTTTATTGCTTTGTGTGGGGAGAAATTTAAGTGGGATACGTTTGAAAAATAAGAGAAGAGGGGGAAGGCTATGATTCAGGAGCGAAGTCTGTGGAAATTGATTCTTCTGTCTGTGGTGACTTGTGGAATTTATTCCATCTATTTTTGGTATCAGTTTGACAGGGATGTAAATCTTATCTGTGAGGGCGACGGTGAGCAGCCTATGAGTTATCTGTTGGTTGTGGTTCTCTCAGTTTTGACTTGCAGTATTTTCCTCTGGTATTGGTTTTACAAACAGGCAAACCGGTTGCAGGCGAATGCCAGACGCTACGGGATGGAGATTCAGGAAAACGGGACGACCGTAATTCTGTGGTTTTTGATCGGCGGATGGTTTTTCTTTGTGGGTATCTTCGTTGGCTACCATATTTTGATTAAAAATATCAATCGTCTGGCAGAGGCGTACAATCATGATGTACAGCCAAAGGAAGAGGTTGATTTTTACAGCAGGCCTTCAGATTATAGGAGAATGGAGGACGAGAGGTACGGTGACGAGCAGATGCAAAGGTCTGATGCCCGTTATCCGGAGGAAGTGTTCGACATTGGATATGAGAAGAGGTCTGAGAGAACGGAGAGTTTTCAGACGGTGAATCAAATGGCACCGGAAGAAGAGATAAGAGAAGAATTCCAGGGGGAAGAAGAAAAAGGGTATCTGTATGGTGTGACTGGAGAGTATGCGGGAGTGAAGCTCTCCATCGACGATGGAAAGTCTGTGATTATCGGGCGAAATCCCCAAGAGTGCAATCTGATTGTAAAGGGAAGACAGGTCAGCAGAAAACATTGCAGCGTGACTTATGCCCCAGATCAGGACAGGTATCTGTTTGTGGATTATTCTTCAAACGGCACGTATCTGTCAGAGGACGACAGCCGTTTGCCCTCCTATCGGGAGCTAGTGCTAAGACCGGGCACCACGGTCTATTTAGGAACGAGAGAGATTAGCTTCTGTCTTGGGGGATTAGGAGAAAAAGAAGGAAAGGATAAGCAGAGATGACGGATTTGGAGAAACTGTGTCCAGGGTGCATGAGAATTGTGGAAGATTTCGAAAAACCCTGTCCTTATTGTGGATTTGACAAAAGGGAATATGAGAAGACCAGAAGCTATAGGACTCTGCCTCCTGGTACGATTTTAGCGGGGAAATACTTTCTGGGTAAGGTGATCGGAGAAGGTGGATTTGGGATTACCTATCTGGCCTGGGAGATGAATCTGGAAGTTCCGGTGGCGGTGAAGGAATACTTTCCTTCAGGTCTGGCCACACGGGATACCCAGTTGACTGGGGGAAAGAGCAAGACGGTTAGTGTGATGGCAGGAGATCAGGGCCATTATTACCAGTCAGGTTTGAGAAGCTTTGAGCAGGAGGCCAGGAACCTGGCGAAGTTTCAGAATCTGCCCGGAGTGGTGTCAGTCAAGGATTTATTTTTTGAGAATCAGACGGCTTATCTGGCTATGGAGTACATTCCGGGGATCACAATGAAGCAGTACCTGCGTTCTAAGGGAAATCGCCTGGATGAGAGGACGGTACTGCGGTTGATGAGACCGGTCTTAGAATCGTTGGATAAGGTACATAGGAGCGGAATCATACACCGGGATATCAGCCCAGATAATATATTGATTACGGCAGACCAAAAAGTGACTTTGATCGACTTTGGGGCAGCCAGAATGGCTTCCGGAAATGACGGAAAGAGCATGACAATACTCCTAAAACACGGATATGCTCCTGTGGAACAGTATCAGTCAAAAGGGAGACAGGGGCCTTGGACGGATGTATACGCGATCTGTGCCACCATGTACCGGATGATTTCGGGGAAAGTTCCGGAAGAAGCTGTAGACCGCATTGAGAATGACCGTGTGAAACCGCTGACTATGCTGGCCAGGGAGGAAAATTTTCAGGTGTCCCGGCGAGTGTCCGACGTGATTCAAAAAGGTCTGTCGGTCAGTGCTTCACATCGTTATCAAAATGTGAGAAGTCTGATTCAGGAGTTGTATGAGGAACCGCAGACAGTCCAGCCTCCCGTGGGAGGAGGAACGAGGGTAGTGCCACCAAAACCTCTGAAATCGGAACCGAAGAACTATATAGGGATTATCCTGGCTGTGCTTGCGGGATTATTTGCAGTGATTTTGATTTTAGGAGCTGTATTGCTGCTGAAGGGCAAAGAGAAATCCGACGATTCACAAAACGTAGAGGTATCAGAGACTTCGACAGAAGCTTCCCCGGAGGCTGTCACACCGGTGACAGCGAAGTTGGTGGATATCAGCCAGGTGGATTTCACGGAGTACAAGCAGGTGCGGGTGGCTTCGGCAGAGGCAAGCTCTGTGATTCAGCAAGATAATGGTGCTGTGAACACTCCCATGATGATGTTTGATGAAAATATTGAGACGAACTGGCAGGAAGGAGTCGATGGTCCCGGCTTAGGCGAGTGGGTGGATGCAAAGTTTAGCCAGGAGAGCGGGATTAAGTATTTGACGTTTAAACTGGGCAACTGGAAGACCAGCCGCTATTATTACGGCAACAACAAACCCAGCAAGATGACCATAACTGTTGGAGAATTCAGCCAGCAGATAGAATTTCCAGATGAATGGACAGAGTTTTGTCTGGAATTCAGTCGTCCCTGTCAGGCTGATGGTATTTACATGACCATAGATGAGGTATATCCTGGTACCGACTGGGACGACACTTGTATTACGGACATGAGAGTATTTGCAGAGGAGTAAGAGATGAATCAGAAGAAAACGAATATATTGGCGGTGCTTTTTCTGTCAGTTTTAGTCCTAATCCTGGCGGGGCTGCTGATTTTTTCAGGGATTAAGTATCATAAAATGTCTGATAGACTGAAGGCCAGCCAAGAAGAGCTGGAGAAAGTGCAGCAGTTGGCGGAGCAGAGAGAGGAGGCTGCTTCTCAGAAAGAAGATACCACGGCAGAGACCGAGGAAGAGCAGGGGATTTTAGAAGATCAGCAGGAAGAAGTTTCAAAAGAAAAAAAGATATACGCGACAGTGATGGACATTCCTGCGGGAAAAAAGATCAACCAAGCTTCTGTGAATATGGAAAACCTAGGGCAGTATTTCATGTCCAGTGAAATTTCGGACGATGTCTATGAGAGAATTAATGGAAAATCGTACCGGGAAAATCCTGATATTGGCATCGAAGATTTAAGATATCTGAAAGTGCTTCATTATAATTATGATCATCAGATTCAAGTGGGGGAGATGATCGTCAATGTCCAGTTGGCAGAGGAGGTCTGCAATATTTTCCGCGAACTGTTCGAAAATGAATATGAGATTTATTCCATGTATCTAGTGGACAATTTTTGGACGGGAGACGGAGACAGTTCGGATTATGCTTCTATTGATGTGAATAATACCTCTTGTTTTAACTATCGGGAGCAGACGGGCGGAGGAGCCTTGTCCAATCATGCGTATGGTTGTGCTATTGATTTGAATCCCATGGAAAATCCTTATGTAGTTTATGACGGAGATACACCGGTTGAGTGGGCACATTCCAATGCCGATCCTTATATTGACAGAAACAGTGGTGCAGAGCATGTGATTACCCATGACGATGTTTGTTACCAGATTTTTGCCAAGTATGGCTACAGCTGGGGCGGAGATTGGAGCAATCCAAAAGATTTTCAGCATTTTGAAAAAAGGCTGTACGGCTGAGAAGCGGACTTTTAAAGATTTTAAATAGGAGGGTTTTGCAGTGAAGGCGGTAATTTACGAGGAAAAGGGAAAACTGTCGCTGGGGGAACGTCCAGTGCCGCGGATTTTGGAGAAGACTGACGCGATTGTGAGAGTGACCTTAGCGTCCATCTGTACCAGTGACCTGCATATCAAGCATGGAGCTGTGCTGAAGGCCAAGCCCGGAGTGGTCGTGGGGCACGAGATGGTTGGAGTGGTCGAGAGCGTCGGGGACGGTGTGAAGAAATTCCGGCCAGGGGACCGTGTGACTGTCAATGTGGAGACCTTTTGCGGGGAGTGTTTTTTCTGCAAGAGGGGCTATGTGAACAATTGTACCAATGAAAACGGAGGCTGGGCCCTGGGATGCAGAATTGACGGAGGACAGGCGGAGTATGTGCGGGTGCCTATGGCAGACCAGGGATTAAACCACATTCCGGAAGAGCTGGAGGACAGACAGGTATTGTTTGTGGGGGACATTCTCTCCACAGGATACTGGGCCGCGAAGCTTGGAGAGATCAAGCAGGAGGACACGGTGGTAGTCCTGGGAGCAGGCCCCACGGGAATGTGCGCCATGATGTGCGCGAAGCTGTACAATCCCAGACATATTGTAGCAGTGGATTTGGACGAAGAAAGGCTAAAGCTGGCAAAGCAGGAGGGCTGGGCAGATGTGGCGGTTCAGCCTGAAAAAGAAGATCTTTTTCAGATTGCAGCGGACTTGACAGACGGAAGGGGAGCAGATGTAGTCCTGGAAGTCGCCGGAGGCCAGGACACCTTTCAAACTGCCTGGCAGGTGGCCAGACCCAATGGAATCGTCTGTGTCATTGCTGTGTACGGAGAGGCGAAGAGTCTTCCCTTCCCTGAAATGTATGGAAAAAATCTGACGTTCAAGACGGGAGGCGTGGATGCCTGTGACTGTGAGAGAATTATTGAGTTAATCGCGGAGGGAAAATTGGATACCACGAAGCTGATTACCCATGAGGTGACCCTGGAGAATGTGATGGAGGGCTACCGCATCTTTGAAAATAAAGAGGATGGAGTTATCAAGGTAGCCGTGAGACCGTAAAAATGCTCCGCTATGGATGCGCACGCCGCAATAAAATAGTACACCGCTTTGTGGTGTTGCGGCGGCGCGAAGAGTGGGACGCGCCCTTCAAGATGGAGGGGATGGGGAGCGGAAGCGGGCCTGCCCTCTTTCTTCTATTCGGGCTGCTCCTATCAAGCTAGAGGAAGCTAGTCTTCCGTCAAATCCACGTAGACCGGCTCATGCCCCAGGGCGGGGATTAGTTTCTCTGTCAGATCTTTCGTGGAGATTTTCAGACTGGAAGTATTGATGCAGGGATGAAAGCCAAAAAACTCTTCTCTCAGAACATCCCGGTCGATGAGGAGCTTGACTTTTTTCTCCGGGTCAAACATGAGTCCCATGATGGTGACAGAGCCGGGAGTCAGATTCAGCAGATCCTGCATGTAATCCGGCGAGGCAAAGGAGAGGCGGGCAGTGTGTATCTGAGCGGATAACTGCTTCGTCTTAAATACTTTGTCTCCCGGCATCAGAAGCAGATAAAAGTCTGTCTTCTGCCGGTTGCACAAAAAAAGATTTTTACAGATATGAATCCCCAAAAGCACGTCGGCGTTATGACAGTCCTCCACGGACATCGCGGCAGGATGGTCCAGCCCCGTGTAGGGGATTTTGTATTTTTCCAATAAGTCATAGCAGAGCAGCTCTTTTTCCAGACGTTCCTCAGGGGCTGGCCTGGATGTAAATAATTCAGCAGTCGTCTCGTGTGTTGAGTCCATGATTTTCCTCCGATTTTTTAAAATATTTTATCGTATAGTGCCGCCGCAGTGCGCGAAACAAACCGCAGCTCTCAGGATTGAGAGGCAAGGTTATATTGAGCTCTGAGTAAAGCGATTTCTTTGCTGTGGCCCTCTAAGTCCGTGGGCGTCTCCAGAATAAAAGGAAGACCGTCCAAAACGGGATGATTGATGAGTGTGACAGCTGTGTCCAATCCCAGGAATCCCTCTCCGATCAAGGCATGGCGGTCCTTGTGACTTCCGATAGGATTTTGGCTATCGTTTAGGTGAAAGGCCATGAGGCGGTCTAAACCGATGATTTGATCGAATTCTTTCAGAACATTGTCTAGGTTTTCTTTCAGGTCGTATCCAGCGTCGGATAGATGACAGGAGTCAAAGCAGATGCCGACCTTATCCTGGCATTGTATCTGATCTAAGATCAAGCGGAGTTCTTCGAAGGTTTTTCCAACCTCTGTTCCTTTTCCCGCCATGGTTTCCAACAGAACGATGGTGTGTTGTTCGGGAGTGAGAACCTGATTCAGCAGTTTTGCGATTTTTTTGGCCGCTTTTTCGGGGCCTTGTTTTAGGTGGCTGCCGGGATGAAAATTATAGTAATTGCCAGGCAGGTATTCCATGATTTTCAAATCCTCCTGAAAAATCTGGAGAGCCAGCTCACAGACTTCCGGTCTGGTGGAACAGGGGTTTAAGGTATAGGGAGCATGGGCGACAATAGGGGCGAAGCTGTGCTCTCTTAAAAAATCTGACAATCCAGTCAAATCCTCCTCGTTCAGCGGCTTTGATTGAAAGCCTCTGGGGTTTCGGGTGAAGAATTGAAAGGTATTCGCGTTGATTTTCAGCGCATCCTTTCCCATGTTCAGATAACCTTTGGCAGAGGAAAGATGAGTTCCGATGTTTAGCATAGACAGAAATCCTTTCTTTGAAAGATATTCCTATCATACAATGAATCTCGGCGGCTGTCAAAGACAGTATGGGGGATTGGGGCTTGATGGATTGGTTTTGTCAGAGTACAATAAAAAACGTATATTTCATGAAAATCGAATTTGAAATCGGAAAGTGACAGAGGAAGGCAGTGAAAGAATGGGACATTTGACAACGAAGGATGCTTACAAAAGTCTGGAAGAGAGAATTAATTGGTTTACACAAGGCGCTCCTGCTTCAGAGACTTTATATAAGATTCTGCAGGTACTTTATACAGAAGAGGAGGCCAAGTGGGTGGCGTTGCTCCCTGTCAGACCGTTTACCATCAAGCGTGCGGCGAGAGTCTGGGGAACGACGGAGGCAAAAGCGGAAAAGGTACTAGACCATCTTTGTGAGAAGGCTCTTTTGGTGGATTCTGAATACCATGGAATACGGAAATTCGTCATGCCGCCGCCAATGGCAGGGTTTATCGAGTTTGCGCTGATGAGGACGAGGGGAGATATTGACCAGAAATATTTGGGGGAGCTCTATTATCAATACATGAATGTGGAGGAAGATTTCGTAAAAGATTTGTTTTTTGCCACAGAGACTCGGCTCGGAAGAGTCTATGTCCAGGAACCGGTGCTGACCAATGATAAGACCAATCACATTCTAGACTACGAGAGAGCGAGTCATATCATTGAGGAGGCGGAGTATATTGGGCTGGGACTGTGCTATTGCCGTCATAAAATGTACCATGCGGGGCATCCCTGTGAGATTGATGCGCCCTGGGATGTGTGCCTGACTTTTGGAAATGTAGCCCGCTCTCTGGCAGAAAACGGCGGCTATGCCCGCCTGATTGAAAAAGCGGAGGCTATGGACGCTTTGGAACGTTCTTATGAGAGCAATCTGGTTCAAATTGGGGAGAATGTGAGGGAGAACCCAGCGTTTATCTGCAATTGCTGCGGGTGCTGCTGCGAGGCTTTGCAGGCTGCCAGAAAGTTCTCTCCCATGCAGCCGGTGGCCACGACCAATTATATTCCGAAGATCAGCCTGGATAAGTGTGTGGGGTGCGGAAAATGCGCGAAAGTCTGTCCAATTCTTGCCATCGAAATGGCAGGGGATTCCAAAAAGAAAAAGGCAGAGGTAGACACGGAGATTTGTTTAGGCTGTGGAGTCTGTGCGCGAAACTGTCTGGTCAAGGCAATTGAGATGGAACGCCGTCCGGTACAGGTGATTACCCCAGTAAACAGCACGCATCGGTTCGTACTCCAGGCTATCGAGAAAGGCACTTTACAGAATTTAGTCTTTGACAATCAGGCTTTTGCCAATCACAGGGCTATGGCGGCAGTGTTCGGCACAATTTTGAAACTGCCGCCGATGAAACAGGCGCTGGCCAGCAAACAGTTTAAGTCTGTGTATCTGGACAGATTGCTGTCTTTGCACAAAAAAAGATGATTGCTTGTTACAGTTCAAGCCTCCAATATTCTGCGAGGCGTTTTTACTCTTTTTGTACAAAAAACCTGAGACATACTTGCACCAAACTGTTGTTTGCAGCAGTTTGTGTGCATCGCGAAGCATGTTACTGCTCACGAACCGCGAGTGAGTGAACAGTAATGACTGTTTGATGGAGCAGGCGGTTTTGACGGATACCCTCTTTTCAATTTTGAGAAAAGAGGGTATACTATATGGCAGACGTAGAAGGAGAAAAAAAGAAATATCTTTTGGCGTCGTACAGAAAAACCAGAAAAAGGATGTAGAGATGAAAATACGAAGATTAGCGGCAGTCTGGACCTCTAAGCTTGCAGGATATGTCTGTAAAAAGATGGGAAAACAGGGAGTGACCTGGGCGGGGAAGATCGCGCTGAAGATCTATCCCAATATTTTGAGGGAACTGGCAGGGGAAGTCAGAGAAGGAATTTTTGCGGTTTGCGGGACGAATGGAAAGACGACGACAAATAATCTGTTGTGTTCTGTGTTGGAGGCGAACGGGCAGAAGGTAGTCTGCAATCATACCGGCTCTAATATGTTAAACGGTGTGGTGGCTGCTTTTGTGTTAAAGGCGAAGCTCAATGGACATTTGGATGCGGACTATGCCTGTATCGAGATTGATGAGGCATCAACAGTCCGGGTGTTTCCATATTTTAAACCGGATTATATGATTCTTACCAATTTGTTCCGGGACCAATTGGACAGATACGGGGAGATTGACATTACGATGAAACTTCTGGCTCGGGCCATGGAGATGGCTCCGCGGATGGAGCTTCTGGTGAACGGAGATGATTCTTTGTCTGCCTATCTGGCAATGGAGGGAAAGAATAGTTATAAGACTTATGGAATCAGTGAGAAAGTTTTGGAAGAAGATGCTCAGGAGATCAGAGAAGGGCGTTTTTGTAAGCGATGCGGCGCGAAGATGGAGTATGATTTCTATCATTACAGTCAACTGGGACTTTATCACTGTCCTCAGTGTGGGTTTTCACGTCCAGTGCCGGATTATGATGGAAGAAATGTGGATATGACCGAGGGGTTAGCTTTTGATGTGGGAGATTTTCATATAAAAGCGAATTACCGTGGATTTTATAATATTTACAATATTTTGGCAGTTTATGGAGCGGTAGACATGGCAGGAATCTCTCGGGAGAATTTCAATGAGGTCTTGGGAGATTATAAGCCGCAGTTTGGAAGAAATGAGTTGTTCCAAATCCAAGATACCAAGGTGATGCTGAATCTGGCCAAGAATCCGGCTGGATTTAATCAGAACATCGGTGCGGTCATGGCCGATAAAACTCCAAAAGATATTATTATTTTGATTAATGACAATGCTCAGGATGGAACGGATGTCTCTTGGTTGTGGGATGTGGATTTTGACCGTTTAAGAGATGCTCAGGCCGCCTCCATAACCGTATCCGGAATCCGCTGCTACGATATGAGGTTGAGATTGAAGTATGTGGAGATTGAGTCACGGGCCGAACCGGATGTGGAGAAAGCGATTTTGAGCAAGCTCAAAGAAGGGACGGGGAATTTGTATCTGTTGGTGAACTATACAGGACTTTATACCACCCATAATATCTTAAAGAAGATGGAGGAAAAAGCGTGATGAAGCTGACAATCGGACATCTTTACCCGGATTTGCTGAATTTGTATGGAGACCGTGGAAATATTCAGTGTCTGATGAAACGGTGTCAATGGAGAGGAATCGAGGCGGAAACCATTGTCTTTGAATTGGGGGATGCCATTGACTTTTCAAATCTGGATATTGTGCTCTTAGGAGGAGGCTCTGACAGAGAACAGATGTTGGTGAATGATGAGTTAAAAAAGATTCAGCCAGATTTTAAGGCGTATGTGGAAGACTATGGTGTGGTCATTGCGATCTGTGGAGGATACCAGCTTTTGGGAAAATATTATAAGACGGAGCAGGGAACGGTCACAGGTCTTGATCTGGTAGATCTGTACACGGAGCAGGAAAGCCCGCGTCTGATTGACAATATTGTGCTGAAAAGCGATCTGTTTGATATGCCGGTGGTGGGATTTGAAAATCATGGAGGCCGGACCTACATCAATGACAATCAGCCTTTCGGCAAGGTATTGTATGGTGCCGGAAATGACGGCATCTCAGGCTGCGAGGGGGTTGTGTACAAAAATGTCATTGGTACTTATCTGCACGGACCGCTTCTGCCTAAGAACCCGCAAGTTACAGATTATCTGATCGCGAAGGCTTTGGAGAGGAAATATGAAAAGGAAATTGTGCTAGAGCCGTTGGAAGACGAGGAAGAAAGGGAAGCCAATCGCTATATTTGCCAGAGATTTGTAAAAGAATCCAAAAATTTAGAAAATAGTCCTTGATATTTTCAGGAAAAGCTGGTATGATAAAAAAAGATCAAACTTAACCAAAAAAGTAAAGAATAAAGCGCTTTTTTAAGCGTTATAGAATTTATATGAAGAAAGGAGAATTAGTAATGAAGAAATATGTTTGTGGTCCATGTGGATATGAGTACGATCCAGAAGTAGGTGATCCGGATAACGGAATCGCACCAGGAACCGCTTTTGAAGATCTTCCAGATGATTGGGTATGTCCGATCTGTGGAGTTGGAAAAGACGAGTTCGAAGAAGAGTAAGACGGGTTGTTTTATCTTTCGAGCTAAGGCAGGAAGATAATGGATGACCGTACTGCAAAAAGAGTAGTGAGTGGGCACTGTATGAGAGACAAACTGTACAGTGTCCTATTTTTATTTCATAAGAAACAGTGTTCCTATGAAATAAAAAACGATCCATCTGGATCACAGGGCGGCGGAGTGGAAGATGGCGCTTTGTGCCCGCCGCAGGCGGAGAATCCTGCAAGCAGGATTCTTTTTTATGTTAGAGGAATTTCACTGCAAAACAGTGTTGCGGATTATACACTTGCGACTTTTGGAGCAGCGTGGTAAGATGAAAGAAAAATAAAGGACTAGGAGGGAAGATCTATGGCAAAATCCTGTAATCAGAAGTTGAAGATTTTATATTTGCTGGAACTTTTAAGAGAGCGAAGCCAGGATGAGCAGATGGTTTCCATGCAGGAGATCCTAGATTTCCTGGAAGAAAAGGGAATCCAGGCAGAGAGAAAGAGTATCTATGATGACATGGACGCTCTACGTTATTACGGATTGGATATCCGCTATAACCGAAAGAGGCCAGGGGGTTATTACCTAGTCACCGAGAGACAACCGGAAAATGCGGCTAAGCCGAAGGTGCAGGAGCCAGAACATGATCAGACTGATACAGACAAGGAAAATAGAAAACGCCTGAAGCTTTTGTGTGAGAGATCTGTGCAGTCTTTCGTGGAGCAGCAGTTGGGAAGAGTAGTAAATGTAAAAGAGAAAGATGAGAACTATGTGATTTTGACGGTAGAGCAAAGTGTAGATGCTCGTTTTTTTGGTTGGCTTGTTTCCATGGAAAAGAAAGTGAAATTAATAAAGCCGAAGAAAGTAACAGGAGCCTTTCGGGATTATCTAAAAGGAATTGTAAAAGAGTACAAAGAATAGCTTAGGCTGATAGGAGGATTGAAAGAATGAGACAAAGAGCGTTGGCATTTATGCTTGCTATGCTTGTTGCGGTAACAGGCACTGCCTGCGCGGGAACTGATAAGACTCAGGAAGAGGAGAAGACCGCTGAGGCAGATACAGAAGAGGTTCCTGAGGAGAGCGAAGAAAAAAATGAAGTAGTGATTGGAGTCTGTACGCCCAAGCAGCCGACGGATACCTGGTCAGGAGATGTCGGAAATTTAAAAGCAGGACTGGAGGAAGAAGGCTGGACCGTCAAGGTGAAAGAAGCCAGGGACGGGGCGGAGCAGGCGGCTCAGATTCAAGAACTGGCGGACCAGGAGGTTTCAGCGCTGATATTGGCGCCGGTGGAGCCAGAGGCGGTTTCTGAGGCTCTTGCCGATTATGAAGAGAAAGAGATTCCAGTAATCAGTTACAGCAGGCTTGTGCCGAACACAGATGCTGTGAATTATTATGTGGGTTTTGACAGTGAAGCTGCCGGCCAGGAGACCGGAAAGTATATTGAAAGTGCAAAAGATTTGGAGAATGCAAAAGATGCAGGAAAGATCTATACAATTGAGTTTCTGCTGGGAGATTCTGAGGATTTGGATACTCAGTTTTTTTATGAAGGATTGATGGAAGTGCTGAAGCCATATTTTGAAGAAGGTGTTCTTCAGAGTAAATCGGGAAGAACAGAATTTATGGATTTGTGTTTGAATTCGTACCAAGCGCAGGATTCTAAGGCAAAAACATCAGAGATTCTCAGCCAGTTTTATGGAGAAAAAGCGTTGGATATTGTATGTGTGGAGACAGATCAGATGGTAGACGGAGTTGAGGAAGCTTTGGTTGAGAGTTCCTATGCATTACATAGCTCAGAACATCCCTGGCCTGTATTGACTGGTCAAGATGCAAGTGAGAGTGCGATTCGGAGGGTCTTATCTGGACAACAGGGGATCACTGTTTCTAGAGAGTATGAACTGTTGGATGAGAGCTGTGTTGATATTTTAAAGGATAAATTGTCGGGCGAGAAAGTGAAAGTAAATACATCCAGGAAATATGACAATGGTAGCAGAATTGTTCCTGCTCAGCTGTCAGATGTACAGCTTATTGACCTGGATAATTACAAAATACTTATGGATATGGGAATTTACACAGAAGAAGAATTGGAAGGAATGAAAACTGTAGAAAAATAAGAAAAACTGTCAGAAAATAGGAAATTTTTGAGATCCCTCATGTGGACATGGATGTCTGTGTGGGGGATTTTACGTGATAAGTTTGGTAAGCGTCTGCTGCGCTCATGTAGATAGATATTTCCGCGGACAGCGAGCAGCAGTGCTGCAAGCTGGGTATGGTATCGCGGCGGATAGGGAAAGGAAAATTTCTCCTATCCAATTGTTGTAAGAAATTTCATTGGTACGGGTGATTTTACTGAATATTTTGACAAAAATAATGAAAATGGTTTCGACCTGTGGTATCATAGAAATAAGTGTATCAAGCTGTCTGTTTTTTTGGCAGCTTTGGATGCCAGGAAGATGCTGAGAGTACATCATAAAGGAAAGGCGGGATGAACTTGAGAATTGCTACGGACATAGGGGGAACTTTTACAGATTTGGTGGCTGTAGATGAAAAAGGAAAGACGATTTTGGGGAAGAGTCACACGACTCCTCCGAATTTTGAGGAGGGTGTGATTGAGGTGATCAAAAAGAGTGGAATTACGCCCAAAGAAATCACAGATTTTATTCATGGTACAACCACGATTATCAATGCTCTGACGGAGAGAAAGGGTGCAAAGACTGGACTGATTACCACGAAGGGATTTCGTGATGTTTTGGAGCTGGCCAGATGTAACCGGCCAGATCTTTTTAATATGGTGTTTGCAAAGCCACGGCCATTTATTCCTAGATATCTGCGCCGGGAAGTGGCAGAGAGGATTGCTTATGATGGAAAAATAGTGATTCCATTGGAAGAAACAGATATTGAGAAGGCGGTAGAGTATTTTAAGGAAGAAGGGGTCGAAGCAGTAGCTGTCTGTTTTATCAATTCTTATGCCAATGATGTTCACGAGCGCAGGACAGTGGAGAAGGTCAAAGAATTGTGGCCGGAAATCTTTGTCACTTCTTCTATCGAAGTGACAAAGGAATGGAGAGAGTATGAGCGGACATCGACGGTTGCGCTGAACTCCTATGTGATGCCTGTCGCTTCTGCTTATGTGAATAATCTGGAAGGGAGACTTTGTGAGATCGGTTGTGATGCGAAGAAGTATATTATGCAGTCTAATGGTGGCACGACGACTTTTGAGCAGGCGAAGCAGACTCCTATTAACATGGTAGAGTCTGGCCCGGTGGCCGGGGTGTATGGAGCCGCGATTCTGGGAAAAGCAGTGGGAGAAGAAAATATCATTGCCTTTGACGTGGGCGGTACCACAGCCAAGTGTTCCTTAATCGATCAAGGGGAAGTGAAAGTGACCACTGAATACCGGATTGAGAGAACGGAGAGATATGCAGGATATCCGATTATGGCCCCGGTCGTGGATATCGTGGAGATTGGAAATGGTGGCGGTTCCATTGCATGGATTGATGAAGCAGGTTCATTAAAGGTGGGGCCGCAGTCAGCGGGAGCTCTGCCGGGACCTGTGGCCTATGGAAAGGGTGGAGAGGAGCCGACGACGACGGATGCCTGCTTGCTGACAGGAAGACTCTCACCAAAGAATTTTGACAATCAGGTAGATATGGAGCATGTGGCGAAGGTGATTCAGCAGAAAGTGGGAGAGCACTTTCAGATGAATGCTGAGGATGCGGCGATGAGTATTCTGAGAGTGGCGGAGTCTAATATGTTCAATGCACTGAAATTGATTTCCGTGCGTCGAGGGTATGACCCGCGGGATTTTACCATGGTGGCTTTCGGCGGCGGAGGCCCCATGCACTGTGCTTATCTGGCAAAAGAGCTGAATGTGAGAAAAGTGATCGTGCCTGTGGCAGCTCCGGTATTTTCTGCTTGGGGAATGCTGATGACCGATGTTCGGCATGATTACATACAGACGAATATTCGCAGAATGAATGAGGTGAGCGCTCAGGAGCTGAACCGGATGTGGGATTCTTTGATCGTCCAGGCAGATGAACAGTTTCAAAGAGAGGGTGTGGCGAAAGATCACGTCGTCTACCATTTTATTGCTGACATGCGCTACATGGGACAGGAGCATACGGTGAAGGTCAATGTTCCGCCTCTTCCTTGGACACAGGAAAGTAAGGAGGAGATCATCCGCTGTTTCCATGAGACTCACGAGCATTTTTATACCTATAAATTATTGGAGACTCCCACAGAGATTGTGAACCTTCATCTGGTGGCCTATGGACGGCTGGACAAACCGGAGCTTGCAAAAATTGCGCCTCAGACGGATTCCTTGGAGAGCGCGTTTTTGGAAAAACGGTCGGTATATTTCACCGAGGATGGCTGGATGGAGACTCCAGTCTATTCCAGGGAGAAATTGGGCAGCGGCGTGGTTTTCGATGGCCCAGTGATTATCGAGGAAGCAGCGGCTTCTACCGTTGTGGCGAAAGGCCAGAGACTGACGGTGGATATCTATGGAAATCTGGTGATTGAGACGGAGGTGCAGGAATGAAAGAGAAAATAAAGATTAATCCGGTCACATTGGATATTGTAAAGGATTCTCTGATCGCGGTCAGCAATGAGGTTTTCTATGCGTTTGCTAGAACCTCCATGAGCCCGATTATCTATGAGACACTGGACTATGCCAGTGGCATCACCGACGTGCATGGAAAACTGCTGACACAAGGAAATGGAGCGTGTGCGTTTATCGGGCTGATTGCTCCGATGATTCAGGAAATTGTGGATAAGTATGGACTGGAAAATATGAAATCCGGGGATGTCTATATCATCAACGATCCCTATATGGGGGGCGGAACTCATCTGTCTGATATCGGGATGGTGATGCCAGTGTTCTATGGGGATGAAGTGATCGCTTTTGTGGGAAACAAGGCCCACTGGTCAGATATTGGCGGGATGGCTGCCGGTTCTTTTACCACGGATTCCACGGAGGTATTTCAGGAAGGCCTGCGTTTCTCCGGGGTGAAGCTCTTGGAAGGCGGAGAAATCTGTCAGCCATTGGTGGACATGATGATGTCAAATGTTCGCTATCCAGAAACTGCTCAGGGAGACATGTGGGGGCAGATCGCTTCACTGAGAACTGGCTTTAAGCGGATTTGTGAGCTCTGTGACAAATATGGCGTGGAAGTGGTTAAGGGCTCTATGGAACGTTTACTGGAACAGGGTTCTTTGATTTCCTACAAACGCTTGAGAGAACTTCCAAGGGGAACTTGGGAGATGGAAGAATATATGGATGATGATGGCCATGGGAATCCAGTGAAATTGAAAGTGAAAGTGACGATCAAAGAGGATGAATTCATCGCGGATTTTACGGGAAGTAGTCCTCAGGTCATCAGTCCAATCAATACGGGTTATAGTTCTCTGTGTGCTGGTGTGAGAGTGATCTATATGTCGATTCTGGGGCCGGAGATGGCAGTCAACGACGGAGTCTTTGATCCTATGAGGGTGATTGCACAGGACGGTTCTGTACTGTCTTGTCATGCACCTGCACCCACGTCCTGTTATTTTGAGAGTATGATTTATTCTGTAGATGTGGTTTGGAAAGCGCTAGCACCGGTATTTCCGGAGGCTCTGGGGGCAGGGCATATGCTCTCCGTGTGTTCGGTAGTGCTGGCGGGGACAAAGCAGGGAAACGGAGAGCCTTTCCTGATTGTGGAACCCACCGGAGGCGGTTGGGGTGCCAGCCAGGGAAAAGATGGTGAAGTAGGCCAGTTCTGTGTCGGGGATGGTGAGACTTACAACGTACCCGTGGAGATGGCCGAGAATCGATACGGAATCATGGTGGATGAGTACAGTCTACATACAGATGGAAAGGGAGCCGGACAGTTCCGCGGCGGCAGCGGTGCGGTCCGCACTTACCGGGCGATGACGGACGGGCAGCTCTTCACAGCTTCCTTTGGGCGAAATAAGTTTCCAGCCTGGGGTACCGGAGGGGGAAAGGACGGTTCCTACAATTACTTTGAATTCCACAGAAAAGATGGTTCCGTGGAGGGCCCCATGGGGATTGTTGCCAGAAAGCTGTTGAATACAGGGGATGCTGTGCGTATGGTCACTTGTACCGGAGGGGGATATGGAGATCCCCTGAAGCGGGAGCCGGAAAAAGTAGCTTGGGATGTGAAAAATGAATATATCAGTCTGAGACAGGCCGAGGAGGAGTATGGAGTAATCGTAGACCCTGTAACTTTTACGGTGAAGGGGTTAACAGAAAAGAGAGAAAAATGAACTTGTTAAATCGGTTGTACTTTTAGCATACCCGTATAGACGAGATATATGAGAATAGTAGTACGGAAGGAAGACACTTGAAGTAGAGTATCTTCCTTCTATACTGTGCGATAAGCCCGGCAAGCGGTAGTCAGGCATACACGAGCAGGTCTTTGCTTTGCTGAGAACTTTCTGTGTAAATGGTGTTTGGTATACTTTACAAATGATAGGCTGATAAGTAGTTAAGAGAATAAAGCAAGTATAAGGAGAAAAAGGAATGGGAGAATTGGAAACGAAACATCTATCTATGGTAGACATATTGCTTGAAACTCATATTGGGCTGGAACGTCAAGGTCCTGGAAGTTCTGAAGCAGTTGAACAAGCTCTAGGATTTCTAAAGCCATTAAATCAATTCTCAAAGATTGCAGATTTAGGATGCGGGACAGGAGGACAAACTTTGCTTTTAGCAAAGTATTTATCTGGTACGATCATTGGTCTGGATATGTTTTCTGATTTTATAGATAAATTGAATGAAAATGCTAGAAAGATGAAGTTAGATAATCGAGTAACAGGTATCATAGGTTCTATGGAGAAGCTGCCATTTCAAACAGAGTCTTTGGACTTAATCTGGTCAGAAGGTGCAATTGATAATATAGGTTTTAAAGAGGGACTTTCTCATTGGCACGGATTTCTTAAAAAGGGAGGCTTTATTGCGGTAACTTGTCCGTCTTGGCTTACAGAGGAAAGGCCGAATGTTGTAGAACGATTCTGGAATGATGCAGGAAGTCAATTGGAGACTATTAGTGATAATATAAAAATCATGCAAAAATGTGGTTATCAGTTTGTAGCATCTTTTGCTTTGCCACAAAAATGTTGGACAGAAAACTATTTTATTCCCCGTGAAAAGGCAATTAACAAACTTTTAGAAAAATATGCAGGGAATAAAATCATGATGGAGTACGCTGAACAGAATCGATATGAAACAGAACTTTATTCCAAGTATAGTCAGCATTATGGATATGTATTTTATATTGGAAAAGTTATTTAAATTTCAATTTGTATAGGAGACAAGATGTGATATCTAAAAGTATGGTGTCAAATTATGAAAAAATGAAAGATAGTATGGCAGGTAAATTTTTACAGTATGATCAGGAAGAAATCATTCAAAAGTTTTTGCTGGAGCATGACAGTAAATATATCTATATTCAGTTTGTGGGAAGAAGATATCGTATAAATCGCTTAACAGGAGCAATCAGCTGGTCCAAAGATCATTTTCAAACAGAAGAAAAAGCTGGGTATAATGAGGCTATGACAATATATGATGTTCTTTGCTACTTAAAAAAGAACTGCCATCTTGCAAATGAATGGGTAAATATAAATAGTTTAACCACTGTTCAAGGCGGCACATTAAAAAAAGAAAATGATTTTTTTCAAAGTCTTGGAAAACATGATAATTGGAAAACCAAAGTTCTGGCACAAGCGTGTGAGGCTCTCCATGGAAAAGACTTAAAAAAGAGTGATGTGGCCTATGAATTTGATTTATTTCCTTTTCTATCATTGATTCTGAGATATTGGGAAGCCGATGAAGATTTCCCTACTACTATGCAAATTTGGACAGACAAAAATATCCTTGATTATATGCATTATGAAACGTTAATGTTTGCAGTTACACATATTATTGAGCGTATTAAAGATGAATATGAATTGATATATCAGAATTTCAATTTCACAGAATTAAGATAAGCTGTACTGACATAGATGCGCACGCCGCAATAAGGTGATTTACCCGCATAGCGGTGTTGCGGCGGCGCATAAGGTGGGGGATACCCTCAAGAAAAATGTCTCAGAGATTCTTCTGTGAGATGTTTGTCGTAATGCTGATGCAGCAATTTTTGTACAAGGAAGACATCGTTTTTGCGTACAGCATCTAAAATGTGTTGATGTTCCTGGAGATTCAACTGCCGGTTTTCCAGTTTTGCGTGATGATTCATTGTGACAGATAGGTATAGCAGGCTGGATAGACGGTCGAAAATTTCCAGAAGTTTATGGTTTTCACAGGCCAGAAGAAATCCTTTGTCAAAATTGATGGAAGCTGTGATAAAGCCATTGATGTCTCCTTCCTCGAAAACTGCTTGTTGTATATTCAGTTGGTTCTCCAGAATATTACAGAGATAGGAATTCTTTTTATCTTCCAGGCAGAGCTGGTAAGCGCCTAGTAGTTGCACCAGAATTGTTCGGTTGAGATCGCGGTAACTCTCCTGGGTAAAACCGATGACTCGAACTTTGTTGTTTAGACTGGCGACGACTAGTCCCTCTGCCTCTAACAGTGAAAGTGCTTCCCGCAGTGGAGTGTTGCTGGTTCCTAGCTCTTTAGAGAGCTGTACTAGATTCAGAGGGGTGTCCATAGGATATTCTAAGTTGAGAATCCTGTCTTTTATGATTTGGTAAATTTGTTCTTTCATACTTTGTTTTCTAATTTGAGCCATAGTGTTCCTCTTTATTGTTGATTCTATAGTTAGACGATGGGTTACATGTATTTTTTACATTATTAGGGAGGGCTCATCTATGTTGAAAAATAGAAGGCTTTTCCTATAATACAAACACTCCACTAAAGACGTGCACGCCACAATAAAATATCTCACTGCACAGTAGTACTGCGATAGCGTGCAAAATGAGCTGGGTACCTCAAGACTGTGTGGATAGTGAGCTGAAAGAAGATTGCTTACTTTATTCTATTATAAGTGAAATTTAGTAAATTGTAAAAATAAATTTTTTTGACAAACTTATAAAAATCTCTTATAATAAAGAAAATGGATGAAAAGAGGAAGGATTATGAGAGAGTACGAAGTGATCTGGGAGATATTTAATAAGTGTCCGAATAATCAAATGCGAGATGTTTTTGTGGATGAGATTGTTATAGATGACCCGGAAAAATTTATTCAGGATAAGTTCAAAGGAAAAGAGGTATCCTATGAGAAGACTGTGCTAGAGGATGGTACGATTATTTTTGATATTGTTACCTCTCAAATTAAACAGAGATATTCCTTTACAGAGATATAAGAGATTGTTATAATAGAAGAAGTGCGAAAAAAATTTTTGCTGGAGGACAGTTAACAGGCAGGACACGAAGGAGGTAACTATGGGCACAGAAGAAAAAGAGGGGGTTCACACTCACGTACTCCCGGATGGTGCGGTGATTTCACATGCGCATTCGCACGAACACGGTCATGGACATACCCATAGTCATGCGCATACAAAGGCGGTCTTAAATCGTCTGTCCAGAGCAATAGGCCACATGGAATCTATCAAACGGATGGTGGAGAGCGGTAGAGACTGTAGTGAAGTCTTGATTCAGCTCTCAGCGGTGAAAGCTGCCATTAACAATACAGGCAAAATTATCCTTCAGGATCACATTGAGCATTGTATTGTAGATGCTGTGGAACATGGAGACCAGGAGGCACTAAAAGAACTGGAAAAGGCAATTGACCGTTTTATAAAATAAAGGAACAGGAGAGATATTATGGCAAAGGAATGCAACAGTACATCATGTACAAAGGAAGACTGTGCCGGATGTTCACAGGCAAAAAAGCCTCAGAGCTTTCAGGTTGCAGCCAATGAATTTTCACAAGTAAAGAAAGTCATCGGAGTCATCAGCGGAAAAGGAGGCGTGGGAAAATCTTTTGTGACGGCGTCTCTGGCGAATATGATGGCTGCGAAGGGGTATCAAGTGGGCATTATGGATGCGGACATTACAGGTCCTTCGATTCCCAAAATGTATGGAATCAAGGGTACTGCGAAGGCGAGTGATGACGGAATTTATCCTATGATGGCACAAAATGGAATTAAGGTAATGTCTATTAATTTATTGCTTCCGACAGAAGAGACCCCGGTAATCTGGAGAGGTCCTGTGCTTGCAAATACAGTGAAGCAGTTTTGGACAGATGTAATTTGGGGAGATTTGGATTATCTCTTTGTGGATATGCCGCCGGGGACGGGGGATGTGCCGCTGACAGCGTTCCAGTCTCTGCCTATTGACGGTGTTGTGATCGTATCCTCCCCTCAAGATCTCGTGCGAATGATTGTCAAAAAGGCATATAATATGGCAGATATGATGCATGTTCCGGTTCTGGGGTTGGTGGAGAACTACAGCTACGTGAAGTGTCCGGACTGTGGGAAAGAGATTAAAATCTTTGGAGAGAGCCATATCGAGGAGATTGCTCAGGAGATTCAAGTGCCAATTTTAGGGAAGATGCCGATTGACATGGAACTGGCGAGAAAAGCGGACTGTGGAGCTTTCCATGAGATTCAGAATCTATATATTGAAAAAGCATATGAAGTAATGCCTAAATAAGGGCGACAGAAATTCAGCCACATGTAAGAGAATCTTTGATTCTTCCAGACATGTGGCTGAATTTTCATAAAAAAAGTGTTTGGTCTGTCAAAAAAGATATATTATATTTTGTATGCAGAATACAGAACAAATATTCTTGTGTAAAATTTACAATGATGAACTACTACTTTTTTCTTGTGTTATGTAAATTTAATTCAAAAAAATGAAGGCGAACGAGAGTATTTTAGTTGAGTGTACGAAATATGTAAACAATTTTTGAATCCCCTTGACAAATTGGAAAATCTGGGTAAAATAGCGGTAAACAAATTAATTAACAAGCGCACAGCGATGTGTTAGCTCCAATGAAAATTGGTAATTAAGGAGGAATCTGTTATGATGGAGCGTCAGATTAAATTATCAAGAGAAGATGTGCTAGATTTTGTAAATGCAGCAAGTAAATGTGACTGTGATATTGACATCTCTTACAACAGGGTAATCATCGATGCAAAGTCAATTCTCGGTATATTGAGTATGGATTTGAATCGTGTGCTCACAGTAAAATGTCATGGAGAAGATGGACAGTTTATGCAGAGCATCCAAAAATATGCAGTTGCATAATTGAGTAGAGTAAAGATCATCATACAAGAAAAGTTCCCCCTGTCGGAAGTCAATTTTGGCAGGGGGAGCTTTTTGTTATGTACGAGGAATTTCACCGCATAGCGGTGTTGCTGCGGCACGCAAAGTGGAACTGTGCCTTTCAAGACTGAGGAGACAGAGAGTTTAACTTTTACAATTTATTTACCTGATTACTGTGAATGGAGTGAAGAAGTAACTTAAAAGTGATATAATAGGTGAAAAAGCTGCGATGGAAGAGAAATTACTGCGGTCAGACCGGGAGGAGATAGGATGGAGAGACCTTGTATTCGGATTTCTGTGAGAAATCTGGTAGAGTTTATTTTAAGGAGCGGAGATCTGGACAACCGCAGGAGCAAAATGGCGGACAAGGAAGCCATGCTGATGGGAGGAAAAATTCACCGAAAGATACAAAAGAAGATGGAGAGCGCTTACCAGGCGGAAGTATCTTTGAGACATGAAACGATCTACGAGGAACTTTCGATTCAGGTGGAGGGAAGGGCTGACGGCATATCAAGAGCGCAGGACGTGGTGTTGGTGGATGAGATCAAAGGAGTTTACCGGGACCTTGCGCGTCTGGAAAGTCCTGTGGAAGTGCACGAGGCGCAGGCGAAATGCTATGCGTATTTTTATGCCTATGACCATCAGCAGAAGGCCATGCAGGTACAACTTACCTACTGTAATATGGAGACAGAAGATATCAAGAGGTTTTGTAAAACTTATACTTTTGAGGAATTGGAGCTTTGGTATCAAAAGCTGGTGGATGAGTATTATCGGTGGGTGCGCTTTCAATTTCAGTGGAGGAAGCGCAGGGATCAATCCATGGAGGGAGTGGAATTTCCCTTTGAGTATCGGCGTGGTCAGAAGGAAATCGTGGCGGGGGTGTACCATGTCATTCAGAAGAAAAAGCAGCTGTTTCTCCAAGCTCCCACAGGAGTGGGAAAGACGATGTCCACGATTTATCCGTCAGTCCGGGCTGTCGGTGCGGGGCTGGCTGAGAAAATTTTCTATTTGACGGCGAAGACAATCACACGTACCGTGGCACAGGAAGCCTTTTTGCTGCTGCAGGAAAAGGGGGTAGAGTTTAAGGTTGCGACGATTACTGCCAAGGAAAAACTCTGCCTGTGCGATGAGATGGAATGCAATCCTCAGGAATGTCCCTATGCTCGGGGGCATTTTGACCGGATTAATGAGGCTGTCTATGAATTATGGACCACGAAAAATCACTACACCAGGGACATTTTACAGGAACACGCGAGAAAATGGCAGGTATGTCCTTTTGAAATGTGCTTAGACTTATCCGTCTGGACAGACGGAGTGATCTGTGACTATAACTATGTGTTTGACCCTAATGTATATCTGAAACGTTTTTTTGCCGAGGGCACAAAGGGAGATTATATTTTTCTGATTGATGAAGCTCATAACCTGGTGGACAGAGGTAGACAGATGTACAGTGCTGCTCTATATAAGGAAGAAGTTCTAAAAATACGAAAAAGCTTAAAGCCTTATGGCGGAAAAGTGATTCGTGAACTGAATCGTCTGAATCAGTTTTTGTTGGAGCTAAAAAGAGAATGTGAAAGCTATGAGGTTTTGGAGAGTATAGGAAATTTACCTGTATTATTGATGAAGGTGATGGGAGAACTAGAAAGCTTTTTGGAGGAGCCTCCGCAGCCAGAGGTGGGAAAAGAAGCTCTGGAATTCTATTTCACAGTTCGGGATTTCCTAAATATCTGTGATCTGCTGGATGAAAATTATAAGATTTATGTCCAAAACCTGGAAGATGGAGGGTTTCAGTTGAGGCTGTTCTGTGTCAATCCAGCTAAAAATCTGGAAAATTGTCTGGAAAAAGGAAGCTGTGCAGTGTTTTTCTCAGCGACCTTGTTGCCTCTGCGTTATTATCGCCGTGTGTTTAGTACCCATGAGGATGACTATGCGATCTGCGCAGCGTCCCCATTTTCGCAGGAGAGAAGATGTCTTCTGGTGGGGGCAGATGTGAGCAGCAAGTATACGAGAAGAGGGTATGGAGAGTATCGGAGGATTGCGGAATATATCGCAAGGGCTGTGAATACTCACCCAGGAAATTATATGGTGTTTTTTCCCTCACATCGCCTTTTGAGGGATGTGTATGAGATTTATGAGCAGGAATTTTCCATGCCCCATGTGCACAGTTTATGTCAGTCTTCGGTGATGAGCGAGCAAGAGAGAGAGAGTTTTCTTTCTGAGTTTCAAAGCGGGCGGGGAACCCTGGTTGGCTTTTGTGTCATGGGTGGAATTTTTTCAGAGGGAATTGATCTTTTGGGAGATAGACTGATTGGCGCATTGATTGTGGGTACGGGAATTCCACAGGTGGGAACAGAAAATGAGATTTTGAAGGCGTTTTACGATGAGCGGGGAGAAAATGGTTTTGACTATGCTTATCGTTATCCAGGCATGAATAAAGTGCTTCAGGCAGCAGGAAGAGTCATACGGACACAGAAGGATAGGGGAATTATTTTGCTGTTGGATGAGAGATTTTGCCAGAGGGAAAATCTGAGTCTATTTCCTGAGGAGTGGAGTAATTATCAAGTTAGTAAGATCACCAGCGTGGAAAAACAATTGAAAAAATTTTGGGCAGGGGAGGCAAGTGAGTGAACAGGAATGATTAGACAGGGAAAATGGGAGATTCTGTAAGTTATTCTTGACTAAAATGGTATAAATTGATATAATTTTATCAGACCGTGGCAGTATGGGGATTCTGCCGACGGCAAGCTGCCTGGAACGGAAGATCAGGAGCTTGAGTATCAGGAAAGTACATCAAACGTTTAAAGGAGGATTTCTAAAAATGAATCAGTGTTACGGATGTTCAACATGTAAGAGCGCAGACAAGCCGTTAGAGGGATACATAGCATCTCTTCCGATGGAGACTTCCCATCATAGAGTGGAAAGCCAGAGCACGAAATGCGGATTTGGACTTCAGGGGGTCTGTTGCCGACTGTGTTCTAATGGTCCTTGCCGAATTACGCCGAAGGCTCCGAGAGGAATCTGCGGTGCTACAGCGGACGTGATTGTCACCAGAAATTTCCTGCGCGCAGTGGCGGCAGGTTCAGGCTGTTATATTCACATTGTGGAAAATACTGCGCTGAATGTTCTAAAGACTGCTCAGGCAAAAGGTGAGATCAAAGGAGAAAAGGCTCTAGAGCATTTAGCTGAGAAACTGGGTGTCACCGGCAAAGATAAATACGAAAAAGCTGAAAAAGTTGCGAAAGCGGTTTTGGAGGACTTATATAAACCAGAATATGAAAAGATGGCATTGGTGGAAAAGTTGGCTTACGCTCCGCGTTTCCAGAGATGGCAGGAGTTGGGAATTCTCCCAGGAGGAGCAAAGGGAGAGGTCTTCCATGGCGTTGTGAAATGTTCCACGAATCTGAATTCTGACCCAGTAGACATGTTGACTGATTGCCTGAAGCTGGGAATTTCCACGGGACTTTACGGCTTGACTCTTACGAACCTGTTGAACGATGTGCTGCTGGGAGAGCCTGAACTTCGCATGGCTCCGGTGGGCCTGCGTGTGGTGGACCCGGACTACATCAACATTATGATTACCGGGCATCAGCACACAATTTTTGTGGATTTGCAGGAAAAACTGAGAAGCCCGGAGGCTGTTGCAAAGGCACAGGCGGCCGGCGCGAAAGGCTTTAAGCTGGTGGGCTGTACCTGTGTGGGACAGGATCTACAGCTTCGCGGAGCTCACTATGCGGATATCTTTGAAGGGCATGCAGGAAACAACTATACCAGCGAGGCAGTTTTGGCCACCGGAGGCATCGACGCGGTGCTGTCTGAGTTTAACTGTACTCTGCCTGGCATTGAGCCGATCTGCGAGGAATTGATGATTAAGCAGATCTGTCTAGACGATGTAGCGAAGAAGGCAAATGCCGAGATGAAGCCGTTTGTATTTGAGAAGAGAGAAGAGCAGAGTCAGGAGATCATTGACGAGATCATTGAGGCATATAAAGCCAGAAGAGGCAAGGTGCAGATGAATCTGTTCCCGGAGCATGGAAATGACGACACGCTGACTGGAGTCAGTGAAGGTTCTCTGAAAGAGTTCCTGGGTGGGAACTGGAAGCCATTGATTGATCTGATCGTGGCTGGTGAGATCAAGGGAATTGCCGGTGTGGTAGGATGCTCGAATCTGACCGCAGGCGGACATGATGTGCTCTCTGTGGAGCTGACGAAGGAGCTGATTGCAAAGGATATCCTGGTGCTGACCGCAGGCTGTTCTTCAGGAGGAATTGAGAACTGTGGGCTGATGGAACCGGAAGCTGCGAAACTGGCCGGACCGAAGCTGCGTGCAGTCTGTGAGAAACTGAACATTCCGCCGGTACTGAATTTTGGTCCCTGTCTGGCAATCGGACGTCTGGAGATTGTGGCTACGGAGTTGGCAGAGGCGATTGGCGTGGATATGCCGCAGTTGCCATTGGTGCTGTCCGCAGCTCAGTGGCTGGAAGAGCAGGCATTGGCAGACGGATGCTTTGGCCTTGCGCTGGGACTGCCATTGCACCTGGGACTGCCGCCGTTTGTGACAGGTAGCAAGCTGGTGACGAAGGTACTGACAGAAGATATGAAGCAGCTCACAGGCGGACAGGTGATTATCAATGGAGATGCCAAGGAATCCGCGGATATCCTGGAGAAGATCATCTTAGAAAAACGTCAGGGACTGAATATATAAGGAGGCGTCTATGAAGAGGATTATCATTGACGCCGAGAAATGCGATGGGTGTAAAAGCTGTAGCTTGGCCTGTATGCAGGCCCACCGCAAGGATGAGGGCGATATCTATACGCTGGACTTAGGAGATATCAGAAATGAGTCCAGGAACTATATTTATAAGCAGAAGAATGGAGGCTATACACCGATCTTCTGCCGGCACTGCGACGAGCCGGAATGTGTGCTTTCCTGCATGAGCGGAGCGCTCTTTAAGGACCCGCAGGATGGACATGTGTACTATGACTCGGAAAAATGCGGTTCCTGTTTCATGTGTGTGATGAACTGTCCGTATGGAGTTTTAAAGCCGGATGAAGCCACCAGAAGCACCGTAATTAAATGTGATTTCTGCAAAGATCAAGGCGGCGAGCCAAGCTGTGTAAAGGCCTGTCCCAAAGAGGCGATCTGGGTAGAGGAGGTGCAGCCATGAAGCATGTGATTGTGGGAATCGGTGCTGCCGGCATGACGGCGGCGAAGACTTTAAGAGAATTAAGACCGGAGGATGAGATCGTGATGCTCTCTGTGGATGAGAAGCCTCATTCCCGGTGTATGCTGCACAAATATCTCAGCCATGAGAGGGATGCTGAAAGTCTTAATTTTGTTCCCAAGGACTTTTTTGAGAAAAACCGGATATGGCAGATTCCAGGTTATCGGATGAACGGGCTGGACACCGGAAAGAAAAAGGTCTATTATGGAGATGGAATGGCGTGTGATTATGATAAACTGTTGATTGCCACAGGTGCAGAGAGCTTTATTCCTCCAGTGGGAGCTCTGCGCACAGCGCCAAATGTTTTTGGGCTTCGTCATTTGCAGGATGCACAGGCCATTGATGAGTGTGCAAAGAAGGCCCAGAACGTGGTGATTATTGGTTCCGGGCTGGTTGGCTTAGATGCAGCTAGTGGTCTGTTAGAACAAGGAAAACGGGTTATCATCGTGGAGATGGCTGAGAGAATCCTGCCGATTCAGTTGGACGAAAAAGGTGCCTGCGAGTATCAAAGACGCTTCGAAGCGGCGGGATGTCAGTTCCGTTTGGGACGAAAAGGCGTGGATACGGTGTGCAATGACAGCGGTGAGGTGGTCCAGGTGGTGCTGGACGACGGAGAAAAGCTGGATTGCGATTTGGTGATTGTAGCGGCAGGAGTCCGCAGTGCCGTGGCGGGGTTAGAGGACAGCGGTCTGGACATAGACCGTGGAATTAAGGTCAATGGTTATATGCAGACCAGTGCTCCGGAGGTCTATGCGGCCGGAGATGTCACTGGTTTGTCCGGAATATGGCCCAATGCGATGAAGCAGGGTAAGATCGCTGCTCAGAATATGGCTCTTGGAAATCAGTATATGTATGTGGACCGCTTTGCGGCGAAGAATACGATTAATTTTTTTGGTTTGGTGTCCCTGTGTGTAGGAGCACTGAATCCAGAAGAAGGAGATCTTGTAGTTCTAAGGGAAAGTCACGAAAATTACGAGAGAGCGATTATTCGGAATCACCGCCTTGTAGGCTTTTTAGCTCAGGGAGATATCTCCCATGCAGGAATTTACCAATATTTGATTAAGAACGAAGTTGATATCCGAGAGTTTGAAGCTCAGATCTTTGATGTGAACTTTGGGAATTTTTTTGGAATCAAGGAAAACGGAGAATACATTTGGAGTGTATAAAGGCTGGCTTAAGATTGGCCTTTTAGCGGCGGGCCTGTGCCTTACGACCGAGGTACAGGCGGCCGGCTTTCTATCGAAGACCGAGCAGGCGGTGCAGATGCTGTCTGACAGTCTGACAGGTGAAAAGAACCGGCAAAGCCCTCTATACGAAGTTCTGGGAGAAGGAAGATACCGGATTGGCAGGCAGACTTATGAGCTTGATCAAAATGGAAAGCTTCTGGAAATAAAAGAGTACTCAGAAAAAGAGAAGTCAGAGGATAAAGACGGCGCCAAAAAAGGTACAGAAGAAAACGAGAGTGGGCGAACGGTAGTCCGCAAAAAGAGACAATTAAAGACACAGAAAGAAACGACGGGCCTTGGTGTACTGAAGACAGTACTGGAAGGCTCTATTTTCAGTTATTCGGGGAAATGGGAAATCTATGTCAAAGATCTAAAAAATGACACAGAGCTGGAAATAGGTGATTCTCCCGCTTCCTCTGCGAGCCTGATTAAGACTTTTGTGATGGCCGCGGTCTATGACCAGATTGAGGCTGGAAATTTAAAGGAGAGCAGGGAGCTGAACCATCTTCTGGAGCTGATGATTACGGTCAGCGACAATGAAGCTTACAATGAGTTGATGCGCCGTCTAGGCGGCGGGGACTTTATCACAGGATGCCAGAGGGTGAATCAGTATCTGGAGCGGGAGGGGTACGAAAATACAGAGGTGCATCATACTTTGCACCCTTCCTCTTCGGCCAGCCTAGGTGACGGCGGGAGCAATCTGACCAGTGTGAAGGACTGCGGAAAACTTTTGGAGCGCATTTATTATGGGGACTGTGTCAGCGAGACAGCGTCGGTGAAGATGCTGAAATGGCTGTGCAGGCAGCAGACGGACTGGAAAATTCCCGCAGGGATACCTAAGGGAATCCAGATAGCGAACAAGACGGGAGAGACAGACACCTGCCAGCATGATATCGCAATCGTCTATGCCCCTTCTACCACCTATCTTCTATGTGTGATGAGCTGTGAACTTTTGTCTGAGAATGAAGGGATCAGCGGAATTCAGCAGCTGTCTGCTCAGGTCTATGAATATTTTCTGGAAGATTAAACGGTGCAATCAGGAATGAAAATATTCCAGAAATTTTTGTGCCGCGGGCGCGAGCAGCTCCTGACGTGTCAGCAGAAGCTGGCGCGGAGGGAGCTTTTCTTGTAGGCTTAAACAGAAAAGATCTCTCATTTCCGTGAGCATATAATCTGGTACAAAGGCGATGCCAAGGCCGATACGGGCTAAATCTATCAGAAGGTCATTGCTGCTTAGCTCCACCTCTGGAATCAGCTTTAACCGGCGGTTGGAAAAAAGGCTGTAGAGATACTCACTGGTGGTACTTCGGCTCAGCATCAAAATTGGATAGTCCATCAGTTCTTGAAAAGTTAACGCGCGTTCCTGTAGCGGAAAGGCAGAGGGATTTGCCACAAATACATCCTGGAATTGAAAGATGGGAAAGGCAGGGTAGGCAGGAGACAGATGGGAGTTCGGGGAATTTGTCACAATGAAATCTACCTGTCCGTCTCGGAGCAATTGCGCACAGCCGATGGAAGTCTGGTTGGTGACACGGATGCGCACGTCGGGATGTTCTTTGTGAAACCTCTGGAGGTAGGGAATCAGAAAATACCTGCAAATGGTATCACTGGCTCCGATGCGCAGCTGGCCTTGCAGGGTGGTATTTTCACTCAGGAGAGTTTCTCCTTTTTGAATCAGATGAATCGCCGGTTCGATATGAGACAACAGCATTTCGCCCTCGGCAGTCAGTAAGACCCGCTTGGTGTTTCGGATGAACAGAGTGCGGCCCAGTTTTTTTTCTAGAGTCTTGATGGATTCACTGACAGCAGATTGGGAAATGTATAGTTGTTTGGAGGCTTCTGAAAAACTCAAAGAAGAGGCCACATAATAAAAAACCTTATAAAGTTCTAGACTGATGTCCATAATTTTCTCCATTATTAGTGGTTCTAATAAATAATATTAGATATATTAATTTTACTAATGATATTACCTATGATACTATGGAATTATCTAGTTGACAAGTATATTGTATAGCGGAAGGTTACAAAAAAGTAATTATTCAGCCATAATAGCTCGGATTAGCTGCTGCGCAGCTTATATCGCCGCATATGCGGCGAAATCCTCGCTTATGGCTAAGCGCCATATGCCTGATAAGAGCAAAATTCTTCTGTGAGCAAGCTTGCTCCGGTTTTTGTTCTTAGCAGTCGCATGGCGGAATAGTTGCTACAAAAAAGAAAGCGAGGATACCTAATGAGTAACGTAAGACGTGTCTACGTGGAAAAAAAGCCTGCTTTTGCAGTGCAGGCTAGGGAGCTGAAGCATGAGATCAGTAGCTATTTGGGAATTCAGACGGTTACAAATGTGAGAGTGCTGATTCGCTATGATGTGGAGAATATCTCAGACGAAAGTTTTGAGAAAGCCTGCCAAACTGTGTTTGCAGAGCCGCCTGTAGATGAGCTTTACAGAGAGGATTTTGAGGCAAAGCAGGGAGCGAGAATTTTTTCTGTGGAATATTTGCCAGGACAGTTTGACCAGAGAGCAGACTCAGCAGTACAGTGCGTACAGTTTTTAAGAGAGGATGAGGAGCCGATCATTCGCTCTGCGACCACCTATGTGATCGAGGGAGAGATCAGTGAGGATGAGTATGAGGCGATTAAAAACCACTGTATCAACCCGGTAGATTCCAGAGAGACCAGCTTGGATAAGCCGCAGACTTTGGTGACAGAGTTTGAGGACCCCCAAGATGTGAAAATTTTCCATGGATTTAAGGATATGGAAGAAGCAGATCTAAAAGAGCTTTATGACTCTTTGGGATTGGCGATGACTTTTAAGGATTTCCAGCACATTCAGAACTATTTTTGCAATGAGGAAAAGAGGGACCCATCTGTGACAGAGATTCGGGTGTTGGATACTTACTGGTCTGATCATTGCCGTCATACGACTTTTTCCACCGAGCTGAAAGAGGTGACTTTTGGCGAGGGAGACTATCGTGAGCCGTTGGTGAAGACATACGAGGATTATCTGAATACTCATAGAGAGATGTACCAGGGTAGAGACGATAAATTTGTGTGTCTAATGGATTTGGCTCTGATGGCGATGCGTAAATTAAAAGCGGAAGGCAAGTTGGAAGACCAGGAGGAATCCGAAGAGATCAATGCGTGCAGTATTGTAGTTCCGGTGGACGTGGACGGAGTAGAAGAAGAGTGGCTCATTAATTTTAAAAATGAGACCCACAACCATCCTACGGAGATCGAACCCTTTGGAGGGGCCGCTACTTGTCTGGGAGGAGCAATCCGTGACCCGCTTTCAGGACGTACCTATGTGTACCAGGCTATGCGTGTGACAGGGGCAGCAGATCCGACGGTATCTGTAAAGGAGACCATGAAGGGAAAACTGCCTCAGAAGAAACTGGTAAGAGGTGCGGCCCATGGTTACAGCTCTTATGGAAATCAGATCGGCCTGGCTACCGGTTATGTGAAGGAGATTTATCATCCGGATTATGTGGCGAAGAGGATGGAGATCGGCGCTGTTATGGGAGCGGCTCCCAGACGTGCAGTCATCCGGGAGACTTCTGATCCGGGAGATATCATTATTCTGCTGGGAGGACGTACTGGACGAGATGGAATCGGCGGTGCCACTGGTTCTTCTAAGGTGCACACGGAAGCTTCGATCGAGGTATGTGGCGCTGAGGTGCAGAAGGGAAATGCTCCGACTGAGCGCAAGATTCAGAGGATGTTCCGTCGAGAAGAAGTCAGCAGACTGATTAAAAAATGCAATGATTTTGGCGCAGGTGGCGTGTCTGTGGCTATCGGTGAATTGGCGCCGGGCCTGAAGGTAAATCTGGATAAGGTTCCAAAGAAATATGCGGGGCTGGACGGAACAGAGATCGCGATCTCAGAGTCCCAGGAGAGAATGGCTGTGGTTGTGGACCCCAAAGATGTGAAGGAATTTTTAAAATATGCGAATGAGGAGAATCTGGAAGCCATTGAGGTGGCAGTGGTTACAAAGGAACCGCGTTTGGTGTTGGAATGGAGAGAGAAAGAGATTGTCAATATTTCCCGTGCTTTTTTGGATACCAACGGCGCACACCAGGAGACTACGGTTGCTGTGGATATCCCAAACCAAGAGGGTAGTTTGTTTGTGAGAAAAGAAATCGGGGATGAGAAAGAGAAATGGCTGGAAACTCTGGCCGACTTGAACACCTGTTCCCAAAAAGGGCTGGTGGAAATGTTCGACGGTTCCATCGGTGCAGGGTCTGTCTTTATGCCATACGGCGGACAGTATCAGGCCACAGAGACCCAGACCATGGTAGCAAAAGTGCCAGTGCTGAAAGGAAATACCAACACAGTGACTATGATGAGTTATGGATTCGACCCATATCTGTCTAGTTGGAGTCCGTATCACGGCGCGGCCTATGCGGTGACAGAATCCGTAGCCAGAATCGTGGCGTCCGGCGGTGATTATAAGAAGATTCGCTTTACCTTCCAGGAGTATTTCCGCAGAATGACGGAGGAGCCGTCCCGCTGGAGCCAGCCGTTTGCTGCGTTGTTGGGAGCTTATGCGGCGCAGATGGGCTTTGGGCTGCCTTCTATTGGCGGAAAGGACAGTATGTCAGGTACCTTTAATGACATTGATGTTCCGCCTACTCTGGTTTCTTTTGCCGTGGATGTGGCAAAATTGCAGGATGTGATTACACCTGAGCTGAAAAAGGCTGGAAATAAACTGGTTTGGCTTCATGTGCCGAGAGCGGAGTATGAGCTACCGGATTATAAGGCTTTGATGGAACAGTATGAGAAACTGCATCAGGATATTCAAGCGGGCCGTGTGGTATCCGCCTATGCGGTAGACCGCCAAGGAATCGCTGCGGCAGTCAGCAAGATGGCCTTTGGAAACCGAAAAGGTGTGAAGATTGAGCACAATGTGGATAAGAGAGATCTGTTTGTGCCAGGCTTTGGGGATATCATCTGTGAGGTGGCTGATGGCAAAGTGGGCGAGCTGGCAATCACTTACACGGTGATCGGAGAGGTTCTGGAAGAGCAGGAATTTACTCACGGTGATGTGAGAATCTCTTTGGACGAGGCATTGGTTTCCTGGAAGGGCACCCTGGAGAAAGTGTTTGCTACTCATTCCGGTGCGCAGCCGCAGCAGGAACGTGAGGCTGTGAAAGCCGCTGCTGACGGAAATGGAGAAGTAAAGGACGGACTGTATCACGCAAAGAAGGTCTATGTGTGCAAAAATAAAGTTGCAAAACCGAGGGTCTTCATACCAGTATTTCCAGGGACGAACTGCGAGTATGACAGCACCAGGGCTTTTGAGCGGGCAGGCGCCGAGGTAGATGTAAAAGTGTTTAAGAACCTCACGGCTGAGGACATTCGAGATTCCGTGGAGATTTTTGAGAAAGCCATCGGACAGGCACAGATGATTATGTTCCCGGGCGGATTTTCAGCGGGAGACGAGCCGGACGGTTCCGCGAAATTCTTTGCGACGGCTTTCCAGAACGCAAAGATGAAGGAAGCTGTTATGAGACTGCTCAATGAGAGGGACGGCTTGGCGTTGGGAATCTGCAACGGTTTCCAGGCTCTGATTAAGCTTGGACTTGTACCCTGCGGTGAGATTGTTGGACAGACGGAAAATTCTCCGACTCTGACCTTTAATACTATTGGACGCCACATTTCTAAAATGGTGTACACAAAAGTGGTTTCTAACAAATCGCCATGGCTAGCACAGGCTGAGCTGGGCAAGGTGTACTGTAATCCGGCGTCCCACGGAGAAGGGCGTTTTGTGGCCAGTGATGAGTGGCTTCAAAAACTTTTCGCTAACGGCCAGGTGGCTACTCAGTATGTGACTCCGGAAGGAGAACTGAGAGTGAATGACGAGGAGTGGAATGTCAATGGTTCATACTGTGCGATTGAAGGTATCACAAGCCCGGACGGAAGGGTGCTGGGTAAGATGGCGCACAGCGAGCGCAGGGACCGTGGAGTCGCGATGAATATCTACGGAGAGCAGGACATTCGTATTTTTGAGTCGGGTGTGCAGTATTTTAAATAATAGACATATTAAGAGAAAACTGTCTAAAGTGTCAGAAAACGTTGGTTATTTTGTACGGTTTCGATAGGTTGCTACCAATTTTGAGAATATAGTAGTATATTAAATTTAAACCTAGGTGAACTTAAAAATGTCTTGTCAGTTCTCTCATATCCGCAGTTCTTGCGATGTCTGTTCAGATGGAAACTGTATATAAGGCATAACAGAAAAGAGCTTTCACATGCAAAAAGTGAAAGCTCTTTTTTGTGTGCATCGCGAAGTGTGTTACTGCTCACAAACCGCAAGCGAGTGAACAGTAACTGGACGGAAGAATTAGAGGGTGATTTTCAGACAATTTCCTTTCTTTTTTATTCTTTAGAAGGCATAATATCATTGTTATAAGTATCTGTTTTAAAACTTGATATGTAGAAATGATTATGGCATTACTTCAGGAAAAATCATATACGATTGACGATATTTACGCATTGTCAGATGGAACGAGAGCTGAATTGATTGACGGGGATTTAAAGATTAAAATCGAATAGCTGTTGCGCGTTATCAAAGGAGTGAAAGAGTCCTGGCAAGGGCTCTTTTGCTTTGCAAAAAATGAAAGTAATTTCGAGGGTTTTACAGCTGAGGTGGTGACATAGGTGCGGAGCCCATAGGTAATCACTAGAGTGATTACATTTCGTTTTCGTGAAAAAATAAAAATCCTGAAACCCCAGTAAAATCAAGGATTTCAGGACCTAAACGAAGTAGCGAGAGGGGGAGTCGAACCCTCGACACTACGGGTATGAACCGTATGCTCTAGCCAACTGAGCTATCTCGCCATATTCTTAAGTATATGGGACCTATAGGGCTCGAACCTATGACCCTCTGCTTGTAAGGCAGATGCTCTCCCAGCTGAGCTAAGATCCCATATTTCTGTCTCAGGTACTACATTTTTTGTTTGTTTCCCGTCGACTGCTCTGCTATTATATACTGAAAAGGAAGACTTTGTCAACACCTTTTTTACATTTTTTTTGAAAAAGTAACAGTTCAGTCAGCACCATTCGTAAAACCGCACTGCATGCTACTCGTGGTTGCCGCCACCGTTTTACTTATGGAAAGGTGCTCAACTCAAACAGATACTCGTTCGTAAAAACATACAAGTATGTTTTATGCTTCTCGTACACTGTATGGCTGAATTGTTACGAAAAATTGCAAAAGTTTGTATCTGCACTCATGAAACGCTGCCAGCCCGTTTTTCTTGATTTTTCAATGGATTCATGTATAATAAATACTGAGACATTTTTTCTATTTAGATCATTGAGTATCAGGAGGAGATAAGTATATGCGAGTCGATACGGACGATTTTGCCCGACCGTGTAGCTGCGGTAGAGAACATCACATAGAAGTAAAGGAAATCATTATAGAGGCGGGAGCAGTTGAAAAGCTGGAAGTTATGTTGGATGATGGTATGCTGCGAGAGTACATTTCACCGGTAATCATCTGTGATACCAACACGTTTGCAGCCACTGAAGAGATTATGGAAAACATCTATGACCGCTGTGAGGTGATTATTCTGGATGCGGAGGGACTGCAGGCAGATCAGAGAGCCGTGGAGGTAGCCTTCCAGAATATGGATGATGAGATGGATTTGATTCTGGCGGTTGGAACTGGAACTATCCATGACATCAGCAGATATATTGCTCATGAATATGGAATTCCTTTTATTTCAGTACCCACTGCAGCAAGTATGGACGGATTCGTCAGCTCCGTGGCGACGATGACTTGGAATGGATTAAAAAAGACAATTCCGTCTGTGGCACCGCTGTGTGTCATAGCGGACACAGATATATTTTCAAAGGCCCCAAAAAGGTTAAATGCGTCTGGAGCGGCGAATATTCTGGGAAAGTACATCAGTTTGGCCGATTGGAGAATCGCAAATCTGGTGGCGGGTGAATATTTGTGTGAGAGAGCGTATGAGATGGAAGAGCAGGCGCTTCGTCTTGTGAAGTCCTGTATTAGGGGGATTCCCAGTGAGGATGAAGACGACTGCGAGAATTTGATGAAAGCGTTGATTATTTCAGGGCTGGCAATGCAGATTGTCGGCAGTTCAAGACCAGCGTCTGGTGCGGAACATCATATGTCCCATCTTTGGAAGATGGAAGTGATCAATGGTCATTTGGATGCGTATCATGGAGAGAAAGTTGGTGTGGGTCTACTGCTGTGCATTGATAAGTATAACCAGATAGCAAGGGCCATTCGCAGGGGGGCTTGTCATATTGTAAAATATGAAGGAATAGAGAACGTTTTGTTAAAACGGATTTTTCAGGAGAGCGGTAAACTAGAAGGGATTCTAGAAGAAAATACGCCGGATCCGCTGATTGCTGTTGTTCCGGAACATCTGGAAAAATGTCTCCCTATGATTGCGTCGATTATAGAGGAACTGCCGGATAAGGATGAATTGCGCAGACTGATGGAAAAAGGCGGCTGTATGACCACGGTGGAAGAACTGGGATTGTCGAGAAAAATTATACGCAAGACGATGCAGATTTCTCCTTATATGAGAAATCGTTTGACGCTGATGCGTTTTTTGAAGATGATGGAGATTGACTAGCGGATTTGGTGGCAGGAAAGCAAAAGTGAATATCAGAGAGAGGAAGAGGTATATGCGTGTAGGAATAGGGTACGATGTGCATAAGTTTGTTGCGGGCAGAAAGTTGATTCTTGGAGGAGTGGATATTCCGTATCAATTAGGGCTTTTGGGACACTCAGACGCGGATGTGCTAGTTCACGCTGTGATGGATGCACTACTGGGAGCAGCAGCTCTAGGGGACATCGGACAACATTTCCCTGACACGGATCCACAATATGAAGGGATATCCAGCATAGAGCTTCTCAAAAAAGTGAAGGAGCTTTTGGAGAGTTATGGTTATGTGGTCGGAAACATAGACGCGATTATTGTGGCTCAGCAGCCTAAGATGGCTTTGCATATTCCTAAGATGAGAGAGAACATCGCGAATGCTCTGGGGATTTTGATAGATCGTGTGAGTGTAAAAGCTACCACAGAGGAAAAGCTGGGGTTTACGGGCACACTGGAGGGAATTTCCTCTCATGCGATCTGTCTTTTAGAGAATTCCAGCCTATGATATCAATATAGATATATAAGAGATGCTTGCCAAGATAATATCGTACAGGAAAGGAATCGAGAAGATGAAAATCTATAACACATTGTCCAAGAGAAAGGAAGAATTTATTCCTCTGGAAGAGGGAAGGGTTAAGATGTATGTCTGCGGGCCCACTGTTTATAATTTAATTCACATTGGAAATGCCCGTCCAATGATCGTGTTTGATACCGCACGTCGTTATATGGAATATAAAGGTTATAAAGTGAATTTCGTGTCTAATTTTACGGATGTGGATGACAAAATAATCGCGAAAGCAAATGAGGAAGGTGTGACGGCCGATGAAATTTCAAAGAGGTATATTGAAGAGTGTAAAAAGGACATGGAAGGCATGAACGTAAGACCGGCTACCACTCATCCTCTGGCGACAGAAGAAATTGAAGGTATGGTAGAGATGATACAGACGCTGATTGACAAAGGATTTGCCTATCCTGTGGCGGATGGTACCGTTTATTTTCGAGTTAAAAAGTTTAAAGAATACGGAAAACTCTCTCATAAGAATTTGGATGATCTCCAGTCTGGTTTTCGTGCTCTTCAGGTGTCTGGCGAGGAGCAGAAAGAAGATCCTCTGGATTTTGTTCTGTGGAAGCCTAGAAAAGAGGGAGAGCCGGCATGGCCGTCTCCTTGGTGTGAGGGTCGTCCAGGGTGGCATATCGAGTGTTCAGTTATGTCCAAAAAGTACCTGGGAGAAGAGATTGATATCCATGCGGGTGGAGAGGATCTGATTTTCCCGCACCATGAGAATGAGATTGCTCAGAGCGAGTGCTGCAATGGAAAAGTCTTTGCGAGATACTGGATGCACAATGGCTTTTTAAACATTGATAATAAAAAGATGTCCAAATCTCTCGGTAATTTCTTTACAGTCAGAGAGATCGCAGAACAGTATGATCTTCAGGTTCTGAGATTTTTCATGCTGAATGCTCACTACAGAAGTCCTCTGAATTTTAGTCGTGATTTGATGGAGGCATCTAAGAACTCTCTAGAAAGAATTCTAAACGGAGCAGAGAGATTAAGATTTTTGGCTGACAGTGCGAAGAAAATTGAGATAAGCCCTCAGGAGCAGGAAAGTTTGAATGAAGCGAAGAAAATTTATGTCAGCAAGTTCGAGGAAGCCATGGACGACGATTTTAATACGGCGGATGCCTTGGCGGCAGTGTTTGAGTTGGTAAAATTTGCAAACACTCAGATTAATGAGGAGAGTTCCAAGGGATATGTGGTGGAAGTCTACGCTATCCTGAAGCAGCTGTGCGATGTACTTGGATTGATTATCGAGAAAGAAAAAGAGGTTTTGGACGAGGATATCGAGAGGCTGATTGCAGAACGCCAGGCTGCCAGAAAGATGAAGAACTTTGCGAGGGCCGACGAAATCAGAGATCAGTTGACAAATATGGGGATTATCCTGGAGGACACCAGAGAAGGAGTGAAATGGAAGAGGGCTTAAAGTATTTGACAGACCTCTTTGCTCTGCCAAAGCAGGACCTGCGTACCTATTCTCCGTTGACGCTGGCTTATATCGGTGATGGCGCCTATGAAATCATAGTGCGGACTTTGTTGGTGAAGCAGGGAAATTGTCCGGTGAATCGTTTGCACAAAAAAGCAAGCCAACTGGTGAAAGCAGAGACGCAGTCGGCGATTATCCAAAAACTGGAGCCGATGTTGACGGAAGAAGAATATCGAATCTATAAGCGTGGACGGAATGCTCATTCCCCTACGATGGCGAAACATGCTTCTATGACAGATTACCGCAGAGCGACAGGGTTTGAGGCGTTGATTGGATACCTGTATCTGAAAGAAGAATGGAAGCGAATGTTGCAGTTGATCCGGGAAGGAATCTCGGATCAGCTGAAGAATTAGACGGAGAAAATTATGAGTGAACAGATAGAAGGAAGAAATGCGGTGCTGGAAGCGTTTCGTTCCGGCAAATGTGTGGATAAGTTGTTTGTGCTAGATGGTTGTCATGACGGCCCGGTCAATTCCATAATGAGAGAGGCGCGTAAGAAGGATACACTCGTTCAGTATGTTTCTAAAGAAAGATTAAATCAGCTATCACAGACGGGCACGCATCAGGGAGTAATCGCGGTGGTGGCAGCTTACGAATATTCCACGGTGGAGGACATCCTTCAAAAAGCAAAAGATAAGGGAGAAGATCCTTTTATTTTACTGCTGGATGGCATAGAAGATCCCCACAATTTAGGCGCGATTATACGTACTGCAAATCTAGCAGGGGCCCATGGAGTGATTATACCGAGAAGGCGAGCGGTAGGTTTGACTGCAACGGTGGCTAGAACCTCGGCAGGTGCACTGAATTATACACCGGTAGCAAAGGTTGCCAATTTGACAAAGACCATGGAAGTTTTAAAAAAGGAAGGTATGTGGTTTGTCTGTGCCGATATGGACGGTCAAAAGATGTACCAGCTGAATTTGAGAGGACCGATAGGAGTAGTGATCGGAAACGAGGGAGAGGGAGTCAGCCGATTGGTGAAAGAAAAATGTGATTTTGTGGCTTCCATTCCAATGAAAGGAGATATAGATTCTCTGAATGCATCCGTGGCAGCAGGAGTGCTTTCCTATGAAGTCGTCAGACAAAGAATGATGAAATAGGAGACACAGGTATGGACGGCTATGCTGAATTTTCTGATGAGGAATTGATTGAGAAACTGAGAGACGGACAGGAGGATGTCGCGGATTATCTGATGGAGAAATATAAAGAGCTGGTTCGTCAGAAAGCCAGAGCGATGTATCTGATTGGAGGAGAGACAGATGATCTAATTCAAGAGGGAATGATAGGGCTTTTTAAAGCTGTCAGAGATTATCAGCCGGATAAGGCAGCGTCTTTTCAGACTTTTGCCAGGCTTTGTATTGATCGGCAGCTTTATAAGGCGATATCCGGCTCAAACCGTCAAAAACATCAACCGTTGAATACTTATGTATCATTGAGTCAGGAGACAGAAGGTGAACGACAGTTGAGATCTCTATGGGAACAGAACCCGGAAGCCATCGTGATCGCGAGGGAAAATGTGGAAGATCTGGAGAAAAGGATTGAGGAGTGTCTGAGCTCATTCGAGAATCAAGTATTGGAGTGCTATCTGCGGGGAAAAGACTATGAGCAGATTGCCGCTGAACTGGGACGGCCCAAGAAATCAATAGATAATGCTTTGCACAGAATACGAGGAAAAGTAAAAATATGTATGGGCACGACAAACAATAAAAAAGAGTATTGATGCTAATCTAAGGTTGCGTCAATACTCTTTTGAACTTCATAATATAAAATAGAGCAAATTCCCTGAGAAAATCTGCTCCATTTCGTTGAAAGCTGCCTAGCGGATTTGAACCGCCGACCTCCGCCTTACCAAGGCGACGCTCTACCAACTGAGCCAAGGCAGCATGAATGTCTCACCGGAAAGAATTCTATCAAAGAAGGGGAAAATTGTCAACTGTTTTTTGCAAAAAATGAAAAAAAGGAGGTTACAGTTCAGGCTCCAATATCCCGCGAGGTGTTTTTGACATTTTGTACAAAAATCACGAGACATACTCGCACCAAACTGCTGTTTACAGCAATTTGTGTGCATCTCGAAGCGTGTTACTGATCACAAACCGCAGGTGAGTGAACAATAACAAAAGGAGAGCCAGTATCCGGAGATACTGGCATATGAAAAAGAAAAGTTTAATGAAAAGGTTTATTTTTTATAGTTTTATATTACGATAGGAATGTGAGTATTTTGTGTTGAATTTTTAAAAGAATTGTGAACATTTTTTGGATTTTTCATGTTATAGGAAAGACAGTCTTTTATTAGACGGGTATTTATGATATGATTACAAATTAAGAAAAGGTCGAGGAGGCAAGATATGGAGAACGAAACAGTATCCAAAAATTTTATTGAACAGATTATAGACAAAGATCTGGAAGAGGGGGTCTACGACACCGTACACACTCGCTTTCCGCCGGAACCCAATGGTTATCTGCACATTGGACATGCGAAATCCATTCTCTTGAATTACGGTCTGGCTCAGAAGTATCACGGGAAGTTTAATATGCGTTTTGATGACACAAATCCCACCAAGGAGAAAGTGGAATTTGTGGAATCTATAAAGGAAGACATAGAATGGCTGGGGGCAGACTGGGAGGACCGCCTCTATTTTGCATCTGATTATTTTGAACAGATGTATGAGGGGGCTGTTAAATTAATCGAAAAAGGAAAAGCCTATGTGGACGATTTGAGCGCTGAGCAAATTCGTGAGTATAGGGGAACCTTGAAAGAACCAGGTAAAGAGAGTCCATACAGAAACCGCAGCGTGGAGGAAAATTTGAGTCTGTTTCAAGCTATGAAAGAAGGCAGATATGCAGATGGAGAAAAAGTGCTCAGGGCGAAAATTGATATGGCTTCTCCGAATATGAATATGAGGGATCCGGTGATCTATCGTGTTGCCCATATGGAGCATCACAACACAGGAGACAAGTGGTGCATCTATCCAATGTATGATTTTGCACATCCTATTGAAGATGCCATCGAAGGTATCACCCATTCTATTTGTACCTTAGAGTTTGAAGATCACCGCCCGCTCTACGATTGGGTTGTGCATGAGCTGGAATATCCTCAGCCGCCGAAACAGATCGAATTTGCGAAGCTTTATCTGACAAATGTTGTTACAGGCAAACGGTATATCAAGAAGCTTGTGGAAGAAGGAATTGTGGATGGTTGGGACGACCCTCGTCTGGTGTCCATTGCGGCCCTGCGAAGAAGAGGCTTCACACCGGAATCTATAAAAATGTTTGTAGATTTGTGTGGGGTGTCAAAGGCGAACAGCTCTGTGGACTATGCAATGCTGGAATATTGTATCCGGGAAGATCTGAAAATGAAACGGTCACGTATGATGGCGGTTTTGGACCCAATTAAATTGGTGATTGATAACTATCCGGAAGATCAGATAGAGTATCTGGATGTGGAGAACAATCTGGAAAATGAGTCGCTGGGACACAGAAAAGTAGCGTTTGGCAGAGAGCTGTATATAGAGAGGGAGGATTTCATGGAAAATCCGCCAAAGAAATATTTCAGACTTTTCCCAGGAAACGAAGTACGCTTAATGCATGCTTATTTTGTGAAATGCGAAAGTTTTGTCAAGGATGAGGATGGAAACGTTACGGAGGTTCACTGCACTTACGACCCTGAGACAAAATGCGGAACTGGATTTACGGGACGAAAGGTCAAGGGCACGATTCACTGGGTATCGGCTAAAGAGGCTAAAGAGGCCAAAGTGCGCTTGTATGAAAATATTATCGATGAGGAAAAAGGAGTGTACAATGAGGATGGCTCTTTGAATCTCAATCCAAATTCGCTGAAGGAGGTTACAGCGTATGTGGAGCCAGAGCTAATGAAGGCAAAAGCTTATGAAAGTTTTCAGTTCGTGAGAAATGGATATTTCTGTGCGGATGCGAAAGATTCCAAGGAAGGAGAGCCGGTATTTAACAGGATTGTCTCGTTGAAGAGTTCTTTCCGTCTTCCGAAGGCATAATTGAATTTTAAAGAAGTGCTATAAGTTTAGGACAGTGTGTTCTTGAAAGAATCCCTTCTGAGTGATTGCGTGAGACAATTGCTCCAGAAGGGGTTTTGAGTTATCGGAAAGCGCCTACCCACATTATTGATGGAAAATGTGAAAAATTGCCGCAAGGCTTTCAGCGGATTGGAAAGAAAAAAGTTATTAAGCTGAATTTTGTTGAATTGAAGAGAAAAGAAAGATATAATAGAGGTACTATTTACATAGAAAAAATATGTCTATAGTAGCATAGATATTGGATGTCTGGGTGCTGCTTTCCTGATGTGGAGGATGAGGAAAAAGCACACAGCCTAGGGGACCGATGTCTGTGCAGGCAGAAAAACTGCGAGGGTTAAAAAATTAAGGATAACAGGAGGATTCAAAATGAAAAAACTTGTGGTTGCGAAAAAAGATGCGTGTATGGCGTGTAAGGAGTGCGAGATTGCGTGTTCAGAGGCTTTTTATAAAGAGTTTGATGACACAAAATCCTGCATTCAGATCGGTGTGAAAAAGGATGGAGAGACACCAAAGCCTATGGTATGTGTACAGTGCGGAAAATGTGCAGAGGCATGTCCAGAAGGTGCGATTACACAGAATGCCAAGGGAGTTTATATGATTAACAAAAAGAAATGTGTTGGCTGCGGAAAATGTGTGGAAGCCTGTCCGTTCGGATTGGTGGTTAAGGCTGATGATAAAGAGTACGCAAGCAAATGTATTGCATGTGGAATTTGTGTAAAAGCCTGTCCGATGGAAGTACTGGAGATCAAAGAGGCATAGATAAAAAAACATGGATTTTGAACGTTTTTCAAAGGTTGTACAATGATAGCGGGGCAGTTTTTTAGACTGCCTCGCTGTTTTATAGAAAAAACTTTGCTATGCTAAAACGCGAAAGTTCTTTCCTATGACATAAACGCTCCGCGTGGATCGCACTACGGCGAAATGGAAGATAGTGCTTTGCGCCTTGCCGCAGGCGGAGAATCCTGCAAGCAGGATTCTTTTCTAGAACTTCAAGATCAGGGGAGAGTATCTGTCTTATTTTCCTTTTCGGAAGGAGAGTCCGTTTCTTTGTTCAGCATTTCTTCAGCTTGCGCGAACTCTTTATCGATTTCTTCCATATAAGGGTCTTCTTCGAACTGCACTTCCTTTACTTTTTCAGCAGTATCCTTTGCGATTTCTTTTACTTTTTGAGCGGTATCTTTTGCGATCTCCTTCATTTCACCGGCGGCTTCAGCCGCAATTTTGATGTATTGTTTTGGAGCGGAATCTTTTTCTTCTGTCTCAGGAACCTCTTCCCAAAGATCCTCTTCCTCTTCAAATAGGTCTTCAAAATCTGACGCGAAATCGCGGCCTTTTTCTTCTTTGGATTTTTGCGCGTAATAGACAGCAGCGCCAGCGGCGACGCCGACAACAGCCAGACTCAAAATTTTACCAAGCTTTGACATGGTAACAGTCTCCTTTCTGATAAAAAATGTCAGTCATTTGTTTAGACATACTATATCTAACATTGTAATACTTTTGTATGAAAAAGAAAAGGGGGATTTTTGGAGAAGAACAACTGCTATAAACTGTAACAAATGTCTTGCAGGGAGAGGGTATAGCGGCTATAATAATACGTGCGAAAAAGCATGAATCCTGTAGACTTATAGATTATGGAACAAATACAATTTAAAAGTGGAGAGTGCCATGAGACAGATTATTTTAGCTTCTTCTTCTCCGAGAAGGCGGGAATTACTAGAGAAAGCGGGAGTGCATTTTCAAGTGATGCCGAGCCAAGAGGAAGAACATATAGAGAATAAAGAACCGGCTCAGATCGTAGAGAATTTATCCTGGCAAAAAGCGGCCAGTGTGGCGTCGAAGACAGGCCAGGACGTGATCGTGATCGGCTCAGATACTTTGGTGGCCTATAAGGGCAGAGTCCTGGGAAAGCCCAGGGATGCAGAAGAGGCAGTGGAGACATTGAAGCTGCTTCAGGGCAATACTCATCAGGTGTATACGGGAGTCACGGTGATTGTTCGTGACAAGGAAGAGGAAATCACAAAGACTTTTTCCAGAAGAACAGATGTAACCTTTTATCCGGTAGATGAGAAGGAAATTCGCGACTATGTAGCTACGGGAGATCCCATGGACAAGGCTGGAAGCTATGACATACGCGGAGATTTTTCCGTTTATATCAAAGAAATTTATGGAGACTACAACAATGTGGTCGGCCTGCCAGTGAGTATGTTGTTTTGGGAGATGAAGCAGTTAGGGATAAATTTACGGGGCGAGAAGTGATGTTTAAAGCATATATTTTTGATTTAGATGGTACTTTAGCAGACACCGTGGAGTCTATTGCTTATGTGGCGAATACTGTGCTGGGAGAATTTGGCTACCCGCCTCTGCCAACAGAAAAATTTTACAATTACTGTGGCGAGGGTGGCAGAAAGTTGATGGAGCGTTGTCTAAGGGACTGTAAGGATGACCAGCTGGCACATCTGGACGAGGGGGAGCGCAGATATACCGAGGTGTTTGCCCAAAATCCTTTGTACCGTGTGGTTCCTTATGAGGGGATGATAGAGACTTTGGATGCGCTGAAACGAAGGGGCATTCGTCTGGCGGTCTGTACGAACAAGCCGCATCAAGCGGCAGTGGAGACGGTGGAAGGGATTTTCGGCCGAGGCTATTTTGACGGTATTCAAGGGCAGTGCGATTCTGTGCGCAGAAAACCGGCTCCAGACGGCCCACTGGCTATGGCGAGACTTTTTGGAGTGTCTCCTGAGGAATGCGTCTATGTGGGGGACACTTGGACAGATATGCAGACTGGAAAGGCAGCTGGAATGTATACTGTGGGAGTACTGTGGGGGTTTCGAACCCGGAAGGAATTGGAAGAAAATCATGCAGACAGGATTATCTCCCATCCGAAAGAACTGCTGAATATTTTGTGAAGGAGTTTGAGATGATTAAGTTGGTGGCCAGTGATTTGGATGGAACTTTGCTCAGAAATGGTGCTCAGCGGTTTCAGCCAGAATTATTTGATTTGATTCACAGATTGAAGGAGTTGGGTGTATTTTTTGTGGCAGCCAGCGGAAGACAATTTCCGATTATGCAGCGGATGTTTGCTCCTGTGAAAGAGGAAATCGGCTATGTATGTGAAAATGGAGCTTTGACCTATACCGATGGCGAGTTCCTATACAAAGACACACTGTCGGACACATTGGCAAAGGAAATCATTCAGGAAATATGGGAGAAAGAGGGGGCCGAGATGACGATGTCAGGGGTGCGCACGTACTATGTACGTCCGAAGACAGAGGAATTTCGCAGCTTAATCCGTGATTTTTTGAAGATTACCTACAAAGAGGTGGAAGATTTTGATCAGATTCCGGAAGCTTTGATGAAGGTGGCTGTCTATGAAAGAGATGGGATAAACAACAGCTATCAGTATTGGAGAGAGCGCTTTTCGGATCGCTGCATTGTGGTTACTTCGGGGTTTGACTGGATGGATTTTGTGCCATTTGGGACAAATAAGGCAAAAGGAATCCAGTTGCTTCAAAAAAGATGGAATATAAAACCAGAGGAATGTATGGCTTTTGGTGATGAATATAATGATATAGAAATGCTCCAGGCGGTGGAACACAGCTATGCAATGGACACTGCGCGGGAAGGGGTAAAAAAAGTAAGCCGTTATATTACCTCCAATGTAGAGGAAGAATTGAAAAAACTAATTCAGGAAATTGAAAAGGAGAAAGAAAATGTATGAGTATACGGAAGAATGTCTGGAGACATTTTTGAGAAATCAAGGACAGTTATTTGATGAGCCAGTTGCCGAGACTTTAGAAGGTGCGGAAGCATTTTTGGAGGAGTGTATGGCCGTGGTTGTGAATTCTTTGGACGAAGTACGGCAATACTTGGAAGAGAGCGGCGCAGATGTAGAGGGGATGTCTGATCAGGATTTGGAAGAGGCCAGTGAAGTATTTCCGCTGCCAGATGGCAGTTATTTGGTCGTGGAAGGCTGAGGCAGCGCTTAGGAAATTGAGATATAAGAAAGGGCGACAGTGGCGGTAAGAAATGAAGATAGGCCAAGTTGTAGAAGAGCAGAGAGAATTTTTTAGGACAGGGAAAACTCTGTCCTATACGTTTAGGGATGAACAACTGCAAAGATTGTATGCGGCTGTCTCGACTAGGGAAAAAAAGATTTTGGAGGCTTTGCATAAAGACCTTCACAAATCAGACCAGGAAGCGTATATGACAGAGATCGGTCTGGTGCTGGCAGAGATTACGCATATGAGAAAAAATTTGAAAAATTGGATGAAGGTAAGGATAGAAGAGGCACCAGTTTCCCAGTTTCCTGGAAAGACTTATCAAATTAAAGAACCCTATGGAGTGGTGTTGGTGATGGCGCCCTGGAATTATCCCTTTTTGTTGGCGATGCAGCCATTGGTCGGAGCGATTGCGGCTGGAAACTGCTGTGTGGTGAAGCCAGCGGCAGCCTCAGAGGCAACTTCCACTGTAATTGGAGAATTGCTGAGTGAAACTTTTGCGCGGCAGTATGTGGCCGTAGTCAGTGGTGGTGAAGAAAACAGAGAAGAGCTTTTGAATCAGAAATTCGATTATATCTTTTTTACTGGGGGAATGAAAGCAGGGCGGCAGGTTATGAAACGGGCAGCCGAGAATTTGACACCTGTGACCTTAGAACTGGGAGGGAAAAGTCCCTGCATCATTGAAGAGTCCGCAGATTTGTCTCTGGCGGCAAAGAGAATTGTGTTTGGAAAGTTTGTCAATAGCGGGCAGACTTGTGTGGCACCGGATTATCTATTGGTACAAAAAACCGTGAAGAGAGAATTTTTGAGACAAGTGCGAAAATGGATTAAAAAGACCTGGGGAGAAAAACCGTTGGAGCACCCTGATTATCCCAAAATGATTGATGAGAAACAGTATGAGCGTGTAATGGGACTATTGTTAGGAGAGAGTATTTTAGTGGGCGGATACGGAAGAAAAAAGACGCTTCAGATCGCTCCCACACTGTTAGATGGAGTGACCTGGGCTTCGCCGATTATGCAGGATGAAATTTTTGGGCCCATTCTTCCGGTTCTGGAATTTTCTTCTATGGAGGAAGTGATTCACACTCTGCAGGAAAAGGATAAGCCACTGGCTCTGTATCTTTTTACAAAAAATGACAAAGCAAAGCGCAAAATTTTAAAAAGACTGTCTTATGGAGGCGGGTGTATTAATGATACTTTGGTGCATCTGTCTGTACCGAAACTGCCTTTTGGAGGTGTCGGTGGAAGTGGAATTGGAAATTATCATGGTCGGGCCAGTTTTGAGACTTTTACACACACGAAGGGTATTTTGGAAAAAGAAAATTGGCTGGACATACCAGTTCGTTACCTTCCGTCCAAATATTGGAAAGAATGGGTTATGCGAAAAATTTTAAAATGAGAAAAATACCCTGGCGTATGGTATGTGGTTTGGGGATGCATTGACATCCGAAAGTCTGCATGAAAAGCCAGGGTTTTTCCATGACAGGATACTTTTATGTAATAGGAAAGACCTTGTTACGCTGATGCGTGAAAGTTCTTTCTTATTGCATAAACGGTTCACTGTGGATGCCGCCGCAGGCGGCTGTGCTCGGCGCGCAAAGTGGGACTGCACCCCTCAGGAGTGAGGGGATAGAGGAGTTTGAAGTGGGCTTGCCCACTTTGTTCTTGCACAAAGTTGTATTGACTGATACGAAAATAGATCGAAATTTACAGGAGAGAGGGAGCCAGGGATAATGAAGATTACAGAAGACAAAAATGAGAGTGGTAAAATTAGCATGACCTTTATAGATTGTTTACTTGTTTCTAGGGAAAAAGTATAGTAAAATAAAGGTAATATTAGAGGGGATTTAGCCTTTTGAGGGGCATTCGTTAAAGTGTCAGAAAGGAGAGGAAGATTATGAAGAGATGGATGGCAATGTGTCTGGCGATTATCATGGTACTCACGATGCTGCCGGGAACGGTCTTTGCAGCAGTAGAGTCGGATTCCGGAAAGTTAGAGGGTACTCTGACGATCAAAGGAACCCTAAAAGAAGGGGAAAAATTATCAGCGGATTTGACAAAGGTCAAACCGACAGGTTTTACAACGGACCAGGTCAAATATGAGTGGTTTCGAGTGGGAGCAGACGGAAAGAATATGTCTGTAGGAACAGAGACAACGTACACGTTAAAGACAGAAGATGTGGGCTGTAGTCTTCAGCTTACTCTGACAGGCAAAGAAGGAGCCACGGTGACTGGTACTATTAGTTCCAGCAAAGTGGGGCCTGTGGCGGCGAAGGAAGGTTCCGCTCCTACTGCTGCTACAACGCCAACAGTTTCAGTGATACCGGAGACGCCGACACCGTCTTCCGTACAAGAGAACAACAGTATAGAGAATGACTCAGGAGTTTCTGTTGTTCCGACGCAAGGGCCTGTAGTGACGCAGAGCTCAACTCCCGCACCGGTTCAGCAGCCGTCTGTGGCACCGGTAAACGAGCCTTCCGAGATACCTACACAAACACCGGTACCAGATACTAATCATGGCTCGACGGGTGGTTCAGAAAACAGTCTGCCGACGATAAATGATCCGATCATTGTCCAGGACAACAACGGGATAAAAGCAGAGATCACTACGGAGGCTTTGCCGGCGGGAAAGGTAGGAGAGCCATATCATGCGAACATTGAGGCCAGCGGGAATGTGGTTGGCTGGGAACTAGAGAATAGAGTGTTGCCGAAAGGAATTGTATGGGATGAGAACACGGGGACTTTCACAGGGACACCGGAGGTAGCAGGAACTACGCCGGGAATCATGGTGAAAGCTACTTTTGAAGACGGAAGTACAGATTCAAAGACCTTTGAAATAAAGATCGAAGAGACTGATAAGACACAAGATCAGCCAGGTCCTGATACTGGTGATCAGGATGGCACGGATACCCCTTCCGGGCCGTCCGAGGATGATACGCAGACCGTAGAACTCAGCACAGATCCTGAGACCGTGGATTTTGGGACTCTGTACACAGGATATGAAGATGCGAAGCTTAGTTTTTCTCTTATTAACAGTGGAACCAAGAAAGCGGAGAAACTGACATACACGCTGAGTGGAGATATGAAGGATGTCCTTGTGGTGGAGGAAATTTCCAGCGTGGAGAGCGGTGGGAATGTACCGATTACAGTGACTTTGAAATCCGGTCTGGCGGAGAAAGAAAAAGCATACAGTTCTACGTTGACAATTAAGGATGAAGACACGGGAACCGAGGTGGAAGTTAAGATTTCCGCGAAAGTAGAAAAGCGTATTTATAAACTGAAAATTTCCAACAAGGAACTCAATTTTGGAAGCTATACGGTAGGCTATACGAATATCTCCAGCCAGGAGATTAAACTCTCGAATACAGGAAACGCCGATTTGACAGTGAAAATCCCAAGCGGTGAAAGTTTCGATGTGGATGGAGATGTGGAGGCGGTTCTGAAAGAGGGCGACAGCGCCACTTATCAGATCAAACCAAAATCTGGCCTGGGAGCGGGAGAATACAGTGAGGAGCTGACGTTTACGACAGATGAAGGGGCGAAAGCTTCTGTGACGGCAAAGGTGACGGTGAAAGAAAAAGAGAATTATTCCTTCGATGTATATTGGAGCCAGGACAATGGAGAGTCTAAAGGGGACTTTGGGTATGCACCTCTGGGATATAATGATGAAAATGGTTTTGCTCCCCATTCACGCAACCTGGTGATTCGGAATACTGGAAATAAAGAACTGAATTTTAAACAGCCGGTGTCTAATTCAGGGGATAAATCCGTCTATGATATCACCAAACTGGATGAAGCCACAATGACGAACGTACAGCCGGGTGAGGAGATTAAAGTTGCGGTAAGGCCAAAGTCGGGACTGACAGCGGATGTCTACGATGAGGACATTGTGATTGACGCGACCAACGACAAGAAAGATCCAGTAGTAAAACATGTGACATTCACTGTTGTGAAAAGTGGGATTAGCATTTATCAGGGAGTCAGTGCGAATCAAGGAACAATCAAAGCTAAAAATGGTGTAGAGAAGAGCCAGAGTGGCTTGGGAATCCCAGGAACTGTGAAGATTAAAACCACTTCCGGAAGCAGGGATGCCACGGTAAAATGGAATATAAAGGACTGTGATTACAATCCTGATTTGAAAGAAGAGCAAAGCTTCACAGTATGGGGTGAAGTCGTGCTTCCGTCGGATGTAATCAATCCGGCCTTTGTGTCGAGAGTCACATCTATTGGAGTGCGCGTGCTGGCCTATGATGCGAAAAAAGCTAATAAGTCAGAAAATAAGATCTACGGTATTGCTCAGGGAGATGTGTTCCAGGCAGGAAAGACCATTAGTTTCAGTGCCGAGGGCAGTGGAATGAACAGAAAAGAAAGCCCTGAAAAAGGAGATGTGCGCTATGAGCCGACTTACTGGAAGGTGACGGATACCAACGCAAAGTGGTCTGCGGAAGACGGCTGGAACAAGGCGCCATACTCAGCATCTTTTGTGATTGGAAATTCTGGTTCCTATAAATTGAAAGTAACCTTTACAAAAGAGACCTATGACGGAGAAAAATGGGTTGGCAATGAGAAGGACAGTGATGGAACGGATGTGAAGTCGGTATCTTTCCGAGTGAAGGGAAATGCGAATACGACTTCAGACAAGAAAAATACAGTCACAAAAGTAAAGAATGCGGTAAAAACAGGAGACGAAACGAATATTGTACCAATGATTCTTTTGGCCGTTGCGGGAGTTCTGGTGATCGGAGGAGCCGGTATCGTGCTGAGAAACCGTCACAAAAAAGATCAGAGAGGGAAATAATTGAACTAATTGAGACGGATGGTCAGTGATGACTGGATAAAATAGGAACAGAGTATGAAGTTTCATACTCTGTTCTTTGCATTTGAAGAAGATTACTTATCTCTTTAGGACTGCAAGGATAATAAAAAGGAGTCCACCTATCCAGGAGAGATCTCTTGGACATCGGCGGCTGATTTTTCGTCCCAGTGTAAGTCCCAAGTAAGTAAAAATTTCACCCATCAGAAAAGACATCGTGATGGTAAGAGGAATCGATATCTTTAGAAATGCGGCCATTGTACCTGCAATCAGACTGTCTATAGACATTGCTAGGGAAAAAAAGATAACTTCTTTCCAGGCCAGCGATTGGTCTTGATCTTTATCTGCTTCCATGGGATCACCATAAATGTGAATGATAAATCTTAGATGTGAAAATGTAAAGTGAATATTTTTGTGGAGGCTTTTATGGCGCCGGATATATTGGCGGATACTGGAATCTAAGAGTTTGAGGCATCCGAGAGTAAGCAGACTGAAAAAACAGATTTCTTTTGTAAAGGTCTCAGGAATCCAACTGTCTAAAATGCTTCCAAAGAGCAGAGAGAGGCCGAGACAGAGGCTACAGATACCGTTGATAACGGCTATTTTGTTCCATGAAAGGCGAATTTGATTGGTGCCATAGGCTGCACTGGCCACAAAGGTATCCAAGCAAAGTGCGGATACCAGAAGAAAAATATTGAGAATCATAGTAACAGGCCTTTTGGTAACTATCTATAGATCAGATACTGAGCATTGAGCTGATGTTGGATTGTACAGCTTACTGCATGGTCGAGATAGTTACTTTTTTTCTATTGTATTCAAAAGAGAAGAGTTTTGAGAAGATTAGAGATATATTTTCTACTGAGTATACATATATTTGCAGAGAGAACTTTATATGGAGCACAGGAAAATCATGGCAGTAGCGTATTACATTTTTATGTTTGTGCTGGGATTTGTACTGTTGATATGTGGAAGTAGCTTATTTGTAGACAGCGCGGTTTCTCTTGCAAATAAACTGCATTTACCGGAAGTACTGATTGGAGCAACGATCGTAAGTATCGGTACGACTCTGCCGGAATCTTTGTTTTCTACAATGGCTTCTGTACATGGCTTACCGGACATGGCACTGGGAAATGCATTGGGTTCGATACTCTGTAATACGGGATTTATTGCCGGATTTATGCTAATGTTAAGACCGATTCATCTGGAAAAGAAGGCGCTGGGAAATATCATGTCTGGGGCCTTTTTTTTAGGGGCGGCTTTTGTAGTATATTTGACTGGCGGGATGACAGTGGGAGGACTTTCACGTGTTTCCGGTATCATTTTGTTGTTGATGTGTCTATTGTATATAGGAAGTACAGTGAGAAATGCAGTGATACAAGAGGAACAGGAACGGACGGCACAATCAGAAGAGAGGCAGTCCTTTGGGGCTAGCGATGTTCTTCGCATTGTCCTAGAGGCAGTTGTGCTATACATAGGGGCCAGTTTCCTAGTGGAATTTGGTCCTAAATTAGCACGTTCTTTTGGAGTACCGGAGGTGATTATCTCTTTAACTTTTGTTGCTTTGGGAACTTCCCTTCCTGAATTCGTGACTTCTCTGGTGGCTCTGAAGAAAAAACATTCTGCCCTCTCGTTGGGAAATATCATTGGGGCGGATATTTTAAACTTTGTACTTGTGGGTGGGCTGTCGGCTGTGATTTGCCCGATTCCCTATTTAGACAGTGTTATGGGAATGGAACTGCCTTTTATATTTTTTCTGCTTTTTGTGTTATGCTTTCCATCCATTGTCCGACAAAAAGCAGGAAGAATTCAGGGCTGTTTGCTGTTGGGAGGGTATGTGATTTACTTGATTTTAACGATATCTTAAAAAAGGGGTATCCCAAAAACCATTTTCTGATTTTTGAGATACCCCTCTATGATAAATAGATTTGTGAAATTAAGCTTTTATGTCTGTGAGCATCATCATGATTTCATTGCTGCGGTTGACAAAGCGAGTCATTTCTTCAGGAGATAACTGCTTGTGGCTCAGCATGGCCAGATCGTAGAGTTGTTCACAGATAATCGGAACTTTTTGGGAATCCTGGTGTTCTACTACAAACTGTACCAGAGGATGGTTCGCATTGAGTACGAGAGTCTCGTCACCGCCAAACATGTTCGGGTCCATCCCATACATATTGTACATTTTCATCATTTCCTGCATACGGCGGCTGTCCTCGGACAGGGTCATCATTGCAGACAAGTTCTCATTTTTTAGTTTTTCTACTTTTACTTCCAGCTTTTCTTTGTTCAGGTTTTTGCGGAAAAGCTCTGTCAAGGATTTTGCCAATTCTTCGTCGGTCTCGGCATCCTCCTTTAGACTGTCTGTCACATCAGTATCAATTCTCTGGAAACGGATTTCCTGGTTGAGCTGCTCCAGATGGGAGATAAAAGCAGTATCAATGTTGTGGCGAAGAATTACTGCATCCATCCCCTGTTCTTTGAACAGATTGATGTACTGGCTTTGCTGCACAGGGTCTGTGACGTAGTAGAGAATCGTTTTCTTTGGTTCTTTCTCAGAATCCTCCTCTTTATTTTCTTTATCCTGCTCTTCGGTTGTTGTCTCTTCAGTGATGGATTCATCGGTCTCTTTCTTATTTTTCTCGATGCAGTCTTTTAAGGTCAGATACTGGTCATCTAGATTCTTAAAGAGAATATAGTCCATCATCTTTTCAGAAAACTTTTGATCTTTGATACAGCCGAATTTGATGAAAGGACTGATGTCATCCCAGTATTTTTCATAGGATTCCCGGTCTGTTTTGCACATTCCTGTCAATTTATCAGCGACTTTTTTCGTGATATATTCAGAGATCTTCTGGACAAAGCCATCGTTTTGAAGCGCGCTTCTGGATACATTCAGAGGAAGATCTGGGCAGTCAATCACACCTTTTAAAAGCATCAGGAATTCAGGGATAACTTCCTTGATGTTGTCTGCGATAAAGACCTGATTATTGTATAGTTTGATCGTTCCCTCGATGGAATCGTACTCGGTGTTAATTTTAGGGAAATAGAGAATTCCCTTCAGATTAAACGGATAATCCATGTTTAAGTGAATCCAGAACAAAGGCTCTTTGTAGTCTAAGAAGACTTTGCGGTAAAAGCTGCGATAATCTTCATCGTCGCATTCATTGGGATGTTTGGTCCACAGTGGATGAGTGTCGCTTAGAGAGACTGGACGCTTATTTATTTTGACCTTATCCTTGGCAGGAGATACTTCTACAATCTCTTTCTCGCCATTTTCATTTTCTTTTTCTTCTGTCTTTGCCTCTTCGTGAATACGCTCTACGATCACATCGTCGTCCCTTAAATCAGACTCTTCTATGGTCTCATACTCCTGTTCAGCGTTGGCCTTGGACAGATAGATGTTCACAGGCATGAAAGAACAGTATTTTTCCAGTACTTCTCGCATGCGATACTCGTTGGAGAATTCTAAGCTGTCCTCATTCAAAAAGAGCGTGATTTCAGTACCGACGGTGTTCTTATTTCCGTCCTGAATATCATACTCAGTACCGCCGTCGCAAGTCCAATGGACAGCGGTGGAGCCTTCCTTGTAAGAAAGCGTGTCGATGTGGACTTCATCAGCTACCATAAATGCGGAATAAAAACCAAGACCAAAATGGCCAATCATTTGATCGTCAGTAGTTTTGTCTTTGTATTTTTCTAGGAATTCTGTAGCTCCTGAGAAGGCAATCTGGGTAATATATTCCTCAACTTCATCGGCGGTCATGCCGAGTCCAGTGTCTATGAATTTCAGTGTCTTTTCTTCGGGATTGACAATTACATTGATCTGTGCTTTGTAGTCGTCGGGGAAACTGTATTCTCCCATAACTTCCAGTTTTTTTAGCTTTGTGATGGCGTCACAGCCGTTTGATACCATTTCACGTACGAAAATATCATGATCGGAATATAGCCATTTTTTTATAATGGGGAAGATATTTTCACTATTGATTGATAAACTACCATGCTTTGCAGCCATTTTATTCACTCTCCTTTGATTTTCAATTTAAAATGTTCGTAACTATTCAGCTATAATAGCTTGGATTAGCTGCTACGCAGTTTATATCGCGACACATGCGGCTAAATCTTCACTTATGGCTAAGTGTCATATGCCTGATAAGAGCAAAATTCCTCTGTAAGCAAGCTTACTCCGGATTTTTGTTCTTATCAGTTGCATGGCTGAATAGTTACAAATATTCTGTCTTTGTCGATAGCAGCATTTGACAATTTTGCTGCCTTATAAAAAATATAGTAATACGGGGGGAGTGAAAAGTCAAGGGGAAATTAGCACTCATATAAAATGAGTGCTAATAATGATTCGGCTTCAGTTTCTAATGTTTCGCGAGGGTTTGTACATCGCGAATTGTGTTACTGCTCACGAATTGCAAGTGAGTGAGCAGTAATCTAATCATCGGCTCTGTAATCCTTTTTTGTTGTGCTAGAACTTAGAAGCACAGCAGTTTAAAGTTGTTCGTAAGAGATATTGTGCTTTTTAAAATAATGGATAAGCATTTTATCCCAGATCGTATCAAAAGTCTTATCCATGGTAAAAATACGGTAAGAGGTTCCAGTGGTGGCAGTTAACTGAGAGCCGTTGAACAGGAAATTCAGATAAAGTCCAGATATGTCTTCTGGGGCAAGGGAGATGCCGCTGTCTGAGAGCATACGATTGGTATTTTCTCGGGAGAGCTGGAATACAATTTTAAAGTGAAGAGGTGTGTGCTTTCCGCGAATGATAGACAGACAGAATGGTTTGACCTCACGCCAAAGTGAGTGAGTACGTTTTGTCTTATCTAGGATCTCCAAAGCAGAAGAGTCTAAGAAATCACGGTGTAAACTCCCATCTATTAGGAAGGTATTGTAGGTAGTGATAGACACCTCCACCACCCAAAAAGGGTCGAAGAGATCACTCTTTAGTAGCCGATTCATAAAGTCTTTTAAATCTGTAATCTGTAAAGCAATCATGCAGATTCTCCTTTTAAAGTGAAGTAACAGTTCAGTCATATAGTGTACGGGAAACATAAAACATATGTGTATGTTTTTGCAAGCGGATATCTGTATAAGGCGAGCGCCTTTCAATGAGTAAAACAGTGGCGTTAGCCACGATAAGCACGCAGTGCGGATTTACGAATGACGCTGGTTGAACTGTTACAAAGTGAATGTGAAAAAAGGCTTTTCTTCTTTATTATAGAACAGAATACAAAAAAAGAATAGAGTTTTTACCAAAAACTCTTTTCAAAGCAGGAAGGTTATGGTAGTATATATGTGGTATTAAAAACTACATATTATGGGAATGAGGACGATTATGAGCAGTTATAAGATAATAATAGATAGTTGTGGGGAATTGTTAGACGATTGGAAGGGAGATTCCAGATATGAATCGGTTCCCTTGATTCTCACAGTGGGTGGGGAAGATATTGTGGATGATGAAACTTTTGAGCAGAAATCTTTTTTGGCAAAAGTTGCAGCCTGTCCAGAATGTCCAAAGTCCTCTTGCCCTTCGCCAGAAAAATATATGCAGGCGTTCGAGTGTGAGGCGGAACATGTCTATGCGGTCACACTCTCAGCAGAGCTCAGTGGTTCTTACAATAGTGCTCTGTTGGGGAGAAAATTGGCTTTGGAAGAATATCCGGAGAAGAAGATCTATGTATTTAATTCCCGTTCAGCTTCTGTGGGGGAGACTTTAATTGCATTGAAGATTACGGAGTGCGAGGAGTCCGGAATGTCTTTTGAGGAGACAGTAGCAGAGGTTGAGAGCTATATTGATTCCCAGAATACCTTTTTTGTCCTAGAAAACCTAGAGACACTCCGCAAAAACGGAAGACTCAGCAAAGTAAAAGCTTTGGTTGCTTCTGCTTTAAAAATCAAACCTGTCATGGGGGCGACGAAAGAGGGAACAATCTGTCAGCTAGACCAGGCAAGAGGAATCAATAAAGCTTTGGTTAAAATGGTTGACTATGTGGTGGAGAAGACAAAGGATAGTGGAAATAAAATACTGGCAATTTCTCATTGCAACTGTCCAAAAAGGGCGGAGATTTTAAAGGAAGCGATCTTAGAGAGAATGGAACTGAGGGATATCTTAGTGTTGAATACCGCAGGGGTCAGTAGTATGTACGCCAATGACGGTGGAGTGATTGTGGTAGTTTGATTTCGCTTGTGACTTTTCTTTTTGGGAAGAATATGATAAACTAATGCTGAAAACTTTGCGGAACAAAGGAGATGTGGCATGAGTCAAAAGAAAGTTGATGCATATAAACAAAAGAAAGCGAACCGTGACAAAATTATAAAGAAAGAAAAGAGGATTCTTTTTCTGGAGAAAGCAGCAGGAGTGATGATTTGTCTGGCTGTGGTGGTATGGTTGGGATATTCTGTGTATGGGAAGGTAACTCAGCAGGAGGAGACTAAGACTACAGAGACAGTGATGGATGCCAGTGCGGTGGACGAGTATACCAATGAACTGGCAGAAGAAATCACAGATCCACAGAACACACCGGAAGCAGAAAATGAGATAGATGAGGCTGCGTCAGACGGTACCGTTCAAGAAAAGTGAGGTAAGTATCCGTAAAAGTACGTTTGACAACGTAAAAAAACCCCCAGACAGAAATTCTCTGTCTGGGGGTTTTCGTCACTCAGAATATCTACAATAATCTCTCTGTGACTGAGGACCCTGCCGGGCATATTTTGTTAGGTTTTATAATTTGGTGACATTTGCTGCTTGCATGCCACGTGCCCCTTCTGTCAGATCATAGGATACAGACTGTCCTTCTTCTAAAGACTTGAATCCTTCTCCGTTGATTGCAGAGAAATGTACAAATACATCTGCACCGTCTTCTCCAGTAATGAAACCATAACCTTTTTCGGCATTGAACCATTTCACAGTTCCTTTGTTCATAATGTTACCTCCATAAAAAAATAAAAATTGTAACTGTTCAGCTTACATCGCTGCAATGATTTGACAAAGAAGCCACAAAATCTGATAATCACAGGTGCCAACTGCAGTAAAACTCCGTGTGACTCCGAAAAATGTAGAACTGAATTGTTACAGGTTAAAGAAGTTACTGGTGAAATAAAAAATCACCAGTTTCTAGGAAATATATTGTTGTAATATACTTTCTAAAAACTCGTGATAGTCTTTACATCCAATATCTTCTATACTGAATCTAATTATAGAGGTATTTTGTCCAAAAGTCAAGGTAAAAAACTCTTTATTAAAAAGAATTTTTCGTGTATAGTATTGATTATAGGACTTATCATAAATATTAAGACCATATTAGTGTACAGATATAAAGTGAGTCATGCTACACAGTATATAGAAAGGATGGGTACAAAGGATGATCTTAATTCAGAATGGAAGGATTTTAGATCCAGCGACGGGTACGGACATGGTGGGAGACTTGCTGATAGAAGATGGAAAGATTTCGAAAGTTGGCAAGGAAATAGAGGAACAGTCGGCTCGCGTTGTAGATGCGAAGGGGTGTTATGTTATGCCTGGGTTAATTGACCTTCACGTGCATCTTAGAGATCCGGGGCAGGAGTACAAGGAGGATATTCGCTCCGGTTCCAGTGCGGCGGCCAGAGGAGGTTTTACGACGATTGTTGCAATGCCAAATACGAAACCAGTGATAGACCGGGCGGACCGAGTGGATTATGTGAGAAATAAATCAGAACAAATTGCGCCGATACACGTTCTTCAGGCAGGGGCGATCACCAAAGGCCAGGAGGGTGAGGAACTGGCAGATATTGAAGGGATGATTGCGGCAGGTGCTCCGGCTTTGTCGGAGGATGGCAAATCCGTGATGAATGCGCAATTGTATAAGCAGGCGATGTTGATTGCGGCTAAACATGACATTCCGGTGTTGGCACATTGCGAAGATAAAAGCCTCACAAATGGGGGGTGTATGAATGAAGATGAACGTTCTGAAGAATTGGGACTTCCAGGAATCTGCAATGCCTCTGAGGATGTGATTGCTGCCAGAGATATCATTCTTGCCAATGATACAGGAGTGAAGCTGCATCTTTGCCACTGTTCCACGAAGGCTACTGTGGTGATGATGAAAAAGGCAAAGGAAGAGGGATTTCGGGTGACAGCAGAGGTGTGTCCTCACCATTTCACTCTCAGCTCCGAAGATATTCCTGGAGATGATCCGAATTATAAAATGGCGCCTCCTCTTCGAAAGAGAGAAGATGTGGAGGCCTTAAGACAGGGTCTAAAAGAAGATATCATGGATGTGATCAGCACAGACCACGCGCCTCACAGCCAGGCAGACAAGACTGGTTCCATGCGCACAGCAGCCTTTGGGATTGTAGGGCTAGAGACGAGTGTAGCTCTTACGATCACAGAACTTGTAAAGACTGGAATTTTGACGCCGATGCAGATGGCAGAGAAAATGAGTTATAACCCTGCGAAAGTGCTTGGAATTGACCGGGGAACTCTCAGAGAAGGAGCGGCAGCCGATGTGGTTGTCATTGACCCGGATGCTCAGTACACGATCAATAAAAACAAATTTGCTTCCAAAGGCAGAAATACTCCTTTTCATGGAAGGAAAGTCTATGGAGAGGTACAGATGACAATCTGTGACGGAGAGATTGTGTACGAAAAAAGACAGAACATCTGAGTGTGGTGAAAAATACAAAGGAACATAAAGAACCGGAGGAGAGAAATTTATGATTAACAAACTGATTGATAAGATTCAAAAGACTCATGCGCCGATTGTGGTGGGGTTAGATCCCATGATGGACTATATTCCAAAACAGATTCAAGAGAAAGCGTTTCAGGAGTATGGAGAGACTTTAGAAGGAGCAGCGGAGGCTATTTGGCAATATAATAAAGGAATCGTGGATGCGACCTACGATTTGATTCCTGCTGTGAAACCACAGATTGCCATGTATGAACAGTTTGGAATTGAAGGCTTAAAAGTATATAAGAAAACGCTGGATTACTGTCAGGAGAAAGGCTTGGTGGTGATTGGGGACATTAAAAGGGGTGATATCGGTTCCACCTCTGCCGCCTACGCAGTGGGTCATCTGGGAAAAGTAAAAGTAGGGAGCAGAAGCTATGCGGGATTTAATGAGGACTTTGCCACAGTAAATCCTTATCTGGGCTCTGACGGGGTAAAGCCATTTATTGAAGTCTGCAAGGAGGAGAAAAAAGGGCTGTTTATTCTGGTCAAGACTTCTAATCCTTCCAGTGGGGAGTTTCAGGACCAGCTAGTAAATGGCCGGCCGCTCTATGAATTAGTGGGTGAGAAAGTAGCTCAGTGGGGCGAAGAGTATATGGGTGAACAGTATAGTTATATCGGAGCAGTGGTGGGAGCCACCTATCCGGAGATGGGAAAAGTTCTCAGAAAATTGATGCCAAAGACTTTTATCTTGGTGCCAGGATATGGCGCTCAAGGAGGAAAAGGTGCAGATTTGGTGCATTTCTTTAATGAAGATGGGCTTGGAGCGATCGTGAATTCTTCCAGAGGAATCATTGCAGCTTATAAGCAGGAAAAATATGCATCGTTCGGTGAGGAAAATTACGCAGATGCTTCTCGCCAGGCTGCACTCGATATGATCGCTGACATTAATGGGGCGTTGCAAAATCGCTAAAAGCCGGCCAGGAGAGAAAAATATGAGTACAAAGAAGATGGAGACTTGCAAAATTGTGAGTCAGGAAAAGATTGGAAATGGTATTTACAGCATGTGGCTTCAGACAGAGGAGATTGCAGGCCTGGCATCTGCAGGCCAGTTTGTGTCTGTGTACAGCAGGGACGGCAGTAGGTTGCTACCGCGTCCGATCAGTATCTGTGAGATTGATAAGGAGAGAGGATGCTTGCGCTTGGTTTACCGGGTGGCAGGTAAGGGAACTTTGGAGTTTTCGCGTCTCCATGCTGGGATTTCTCTGAAGGTGATGGGGCCGTTGGGGAATGGCTTTCCGCTGGAAGAAGCGAGAGGAAGGCGCGTGCTTTTGATTGGAGGAGGAATTGGGATTCCTCCAATGCTGGAGACTGCAAAGCAGCTAGAGGCAGAAAAGATACTTGTGATGGGGTACAAAGACGAACTGTTTTTGGAAGAAGACCTGCGCGGACAGGGAAAGCTATATGTGGCGACTGAGGACGGGAGTGCAGGAACTAGAGGAAACGTGTTGGACGCTATCCGGGAGCACGAGTTGAAGGCGGAGATTATTTTTGCCTGTGGGCCATCTCCGATGCTGAAGGCGCTCAAAGAGTATGCTGCCCAGGAGAAAATTGTCTGTTGGATATCTATGGAGGAGAGGATGGCCTGTGGAATTGGGGCCTGTCTGGGGTGCGTCTGCCAATCTAAAGATATTGACAGTCATTCTCATGTGCACAATAAACGAGTGTGCAAAGATGGACCAGTATTTTTGAGTACGGAGGTGGAACTGTGACAGATACAAGGATTAGGATAGCCGGTGTGGAACTGAAAAATCCAGTTATGACAGCTTCCGGTACCTTTGGCTCCGGGGAAGAGTACAGTGAGTTCGTGGATTTGAATCAGTTGGGAGCTGTGGTTACGAAGGGAGTAGCTGACGTGCCGTGGCCGGGAAATCCCACTCCGAGAATCGCGGAAGTCTATGGCGGAATGCTCAATGCTATTGGATTGCAAAACCCAGGAATAGAAGTATTTTGCGAGAGGGATATTCCATTTTTAAGAAAATATGATACTAAAATTGTGGTCAATGTCTGTGGACATGCGCCGGAAGAGTACCTTAGAGTAGTGGAAAGACTGGCGGAAGAAAAGATTGACCTGATGGAGATCAATATTTCCTGTCCGAATGTAAATGCTAATTTTCTGGCATTTGGCCAGGAGCCGGCCTGTGTGGAACAGTTGACGGCACAGATCAAAAAAATTGCCCGTCAGCCGATCATCATGAAGCTTACGCCCAATGTGACAGATATCACAGAAGTGGCTAGGGCGGCAGAGGCCGGCGGCGCGGATGCAGTGTCTTTGATTAACACACTGACTGGAATGAAAATTGATGTTCAGCGCAGAACGTTTGCTCTGGCGAACAAGACTGGCGGGATGTCGGGGCCTGCGGTGAAACCGGTGGCAGTGAGGATGGTTTATCAGGTGGCGCAGGCAGTCAAAATTCCGATTATTGGAATGGGAGGAATCGTTACAGCTGAGGACGCTTTGGAATTTATATTGGCTGGAGCGAGTGCAGTATCTGTAGGAACTGCTAATTTCTTTCGGCCTGAGGCGACTTTGGAAGTGGTTCGGGGCATTGAAGAGTACATGGAAAAAAATGGAGTGAAACATATTCAGGAACTGATCGGAGCGGTCAGGTAGAGAACGGGTTCTGTAGAGAGGCAAAGGTGCTCTCCTTGCAATAGTTTATTGCATAGGGAGCGCCTTTGATTATATAGATTTCTAGAATAAGAGGCTAGAGGAAAGTATCCGTGTGGATTCCTCAATTGAAAATCTATGAAACTTATGGTAAAATTGTAAAAAATTTAGTGATATTTCTGGAGCATTCGGCGGGCAGCAAAGATATGTTTCGCTGGAAATGGCTGTGGAAAGAGAATAAGGGCGTAAATTAGTCCATAAATTATGGAGGTCTTAAGAGATATGGAACAGTATAAGCAGGAATTTATTGAATTTATGATCGATTGTAATGTTTTGAAGTTTGGAGATTTTGTGACGAAAAGCGGCAGAAAAACTCCTTTTTTTGTGAACACCGGTTTTTATCGGACGGGTGCTCAGCTTCGCAAATTAGGAGAATACTATGCAAGAGCGATTAAGGGAAAATTTGGCCTGGATTTTGATGTTTTGTTTGGACCAGCTTACAAAGGGATTCCACTGAGCGTGGCGGCTTCCATGGCAATCAGCGAACACTATGGAAAGGATATCCGTTATTGTAGCAACCGCAAAGAAGTAAAGGACCACGGAGATAAGGGGATTTTGCTGGGAAGTCCCATTGAAGACGGAGATAGAGTGGTAATTATTGAGGATGTGACGACTGCGGGCACTTCTATTCAGGAGACTTTGCCTATTATCAAGGCGCAGGGGCAAGTGACTCCGGTTGGACTGGTCGTGTCTGTAGACCGCATGGAACGAGGACAGGGAACTAAGAGTGCTCTGGCAGAGATTGAAGAGAAGTATGGGCTGAAGACGACGGCCATTGTCACCATGGCTGAGGTGGTAGAACATCTTTACAACAGAGAATACAAAGGAAAAATTATCATTGATGATGTATTAAAGGCAGCCATTGACGCATATTACGAGCAGTACGGCGTAAAATAGTCAAAGGAGGATTTTACCATGAATGAAAAAATTTATAAGACTATGTCTCATGCGGGCATCAGCAGTTTGGCTCTTGGAATTGTGACGCTGACTGTGGGGCTGGTATCTGGTATTTTAATGATTATTAATGGTGCGAAGCTAATGAAAAGAAAATTTGAGATAACGATATAGATAAGCTGCGCGCTTCCGTAAAGCTGGGGTGAAGACTTTCGGGAGTGCGTGTTTTAAAGTGAGTGCTGGGGTGGCGATGGCAGACATTCTTTTGGGGGAAATCCAAGGGCGAAGGAGTGCTTGTGAAAAAAATAACTAAAATCTGGGTACGGAGGGTGGGAGTGGCGCTCTTCGTGATATATGTGCTTTTGCTGGTATACTTTCTCTTTTTTTCAGAGGAATATGGGAGAGTGGCAGCAGCAGAGCGAGAATATCAGTATAATTTAATTCCCTTTGTGGAGATTCGAAGATTTTGGATTTATCGGGAACAGCTTGGGGCTTTTGCGGTATTTACGAATTTGTTCGGCAATATCATAGGTTTCATTCCATTCGGGGTACTGGTGCCGGTCATTTTTCAGGAATTTCGGGACGGAGGACTAATTGTACTATCAGGATTTGGATTGAGTTTACTGGTGGAGACCATTCAGTTGGTGACAAAGGTAGGCTCTTTCGACGTCGATGATATGATGCTGAACACATTGGGAGCATTTTTGGGTTACGTAATTTTTAAGATATGCGATAAGATGAGGAGAAAATATTATGGCAAAGAGGTATAGATATGCGTTTGCGCAGAGGAAGCCCGCAAAAAAAGGCATTTTTGCTGCTGCTTTGGCAGGGGTGTCTGTGGGGCTGTTTTTGCTTGCCGTTTTGATCTCGTTTTTTTGTGAAGGAGAGACGGTCTTAGCAGTAGGCGCTTTGATTGGAGGAATCAGTATTTTTGCCATTTTTCTGTCTGGATATGGGTTTATTCAGGGATTGCAGAGTTTCTCGGAGGAGAACAGGAGTCATACAGTCAGCATGGTGAGTGCAATTGCCAACGGAATCATCACTGTGGGCTGGCTGGCTCTATTTTTGATTGGAGTGTGAGAAAATGAATCGCTTTGAACAGCAGATGAAATTCATTTTGGAGATTGACAAAGTGAAGAATGTATTTCGGCAGACTTATCTGGCGGATGGAAACCGAAAAGAAAATGACGCAGAACATTCTTGGCATATGGCTATTATGGCATTTCTGCTAAAAGAGTATGCCCAGGAAGAGGTTGACATCATGAGAGTGGTTTTGATGGTCTTGATTCATGATTTGGTGGAGATCGACGCCGGGGATACTTATGCATATGACCTGGATGGGCTTCAGACGAAACGTGAGCGGGAAGTGAAAGCGGCGGAGCGTATATTTGGACTGTTGCCGAAGGACCAGGAGGAACAATTTCGGGAGCTCTGGGATGAATTTGAAGCCTATGAGTCGGCGGAAGCAAAATATGCCCATATGTTGGACAATTTTCAGCCGCTGATGCTAAATGACGCGTTAGATGGGAAGAGTTGGAAAGAACATAAGGTAAAGAAAAGCCAGATTTACAGCAGAAATGCTAAAACGATGGAGGGCTCCGAAAAGATTTGGGAATATATGAAGGATTTAGTGCAGAAAAATATAGATAGAGGAAATATACAAGATGAATGAAGAGGTGATTACAGATTGGAAGAAATGTTAAGAGAGCGTTTTCAGTTATCCCGTGATCGAATTGAGGAAGTTCGGACAGAGGAGAGAATTCAAGAGCCGTATCGAGATTATTTCCAAAAAAGTGCAGAGTTTTTAAAGATGGCTGCGGAACAATTGGAAATAAAAACGCAGGAGCATTCTCTAGAAGAATGGAAGAAGATTAATGGGAGACTCTATGAAGAGCTGTTTCCGGAACATTATGGACAATCTTACGCAAATCCAGCTTTTGCGGTGGAGAAGCTAGGAACTTATGGGCAGGTTTTAAGTTCTGTGTACGCGGAATTGCGGGGAGCTATCGTGTATGCCTATGAGGAAAAAATCTGGGATTTGACTGTTTGCCAGGAATTGTTTCTTGAGATTTATACGGCTTTTTGTGACACAGAGTTGCCGAAGCCTGAGGCGGTACGGCAGATCTGGTATTGGTATGTGAGTGATTATTGCCAGGAGTTTTTAGAAGAGCGGATTTTGGAAAATGTTGATCCTTCCAGAGATTTTGCCGTCCGTGTGATCATGGACAGTGATTTAGAGGATTTGAGATATCTGTACCGGTACGGGGAGTATATCACAGAAAATGAACTGGGTGTGGCCCGTTTTTTGAATACGTTTTCCCAGGAAGAAATTGATAAGATGGCTCGTACCTATACAGAGGGGTATCGGATGGCGTTTGTGAACACGGGAAAGGATTTATCCGTGAAGAAGACGGTAAATATTCGTTATCCTCTGGGATTTGAGAGAATGGTACGTTCAGCGGTACAGCAATTTCAGGAGATGGGTTTGAAGCCTACGGTATACCGGTATGCGACTCATTTAATACAGCTTACTGCTCACAGAAATGGATTTTCAGGCGGAAATGCCAATCCGCAGTTTGAGTACGATCACAGGGAAGATGCAGCGTTGTTTTTAGACCATGATTTCGTACAGAGAAAGCTGCGGGCAATGCAGAACATCTATGAAAACCATCGAGAGCTGGCAGCTGGGCATGCAGGGCCAGCGGTGATTGAAGTATTTGGAGAGATGCCATTTTCCCCTAAAAATAGTGAAGGCGCTTGCTGTCTCAGCGAGGAACAAAGAAAGTTAAAAGTTTCCATGGACAATGAGAGTGCTCAGATCACAAATCGGTATATCAAGGGGGAGGAGCGAAGCTTTACAATCATCGCTTATCCGGTACCGCAGATTGGGGAACAGTTTCAGGAAATTTTCAAGGAGACGGTAAAGATCAATAATTTGGACTCCAAGCAGTACAGCTGTATACAGCAGACGATCATCGACACGCTGGATTCCTGTGAGTGGGTGGAGGTCAAGGGAAAGGGAGAGAACGAGACCGATCTTCTCATTCATCTGCACACGTTGCAGGAACCAGAGAGACAGACGAATTTTGAGAACTGTGTGGCCGACTGCAATATACCTGTCGGGGAGGTCTTCACTTCTCCGGTTCTGGCGGGCACAGGAGGAGTTTTGCATGTCAGTCAGGTTTATCTGAATGGGCTGCTGTTTAAGGATTTAAAATTAGTGTTTGATTGCGGACAGGTGATCGACTATGACTGCAAGAATTTTGAGTCAGAGGAAGAAAACCGCAGGTACATTGAAGATAACATATTGCATCACCACAGAAAAATTCCCATGGGAGAGTTTGCGATCGGCACGAACACGACTGCCTATGCTGTGGCGAAAAAATATGGAATTCACGATAAACTGCCGATCTTGATTGCGGAAAAGATGGGTCCGCATTTCGCGGTGGGAGATACCTGTTATACCTGGGCGGAAGATATTCCGGTTTATAACCCGGATGGAAAAGAAATCATTGCCCGGGACAATGAGATCTCAGCTTTGCGAAAAGAGGATTTAAGCATGGCCTATTATAATTGTCACACAGATATCACGATTCCTTATGAAGAACTGCAAAGTATTCGGGTGATTGACGAGGATGGAGAAATGGTCTCCATCATAGAGGATGGTCGCTTTGTGCTCCCAGGAACCCAGGAGCTGAACCGGCCATTAGAAGACATTCGTTGATAGAGGAAAGGCGGGAAAACCTGATTTCTGCGTTGACAGGAATGGGGAATCTTAGTAAAATTGTGGGAGACTGATATCAATAGAACTATGAATTCACATAAAGGAGAGGAAACCATGGCAAAAGTAGGTATTGTGATGGGCAGCGATTCGGATATGCCCGTAATGAGTAAGGCGGCAGATATTCTGGAACAATTGGGAATTGAGTTTGAGATGAAAATTATCTCTGCTCACAGAGAACCGGACGTATTTTTTGAGTACGCAAAGACCGCGGAAGAAAAAGGATTCAAAGTGATTATCGCAGGAGCAGGTATGGCGGCACATCTTCCAGGTATGTGCGCGGCAATCTTTCCGATGCCGGTGATTGGTATTCCTATGCACACCACCTCATTGGGAGGCAGAGATTCTTTATACTCCATTGTACAGATGCCATCGGGAATTCCAGTGGCAACAGTGGCTATCAACGGTGGTGCAAATGCGGGACTTTTGGCGGCAAAAATACTGGCAACTTCTGATCCAGAACTTTTAGATAGACTGAAAGAGTATTCTGCGACCTTGAAAGACCAGGTTGTAGCGAAAGATGAGAAACTACAAGAAGTGGGATATAAGAACTATACCAAATAATTGACAGGTGAAAATACGGAGGAAATTATGGATTATAAGAAGGCGGGCGTAGATATAGAAGCTGGTTATAAATCAGTGGAGCTTATGAAAGAGCATATTGCTAAGACGATGAGACCGGAGGTTTTGACAAATATCGGAGGATTTTCAGGTGCTTTTTCCATGGGGAAATTTAAAGATATGGAAAAACCTACTTTGGTGTCTGGTACGGATGGAGTAGGAACGAAACTAAAGCTGGCTTTTCTGATGGACCAGCATGATACGGTGGGGATTGACTGTGTGGCGATGTGTGTAAATGATATTGCCTGTGCGGGAGGAGAGCCATTGTTTTTCTTGGACTACATTGCCTGCGGAAAAAACTACCCGGAGAAAATCGCCCAGATTGTAAAAGGTGTCGCGACAGGCTGTGAGCAGTCTGATGCGGCTTTGATTGGTGGCGAGACCGCAGAGATGCCCGGTTTTTATCCGGAAGATGAATATGATTTGGCAGGTTTTGCGGTAGGAATTGTCGATGAGAAAGATCTGATTACAGGAAAAGACCTGAAAGAAGGGGATGTGTTAATCGGTATGGCTTCTTCCGGTGTTCATAGTAATGGATTTTCTCTGGTCCGCAAAGTTTTTGAGATGACGAAAGAGTCGTTGGATACTTATTACGACGAACTGGGGAGCACTCTTGGAGAGGCACTGATCGCACCGACAAAGATCTATGTGAAAGCTCTGAGATGTATTAAGGAGTCTGGTGTCCGTGTCAGAGCGTGTAGCCATATCACTGGCGGCGGCTTCTATGAAAATGTACCTCGTATGTTAGGAGAAGGGACCAGAGCGGTAATTAAAAAAGACAGTTATCCGATTCCTCCGATCTTTAAGCTACTGGCAAAGACAGGCCAGATTGAGGAAAAGATGATGTACAATACTTATAATATGGGACTGGGGATGATTGTGGCTGTGGATGCCAAGGATGTGGACAAGACGCTGGAGGCTATTCGAAAAGCCGGTGAACAGCCCTATATTGTAGGAAAAATTGAAGCTGGAGAAAAGGGAGTGACCTTATGTTGAAACTTGCAGTTTTAGTTTCAGGCGGAGGGACCAATCTTCAGGCGATCATAGATGCGATTGAAAAAAAAGAGATTACCAATGCTAAGATACAAGCGGTGATCAGCAATAATCGAAATGCCTATGCCTTGGAAAGGGCTAAGAGATATGGTATTGCTGGCCAATGCATTTCACCGAAGGATTTTCCGAACCGGGAGACTTTTTATGAAGAGCTTTTGAAGGCTTTGAAAGAGTGTAAAGCAGACTTAGTGGTTTTGGCAGGATATTTGGTGGCAATTCCACCCTGTGTGGTGGAGGCGTTTCCGAACCGTATTATCAATATACACCCGTCTTTGATTCCCTCTTTTTGCGGGGTTGGTTATTATGGGTTGAGAGTACACGAAGGAGCTTTGCAGCGTGGAGTCAAAGTGACGGGGGCCACGGTTCATTTTGTGGATGCCGGTACGGATACTGGGCCGATTATTCTACAAAAATCGGTGGAAGTTTTGCAGGGGGATACACCAGAGACGCTTCAGCGAAGAGTGATGGAGCAGGCAGAATGGGTAATTCTGCCCCGGGCGATTGATCTGATCGCAAATGGAAAAGTGACAGTTCATGACGGAAAAGCTGTGATTTCCCAGTGATTATTGGGAAAACGGTGTTCTAGGAGGAGAAAAATACAGATGAAAGTGTTGATTGTAGGAAGCGGCGGAAGAGAACACGCGATCGCATACAGTGTAGCAAAGAGTCCGAAGGTGGATAAGATTTACTGTGCTCCGGGAAATGCGGGGATTGGGACGGTTGCGGAGTGTGTGCCCATTGGCCCGATGGAGTTTGAGAAACTGGCACAGTTTGCTCAGGAAGAGCAGATGGATTTGACGATTGTGGGAATGGATGACCCTCTGGTGGGCGGAATTGTGGATGTATTTGAGGAAAAAGGTCTGCGTGTGTTTGGGCCGAGAAAGAATGCTGCAATTTTGGAAGGCTCAAAGGCATTCTCAAAGGATTTGATGAAAAAGTATCAGATTCCCACGGCTGCTTATGAGAATTTTGAGGACCCCCAAAAGGCGTTGGAGTACTTGGAGAAGGCGAAATTCCCCATTGTTCTGAAAGCGGATGGACTGGCTCTGGGAAAAGGAGTTCTGATCTGCAATAGCTTGGAAGAGGCAAAAGACGGCGTAAAAGAGATCATGTTGGACAAGAAGTTCGGCACTGCCGGCAACACCTTGGTCGTTGAAGAATTTATGACTGGTCGGGAAGTCTCAGTATTATCTTATGTGGATGGAACCACGATTAAGACGATGACATCGGCGCAGGACCATAAACGTGCCAAGGATGGCGATCAGGGATTGAATACTGGCGGAATGGGAACGTTTTCACCCAGCCCGTTTTATACGAAGGAGATTGACGAGTACTGCCAGAAGCATATTTATCAGCCTACTGTGGATGCGATGAGAGCAGAGGGAAGACCGTTTACGGGAATTATCTTTTTTGGTCTGATGTTGACAGAGCAAGGCCCAAAAGTATTAGAATACAACGCCCGTTTTGGAGATCCTGAGGCTCAGGTAGTGCTGCCGAGAATGAAAAATGATATCGTAGAAGTCATGGAGGCCTGTATCGACGGCAAGCTGGATGAGATTGAGTTGCAGTTTGAGGACAATGCAGCAGTCTGCGTCGTATTGGCATCGGAGGGCTATCCGGTGAAATATGAGAAGGGGATTCCGATTACTGGCTTTGAAAATTTCCAGGGCAAAGATGGATATTACTGCTTCCACGCGGGAACAAAGCTGGAAGATGGACAGATTGTGACAAATGGAGGTCGTGTTCTGGGAATCACTGCGAAAGGAGCCAATCTGAAGGAGGCCAGAAAAAACGCTTATGAGGCCACGGAATGGATATCTTTTGCAAATAAATATATGCGACACGATATCGGAAAAGCGATTGATGAGGCATAAAGTTTAGAGCAAGGCTGGATAGTGTTTCCACGGAAATGCGCGTTGCGCGATGAAGTGGAAATACTATTCAGCCTTTCCCATAACAGAAACGCTCCGTCTCTTTTACTTGACTTTTTAGGGCGATTCGTTTATTATGATAATAATAAAACAAACACAGGGGTGCTGATGAGAATCGGCTGAGAAAAAGCGAGAAGTTTTTAACCCTAGAACCTGTATCTGGATAATGCCAGCGTAGGGAGTCATGAAAGGATTTTGTTATCATACCCTCTTGGATTATTCCAGGAGGATTTTTTTATAGGAGGTGTCTCTGGAATCTCCTATATGATCTTTCCTCTGGGATGTCCTGTACGACGAAAGGCACTCAAAGTTACAGGAACCATGACAAGGAGGAAGAGGTATGTATACGACACAGATGGATGCAGCAAAACGGGGAATTATCACAGAGGAAATGAAGGCAGTCGCGGCAGAAGAACAGATTAGTACGGAGGCACTGCGGGATTTGGTGGCGAAAGGACAGGTGGTGATTCCAGCCAACAAGAATCACAAATGTCTGAAACCCCATGGGATTGGCAGAGCCTTAAAGACAAAGATCAATGTGAATCTGGGAACTTCCAAAGATTGTCTAGATCTAGATTTGGAGATGTCCAAAGTGATGGAAGCGGTGAAAATGGGAGCCGAGGCAATTATGGATTTGAGTTCTTTCGGGGATACACAGGTGTTTCGCCGCAAACTGACAGCAGAGTGCCCTGCAGTCCTAGGAACGGTGCCAATCTATGACGCTGTGGTCTATTACAATAAGGCATTGAAAGCGATTACTTCCCGCCAGTGGATTGACATTGTCAAAATGCACGCAGAGGACGGTGTGGATTTTATGACGATACACTGCGGAATCAATAAAGCTACTGCGGAGCGTTTTAAAAAGGCAAAACGTCACACAAATATTGTATCCAGAGGCGGTTCTATCATTTTTGCTTGGATGGAGCTGACCGGAAATGAAAATCCATTTTATGAATATTACGATGAGATCTTGGACATCTGCCAGCAGTACGATGTCACTTTGAGCCTGGGAGATGCATGCCGTCCAGGAAGCATTGCAGACGCAGGGGACATTCCACAGATCGAAGAGCTGGTGACTTTGGGAGAACTGACGATGAGGGCCTGGGAGAAAAATGTGCAGATCATGATTGAAGGCCCAGGACATATGCCTTTGAATCAGATTCGGGCCAACATGGAGATTGAGCAGACCATCTGTAAGGGAGCTCCTTTTTACGTGTTGGGACCTCTGGTGACGGATGTGGCGCCAGGCTATGACCATATCACCGCAGCGATCGGCGGAGCGATTGCGGCTACTTACGGTGCTTCATTTTTGTGCTATGTAACTCCAGCAGAGCATTTGAGACTTCCAAATCTGGAAGATGTGAAAGAAGGAATCATTGCCTCCAAAATCGCCGCCCATGCTGCGGATGTGGCAAAAGGTCTTCCAGGGGCCAGTGACTGGGACTACGAGATGAGTGAGGCCAGGAGAAATCTGGATTGGGACAGACAGTTCGAATTGGCGATTGATGAGGAAAAAGCCAGACGTTATCGTGCGGAATCCACTCCTGAGAGAGAGGATACCTGTACCATGTGTGGAAAGATGTGCGCGGTGAGAAATATTAATAAAATACTTCGCGGGGAAAATGTGGATATTATGGACTAGACAATAAAAGTATATTGTGGGAGTTGTCGATATTGAAAGGAAAGGATTGCTTCAGGCAGTCCTTTTCTGTATTATAAGGAGGCTTTTGGAAAGAAGTATATTAAGGAGTATCAGTCAGGTGCTTTGTCAGATGGTTTATTGACAAGAACAGAAGAAAGACGGTACAATGTACAAATCGAGGCTTACCTTCCAATACTGGGAGGTGTTATAGAATGATAGGAGCAGTTAGAAAGGATAAAAAAATGACGAGAGAAAGTATCATTAAAAATTTACAGACTGCAGATTGCTTTTACGTACCCTTCTCTGTGAGTACAAGAATGCCTTATGTGATGTGTGATCCGATAGATTTTGACGATCAGATACTTGTCTTTGAGAGAGAGGAAGACCTAAAAGCGTATGTCAAAGCGCAGGTGGAGCAAAAAAATCTGATGCAGGCCACGAGGGTGGAGAAGTCCATGTACAATAGATTTTATGGGAATCTCTATGGAATCGGTGTCAACGCGATCCTGTACAAAAAAGGAGATGAGGAACGAAAAATTGAGCTGAAAGATGTGGCAGTCCAGGCAGATTTTTCAAAGATTCCTGAGGAGAAGAAGCCGCTTTTGAATCCTACTTTGCAGTTGTCAGGAATATATTTTATGCAGGCGTGGCGTAGAAATCTACCGCCAGAGGAGAAAGGGGATATCCGATCTTTGGAGGAAGAATTGGTGGCAAACATCATACGGTCTAAGTTTCTTCTGGCTGTGGATATAAAAGGAGAAGGCGAGGAGAGGAAATTCAATGTTCCTTTTGTCAAGAATAAAGTAGGAGACATCTATCAGCCGTGCTTTTCAGATGTGATGGAGTTTCAGAAGTTTGCCGCAGAAAGAAAACTGGGATTCCTAAAAGTAGATTTTCAAAAAATGCCTGGTCTTTTGGCAAAACAGGCAAAAGGGTATGTGCTGAATCCGGCAGGAATCAATTTGATGCTTCAGCGAGAACAGCTAAACCGGATGGCAAAATTGAAATGACCGTGTGTCGTTGTAGACGAAATAGACGGAGAAAATGTACCTAATTTGTCTAAATTAATATCAAAAAATCTTGATTTTCTGGTCTTCTTGTGCTACTATGCATATAACAAAAGTTACGAGAGAGAAGGAATGCGAGAATGCTGATAGAAATAGATTTTAATAGTGATGAAGCAATCTATATGCAGCTGACCAATCAGATCATCATGGGGATTGCCACATCCAGGCTAAGAGAAGGGGACCCTTTGCCTTCTGTCCGGCAGCTAGCCGATACCATTGGCATTAATATGCATACGGTGAACAAAGCATATTCTGTGCTGAGGCAAGAGGGGTTTGTGACCATTGACCGTAGAAGAGGCGCAGTGGTGAACATCGACGTGGATAAGATAAAGGCACTTCAGGAAATGAAAGCGAATTTGACGGTTCTTTTGGCGAGAGGATGCTGTAAGAATATCACAAGGGAGGAAGTTCATCAGCTGATTGATGAAATTTTTGAAGAGTATTCGTGACAATGCTAACTAGAGGAGAGGACAATGCGAAAAAATTTTGAGATTTATACAGAACAAGCTAAGGCAGCTCTGAAATATTCAACACATGTGGCGAGGGATTTGAACAATAATTATGTTGGCACGGAACACATCTTGATGGCGTTGTGCAAGGTGAAAAATTCTACGGCACAGATGATTTTAGAAGAGTTTGGAGTAGAGACAGAAAAGCTTCAGGAGTTAATCAGTAAATTGATTGCACCGCCTTCTAACGTGTGTACCGATTTGGAACCAGATTACACCCCCAGATCGAAAAGGCTGATGCAGAATAGTGAAGATGAGGCAAATGCGGTGCAGGCGCAGAAGGTGGGAACAGAGCATCTGCTGATCGCAATGCTGAAGGATACGGAATGTGTAGCGACTCGTCTGCTGTATACGATGGGCGTGAATATTCAGAAAATGTTTCTTGCGGTTTTGGCGGCGACGGGGATGGATAAACAATATACGCAGGAAGAACTTCAGAATGGCAAATTTATGAAACCGAGGGAAAATGCCGCAGTGGCTACTCCGACGCTAGATCAGTACAGCAGAGACCTCACGGAACAGGCAGCCAGCGGGAAATTGGACCCTGTGGTGGGAAGAGAAGAAGAGATTGCAAGATTAGTACAGATTTTGAGTCGGCGGACGAAAAACAATCCTTGTCTGGTGGGAGAACCAGGTGTGGGGAAGACGGCCATCGTGGAAGGGTTGGCCCAGAGAATTGTCTGGGGGTTAGTGCCAGAGTCCATGAAGGACAAACGACTGGTGGTTTTGGATTTGTCCAGTATGGTGGCCGGTACGAAGTACCGAGGTGAATTTGAAGAGCGCATAAAAAATGTGGTAAAAGAAGTCACAGAGCACAGAGGAATTCTTCTGTTTATTGATGAATTACACACGATCATTGGGGCTGGAGGAGCAGAAGGGGCACTGGATGCTTCTAATATCTTAAAGCCTTCTTTGTCTAGAGGGGAAATCCAACTGATTGGCGCGACTACGATAGAAGAGTACAGAAAACACATTGAAAAGGACGCTGCGTTGGAACGCAGATTCCAGCCGGTGACAGTGGAGGAGCCTTCAGAGGCTGAGACTGTGGAGATCTTAAAAGGACTGCGGCCTTATTATGAAAATCACCATGGAGTTGTGATTGAGGACTCTGCGGTGGAGGCCGCGGTGAAGATGGCGGTACGCTATATCAATGACCGGTTCCTTCCGGATAAGGCGATTGACATCATTGACGAGGCGTCGTCGAAAGTGCAGCTCGCGGGGTATCAGGCTCCGGAGAGATTGGTTGCGCTGGAAAAAGAAGTGCAGCATCTGACGTTAGAGAAAGAAGCGGCTTTAAAGCGCGGGGATTTAGAAAAAGCAAAAGAAGTGCAGCAGCTTCAGGAGAGAAAACGTCAGACGATCAGTGAAGAGAAAGAGCGGGCAAACCGTCGTGGAAAACGAAAGAAGTTAGTTGTAACGGAGGACTCTGTGGCGGATATTGTCTCAGGCTGGACAAAGATACCAGTAAAAAAACTAGCTGAGAAGGAATCCCGGAGGTTAGTTAGATTAGAAAAAGAGCTTCACAGACGGGTGATTGGTCAGGAGGAAGCCGTCACAGCAGTGGCACAGGCAGTGAAAAGGGGACGTGTGGGATTGAAAGACCCCGCTCGTCCAATAGGTTCCTTCCTGTTTTTAGGACCCACAGGAGTGGGAAAAACGGAACTTTCAAAGGCTTTGGCGGAAGCCGTATTTGGCACGGAACAGGCGATGATACGAGTGGATATGTCGGAATATATGGAAAAGCATAGCGTGTCTAAATTGATTGGTTCACCGCCAGGATATGTGGGATATGATGAGGGAGGGCAGCTCTCGGAGAAAGTAAGACGCAACCCGTACAGTGTGATTTTGTTTGACGAGATCGAAAAGGCCCATCCAGATGTCTTTAATATTTTATTGCAGGTGCTGGATGATGGACACATCACAGATGCCCAGGGTAGAAAAATAGACTTTAAGCAGACGATTATTATCATGACTTCCAATGCGGGAGCTCAGGTAATCGTAGAGCCGAAAAAATTAGGCTTTGGGGCACAGGAAGATGAGAAGCAAGACTATGAGAGAATGAAATCTTCCGTAATGGATGAAGTGCGCAGGATGTTTAAGCCGGAGTTTTTAAACCGCATCGATGAAATCATCGTGTTCCATTCACTGAATAAAGAGCATATTAAGAAAATTGTAAGTATCCTTTTGAAAAACTTGGAAAAGAGATGCAAAGATACAATGGGAATCACTTTGAAGGTGAGCAATACTGTAAAAGAGCATTTGGCAGAGGCTGGATTTGACAGTAAATATGGCGCAAGGCCTTTGCGCCGTGCGATTCAGACAAAGATAGAGGATGCTATGGCCAATGAGATTTTGGAGGGCCGGATTCAGCAAGGTGATACGGTACATGTGCGTATGGTGAAAAAAGAAGTTTGTTTTGTGGTGGAAGAACAGAAGGAAGAAGAATGAGACAGAAAATACGCAAGCATCTTATTTTCAAAGGAAGAGTCCAAGGAGTCGGCTTTCGATTTGTAGCTAGACATTCTGCTGAGGCCATCGGACTTACTGGCTGGGTGAGAAATTGCTGGGACGGCAGTGTTGAGGCAGAGGTTCAAGGGACCTCGGAAGAAATAGGGCTGTTTTTGAAAAAGATATATGAGGCACGTTATATCCAGATTGAGGACTTAGAGGCAAAGCAGCTGCCCTTGAAAGAGGAACGAGGTTTTCAAGTACTTCACGGGTAACAGTTCAGCCTGACACTGTCCCGCGAGGCGTCACGCTGCATTTGCAGTGGGATCCCGAGGACAGCAGGCGCCAGACGGAGAGAATCGCAGTCTGTGTGCATACATTTGTGACAGTGAAGCCAAAAGGCTGAACGGTTATCTTCACAGTTGAATTATGCAGAGAAACTATGGAAAAAGAGTAAGTTTTATTATATAATAAACTTAATAAACACCCGCGTTGAATGCGCAGAAAGTTTGTAACGGTTCAGCCATGTAAGCTCAGATTCGCAGCTGCCGTATATGCGCCGGAATTTTCGCTTATAGCTGAATAGTTATAAAAGGTTCTCAAAAAGTCAAATAGACGCTTGAAGAGCCGGTGAAATCACATGAGATAGAGTCTTAGGGAGGACAATAAAAATGTCAGTAGTGAAGGAATTGATACGAACAGAGGAAAATGGAACCATCAGCTTTGGAAATTATGAGTTGCGTGTGAAATCTAAGGTTTCAGATTACGAGCACCGGGGAGATATGTATAAGGTGAAGACATTTTCTGAGATCACCAAGCTGGAGCGAAATGGAATGTTTGTATACGAATCGGTTCCGGGAACCACAGTTTTTGACTTGACACAGGAAAATGGAGGCATGCAGTTCGCTGTAGAGAGCAATGAAGATGCACAGATTACAGTGGAGCTGGAAGCAGATGCGGAATATGAGATTTACCTGGATGGAAAAAGCATTGGAAAGATGAAGACCAATCTGGGAGGAAAGCTTTCTTTCAGCATTGAATTGGAGAATGCTCTGCAGGTGGCTGTGAAAATTGTAAAATTATAAAAATCATAGAGAAAGAGGCTGCCAATAATTGCAGCCTCTTTTGTAGTGGGAGAAAAAGATGGCTAAAACAAGAAAAACCGTATATTTTTGCCAGAATTGTGGCTATGAATCAGCGAAATGGATGGGACAGTGTCCAGGCTGCAATGAATGGAATACTTTTGTGGAGGAGACAGTTTCACCGTTGTCGGCGGGAAAGAATGGAAAGAGGAGTCAAGGCTTGGCGAAGCCCAAGGGACTTAGTGAGATAGATTTGTCAGAGGACGAAAGAAAGAGTAGCGGCATGGGAGAGCTAGACCGCGTTTTGGGAGGCGGAATTGTCCAGGGATCTTTGGTCTTGGTTGGAGGAGACCCTGGAATAGGAAAATCCACTCTGTTGTTACAGATGTGCCGTAATCTGGCGGGAAAGGAGACAGAAGTACTATATATCTCGGGAGAGGAATCTTTAAGACAGATCAAAATGCGTGCAATGAGGATTGGAACTTTTACAGATTCCCTAAAATTATTGTGTGAAACAAATCTAACCGTAATCCGTGAACTGATCGAGAAGAAAACACCTAAAGTGGCGATTATAGATTCTATTCAGACAATGTATGATGAGGATATTTCCTCGGCGCCAGGGAGTGTGTCACAGGTCCGAGAGTCCACGAGCGTGTTGATGCAGCTGGCAAAGGGGCTAGGTGTGACAATCTTTATCGTGGGCCATGTGACAAAAGAAGGAAATGTAGCAGGTCCAAGAGTTCTGGAACACATGGTAGATACTGTGCTCTATTTTGAAGGAGACCGCCATGCATCTTACCGGATTCTGCGTGCAGTGAAGAATCGTTTTGGTTCTACCAATGAAATTGGAGTGTTCGAGATGAGAAATGAAGGGTTGGGAGAGGTGAAAAATCCATCTCAGTTTTTGCTGGATGGGAAACCGCAAGGAGCTTCTGGCTCTGTGGTCGCGTGTTCTATGGAAGGAACTAGGCCGATTTTGATCGAGGTTCAGGCACTGGTATGTCAAAGTAATTTTGGAATTCCCAGGAGAACGGCGGCAGGAACCGATTTTAACAGGGTCAATCTATTGATGGCAGTGCTGGAAAAACGGGCGGGGTTGCATCTTTCCACTTGTGACGCCTATGTAAATATCGCTGGAGGCATTAAGATGAATGAGCCTGCAATCGACCTGGGAATTTGTCTTGCCATCGCATCTAGTAGTCGTGATGTAGTGGTGGATGACAGGCTTCTGGCATTTGGAGAGGTTGGACTGAGTGGAGAAGTCCGTGCAGTGAGCATGGCAGAGCAAAGGGTGGCTGAGGCGAAAAAACTGGGATTTGATAGGGTGATTCTGCCTAAAGTGTGTCAAAAGTCGGTGGAAAAAATCCAGGGGATTCAGAAGCTCTACGTGGAAACTGTGAGAGAGGCAATACAGTGTGTGTGCGAAAAAGTGTAACAGTTTTGCCATATAAGCTCGGATTCGCAGCTGCTTTTCTGCGTGATAAGTCCGGTAAGTGGGTACCGTACTTGCGCAGACAGGTCTGCGGTCTGTGTTAGACGCGTGCTGTCAGTGTGTAGCGTCATTTGTCGAAAAGGAAAAACAAACGAAAAACAACTTGACAGAGTCAAGAAGATGAGATAGAATAAACAAGCTGTTTGTTACACATATAAAATTTCAATTATTCCAAAAAATAGATGAAATTAGAAAAATGATATTATTTCAGAAAAATATAAAAAACAGCTTGACAATCTCTGAAAGAGATGGTAATATGACAAAGTTCTCAGAAATGAGACAAAGCCATGTCGAAGAAAGTCAAAAAAACTTGAAAAAAGTTCTTGACAGGAGAGGAAAGACATGGTAATATAACAAAGCTGCTTCAAGCGAGGCGCCAGGAACTGACAAAAAAGTTTAAAAAAGCTAAAAAAGTTCTTGACAAACAGAAAGCGGTTTGGTAAAATAATCAAGCTGACTCGCGAGAGGGAAGCAAAGAACCTTGATAACTGAACAGTAAAACACATAGAACTCGAAAATTCTTTACATTCAAGAACGGTTTGAACGAACCAAAAGCAGTAATGAGGAATTAGGATAGCCAAGGGTTATCCTGAGACATCAAACACTAATTCAGAGAGTTTGATCCTGGCTCAGGATGAACGCTGGCGGCGTGCTTAACACATGC
>ENA-ORTH01000007-ORTH01000007.1-human-gut-metagenome-genome-assembly--contig:-NODE-7-length-201274-cov-5.515776_pt1 | contig 201274 bp, 172 predicted proteins | sample MGYA00241914_ERZ509192 | MGnify/ENA primary metagenome ERZ509192 (study PRJEB26280, sample SAMEA2338826) | human gut metagenome | biome: human gut; feature: human-associated habitat; material: faeces...
GCCTTGCGGTGTACTACCTTATTGCGGCGTGCGCATCCTTAGCGGAGCGTTTATGTAATAGGAAAGGACTTTCGCGCATTAGCGTGACAAGGTCTTTCCTATTACATAAAAAAAGGTTTTACAGAACCGCACTCAGCTCTGTAAAACCTTTTTTCGTCTGTTATGTAAAAACCACTTACTGATTACTTAGATACTTCTCTATGCTGTGAATGGCGTCCTCCTCATCTTCGCCATTTACCAGCAGAGTTACTTCTTCCCCGGCATCCAGCCCCAAAGTCATCATCCCCATAATACTCTTTGCATTGACCTTCTTTTCTCCAACCTTCACATGAATTTCACTGTTGTACTGACTTGCCACCTGGACTAATTGTGCAACCGGTCTCGCCTCCAATCCCGTGGATAAGTTAATCTTCACTGGTTTTTCAATCATAATACTTCCTCCTTGTTCCCCCTGAGTTCTTCTGCAAGAACGCTTAGCTTACGCAAACGATGATTCACTCCAGACTTCCCAACTGTGGGGGAAAGCATTTCACCCAATTCCTTCAAGGTAGCCTCTGGAAACTCCAACCTAAGTCTGGCAATCTGTTCCAGCCCCGGATTCAGACTCCCCAAGCCCCTTTTCTCCTCAATCAGTCGAATATCGTCAATCTGTTTCACCGCCGCATTTACTGTCTTATGAATATTGGCTGTCTCACAGTTGACTTTACGGTTTACAGAATTTCTCATCTCCTTCAAAATCCGTATATTTTCCAGATCCATCAAAGCCTTGCCCGCCTCCATGATGCCAAGGATCTCGACAATCTGCGCCCCTTCCTTTATATACACCACATATGACTTCTTACGCATCACAATCCTTGCATCCACATCAAAGCTGGCAATCACCTGCTGTATCTGAATCGCCTTTCCCTGCGTCGAACAGACAATTTCAAAATGATAAAATTTTTCGGGATCACTGATAGAGCCAGCCGCCAAAAAACTTCCCCTTACGAAAGCTCTCTTACAACAGTTCTTCTGATACACTATCGGATCAACTTCAATCAACTGATCAGAAACCTTCTTATCCGCCTCCACCGCCTTGATACCTTCCAGCACTCTTCTAGTAAGACTAACACTTTTCAAGTCAATGGTATACACACTTCCCTTGTTTAACCCCGTGTGCTGCCGAATTCGAATTTCTGTCTCTATATTAAATGTTTTTCTCAATAATGTAAAGCATTTTCTCACAACTACTTCATTTTCCGTCTGGAAAATGAGCTGTCTTTGTCCCTGCCCATTATAGCAAATCTTTCCGCTCATACTGAGAATTGCCGCAAGTTCCGCAATCTGACAGTGTCTCGCTGTACTGTGATGTCTGGCAAGTTCCTCTTTTACATTTCTGGAAAAAGACAATATCTCCACCTACTCCTGATTTTTCTTTCTCAATGTATCCTTCTGCAAATCACGATGCTCAATTCTAAGGCCATAGTCAGCGTCACTGGCAAGACGATGAAAAAGTTCTCTGGCTAAAGTCACGGATCGGTGCTTTCCACCAGTACATCCAATTCCTATCACCAGGCTGTTCTTTCCTTCATTCATGTAATGCGGAATCAAAAACTTCACCATATCCTCCAGCTTATCTGCAAATTCTGTTGCAGCACTGGCCCCCATGACATAATCAAAAACAGCTTGATCTTCTCCTGTCAGATGACGAAGCTCATCAATATAATATGGATTAGGCAAAAAACGCACATCAAACACAAGATCGGCATCACTGGGAATTCCATATTTGAATCCAAAAGATACCACCGACACAACTAAACTTCGAAAATCCTGATTGTCCACAAAAATTCGTACAATCTCCTTTCGCAATTCCCGTGTCAGCATACGAGATGTATTGATAATATAATCCGCTTGATTTCTCAAAAACTCCAGTCTCCTGCGTTCTAGGCGAATCCCCTCATCCACCCTTCCATCAGGAGCCAGAGGATGATTTCTTCGACTCTCCTTGTATCTTTTTATCAGTACCTCATCGGAAGCATCCAGAAACAAAATTTCATATTGGTAGCCCTGCTTTCTCATCTTTTTTAAAATCTCTTCCAAATCGCCAAGCTGCTGGCCACTTCTCACATCCACTCCCAAAGCTACGTTTCGGATCTCTTCTGAATTCATACTTAATGTCATAGACGCAAACTTCTCTAGCAGAAGAATTGGAAGATTGTCCACGCAAAAATACTGGGCATCTTCCAAAAATTTTAAGGCGGTACTCTTTCCCGCTCCCGAAATACCTGTCACAATCACAAATCGCATGGGTCACTCTCCTGTTGAGAAATTCCCCAGGAATTTAACCTCCGGTTCCAGAGTCACCTGAAATTTCTCATAGACTTTGTCCGTCACATCTCTCATTAACCTTCGCACATCCTCAGCTGTGGCATTGTCAATATTTACCACAAAACCGCAGTGTTTTTCTGATACCTGAGCTCCTCCTACACGGTATCCTCTCAGACCAGAATCCATAATCAACTTTCCCGCAAAGTATCCCTCTGGCCGTTTAAAAGTACTTCCTGCACTTGGCAATTCTAATGGTTGCTTGCTGGTTCTTTTTTCCGTCAGCTCCCTCATAGTCTGGCGAATTTTGTCCTCATCCCCATATCTCAGTTTTAAAACTGCTTCAAGCACAATGTAATTTTTCTTTTTCACTATGCTAGTCCGATACCCCATCTCAAGTTTCTCAAAAGGTATCTTCAGAATTTCACCTTCCTGATTTAAAACCGTCACTTCCTCTAAAACATCCTTCAACTCTCCTCCATAAGCACCAGCATTCATCACGACAGCTCCGCCCAGCGTTCCTGGTATCCCGCCTGCGAACTCAAATCCTGTCAGACTGTGAGCCAATGCCTGCTTTGCCACCAAAGAAAGCAACGCACCTGCCTGCGCCCTTATCCGCTCATCCTGTACATCAATCTGACTCATATTCCGAAAAAGCTGAATAATCACACCTCGGTATCCTTGATCGCTCACCAATAAGTTGCTTCCATTACCCAGGATAAAGTAAGGAAGCTGATATCTGCGGCAGACATCCAATGTCCTCTGCAATTCATCCACAGAATGAGGACAAACATAATACTCAGCCGGTCCTCCAATTCGAAAAGTAGTATGAGCGCTCATTGGTTCTTCGACTAATACATGATCGCTTCCCAATATTCTACAAAATTCATTCTTTATTTCTTCTTTCAAAATACTTCCTCTCAATTCTATCTTCATTATTTTTTCTGTACCCGTAGAAGATCTCTCACCACTTCTCCCGCAATCTGAAGCCCTGCGACACTTGGCACAAAAGAAATGCTTCCCGGAACAGGACGCCTGCCTGTACCTTTGATCTCCTGTGTATTTTCCAAACACTTCAAAGGTTTTTCTTTTGAATATAGCACTTTTACCTTCTTAATTCCCCGCTTGCGAAGTTCCGTCCGAACAGCTTTCGCCAAAGGGCACACACTGGTCTTAGAAATATCCGCGATCTCAAAACGAAACGGGTCCATTTTATTTCCTGTACCCATACAGGAGATAATAGGTACTCCATACTTTTTCGCTGTCTCAATCAGCAGAAGTTTAGAAGAAACTGTGTCAATCGCGTCCACCACGTAATCATACATCTGAAAATCAAACAGGCTTGCTGTATCCTCATTATAAAAGGTTTCATAAATATGCACAAGGATATCTTCATTGATATCTCGAATACGCTCCTTCGCCACCTGCACTTTTGCTCTCCCTATCGTAGAATGCAACGCATAGAGCTGACGATTGATATTCGTGACAGACACTGTATCATGGTCCACTAAAGTCAGACTACCCACCCCACAGCGAGCCAAGGCCTCAGCCACATAAGAGCCCACACCGCCCAGCCCAAATACAGCAATTTTCGCCGAACTTAAGCATCTTATTCCATCCTCTCCTACCAACATCTCCATGCGGGTAAACTCATTTAGCATGATAATCCTCCTAAAAATTCATACTCAACACAAACAGTATTTTCCAGACAAACAGAAATTCAATCTTCCTGACGCAAAAGCGAACTTCAAAGTCAGTTTGCCTTTTTCCTATTATTTTACTCTTTGTACATTATACTATACCACAATATAAAATGTACAGTTTTTCATAGATTCTTAAGAATTCCAGTGTAACTGTTCAGCTATACAGTGTACAGGAAGCATAAAACATACTTGTATGTTTTTGCGAGCTGGCATCTGTATGAGCTGAGCGCCCTTCAATGAGTAAAACAGTGGCGTCAGCCACGACAAGCACGCAGTACGGTTTTACAAATGGCGCTGGCTGAACTGTCACGATAAACTTCTACATCTTTCCAAAATCTATTGACAAACAACACAAAATATGATTATATTAACATATGAACAATCATTCATATATAAAATTGTTTAGAGGAGGATTACCCTATGAAAAAGTTAAATTCTCTGGAACATATATCCACAGAATCAACTGGTGAGCCTTATCATCATAGTCACGAGCATGATGAGCACTGCGGCTGCGGCCACAACCACCACGAGCACCATCACGAACACGGGGAGCACTGCGACTGTAGTCACGACCACCATGAGCACCATCACGAACACGGGGAGCACTGCGGCTGTGGTCACGAGCACCATCACGAACACGGGGAACACTGCGACTGTGGTCACGACCACCACGAGCACCATCACGAACACGGGGAACACTGCGACTGTGGTCACGACCACCATGAGCACCATCACAAACACGGGGAACACTGTAGTTGTGGTCACGACCACCATCGTGAACATGTAGCAGCCGCAGTTGTGGAAGACAATACACCGGTCGCTCCGGGGATGCTCAGAAATGTCTATATCTTAGAAAACTTAGGCTGTGCCCACTGCGCTTCTAAAATGGAAGCCCAGATACAGGCTCTCCCTGGAATCGAAGCTGCCACAATTACCTTTGCCACAAAACAACTGAGACTGACGGCAAAAGATCCAGACAAATATCTGCCTCAGATTCGGCAGATTTGTACTGCCATCGAATCAGAAGTCAAAATCCACAAACGTGAGTCTCTCAATTCCTCCGCCAGCCATGCAGAGCATGACAAAACTTCCGACAGAAAAGATCTTTTAGAACTCGGAAGCGGCGCAGCACTCTTTGTTCTGTCAGAGATATTGGCCCATTTGGGATTCGGTGACGCCGTCATACTTCCCATCTGTATTGTAGCCTACATCATTTTGGGAAGATCTATTGTGCTGACAGCAGCTAAAAACTTAACCAAAGGACATATCTTCGATGAAAATTTCCTGATGAGCATCGCGACCTTAGGCGCGTTCTGCATTCGTTCCTTTGACGAAGCGGTGGGAGTTATGCTTTTCTACCGCATCGGAGAATTCTTTGAACACAAGGCTGTTGAAAAGAGTCGAAGCCAGATCATGGACGCTGTAGATCTAAGGCCGGAAACCGTCAACCTTCTCTCCCCACAAGGAGAGGTGACTGTACTCCCGTCAGAGCAAGCTCAGGTCGGAGACGTACTTCTGGTTCGTGCCGGTGACCGCATTCCCCTTGATGGTATCGTGTTAGAAGGTGAGAGCCGCGTCGACACCTCCGCAATAACCGGAGAACCAGTACCTGTAAAGGTCAGCGCAGGGGACTCCATAACTTCCGGCTGCGTAAATACCACCGGCCAGCTGAAAATCCGTGTGGAAAAACCACTTTCCGAATCCATGGTAACCAGAATCTTGGACTCTGTGGAAAATGCGGCGGCCAGCAAGCCTAAAATTGACCGGTTCATCACCCGGTTCGCTAAGGTTTACACACCTATCGTTGTAATTCTCGCGGCCACAATCGCGATTGTTCCATCTTTGGCAACCGGTAATTGGAACTATTGGGTATACACTGCTTTGACCTTCCTGGTAATGAGCTGTCCATGCGCCCTGGTGCTAAGTGTTCCACTGGCATTCTTCTCTGGAATCGGCGCGGGCTCCAAACAGGGAATTCTGTTTAAAGGCGGAGTTTCTTTGGAAGCCATGAGTGAGATTAAAGCTGTCGTGATGGACAAAACAGGAACCATCACGGAAGGAAATTTTGTCGTGCAGAAAATCACCCTGACTGGCGATCTTAAAGAAGAAGAACTGTTGGCCTATTGCGCATCCTGCGAACAGTTTTCTACCCATCCCATTGCGGTAAGTATTCACTCCGCCTCCGTGGAACGTGGTCTTAGCCTGAAAAAACCTGAGACCATGGAAGAAATCGCCGGACACGGAATCCAGGCCATCATAGACGGACACGAAATTCTCTGCGGAAATCAAAAGCTGATGGAGCGCTTCCATGTTGATATTCAGAATTACCAGGAAGCCTCCTACGGTTCAGAAGTTCTCGTCGCTGTAGACGGAAAGTTAGCCGGCTATTTCCTGATTGCAGATACCATCAAAAAAGACGCGAAGTCAGCTGTCCGCGCCATGAAAAAAATGGGAATCAGTACAGCTATGTTAACAGGTGACGGAAAAGCAACTGCTACGGCAGTCGCCAAAGAACTCGCCATCGACGAGGTTTACGCCCGTCTTCTGCCGCAGGACAAATTGAATCGTCTCGGCACTTTAAGAAAACAGCATGAATCCGTTATGTTCGTGGGCGACGGCATTAATGATGCCCCTGTGCTAGCAGCGGCAGATGTCGGAGCCGCTATGGGAAGCGGCGCAGATGCCGCCATCGAAGCTGCAGACGTAGTATATATGACATCCTATATGGAGGCAATTCCTATATCTATCCGAATTGCAAGAGCAGCAAAAAAAATTGCCTGGCAGAATGTAATTTTTGCTCTCGCAGTAAAAATCTTCGTCATGATTCTTGGACTGTTAGGGTTTGCGTCTATGTGGGCCGCCGTGTTTGCCGACACTGGTGTTGCCATGATCTGCGTGCTGAATTCCATCCGCATCCTGTATCAGAAAAAATATTGACACTTTTATGCCAGAATGATCTGCGGTCATTCTGGCATTTTTGTGTAATTAGGAAAACCCTTATCACGCTAATGCATGAAAGGCCCTGTCACGCTGAAGTATAAAAGTCAGAAAAACTTGACAGGAACTCATTTTTGTTTATACTGAAAACATGTCCTTGTACGCGCAGAGCCTCATCAGCACAGCTGAGGGCAGATTTGATTTAGACTAATATGGAGGTACTATCATTATGTGTGGAATTGTTGGATACATCGGTGACAACCAGGCTGCCCCTATTTTGCTAGACGGTCTGGCCAAACTAGAATACCGGGGCTATGACTCCGCCGGAATCGCCGTTTTCGATGGAAAAGAAATCAAGATGGAAAAAGTAATGGGCCGGCTTAAGGTTCTCGAAGAGCTCACCCACGGTGGCGCGACGATGGAAGGTACCGCCGGTATCGGTCACACTCGCTGGGCGACGCACGGCTGTCCCTCCGACACCAATGCTCATCCCCATTTTAATAAAGATCATTCCATCATCGTAGTTCACAATGGAATCATCGAAAACTACGCGAAACTCAAAAAAGTCCTCGAAAAAAAAGGCTACGAGTTTGTATCAGAGACAGATACCGAGGTACTCGCCCATCTACTCTCTGAGTACTATAATGGCAATCCGGCTGAGACCATTCAGAAAGTTATGCAGCGCGTAGAAGGTTCCTATGCTCTCGGAATCATGTTTCTGGATCATCCCAATCATATTTATGCCGCCCGCAAAGACAGCCCGCTGATCGTGGGAGCTAGCAAAGAAGGAAACCTCATCGCCTCTGACGTCCCCGCTATATTGCGGTATACCCGGAATGTATATTATATGGAAAACGAGGAGCTAGTCTGCCTCTCTAGAGAACATATTCGTTTCTACAACATTGACGGAGAGCCCCTAGAAAAGACTCCCGTGACTATTGAGTGGGATATCGACGCAGCAGAAAAAGGCGGCTATGAGCATTTCATGCTGAAAGAAATCTACGAACAGCCCAAAGCCGTCCGTGACACGTTAAATCCCCGTTTAAAAGATAAGGAAATCAACATCGAAGAATTAGGAATGAGCGATGAAGATATCTGTAAAATCAAGAAAATTCTGATTATCGCCTGTGGCTCTGCCTACCACGCTGGAATCACTGGCAAATACGTTCTCGAAGGACTGGCACGCATCCCTGTAGAAGTGGACTTGGCCAGTGAGTTCCGATATCGGAACCCTATCTACGAGCCTGACAGCTTAGCCATCATTATCAGTCAGTCTGGTGAGACAGCAGACTCTTTGGCAGCCCTGCGGGAAGCTAAAAATCACGGTGTCCGGGTACTTGGCATCGTCAACGTCGTAGGCAGCTCCATCGCCCGCGAAGCTGACAACGTTATGTATACCTGGGCTGGACCTGAGATCTCCGTTGCCACTACCAAAGCTTACAGCGCCCAGCTGGCAGCTTTGTACCTGTTAACCCTAAAATTTGCTAAAGTCCGTGGAGTCATCACCCAGGATCGCTATCTCTCTCTCCAGTCTGATTTGATTCAGCTTCCTGAGCAGATTGAAAATCTGCTGGGAATGAAAGAAAAGATTCAGCGTTTCGCAAATCGTTATCTAGCCGCTGACCACATGTTTTTCATCGGCCGCGGCATCGACTACGCAATTTCTCTAGAAGGCTCTCTGAAGTTAAAAGAAATCTCCTATATCCACTCAGAAGCCTATGCCGCAGGAGAATTAAAACATGGTACGATCTCTCTGATAGAGGATAATACCCTGGTAGTAGCCTTGGCGACCCAAGAACAGCTGTATCCAAAGACGATCAGCAACATCGTGGAGGTGAAGACCCGTGGAGCTTTCGTGCTGGCCGTCACCAACTTCGGCCACAAAGAAATCGAAAAAAATGCCGACTATGTCATCTATATTCCTAAGACAGACAACTTTTTCACCAATTCCCTGGCGATTGTGCCTCTTCAGCTCTTTGCTTACTATATTTCACTGGGACGCGGTTTGGATGTGGATAAACCCAGAAATCTGGCCAAGTCTGTCACGGTAGAATAAGTCACCGACAAACAGCGTGACAGCCTGTCTGTTCCACTAACGAGTCAGCCTCCCAAATGCACAGGAGGCTGGCTTTTTGATATAAAAGGAAAAGCCTTGTCACGCTAATTCGTAAAAGTCCTATCCCTAATCTTTCATCTTAGGCTTAAAAATCAAGCTGGCTAGATAAGAAAAAATCAAAGCCGCCGACACCCCTGTGGCACACGCCTGAAATCCCCCCATAAAAAGTCCTAGGATTCCCTCTTCGGCAATCGCTTCCTCCATCCCCTTCCAGAGAATATTACCAAACCCCAACAGCGGTACGCTCACACCGGCACCGGCATACTCCAACAAAGGCTGGAAAATTCCCAGTGCACTCAGTACAGCCCCAGTGCACACCAGAATCACCATAATCCGCCCCGGCATCAGCTTCGTCCGGTCCAGCAGAATCTGAACCAACGCACAGATCAAACCACCTACCCAAAATGCATTGATATAATCCATTATTTTTCCTCCTGCGCACTCTCTACCACCACAGCCTGTGCAACCCCAGGTATGGTTCTTCCCTCGTTAAAAGAAACCTTCGACAACAAGGCTCCTGTAGGCAAAAACAACACTCTCTTCCAGGTTCCGTCTTCTAGCTTGGGCAGGATATAAGAAGAAAATACCGTGGCAGAACAGCCACAGCCACTGCCACCTGAATGTGTATCTTGTTTTTCGTTGTCAAAAATCAGCAGCCCACAGTCCATGTACTGACTACTGATATCCACGTTCTTTTCCTTTAGCAAATCAAACAAGATCTTCTGCCCTACCTGTCCTAAATCTCCGGTTATGATCCTGTCGTAATCCCCCGGCTTGCGGCCAAAATCCTGAAGATTCTGATAGATCGTATCACAGGCTGCTGGAGCCATACACGCTCCCATGTTCAGTGAGTCTTTGAACCCATAATCCACAATCTTTCCTGAAGTAATTCCGGTGACAACCACTTTTCCTCCTTCTTTTCCAAGTACACAGGCACCACTTCCTGTGACCGTCCAGGTAGCTGATAACGGCCTTTGATTCCCATATTCCAGGGGAAATCGAAACTCCTTCTCAGCAGTCCCGAAATGGCTAGAAGTCACAGCCGCCGTATAGTCGGCATAGCCACCCGACACAGACATAGCTGCCAAGCCCAAAGCTTCCCCCATCGTAGAGCAAGCCCCATATAGCTGATAAACCGGCCGTTCAAACCCTTGAAGTCCAAAAGAAGACGCCACGGACTGAGCCTGAAGATCGCCGCTAAAAATCAGGCGTAGCTGACTGTTCTGAAGCCCCGCCTTTTGAACCGCCAGCTCTAAGGCCTCCTTCTGCATCGCACTCTCAGCAGTCTCCCAATTTTCCTCTCCCAGAGCAGGGTCCTCATGAATTTTGTCAAAATAGTCTTTTAAAGGGCCTTCCCCTTCTTTCTTCCCCACCACAGAGGCACTGCTCAGTACATACGCTGGCTGTTCAAAACAGATACTCTGTTTTCCTAACATCTGATTCATCCTATCACTCCTATCCACTGTAAAATGTAATAGACTACTCCCAATAACCAAGAGCTAAAGATTCCATACAGAATCACTGGCCCCGCAATCGTGAAGATCTTGCAGCCGATTCCGAAAACCTGCCCTTCTTTTTGATATTCAATCGCAGATGCCGCGACAGAATTCGCAAACCCGGTAATCGGTACAAGTGCTCCAGCCCCCGCAAACTTTCCAATCTTCGGATAAATATTAAGCCCAGTCAGTAGTACACTCACAAATATGAGAATCAGAGAACACCAAGACCCGGCAGTCTCCTGGTCCAAGCCGTAGCTGCCGGCCACATTTAAAATTGCCTGTCCGATGACACAGATCAGTCCTCCCACGAAAAAAGCTTTTGCCATGTTCATGGGAAGGCTGTGTGTAGGTGTTACCTGTTTGACATACTGCTCATACTCTTTTGCCTTCTGTTCTTTTTCTTTCATTGCCTTTTCTTGCATTTACTGTCACCATCCTTTATAAAAGAAATATAGAGCGCCGATCACCTTGCCGGCGGCCACACTCACAATAATCCAAGGTAGCCCTTTTGTCAGTTTTACTCTCCTGGCCAGAATTGGAAAGACTTTCGCCATCTCCGCCAACGCCAGAATCCAGCTTCCCATAAATACTCCCGCGAATATGCCAAAAATTGCCAGCAGTATTTGTCCACCAGGCAGATGCCACTGAAAAACCATTGCCATATTTCCCAGAGTGGCTCCTAACATCGTGAAATCTTCATAGAGCAGTATCTTATCTGCCGTGCGTGTAATGCCAGCATAGCGCGGCACAATGGAAAGGCCGATAATCAACCCTACCATCCCACTTGCCACTGTAAAACCTGCACATAGTCCCAGCACTCCCAGAAAAATCTGTTCCGCCATCTACTGCTCCTTTCCCCTCTCCACTTTCTCAATGATCGTCGTATTTACGTCATCTTCATAAACCCTCATCTGTACTTGCATAGGAGTAGGATCCTGAGTTAACTTCATACTTCCAAAATGATTAAAGAAAAAAAGAACGCCTGCTCCAATTCCTATTGAGTATGTGATCTCCAAAATAGTAAATCCGCTTGATTTTGCCCCTGTGACCTGTTGATAGATCTGTCCGAACAAAGTAGTCAAATCCACATCATTGTTAAAAGACATAATTGCAAATGCCGTTCCAAAAAAAGTGGCCATACAGATAATCACCGCTTTCACCCAAGTCCACACCTTACTCTTGACAGCTTCCTCCCGATAAGTCACAAGGAACGATGCCTCACCCAGAGCTGAGATATCCAGATTCTCTTCTTTTTTCTGAATCAGCTCGATCAAATCCACCACAGAAAATACATACCGTCCAGGCTTTCCCGGCTCCAGATTCGCCACGGGCAGTACTCTACAACGATTCAAAATCTTCGAATTACTGCAACTTAGCTGCGCCACATCCTGAAGATACACATGAGGATGATGCACCTCGACATTTTGATCGATCTGGAGATATAACGTATCACTCATAATTTGCCTCCTACTGGATTTTTCAGACATTTCGTATTTTCCCTCTGTCCACAAATCTCATACTGAGAATATTTCTCCTAAATATCAACGTTTATTATCCCTAATCTCCCATTTTTTATACAACACTCTATCTTTGCAAGCGCAAACCTCATACTTCCTAAAATTGGGTCCCTTTACAAAAATGACTACAGACATATCTCATGGTATAATGGTTGAAAGTAAAATTTTGACGGACAAAAAGGTCGCGTATATCTAAAATATTGGAATCTCTACGACACACATTTTGTGAAAAAAAGCGTTGAAAGGATGGTGCGCCATGCGCAAAGAAAAAGAAATGTTCGATTTGATCATAAGCACTGCCCAGAGAGATGACAGAATCAGAGCTGTCTATATGAATGGGTCAAGAACCAATAAGAAAGTAAAAAAAGATCTACTCCAAGATTACGACATTGTATATGTAGTAAAACAGAATCGCCCTTTTTATGAAGACAAATATTGGATTGATATTTTTGGTGAAAGATTATACATGCAATGCCCTGATGAGATAGACCGTTGCAACGGAATCGAAGTAAACTTTGATAAACGCTACGGCTGGTTGATACAATTTAAAGACGGAAATCGCCTAGATCTCCATGTAGTACCGGTAGAAGAAGTAGATATTAAGAGTGACAAACTATGTATCATATTATTGGACAAAGACGGCCTGCTGCCGGCAATCCCTGAGCCTTCCGACGAAGATTATCTAATTAAAAGACCCACCCAAGATGAATTTTATGCCTGCTGCAATGAATTTTGGTGGTGTCTCAACAATATTGCAAAGGGGTTGTGGCGTGAAGAAATTCCCTATGTCCATAGAGTACTCTATGATGGAAGCCATCCAGAATTAGTAAAACTTCTAAACTGGAAAATCGGTTACGAGACAAACTTTCAAGTTTCGACGGGAAAAGCTTCCAAATATCTAAAAGAATACCTATCTGCGGATATTTGGAATAAATTTCTCAAGACATATATCAACGGAGAGTTAAACGACATCTGGAATTCTATATTTATCATGTGCGATTTGTTCCAGAATACTGCCCTCGAAGTAGCAAAACACTCAGGATTCTTCTATCTTTGGGAAGAGGCAAAAGCCGGTTATTATTTTTTAAAACATATATACACACTGCCAAAGAATGCCAAAACGGTCTTTGACAATTAGAATCTATCACAAAGTGGACAAGCCTCTCTCAACTTCTCCTCAGTCTTGAAGAGCGCAGCCTGCTTTGCTCGCTAAATGCAATGAGCAAAACAGGCTGCGCCAGTCCTTAGCAGGGCTCACATTTTATCCCTCAATCTCTTTAGTATTTTCTTCTCCATCCTTGAGACCTGAACCTGAGATACCCCCAATTCTCTGGCAATCTCTGTCTGTGTCCTCTCTTGGAAATATCTCATATAGATTAGCCGTCTCTCCGACACAGTGAGCTGTCCTAATATTTCCTCTAACAAAATCCGATTTAGAGATTCCTCCTGACGATTCTTTTTTTCCTCTAATTTATCAATCAGCCGAATATCATTTCCTTCGCCTTGATAGATCGTCTTCTGAAGTGACTCGATCTCCACATTGGAATCAAGTGCCATCATCAGTTCTTCCTGAGGAATCCCTATCTCCCCGGCCATCTCCGCAATCTGGGGATCTCTCCCCAGCTCTTTTTCCAGCTTTTCCCTGGCCAGATAGGCTTTATAGCAAACCTCCTTTAGAGAACGACTGACTTTTATCATTCCGTCATCCCTCAGAAATCTCTTAATCTCCCCTGATATCATCGGAACCGCATAGGTAGAAAACTTCACATCGTAGGACAGATCGAACTTATCAACAGCTTTTAACAGCCCTATGCTACCGATCTGAAACAAATCCTCCAGCTCCACGCCCCGGTTTTGAAATCTCTTCACAATGCTCCAAATCAAGCCGATGTTTTCCTCAAAAATGGTATCTCTTGCCTCTTTATCTCCCTGGTGTGCACGTGCTATCAGAGCAAGAGTATGTTCCATTTTCACCTCCCGATTCGTTTTCTCAAATGAACGACGGTTCCCTGCCCTACGGTAGATTCCACTTCCACCTCATCCATAAACGCCTCCATGAAAGCAAATCCCATACCAGACCTCTCCAACTCAGGCTTCGTAGTGAACATCGGCTCCATAGCCTTCTCGATATCCGATATTCCCACCCCATGGTCGATCACATCAATGTAAAAATCCTTTCCCTCAATTTTGCATTTTACTAAAATCTTATGTATTTCACCCTCGTATCCGTGAATCATCGCGTTTGTGATCGCCTCCGACACTGCGGTCTTGATGTCTGCTACTTCTTCTAACGTGGGGTTTAACTGCGTACAAAAAGCTGCCACTGACACTCTCACAAACCCCTCATTGCAGGACCTTGCATCAAACTCAATCTGCATTTCATTCGTCCGTTCCATGATACCTTCCTCCCTCATATTCACTCCTCAACCTGACGACAGATCTTCATCACCTTATAAATTCCTGATAAATTTAAGATTTTATAAATCCGGCGATTTACCCGGATTGCCCGTATCGAATCCTGTCTCATCCCCAAAGCTTTATATCTTCCCATAATCATACCAATTCCCGAGCTGTCCATGAAGGTCGTATTCCCAAAATCAAAGACAATCCCCCTGATATACTGCTCCTGTAAAATCTCATCAATTTGTTGGCTGATCGCCTGAGAATTGGGATGATCCAATTCTACTGGCAGACTGACTGTCAGGATAGAGTCCCCTATCTGAAACATCTGGTCCATTTTATTCTCCCCTTTTTTTACAATTTCATTCCCAATTTTTCAAAATCTTCCCTATAACAGAACAAAGTGAGCAAACCCGCTTCAACTTCCCTACAAAAAAAGGCTGCTGTCATCTGACAGCAACCCCTATTTGGAGGTTTCTCCTTCGTCTCTCCCACTCCTGTACTATTCCTCACCTGTATACCAGTCACTCCCATCGTCCTGATAATCCGCATCATAATCTCCATAGTCATCATAACCGGAAGTATCCTGGCTGTCTTCATCCGAGCTGTCCCCATCACTTTGTCCCTCATCCGAGGCAGCTTCGTCATCCACAATACCAGTAGCTCCAGTCTCATTACTGATTATGGAATAAATTCCGCTGGCACTCTCCGACAGAGAGGACACATAGACTTTCTGCAGCTGTGCTGCCGCCTCGTCCATATCCTTTTCCTGATAAGCCTTGTAAGCCGCAAGGAGCGCCTCATAACTCTCGCTCTCTTTTTGTGCCTGGGTGATCTGAGTCTGAACTTCTTTCTTTTCTGAGTCTGAATATTCCAATTCACTCTGCGCCCGACTAAGCTCTGCGCTCTGGCTCGCCATAGATTCGCTGTAGTCCACAATCTGTTCATTGGCTTCTCGATAAATTCCCTGCCGTATTGACGGGACCACTAAAAACCAGAGGGCTGCCGCGCCAATGGCAAATCCCACCCCCATGTTAATCAACGTACTCATCATCGTATTTTCCCGATAAGCCGGGGGCTGAATCACAATATCGTTTCCTGACTGATACACCACACTTCTGTTCTCTCTCTCGTCAGGTATCTCTTTTTTCCTCCCTTTGCGTTTTTCTTCTAATTTGGTGGTAACACCAGTCTGCTCGTCCACCTCCCGCAGAAAACGCAGAGTCGTCGTATTCGTCTTATCAATTCTGGCTGCTTTTTTCAGAGTTCTTCTGGCCTTGTTATATGCTCCATGTTTGATCTGAATCAGACCTAACAAGTGATAGCCCTTTATCAACTTTGGATTCTGAGCTAAAATCTTCTTCAATTGAATTGCGGCCACATCTTCATGCCCTTCCCGGCACATCTCCAAAGCCTGATTGTACTTGCGAATAGACTCATTGATTGATTCCAGTTTATTAGGATTCGCCTGTACCTTCTCAATATACTCAGCTGCCTGATTTTTGATCGGCCTGAGGTTTTTGCTGATTACCCACTCACTCAGCGCAGAGACCACCTCTCCGGTCTCAAAAAACACCAGCCCCAGCAAATTTCTCGCCTGTATATTATGTTTATTGAAAGTCAGACTTCTTTGCAGACAGCTAATTGCCCCGGACAGGTCACGAATACTTGCTTTCTCCAACCCCTGGTTGTAATAGACATTGGACAGATAATAGGCCTTCTTCTGAACCAGCACGTTGCATCCACAATGCCCGCAGTAATCCAGATCTGTCAGAAGTGCTCCACAATTTATACAGTTCATGCAGTTCTCCTTATTTCCTGCGAGTCCCTGGATTTGTCTCCTTTAGTATCTCTTTCATCAAATCCATCACATCTGTCAATTCACGGTTGTAGATGGCGCCTTCCGCGTCAGTCACATCCTGAACTGGCTTAAATTTCTTCAGTTCCTCTTCATAATTAATCATCGGTCTGCCTCCTGATCTCATCTTTGATCTCACCTACCAGGTACAGCGAACCCACACAAAAAAGAAGTCCATCTCCCTGCTTCTTTCTGGCCTGCACAAAGGCTTTTGGAATTTCTGGCTCCGCAATCACATCCGAGCACCCACAGTCCCGAAACAGCTGTGCCAACTCCTGCGCCGGCACTACCCTGTAACCGTCAATCTGCGTCGTCACCACCTGGTCCAGATGAATGCCCTGGCAGATTGTCCGAATCATATCCTTGTAATCCTTGTCTGACACTGCTGAGAACAGCAGAGTAATCTTGGATTCCTCCTGGAAATATCTCGCAGTCTCCACGAAACGAAATACTCCATCTTCATTGTGAGCTCCATCCACAATCACTCCTGGCAACACGGTCTCCATCCGTCCCTGCCAACGAGTTTGGGCCATTCCCATTTGGAGCTGCCGAGTCGTGAAAGAAAACTGCTCTCTCATGACTTCCATCGTTTTGAGAGCTAGTGCCGCGTTCATCACCTGATATCGTGCCACAAACGGAATGGAAAAAATGTTCTTCTCATAATACCCGTTTTTCATGGAAAAATCAATTCCATCCCGGGTATTTCTCAAAATCTCACAGTCCGCTTCACAGACCTCGTAGAAGGGACTTCCCAGTTCCTGTGCCTTCTTTCTCACAACCTCTGCCGCCGCGCCATGGTTTCCATCGAAGATCACCGGCACTCCAGGAACAATGATTCCAGCCTTCTCTGATGCTATTTCTTCCAGACTGTTTCCCAGGTACTCCATGTGGTCCATACTGATCGACGTGATCACACAAGCCATAGGATTTTCAATGGATGTCGTCGCATCGAGCCTGCCTCCTAATCCCGTCTCTAAAGTCACGTAATCCACGCCCGCTTCCTTAAAAATCAGCATTCCCATCAAAAACAGCATCTCAAAATACGTGGGATGGTGACTGCCCTGAGCCACTAGCTCATCCGCCATCTCTTTCACTCTGTGGAAGGCGGCCAGAAAGATCTCATTGTCCACAGGAACCTCATTGATCTGAAAGCGCTCGTTGATCTCAATCAGATGTGGAGAGGTAAACAGTCCACAAGAATACCCCGCTTCCCTGAGCATGGATGTCAAGAATGCGCAGGTACTGCCCTTTCCATTCGTCCCGGCTACGTGAATGACCCGAAATGCTTCCTGGGGGTTTCCCAGTCTTCTCAGACATTCTCTGGTATGCTCCAGACTGTTTTTCGTTGTAAATTTCGGAGTTTCATCAATATAAGCAACTGCTTCATTATAATTCAAAAATATCACCACTTTATCTAATGTAATAGCCTGCTTTCCTTCTTCCAAAAGCGCAACCGTTCAGCCAGCGCCATTCGTAAAACCGCACTGCGTACTTATCGTGGCTGATGCCACCGTTTTACTCATGGAAAGGTGCTCAGCTCATACAGATGTCCGTTCGCAAAAACATACAAGTATATTTTATGCTTCCCGTACACGGTATGGCCAAACGGTTGACCAAAAGTCAAAAAGGAAAAGCGGCCTCCTTTACATTATAATATAGTGGTGATAGATGTCCAGACCTAATCGTAATATTTTATACGACAGCAACCGCAAAGCGCACAGCCTTACTCCTCACTATCAAAACTCAGAATTCCTTTATTTTCACTTTTTACTGCATAGTACAGTCGGTTATTCGTCTTAGTCAGAGCTCTTCTCGTCGAACTGTTGCTCCTTTGCACCACGGAAATCCGGTCATAATCTGTCAAGTTTTGGCCCGTAATCAACAAGGTGTTGGTGTCCAGATAGTTGGTATCCACCCAGTCTCCGTTGATCTGGACTTCACTGGAAGGCGTAAAATAATTTCCAATGATATAATAGCTTCCCTCCACGCTGACATCCTTTCTGACCTCCCTAAACTCCGTGTCATGAATTCCCATTCTCATGGAAGTCCTCTCATACGGACTCTTTCCTCCGTACACATACTCTTCTCCATAGAGAATGTCATACTGCAAAGTCTCCAAATCCACCTGGTAATTTCTCGTATTACGCCTTGCCTGGTGGTACCGGAAAATATTTCCCTCATGGATTCCCAACCTGTCCATGGTCACCGCCGCCATCTGATAAGACGCCACATTCTCATCCTTTTTCTTCAAGCCCATATTGTCCCACATCACATACTCTGTCTGGAACAGATAGCGGTTCTTTAAGTCTTCCACTTCCAACCCCATAGTCGGTAGATGATCTCCGTACATTACGAGAACCACATCTTCGTCGTAATCTTCCAGCGCCTTGACAAGCTGAGCGACGAACTTGTCCATCTCGTGAATTTCGTTAGCGTAATATTCCCACTTGTTATTTTCTGCATCTGTCTTTGCCCCAGTCACCTCGATCTCAGGGTCCTCCAACAAAGGCTCGTCAGGATAAGCGCCATGGCCTTGCACAGAAATTGTGTACACATAGTCTGGTCCTTCCGAGGACTCTAAACAATCTAGAATATGGTCCGTCAATACCTGGTCCTCCACCCAGCCCAGAGGATTCTTCTCATCCTCCCGGGGCATGTATTCCTCAGATGTAAACGTGTCAAATCCCAAATTTGGAAACACAGTTCTGCGCCCATAAAAATTCGCCTCATTATTATGAATTGCATGGGTCGTATAGCCCAGCTCTTTTAGTACATAAGGCGCACTCTCACAGGTAGTCTCCTTTAAGATCGACTTGTACGGATACTCTCCCGGTCCGAAATACCTCAAACTCATACCTGTGATTGTCTCAAACTCTGTATTCGCCGTTCCTGCTCCTACGGAAGGGACCCGAAAATACCCGGAAGAATACTCCTTCATCAGTTTTCGGAATGTCGGTATCGGGTCCTCAGAGAACTCTAGGAAATTCACCTCTGTAGGGTCAAAAAATGACTCCAATTGCAGAAAAATAATATTGGGCCTAGAATCCTCCTGTGTCTCTCCTAGCTCTGACTCTGTACTTTTTATCCTGTCTATCTCTTCTTGTGAGTAGTCCTGCGGACAGCTAATACCCGTGTTGAAAATCGTCGTAGCCAGACAATAAGGATATCCATAATCCTCATAGGCAAAAGCAATATTCCCAAAATAATTAGACAGCACCCGCTTTTCCAGTGCCAGCTTCGTCGAGCCCATGAACAGCAGAACCCCTGCCAAAACCAGAGGTACGTTATACTTATATTTCAGCGGCCCCTGAAACTTAGGCCCTTTCCAGAAAAGCCAGACCAGTCCCAGAATCACAAGCACAAAAGCGATGCCTGCTAAGATCAGTCCAGGAATTGGAAGATACTTTTTGGCAATCTTAAAAGCGTCCGTAATCAGGTGAAGATCCGGTCCAGTAAAAGGCGTGACTCTCTGTGCCAGGAGTACTCCATTGATAATCCCCAGAGTCATCCAAAAAATTGCCAGGAGGGTTCTGACAAACACCCTCCTGCGCACCAGATACACAATTAAAGTTGTAGTAAAAATCAACCCTGCATTATATAAAAACACCAATGGCCGGGTCGTCATGTACTCCCAGGCTTCTCGAAAAGAATGCCTGGATATTGTCTCAATCAGGTAATAGCCGATGCAGACGACCAGCGCCTGCACCAGCAGTGATACTTTGTTTAGTTTCTCAACCCACGGTCTCATACAAACTCTCCCTTATGCTATTTCTGCAATTGTTCCAGCTGCACTCTAACCTTTTCCATCATCTCTTTATATTTCTGCAATTTTTCTTTTTCCTGCTCAACCTTAGCAGCCGGAGCTTTGGCTACAAAGCTCTGATTGCTGAGCATTCCCTCTCCGCGCGCAATCTCTTTTGTCAGGCGGAGTTCTTCTTTCTTCAGTCTCTCCAATTCTTTCTCTTTGTCTACCAGATCTTCCATCGGCAGATACACCACTGCGTCGGATATCACCACAGACACTGCGTCTTCCCCTATTCCGGCCTTGTCTGACTGCACATGAATTTCTTTCGCCAAAGCCAGATTCATATACGCCGTTTTCAAAGTCTCAAATCTAGCGCAAGCAGCCGCGTCCGTTCCCACGATGAATACATTCGTTCTGCGGTTTTGTGGAACATTCATCTGACTTCTGGTATTTCGAATTCCTCTGACAGCCTCCTGAACAGAAGCAACTGCCAACTCATCTTTCGGGAAATTCCATGCCTGTTGATATTCAGGCCACTGGGAAATCATAACGGATTCCTCCTGCGGCAGCAGGGCACAATAAATTTCCTCTGTGATAAACGGCATGAATGGATGCAACAGCTTCAGCCCTTCTGTCAGCACTGTGCGCAGAGTCCAAAGTGCATCGTTCGCTTCCTTCGGCGCTTCCTCGGCTTTCCAGATGCGTACCTTTGCCATCTCAATATACCAGTCGCAAAATACATCCCAGAGAAAATCATAGATCTTCTGAACCGCGATTCCCAGCTCATATTTTTCCATGTTCTCCGTGACTTCCTGGGCCACCGTATTTAACTTTGATAAAATCCATCTGTCTTCAGGATTCAGCTGAGCCAGATCAGGCTCTGTCACCGTCTTTCCTTCCAGATTCATCAGGATAAACCGGGAGGCATTCCAAACCTTATTGGCAAAATTCCTGCTGGCTTCCACCTTTTCCCAGTAGAAACGCATATCATTTCCCGGCGCGTTGCCCGTCACCAGGGTCAGTCTCAGCGCATCCGCTCCATACTTGTCTATGACTTCCAGCGGATCAATGCCATTTCCCAGAGACTTGCTCATTTTGCGCCCCTGGGAATCTCTCACCAGTCCATGAATCAGCACGTGGTGAAATGGCGTCTTTCCTGTCTGCTCCAACGCGGAAAAGACCATACGGATTACCCAGAAGAAAATGATATCATAGCCTGTTACCAGGACATCCGTCGGATAGAAATACTCCAGCTCAGGAGTTTTCTCTGGCCAGCCTAAGGTAGAAAACGGCCACAACGCGGAGGAAAACCAGGTATCCAGGGTATCCTCATCCTGGGTAAAATGCGTACATCCGCACTTGCTGCACTTTTTCGGCATCTCATGAGCCACTTCCACCTGTCCACACTCATCACAGTAGTAAGCCGGAATCCTGTGTCCCCACCAGAGCTGACGTGAAATACACCAGTCACGGATATTCTCTAACCAGTGCAGGTAGATCTTGTCAAAACGGGAAGGTACAAATTTTAAGTCTTTATTCAGTACCTCAATGGCTGCTTTGGCCATCTCATCCATTTTCACAAACCACTGAGGCTTAATCATTGGTTCCACCGTAGTTCCGCAGCGATCATGGGTTCCCACATTGTGAGAATGAGGAACCACCTTCACCAAAAGCCCCTCGGCCTCCAGATCGGCCACAATCGCTTTTCTGGCCTCATAGCGCTCCATTCCTGCATACTTTCCGCCCAGCTCATTGATGGTGGCATCGTCATTCATCACATTGATTTCTTCTAAATTATGGCGTCTGCCCACCTCAAAGTCATTGGGGTCATGGGCCGGTGTAATTTTTACGCATCCTGTTCCAAACTCCTTGTCCACATAAGAATCCGCGATCACCGGAATCTGGCGCCCTGTCAGCGGCAGCTCCAGCATCTTTCCGATCAAATCCTGATATCTCTCGTCCTCTGGATTTACAGCCACCGCGGTATCTCCCAGAAGAGTCTCCGGACGGGTAGTCGCGATCTCTACATAACGGCCTTCTTCTCCCACAATCGGATATTTAATATGCCAGAAAAAACCATTCTGGTCCTCATGCTCTACCTCTGCATCTGAGATGGAAGTCTTGCACACCGGACACCAGTTGATAATACGGGAACCTTTATAGATATATCCCTTGTTGTACATGCGGATAAAGACCTCCTGAACTGCTTTGGAACATCCCTCATCCATCGTAAAGCGTTCTCTGTCCCAATCCGCAGACACACCCATCTTCTTTAGCTGATTGTTGATTCTTCCACCATATTCTTCTTTCCAAGCCCAAGCATGTTTTAAAAATTCCTCGCGGCCAATCTCGTTTTTGTCTATCCCCTGCTCCTTCAATTTCTCGATGACCTTTACTTCTGTGGCGATGGCCGCATGGTCTGTGCCTGGCTGCCACAAAGTCTCATAACCTTGCATTCTCTTAAAACGAATCATGATATCCTGCAAGGTATTATCCAAAGCATGGCCCATATGCAGCTGCCCGGTAATATTTGGCGGCGGCATCACGATGGTAAATGGTTTCTTATCTGGATTTACTTTCGCATGAAAATAGCCACGGTCCATCCATTTTTGATAGAGCTTTTCCTCTATTCCCTTTGGATCATAGGTCTTTGCCAACTCTTTGCTCATAACTTCCTCCTTATCATATGCTCCTATGAAATAAAAACACCCTCCACACTCTCGTGTGAAGGGCGAATAATCACGGTACCACCTTCGTTATGCGCACAGCGCATATCTCTATTGTCCTGTAACGCGAACAACACGTGAGGACCTACCAATCTTCGACCTTCAGCCCCCCGGTTCAAAAGCTACCTTCCATCTGCACTCTCTGAAAATGTCTCTCAGCCCACGAACATTTCTCTCTGCCAGCGCCACAGACGTACTCCTCTTTCTCAACACCTTTTATTTTTCTATCATAAGTGCATTTTTTAGATTTGTCAAGACCGAAACTTGCCGCCGTCACTCCACACTTTTCAGAGATTCCACCATATCGATCTTCTTCAGCTTAAAGTGCATGACTCCATTGACAAAAGCTGAAAAGCCACAGGTAATCAGACCACTGAAAATAAAACTAAGCGCAGAGATATTTCGGCCGAACATACAGGCATCCACCTCCACCGTAGTGATTACGAACCGATGCAGGAAAATCCCCAAAATACCTCCTACTGCCACACCGATCACTGTAAGCAGGATGTTCTCGCGAAAAACATAAGCAGAGACTTCTCCGTCATAAAATCCCAGCACTTTGATCGTCGCCAATTCCCTCTGCCTCTCTGTGATATTGATATTATTCAAATTATACAGCACCACAAAGGACAAAAGGCCCGCCGAGACAATCAGGACAATCATAACCATATCTAGAGCACTGAGCATATTATTCAACTGCTCCTGGATATTTCGATTGTAGGAAATGCTCAAAGCCCCTGGGTATTCCAGAATCTGCTGGCCGATCTTTGCCTCTTCAGACTCATCTTCCGTGTGGAACGTAAGCAGGATATCATGAAACTGCGGTTCCTCTTTAAAGGTCTCACGGTAAAGTTTTGGAGACAGATAGATATAATGACTCAGGTAGTTCTCACAGATGTGTGAGACAGGAACCTCATATTTCTGGTTATCTTCCTCTAAGACGATCACATCCCCTTCTTTTACTCCCACCAAGGAGGCTGTCTTTTCAGAAACAATCGCCCCGTTATCATCCATCGTGTACTGCTCCTTCGTCTTCCTGTCCTGGAAAGTCACATCCTGCTGAAATTCTTCCATGTTCTCCGGCACATACAAATACACGCTGAGGTTCGCATGATTCTCCCTGGTCGTCACCTGCTTAAACAAGACCTTCGTAGCCCTCTTAATCTCACCGTTTCCTTCAATGAACACGTCCACATCCTGCCGCTCTTTCCCACTGGCATCCTCATCCATAATCACCGTGGCGTCAAAATGCTGCAGTTGTTCATACTGTAATCTCGCAATATCCGTGATGGAATCCCTCAGTCCAAATCCTACCAAAAGCAAGGCCATACTCCCACTGATACCAAAGACCGTCATGAAGAACCTCTTTTTGTATCGGAACAGATTTCTCACCGAAGACTTCCAACTGAAATTCAGCCGCTTCCACAAAAATGTAACCCGTTCCAACAGAACTCTCTTTCCTTCTTTCGGCGCCGGCGGTCTCATCAGGGAAGCAGGCGTCTCCGCCAATTCCTTATAGCAGGCGGAAAATGTGGCTCCCATTGTGCAGATCATCGCCGCCAAAGAAGCAATCATGGTAAACGTCAGCTCATAGTGAATCTGCAAATCCGTAGCCATATGATGGTACATGATTCCATATGCCTTGATGATAATATAAGGCAAAAACTTCTCTCCCACCAGTACGCCTAAAACACAGCCGCCAATTGTAGCCAAAAAAGCATAACTTAGATATTTCGAGGCAATATCCAGCTTTCCATATCCCAAAGCCTTCATGGTGCCGATCTGAACCCTTTGCTCCTCAACCATTCGGGTCATCGTAGTCAGACTGATCAAGGCAGCTACCAGGAAAAACAAAACCGGGAATACCTTTCCGATGTTTCGAATTCGATCCGCATTGTCTCCATAGTCTGTATATTCAGGCAAATCGCTCCTGTCCGTCACATACCACTGCGGCACCTCCAAATCGGCGACTTCCTGCTCCGCGTCTTTTAACTTGCGCTTTGCGTCGGCAATTTTTTCGTCCGCCTCTTTCTTTCCATCCTCATATTCCTTTTCCCCATCGGCCAATTCACTCTCGCCGTCTTTCAAATCCTGCTCCGCCTCTATGAGTTTCTGCTCATTCTCATCAATCTCCTCCTGAGCCTCTTTCAGCTTCTGCTCATTTTCATCAATCTCCCTTTGTCCGTCTTCCAACTGTCTCTCACTGTCCGAGATCTGAGACTGACTAGCCTTGAGAGTCTGTTGAGTGCTCAAAAGCTTTTGAACGGCCTCTTCAATCTGCGCTTCCCCTTGCTCCAGCTCTTTTTTGCCAGCGTCGATCTTCTCCTGAGCCGCATCCAGCTGAGCCTGGGCGTCTTCCAACTGCTTTTTGCCGTCAGCCAGTTGAGCTTCGGCCGCGTCCAAAGCCGGTTTTTGCTTTTCCAGCTCAGTTAATTTTGCTTCCAGCTGCGGTTTTGCCGCGACAACTGTTTGGAGTTGGTCAATGCTTACCTTTAGCTGTTCTAACTGAGCCTTGGCATTCTCCAATTCCTCTCCCTCGAGAGTTCCCCCATCCACTGCCTGTTTCAGCTGATCATACTGGGCCTGCAGCACAGTCAGCTGCTCCTGCGCTTTTTTCACTTCGTTCAGGCTGTTTTGAACTGTCTGTACCCCCTGCTCATACTGTTTCTTTTGCGTATCAAAGGCTTCCTTTTGCTGCTTGTACTCCTTCCACTTGCCGTCTAAATCCGCCTTTTTTATCTCTTCATCCAACTTTTTCTGGCTGGCTTCCAGTTCCTCCTTCCCTTCTTGCAGCTCTTTTCTACTGGCAGTTACCTGCTCCCAGCCGTCCGCCACCTGGCTCCAGCCGCTGGCCAACTGCTGCTTCCCATCAGACAGCTGCTTTTTGCCATCTTCCAATTCTTTCTTACCGTCAGATAGCTGAGCTTTTCCGTCTGTGACCTGCTTCTTCGCATCTTCTAACTGCCTTTTTCCATCCTCATATTCCGCCTTGCCGTCAGACAGCTCTTGTCTCCCGTCCTCCAACTGCTGCCAAGCATCTTGCAGCTCCTCTTGAACCTCCCGCTCTTTGTTTTCCAGCTCTTTTCGTGCATCCGTAAGTTCCTGATTAGCCTCTGTCTTCACCTCATCATAGCGGAGCTGACACTGCTGTTTTTCAATGCCCTCCACTTTCTTGGCCACCTGCTCGATCAATTCATTGTACTCATCCGTAAAGCTGGTCAATTCCCTGGAACCTTCTACCTGAAGATAGGCCTGAGTATATGCATCCTGGTCAAAATTCTCCTTGGAAACATACACAAAACCGTCCACTTCTCCCGAACCTAGTGTCGTATTTCCACGGCTGAAAGATATGTACAGCGGGCTGTTTCCGCTTCCCACGATCTCGTATTTATGTACCTTCAACAGCTCCGTATCGTTCTCTGAGAAAGTGACGGTATCGCCAATCTCATATCCCGCAGATTCAAGAAACTCACTGTCTAACAGACATTCCCCTTCTTTCTGCGGAAGTCTTCCCTCCTCTACAGTCACCGTGTTTACTTTTTCGTTCAGACTTTCCACATGGAGAACTTTTTGAGCTCCTCCTTCTCCACAAAGAACATCCGTTCCATAAGCGCCTTCTACGTACTGGACTCCATCTACCTTTTCTAGGGCCTTTAAATCGTTATCACTCAGCCCCAACGTGCTCACCACTTTGATGTCCATCAGACGGTTATCGTCAAAATAGGCGTCCCCTGAATAGCGCATATCCGGTGAAGCCGCCTGTATTCCCGAGAAAAATGCCACTCCCAGGGCGACAATAAAAAATATAGATAAAAAACGGGAATAGCTTTTTTTGATCTCCATGAAAAAATCTTTATGCAGCGCCTTTTTCATTTTTGTTTCCCTACCATTCTATATTTTCCACCGGAATCGGCTTCTCATTGAGTTCCATAGAAGAAACCGTTCCATTCTTGATACGTATCACTTTATCTGCCATAGGAGTCAAAGCAGAATTATGGGTGATGACGATCACTGTCATCCCCCTCTCCCGACACATGTCCTGTAACAACTTTAAAATCGCTTTGCCCGTCTGATAGTCCAAAGCTCCGGTTGGTTCATCGCAGAGCAAAAGCTTTGGATTTTTGGCCAGAGCTCTGGCAATGGAGACCCTCTGCTGTTCCCCTCCTGAAAGCTGAGCAGGAAAATTCTTCATCCTCTCTCGCAGACCTACCTCCCGAAGCACTTGTCTGGCATCCAGTGGATCTTTGCAGATTTGCAATGCCAACTCCACATTCTCCAAAGCCGTCAGATTTGGCACCAGATTGTAAAACTGAAATACAAATCCAATATCCTCACGCCGGTACTGGGTCAGCTGCCGAGAATTGTACTTCGCAATATCCTCTCCGTCCACCCACACGGAGCCCCCGGACGCCTGGTCCATTCCTCCTAGAATATTCAAAACCGTCGTCTTTCCTGCACCGGAGGGCCCTACAATGACCACAAATTCTCCTTTGTCAATGGAAAAACTAATCTCATCCACTGCCACAATTTTCACATCTTTGTTTCCATAAATTTTAGAAACCCGGTCCAGTTCCACGAAACCTCTCTTTTTGCTATTCTCCATGTCTCCTAACCTCATCTAAGTCATTTTTCTAATGCAACAAAATAAATGCAGACTGCCGCAAAAGCCAAACAGATCACCGCCATGGCCAGCAGGTAGAGGCTGACAGCCCCCATCACTCCATAGCCGACAATCATCGTTTTACTCAAAAGCTGGACCAGCACTGCCGCTGCCACATAGACGAATAAAATCACTTTCTGCTTTCGCATTACCGTGATGCAATAGTTCAAAATCATGATGATTCCGTACAGCCCTCCTGCTGCCAGCAGCACCATCAATGCACTTTTATACTCTCTCAAATCCAGCCCAGAAATCCACGAGAGTACTGGAATTCCTAGGAGATATCCCCCCAGCAAAACCACCGCGGTCAAAGCAAAAATATAAAGCAACATGTTCCTCATAAGCTTCAAGAAACGCCCTCTGTCTTTCTGATGCCATGCCACTGCCACATGGCCATAGAGAGGAACACAGACAAACATGCTAAACATATTGATCACGGAAGAAGGCATAAAAATAATACTGTAACAGGCCTGCACCTCATCGGACAGATAACTATTGATTCCATTTTTGGACACATTCATAATAAAAATCAGCAAAAAAGACCCTAAAAACAGGGGAAAGCATTCTTTAAAAAGTCTTCTCTGCTGCTCCCAGCGAAATTGAATCTTGACCTTATCCAATTTCATCGCAAGAGGAACATCGAAGCCCAAAAGCCACAAAGCGGAAACCCCAAACCCTGCCGTAAAAGCAGCGATTAGATTTCCACAAGCCAACAAAACAGCCACAATCACAAAAAAACTGGTCCAGATTCGAACCACATAGGATTTTCCGGCCAAATGCAGCTTACTTTTATGCTGAAAAAAACCACTAAACACATCCGCGAACACATCCGCAGTCATAAAACAGCAGAGCAAGAACGTAAGCCCTACCTTCTGTGCGCTGTAACCATACAGCCCGGCATATAAGAAACCACCTGCCAGCATAGCCGCACAGGTTAAAACTTTAGAACTCAGATAATCCCGAAAGTCAAACTGATCTTCCACATCAGAAACTTGAAATTGCCGCATGGAAAACCACCCCACCGACTGCATCAGCTGTGCCGCTGCCCAGGCGATTGCGAATACCCCTGCCTGGTTAGCCCCTAAAATCCTAGTCACTGCCAATGAAATCAACATGGAAAACAGGGCACTGCTCATACTGCCTGCTGTATACCACAGAGTGTCTTTTTTTTGAGAAGTCTCCTGGGAAATCAGGCGGTCCGCATATTTGTTCATGTCTTGTGTTTTCCTTCCTTCTAACTACATTAAATTATACATGTTCGACAATAAAAGTTCAATCTAACTTCCCCTTTTTCACACAAAAATCGTAATTCTTCGTTACCATCTAGGCTTCCAATATCCCGCGAGGTATTTTGGTACATTTTTACAAAAATACCGAGACATCCTCACGCCAAACTGCTGCTCATAGCAGTTCGTGTGCATTGCGAAGCGCATTATTGCTCATGAACTGCAAGTGAGTGAACAGTAACAATTCTTCAGCCATGTAATCTCAGATTCGCAGACGCCGCTACCTTCTTGCCGCATACACGTCAGAATCTTCTCTTATGGCTAAGCACCATATGTCTGATAAGAACAAACCGCCTCTGCAAGCAAGCTTACGTTGGATTTTTGTTCTTATCAGGCGCATGGCTAAATAGTTACAAAAAAAACACCGGATAGTTCTTCAATTCTATCCGGCGTTCTTTCACTGCCCGCTTTTACTCTTTCAGAGCTCTTTTTTTTCGCGTAATCAGTCCTCCGATACGCCCTGTCTCCTTTGCGGAAAGACTTTTCCACCCATTGTTCAAAACTCGGTCCAAAAGTCCCATTTCTTGGGCAATCTCATATTTCAGCATCTCTTCAGCTGACAACTCATGATTCAAATATGCCTCAATCTCTTTGTCCTTTCCCATGGAATCCTCCTTTTCAATTCAAGACTCGCCCGCGAGTCTTGCGCGGGATTCGGGTCGGCATTCGCCGACATCATTCATCTTTGAATCCCTGCGCATCCTCGCGGAGCGTTTATCAGATGGGAGATTGACACCCGCCACGGATGCTAATTTCTTACTCACCGCCTATAAGGGCGGAGTCTTCCCCATCTGATAAATTCAGCTGTCAAGCTCTGCGTTTTTGTTATGCCTGACAAAACTTTCCTATTGAGTATTTCCACATGGAATAGGCCTTATTCAACGGAATACTTAACTTGGAATAATAATCGCTGCAATGATATAAGCGATGATTCCAGTTCCGGCACTCAGGCAGGTAAAAATCACCCATGCCAGCCGAATCAGCGTAGGATCGACCGCCAAATACTCGGCAATCCCGCCGCACACACCGCAGATCATATAATTTACGCTGGACTTATACAGACGTTTATCGCTCACAATAACACCTCCTAGTCTTCGAATTCAAATTCTACACTGCCAACTCCGCACTCGATATTCAGCTCTTGTTGTGCTCCATTGTCAATCTTTTGGGCTGTTCCCAGGCCGGAATACTCTTCTCCAGGCAGCTCCACTGTGCCAACCCCACAGCTGACCGTATAATTATAATCCTCCTTGGCTCCTTCCATACAGGCATAGATCACTCCAGCCCCTACGCTCCAGCTGGAATTCTCCGCAGCCACGCTGTCATAAGCCTCCACACTGCCGGCTCCCACAGTCACATCCAGATTCTCTGTCTTCACATTCTCCATAAGCACATAGCTGCTTCCTGCGTCAATCTGGACATCTCTCATCTTCACATTCTCCGGCAGGTAGATATAGATCTCACTGTCCAGCTTTTCTTTGGACTCGGACGTCACAGCGACCACATTTCCAGAATTTTGGACTTTTACTTCCCGACCGCCTTCGTTTTTCCTCACTTCCACATGCAGATCCTGGTCTTCCGACTCTTCCAGATAAACCTCACAGCGTTTCACCTCCACTTTTAGAGTGTCAGCTCCTGAGAATGTATACGTATGATATTCCCCGTCATCTTCCTCGAAATCCACATATCCGTCTCCCATCCCGTGGCCGTGTTCATATTCATGTTCATCATAGTCATAATCGTGATCTCCCCAGAAATCCCGCCATTCTTCATGAAGCTCATAACGAAAACGATTCCACAAACTGTCATTCGCCAATTCTGCTTTCACCTCTGAGAAAGAGCCTCCCAAAGCGATGGCACAGCCAATCGTTCCCAGCCCTAGCACTCCGCAGATTGCCGCGGCAATTAGACAAATCTTTGTAAACTTTTTCATATTTTCTGCGCCCCCTTACTTCTGTCTCTCATTTTTCTCTGACAAAAAGAAATCATTTTCCGAATCAGCCACGGCACAAAACTACCTGCTATCCATACGAAAGCCAACCCAAGAAGCATCCCGATCATCATCATAATAAGACCGCCGCCAATGACAGCTAAACCTAACACAGGAGCCGTAAAACATTTTACAATACCGGCGATGACTACCCCTACACCACCGAGGAAACAACCCAGCGTTCCCGCCAGAAGACCGGCAACCAGACCGAAGATACCTCCGGCGGCTCCTAAAATAACTCCCAAAATCCCACCGCCGATTCCCAGCAGTATCGGTGAAGCCAAAATGACCAGAATCACAATCAAAATGAGGTTGGAATGGTTTCTTTTTCCTCTGACCCGATAGCCGTCCCTGCGACGGTCTCTTTTCTCAAAAGTCTGCGGCATCTGGCCTTCTGTGCGGACTCTCGAGTCCTCATAGCCTTTTTCTGTATATTCCCCAAAATCCCCTCCATCATCTGCAAGATCGGCTTTGATAATCGCGGCTACCTTACCTGGGCTGCCCAATTCCTGAATAACCGCTGCCTCATTTTCAGGGCCTGCATCGTCAAAGTAACTGTTATAGTAATCCAAAGCCTCCTGGCGCTCACTCTCTGATATTCCGCCCAGAAGTCTCGCAAGCTGTTCCATAAATTCCTTTCTACTCATTTTTACATCCCTCCTCAAACAATCTCGTAATCCTGGACGAATAGTTTTTCCACTCATTCTGATATAAATTCAGCTGTGCGGCGCCACGCTCTGTAATCTTATAATATCTTCGGTTCCTCCCGCCAAAATTCATATCGTAGACCGCTAGACAGTCGTCCTTTTGAAGTCTACGCAATACCGGATACAGAGTGGATTCCGAGACATCCAAAACTTTTCGGACATCCTGCGTAATCTTATAGCCATAGGTGCCTTCCTTTTCCTGTGACACAACTGCCAGTACAATCGCATCCAGCAGAGCTGCTCCTGTGTTAAATACCATCTGCTCACCCTCTCCTGCCTTTCCATCATCAATATTCTGCAACATCTAATATTTTATATTGTATGATATTATTTCGTTATCAATACTATATATCATATAATATTATTTTGTCAATAAGTTTTTCTTGCATTTGCCGAAATTCTTTACTATACTGTAAGCGGTTACGATCACAGAACGGATACAGAGAGGAAATTTTTATGAGATTAAACTTACCCGCTGACTTCTTAAACCGTATGCGAACCATGCTGGGAGAAGAATACGAAGCATTTCAAAAAAGTTATAAGGAGGAACGCCAGTATGGACTCAGAGTCAACACCCGGAAAATCTCCTGTGAAGAATTTGAGTCCATCTGTCCTTTTCCAATTAAAAAAATCCCATGGGTGCCCAATGGATATTTCTATCCTTCCGAGGTGAGGCCGTCTCTTCACCCCTATTACAGAGCTGGACTTTATTATCTTCAGGAACCCAGCGCCATGACTCCGGCCGCCTGCCTGCCAGTCACTCCCGGCGAGGCAGTTCTGGACCTATGCGCGGCGCCTGGAGGAAAAGCCACGGAATTGGCCACAAAACTGGCCGGCCAAGGAATCCTAGTTGCAAATGACATCAGCGCTTCTAGAGCACGAGCCCTTCTAAGAAACTTAGAGCTTTTCGGCGCCTCAAATATTTTTGTCACAAACGAAATCCCTGAGAAAATGACTCGGTATTTTCCCGAATTTTTTCATAAGATCCTTCTGGACGCTCCCTGTTCCGGGGAGGGAATGTTTCGAAAAGACGACTCCCTGGCCGCCGACTGGTCTGTGGAAAAATCTGAAAATTTGTCTAAGCTTCAAAAAGAATTGATTTTAACTGCCTCTAAAATGCTGATGCCCGGAGGACTGCTTCTATATTCCACCTGTACGTTCGCCCCCGCGGAAGATGAAGAAATCATCTCCTTTCTCTTGAATCAGAGAAACGACATGCATCTCGTATCTCTGCCTGATTATCCTGGCTTCTCCTCCGGTGTGCCCGAATGGGCCGACCAAAACCCGGAGCTGGCAAAATGTGTACGCATCTGGCCTCATAGGATGAATGGGGAAGGCCATTTTCTGGCCTTACTGAAAAAAGAAGGAGAACCAAATTCCCTCGTTCCCATAAAGAAAAAGCCACAGATTGACAAAGGTTCCCGAAAACTTTTGGAGACTTTCTTCCAGGATTTAGGACTCTCTTGGGACTTCCAGAGAGTGGAAGTCAGAAATGACAAAGTCTATCTCCTTCCCCCCGTGGAGCAGGCCAATCTGCGCGGAATTCATTTTCTCCGCAACGGGCTCTATCTGGGAGACTTGAAGAAAAATCGTTTTGAACCCTCTCAGCCTCTAGCTCTCGCCCTGAAAGGAAAAAGCATTCCCTCCTTGCGGCTATCCCCCGAGGACGACCGCCTTCACAAATATCTAAGAGGGGAGACTTTAATTGTCGCCCCCGGTGAAACTCAGAAGCCAAAGGGCTGGCAATTAGTCTGCGCCGACGAATACCCTCTCGGTTGGGGCAAGCTAGTCGGTCAGACCCTCAAAAATAAATATCCCGCAGGCTGGCGTCTCTAGGCCAGTCTGCGGGATATTTTATGTTATAGAGAAACTGAGGTATGCCTTCTCATTTTGTTATACTGTAATCTCTTTTCGGTGGGTATTCCCCCAGATATCCCGTTCCACCACTGTCAAGGAAATCCCCCTCTTTAATTTCGGCAGTTTCGGTGATTGGAATTTTTTATTTTTGACCGACGCATGATAGGTTTTTCCCTTTAACTCGATCATTGCTCTGGACCGCCTAGAGCCCAGAGTCCCCGTCACCTTCACAGCGCCGTTGGAAATCTGATTTACCTTCATCAGATACATCGGCGGAACCGAGCACTTGCTGCAAGACCAAAAAGCCATGGGAGCGGCGCTCAGTTGATAGAGCTGATTCCATTTGGTCACTCCGTTTTTGCTCCCGCTAAAAGCGATGCTCTGGTGTTTTCCGGATTCATAAAAATAATTGGAGCAAGCCTGCACACTATCAGAATTTTTTACCCTTACCCCGTAATAGACCGGCTTATAGATCTTATTGTACTTTACTCTCGACCGATCGCTGGAATTATTCACAAAGATTGCCGACGCCTTCGCGCCGCGTACCTGATTACCGCTCACCACAGTATCTTTACTCTTCCATGAGACCATGATCGCACATGCCCGATTATTCTCCACTTTGTTCTTCTGTACCTGAGTTCCGATGCTGTTGCTGATATAAATTCCATAATTCTTATTGCCATCCATCTGATTTCCAGTCACCTTATTCTTTTCGCATCTGCGGTTCAGATAAATCCCATACTTATCGGAATGATCAATCTCATTTCCACTGATCTCATTTTCCCTGGAATCGCTCAAAAACACCGCGCTGCGCTTGGCCCCTGAGATTTCATTCCCGCTGATCTCGCTGTTCGTCACCTTTCCTTTAAAGGTCACACCAAACGAACTGTCCTGTATCACATTGTCCATCAGCTCGACACCGCCCAGCATCTGCTCAGAATGTCCCACAATCCGGACTCCCTCATTCACATTCTCTATGTGATTCTCTGAAATCTCTATGCCGAAGTCGTAACCAGTCCCTTTAGATGGAATCTCCTCTAGGCTCACTTCTTCTAAGGGCTCATAAAAAGAGGATTCTCTTCCACTCAAAACGGAGTGGACCATGATTCCATACGCGGAATCGTAAATCTCATTTCCAAATATTCTCAGATTCTTATAGTGAAAGGTTTTAATCGCCCAGTTATGAATATCCACAAATTGATTATCCAGAATCTGTATTCCTTCCATGAACACACCTCTGACAGCACTGTGAGAACCAATCCCTCTCGACAGATTCCGAAACTCACAGTCTTGTATCGTCACATTTCTCACAGCGGCGTCATCATAACAATGGGTGCCGGGAACAACCATAGAATTGTGTACCACATCCAGGTGAATAGCTTCCTTGGCGCTTTGTCCTAGATAGCCATAGAAGCTGCATCTTTCTACAACAGCTCCATCCACGCCTGCCAGTGTCAGATGGTGTCCCTTGTCCTTTACATTGTAGATCTCCAAATCTCTGACCGTGATATTGTTCCCATGGATAAAGCGAATCAACTCCCCACCCACGTTATTTCCATCAAAAGAGCCGCCTTGAATCACCACATTTTGGATATGGCTATATCCGCCTCTGTCTTCCAATCCGTTTTCTCTCAAAGGTCCCCAATTGTTAGAGGCGACAATCAAATGGTCTTTTGCATCCGGAGACAGATAGTAGTGAGCTCCTTCCTCAGAATTCAGGGTGGTATTAGAATAGATGTATAACGGCTCTGTGCACTCGTATTCACCCGCCGGAACATTCACCGTCATATGGCTGTACTCTGTACTTTCCCTCATAGTCTCCAAAGCACTTTTTATATCCTCTGCCGTACATCCGCCTTCCATATCCACAATCAGCTCTGTTTCCACAATCATCTCCTCATACGGCTTTATCAATTTCTCTGAGTCTCCTGTGGAACATTCACCTTCCTGCCGATCGGCTTCGTATTCATTGGTCTGAAAACTCTCTTCCTCCAAAAAATTTTCCTCATCCGACATCGTCTCCTGGGCCGAACCGAATTCCTGTTCTGCCTCAGCCGCATACTCTGCAGCCGCCCAAGCCGGCACAGCCCACGGACACTCTAACGTTCCCAGAACAAGGACCGCTGTCATAACCAGGCCTATTCTCCCCTTCACTGCATTTTCACCTCATCTTATTATCCTAAATCACACCGGCATTTTTTTCTTCAAGAGTCTGTATCGCCTCTTGAATCATCCAACAAAATGGCGTGCTAATCCCCAAGCTTTCCCCCATTTTTACCACTTCCCCTGCGAACATTTCAATCTCCGTCTTTCTCTTATGCTCCAAATCTTGAAGTGTAGAAGGCTTACTCTGAGCAGGAAAACCTTTGCTCATCTTTAACTGTGCCTCCGCAGCCTGTTCATCCAGCGCGATTCCTTTCGCCTGAGCGATGGCCACTACTTCTCTCATCAAAGCTCTCTGAATTTTTACTGCGTGCTCACTTTTGCAACACGGACCATAGGGCAGTCCCAACAGAGCGCAAGGTAGGTTTGTTCCCACATTCAGCATGAATTTTCTCCAGATTCCCAGTTCCATGTCTTCCTCTATACAATAAGGCAGGCTGCATTCTTCCATCAAATCTTTTACTGCCCGAACCCGCTCGCTGAGCACTGTGTTCTTTTTCTCTCCAAACCGAAAGCTGCATCCCGGATCATAAGTAATTGTATTTCCATTCTTAGACGCTGTGATCTTCATATAAGAATACATCACATGAGATTTCCCAAATGTCTTCTCCAGCACTTCCTCATGGCCTACTCCGTTCATCACACATAAAATCTGGGTGTTCTCCCCAACCAGATTGCGAATTTCCTCCACAGCCTGGGCAAAACCAGACTCCTTGACTGCCATGATCACCAGGTCCACCGGTTCGGCCTCCTGGGGCGTCACAATTGAAAATTTACAAAACTCCCCATTGATTGTCAAGCCTTTTTCCAGCCTCTCTTTTCTCTCTCCCTGGGCAATCACGCAAAAATTTTCCTCTCCTAACACTTTCGCAAACGCAGGGGCAAAAAATCCACCTACTGCTCCTAAGCCAATGATTGCTGCACTCTTAATTTTCATTCCCATTTCCTCCTCGTATCCTATCTTTTAGATGCATAAACGTACCTATACTCGTATTTCTTTACTCATAGAAAATGAATAAATCACTTTCTCTGCTACTTTTTTCCCGGTGAGACGTTTCAAAGCCTGCGCATAGTTTTCCAACTGTACCCGATACTTTTCTCTGAGTAGCCTTTCCTGCCCTGGATATACTCTATCAGTTTTATAATCCACCAAAACCAGATGGTCTTCCTCCAAAAACCATGCGTCTATCATTCCTTGTACCAAAATGTTCTCTCTGTCCGGCCATTCTCTCGAAATCTGTGAGGCCGGCTGGCTGATCACGAAAGGCTGCTCTCTGTACAGCCTGCCCTGAGCAGCTGCCAAGGCCATCCGCTTTCCCAATTCTGAACACAAAAGCTTCCAGATATCCTCCACTTTCACACAGTCCCTTTCCTGTCTGGACATTCTGCCCGAGAGACACATTTCTTCCAGCTGCTCCTGAATCTGCTCCTCGCTGCCTGCTCTGGTATAGTCTAATCTTTCCATCACCCGATGGTAGACTGTTCCCCGGGAGGCACCCTGGTACTCTTCTTCTTTCTTCTCGATAAAATCTGGCACCAGAGGTATCACATCCGGCTCAAAATACAGAAAATCGCTGTCCTCTTCTGCCTGCTGGCGGCGTTTTAGCTCTGACACGGTAACTTTTACTGGAATCTGTTCCAAAATCTCATAGGGATAGAGATAAGAAAAGCGCTCTTCCAAGACTCGATAAGTCTCCTCATCTTCCGGTTCCTCCCAATTTTCTTGTTCCATCCGCTCTCTTAAAAGCTGCCTTTGCAGCTTCTCCTCCAGCTCTCCAACAACCAAAGTCTCTGCCTCTGCCACCTGGATGTGAAACTTCGCCGGTTCCTGTTCAAAAAGCGCTCTGCCGTGGAATACCTCGAACCGGTCATAGAGTTCTTCCATGGCCGGATGCCTGGCCAATGCCGGCAAAATCCAATCCCAGCCACACTGTGCGCCTGCCAGCAGGGAATAAGGCAGCCGCTCCTTCTCACGCTCCAACAGTGCAGCACAGTCCCGGATGCGTTTTTCCAATTTTGAGACCGTCCCCGTGAGAATCAGCTTTTCCTTGGCTCTGGTCAAAGCCACATAGAACACTCTCAACTCCTCTCCTAGATTTTCATCCTTCAACTGTGCCCGTATCAACTGCTTGGGAAGCGTCGGACAACGTACGCGCAGTTTCGGGTCCACCACATCCACTCCCAGCCCTAAATCTGGATGAACCACTACCACCGCATTCAAATCCTGCTGGTTGAACTTTTTCCCCATCCCAGCCACGAAGACGATCGGAAATTCCAGTCCCTTACTCTTATGGATGCTGAGAATCTGTACCGTGTCCTCACTGCTGCCGGACAGGTTCACCTCCCCAAAATCCACATTGTACTTCTGAATCTTCTCAATATAGCGGATAAAGTTAAACAGTCCTCGGTAACTGGTCTGCTCAAAATCCATGGCCTTTTCCACCAGCATATTCAAGTTGGCCTGCCGTTGTCTTCCTCCCGGAAGTGCTCCGGCATATCTGCCATACCCGGTTTCCTCCAAAATTTCCTGTATCAATTGGTGAATCGGAGTATAAGGCACTTTTTTTCGATGTTCCTGAAAAATCTTCAAAAAGCTTTCTAATTTCCGCCGCAGGCACACCTCCTCCCCTTCCTGTACATAGTGCAGACATCTGGCATACACCGGCAGTTTCGGCGCCGAAGTTTTCAAAATCGCCAGCTCCTGGGCCGTACACCCCACAATCGGCGAGTGAAGCACCGCCGTAAACGGAATCTCCTGAAGAGGATTATCACAGATATGCAGATAATTCAGGACCGTCACGACCTCCAACGCAGAGAAATATCCGGTCTTCGAGGCAGTGTAGGCCGGTATTCCCTGCCCTGCAAATACTCGCAGAAAATCCTCCGCCCAGCCTGACACTGTCCTCAAAAGCACAACGATGTCCCCATATCTCACTGGCCGGTAAGTCCCACTGTCCTTATCTAGCACCCGCTCTTTTCCCACCATCTGATGGATTCTCTGGGCAATGGCCAAAGCCTCCACTTCTCTTTGAGTCGTGGCCTCTTTGTCTTCCATCAGCTCCATGGTTTCCTGGGGAATCAGCAGGAGTTCTGTATCGGAAGACTCCAAAGAGTTTTCCTCCGGAAACACCGCTCCCGGATAGAGCGCCGCCTCCTGATCGTACTCCACCTTGCCCAGCTCCTGCCCCATAATCTGGCGGAATAAAAAGTTTATCCCGTCTAGTACCTGAGCGCGGCTGCGAAAGTTTTTATGCAGGTCAATTCTCTGTTCCTGGGAATCCTCCAAAGTATACCGGTGATATTTCTCCATGAATAAATCCGGCACAGCCAACCGGAAGCGATAAATACTTTGCTTGACATCTCCCACCATAAAGATATTTTTCTTTTGTTTCGCCCAGCCGGACACATAAGTAAGCAGCATCTCCTGCACATAATTACTATCCTGGTACTCGTCTATGAGAATTTCCTCATACCTTTGAGACAGCTCCCATGCCGCCTGAGTCGGCGTACAGCGCTCACCCTCCTTTTTCACTAGAATATTCAGGGCAAAATGCTCCATATCCGCAAAGTCCACCAGATTTTTCTCTCTCTTTTTCTGGGAAAACTTTTCCAGAAACCGCAGCGTCACTGTTATCAAAACCTGCATAGGCCCCCGGCATCTCCTGAAATCAGACAGAATCCCCTCGGAGGTGGTATAAAAATACTGTTCCTGGAGTTTTCCCAACCTTTCTTTCATTTGCTTACGGTTTTCCTGTACCCTCTCCTTTAGCAGCTGAGACACCGCTAAGTCCTTTTTGGTGGAAAGTCTGGCATAAGAAAGTCCCTCTAAAGCTTCTCCCATCTCATCATAGTCCGTAATCCGACACAGCCTCTCGACCAGTGCCAAATCAGCCTCCACCATAGGCTCATACATATAAGGCCCATCACTCTTTTGCGTCAGGCTCATGTTCTCCTGAATCAAGTTTCTTAAGTCCGAAAGAATCTTATCTGTGTGTTTCCAGACTTCTTTCATCCACACGGAATCACAGACGCTTTCCCAATCTTCCGCCTCATAGATGGATACGCACTGACTCAGCCATTCCTCTGGCCAGGGCGCGCTCATGGCAAAGTCATACAGCTTTAAAACCAGCTCTTCTAACCCTTCGTCACTCTTTCCCGGGGCAAAACATTCCGCAAATTCTTCAAAATCCGGGCTTTTCTGTGCGTAGCATTCTTCCAAAACCTCCCTGACCACATCCACCCGCAGTAGCTTCAGCTCTCCTTCGTCGGCGGTTCGGTAACCTGGGTCTAAATCAATCATATGGAAATAGTTCCGTATCAGATAGCTACAGAAACCGTCAATCGTGGTAATCTGGGCATTGTGAAGGAGTGTAGACTGCCTTTGAAGATACTCGTTCTCTGGATCCTCCTCCAATCTCTTGGACAGGGCCTGCTCCAGCCGCACCCGCATTTCGCCGGCAGCAGCGCGGGTAAAAGTCATCACCAAGAGACGATCAATATCCACCGGCTTTTCCTCATCGGTAATCCTCTGAATTATCCGCTCGACCAACACAGCGGTCTTCCCGGACCCGGCCGCTGCACTGACCAGGATATTTCGATCTCTCAGCTCAATCACTTTTCTTTGCTCACTCGTCCAGTTTACACCCATGACTTCACCTCCTCTTCCAGTTTTTCCCAGACTTCTTTCTCCTCCAGATTCTTCAATCTCCGATAAAAAAATCCTGGTATTTTCTGGTCAAATCCACAGATGCCCCGGTAGGGACAGTAAGTGCAGGCTTCCTTTTTGTCCATCTGATAGGGTACAGCCTGAGCATTGCCTTCCAGAATCTCCCGGCGCAGATTTTGAATCTTCCCCTTCACATAATCAGACAGAAGCCCAAACTGATGTAAGCTTGCCACACTAGACCCCTTTCGAAAACTGCCATCTTTATTCTTCGTCAATGGAAGAGTCTCCATCGTTACGTCTAGATGCTCAATCCCCCTGGGATCAGACTGCACCAGCCCATTGACCTTCAGCTCCCTCAGAATTTTTTGTTCCACCTTTCCGATATCCTCTTCTATCGACGCTTTAATCATTGGGTCTTTGATATTATAATAAAAAATCGCTGCCGGAATCACTTCTCGGTCTGGGTATTTCTTCTGTTCCACCAAAAGAGCTGCATCCAGATAGACCATCAACTGAAGCTGTAAACCATGATATAACGCCACCAGATCGAACGACACATTTCCAGTCTTATAATCCATCACCTTTACATAGACCTTATTCTCATCCTCACAGATATCCACCCGGTCAATCCGTCCCCCTTCAAAAGCCACCTCGAAGCCTTCCGGCTGAAAATCGCCTCTCCTTAGCTGTTCCTGCAAAGCCCAGGCAGTCCGGTTTAACACGCGCTGCGTACGCCGTATCAAATACTCATTTCTGGCACAACTGTGTAAAATTGTATTTCCATAGTCTTCTGTCACTTCCTGAAGACTCTCACTGACCAGCCGTTCTCTGTCTTCCCGCGAGAGTTCGCCCCAGGAAAGTCTCTGATCACGGACCTTACGCGCGAAGATTTCCAAGGCTTTGTGCATCACATTTCCCAAGTCCATCCCACTGAACTCGTATTGAACTCTCTCAGTCACCTGCAAACCATAACGAAGAAAATGTGCAAAAGCGCAGGCTGCATACTGCTCTAGGCGCGTGGCCCCATAGGGAGATACCTCCCCATAGAGTGCTTTTGCCACTGCCTTGCTGATTCTGTCCTGAGGATTCTCACTGAAGAAAGCTTCTACCAGCCTTTTCACCTGTGGACGATAACTCTCATCCTTTTGATACCACCGGTACAATTCTCTCCAGACCTTTGTCTCCTGTCCATACTCATATTCCTGGAGACCTTCCAAAAAATAGTCCAAACTCCCCGAAGGCCTCTGCAAGCCTTCCAAGGATGAACCTTGCCCACAGCGAAGCCGCAAGGCTGGAAAGAGCTTCTGTATCGTCCCAACCAGATAAGCCGCAGACAGTCCTTCTCCCTTGGCATTCGCCTGGCTATATGACAGATACAAGAAATCCTGCGGCTTCGTCAGATTCAGATACAGATAGAACCTAGATTGACCAAGGAGCTCCCTGGCGTCAGGCGCCAGCTCGATCTTCTCCTCCTGGAAAAATTCTCGGTCCATCTGCGTGAGCAATCCTCCCCTGGACGAATCCTTAGGAATATTTCCCTCATTCACTCCCAGAAAGAATAAGACTTTAATCTCTTTTAACCGCGTTCTTTCCATATCTCCCACAAGTACCTGATCGGAGCTGGGTGGTATCAGTGCCACCTTCGCCTCGGTCAACCCAGCCTCCAAAAGCTGCTGATACTCCCGGGCACTTACTTTCTCATCTCCCAGAATCTCCACCATCTTATCCAGCAGCCGCATGACGATTCCATAGATTTGAGCATACTCTTTCTCCATGGCCTTGTCTTTTCTTCCGGCAAATTCCAGCTCCTGAATTTTTAACTTTTCCTGCATCTCATTGTCCGAAATAAATTGATAGAGTGCGCAGCTTCGCTCTCTTACAGTCTTTACACCGCCTCGAAAACCCTGAACCAGCCAAGAGATTTCTTTTAAAAACTGCTCCCGGTACCGATTCAATTCTAGAATTCTTTCCTCGTCCAGTCCTGGGTAAAGCCTCACCCAAGTCTCCTTCCACTTGGAATACCCTCGAATTCCAAGGGCAGTCACGTAGTTGTCCAACTCATCAATTTCTTCCAGACTCAGAGAGCTCATCCCACAGCGCAGATAACGAAAACAGCTCTCATAGGAAAATCGGTCCACAATCATCTCCACAGCTGCTCTGAGAAATTCCACAAATGGGTTCATCAAAATCGAATGTTTCTCGTCGATAAAATATGGAATCTGCGCCTGTGAGAACACCTGCCGTGCATAGGTCCCGTAGGAAGGCAAATCGCCGGTGATCACTGCGATCTCGCCATAACGGTACCCCTTTTCTCTTACCAGACGCAGAATTTCCGCAGCAGTCCCTTTTACCTCCTGAAGAGGGTTCTCCCACCGAGTCAACGCTAAAGCTTGCGGCTCTCTCTCGTAGACCACTCGATGATAGCGAAACAGATGCTGCTCTAGAAAATTCAGTTCTGGATTTTTTCCAAATCTGGAATTTTCACCAGGCAGCACCCACTGTTCCTTCTCCACCGCTACTCGCGCTTCCCCAGCTAACTTCAACAACTGGTCTCTCATCTTCCCGCTCATGGAAAACAGCTGGTACTTTCCACTTAACCGCTGCGCCTTCACATCCATCGTAACCGTCACATAGACCTGTTCTCCCAACAACATCAATTCCCGAATCAATTTGTTTTGTATGGGAGTAAACCCGGTATAACCATCTAGAACAAAAATACCGCCTTGAAACTTTTTTGACTTCTCAATCACCCGACACAGAACATCCGGCACCTCTTCCCCTGTGAGAAAACGTTCCTTTAAATACTCTCGAAATCCCTCATATATCCTGTGGATATCTTGAAGTTTACAATGTAAAAGCGCCTGGTCTTCCGATCTTTTGACCAGCTCCCCCAAAGTCTCTTCTCCCACATCGTACTGCATCAACTCACTGACTAGGGATTTCATCTCCTGAATGCACCCAGGTTTTTTCATCTGCACTCCCAGATATGGAAGCTCTTTTTTCTTATCCTGAACAATTTTTTGGAGAACCAAACTTTTTCCAGTCTCCTCCAAAAGAGGCGCATCGTCGCCTCCCACTTCCTCGAACACCCGGTAAGCCAGGCGCTCAAAACTCAGCACATCAATATTTAAAATCCCCCCGCCCGGATGCATCTGTACCAGACGTTTTTGAGTCTGCATCGTAAACTGCTCAGGAACCAAAATTACATACTGTCTGTCCGGATGCTCCATGGATTCCCTGATTATTTTCTGATAAATAAAATGGGATTTTCCTGCCCCGGAATTTCCCAAAATCATCTGCAATGCCATGTCTGTTCCTCTTTCTTTGCGCAAAACCACCTGCTGCTTTTTCGTTCATTATATCATAATTTCATTTTCTTCGAAATAAAATATATAAAGTGTGACCGTGGGATACTGCAACCGGCCAAATTGCCACGCCATCCTCTGGTCGCCGAAAGTAAACCAGGGGGTGTACACATGAGCGCTAAGACCAAAATCGTAGTACTACATATGAAAGAGGTGATCTACACGGTCGTCTTCCTTGTCCTTGCCCTTGTACTGGGCGGCATCTTATTTCTGATGTTCGGACCAGGTCACGACAAGGAAACCGCCGCACAGGCTGACGGCAAGTATCAGCCCGGAGTCTATTCCACATCCATCTCTCTAAACGACAATACCTTTGATGTGCAAGTCACCGTGGACTCCGACCGCATTAAATCCATCGAATTGGTGAACCTAAGCGAGAGTACCACTGCTATGTTCCCTCTCATGGAACCAGCTTTAGAATCCCTCGCTTCTCAAATATATGTCAATCAATCTCTGGATGATATCCAGTACTCTGAAGAAAACAAGTATACTTCCATGATGCTCTTGGATGCCATACAGACCGCATTAAAAAAAGCGGAGCTTTAAATCGCTCCGCTTTTTTTATCACATCTCGTCCAACTCTTGAATCCAAAGCTGGACACAAGCATCACTCGGCATCCGAAGATCTCCCCTGGGTGAAACAGTCACACTTCCTACCTTCGGGCCATCTGGCAGACAAGACCTCTTAAACTGCTGGCTAAAAAATCTCCAATAAAACTTCCTCAGCCACTTCAGGATGGTCTCTTGATCGTAGACCGCTTCAAAGGTACGGCAGGCAATCCGGTAAATTTTTTTCGGTGAATAGCCCACACGCAGCATATAATATAGAAAGAAATCATGAAGCTCATAAGGACCCACCAAATCCTCTGTCTTCTGGGAAATATTTCCATCCTCCGGCGGAAGAAGTTCCGGACTCACCGGTGTGTCCAGCACATCCAACAAAATCTGAGAGAGCCGTTCATCTTCGCAAGTTCTCGCATAGTAATGCACCAGATGACGGACCAACGTCTTGGGAACAGAGGCATTTACCCCATACATAGACATATGATCTCCATTGTAGGTGGCCCATCCCAGAGCCAACTCTGACAGATCTCCCGTACCTACCACCAAGCCATTGCACTGATTTGCCAAATCCATCAGTACCTGGGTGCGCTCCCTGGCCTGAGAGTTCTCATAGGTGACATCATGAAGTGCTGGATCCTGTCCAATATTCTCAAAATGTACACGGACTGCCTCTTTGATATCCACCTCCTGTAAGGTAGCACCCAGACGCCTTGTCAGTTCGCAGGCATTCCGATAAGTACGGTCTGTAGTTCCAAAACATGGCATCGTGACTGCCAAAATATTTTCTCTGGGCAATCCCAGCAAATCAAACGTCCTGGCCGTCACCAGCAGAGCCAGCGTAGAGTCTAGACCGCCTGAGATTCCCACGACTGCCCGCTCACCGTGAATATGGGCCAAACGTTTCTTCAAGCCCATGGCCTGGATGTTCAGTATCTCATCGCATCTGTCATCCCGGTCCTTCTCATTGCTAGGAACAAAGGGATTGGGAGCGAACTGCCTAGTCAGCTTTGTCTCCTCCACAGTCAAGCAGAAAGGCACCATCTGATAAGTCCCTAAATCACTCTCAAAAGTCGTCATTCTTCTTCTCTCGGAGCTGATTCTCTCAAAATCCACATCCCCATAGACGATTTCATTTTGGAATCTCTTTCCCTCCGCCAAAAGCGCTCCATTCTCCGCAATCAAATTCTGTCCGCCAAAAACTAAGTCCTGAGTAGATTCTCCCTCTCCTGCATTGGCATAGACGTAGCCGCAGACCAAGCGCGCGGACTGGCCTCTCACCAAACTTTTCCGATAACTATCCTTTCCCACAGCCTCACTGCTGGCAGACAGGTTCACAATCAGATTCGCTCCGGCCGCTGCATGGTTCGCACTAGGCGGACTCGTCACCCACAAATCCTCACAGATCTCCGCCGCTACCGTCAATTTGGGCATATTGGTGCAGGCAAAAATCAACTCACTGCCAAAGAGGACCTCCTCGCCATTTAAGATAGCCAAATCACAAACGCCAGCTCCTGATGCGAAATTGCGCTGTTCATAGAATTCCCCATAATTTGGCAAATGAATCTTCGGCACCATGCCTAGCACCTCTCCGTGACTGACCGCAGCTGCCACATTATAAAGTTTCCCGGAATGCTCAAAGGGAAGTCCTACGAAAATCAGAGCATCCACATCCGAAGTTTCCTGCACAATCCGTACCAGCTCTTCCCTAGCTGAACGCACCAACAGTTCCTGCCAGAACAAATCTGCGCAGGTATAACCCGTGATACAAAGCTCCGGGAATACCATCACTTTGGCGCCCTCTTTTTCCATCTCTCGAATCAGACGGATAATCTCATTTCCGTTGTGTCGGCAGTCAGCCACTCTCACATCCGGCGTAGCCGCCGCCACTTTCACAAATCCCTGTCTCATCACACACCTCTTCCTATCTGCATCTGTGCAGAATATCTTTTAATTCTTCTATAGAAAACTGATAATTTGTATTGCAGAAATGGCAGTTTAGCTCCACCGGCTTTCCCTCCTGTATCATGCTCTTTAACTCCTGCCGGCCAATACTAATCAGGGCTTTTTCCACTCTGGTTTTGCTACAGTTGCAGCAAAAACGCACCGGAAGGGTATCGGAAAGCTCCAAATTTAGATTTCCCAAGAGTCTCTCTAGCAGCTGCTCCGGTGTGTTTCCCTCGTCCAGCAACCCCGTCACCGAAGTAATCCCTTTTAGATTATCCTCTAACTGAGAAATCACCGCTTCCTCGGCAAACGGCATCAACTGTACAATAAACCCACCGGCCTGTCTCACTGTGTTTTCTCTACCCATCAGCACGCCTAAGCCCACGGACGAGGGCACCTGCTCACTGGTAGCAAAATAGTAAGTCAAATCTTCAGCAATCTCACAGGTCTGAAGCATGGTCTGCCCGGAATATGGTTCTTTCATTCCCATGTCTTTGATCACATTGAGAAAACCCGGCCCTACAGCGGAAGCCACATCCAATTTCCCTTTTTCGTTGGCAGGCAATATCACCTGGGGATTTCCTACATACCCTTTGACATTTCCTTGTGAATCCGCTGTCACCGTGATACCCTGAAGAGGTCCCCCGGCTTTGATCTGCAGTGTCAATACATCCTGCTCACCTTTCATCATGGCACCCATCATTCCTCCCGCTGTCAGGAGTCTACCCAGAGCTGCTGTCGCCACCGGACTGGTGTCGTGCGCCTGCCTGGCTGTCTCTACCGTATCCTTAGTCAGCGCCGCGAATGCCCGAATCTGGCCATTCGCAGCCATTCCTCTTACTATATAATCTGACATATTTTAATTCTTCCTTTCCGTCACTTGTTCACTTTTTCCGCTCTCCCTGGCCAGCACATAAATTCTCTCACTGTCTGTCCTGGGCGGCTGTCTGGTAAACGCATCGTAGGCCGCCAGAAATTCCATTCCCGCCACAGACAACAATCTTTGAATGGTTTCCAGAGAATAAGCCCGCTGTAAATGCTCTTCCTCGTATTTCTCATACAAGCCATCCTCCCTGGGAAGAAACAAGGACAATTCATAGACATTTAACCCCGTTTTAGAGTCATACTCGTTCTCCCAGATAAAGCTGCCTTCTTCCCTGTCCTCCGCAATCGTCTTCTCTCCCAGCAAAACTTCATATTTATAAACTGTATTCAGGTCAAAAACAAACAAGCCGCCTGGGTCTAGATAATTATTTACCAGACGAAAGACCTGCAAAAGTTCCTCTTCTTCAATGATATAGTTCAAAGAATCGCAGACACTGACCACCGCACGCACAGTCCCATACAATTCAAATTCCCGCATGTCCTGCAACAAGTAGAGGATGTCCTGTTTCCCCTTCTTCTCCATAGCCTCCTGTAGCATCTGAGGGGAGTTGTCCACACCAATCATATCATAGCCTGCCTCTGACAAAAGAGTGGTCAAGCTGCCAGTCCCACACCCTAGTTCCAGCACCAAACCCTCTGAGATTCCATTGTCTCGTAACAGACCCGTTATATATTTTTCCCAGGATTCATAGTCCACATCACTCATGAACAAATCATAAACCCTGGCAAATTCTCCATATGCTTCCACCTGCTTCCTCCTGTCTTCCCTTAGCACCCTTACCCTCTGCTTTTTCATTTACCTGGACGCCGTTTTTCCTTGGTTATTGTAGCACGATTTTTCCAGTCTGAACAGCCTCGACTTCACAGCAAAACGTCTTTTCCATTCCTGATCGGAGGATTTCCTATGGTTCAACAAACTGAGGATTTTCCTGAAAATCTTCACTGGTCCCGCCGTCCTTCTCATTACTTTCCTCATGCCCATCCTCCGTCTGTTCCGCTGCCGTCGCGTCCGTCTCACAGATCTGAAGGCTCTCCACCGCATTTGTGATCTGTTCTAGCAAAGCTACATCGTCCTGCTGCACAGTCCCGGAGACACTGAAGATCTCGCTGCCAGCTGTGACCACATAATTGACACTGTATACATATTCAAACCCGGCAGCTTCCTCAAACCTCACTGTGTACCGGTAGATTCCCACATCTCCTATAGAGTTATTCACATACTTTTGTACTTCATAGTCCCTCTTGCCAATTCCATTCTCCTTATAGAACTGCCCCACAGCTTTCTCACTGTCAGGAATTATGAAGTCTTCTAGCTCTTCCTTTGTCCCGTGCAAAATTGTAATATTTCCCTTTCCTTCTGACTCAAACAGCCGAATGCCGTCCTGATCTGAGACATTCTCCCAGCTCTTATCTGGAAGGTATAAAATCATTTTTTTATCTTCTGTCTGATACTTCACAGGTTCCGGCATGGGCGTCGGCGTGATTGTGGCCGTGGGTTTTGGAGTCGCCGTGGGTGTCTCTGCAGCAATCTGGGCCTCCTCTTTCACAGGTGCCGAGGTCTTTTCACTGCCGCCGCAACCTGCCAGACAACCCGCCAACAGCGCCGCAGTCAAACACAACTGAATTCTATAGGCTTTTCGCATCTTTTTCTCCTTTATCTCTCACAAAAGAGTTTTCTTTTTTCTATTGTATCTTTTTCAGCAAAGCACGTCAATCAATAATCCTAGGCATGACGAGGCCCTTCTTATGTTACAGTCCATGCCTTCAATTTCCCACGAGGTGTTTTCGTACATTTTGTACAAGAATCCCAAGACATACTCGCGCCAAACTGCTGTTTACAGCAGTTCATGTGCAACGCGAAGCGTGTTACTGCCCACGAACTGCAAGTAAGTGAACAGTAACCTTCTATAACATAAGAAATCCCGTACAGAGTATTGACTCCATACGGGATATTTTTCGCGTTAAACCTGACCAGCATTGTTTACACGAACATACATTCGCCAGTCTCCTACACTGCCTCCGCTTTTTCAAACTGGCTGTTATACAATTGAGAATAAAAACCTTTCGCAGCCAATAGTTCCTCGTGGCTGCCCTGTTCGATGATATCTCCGTCCTTCATAACCAAGATCAAATCTGCGTCTTTGATCGTTGACAGACGATGCGCAATCACAAAACTGGTCCTTCCTTTCATCAGGTTATTCATCGCTTTCTGTATCTGCATCTCCGTCCGGGTATCCACCGATGAAGTAGCTTCATCCAGAATCAAAATTTTATTGTCCGCCAGAATCGCGCGGGCAATGGTCAAAAGCTGTTTCTGACCCTGGGAGATATTGCTGGTCTCCTCATCCAGCATCGTCTGATAACCGTCCGGCTGCGTCATGATGTAGTTGTGAATATGGGCTGCTTTTGCCGCTGCCTTCACTTCCTCATCCGTGGCATCCAGACGGCCATAGCGAATATTCTCCATAATAGTTCCCGAAAACAGCCAGGTATCCTGAAGCACCATTCCAAACATCTCTCGAAGCTGGCTCCGGTTAAAGTCCCTCACATCATGGCCGTCCACCTTGATCGTTCCGCCATTGACGTCATAAAAACGCATCAAGAGTTTTACCATCGTCGTCTTGCCCGCGCCGGTCGGACCTACGATCGCCACTTTCTGACCATCCTTCACTCTCGCTGAAAAGTCTTTGACAATGATGTTTTCCGGATTGTAGCCGAACTTCACATGTTCAAACTCTACATTTCCTGAAAGCTGTGCGATATCCGCCGGCTGTTCCACAGTCTGATCTTCTTCCTCTTCCTCTAAGAACTCAAAGACACGTTCCGCCGCAGCCGCTGAGGATTGAAGCATATTGCTGACCTGAGCGATCTGCTGAATCGGCTGGGTAAAATTTCGGATATACTGGAAGAAAGACTGAATTTCTCCCACCTGAATCACGCCCTTAATCGCAAAGACACCGCCCAGCAGAGCTACCATCACATATCCCAAATTTCCCACAAACTGCATGATCGGCATCATCATACCAGAGAAGAACTGAGATTTCCAAGCCGACTCATAAAGTTTGCGGTTATCCCTCTCAAATTCCTCCAAAACTGCTTCTTCCTGATTGAACACTCTCACCACATTGTGCCCACCATAAGTCTCCTCGATCTGCCCATTGACCTCGCCTAGATATTTTTGTTGAGCTTGGAAATATTTCTGTGATCTTTTCATGACCTTTCCAATGATAAACCCAGAAATCGGAAGAATCAAAACTGCAATCAGCGTCATCCAGACATTGATACTCAACATCATTACAAACACGCCGATCAACATGGTAATCGAAGTAATCAACTGCGTGATACTCTGATTCAGGCTGACTTGTAACGTGTCGATATCATTTGTCACTCTGGACAAGATTTCTCCGTTGGTACGACTCTCAAAGTATTTCATCGGAAGTTTGTTGATCTTCTGAGAAATTTCTTTACGCATAGAATAGGTCACATCGTTGGAAATTCCCGTCATCACAAACCCCTGGACGAAGGAAAACAACGCACTGACCAGATACAGACTCAAAGCCCACAGCAAGATGGACCCGATCTTCCCGAAATCTATGCCACCGGTTCCCTGTATTTTCTCCATCAGCCCGGAGAACAGCTCCGTGGTGGCATTTCCCAGAATTTTAGGTCCTACAATATTAAAAACAGTACTGCCGACCGCAAAAATCAGCATCAGCAGAAAGCGATATTTATAGCGCTTCAAATAGTTCACTAACTTTTTTACGGCACCCTTGAAGTCTTTGGCTTTCTCCACGCCGCGCATCCCGCGCATTCCAGGGCCGCGCATCCTACGATTTTCACTCATTGGCCAATTCCTCCTCTGACAACTGCGACATTGCAATCTGGCGGTACACCTCACAGGACTTCAGCAATTCCTTATGAGTTCCCATCCCTACTACTTTGCCCAGATCTAACACGATAATCTTATCTGCCTGTAAAATAGTGCTGATTCTCTGAGCCACAATCAAAGTTGTTGCATCTTTCGTGGCTTTTTTCAGCTCACGTCGAAGAACCACATCCGTCTTATAGTCCAAAGCGGAAAAACTGTCATCAAAGATAAAGATTTCCGGTTTTTTCGCAATTGCCCTTGCGATGGAAAGCCGTTGTTTTTGGCCTCCTGAGACGTTGGTTCCTCCCTGAGCGATGGGAGAATCATAGGTATCCGGCTTATTTTCAATGAATTCCGTAGCCTGAGCTACCTGCGCCGCCTGTCTCACCACATCCATATCTGCATCCGGACATCCATATCGAATATTCGAGGCGATTGTTCCAGAAAACAGGACGCCCTTCTGGGGCACATAACCCAGCTTGGAACGCAGCTCCTTCTGCGTCATCTCCCGGACATCCACACCGTCTACCCGTACAGCTCCTGATGTCACATCATAAAAACGAGGAATCAAATTTACCAGAGAACTCTTACCGCTTCCTGTGCTTCCAATAAAGGCCACCGTCTGCCCTCTCTCTGCTGTAAATGAGATATCTCTTAAAATCTTTTCACTGGACCCCGGATAGGTAAAAGATACATGGTCGAACTGAACTGTGCCTCTTTGACTCTCCTCTGGCTGTTTCGGCTGTTCTGGATCTAAAATTGTCTCCGTCGTCTCTAGCACCTCATTAATTCGCTTAGCAGCTACGTCCGCCCTCGGCAGCATAATTGACATCATACAAATCATAAGAAATGCCATAATGATCTGCATCGAGTATTGAATGAACGCCATCATATTGCCAACCTGCATGGTTCCCGCATCCACCGCCTTAGAACCGAAAAATACAATCATCACAGAGATTCCATTCATAATCAGCATCATCGTCGGCATCATAAAAGTCATGCAGCGATTCACAAACAGGTTTGTGCGAGTCAGTTTCTGATTCGCCCCTTCAAACCGTTCTTCCTCAAACTTTTCCCTGCTGAACGCTCGGATTACTGGAATTCCCATCAAGATTTCCCTAGTCACTAGATTCAGACGGTCAATCAAATACTGCAATTTCGTAAATTTGGGCATTGCAATCTTAAACAAGAGTCCGATCACAATCAAGATCAGCACGACGGCAAGGGCGATAATCCAGGACATCGACACGTCTGTCTTCACCACTTTTAGTACACCACCGATTCCCAAGATAGGAGCGTAAAGCGCAATTCTGAAAATCATGGCAGTCATAAGCTGAATCTGCTGAATATCGTTGGTACTCCTGGTAATCAGCGATGCCGTAGAAAAACGATTGTATTCTGCTCCAGAAAAACCTACGACCTTGCGGTACACTGCATTTCTTAGATCATGTCCTAAAGTCGCCGCAACCCTTGCTGACAGAAACGTCACAGAGACAGCAGCCAGCATGATAACCAAGGCCAATCCAACCATCTGAATGCCAGCGCGAAGAATGTAGGTGATCTGAATCTGATCTACATCTTCACCCATCTGCTCATACTCACTGCGTACATAGGTAACGGCTGTCTGCGTCACAATCGACTCTGGCATCTGGGAAATCTGATCCTTCACTTCCTGAAACATTTGAGCTTTCGCATCCTGTGGAAGCTGAGAAATAGCCTGTAGCAAATCTGCATCCTGCGGAAGCTTTAGTTTTTTCCGAATCAACTCTGTCTGCTCGCTGTCTTGTGACAATTGTTGTGCCATCAGCATCGGAGCCCCAAAGATCTCGTTTAACCGCTCTTCCTTCTCCTCAGAGACATCTTTTTTTATTTTATAGATATCTCCTTCTTTATTATAGGCATCCTCCACTTCACTCTGATCTTTCTCATCCATAAATACAAACAGCTGTTCCATAGAAGAAACTCGTATTTTGTCCGGCACTCCATTCTCAATTCCCTGCTGTTGAATTCCCACATTCACAATACGCGAGGTGTAATCCGGCAGAGAGAGATCGCAATAGGCCTGCAGAAACAGCAATAGAATAATGCAGAGCACATAACCTAGCGACTGTTTCAAATATTTCAGCACTTTAAACATCCAACTTATATCCCCTTTCCAATTCCTTTATATTCTCTTTTATCTGCTCACAGAAACGCTTAAACAGATAAATCTCAGCCTCACTAAAACCTCGACGCAGCATTTTTTCGTTCTCCTCCTGCAGTGCCGCAATCTTGGCAGCGCTCGCACGCCCTTCCTCAGTCAAATAAATCCGACTAATTCTCTGATCTTTCTCATCCTGCCTTCGGCTGACCATATTGGCCTTCTCCATCCGCCGGATGCTCATGGTCACGGTAGGCGCACTCAAGAACAATTTCCCCGCTATCTCTTTCTGGCTTAAACCATCGTGAAAGTCCAAAAGTTTGATGATCGGGAGCTGTCCCGGATGAATTCCAATCTGTTTCAGTTGATGATAAATCTTTACGAAATACGCATGGGATACACCCATCAAGAGTTCCTGAATTTCTATCTTTTCTTCTTGTCTCACAGTCGTGTGCTCACCTCTTTCATTTAGTTAGTTGATTAACTAATCATAATCATTTCCATTTCTATTTTCAACCTTTTTTTGTAAGATTCACACTTATTTCATATTTAATATTTGTATAAACCTTCTATAAATCTCATTTTTTTTATTTATCTAGCTAACTATTAATAAAAGAACCTTGTACACGAAAGAAATCTTTGCCTGATAATACTACTATCCCGTATATTGTACTTTAATAAGAACAATAAATTATTTTGTTGACATCAGAAATCCGCAGATATATAATACCTGTATTACAGGTATTACTTTATTAAGAACGGCATGGGCGCACGGCCATGAAAACCCCAATTTCTTGTCCGGCACCCTACGTTTTTAATGTTGGGGGGTAATATCAAAAAGGAGTAAAAGGAAAAAAGAGGAGGTAACAAAAATGAGTATTTATTTTGCCATCGCCATGGGAATTGTAGGTCTGATATTTGCCTACATTCTCTCAAGTTTTGTTGGCAAAGCGGAATCGGGATCTGATCGAATGAAAGAGATCTCCACCGCAATCCATGAGGGGGCAAAAGCCTTTCTGTTTGCTGAATATCGAGTATTAATCATCTTTGTCATTGTTTTATTCCTGGCTATCGGCTTCGGCCTGGGAAACTGGGTGACTGCCATCTGCTTCGTCTGCGGAGCAGGCGCCTCTGTTCTGGCCGGTTACTGTGGAATGAATGTAGCTACTAAGGCAAATGTCAGAACTGCCCGTGCTGCTGAAAAAGGCGGTATGGTCTCCGCTCTGGCCATCGCTTTTCGTGGCGGCGCCGTGATGGGAATGTGTGTCGTAGGCCTCGGTCTTTTGGGCTGTACGCTGATCTACTATATCACCGGAGACGCAAACGTGCTGTCAGGATTCAGCTTAGGAGCTTCTTCCATCGCACTGTTTGCCCGTGTGGGCGGCGGTATCTACACCAAGGCCGCCGATGTCGGTGCAGACTTGGTTGGTAAGGTGGAAAGTGGAATTCCAGAGGATGATCCGCGAAATCCCGCTGTTATTGCTGATAATGTGGGCGACAATGTGGGCGACGTGGCCGGCATGGGGGCTGACCTGTTCGAATCCTACGTGGGCGCCATCGTATCTGCCGTCACTCTTGGAATCATGGAATATCAGGCCAACGGAGCTATCTTCCCACTGGTGCTGGCTGCCATCGGTGTCCTCGCATCTGTCATCGGTTGCCTGTTCGTGCGCGGTGACGAAAACAGTAATCCTCATAAGGCTCTGAAAATGGGTTCCTATGTGTCAGCAGTCGTTGTAACCATCGTGGCATTCTGGCTCAGCCATGTAACCTTCGGTAATTTTAATGCCGCAATCGCTATTGTCGCTGGATTAATCGTTGGACTATTAATTGGATTTTTTACAGAAGTTTATACTTCCGAACGTTATTCTTATGTAAAACGGATTGCTGAGCAGTCTCAGACCGGCCCTGCAACCAACATTATCACCGGTATTGCTGTGGGTATGCAATCCAATGCGCTTCCCATTCTGTGTATCGCAGTTGGAATCTATGTATCCTTCGCTTCCTTTGGAATCTACGGCATTGCTCTGGCCGCTGTAGGTATGCTGTCCACCACAGGTATCACAGTCGCTGTAGACGCCTACGGTCCAATCGCAGACAACGCCGGTGGAATTGCTGAGATGGCTGGCTTAGATGAAGGTGTGCGCAAAATCACAGACCAACTGGACGCAGTCGGAAACACTACCGCTGCCATGGGTAAAGGGTTTGCGATCGGTTCTGCCGCTTTGACAGCTCTGTCCCTATTCGTATCTTATGCACAGACCGTCGGCCTGACGGCCATTGACATTTTGGACTCCGACGTTATCATCGGATTGTTTATTGGTGGTATGCTGCCATTCCTGTTCTCCTCTTGGACCATGGAATCCGTCTCCAAAGCCGCATACTCCATGATCGAAGAAGTCCGCAGACAGTTTCGCACGATTCCTGGCATCATGGAAGGAACTGGAAAACCAGATTACACTTCCTGTGTGGATATTTCTACAAAGGCAGCTTTGCGGGAAATGATTCGTCCCGGTATCATCGCTGTACTCGCACCGATCGTCATGGGCGTACTCCTCGGGCCGACCGCACTGGGAGGTATGCTTGCCGGCGCACTGGTAACTGGTGTTCTGCTTGCGATCTTTCTGAGTAACTCCGGCGGTGCCTGGGATAATGCAAAAAAATATATCGAAGCAGGCAATTACGGCGGAAAAGGCAGTGAAGTTCACAAAGCTGGCGTCGTAGGAGACACAGTAGGTGACCCGTTTAAAGATACTTCTGGACCATCTATCAATATTTTGATCAAACTAATGACCATCATTGCCTTGGTATTTGCACCTCTGTTTGCAAGCATTGGTGGATTACTGTAAGAACACATACCCAATGTAGGAGGCCTATATGAACGATGACAGATTGCCATTGAGTGAAGAAGTCTTTAATCAAATCGTAGTCCGTATCTCAGAGGGCGATTGGGTGGAAGGTGAAAAACTTCCATCTGAAAGCCAGCTCTGTGAGATGTTTCATGTAAGCCGGATCAGTGTTCGAGCAGCACTTCAGAAACTGAAAGGCCAGGGATTAATCACCACCAAACCTGGTGTGGGGTCTTTCGTCTGCCGCCCGGAAAAAGACAACGAACCGGACGGACTGTTGACACAACAGATCGCAGGAGAAGCTTTCCGCGAATTCTTTGAATTCCGGCAAGCCATTGAGTTTAAAGCCATCGAACTGTTCGTCATCCACGCTACAAAGAATGACGAAGAGGAGCTTAAAAAAGCTCTGGATGGAATGTTTGCCTGTGGTGAAGACCGAGAACAATTCGCAATTTATGATCGCGCTTTCCACATGGCAATCATCCGTGGTTCTAAAAATTCTTTTCTCTACAATGCTATGGAAAACTTAGAACCCATTCATCGCTCCTATCTAGCGGAAGTGGGAAGAGTCACAAAAAAGACCAATGCTCAGCGTTACAAGGAGCATAAAAAACTCTACGAAATGTTAATGAAAAAGAAGCCTGGAATCGTAAAAGAACGTATTTTAGACCCGGATATGTGCTGTGACTTATCAAAATATTAGATTTACTTGACGATGACAAGGGGCAATTCCTCCTATTTGGGAATTGCCCCTTTCTGCATAGCTGTTTTCAATTAAAATGTTTTTCCAAATATCCCGTAGTTACCTTTCCCTCACAGAAATCCGGTTCGTTTAAAATTTTCTCCAAAAAATCCCGGTTTGTCCTGACTCCCCTGATCTGAAACTCCTTGAGAGCACATCGCATCTTTTGAAGTGCCAGCTCCCGGTTTTGCTCATGCACAATGATCTTGACAATCATGGAATCATAATAGGGTAAAATTTCGCTTCCGCTCTCCATGGCCGTATCCACCCTCACTCCTTTTCCACCAGGAATATGCAAATACTCTACCTTTCCCGGGCACGGAGAAAAATTCTGCTGAGGGTCCTCTGCGTTTATCCGGCATTCTATCGCATGTCCTCTCACGAAGACCTCTTCCTGTCTTTTCGACAATGGAAGGCCAGAAGCTACTCGAATCTGTTCTCTTATCAAATCTACACCTGTCACCGCCTCGGAGACTGGATGTTCCACCTGGATTCTCGTATTCATCTCCATGAAATAGAAATTCCCATCACTGTCACACAAAAACTCCACGGTACCTGCACTCTCATACCCCACCGCCTTCGCCGCTTCCACTGCTGCTTCGTGCAGACGAAGACGAGTCTCATCCTCCAACACAGTACACGGGGACTCCTCAATCATCTTCTGATGTCTTCTCTGCACGGAGCAGTCTCTCTCCCCAAGACAGATTACATTGCCAAAGCTGTCCGCGACAATCTGTACTTCCACGTGTCTTGGGTTCTGAATATATTTTTCCAGGTACATGGTAGAATCTCCAAAAGACCGTACTGCTTCCTGCTGTGCCAAGCGAAACAAGGACTCAAATTCACTCTTCTCAGAGACAATCCGCATTCCTTTTCCCCCGCCTCCAAAGGCAGCCTTAACCATGACCGGAAAACCGATTTTCTCAGCCTGACGCAAAGCCTCCTTATTGTCGAAGACTGGCTCCTTGCTCCCTTCTATCACCGGAATTCCAGCCTGACGCATGGTCTCTTTCGCCACAGACTTGTTACCCATTTTTCGTATCAGTTCCGAAGACGGTCCGACAAAAACCACTCCCCAATCCTGACATTTCTCAGCGAACTGATCGTTTTCCGATAAAAATCCAAAACCTGGATGAATCGCCTGGGCATTAGTAATCAAAGCTGCATTGAGAATTCTATCCATATTCAAGTAACTGTCCTTTGCAGCCGCAGACCCTATACATACTGCCTCGTCTGCCATCTTTACATGGAGGGCCTCCCTGTCAGGCTCCGAAAATACAGCCACTGTCAAAATTCCCATCTCATGACAGGCACGGATGATCCGCACCGCGATCTCACCCCGGTTCGCAATTAAAAGTTTCTGGAACACTGCCTCTTCCCTCCTCTTATTTAATCAGAAACATCGGCTGTGCATACTCTACGGTCTGTCCGTCTTTGACAAAAATCTCTTCTAGCCTTCCAGCCTGTTCTGCTTTAATCTCATTCATCATTTTCATGGCCTCAATATTGCCTAAGAGCTGGCCTTTTTCCACTCTGGTTCCAGGCATAATTCCTTCTATCTCATAAAAAATGCCCACCATCGGTGATTTTACCAGACACCCTTCTTTCACACATGCTTCTTTTTTTTCCGTCTCCAGCGAGGGTTTGTCCGGATCTGGGATGTCTCTTTGCCTCTTTCTCTCTTTGCTTTCCTTTCTCATGCAAAGTTCCACGTCGTTTCCTCTGTATTCAAATTCTGTAAGCTCTGATTCGCTGATCGCGAAGATCAATTCCATAATTCTGTCAAATTCCATCATTTTCCCCCATACCTTTCTGTGACCAATTCATCTGCCCTAACCTTTATGGTTTGTTCTTATATGACAGAAGAAGGGCCTTTTCCCCACAGCCCTTCTTCTAAGTCCACTTCCCATATGTATTCAATAACCAACCGCTGTAATTTTACGTTCGACGGCTTTAACCGTTATATACCTCTTTGTTTAATTCCTTCTCTTTCGCGTTTACAATGACGTTAGTAGCCGCATCACCGATAACGTTCAGAGGCAATAGTGCCATCTCTACCGGACGGTTAACCGCCACAATCAGAGCATATCCTATCATGCACGCATCCGTCGTCCAGCCCATGCCTGACAGTACGGTAAAGATCATCGTTGTACCTGCGATCGGAATCGCCGGTGTCCCCGCCGCTGCACAGATTGACAGGAAAGCCATCACTACCATGTTTGCTGGGGTCACTTCTATCCCGGCTGCAGTAGCAATAAATGTAACCGCAAACATATGCATGACTGTGGTTCCGTTCATATTGATGGTCATACCTGTAGGCAACACGAAGCTACTAATCTCCTCACTGCATCCTAGCTCCTCCACACAGGTTTTTTTGTTCAGCGGCAAACATGCTGCTGAGGAGTTCGTAGAAAATCCAAAAATTCCAACCTTAGCAATCTTCTTTAAGAATTTTGCTGGATTTAATCCAGTTGTAAAATAGATTCCAATCGGATAGATGGTCACAACCAGAACGAACAGTGTCAGCATCGCCGCTACCACATAAGAAGCCACTGGTGCCAAATATTCGATACCATATATCGCGAAAGTTCTGGAAATCAAGCAAAAAATAGCGACAGGACCCACTTTGTTGATCAGGAAAGTTAAATAGAGCTGAATGACCTCATTTCCACTTTCCAGTACCTTTTTCAGTGCATCCCCTTTCTCACCCAGGTGATTCAGAGAAAGTCCAATAATGATAGCGACCACCACAACAGCTAGAATGCTGTTATTGGAGCTGCATGCCTCCGTAATGTTGGATGGAACCGCATTTACGATCGTTGCCAGCGGGTTGAATGCTTCGATTGTTGAAGCTTCGGCAACAGCCTCACTGGGCAGAGCAACATCAAAAGCTCCCAAGGATTTCACTCCGTAAGCCACAGCACAGGCTAAAAACGCGCCACAGACATAAAATCCAAAAAATCCCAACAGAGTCTTAACCGCAATTCTCCCCAGCTTTGTGGAATTGGAAATGCTGCACATCGCCAAACTCAAAGAAACCAACACCAACGGAACAATCGCAAGCTGCAGACCTCTCATAAAGACCTGACCGACGATATAGAAGATGCCTACCGCGCTTACGCCCTCTTCCACCGTAATATCCTGGAACAGAAGCTTATTGATCCAATTCCAGATATTCTCATTTCCAGATGCAATCAAATTTTCTCTCAAAAACAGGCAGGCAATTCCCACGATCAATCCCGCAATCAGCGCGATCATCATTTTCTTTACTACAGACATCCCTTTTTTCTGTTCTTTCATATAGTACCTCCACTTCTCTATCTTTGAGATGTTCCCCATCTAATACAAAGCCGCTGTCCAGCGCCAATTCAAAGCGGGAATCATCTTTTTTCTTAAATGCTTTTAATCTCGATTCCCTCTCTCTCAAAAGCTTCTCTGACTCTCTTCACAAATGCCAACGCTTTCGGTCCATCTCCGTGAACACAGAGTGTATCTCCTTTAATATCCAATTCTTTCCCTGTAATTGATGTCACCTTTCCCTCTTTAATCATACGGACACATCTACTGATCGCCACCTCTTCATCAGTAATCATAGAGCCCTCCATCTTCCTGGGAACTAAGGAAAGATCATCCATATAGGCACGGTCCACAAAAATTTCTGACGCAGTTCGAAGCCCAATCTTTTTAGCTTCTTCTCCTAAAACTGCTCCTGCACAGTAATAGATAATCAACTCCGGATCCACCTCGTACACAGCTTCACAGATTGCCCTGGCCACTTCTTTATCATATTGGCACTGATTTCCCAGTGCACCGTGCGGTGCCACATGGTGAAGCTTCATTCCCTCACTCTGTGTAAACGCCATCAGAGCACCAATCTGATACTTCATGTCGTTTTTGATCTCCAGGGGGGACAGAACCATCTTTCTTCTTCCAAATCCCACCAAATCCGGATAACTCGGATGTGCTCCTACAACCACGTTGTTTTCTTTTGCCATTTTCACTGTGCGGTCCATAATCATCGGATCTCCGGCATGCCAACCACAGGCTACATTGGCTGCTGTCACATATTGAATAATTTCCTCGTCTGCTCCCATCTTGTAGGCGCCAAATCCTTCTCCCAGATCACTGTTTAAATCAATTGTGTACATCCTGCTTCCTCCTTCTCTTTATGCGTTTACCACATTTGCTGGCTTACCTGCCAGATAAGCTTTCAGGTTGTCCACCGCGATATCCATCAGGCGCTGGCGTGACTCCTTTGGTGCCCAGGAAATATGGGGTGTGATGATACAGTTCTTCGCACCCAGCAAAGGATTGTCACCCTTAATAGGTTCTGTGGACACCACATCTAGACCTGCCGCAGCTACTTTTCCACTGTTCAAAGCATCTGCCAAATCCTGCTCTACGATCAGCGGCCCTCTAGAGTTATTCAAAATAATCACACCATCTTTCATCTTGGCAATATTCTCTTTATTGACGATTCCTTTGGTTTCCGGAAACAATGGGCAGTGCAGCGCAATGACATCCGATTGACTGAGCAGCTCATCCAGCTCCACGTATTTGCAGTTCTCATTCTCCAAATCTGGATTCTTAAATGCGTCATAGGCCAGTACTTTCATGCCTAGCGCCTGAGCAATCCTTCCTGTCGACTGCCCAATGCGTCCATATCCAATAATTCCCATATTCTTTCCGTCCAACTCGATCAATGGGTAGTCCCAAAAACACCAGTCTGGGTTCTGTTCCCATTTTCCTTCGTGAACCACCTGGTTATGATGTCCGATATGGTGACAAATTTCCAGTAAAAGCGCAATCGCGAACTGTCCTACAGACGCAGTTCCATAGGTAGGAATATTCGCCACAGGAATTCCTTTTTCTTTTGCTGTATCCACATCCACTACGTTATATCCGGTAGCAAGAACTCCAATATATTTTATATTGGGACATCTCTGGAACACCTCTTTGGAAATCGGCGTCTTATTCGTAATCACAATCTCCGCGTCCTGAATTCTCTCGATCACTTCCTCCACGTCTGTAAGAGAGGTTCTGTCATACACATGGCATTCGCCCAATTTTTCCAGCTCTTTCCAGCTTAAATCCCCTGGATTTAAGCAGTAACCGTCTAACACTACAATCTTCATAACACTTCTCCTTCTATTTTTTTCATCCATTCGTTTTCTCTCTCAATCTCTCGGATATATAACTGCTGCGCCAAATTCATGGACACCTCCACAAACCGTACTCTCATCCCCGGAATACTCTGCGCCAGTTTTCGGATATCCGTGGAAATCACCGTCCCAATCTTCGTGTAACCACCTGTCGTCTGGTGATCTGCCAACATAATAATCGGCATCCCGTTGCTGGGTACCTGAATAGACCCACAGACAATCCCGTCTGTCATGGTATTTCCATCTACCACATGCTCTATGGGTGTATCACATTCCAAGCGGCAACCCTGCCGATCAAATTCAGCGGTAATCCGCGCGCTGTGCCAGAAAAACTGCCGGATTCCCTCTCGGGTAAAAGCATCACGCTGCGGTCCTAGAACCACTCTTAGAACGACTTCTTTTTTTGCAAACAAATCCTGTGGAAGTTTTCTCCTTCCCATCCCCGGCAACTCCGACTGCGGTTTCGAAAAACCGATCTCATCTCCTGCCTTCAGAGTTCTCCCTTCTACACCGCCGATTTCATTTCTCACCAGAGTCGCCTTGCTTCCCATGATAACGGGGATATCCAGGCCGCCTGCAAATGCCAGGTAGCCCCGGCACCCGTTTTTCATACCGGTAAAGCTCAGCAGATCTCCTTTCTTTATTTGGAAAGCCTGATACATTGGGGCTGGCTTTCCATTGAGAAGAGGACCTAAGTCTCCTCCGGTAATCGCCATCACATTGTCCCGCTCAATCCTCAGTTTAGGCCCAATCATAGAGATCTCTAATGCAGCCTCCCCTTTGGGATTGCTGACCAGGATATTCGCCAGATGAAAAGAGTATCGGTCCATAGGGCCAGCCGTGGTCATTCCAAACTGCTGGTAACCAAACCTCCCCTCATCCTGCACTGTAGTGAACATTCCACCGTCTTCCACTCGTATTCCCATGCTCACTCCTCCTTCTCATAGGTTCTGCATTGATATTGCCCTTTTTCCACATTTTCTTTGATTTCGTGGTATCTGTCTTCATTGATCGGCACGAAACGAATCCATTGACCGGCACTAAGAAGAAAGGGTTCTTCTCTCTGATAATCACACATTTTGACAGGAGTTGAACCGATGAGGTTCCATCCGCACGGCTGGTCAAAGGGCAGAATATTCGACAAATTCTCAGCAGCCACCACAGAACTACCTGGGACTTTCAGTCTCGGAGATTCTCTCCTCTTGAAATGAAACGGTCGCTCAAATCTGGCCGTATAAGGATGTCCCGGCGCGAATCCCAGCATATACACATAGTATTCACTTCCCGAGTGAATACGGATAAATTCATCTTCCGTAATTCCTTCTAGCTTCGCACATTCCTCCAAGTCAATTCCCCACTGGCCTCCATACAAAATCGGAATCTCCGTCACATAGGCCTTCGGCATCTGAACAGCATCCATTTGCTCAATCCGCTCTTTTAAAGTTCCCACAAGCCCATCAAACAGAATGACATCTGGTCTGTAAATCACTAGCAGCGCCGCGTAAGTAGGAATTGTCTCAATCACTCCATTCACAGGATGTTCCTTCAGATTGTGATGAAGCATCCGCACTCTTTTATTCGTATCCAAGCTGATCTCTTTACCAAACTCGACCGTGATTGCCATATCACCGGAAGGAAGAAACTGTATTTCCATCATTTCACCTCCTACGTATTTTCTCTAAAATATCCATCATTTCTTTTCGTTTTCTTAATGCAATAATAGTATCACATAACTTTAATGTATAAAAATGAATTATTTGATTATAATATATAAATTTTTTTTATTTTTATCTCAAAAAATCGCCATTTTTCACACAACGACTCTGAACGACAGAACAAAGTGGGCAAACCCACTTCAACTTCCCTATCCCCTTAATCTTGAGGGGCGCAGCTCACTTTGCGCGCCGAGCACAGCCGCCTGCGGCGGCTACCTCTTGTGCAAGTGCGCATCTACAACGGAGCGTTTCTATCATCGTAAGGGGTTTTCCTATGACATAAAAAAGGGCTAAGTCTTAAACTTGCCCTTTCTTCTCATCATTTTTCCATTTTTCAGATACCCCCATCCCTCGCAGCACCCAGATATCTCTGTACCTCTCTTTTAAATACTCCTGCAGCATATCGTCAAATATACCAATGCCTTCTTGCAGCGTTGCTCCTGTATATTTATGCTTGATCTCGTAGGTAAGTCGTTCCGGCGGTGGAGTCTCATTGGCAATCTCGCTAACATACAACTTATGATACTTCGCCAGTTCCCGGACTGTACTGGCCGGTGCGATCAGCCACAGACTGCCGTCCTCCCCTAAAATATTGCTGATTAGCATAAAAGTATCCACTTGAAGGCGTGAATGGGGAGACTGATTGATAAATTGGTCATGCCAGATCTGATAGTTGGTATCCCAACTAAAAAACAATTCCTTTCGCGGGTCCATCTCATCGGTGTGAATCCGCTCTTTGCGCAACGCATACTCTTCCCGCTGGACCAAATACATTTTCTCCCTCAATACGGGAGTCGCCACGACATTTTTGTAATGAAGATGGTGATACACAAATCCGATGTCGATCTCATGCTTTTCCAGCAGGCCATACAGTTCCGAAGACTGATGTGTGCGCAGTCTTAAATTGATTTGATTTTTTTCCTTGAGGACCTGGGAATAAAACGGATACATCACCGTTGTGTTCAGCGTATCAATACACCCCACTGTCAGCAATATCTTCTCCTGACCGCTTTGAATCATCTGCATTTCTCTCCACAGAGTCATCCACCTTTGGGCTATGGATATAAATTCCTCCCCCTTCGGAGTCAGCTCGATCGTTTTATGGCCCTTTTTTCTCACGATCAGTTTGGTATTCAGTTCATCTTCCAAAGCTTTCAGACGGTGACTGACCGTCGGCTGCGATAAAAACAGATTCTCCGATGTCTTCGTGATGTTTTTCGTCTGGACGATCATCAGGAAAGTCTCTATCTCAGAAAAATTCAATTTCTCTCCCCCTTCCTCATAATATTCATTTTTTTTATATTATACAATAAAATTATTCATTTTCCAATCATTTTCGGCTATGATAAGATGATTTCAGGTAATTGTTCAGCCATGCGACTGATAAGAACAAAAATCCGGAACAAGCTTGCTTGCAGAGAAGTTTGTCTCTTATCAGGTATATGGCGCTTAACCGTAAGCGAGGATTTCGCCGCATATGCGGCGATATAAGCTGCGCAGCAGCCAATCCAAGCTGTTATGGCTGAATAGTTACGATTTCAGTGACAAAACAGTTGCTGACTTTGAATGCTGAGAATACAAAGCTATACAAGGAATGGAGGTCTCTGTATGAATACTTTTAACAATGCGATCGAAAGCCTAAAACCATCTGCTTCAATTAAATACATTGAAAAAGCCAAGATTATGAAAATGAACGGCGAAAACGTAATCGGGCTCAGCGGCGGTGATCCAGACTTTCCAACTCCGAAAAAAATCTGTGACGCAGCCTATGATGGGATGGTAAACAAACATGACACCCACTATACTCTGGGAGCTGGAATTCCAGAATTCCGCGAAAAAATTGCAAAAAAGCTCCGCGAAGAGAATCATATCAATTGTACAAAAGACAATATCCTGGTGACCCCTGGCGGCAAAATTGCCATCTACACCGCCGTCCGTTCACTGCTGAATCCGGGCGACGAGGTTCTTTGTCCTGAACCCAACTGGGTCTCCTATGAGCCGATCATCTCTGCCTCCTACGGAGTACCTGTATCTCTGGGGCTTTCCTATGAGGACAACTACCGTATCAGTGAGAAGCTGTTAGAGGATGCCACTACGGAAAAAACTCGTCTAATCATCATCAATTATCCCTGTAACCCCACCGGTAAAATTCTCCATGAGGACGAAGCCCTGGAATTGGTCTCCTATCTCAAAAAGCACCCTGACGTGCTGATCTTATCTGATGAAATATACGAGAAGGTAATCTTTGATGGCAATAAACACATCAGCCTTGCCAGCTTTTCTGAGATCGCTGACCAGGTAATCACCATCAACGGCTTTTCAAAATGTGCCGCCATGACCGGCTGGCGCCTGGGTTACGCCTGTGCCTCAGAAACCGTCCTAAAACACATGATTCAGCTTTGGCAGCACATGATGACCTGCACCAGCGGATTCATACAGGACGGAGGAATGGCTGCTTTGGACTGCCATGAGGAAATGGCCGAGATGTGCCGTATCTACCAGCAGAGGCGAGATGCCTTTATCGACCGCCTCAACGAGATTCCCTGCGTCACCTGTGAAAAACCAGAGGGGACTTTCTACGCCTGGGTAAAATTCAATATCCCAAACATGTCCTCCTACGAGATCTGTGATTATCTGCTAGACAACGCCAAAGTCTCAGGAGTCCCAGGAGATGCCTATGGAAAAGGAGGCGCTAACTGCATGAGATTTTCCTTTGCCAACTCTATGGAAGATCTGATGGAGGCTGCTGACAGAATCAAGAAAGCATTAGAAAAATTGAACTGAGAGAGGAGAATTATCATGGCAAATGTAGGATGCCGAATTTATACAAAAATTAACCGTCCCGAAAAATCTTTGATCGAGGGATTCCGTGGACTTCCAGTTGCAAACATCGACGACTGCATGGGAAGAATCGCCTGCTGCGACAGTAGTCTGAAGGCTATGAACCACTCCCCCATGCTAGGAACTGCCTTCACAGTCCACTGTCCAGAGGGAGACAATCTGATGTTCCACAAAGCATTGGAATTGGCGCAGCCTGGAGATATCCTGGTAATCGCCGCCGGCGGCAGCATGCACCGGGCCCTTTGCGGTGAAATCATGAGCCACACAGCCATGAAAGCCGGGCTGAACGGCTTCGTCATCGACGGATGTATCCGTGATATCGACGAGATCTCCACCTTTGAGACCTTCCCGGTTTATGCAAAAGGTGTCACCCCCAACGGGCCGTACAAAAACGGACCTGGCGAAATTAACGTGCCAGTCTCTGTCTGTGGCCAGGTAATCAGACCTGGAGATATCTTAATCGGAGATCAGGATGGTCTTCTGGTTGTCAAACCAGAAGAAGCCGCCGAACTTCAAGAAAAAGCAAAAGCAGTTTTCGACATGGAAACCCAGCAGAAAGCAGACATCGAGAGTGGAAAAGGCCTGTCTAAGCCTTGGCTGGACGCAAAATTAAAAGAACTAAATTGTGAAATCTTCTAGTCACGACTAGATTTCTTCCTATGAAATAGATATGGCTGCCAGTGCAGCCATATCTATTTTTCTTATATAATAGAAAAGATCTTATCACACTAATGTACAAAAGTTCTTTCTTATTATATAAACACTCCGCTATGGATGCGCACATTGCAACATCAAACAGCCCCGGCGTCTTCTTGAAGGAACGCCGGGGCTGCCCATCTTTTTCTTCAGATAAATTGGTTCTGCTCTTCACTATAGTGATAATCAATCTGTTCCATTTTCTTCAGCAAATCTTCTTTTTGAATCCCTCGGCATGAACAGAGTGCCTCTAGAGATTCATAGTAATCTCGAAGCTGCGTGTTTACATAACTCAACAGCATCACTGGGTCCCTTGGAATCATCTCGTACCTTCCTTTATTCTAGTGATAAACTGGTCATTTTCCACATCCAGCACAATTACATCACCTGCGTGCACATTTCCACCTAAGATGCATTTTGCCGCCAAAGTTTCCACATGCTTTTGCAGATAACGTTTCAAAGGACGCGCACCATACACCGGATCATAGCCATGATCTACCACATAAGCCTTCGCTTTATCGGTAAGCTCCAGTGCCAGCTCCTGGTCCGCTAGACGGCAGCTCAGATCTTTGACCATCAGATCTACAATACGTCCAATATTTTCTTTTGTCAACGGTTTAAAAAGGATAATCTCATCCAGACGATTTAGAAACTCCGGACGAAAATGTCCTCTTAACTCTCCCATCACCAGTTTTTCACAGTCCGAACTGATCTCTCCATCTTCCTGAATACCTTCTAGCAAATAAGTCGATCCGATATTCGATGTCATAATCAGGATCGTATTCTTAAAATCCACGGTCCTTCCCTGGGAATCTGTAATGCGCCCATCATCCAACACTTGCAAAAGCACGTTAAACACATCTGGATGAGCCTTTTCAATCTCGTCAAAGAGAACAACACTGTAAGGCTTCCGACGCACAGCCTCCGTCAACTGACCACCCTCCTCGTACCCTACATATCCGGGAGGAGCTCCTATCAGCCGGGAGACAGAATATTTCTCCATGTACTCACTCATATCAATGCGAACGATATTATTCTCGTCGTCAAACAAAGTTTCTGCAAGCGTCTTCGCAAGCTCCGTCTTGCCGACTCCGGTTGGACCCAGAAACAGAAAAGAACCGATGGGCTTCGTAGGGTCTTTGATGCCAGCCTTAGATCTCAAAATCGCGTCGGTCACTCTCCTGACACCTTCATCCTGTCCGACCACTCTCTTGTGAAGCTGAGCTTCCAGGCCCAGAATTTTCGTCCGCTCTCCCTCTGTCAGTTTTGCCACTGGAATCCCTGTCCAGCGGGAGATAATACGCGCGATCTCATCGTCTGTCACACTTTCATGAACCAAGCTTAGATCTGTATTTTTGATCTTCTGCTCCTCAATCTCCAAAGTTTTCTGTAATCTCGGCAGCTCCCCATACTGCAATTCCGCCATTTTCTCCAGGTCATAGCTTTGCTCTGCTTGCTTAATCTGTTTGTTCAGATCTTCAATCTGCTCTCTCAGCTTCTGGAGCTTTTCCACAGAATGCTTTTCATTATCCCACTGAGCTTTTCTTCCATTGAACTCATCCCTTCGCTCAGCCAGCTCCCTTTGAAGGTTCTCCAAACGCTCTTTGCTCAGACTGTCCGTCTCCTTTTTCAGCGCAGCCTCCTCGATTTCCAGTTGCATGATCTTCCGGCGCATCTCATCTAGCTCTGTCGGCATAGAATCCAGCTCCGTCTTAATCAAGGCGCAAGCTTCATCCACCAAGTCGATAGCCTTATCCGGTAGAAAACGGTCTGTGATATACCTCTGGGACAACGTAGCTGCCGCCACCAATGCCCCATCGGTAATCTTTACACCGTGATACACCTCATAGCGCTCTTTCAGACCTCTTAAAATCGAGATCGTATCTTCCACACTCGGCTCATCCACCAGAACAGGCTGAAATCTTCTCTCCAAAGCCGCGTCTTTCTCGATGTACTGGCGGTACTCATCCAGCGTAGTGGCACCGATACAGTGTAGTTCTCCTCGCGCCAGCATCGGCTTTAACATATTTCCCGCATCCATGGCCCCTTCTGTCTTTCCTGCTCCTACAATCAGATGAAGTTCATCAATAAATAGAATAATCTGCCCTTCACTCTTTCTTACTTCTTCCAAAACGGCTTTCAACCGTTCTTCAAATTCTCCCCGGTATTTGGCTCCAGCCACCAGAGCTCCCATGTCCAGGGCAAAAATCTTTTTGTCCTTCAGCCCTTCTGGCACGTCTCCCCGTACAATACGCTGGGCGAGTCCTTCTACCGCCGCTGTTTTTCCCACTCCAGGCTCACCGATTAAAACCGGGTTATTCTTCGTCTTCCTAGAAAGAATCCGAATTACGTTGCGAATCTCCGCGTCCCTGCCAATCACCGGGTCTAGCTTCTGTTCCCGGGCTTTCTCCACCAAATCCTGACCATACTTATTCAACGTGTCATAGGTAGCTTCTGGATTATCGGTAGTGACCTGCTGGTTGCCCCTTACCGTGCTGAGAGCCTGCAAAAAACGCTCCCTCGTAATCCCGTATTCTTTGAATATTTTTTTAATCCCTGTATTGGGATACTTCTGCAATGCCAAGAAAAGGTGCTCCACGGAAACATAGGAATCCCCCATAGCCTTTGCCTCATCCTCAGCGCTTACCAATACTTTGTTCAAATCCTGCCCAATGTACAGCTGTCCACCCGACACCTTGGTTCTAGCATTCAATGCATTGTCCACGGTATTCAGAAAATGCTCTTTTTGTATCTCCATCTTTTCAATCAGCTTTAGAATCAAGCTATCCTCCTGATGAAGAAGGTTATACAGCAGATGTTCCTGTTCCACCTCCTGATTTCCAAATTCATAGGCGGTCTTCTCTAAATTTTGCACTGCCTGAAGAGATTTCTGTGTGAATTTACTGATATTCATACAAATCGCCTCCTAATCTATCCTCAAATACAATATCAGAATTCTCCTTTTGTTCTATTGAGACTATAACACCTTTTGTTAGCACTGTCAATAGATGAGTGCTAATTCTTTTATTTCAGACACCTGCTTGCTGAGATATAGAATCTGTCATCAATTCCCGACACAGAGAATCGAAGACTTCTGTCGGAACCTCATCCTCCGTATACAAACTATAAGAATTGTCTTCATACTGCCAAAGCGCTAGTTGCCCACCCTGTACATCTGTCTGTACTGTGGCCTCCTGGTCTTTATTCCCCTGAACTGTCCGACTCTGGTCTTCTTCCAGCTTAGCAGTTTCTCCTTCCAAATCCTCCGTCTTGTTTGAAGAACGATAGCTGTATTCTGCGTCATTGAACACAAAAATTATCTCTGCGATTTTCTTATCAACGATATAATACTTGCTGTCCTGCGCTCCTGCCGGCACTTCAATATACGCGCCAACTTCCCGGAAGGCTTGATTACCCTCCACTTCTTTCATAGGATTTGACACTTCTTTAATTTCTTCCTGTTTCTTAGTACATCCCGCTAAAGTTCCTAGCAAAAAAATGAAAATAAATGTTAACTGTAAAATTTTCCTCATATCTTTTCTGCCTTTCTTTTTTTCTAAGCCAAACGCTCGTTTTCTCCATTCTTCCGTATTATTTTTCTCCATAACTGACGTTTTAGCTCTTTCTTCCCAATCATATAATATTTCTCCGTCTTTTTCCAGGCCAAATCCCACAGATTAGTTCCCCGCCATTTTAAGGAAGTGACACCTACTTTACTCGCTGTCACTACACCGACATACAATGAAAGACCTCGCGGGAATATCCTCAGCCATACGAAAAAATGCCGTCCTCACAGCATACTCTTGCTGTGAAGACGACACCTGTAATCGAGCAACTTTAAGCTACCACTTTATATCCTGCATGTTCCACTGCTTTTTTGATCTCCTCGTCTGAGACCTGCCGCTCCATCTTAAGCTGAGCATTTTTTCTTTTATAACTGACCTTCGCCGACAGGCCTTCAATCTCATTCAAAGCCTCCGTCACCCGATTCTGGCAATTAACACAGCGCATTCCCTCGATACGAATCTCCTTTTGGTTCACAATCTGCCCTGTCAGCTTCTTCTTTTTCGGTTTAACCGTGCTTTCCCCTCCACAGCAGCTTCCTTCCCCTCGAAGATGTTTGAAAGAACCTCTTAGCCCTGCCAAAATTACCACGGCCAACACAACCACAATGACAATATTGGTAAACATCTCATCTCCCTCCCTTCTTATGTGTTAGCTATTTCTAACTCCTTTTCTGTCCCTATTTTATCACATCAAATTTCCCTGTCAATCCCTTCCTCTTAACCATTGTGACGCCTCCTTTCGATTCCGCCCTTGCTTTCTTTTTTCCTTTCCGTTACAATATAGACAGAATTTTACATAAGCTGCAAAGGAGTACAAATGATAGAGGCAATTATTTACGAATCCAACACGGGATTTACGGAAAAATATGCTCAAATGCTTTCCAAGAAACTGAACCTTCCATCTTGCCCTGCTGGAAAAATGAAAAAAACCTTCTCTCCCGGTATAGAAGTCATCTACATGGGATGGATCTGTGACAAGAGGATACGCGGCCTAGAAAAAGCTCAGAAATACCTTCGCATCGAAGCCGTCATCACTGTGGGAATCCTCTCCCCTACTCCAGGTTTTATCGCTTTGCTTCACCAGTACAACGACCTCATGGATTTGCCTGTCTTCTATCTTAGAGGCGGTATTCGGCGGGAAAAGCTTTCCATCTCTCAAAAACTTATTCTAAACTTGATGGCAAAAAAGCTGGCTGCACCAGTCAAGAGAGGCGGCCTGGACTCTATCTCTAACGCTGACTATCAGGTTGTAGATTCTATTTTACACAGTAACAGTTTTGTCAAAGAACAAAATCTCGAGGAATTTCTCTTTTGGTACCGTACACAAACCGAAGTGAATCCCTATAATAAACCTGTTATTTAGAATTTGTTTATGATTTTCCCAAAACCTTTAGGAATTTTCCATAATTTGCTCACATTTATATTGTATAGTATTACTTGGATAGATGAATAACCACTCTCTATCTCCCCCCTCAAACAAGTTAAAGACAAAACCAGACGATACACTCGTCTGGTTTTGTCTTTTTCCTCTCCTCCACTCTGGGAACGCTCATCAATTTTAATTTTCCACCCGCTCCCCTCCATGTACAAAGTCACAGAGACTTCTCAGCGCCTGCCGACAGATAGTGAATCTGTTCCCCCAGCAGCTTCTTTAGCTCTTCATAGGCTTTGACTCCCGTACAGTGGCAAGTATAGTACTCACAAGGCCTGCACATCAGATGGGATGCCAACTTCTGGTAGAATTCACAGCGTTTCTTTTCATCTTCCTCATAAATATTATTCAGATGAAGACCGCCGATTACCTGTGTCAGAGGGCCCCCTGGCAGCTCTTCTGCCTTACTCAGAATATTTACGATACCGTTATGAGCGCAACCGCAGACCAATACTCTTCCAGCCTCCTGATGTACCAAAAGATTCTGTTCATGTTCGAAAGTATCAAGTTCTTCTTTTCCATCCTTTTCCCAGTAAAGATTGTCATTGGCCGGAGATGCACAGATTCTTCCTCTCACTCCTGAGAACACTTCCAATTCTTCATCCAGACGGTAGTCACCTCTGTGTACAACCAACCTGGAATGATCCCTCAGGGCTGAATCCAGTCCTATATAGCGGATTCTCTTAGGATGAGCATCGTGGGCATAATATTTTCCAAACACTCCGGCCTGCACATGAACATCTGCTCTGGAATTCTCCTGTAAAAATGCACTCAATCCGCCTCCGTGGTCATAATGTCCGTGGGATAAAAAAGCCACATCCACCTGGCTGATATCCACTCCCAGCCTCTTTGCATTTTCCAAAAAAGAGGCATCTGGTCCCATATCAAACAAAACCTTATGCCTCTGAGTCTCTATATATAAACTAAGTCCATGGCGGCACAGATACCTCTCTGATACCGCTGTATTTTCCATCAAAACCGTTATTTTCATTTTCTTCTCCATTTCCACAGACTTCTTTGTACTATTTCTTCTGATTCTTTTTCACTAGCTCCATGATCTCATGATATTTACCCGTCACATATCCATAATTTTCCCGCCTATGAGGTAACATGCACTTAGAACAATCCTTAATCCCTCCGTCTAATATTCTGAAATTGCCGCCGCATTTATCTCCTAACGCATACAGAGGACAATAACAGAACAGACAATTAAAATTCTCAGGGTCCTTTGTCTCATGGCACGGAAAGTACTCGCAATTTTTGTGACAAAAAAAAGAGAACTCCTTGTCCTCCCAAAACTCTTTCTTCTCTTTCATTGTGAACTCCTCTTTAAGGGGGTGCGATTTACTCCAGCGCTAGACAGTTCGTTCATGAGTGCGCGGAGGGAACGAATGACCAGAGTAAATCGCCTGCCATTTAATCATGCATAATTCATATGAACAGGCGGATTCCATAAAAAGCATCTGTTCTTACAGATACGCATCTGAGATTGCGGATTATCTCAGAAGTGGCTGTTACACTTTACACGGAAGCTTCACCTCGCCATACTAAGCAGGTTTCCTGGCTCCAGGCTCATCGCTCTGTCTCTCCTTCTCATGCGCACTGCGCACAATGGATTCTCGAGACTTCACTCCTCTGATACAGTGACCGGATCGCTCAGGCATCTCACCTGATTCCCTTTTCCATCCATTCCCACAATAAATGGCTGGCACTTAATATGTTCATTATGGAATTATACAGGGTGTATTATAGCATTGTGGTACACCAATGTCAAGTGCTATTGCCGAATTTCCTACAAATATTGTAACAGTTCAACCATATAGTGTGACAAGGGGCTTACCCAGCATACGAGCCCTCTTGCCGCCTATCGGCAGCACCTCCAAAAAGTATAAGCTACAGATTGCTCCGTGCATCGCACTCCCGCAATCCTAACAGGCATTCACACTCCGGCGCATACGCCTGTGTGCTCACACAGTAAAAAGCCGCTGCAAAATAGCCTTGAACTATCTTGCAGCGGACTCTCAACTCAATTACATAACTCTTCTTACTGAAAGAATTGTACGGTAAGCCGCATTGTCACTAATCTTGATACCACCTGCTGGATATGGAGCACTATTGGATGCGTGAACAATCCTGCCACCTCCAAGATAAATTGCCACATGTCCGCCGTAACAGATCAAGTCTCCTGGCTGTGCCTCTGAGTAAGAAACCTCTGTTCCCACGTTCATCTGGTCATAGGAAGTTCTCGGAAGACTCACTCCAAAATTTGCATACACACTCTGAACAAAACCTGAACAGTCAGCTCCATTTGTAAGGCTTGTTCCACCGTATACATAAGGATTTCCGACAAACTGTGTAGCATAGTCAGCTACCGATGAACCACTTCCAGAATAACTTACAGAAGAATCTGTACTGCCTGACTCACTGTAGTCTGTGTCCTCCACAGTGTTGTCCTCATCGATGACATTTCCATACTCATCAGTAACCACATCCTCAGAGCCATCCTCCTCATAAGTGCCATCTTCTTCTGTGTAATCTTCTTCACCGTCTGCATCCTCAGCATCAGTATCTTCTTCCTGATTATTTGCCTCCTCGGCAGCAGCTGCAGCAGCCGCAGCCTCCGCTTCTGCCTGACGTCTCGCCTCTTCCTCAGCGGCAATCCTCTCAGCTTCCAGTCTCTGAATCTCTGCCGTCTGTTCTTCCAACAAGGCTGCATATTCATTGGCCTGCTGTTGTGCATAAGCAATCTCATTGCTTGCATTGTTAGCCGCACTCTGTTTCTCACTAATCTGTACTTCCAGGTTCGCCTGATTTGCCTCCTGCTCAGCCTTCATGTCTTCCAGCTCAGCTTTCTCTCCATTCAACTGCACGCCCAGAGTTTTGATCTCCTTGATCGTCTCCACATATTTATTTAAAGCGTCACGGTCATATTTATACATCTTCTGAGTATACTCAGCCTTGTTCAATAACTCAGACAGATCATTAGAATCCAACATCAGGTTATACCAGGCATTGCTTCCGCCATTCTCATACAGATACTGAATTCTGAGCTTCATCGCCTCGTACTGCTTCTCTTTGTTAGCCTTTGCTCTCTTTAAATTCTTTCTGGTCTTTTGAATCTCTGCTTCCTTATTGGAAATATCCGTATTCAAAACCTCAATATTAACCATTGTATTTACTAAATCCTGATCCAAAGACGCAATCTCCGCATTCAGTGATTCGATCTGAGCTCCCAAATCATTAATATAACTGTATGTAGCATCCAGCTGACTGCTAGTATATGCCGCTTCTTCTCTTAATTCTTCTTCTCGTGATGCACTAACAGTCATCACCTGACTTGCACTTATTAAGAGTGCCAATGTTAAGCACACAATTCTTTTCTTCATAATTCACACCCTTCGTAAATTTTCTGGACGGATATTTAATATATCCGTAACATTTTCTTTACTTCTCCTACATATTAACACAATATTACAAAGGATGCAAGCCTAAAATTAATTTTTTTAAAAACTTTGTAACAATTTCGTTGCGTTTATTTTATATTATTCCGGGAGATGTTTCGATATGAAGGACCAAAATCTATCAAGCTTAACACTATGTTTTCAGATTCTCAGCATATATTCACAGTTCCAATGCAATCTTCATCATACTATGAAAGCTCTCCTGCCTTTCCTTCGCGCTTAGGGATTCCTTCCGGTACAGATGGTCTGAGATTGTCAACAGACACAGGGCCTGTTTTCCTGCTCTGGCCGCATTCATATAGAGAGCAGCCGCCTCCATTTCAACACATAAAACTCCCATCTTCTTCCACTGCTCACTGCTCACTTCATTGTAAAAAACATCGCTAGAAAGAATATTTCCCACATGCACAGGCGTCCCTTGTCTCCTCGCCACGTCCACAGCCTTTTCCACCAGCTCATAGCTGGCAATCGGCGCAAAGGTTCCCGGAAGCTGATACTGATGAGCATAATTGGAGTCTGTACATGCCCCCAGACCTACGACCACATCCATCACTCTCAGATCATCCTGAATTCCACCGGCAGAACCAATTCGAATGATCTTATCCACATCATAAAAGTGAAACAGCTCATAGGAATAGATGCCAATAGAAGGCATTCCCATACCGCTTCCCATGACAGAGATCTCCTTACCATGATAGGTACCTGTATATCCAAACATATTTCTTACAGTATTAAAGCAGATGGGATTTTCCAAGTAAGTCTCCGCTATCACTTTTGCCCGAAGCGGATCTCCAGGCATCAGCACAGTTTTGGCTATCTCTCCCAGTCTGGCTCCGTTGTGCGGCGTCGGTGTCATTTCCATTTCCATTACCTCCTGACTCTCTCTTTCTCCCCAGCTTACAAAAACACATGCACTCCTCAAAGAATGTCTTTCGTGCCTTTATTCGCTGAAAGTATCTGTCTCCATTATACAAAAATACCGCTGCAAAAGAAAGACTCTTTTGCAGCGGCACGCCATTGTTTCTCCCTTGCCACTCTCTTCTGCGTCTGCCACCTTTATACTTCTCCAAACAAATCAGCTAGAATCTCGGCGGCATCCATGCTTAGATATCCATCTGGATCAGACAGTACAGAACTCTTCCAACGCATCGTGTTACATCCGCTGAAATAGGTAGCGTAACCTGTAGAACTGCCCAGTCCAAATTTATTTACAGTACTTGAATAATATTTTTTCATATATTTCCTAGCGAGTGAAATCGCCTCGCTGCTGTAATTACCTGAAGGAGTAGGCGTTCCCGCAATCTGTACGCATGGAGGCGTAGAATGGACGATCACATAACTGCCATCATCACATTGTCCTAACACGATCCATGCATGTCCCGGACTGCTGGCCACATCCCCAGCCTTAAACTGGCCACGGTAATTATTCTTTTTCAAGGTCGCCTGCGTCCGTTTGGTTCCCCATCCAAAACCAGCGTAAGTCGCTGCCACTGAGTCTGCACTGGTAGCATATCCTGCCCCAACACCACTCTTCGTCTGCATGACGTTGTAGGTAGACCAGGCTACAAAGCCCGAACAATCCAGTCCTTTTGCTCTGGTAGCCACACTCAAATCTCGATAATCATTATAGTCATAGGAACCTGAATTTGCGTCATACCACTGTTTCCATTTCGGATACAGTCCTTTGTATGTGACCGTGGGCTGAGCCCATCCGCCACCCCATACATACAAGGTGGAACCTACCGGCTTCAAAGCATTTAGCAGATAATTCTTCACCGTCTTGGAAGAAGTAGGTTGCTCTGCTGAACCTTCCGACGGCTCCTTAATCAACACTCCATTACTGGAAAACTCATATTTTTTTCCGTCTATCGTCTGCTTTCCGGTTGCCATCACACCATCGCTGAAGAAATAGCGTCTCTCACCTTTTCCATTCTTCATCCAACAGTCAAATACACGGTAACCATTCTTTATGTAGTAATAATCACCGTCAATTTTCAAATAGCCTTTCATCACTCGGATACCGGTCTTCTGGTAATAATATCGGAACTTTGTCTTTCCAAACTGGGCCCAGCCCTTTACCATCTCTCCGTAGGTGTCCTTCATTTTACTAAAATATCTGGCATCACCTTTTGCATTCTTTACCTCACCGGTGCGCATCTTTCCAGTACTCTGGTGGAACCAGTAGGTTTTATCCCCCTGATAAAGCCATCCACTGTGACGAACACCATCTGTCCCAAAATAGTACCGGGAACCGTTGATATTCCACCAATTAGTCGCCATGACGCTTCTGCTGCTGAAATAATAGGTCTTACCGTCAATGGTCTTAAAAGCTTTTTTCACTGCTTTTCCATTAGACTGAAAATAGAGATAGTAAGTTTTTCCGCCGCTGACATTCTTTCCCCAGGTATTGGTCCTCATGGCTCCGTCTGTTCCAAAATAATACCAATAGCCACTGATCCACTTACATCCTGTTGTCATCAACTTTGTAGAAGGATTGAAATAATACTTTTTCTTTCCTATAGTCTGCCAGCCAGTGCAAGCTTTTCCGTTCTTGTAATAGTACTTTCCCTTGGCCGTAGTCTCCCAACCACTCTTGGTCTTCGTGGCCGCCTGTACCTCTGATGTCGTCGTCTGCAAAGTTACCCCGCCGGCGAAAAATAGCATCAGTAAAAGCAGACACCAGAATTTCCAATTACGTTTTCGCTTTCCCATAAAACTTTTTCCATCCTCTTCAAAATTCTTTTCATTTTCTTTTTGATTTTATGTACTTTTTTTTAAAGTTTTTACAAGTGTATTACATTTCTGTGATCTTATTATAGACCGATCTGGACCAAAGTGTCAATAAAAAAAAGACCTTTGTTAGATTTCCAACATAATTGAAAATTACCAAAGGTCTTTTTTGTTAGATTTTCACATTTTTCCTAAAATTACCTCAAATACCAAATCCCATCTGTGTATCGGAATCCTCTCTAGATTACAGCAAATGGCTACGAAGCTCTTCCGCACTCTTCGGGCTTAAATAAGCTGGAGGCACATCAAATACCGTCTTACACCCTGACTGTCCCTCCTGGCTGAAACGGTATGCTGCTCTGGCAAAAGCCGCTATGACAGAAGAAGTAAACTGAGGATTTGAATCCAATTTCAAGCTGTATTCAATCACATGATGATTCTCGTCCTCCCAGCCTGTACTTCCCGTGCGAATCACAAAACCGCCATGCGGAATTCCGCTGTGATCTCTTTTCATCTCCTCCTCAGTGATAAAATGCACAGTGGTGTCATATTCATCAAAGTAGTTCGGCATTGTCTTGATCTCATTTTCAATCCGCGCTAAGTCCGCACCTTCCTCAGCCACCACAAAGCACTCTCTTTTGTGTTTCTGACGAGTCGTCAGCTCAGGATTCTCCCCTCTACGGACAGCCTCTAAAGCTTCCTGAACCGGAATCGTATACTGTTTTCCATCCTTTACCCCGTCAATTCTGCGGATTGCGTCAGAATGGCCCTGGCTAACTCCTTTGCCCCAGAATGTATAATCTCTTCCCTCTGGAAGAATACAGTTGGCATACAGGCGGTTCAAGGAGAACATTCCTGGGTCCCATCCACAGGAAATAATTGCTACTTTATTATGCTCCCTTGCGGCTTTGTCCACTGCTGCAAAATGCTCCGGGATTTTTGCATGGGTATCAAAACTGTCCACCACATGGAACCACTTTACATACTCCGGCGTCTGTCTTGGAAGATCCGTAGCACTGCCACCGCACAAAACCAACACATCGATCTCATCTTTAAAATTCTCGATCTGGCTTACCGAGTAGACTGGCACTCCTTCTGTCAAAATCTTTAAAGATGCCGGCTCTCTTCTGGTAAATACAGCTTTCAGCTCCATGTCTGGGTTATGCTTCACTGCGCACTCAATTCCTCGGCCTAAATTTCCATAGCCCAGGATACCAATACGAATAGTCATAGTTCTTCCTCCTGCTTATCCATCTTTTTTCTTTTAAATTGTACTGGATGTCTCAGGAGTTGTCAATTCAAACCACTTTTCTCCTTATTCCGGCTGTCTGGTAGGAACAAATTTCGCACGGTTCATCAGTGGATGTTGAAGCTTAATCGCTCCCTCATCCTGCCTCGGACATGACATCACGCAAGCTCCGCAGTAATAACACTCCCCTGGATAAGCCACAATCGGCGGCTTTCCCTTCTCAGGGTTTGGAATCAAGATATCCACCTGGCACACTTTTGCACAGCGGTTACAGCCAATGCACTGTGTCTCATCAAACAAAATTGGACGAACACTGCATGGCACTGGTGTTACTGTCATATCAATTTTCTTCACGTCTAGCCACCTCCTCGATATACTCCTGGTTTCTCTTCTCATATTCCTCTTTGAGATTTCCAAAATATCCCAGAGGCACGCTTCCCTCTATAATCTTTCCATTCTCCTGACGAATCGTTATGATTCTCTTATCTTCTTCCGGATCCATCTGAGGATAATCACTTCTTTGGAAAAACAGAGGAGCTGAACTGGATTTTCTTGCTATGCAGGCATGGAGAATCAGTTTCGCTACATCCAAAATGTCAAACACTTCATGGGCTCTCATCAGTTCATGAGGATTTTCGCAGGAAATCTGAGGTACGATATCTTTTTCAAAGCTTTCCAGCAAATCCAACCCCTCCTTCAAAAGATCATCACATTTCACGCCACCACAGTAGTTTTGCATAGCTTTTGCGATCGCCATATTCAGCTCTCTCCAGTCCATGCCTTCCTCCCGATACAGAGGCGCAAACAGACGTGCTCTCTCCCGATCGGCTTCCCCCGCATCATAGTCTTCCAACTGCACGGTGTCTGTGTAATCCGCAGCTTTTCTTCCCGCATAATGTCCCGTACAGCAGGCAAATCCTGCACAGTCTGATGCAAAAAGCTGATCTCCTGCTGCATAGATACCATCAATATTCGTCTTCATATCCCAGTCATTGAGAATACCGCCCGGAGCTCCGAACAGTTGCCTCTCCTGGTCCAGAAAACTTGCTGACTGCCAGCCAGTTCCATAAGACTGAAGCATATGCTTCGTAGGATCAAAGCCCCGGTCGTTATAGTTTTTCAAAATCGGAATTTTGGTCTTTCCTTCTTCTCCTACCATCATCCCCCAGATCACTTTCCGCTCAAATTCCGGCATACGGCTTAAATCTGCATAGAACGGCAATTGATAACCTCTCTTCATCAGTTCTTCAAAATCCACAGTCTCTGGTCCTCTGAACTCATATTTCGGATTGTCAATCACGCCACCTTTCAAAAAGAATTTTTGCCCCTTTGCAGGATAATAACGCTCTGAAACCGTCTTCAACTCATTGCCATCCCTGTCCACATAAGGAATCTCCACACCTCTAGCATCCACCATGGTAGCTGCATACCAGGTATTATGGTTATTTCCCGCTCCGTATGGCGGAAAGCTCCTGCCTGCTGCCGAGAACTCTCCACGAACAGACTTCTCCATCAGTGCAAATTCTATACCAGCTCGGAATCCCATCGCATGGCCACTTCCGATACTCTGTGGCGGACGAAACTCACTAAGCCCCATCATATCGGAATTGAACAGCCAGATTCTAGCTGGTCTGGACATGGTCAAAATCGTAGCCTTTGCCTTAAAAATCAAGAACTTTCCCGTATGTACGTTCATCCCCATCGCACCGATTCCACGTTTCTTTCCGTCTACTGTCTTCGTGAGCAGAGCGGTCGCTTCTGTGCGGTCGTAAATTCTCACCCCGACACGCTCCAACTCTTTTTTCAGAGCTGGCTTAAACGTAGAACCCCAAATACGCAAGGTGAATTTATTCTTATAGTCGTAGGCAAACATCAGCTTCGTCTTATCATCTCTGAATTCGGCTCCCTTGAACTCATCTTCCGTATCTCTGATCTTTCCTCCGTAGGACTCTACATCCAGCATTCGGTCATAGCCTTCCCTACAGGTGATATAATGAGCGATTCCGTTGGAGTAATAATCCTGTTCTTCCACGTAAGCCTCTGCGATTTCCTCAGGAGTCACCTGAGAACAAGGGTTCGTGCAGGCTGACTCCCAGTGATCCACTCCGGTACCTGCAGACCCGCTTCTCTCCGTAGCTCCCTTCTCCACGAGAATGACCGACTTGCCTTTCTGGGCTGCGGCGATAGCCGCAAAACAGCCTGCAAGACCGCCTCCCAATACCAGAACGTCACATTCAGCCACTTCCTCCTGTCCCACCTCATTAGGATAGGGCCATTGATAAGTCTTCATACCTTTTCCTCCTTTTTTGCCTCACGTTCCCGAGGCCTTTTGCGATGTCAAACATGCTCTGCCTTCTTACTGTTTTTTATTTTACTCTACTTCTATATGTTTTGCAATACACATTTTGCAAAATATATAATGCAAAATGCCTGTTGAACGAACTTCCCCTTTATGGTATAATGCCTTCAATAAACAAGAATCATTTTATCATTTTGAAAGGTGGCACGACCATGGCTCTAAACCGCAGCACATTATCCGAACAAATCTACGAAATTCTTCGCAACGATATTTTGTCTCAAAAAATTCCCTGTGGTGAGAAGCTAACTCTCAATACACTAAAAGAACGCTTTCAGGTAAGTTCCACACCCATCCGCGACGCTTTGACTCGTCTGGAAAAAGATGGACTCCTTCAATATTATTCCAATATCGGCGTCAATGTGATTGATTTAAACGCCAAAGATTTAAAAGAATTATTTACCTTTATGGGAGATTTAGATGCCCTCGCTATTCGTTATGCATCAGGCTATCCCCAGCAGCAGGAAGTTCGTCGCGCCCTGATTCAGAATCTGGAAGAAACCCAAAAATATCTGAATACCTCTGACATCAGGCAATGGCGTTCCTGTTCCGATGGCCTTCACCTTGTTTTTTATCAATACTGCGATAATTCTCGGCTGTGTTCCTCGGCACTTCAAATGCGCAGCCAGATTACGATTTATTCGAACCGTTATGAACGAGAAGTGGAAAACCGGGAAAAAGTATTTGAGGAACACCAAAAAATTGCCTCCGCTTTTCTAAACGGTGACATCGAGGGAGCAGTAAAAAAAATGCAGAGCCATCTGCAAGATTCTTTAGCGCAGGCTTTATGTCTTCTGTAAACAGTTATGCTTTAGAAAAGAGTTTTCTCGCATTATCGTAGCAAAGTATTTCCCATAACATAAAAGAACGCCGCGCCATCTCTATCAAACCTGCGAATCAGCTGATTTGACGGAGGACGGCACGGCGTCCTTTTTATTTAGAATGTATTTTTTGTCAGCTCCACAAGCGGTCCAATGCCGCACCAAAAGCCTCTCATCTGTCTTTGGAATAAAACTTCTCTGTATGATTCATATACCTGCGCAACAAAAGCACAAACCCCACAGTAATCAAAATTCCTTTTAAGATACTAGAAATGCTGATACTCCACCAAATTCCATTCAGTCCCAAAACCGTAGCCGACAAGGCAACTGCCATCGGAATTCTAGCCACTGTCAGAACAATTCCCGTAGCCGCAGGAAAAACCGGTCTTCCAAGTCCTTGAAACGCTCCGCTTGACGTGATTTCCATACACATAAACAACTGTGAAAATCCTATAATTCTCAGATAATCCACACCCATAGGCAAAATATCTGCCTCTGTGATAAAAATTCGGAAAAACACCTGCGGAATACAAATTAAAGCTAAACTTGTACAAATTCCCCACACTGTGATGATCCCAGCCGCAGTATAATATCCTCGGCGAATTCTCTCCTTTTTTCCCGCTCCAAAATTTTGCGCTGTAAAAGCGTTTACCGCCGACGCAAAACCATCGGCTGTCATCCAGGAGATCGACTCGATCTGGCTCCCTACTTTCTGGACAGCCACAGCCGCGTCTCCCCAGCCTGCGATCAGCCTGGCAATAATCATGGAGATAGCTGAAAATATAATATTCTGAATCGAGCCGGGAAAACCAATCCGAATCACTTCTTTATAATGTCGGAAGCCAGCAAATTTCCAAAGTCTCACTTTCTGAAAAATCCTACTGTCCCCCATCACTACTAACATATAGAGAAAAAATACAATTGCCTGTGCTAACACCGTGGCTATGGCTGCTCCCGCCACTTTCAAAGCGGGCAGCGGGCCTATTCCGAAAATGAGTGCCGGGTCTAGGAGGAAATTAATCGCCAATCCCACTGTCGTAACTTTAAAAGTCACGATACTATTCCCCATAGCTGTAAAAAGTCCAGAAAAAATCTGATTCATAAAGGTAAAAATCATTCCCGCACCTACGATAATCAGATAAATTCTCGCGTCATTAGACACACTTTCATGATTCAGCTTAAAGAATCCAATCAGTCCTTCGTTGCCAAATGTATAAATCAAAGTCACCAGAGCAGCTAAAAATATCCCCAGTTGAATTCCCGTCTGTGTGTATTCCACTGCCCGTTGCTCATGGCCTGCTCCTAAAGTTTGCCCTACTTTTACCTGGGCTCCCAGTCTCGGAACCGCCGCGATTCCATTGGAAAGCCACATAAACATGCCGCAGACTCCCACTGCTGCCACTGCATTGCTGCCGATTCTTCCAATCCAAATCATATCTGTCAAATTATATGCCATCTGGATTAGGGACGTTCCCATAATTGGAAGTGCCAACTTAGCAAGAGAACCGGCTATAGGGCCGTCCAGTAAATCCACACTTCTTCTCACTGCTCTTTTCCTTTTCTTTCCATGAAATATTCCTTCATATTATAAGTCGCCTTCTTATATTCTGTCAATATGGTAAAAGTATCTAGTTTCAAATCCACAGCTCCCCTGCCATGCTGCCCAGCTTCACTGCTAACACTGCTTTTTTTGCTCCAAGGCCTCAGAAATCATCTGAATCTCGTCAGGCCGCACACAGTACCGGGAATCTCCTGCCAGAATCTCTTCCCTACAGACTTTCAGACTCACCCAATGGACAGACTCTACCTCGCCATCCTGAAAAACCAACTTCTTCGTATCCATAGGTTTCTCATAGAGATACAAACTTGCAATTTCCCTGTCATAGTAAGGTTTTCCATGAAAATTTTCTTGCACCACACCTTTTCGAAGCCGAAGAAATTCCAAATCTTCTGGCTTCACGCACAGTCCCAATTCTTCTCTCAACTCCCTCACTGCTGCAGCGAGCGCGTCTTCTCCTGCCTGCCGGTGCCCTGCAGAGGATATGTCGTATTTTCCCGGAAAAGATTCCTTTTGCTCAGAGCGCTTTTGAAACAAGAGCTCCCACTCATTCTCTCTCCTGCGCACAATCCAAGTATGTACTGTCCCATGCCAGTCTCCGTCTCTGTGAACCAGAGATCTCTCTTTGATTCGTCCGGCAGAACTTCCGTCCTCATTTAAGACCTCAAAAAGCTCCAATTCTCGCCCATCCAGCTCTGCCTTTAGCAGAAGATCTCCGCGATATTCCAGTTTCAAAGAGAAAAACGGCCTTTCCTCGGCCAGATAATTCAAAAAGATCTCATCTCCGTCCCAGAGGTTTAACTCATTCAGTCGTTCCTTACGAACCCATTCCAGACACCCTTCCTCACAGTCTGTCATCTCTCCTTGAAATCCTTCTGCCGTGTACAGACACATATACTCCGTGCCAAAGCCTTCCTGGGTGAAGGTCACCAATCCACGGAATTTCCAGGAAGTCAGTGTCAGGCCCGTCTCTTCTTTCACCTCTCGCAACAGACAGTCCTCCGGACTTTCTCCTAATTCAAAATGTCCTCCGACACCAATCCACTTGCCCTCATTTACGTCCTGCTTCTTTCGTACTCTGTGCATCATCAGATAGCAACCATCCTTTTCCAGATAGCACAACGTCGTTAAATTACTTTTTTTCATAAATTCATCCGTCCTGTCTTTGTACTTCTATTCGTTCTGCCAGGTCGTTGAGATAGACCCAGCGTTCCATTTTTTCTTCCAGTTTGGCCTCGGTCTTTTCTTTTTCTGTCGTCAACTCATAGAGTTTTGCAGAATTTGTGGCATTGGCCAGAATATTTTCCTCTAGTTCTTCTAATTTCTCCTCCAGTTTCGCAATCTCATCGTCGATCGTCTCAAATTCCTTTTTCTCTTTAAATGTAAATCTTAACTTTTCCGGTCGCTTCTGTTTCCAATCCTTTCCAGTCGCTTTCTTCTGATTCTCTACTTTGGGAGCGGATGTCTCCCTCTGAGCCTGATTTTCCCGTCTTCTCTTCGCCTCCTTGTAGTCCGTGTAACCACCCTCATATTGAGTGAGGTGCCCCTCCCCGTCAAATTCAAAGATACGGTCCACCACATTGTCCAAAAAATAACGGTCATGAGAGACTGTGATCACAATTCCTGAAAAAAAGCTGAGATAATCTTCCAAAACTGCCAAAGTAGGAATATCCAAGTTATTTCCCGGCTCATCCAAAAGCAGCACATTGATCTTTCCACACAGCACGCTCAAAAGATAGAGTCTTCGTTTTTCACCCCCTGAGAGCTTTCCGATAGGGGAATACTGCATATCTGGCGTGAAAAGAAACCTCTCTAAAAGCTGGGAGGCGCTGATTTTTCCCTCGCTAGTCTCAATATACTCGGCAATATCCTTGACATAATCGATTACCCTCTGTCGGTCATCCATATCCTGTTCTTCCTGTGCAAAATATCCAATCCTCACAGTCTCACCCACCTGGATTTCCCCTGCATCCGGCGGTACAATTCCCGCAATCATTTTCATCAGAGTGGATTTCCCACAGCCATTTGGCCCTACAATTCCCAATCTCTGATTTCTCAAAACAATATAGTCAAAATCTTCCACAATCACTTTTTCGCCGTATCTCTTGCTGACATGATGCAGTTCTATGGTTTTCTTCCCCATCCGAGTACTCACAGAATCCAGCTCCACCGCTTGTTCCTGCACCGGAGTTCTCGCGTTTTTTAATGCCTCTAAACGCTCTAAGCGCGCCCTTTGCTTCGTCGATCTGGCACGGCAGCCTCTTTTTGCCCATTCCAACTCCATCCGAAGAACGCTCTGCCTTTTTCTCTCTGACGCCAATTCCATCTGCGCGCGTTCCGCCTTCTGCTCCAAAAATTGGGAATAATTTGCACTGTAGCTGTATAGCTGGCCATGGCTGATTTCCAAAATTTTATTTGTGACTTTGTCCAAAAAATACCGGTCATGAGTCACCATCAAGACAACGCCTTTAAACTCCTTTAAGTATTCTTCCAACCAAGAAATCATCTCGTCATCCAAGTGATTTGTGGGTTCATCCAGCAGCAAAATATCAAAGTCCGATGCCAGAACTTTTGCCAACGCGACTTTTCGCCTCTGTCCTCCGGACAAATTCTCCAAAAGCTCCCCATACTCTGTAATTCCCAGTTTATTTAAAATACTCTGCACTCTCCAATTCTCATCCACCTCCTGTGTATAAGACATCACGGTCTCCCCGGGCAAAAAGCGGGGATTTTGAGGAAGATAGGCAATACTCCGTCCATTTTGACGGACAATCTGTCCTTCATCCGGCTCTTCCTGTCCTGCTACTATTTTCAGTAACGTGGACTTTCCCGTCCCATTGATACCTATAATACCGATCTTTTCCCCTTCCTGGATGCCAAGAGAAATATCATCGAAGATCACTTTCTCACCGTACACTTTATGGACATGTTCTATATTTAATATATTCATCTAAGACACTCCTCTAATTCATGATAACATTCATAATCATATCGGATTTCCACCGGAACGTCAACGTTACACTTTGCGCGCTACCGCAACACCGCTTTGCGATGAATTACCTTTACACAAAACAGACTGCCTGATATCTTCTGGGCTGTAAAGCTCAAAGACATCAGGCAGCCTTCTTCTGCCGGCGGCTCCTTTCGGATTTCAAAAGAGAATCTCATTCATGTGCACTAAACGGATTGCTGGAATTATCCTGGTCAATATTAGAGGCCCACTGTCTCAGACGGGCATACTCCTCTGCCTGGACGGAATCATTGGGATTGTACTGTACGTCCGTCGGAAACATCGCGATATATTTCTTGTTCTCCGTCAGACATGCAATCTTATAATTCGGAAAATTCTCATACCCATTTTCCCCCCAGTCAAAGGCCATCAGCGTGACGACGGTTCCCCCATGGCCAGAGTCATGAGCTTTGGGGTAATAGATCTTCAGACTGTCTCCTTCTGCATTGGCTTCCCAGCCTATCAGACCATTATTGTAGTCTTCTGCATTGACGTACAGGGTAATATAATCCCCCTGTAAAAAGACCAAGCCCTGACTCGTCCATTCCCGAAGCCCTGCGTCAATGCGGTAACTGTCGGAAGACACCGAACTTGGCTGGGTCGGCACTGCTGTCGGCGCCTGGGTCGGTGTACTCGTCGGAGCGGCCGTCGGTGTCGGCTTTTCAGTGGGCGCCGCTGTAGGCTTTCTGGTCAGCGCCGGAGTCTCCTCCTGAACAGGCAAATCCTCTGCCGCCGCAATATCCCTTGACTCTCCTTTTTTCTGCCCGAGCTTCATCCCAATCAGAAAAACACCCAGACCGACTACGATTACGAGCAAGACTGCTACAGCCCCCAGTAAAATCCCTGTCTTTTTATCCCTGTTCACTGCCCTCCTCCTCTCTCATTTTGCCGTATTATCTTTTTAAAAACTCCATCAATCCCTCATAAGAATCTCTGGCGCTTTCATACCCCTCCTCATACAGCTCCCTCAGTTTTTCTTTATCCTTTTCAACCCGCCCTATCTCGATGGGTTTTTTCGGCTGAATCACGAAAATTTTTCCCATTTTCCGACCCTTTTCAATAAATTCCAGGGTTTTATTATACCGGACATGGCGATATTCCATCTGCTTGATTAGATTTGGATATTTTTTGTAACGCAGCCGAAAGGCTGCCATCCCTCTAGACGGAGTCTTTCGGTATGTGGCGTCTCTGGTCAGAACCACCACATTTTTCTCATTTCCATTTCTCATGGATTGGATGACTGGAATAGAATCGCTGATTCCACCGTCCAAATATAGCTGTCCCTCAATCTCCACCATCCGTGATACCATCGGCATAGAACTCGAGGCCCTCACCGCCTGTATGTCCTTGTCCATCCTGCGAAGTCGCATATATTCTGCCTTCCCTGTCTCACAGTTCGTCACTACCGCATACGCCTTCCCCGGATACTTTTGAAAAGTCTCGTAGTCATACGGATCCAGCTCATCCGGTATGATTCGGTAAAGCATATCCGCTCCGAACAGATCTCCGGTCTTTATCAGACTCTCCACACTACAGTACCTAGGATCCTCCAGATAGTCTGTATTTACTCTAAGAGATCTGCCCCTTTGTTTGGACAAATAACTACACGCATTGCAAATCCCTGCCGAAACCCCATACACTTCCTGAAACTCCATGCCAAGGTCGATGAAATAATCCAGGACTCCTGCGGTAAACAGTCCCCGCATTCCTCCGCCCTCCAAAACCAAGCCAGCTTGGTACATCACACTCACTCCTGTTCTGAATAAAAAATCACGCGAATCTCAGTGCCTTTCCCTTCCTCACTGTCCAATTCCATGGAAGCATTGCTGCCAGCCACAATATGTTTGACAATAGCCAGCCCCAATCCAGTTCCACCGGTAGATTTGGACCGGCTTTTGTCCACCCGGTAAAACCTCTCGAAGATTCTCTCCTGATGTTCTTTTGGTATTCCAATTCCGGTATCCTTCACCGAAAGAATCACTTTCTTTCCGCTGGGCCTGACTGTCACATAGACGCTTCCGCCTTTATTATTATAACGTATCGCGTTGTCACAGAGATTGTATACCAGCTCCTCCATTTTCTGTCTGGTGGAAAGCACCTGACAACTCACACCTAATAGGGCCAAATTCACTTGATGTTTCTCTGCTTGTAATTGTAACATAGCGACACATGATCTGGCAACCTCGTAGAGATCCACCATCTCTTTTGTCTCCTCGAGCTGCATGCTGTCTAACTCAGACAGATGAATCACATCATTAATCAATGTCAAAAGACGGTTGGAGCTGTGGTGAATCTCTTTGGCAAAGCGTACGGCAGCCTCCCCTTCTGCCATCCGGTTTTCAATCAGTTCCGAGTAGCCTGAAATCGCCGTCAGAGGTGTCTTCAGCTCATGTGACACATTCGCCGTGAACTCCTGTCTTATCCTCGCATTCTGTAAAATATCCTCATGCTGCTTTTTGATTGTCTCCACAAATGGCCTAAGTTCATCGTAGATCTTCTTTTCTCTCAAACTATCCATATCTGTCGCCAAAGCCTCAATCGGTGAAATCAGGCTTCTCGTCAGAAAGTAGGCAAGTATCACACATAGCAGCAAAATTCCTAGACAAATGCCAAGCAGCGCCGGAACAGCCTCACTAATCATCTTCCAAATACTGCCTGCCTCTCTAGCCACCCGCAGTACATCCCCATTATCCATACGCAGGGCATAATAAAAAGTATTTTTATCCATGGTCTGAGATCTGCGCACTGCCTCTCCCTCACCAGTCTTAAAGGCATCCTCGATTTCCGGTCTGCTGCCGTGATTATCCATCTCTCCCTCATTGGCATCGCTGTCATATGTCACTTCGCCGTCCTTAGAAATCACCGTCACCCTCAAATTATCTACCTGAAATGAGGTATCGTCCGTCTTATTATTCTCGAAAGGCAGCGTCTTATTCAAGACATGGCCATAGGCCTCCAAATCTTCCATAACCTGTGCCTGAAACACTTGGTAACATACAGCTGTCACCAAACCTAGAGTAGCCAACACTGCCACCAAAGCCACCACAAAAAATTGCAGATTAATTTTTCTTTTCATTTGACACCTTCTAATTCTCGTTAAATACATATCCCACGTTTCTCACCGTCTGAATCATCGCCCCCGCCTCCTTCAGCTTCTTTCGCAAAGTCTTGATATGCATGTCAATAGTGCGGGATTCTCCTTCATAGTCCGTCCCCCAGACACGGTTTAAAATTACATCCCTAGAAATCACAATCCCCGCATTCTGCATCAAAAGATGCAGGAGCTCATATTCCTTGTAAGTCAATTCACATGCTTCCCCGTAGGCACTCACCTTTCTCTTATTCTGATCCATCGTGACCGGCCCCACCTGAATCACTTCCTCCTCAGGTATAATCTGACTGCGCCGAAGCAAGGCTTTCACCCTAGAAATCAATTCCATCACCCCGAAAGGCTTCGTCATATAATCATCTGCCCCCATATCCAGGCCCTTCACCTTATCAATCTCCGTCGTCTTTGCCGTCACCATCAAAATTGGAATATGTTTCGTCATTCTGTCACTACGCAGCTTCCTCACAATTTCTAGGCCATCCTCATCCGGAAGCATAACGTCTAGAAGAGCCAGATCTGGTTTCTGACGCAACATCGCTGTATAAAAGTCTTTTGCACAGACAAAGCCCTGAATTTCATACCCCGCATTCTTCAATGCAAAACTCTCTATCTCTCTAATATTTTTATCATCTTCCACAACATAAATCAACGCCATATCTCTCTTCCTCTCTATTCTGTTTTCGCGGCCCCTTCCCGCTTTGCACGCCGAGCACAGCCGCCTGCGGCAGTTACCTCTTGTACAAATGCGCACCCACAGCGGAGTGTTTGTGTAATAGGACAGAACTTTCTCGCATTAGCGTGACAAGGTCTTTCCCATTACACGAAAAAAGGAATCCATCGCCTTTCCAACGGTATCTTACCATGAACCCTGAGCTGGAACGAGCCATTTCAAGTAAAATTCGTGTAAAATCCGTGTAAAGTATCACCAATGAATTCCTTTTTATAACGATTTCAAGACTCCCTTAAATCTGACAGCCTTTTTATATCTGATCTAAGACTAAGCGAATCTGTTCCTCTGAATGAAGACCAATCAGACGTTTCACCTCCTGGCCTCCTTTGAAGATGATGAGCGTAGGAATGCTCATCACCTGATACTGCTGCGCCAATCCCGGCTCCTGGTCCACATCTACTTTTCCCACCAAATAACCTTTTTCCTCCAGAGCATCCACAATCGGCGCCTGGCGTTTGCACGGTCCGCACCAAGTTGCCCAAAAATCCACCAACACTGGCTTTTGTGCCCCGAGTACTTCTGCCTCAAAATTTCCACTTGTCAATACTTTCGCCATATTTTTTCTCCTTTTCATTTTCTGTTTCGTTGATGTTACAGTTCAGATCTCCAATATTCCACAAAGTGTTTTTGTGTATTTCACATAAAAATCGTTTTCCACACGGTCCTCACGGCATGCACAGCTATTTTTCTTTTTCCCTGCGCAGTTTTCGAATATAATGTCCTGCATGAATCCCTGCCACAGTTCCCTCATATACTGCCTTCGAAATCTGCAACAGCCCTCCGGTACAATCCCCCGCCGCAAAAATCCCGGGAATATTCGTCTGCATCTGTTCGTCCACTACAATCTCGCCCCGGTCTGTAATCTGCGCTCCGAGCTGTCTGGCTATCTCAGAACTCCCAGCTGTCCCCATTGCCACAAAAATTCCGTCAATCCCAACCGTATCCTGGTCCGCAAAACGTATCTGTTCCACCCGCTCGCTACCTTCCAAAGCCAAGATTTTTCTTTCCTCCACAGGATAATTATGCTGCCTAGTAAAACACAACGGCTCCCCGTTTGTCAAAATTGTCACACTTCCCGCCAGATGCACCAACTCATCGGCTTCATGCAAAGCAAAGTCACCGTTTCCCAAAACAGCCACATCTTTTCCTCTGTAGAAAAATGCATCGCAGACCGCGCAGTAACTCACTCCTCGGCCTTCTAACTCTTTCAGCCCCTGAATTTGGGGAGCTTTTCTCCTGGCTCCTGTAGCTAAGATTACCGCTTTCGTGGGAATTGGTTCTTCATTGGTGTCTATCATAAAATTTTCTTCCTCATGCACTCCCAGTACTTGCGTCTCCTTGAAACGCACTCCCATCTTTCGGGCCTGTTCCATTCCATTCTCGTGGAGTTCCTGTCCGGTCAAAAATTCTTTGTTTCCATAATAATTTTGAATTCTTTCTGCCTTCTCCAGAGCTCCCACCCCGTTTGTCAACACTAGTGGTGACAAGTTTCCCCGCACCGCATACAATGCCGCCGAAATACCGGCCGGTCCTGAACCAATGATTACAATGTCTTCCATATTGTACCCCTCAGACTATTCTCATTTTGCAGGAAACGATCTGCCTCTGATTTTTCACAATCCAGCCTATAAGTATTCTTATTCCCGCTACTTCTCTCCTATGTATTTAGAATTGCAAGGTTACGTATTCTCTATACACAATATTAACTTTTTTCGTCAAGAATTTCAAGTCTTTTCTGTTTTTTTATAGCAACAATTCATACATACAGTGCACGGGAAGCATAAAACATACTTGTATGTTTTTATGAACGGACATCTATATAAGCTGAGCGCCTTTCCATAAGTAATACGGTGGCGTCAGCCACAATAAGCGCACAATGCGGTTTTACGAATGACACTGGCTGAACTGTCGCTTCTTATATAATGATCGTAATAGTTCAGCCATGTGACTGATGATTTGGATCGCGGCTGGCTATGACAAAGCTTCCATCCATATATTTCCATTGAAACCAGAACATCCGTTCTGTATAATATAGACAAACCCATCAACGACAGACAAAAGCTGCGTCATTCTGTCTGCTATGGGTAATCTCATACACCGAAAGGAAGGAAAAATATGGCATTTCTCTATGAAAATGAAGTGGAACGTCACTGTGAACAAAAGATAACCGGAACATATCTGGCTGCGGCAGTGGACTGCTGGTTTCCTTCCACTGGAAAATTTTACCCCCGAATGGTAAAATATCAGGATGAAAATCAAATGATTCAGTGCATAAAAGATATACAGGTTTTGTACTCTGAGCAAAAATATTACGCGGGAGTTCAAGCTAGAAAATTCCAATGCCAAGCAGTGGTAGACGGTTGGAAAAAAGAATTTATTCTCCTATTTTTTCCGGAAGACGGCACCTGGAACCTAATTTTTCCGTCCACCTAATGACAAGCTATGAAGAATTTTTGCTTCTAAATTGTAAACCTTTATTTGTGTCGAGTTGACAATCCTTCAAGACTTATGCTATAATAAACCTGCAAACAAAAAGACGAAAGGAATAAAAATGAACAACACGACAACCGTAAAAAACAGACCACAGAATAAAACGCGGGATATGGTCTATATTTCTTTTTTCGCCATAGTAATCGCCATTGGTTCTTGGATTTCCATTCCTACAATGATTCCATTCACTTTGCAGACTTTTGCAGTGTTCATCACTGTAGGAATACTCGGCGGAAAGCGTGGAGCAGCAGCCGTATCCCTTTACATTCTCCTGGGTGTGGTGGGAATTCCAGTGTTTGCCGGATTCAAAGGCGGCATCGGTGTACTGCTGGGAAATACCGGTGGCTACATTCTCGGCTTCCTTCTGACTGTCCTGGTAATGTGGGGAATAGAAAAATTGTTCGGAAAGAAAACTGTAACTTTATTTTTCTCCATGATCTTGGGCTTAATTGTCTGCTATGCCTTCGGAACTGCATGGTTTATAACCGTCTACATGCGAACCTCCGGCAACATTGGCGTGATGACTGTGCTAAGTTGGTGTGTGATACCGTTTATCCTCCCTGATCTAGTAAAAATAGCTCTGGCAATTCTAGTTTCCAAGAGGGTATCCCGTTACACGAAAATTGAAAACTGACCACTAGTTTTCGCTTGAAAAATAAAATTTCTCCTGTTATAATAATAGCGAAACGAGCGGTGTATGTCACGTAAGTCCAGTTGACATACACTGCTCGTTTTTATATGTCGGAACGACATTCTCACACTAAAGCGCGAAAGGCTTTTCCTACAATATAAACGTCCCACTATGCAGGGGAAAGTGGGCCTCCCTGCTTTACCCTGGGAACGGCTCGTTTCCGTTCCTAAAAAAATTCAGAAATGAGGTTATCGTAATGCCAAGAACAAAATTTCAAGAAATAATCTACGCAATTCTAATGACTTTTTTCATGGTTCTGGCCATGGAAATCTACAACGCTGGCTTGCACATGGGCGGTCTGACAAATCAGGGGATTCTCAATGCTCTGTCTGAGATGCCTATCATGTTCCCCATCTGCTTCGTGACAGGATTCTTCTTTATAGACCGCATCGCACCCAAAATTGCATTTCGTCTGGTGACACCTGGAAAAGACCTGCCATTTTTAGTGACTCTGACCCGCGCAGGTGTCACAGTCTGCCTGATGTGTCCGACAATGAGTCTCTGGGCAACCTTAATTTTCAGTCATGCAGGAACTGAGTTCCCCGCCATCTGGCTTCAGACCTTCGCCAGCAACTTTCCTATGGCACTTTGCTGGCAGATCTTTTTTTTGCGGTCCATTGGTACGTTTTCTGTTCCGCACACTCTTTCAAAGACAACTGGCGGTATCTACCCAGTAAGGCGTTCTCAGCGGACAATCTGGGACACACCACACACTGACAGCCTACCTTTGCAGACACGAAAATGAATATCCCATTCCCCGTACTCCATGCCATAGATCCTATCAGGGTCTTCCTGGTAGGTGGGACGGGGATCATCCGCAAGGACCTCCAACAAAGCCCTTCTCTTCTGTTGCGGAATCTTATCCAACCAGTCTTTCGGAAAATCCACTTTCAATTTATGCTCTAAAATACGGTCCGTGAAACCGCCGGCAGCCTGAGGATGACTTTCCACATAGGCCAAATAAGGTTTGATATCGTAAATTGGAGTCTGATCTGCTAAATCCGCGCCTGCCACATAGAGCACCGGCCCTAACTTTTTATCCAACTCTACTTTCTCTAGCCGCACACAAGACAATCCCAGAGAATTGGGTCGAAATGGAGATCGGGTGGCGAACACTCCCATCCGCGTGTTTCCTCCCAGGCGCGGCGGACGAACAGTCGCTGTCCAGCCATCTCTGACCGCCATGGAAAACTGCCAGATCAGCCAGATATGGCTGAACTCCTCCAAACCTCTCACTGCATCTGGATTTCTATATGGAGCCTCAAATATAATTTTTCCTCTCAGTTCTGGGATTCTCCCACTCTGATGAGGAAGACCAAATTTCGTAGGAAAATCATTGTAAATACGTGCAATCACCTGCAAAGTATACCGACCATTTCCGTCTGACACAAAGCCTTCCCTTTTCCTATCTCTCATCCTCTTTCGCCTTCTTTCTGATTTTAACCTTTCCACCACAGTTCTCAGCATAAGACGCGGCAATTTTCTTTATTGTACTATAAATCTCCCCATACTTCCACTTGTACTGCCTCTCTAAATTCTTAATCCAGCAATAATTTCCCCATTAGTCAGATACAAGAAGTTTCCTTCCCTATCCGCCGCGATACAGCAGCCGCTTTGCGGTGAACTACCTTATTGCAACATGCGTATCCTTAGGAGTTATATGGACGCCGTGTCAGACATCTCAAACTCTCCTCTCAAAATCAGGATACTTCGGCAGATACTGAACCGCAATCCGATTTTCTGGATTCACATCATAACAGTAAAGTACCCCTAAAAACAACCATTCCAGAGGTTTCATAAGCAAATAAATCCCATCCGCAATATAAGGAGAGCGTATCCATCTCGCTATCGGAAAACCAAAGCGATCATAAAAACCTCTGACTCCTCTATGGAAACTTGGGAAACACTCCTGAAGAAGCTCCTCAAAAGCGTTCGCGACACAAAGCTGTCGATTCACAATCACTGGATGTCCGTGACGAATTCCCATCCGTATGGGTTTCACAAGCTTTCTGTGCCCGCCTGCCGCCACGGTGCACAGGTAGTGCTCGTCATAATAAATATTCTGCGGCGCTGACTGCGCAGACAGGTTCCAATCACTGGTCTCCGTCCAGGCCCGGATGATGCTGTCCGGTCTTTGACCAAACAGCAAAAGCACAGCCACTGTGATTCCCAACAAAGGCCACATAAAAAAGAAGGCAGCCGCCGGCCAGCGCCTAGACTCCAACAGCTTCTGGTTCCACACGTTTAGTTTTGGATTTTTAAACTCCTTCACCTCTTCTCTCTGCTGCTCCTGCCACTCCCCCACTTTATAACGTACGGTCTTCGCTGCCAGGACAATATAGTTAAACGGTAGAACACACAGCAGAAAATATCGTTCACTGAAAACCTGTACAATCCACACCAGACAGATTGCCACTCCCAGATACATTCCCGAGATCGCAAACACACACAACAGCGGCGGAACTTTACAGATATTTACCCAAGACAAAAACAAATACCCCGCCATCCCCAGACATGCCAAAACTAAAATCGTGGGCTGCCCGCCCACCCACACGGGTGTATGTACCTGCCGATTGGCCAATATTTCTGTCCAATCTGCTTTCAGCTGAATCTCCAAAAAAGGCAGGATAAGCACCGTGTACAACACGCCCAATACCAACGTGATGTATTCTATATACTTTGCCTGCCTCACTAAGACTGGATTTTTAACTCTGACAATCAGAAAAAACAGGTTAAGCAATGTCAGTACAATAGGATATACCACAAGACCACCCACAGCCAGCACTCCCAGCATAAAAGCCAGAATATTATCCCCTGCCCCATATCCAAGACATATTAGTGTCCCAAAAATGCCTGAAAACAGAACGGAATAGCTGACCAAGTTTTTCTTATGTTCCATAGTAAATACCTCCTATATAATCTCCGGTAATTTGCGACACTCTCTTCTTTTGGGTCCATACAAATTTTTGCGTATCGCTCTTTCCTAAAGGACGTATTTTGTTCTGTCACTCATCCCGCTGCGCTGACATACCATAAAGCACAGATATAAAGCAGGTGATTAATATGACACAAGTATCCACACAGACAGAGCTACAGGCGGCATTGGACGCCTTAGCCCCGTCTATACAGGTAACCACTGATTTCGAGCTCTCATCGCAGCTTGATATTTCTTACGCGGTGCTCATCGAAAGTCTTACCCCAGACAATCCTTTTGTACTAACCAAAGAAGATACTTATTTCGCCCACCTTTTTTGTATTACATCAGGCGGCGCTCTCACTCTTCAAAACATAATTCTAGATGGCAACAGCCAGACACATCCTCTGGAAAGTCCTGAAAACCGTTCCCTCGTCCATGTGAATGGGGGGTCTCTCACGCTGGCAGAAGGCTGTGTACTGCGCAATAACAACTCTCGCCTGGAAGGCGGTGCAATAAGTGCTGAAAATCGTTCCCAGGTTCTCATAAATGGCGGAACCATCCAGAACAATCGTTCTAGCAGATGCGGCGGCGGGCTTTGGCTTTTCAGTCAGAGTATTGCTACTTTGTCCAGCGGTTCCTTCTCTGGTAACGAATCACCCCGTGGAAGAGATATTTATAGTGCTTCCGTCTTATATTTGGGAGGAAACTGGATAATTCCCAACGGAATCTATCTAAAAAACGACTCGTCGGTCATCCGTCTGATTAGCCCGTTAACAGAAACATCCATGATTCAGCTTGAAAATTCCTCCTATGTATCCACGAATCCTGAAGGTTGCTCTGTCTTAGTCGGGACCACAACCGCGGATTATCCACTTCTGACTCAGACAGATGCCACTGCTTTCCACAAGCCCGTAGACTGTTTCAATGGCTGGGAAACTCGTCTCACTGATGACAGTACACAGGTGATTCTCACTCCAGCTAGCTATCAGATTCAGTACGAAAATCTCATGGAAGCTGCCAATCCAAATCCGACCACTTATACCTCGGTCACTCCTGATCTGTGTCTGCTGTCCCCTGGCCCTCTCCAGGGATACCGCTTTCTAGGATGGTACAACGCTCCAGCAGGTGGAACCCAAATTTCCTGTCTTGCCCATGGAAGTACCGGTAATCTGATTCTGTACGCAAGGTGGGAAGAGTTTGTAGAAGAATACACCATCTCCTTCTTCGGAAATGACAGTTGCTGTCCAAAAGCTTGCTGCATCCCAGAACCAGTCACCGTTCCCTTTGGTCAGCCAGTCACTATTCCCGATGTCACACCAAAACGCAAAAAGCACTGTTTTCGTGTCTGGAACACGGACCCTTGCGGAAGGGGCGATTCCTACCTGCCAGGTGAGACCTTGTCCGGCCTCACTGCTGACCTTTGTCTTTACGCTGTCTGGAAAAGAACCAATTGGTTCTGCCGCCTCTGCCCACCGCCTGTAACCGTGGACTTCACAGCGAGAAAACTAGATGCCTCCACTGGTTCAGGAATAGAAGGCGCAGTATTCACACTCTCCGATAAACAGAAAAATATCCAGGAGGCCGTGTCTGATTTTGCAGGCCGTCTTCACTTTTCCAATCTGAAGCCTGGAAAATATGAGCTGCAAGAGACCACGGCCCCTCCAGGTTATCAGCTAGACCCTGTCATTCATCAGGTGATCGTAGATATCGACGCAGTCGCTACCATTGACGACTACTCCGCCAACGGTTTTACCCTCTACAACACCCCCGTTTCCCAGTAGACTGCCTCAACACGCCCCGCGCCAGTCCGGAAAATCCAGTAATAGAGATTCTCCGGCTGTGCGGGACATCTTTTCTCCTACAAGTCCAGTTTCATGTAGACGGCATTTTCCAGAGGATTATCATTATACGAAGGAGTCTCAGAAAACCCGTATTTCCGGTACAACCCTATTGCTCTTTCCAAAAACGGAAACGTATCCAGCCGCATTGTGCGGTAACCGATGTCACGTGCGTCAGAAATGATCTTTTTTACCAAGACATCCCCTATATGCATCCCTCGAAATTCGGTCCTTACATACAGCCGTTTCATCTCACACTCTCTCCCTTTCAGCCTGCGCAGAACTATACACCCCACTGGCATACCTTCCACATAAGCTAGATAAAGCCGGCCATCCGGTTTTTTGTACTTTTCTTTCAGATTTCGCAGCTCCTCCTCACTGTTCTGCATTCTCAAATAAGTCTCAATATCCGGCTCCATCCTCACCAGCATCTGCATATACTCCTCAATCAATCTTCTGACATATTCTGTCTCCTCATATGCCAATTTCAGCTCTATATCCACCCTGTACCTCCTTTCTTGCATACCTTTTTATTGTTTCTCATTCATAATATCCATTAAAAAGACTGAGCTGTCCATCTCTTAGCAGCCTCATTTTTCGCTCTGTCACCCTATCTTCTGCCTGCAGTTCTCCATACAGCAAAGGAGAAAGTGGATTGTGAAGCCTGTGATTTCTATCGACAACAGAAAGACTGCAGTTCGCATAACAATATCTACACAAATTTCGACAGGTATCATAGGCACCGATGTCAATACTGGCCGCACAGCCGCACTCTTTTCTTTGACCAGGGTCTTTTTCCGCCTTCCAGCTACCGCCCCCACAACCTCGCAGCAAAGACACATCAACACAGCTTCCATGAAAAATCTCAAACTCACTTAGGTCGACAGTCTCACAGCAAGTATAGAGTTCTATCCCATATTTTTTCGCAGAGGCTGAAAATGCCTTCCCCAGAGCCTCTATCTCCTCCCTAGTCGGTGTCTTTGCACCGGTCTCCTTCATCCAGCCCTCAATCTTCCGATACCTGTCCAAAAAACTGATGACACATCTCTTTGTATAATTTCCCAAAAGCTTTGTCATTGCCTCAAAACATCGGATGTGAGTTTGAAGCGTATACTTTCTATTAAAAACAATTGGATCATACCGCCAAACAACTCTGTCTGGCCCAATCTTTTCTGACAACGCTATAAATGCCGGGAGGAGCCGTTCTCTTTTAGAAGGCAGACCAGGTTCTAAATCCCTCCCGTATGGAGTCAGCGTAAACTGAAAATAATAAGGATATTCTTCCAGCTCTTCCAGTCTTCTCAACATAGGAAGTGGATTTTTCGTCCAAAACACAAATCCATCCACCGCCCTTGGATTCAGGCTGATTCGGCTGACCTGCCGATCATTCATGGGATTTCTCACCAAAACATACCCTTCTTTGAGGCGGTTCCAGAACCAATCCGAATAGCAGGCCGGTATATCTGTCCTTCTACTGACACTGACAATCATTCTCTCTCACCCACTTCTTAATGTCAAAAGTTCCACTAAATACAAAACTCACAGATCTGATGCCTGATGGCACCTAATCTGTGAGTCAAATCTTTTGTGCTTTTCTCCCATTTGTCTTCTGTATTTCAAACAATTTTTTCTTCTGTCAATATGTATAGGTTCTCTTTTGTATTTTTCTTTCTCTTCTGTATGTATTTATTATAATTCGATTATTCGCATCTGTCAAGAATTTATTTCATCTGATTTAATTCTAAAAAAAATAAAACTTCTCGACACATTTTCCCGGCATACTCATTCGCTCTCCTTTTCAAAGCTGATTATGTCTGTCCCCGAAAAGCCACCTCACCGCCTCAGACTCCCTCACAGTCAAAGTCCGGAATAAAACTCTCTTTTGCAGTCTTTCCTTCCTGGATATACGCACATTCCACCCCTAGAGAGATCGCATAGTCCACCAGACATTCGTACTCTCTTTTTCCCACCTTTCTGCCAAGCTCTGGATATAGCCGCTTTACCTGAGGCAGCGGCGTATACTGATTCATCAGGCTTAAATAAACTTGATTTTTAAATTTCTCATGCACATACTTCACCACTGCCTCTGCGTTTTTTCGGTGTCCGGGAAGCAGCAGATGTCTGACTATGACTCCTCTAGTCATCATACCATCACTGTCAAAAACAGGGGGGCCAGCCTGACAAACCATTTCTGCCAGTGCTTTTTTTGCCACCTGGGGATAGTCCGGCGCGCTAGAATATCGACTTGCCATCTCTTCCTCCATATATTTAAAATCCGTCAGGTAAATATCCACCGTGTCTTTTAGAGTTTCCAAAGTCTCAACTTTCTCGTAGCCACTGCAGTTATAGACAATCGGAATTTTCAACCCGCACTGCCTGGCCCGTTCTACCGCCCAGATAATCTCTGGTGTGTAGTGTGTAGGGGTCACAAGATTGACGTTGGCCGCTCCCTTCTTTGCCAGCTCCAAAAAAATCTCTGCCAGCCTTTCCTTAAAAATTCTCTTTCCCCTCTCAGCCCCTGAGATCTGACTGTTCTGACAGTACACACATCTTAACGGACAGCCGCAAAAAAATACCGCCCCGGAACCATGCTCTCCGGAAATACAAGGCTCTTCCCACAGATGCAAAGCCGCCCTTGCCACTAAAATTCCTTCCCCTGACACTTGGCATCTGCCTCTTTGTCCTTTGCTCCGGTCAGCTTTGCACTCCCTCGGACACAGCTTACATTCGCTCACTCTCCCTCTCCTCCTATCAAGTCCCCTTACTTTTGTCTGGCCAGACCAGCGAGAGACCTCTACCGTTTTCTGTCATTTAGAAAAAACGGCCTTATAAATTTCATCTTGCTCTGGCAAGTGTGTAACGTATCCTACCGGTATTCTATTCTCAGTGATTTCAATAATCTGTTTTGCACCCTCCGCCCCAAAAGCGCCGCATAACTCTATACAGTCAATCCCTTCTTCACATAGCTGCTTGGCAGCGGCAGCGGCTTCCTGCATATCTGAGACCCCAATCATCTGGGCATTCCCTCCATGTATCGTTGCTCTGTCCATCGTCATATCAAAATTTCCCATAATCAAAAACGCAAATTTCATACGATCCTTCCTCCCATTTACTAAACGAAATACCTTACGAGATCATACGAAATCTTATTCGCAGTCCCATTGGCATTTCTTCATATCCACGCATCCATTATCCTTAAAGATAACCCCTTCTTCCTCCAGCAAAAAACGCTGCTGTCCCCAGCCCGGCGCCGTGCGGCCTGCATGGTTCACCACCCGGTGGCAGGGATAATTCCCATAAAACTGGGCCATACTCAGGACTCTTCCAACCAATCTGGCATTTCGATCTCTCCCGATCAGCCGTGCGATCTGTCCGTAAGAAGCGACTGTTCCTTCTGGAATTTCTTCCACCACAGAGAGTATCTCATAAATCAGCTCTTCCTCCAATACTTTTTTCATCTTTCTCCTGCTTCCGTAAAAATCTATGGTTCAGCTACTCATCTTTCATCAGCAGGATACTTCCCAGCAAGTATCCGCAGTTCCACTTCTGAAATTTCTCCTGCTCAAAATGAAAACATGGATGTTTAAATACACAAGGCCAACCATCCACCTCATACACAGTGAGCGCTTCCTCCTGAGGCATCCTGACAATTTTTAGTGAATCCGGAACCTGACTGCCAAATACTTCCGCATCCTTATAGAGTTCTCCTTGAAAATCAGGAATTGCAAGAAAACTTCCATGTAATAAAAAATGAATCGTTTTCATGGATATCCCGCCGCCCTGTACATCTCCGTCATCAGGGATATTGTAGAGCTTCTCATCAGCCTCCACCCGCATAAAATCCACGCCGAGGGAATGAAAAAAACGCTTCTGTCCGTCGGACATGGCCTGCCAAAACCTTTCGTTCACTTTCCGCTTCCCCGCGTAATCGTTATCCCGATACAGAAGCCTCGTCCCCTCCACATCAACATCCAGGTTCCATGGATAAAAGTCAAATACCATAATGCCTCTCCTCCAAAATCATTCCGCGTCCTTTTTCGAACGCGTACATTCTACTGTTCCACTCAGTTTAGCACATACTGGTTTCTTTTTACAAGAACGCGGCTTAAAATCTCTCTGCCGTATGCCATACCACAAACCTGCGCCCCAAAAAAACTGCCATTTTTTCCGCACTCAGACTACAAACGTCTTCTTGAATAAAAGCAACCGTACGGATATAATGGAGAGACGGGGAAGCTCTCGGTAGTCTTTCCCCGCATTTCATCATATAAAAGCAAAGGAGTCTGAAATAGATGAGTATCTTAAACGTGGAACATCTCTCACACGGGTTCGGAGATCGCGCGATCTTCCAGGATGTATCCTTCCGCCTTTTAAAAGGAGAACACATCGGACTGATCGGTGCGAATGGAGAAGGCAAATCTACATTTTTCAACATTGTGACTGGAAAGCTCCCTCCGGATGCAGGCAAAATCGAATGGGCAAAAGGAGTTCGTGCCGGATATCTAGACCAGCATACGGTACTGGAAAAAGGAATGACCGTAGAAGATGTCCTAAAATCCGCATTCTCTGACTTGTTCGAGTTGGAAGAAAAAATGAATGACATCTGCACAAAGTTAGGAGAAGCCTCCTCGGAAGAGATGGATAAACTAATGGAAGAATTGGGAACTATCCAGGACACCCTTACGCTCCATGATTTCTATGTAATCGACGCCAAGGTGGAGGAAGTCGCGAGAGCCTTAGGACTTTTAGAGCTGGGACTGAAACGGGACGTGACAGATCTAAGCGGCGGACAGAGATCCCGAATTCTGCTGGGAAAGCTTCTGCTTCAAAAACCAGATATCTTGCTCTTAGATGAACCTACCAACTACCTGGATGAGCACCATATCAACTGGTTGAAACGATACCTGACAGAGTACGAAAACGCATTTATCCTGATCTCTCATGACATTCCCTTCCTGGATGATGTAGTAAACATTATCTACCACATGGAGAATCAAAAGCTAGACCGGTATGTGGGAAACTATAAAGATTTCCAAAGAATCCATGAGGCAAAAAAAGCACAGTTGGAAGCTGCTTACAAAAAGCAGCAACAGGAAATCAACCAGTTAAAAGATTTCGTCGCCCGTAATAAGGCAAGAGTGTCCACCAGAAATATGGCCATGTCCCGCCAGAAAAAATTGGATAAGATGAATGTCATAGAATTGGCCGCTCAAAAGCCAAAACCGGAATTTCATTTTAAAACAGGGCGCACTCCTGGAAAATACATTTTTGAGGCAAAAGATTTTGTCATCGGCTATGAGGAACCTCTCTCTCAGCCTCTGAATCTCTCTTTGGAACGAGGACACAAGGTCGCCTTGACCGGAGCAAACGGTATCGGAAAGACAACCCTGATTAAAAGTATCCTTGGATTGGTTCCACCGCTGAAAGGTACCTGTGAGCTGGGAGAAAACATCTCTGTCGGCTATTTCGAACAGGAGGGAAAAAAAGAAAACAGCTCCACCTGTATTGAAGAAATCTGGCAAGAGTTTCCCTCTTTTTCCCAGTATGAGGTCCGCTCTGCATTGGCCAAATGTGGCCTGACCACCAAGCACATCGAAAGTCAGGTACGAGTCCTAAGCGGCGGCGAACAGGCCAAAGTACGCCTGTGTAAGATTATCAACCGGGAGACCAACGTACTCTTTTTGGACGAGCCCACGAACCACCTGGACGCAGACGCAAAAGAAGCACTGAAGGCAGCGTTAAAAGAATATAGAGGGACACTGCTTTTAATCTGCCATGAGCCAGAATTTTATCAAGATGTCGTCCATGAGGTCTGGGACTGTACCAAATGGACGACCAAACTTGTTTAGACAGTATTTGCCGCGCAACATTCGCGCGTCTAAACTCTCTTATCAGTTTTTACAGTAGGTTTGGATGGCTTTTGCTACAAATACAGCCGTCCCCTTCCCACCCATCTTATCAATATTTTGGGTCATCTCTCCGCCTCCGGCATACATTTGTCCAAGACTTGAAAGAATCTCTTTCGTGCATTTATAGAAATACTCAGAGATGAAATTCTGCAGTTTTCGCACTTGGCCTTGGACCTTTGGCGAGGCGGAGTTATGGTCTTTTAACTTCCCAAATTCCGCGAACAGCCGCATAAGCTGCTGTTCTGCCTCTTTTTCCTCATCCGGTGTCCTCTCTTTCGTTTTTCGCTCGTACTCCTCATACTCCGGAGTTTTGCCCCACTGTTCTTTCGCTCTCTTGGCGTATTCATCCATCTTTTTTGTATCAAATACTGAAAAATCCATATTTCTCACTCCTATCGACTGTAATCCACGGGCAAAATGAATGAGGTTTTCCAAATGTTCCTTCTTCATCGTCAGCAGCTCAATCTGCTGCTTTAGGGCCCTGTGCCGATCAAAATCCGGGCTGGATAAAATCTCCTTGATTTCCTTCAGAGGAAACTCCAACTCACGAAACAGCAAAATCTGCTGTAATTTCTCCAAAGCCGCATCGTCATACAGCCTGTAGCCTGAATCTGTATATCCTGAAGGACGCAACAGACCGATTTTGTCATAGTACTGCAGGGTGCGTACGCTCACTCCTGCTAGTCTGCTTGCTTCATGTACCGTCATCATTTTCCTCTCCTCCTTCCGTGGTAACCACAGTATAAACTATTACGCTGCGTAGGAGTCAAGCATTTTTCTCCGTCCCAAAGCAGGTTATTTTCAGATTGACAGCCTGCCTCCTTTCGTTCCATAACAGATAATAAAACGAGGAGCTCTTCTCGCCTCCGGGCTTATAGCCCGAAAGAGATTTTTCACGTTTTACTGCTGCAAACTCTTTCCCGAACTAAAACAATAAGGAGGTATTATGATGGATGTATTGGATGCAATCAAAACACGCAAAAGCACAAGAAACTTTAAGCCAGAAATGGTATCCTTAGATATTCTTGATAAAATCATAACTGCTAGCGCCTATGCAACCCACTCTGTTATAGCAAGTCGTACTGAATTCCTTCCTGTGCCGGTCCCTCTAAAAGTTTCCCCTCACAGTCAAAACGTGAGCCATGACAGGGACAATCCCAAGAGTTCTCATCTGGATTCCAAGTCAGCTCACAACCCATATGCGGGCAAATCGCACTTACCTGGCAGACCGTTCCTTCTTCTGTCTTATACACACCTGCCTTGCCCTGAGGTGTCTCAACAATCGCTCCATGGCCTCTCTCAACTGAGGAAATAGTTTCACTCGGAACATGGAAAAAACGCTTTGTCAGTCCTTTCACCGCTTTTCCCCCATCTTTCATAAGCTGGGGAACTTCTTCTCCTGAAAATCTCAGAGGAGAAAATACCTGTGCATACGGATTCTCGATTCCACAGACCGCATCTCGAATCAGCATTGCAGATACCATCGCAGAACTCATACCCCATTTCTGAAATCCCGTCGCCACATACCAATCCGGACAGTCGGCAGCATACGGTCCAATAAACGGAACTTTGTCTGCTGTGATACAGTCCTGTGCTGACCAATAGGCTGCCACACAGCTTCCAGGATACAACTCCTGGGCAATTCTCTTTAGTCGTTCATAGCATCCTCCCTCCCGATTTTCTCCTGTACGATGCGCCTGCCCGCCAAGCAAAAGATATCTATCATACTGTCGGAAAGATAGCGTGTTCTCTCCATCTCCTATATACATTCCATCAACCATACCAGCCTTTTCCAAGGCCAATACGTATAACCGCTCTTGATGCATTCTGGCAAAATACATCCCCGGAAAGTTGATAAAAGGAAAATGTACGGCAAACACAATCTTTCCTGCTTTCACACTCCCGCAGGGCGTCTTTACCAAATGTCCCTCTACCCTTGTCACCGAAGTATCCTCATAGATGGTCAAATGCTCAGCCAGAGCCTCGATAAATTTCAAAGGGTGAAACTTGGCCTGGCTGGAAAAACGTACGGCTCCCGCGCACGAAACCGGAATCTCTACCTGTTCCGCAAAGGATGCCTCCAATCCTAGGCTCTGTGCTGCCACCACCTCTCTTCTTACTTTTTCCTCGTCCTCAGAATAGACGTAGGAATCACACTCCTTCAGATCACAGGCAATAGATTTCTCCCGAACTATTCTTTTATATTCTTCTACAGCATCCTTATTTGCCTGTGCATATTTCCTGGTGGTATCTTCACCCTTTTTTTCAATAAATGAGTGGCAGAACATTCCATGCTGCGCCGTAATTTTTGCGGTTGTATTCTGGGTTTGTCCACCTCCGATGCGATCTGTTTCCAACACAACCGTCCGTACCCCCGCCTGTTCTAGCTGCCACGCTGTCAATATACCAGCCATCCCTCCACCAATCACAGCCACATCCGTCTCAATGTTCCCTTTTAAAGCGGGAGCTTTTTCCCTGCCGCATGTCTTGCACCATATGGATTCCATCTTCTGCCTCCTGCGTTTTTTATTTATAACATCTCCCGCTGGAAACAGTTTATACCTACGGTTTCCATTCATTCTTTAAGAGAACCAACTGACAAGAGGAAATATTTACATGTGCTGCTGTCTGACAGATTGATAACTGACGTGTTTGTTTATATTCTATCACATGTACCTTAACGTCACCACTATACCTGTTATGGTTATTCTGTTTAACCCAAATTCTTTCTTGAAAATGAAACCTTAAAATCCAGGGTTTGCGCCATTTTTCTTTGCAACTAAAGGTTTTGTCAAAGCCCTTCGATATTTAAAGTAAAATTAAGGAAAACAAAAGGTGCAGTTAAGGATGATATCTCATAATCAGAGTCAGAAACAGTGTACTCCAAAGAGAGTACGCCACACACAAAAGGAGGATATCACCATGACAGAATATATTATTGAGACAAAAAATCTCACAAAGCTTTACCACGGTAGCCCGGCTGTGAACCAGATCAATCTTCAGGTACCGCAGTGTTCCATCTACGGCTTCCTGGGCCCGAATGGAGCCGGCAAAAGCACCACCATGAAGATGCTTCTGGGATTGGCCGCCCAGGACAAAGGGAGTATCCAGATTTTCGGACACGAAATGAATACTTCCAACCGCATCGCCATCCTCTCCCAGGTAGGCTCCCTGATCGAGTCCCCATCCTATTACGGCAATCTGACAGGGTATGAAAATCTCAAAATTTCCTGTACGCTGAGAAACCTGCCCCACTCAGAAATCAATGAAGCCCTGCGCATCGTGCGTCTGGACAACCAGAAACACAAAAAGACCTCCCACTATTCCCTGGGAATGAAGCAGCGGCTCGGCATCGCAAACGCCCTGCTGGGAAAACCAAAGCTGCTGCTTTTGGACGAACCCACCAATGGCTTAGACCCCTCCGGCATTCACGAAATGCGCGAACTTATCAAGAGTTTACCGGAAAAATATGGAATCACCTTGATGGTGTCTAGCCATCTTCTAGCGGAGATCGAACAGATCGCTGACAATGTGGGAATCATCTCCAATGGCAAGATGATCTATCAGGATTCTCTCTATGATCTTCAGTCCAAAAACAAACGGGAGCTGCTGCTTCGCACCTCCAACGACCTGCTGGCCTATCAGCTCCTGATTCCCAAATACGAACATGCCGGCCTTGTACACCCGATTCAGCAGACCAAAGAGGGACTGTTGCTGCCCTATGAAGGGGACCGCAGTCTGGGACTGCACATCCGCCATCTCTTTGAAAACGGAATTGATCTCTACCGGATCGAGGAGCGCAGAGGCAATCTGGAAGATATCTACCTGCAAATGGTACAAAAGGAGGCGAGTCTGTGATGAAAAATCTAAAAGCAGAATTTCAAAAGTTCCACCGCCGACACATGTGGTTGTTATTTTTTTTGTCCTTTGCGCTGATCTGTGCATGGATGCTCTGGTGCGTCAAAGACCTGGATTTAACCAAGCTTAATAGCACAACAGCCATGTTAGAGATTAACCTGCTCCTGATAAACACCATCGTGACGCCTCTGGTCTTGGCCACCGCCGCCAGTCGAATGTGCGATATGGAGCAGGTGGGGAGCACTTACACCTGGATTTTCACCATGCAGTCCCCTGGTTCGTTTTTTAAATCCAAGCTGCTTGCAGGGCTTCTCTATCTGCTGGTCTTCGACCTGCTTCAGACCGTACTCCTTGTGGTCCTTGACCAGCGCTTTCAGTCCGGGTGGCAGAAATATTATTTTCAATTTTTTGTAACTGTCATCTTTACGCACGTTTTCCTATTCCTGTTTCAGCTTCTAATGTCGCTGCACTACGAAAACCAGCTTTTCCCGCTGTTCGTCAGCATTGGGGGAACCTTTGCCGGTGTCTTCTCCTGGTTCCTGCCCCAGATTCCGCTGCGCTACGTAATCCCCTGGGGTTATTTCGTGGCTCTGTGCAACTCAGGCTACAACTACGACGAGACCACCAGGTACACGGAGTATTTCTGGGACTCCTATCCGCTGATCTGGCTATTCGTGTGCGTGATTTGTATCTGCCTGCTGTACTATTTTGGAAAAAAACGTTTCTGTCAAAAAATCGCCGCTATGTAAGGAGGAATCTACTATGCTTATGAAAGTCATCAACTGTGAGCGAATGAAGTGCAAGGGCACGCTGATCTGGCCCGCCTTTTTTCTGATTCCCATCATTCCCACCCTGCTGGGAGCCGGGAACTACCTGAGCAATATAAACATTCTGCAATCTCAGTGGTACTCTTTTTGGACACAGGTCAGTCTGTTCTACTCCAATTTCTTCTTCGCGCCACTGATCGGAGTATACTGTGCCTTTCTCTGGCGTTTTGAAAATTTTCATTCCTGCCGGAATACCCTTCTGACTCAGCCCTTACGTTTTTCTACCATTTACTGCTCCAAATATGTTATGGTATGCGTGATTACTCTGCTGACTCAGCTATGGTTTACCGTTCTCTACTTGATCGCCGGAAAAGTTGTCGGCCTCCCCGGCCTTCCTCCCATTGATATTTTGGGATGGATTTTCCGCGGCACGATCGGCGGCTGGGTAATCGCTACAATTCAGTACCTGGTAGCCTCCGTGATCTCCAACTTCGCAATCCCAGTCGCCGTCGGCCTTCTCGGCGGAATCTCCGGCTTACTCATGGCCAACACAAAAGCAGGAATCTTCTACCCTTACTCTTTGATGGTACTGGGAATGAACTCCAACAAAGACGACAACATGCTAGGAGGCCTGCTCCCTACCTTTTTCTTATTCGCTCTGTTTTACATTCTGCTGTTCAACCTGATCGGCGTCCGTCTGTTAAAAAAACGCTGAAGCATTTTAAAAGCCTCTGTGCGAATGGCTAGTCCACCGCGCAGAGGCTTTTTATCCCTATATCTATTTTCTTTTTTCCATCTTTCTCCGTCCTGCCATAGCAACCACCATACCTGCTGCTGCCAAAAGTCCCGCCCAGACTGCCGGCAAATTCTCATCTCCTGTTTTCACAGAGCTGCGCCGTACCGGGTCCTGGGTATTCTTTTTCGTACTCAGGTTAGGCGAAATCGGGCGGCCCTTCGTTCCGGTGGGCTTTCCAGGTTCTTCTCCTGGAGCAGCCGCCTTCGGCGTCACCTCCACGTCATAAATCCACTCTTCTTCCCAATACGGAACTGTCACCAGAGAAGGACTAACAATTCCATAGTCGTCCCCCGGCTGAATCAGGAGATATTTGCCCTGAGTCAGCCCTGTGAACTCTGCTTTTCCTTCACTGTCTGTGGTTCCACTCAGCGCTTTCAGCCCACTGTCCTCCACTGCGTCTGCCAGTGTCTGTGTTATTTCCATAGTCTTCTCCGTGGTATCCATGGAATTTAAGTCCACTCCTGTCCCAACCAGAGCCTCATCCAACACCCACTGATAATCACTGCCCGCCTTCAAAGTTCCGACCTTGTACAGCTCAAAAAGCACGTCTTCTCTGTCTGTTCCCAAGTCTGTAAGACTGATGCAGATGCTCCCCAGCCTCCCTGGATCATAACTCTCAGCCTGGGCCGGCCGGGCCGGACTGAAAAACACGGATAAAACCAACAGAGCCGCCAGGCCCTTCCGCTTTCCTCCACTCCTGAATAGCCGCCTCATGAATTCTCCTCCTTTTTCTCTCTATGTCTTCTGCTCATACGACGAATCAAAATAAATAGTCCGGCCAGAAAAGCTGCCACCAAAACTACCACCGATGCCAGAAATACTTTCTGCCGCAGTAACCATCTCCCCAACGTCTCTCTCTGAATCTGAGAGACCGATATCTCCCTATCCTCCTCATAGGGAATCCGTTTCCCGTGGATAAATAACCTGTGAGAGTTCACCCCATACGGAGTACATGTCACCAAAGTCACCAGATCCCGGCCCTCTTGGACGGCCAGCCCCTTCACCTGGTCTGGTTTTACTGTCTCAGTCTCATAAACCTGATACACCAACACCCGGTTCAAAACCCGCAGGTAAAATACATCCCCCTTTTCCATCTGGTCCAGATTGGTAAAAAGCTCTGACTGTGGAAGTCCCCGGTGCCCGGTGAGAACTACGTGCGTGCCCTTTCCTCCCACTGGAAGAGAAGATCCCTCCAGATGTCCTACCCCTTTTGCAAGTGTATCCCGGGAAGTCCCGTGATAAATGGGGAGATACACAGCGATTTTAGGAATCTCAATGCTCCCCATCATACCGCTCCCATCCACATTCAGCAAGCTCTCATACTCTGATTCCATCTGCTCGATTTCTCCGCTAAACGCGTCGTAGAGCCGAGTTCTATTTTGAACCGTCTGCCAGTTATAAGCCTTGGCCGCCTCCCAGACTGTTTTCCGTTCCTGTTCGTTGAGGTCGACGACTTCCGCCTCCTGGCGGCCGATGAGCTTTCCCTGCTGAATCTGGTTGTACAAAGTACTGATTACCGGATAATTCAAGGTCAAAACACTCGCCAGAAACAACATCGCCGCCGTTATTTTCAAGATCTTATCTCTCATCGTCCTACCTGTCGCCTCTCCTTGCCACCTTAATTCGAATCCCTGTGTCTGCCCCTTCTTCGACGCCGCCCAATGATAATCAGTCCCAGAACCGCCAACAGGGCTGCCCCCGTCAGGACGGCTCTCAGATACTGTGCTCTCCAGGAGTCACTTTTTTCAGGCTCTTTGCCCGTCTTTGTGAATTCTGTTTCTTCATAGGGAACCCTCGTACCTCTCACTAAAAGTCTGTGGGTATTCACGCCATAAGGCGTACAAGTCAGCAGAGTCAGTAAATCTCTGTTTTCCTCCGGCGTCAGAAATTCTAGTTCCTCCGGCTCAATCACTGTGATTTTGTCCACCTCGTAAGCTAATGTTTCATCCAAAACACTGAGATAGAACCAGTCCCCAATCTCCATCTCGTCCAGCCGGGTGAACAGTTCGGCACTCGGAAGCCCTCGATGGGCGCTGATCACCGGATGCCGGTTTTTTCCGCCGATGGGCAGCGCTGTGGCTTCCAGATGTCCAGCCCCTTTTTCGAGAACCTCTTCGCTGGTCCCGTGATAGATCGGCAGCTCCACGTCGATTTTCGGTATCTCGAGATATCCCATCACGCCGTCGCCGTTCAAGTTCAACACTTCCTCATAGTTATCCGGCAGCACATATCCGCTCCCCATCACAAAAGGATCATGTACCGGGTCGCCTGCCAGATTCTCGTTGTACTCCTCTGCCTTTTGCCACTCCTCTTCCAACTTCTGCCGATTTGACTCGTCAACCGCCGCCTGATAGCTGCGTATCACATTCGTCTGCGCCCTCTCCGCTAGAAAGTTGCTGACGGCCGGATAAAGGAAAATCCCAGCGCCCGCCGCAAAGACCAGCAGGGGCGCCAGGAATATCCATGGGTTTCTTCTGCGCTCTTTTTCGGTTTTTCGTCCCATTCAGCTCAAACCCATTCTTAAAAAATTACTTGTATCCATGTTTTTTTCTTCTGGAAATCACAACCACCATCGCAGCAGCACCGCCCATCAGCAGGATTCCCACGATTGTGAAGATTGTCGTGCCCATACCACCAGTGGTAGGAAGGGTAAAGCCCGCATCCTCAGCGCTTGTGTTCTCTACGATTAGAGAAATTACCTTCGTATTTACAGTAGCTTTTTCTTTTAACTTAATTGTTCCGTCAGAAGTCACTACACCATCGCCACCATCAATTGTTCCGTCAGGCTCTTTATCCTCAATAACAATCGTAATTTTACCGGTAGGAAGTACATAACCGTCCGGCGCTTTTACCTCTTCCAAAATATATGTGCCCACATCCAGGCCCTGCAGCTTCAGTACTCCGTTTGCTCCTACTTCAACTTCTGAACTTGTCCCCTCAGAGTTATGGGTATAGACGCCATCCACTCCGTCAAACTTCAGCAAACTATTACCTTTTTTCAAGGTAAAGACAGCACCCGACAATATACCACCATTCTTGTCAACTTTTTTTACCTCAATGCCGTAAGTATAAACCTTCTTTGTCGTATCTGTTTCATAATCAGAGCCTACATATGGGTCATTGTTGTACCCTAAAAATGCGTCATTCTTCAACTCGTCTACTGTAAAAGCCTCATCATTTACAACTGCACGATAAGTAATATAAATTGTTTGACCTGCATTTTCAGTGATAAAAGCATCCTCAAAATTGATTTGGAAAGTTCTTTCTTTTTCTGGTGTTTCTGCGATAGTATAATTCTCGTTGCCAATCACTTGTTGTCCTGCTTCATCTCTGAAAACTTTAATTGTCTCATCTCCACTATAGTCAAAACCGGTTCCTAGTTTATCACTTACTACAAATTTGCGATATGTTGCATCCTCTGGATAATCCGGAACTATTGCCTTCAGTCTAAAAGTCACCTCATCGCCCACAGCAACGGTCTCGTCATCTTTATCTACCACCTCTTTGCTGATGGTCGGTTCCGTACTTTTCATCACAGAATCCGTTCCCACCACAGGGGTTCCTACTTTCCAACTCCCATCCTTGTACTCTGGAACTAATTTCACTGTCGTCGGCTGGTAAATCTTCACTCCGCCACTTGCAATCAACAGATATTCGCCCATTGACATATTCTCGAAGGTTACACTCCCAGAGTTTGATTTCATTGTATCAGTCGCGTCCAAGTCACAGGTTCCCGTCTTAATTCCATTGGCCAGCTTTTCCAGAAATTCTTTCTGATTGTCCGCACTCATATCTCCAAAAGCATCTTGAACGGCATTTCCACTACCAATATAATTACCATAACCATTATCTTTCAGCCATTTTACCACCTCTGAATTCCAGGTGTACATCGGATTCTTTGGCTGTCCAGATTCTAAATCAATATTCACAGTAATAATTTGATATGCTTCTACTGTTACCTCATTTTCTGTATCCAAGCCGTCAACTGTAACGTCGGCTGTCTCAGAACCCGTTAGCCCTCCTTCCGGCGCCGCCATCGCCGTTATCCCCATAGCCACAGACAGTACCATTGCCAGGCACAGGGCCAAGATCTTCGAAATCACTGAGCTGCTTTTTTTCATTTTCATAGAATTTTCCTCCTTACTACTAAACCTCATATTTATTTCAAGGGGCGACTTTTGCCGCCCGCCTTCTAAGGTTTTCAAACAGAGCTGCTGCCTCTGTCAGCTTCTGGCCCGTCTCAAGCGAATCCTTAGATACCAGAAGCCTCCCGCCATCATCAGAGCACCTCCAATGAACAGAAATGCCTTGGTTCCCCTGCTGCCTGAAACCGGCAGTTCCCCTGGCCGGTAGTTTCTCACCTGGTAGGAAGCATTTTTCCCTTTTATCTTCTCAAAGGCCGCCGGGTTGCCCAGCTTCTTCTTGGCGTCGGCTACCTGGAAGCTGCCGCTGTCCTTATCATAGGTCACCTTCCACTGACCATCCGGCAGTACATAACCATCCGGCGCCTGGTATTCCACAAGGCGATATTCCAAAGCCTCCGAGGACAGATTTTTAAATTCTACCAGACCAGTATCCGCTGCCGATGTCTGAATTGAAATCTTCTCCCAGCATCCTGCATTTTCAGAATTAGAGACAAGATTTCCCTGGGCGTCCACCTGAAGTCGTTTATCGTGGTCATGAGAAGTCTTTGTACATACCAGCTCGTACAGCACGAACTCCGCACCGGCTAAAGGACTCTCCTCTCCGTCTGTTTTAAGGAAAGAAAATTTACCGGTCAGACTGTTCGTAAATGCCGCTAAGTTTGCATTCTTATCCTCTTCTGCAATCGCTGTCGAATTGTCATAAGTCACAGTGGAGGTCAGCTCTGTCTCCTCCTCATTTGCTTTCACAGTTACGATTATCTCAGCTGTGTGGCTGTCATATCGTATCCCGTCTATTCCCACCGGATTCTCTTGTGTAACTCCTTCTGGCAGCTTCTCATTCACATGGAAGCAATAGATTCCTTCTTCCAGAATCTCAATGGAGCCAAGAGGAAACTCCTGCTGCCTGTCTGTTCCTTTCCACTGAACCTGAATGGAGTTCTCAGGAATCTTCACAATTCCAGCCTCTATAGCTTTCTTCGTCTCATCATTGCCGCCTGTCAGCTGAAATTTGAAGCTGTCTTCTGGTCTCAGATTCCTTCCGATCAGAGTCTTTCTGCCTTTCAACTCAACCTGGGCAGGCTTCAGGAAGATGTTTTTGAACGCCACCTGGGAAGTATCATTTTTGGGAATTTCTCCGCTCACCTCGTCTCCTTCCTGAACGGAGCCATCCACGGAGACCACCGTGCTGTAATTATCGGAATTCCCTTTTACTTCCTTCACTACGTATTTCGTACCCGCTGGCAGCTCTTCTACCAAGAGTGATTCACCACCCTGAAGCGTTACCTGGGAACCATCAGACACATTCTCTATCGCACTGTTCCCATCAGTATTGCCTGTCTTCTGAGCCGGATAACTGCCTTCCAGCGATTTCCCGTCTTTATCTGTAAGAGTTATCTCAAATGTAAACTCTTGACCTTCCCCCGCCGGCCCTACGACTTCCTTGGACACTTTCAGATTTCCCAGCGTCTGATTCTCCACCGATACAATCACGGTCCGGGAAAATAATTCGATCAGATTCTGGTCTCCCAGCTCCTGTTTATAAGAACCTTTGTTGCCGTGCAGCAGACACTGCTGAATCACGAGCCTGGACCATCCGACCTCATTCCTCCAAGTCGTCGTTCCTTTGCCATCTACCGGCCCATATTCCAAATTTTCACTGCCATTGAGATACTGAAGGTGCAGGTCCTCCGCTTCATTCGACCTCTTCCACGATTCTTCCTGGTAATAGTCCTCCGCCGTCTCTTGGCCGACTTTGATGTCATGCAGAGTCGCATCCACCTTATCATCCGCCGCAAACTGAATCATACTACGCACAATAGAACCCACGCCGCGCTCCACGGCTATCCCATCGTCCTCAGTCCCGGCGTTTGCATAGACGCCTGTGTTATCCACAATCACCGGAATCGACGTCTCACTTCTTTTATATCCCTCAGGAGCCTCTATCTCCACCAGATAATATTTACCCAACGGAATTCCTGAGAACATCGCGCCGCCCGTCAGATCAAAGGGAGCCCCCTCTTCCTGCTTCATATCAGAAGTCGTAACAGTCCTCTCGAGGGCACTCTCTGTGGGGGCATAGTTGCCATCTGCCAAAAACTCATCCACTTTATAGAGTGCAAACGTCGCTTCTCCGCTTTCCTTGGCAGCTGAAATTGGAGTTCCATTCTCATCTAATTTCTGCACATACAGATTATTCTTCACATTGGGAACATACAAGTTTACAGAGAATAATCTCTCAAACTCATCACTATCGACGCGGGAGGTATTATCTTTTGTCGCCCCGTCAATGCTATCTGCGTTGGTATAAAAGTATCCAATAGTATACTTCGCCTGACTTTTTTCGTCATCACTCAGCATATAGTAATAGCTCATAATATCGCCTGGCAGGTCCTGAACTGTCGTTGTGTACGCTCCGTCAGGAGTCACAATGAACGGATGTTGATTCTCCTTAGCTGCCGTCAAAATCCCATCCATTCCTGTATCCTCTGTGACCTTCCAGCCTGCGATCGGTTCTCCGGACACTGCATGCCAGTTATTCGGATTTTCCATACCACTGGAATCCTCTCCTTGGTATTGGAGTACCACAGCGAACATCGTGCCGTTTTTCAGGTTTACTTCTTGCGATTTTCCCACAAGGCTTATTTCTTCATCTGCCTGTACCGTGACATTGGAGCTGGCGTACGCCCCTGTCTCCCAAGGATTTGCAGACAACAAGACCAGATTGTTCCCTGATTTGCGAAAGTAAAAGCGGTACTCCTTCATGGAACGGTATCCCTCCGGAGTATCTGATTCCATCAAAACCAGCCTAGAAACCTTACCTTCTTGGTAGATATCTTCTAACCCCAGTATGGCATCGTCTTTCATGAAGATAAATTCTCCATTCTCATCTGTGACACCCGTCGCAATCAAATCTTGTTCATTATATTCATACTCCTCATTCGCCGCATACAGCCTAAAACCAGCTCCTTTAATCTCCTCTCCGGTCTGATCGACCTTAATCACAGAGCTCTCTGGAATCGTAACCAAGTTGAACTTCAGGGACATGTTAGAATCACTATGCCCTCTTTCCAGGTAATAAAACTTCAGCGTATGGTAAGTATCATCCCGAAAGGTATTGGAACCGTCCGCAAATTTGCCGTTGACCCCGGCACTCTCAAATTTTTCTCTCAGTGTCCCATCAGGATTATCATTGATGAAAATCTCTCCCGTTGAGAAATCAATTTTCAGTGAAGCCGCATTGTGAATTCCTCCCAAATCACCGACCAACACGTCGTCTATGAAAACCCAAACATCATCGTCCCCGGAGAATTCATAAGTAACTGGCTGTGTCTTGTCTGGCTTCGTATGTCCCCCATGCTGCTGTATAAAGCGAGTGGTCATTGTCATCCCAAAATAATGGTTCAGCAGAGCATTTTTCACATTGACATCTTTCGCCACCAATTGTCCACCTTGCTCCTCCAACACTTGATCTGCCGCGTTGAATGGAAAGAACTGTCCATTTTTAGCCCCTCCTGGCTTCACCGCTGGTGCATCATACAGAGCAAACGACCTCGTGTCATCATAATAAACCGCGTAGTTTTGGGTACAGTCATAATAATAGTAGTTTTCCTCGTCGATCTGCAGCAGCCCCTGCACATTTTTGTAGATCGCCTTCCCCTCCTGCTCATAATTGGGATTAAACAGATAGGACAGGGATTCCCCTCTTGGATACCCCTCACCATAATACTTCAGCACATCCTCTCCGTTCATTATAGGATAGCCGTCCACCAGTTTCTTTTCCACGATATTTGAGTATGGCCACTTGGCATTAATAGGTTTTTTCCCTGTCCAGTGATTCCATTCTCCCCGTACTTGCTCTACAGCTAGATTTTGCTGATCGTTTCCAAACAACAGAGCGTGATTTTCATTAATGCCTAAATTCTGGTAATTATTAGGCCTCTTATCATCCGCCTTCGTCTGCTCCTCCAACCAATAGTCAAACAAATTAATCGTAGTTCCCACTGGTGAGATACCCTTTACCGTATGATTTGAATACGGAATCTCTCCCTCAGGCAGTTTCGTGTACACCTGAGCTTCTCCCAGCCTCAACGTCACCTGTAAGGTTCCAGCCCCATCTGTCAGCTCATAGCCTTCCGGCAGAGCCGCATTTAGGACATAGTTTCCTTCCTGGGCGCCGTCCTCCGGAAAATCTTCGATGTCCCAGGTGATTTCCAGGTTTTCTGTTTTGACTTCAGCACCGCTGGTGCTGTCGTCCGCTGTCCCACCGGCGCCGGACTCAGCCGTCTCTTGTTCCTCTTCCGATTCCCGTGTTCCTATTTCCTCAGTCGATGTCTCCATCTCAGTTCCACTGTCAGCCTCAGAATCCCAATCAGACTCGCCGTCCTCCAGAAACATTTCCACAGGCTCTTCCCCGAAGTCCGTCACCTCTGTACCTGGCTCTTCTTCGGAGTCCGCTTCTTCCGCCGGTTCCTCTGGTTTTTCCGTGACTTCCGGCTCGCCCTCCGGCAATTGCACCTGAGCTGTGATCTCCGTAGGCAACATGGAGTACAAATCCTCACGGTCAACTGCCGCACTGTCCTCCATATCCAGTACCCAGCCTCCGTCCTTTTCGCTCAATACTCCTCTCTCATCGTTCCAAGTCCATTGGGAAATCGAAATCTCCTCGGCGGGCTGTTCCGTATCCTCACCTGTACATATCTCACAGTGATACCCGCATGGTGCTCCGGTCTCTGCCTCACGGTAACCGCAGCTCTCATCATGTACATGACCGCAGTTTAAGACCTGTTCTCCGTTCTCATCCAGGACATAACACTCTTCCGTATGCTCATGAGCGCACGGACTGCCCTCGTCCGGTTCCTGGTAGCCGCACTCTGGAGTATGTACGGGATGATGCTCGCACAGACCCTCGCCGCTTAGCTCTCCCTGTTCCATCTCGCCCTCTGCCAGTACAAACGAGGCCCCAGACGTAAAAATCAAAAGCATCGCCAGCACAAACGCCAGTACGCGTTTCTTTTCACTATACAATCTTATCTCCCTCCTTGGTCCCCGATGTTTTCTTTATTTTCCAAAACATATCTCTGTTTTTTCTCTTGATGTCTATTATAAAAGCCTCAAAATTACGAAAAGCATTACATCCTTCCATATTTTCATACTTTCATTTTTTTCTTCAAATTCGTTCTAAATATCCTTACCTTTTGTTCCTTTTTGCACAAAATGCGTAAAAAAAAACGGAGCTGCTAAGTTTCAGCGCTCCATTTTTTCTTTAATATTTAATATTTACCTTCTCATAAATAGGGATAACATTACTAATTATCATTCCCTTTCAATTGGAAACAAATCAAACTTTAAATATCTCGCCCAGCTCTTGCTCTGCCGTGAAAACTGCCTTCGAACCTGATCGAAAATCTGTTCACAGTTTTCCCGATCTTTGCCGCTCAGAAGTATCAGATACTCTAAATCACTGTACTTCGTAAAAGCATCGTCTCTCTTCAAAGAACACTGAAGCGCTTTTCTCAGATACGTGGATAATCTTTCCGTCCGCTTCGGCCTGCTGGAATGGTTCTCCGAATTCCAGAGGGAACACACCGCCACGTAGACTGGCCGTCCTCCTTTTCCCGATATGCGCTTCAGCAACCGATAGATATCCACAAAGCTTTGAAAACTTAGATACAGCGCTTCTGCCTCCTGCCTCGTCTCTTTAAACTGATTTTCAATTCTCTGAATGTCCTTCATACTACCCTGGAGCATTCCCGTGAGCCTGTGATACTGCTCTGTCATACGTGCGGAAACTGAAATTCCCAATTCTTCCCAATACATCTTTGATGTATCTTTACAAAGTTGCAGCGCACCCTCTTTCCTTCCCAGTTGTACTAGGCTGTCGATCATCTCCTCCTGCCACTCGTCGTAAGGGTAAAGCTTCACAGCCTTTGCACACAACTGTACAATCTCCTCGTGTTCCTCCTTTTCCCTTAACAATTTCAGAAGCTCTCTCATCGCTTTCTTATATTTCTCTTTGTATTTCACCGCACGCACGATCACCCATTCTTCCAGACCCATGTCCTCTAAGAATTCACCTTTATATAAAATGCAGGCCTTTCTCAAAAATCTTCCTCTCTTTTCTGTGTCTTTTTCCTGGCGTGCGGATTCCAGTTCGTCCTCAAAGGTCTGTACATCCGTTTTCACTTGAATTCTCTCATCCCAGCGATAGATGCCTGTCGCACGGTTCAGCAAAAAGTACTCGCTTTTAGGAAGCCCAGCCTCACGAAGTTGACTTCTAAGCCGGTGCATTGTCACTCGAAGATTATTGGACGGATTCGAAATCTCTTCTTTTCCATAGAGATACTCCAGAAGTGACACTCTAGATATCCCTTCTCCCGCATGAGCCAGCATAATCTGAAGTAATTTTAGGCAGCGGCTAGAACTACTCTTCCCACTCAGAATTTCTGTGCTATCCTTAGTACCCCCCCCCTATAAAAATCTGAAAATTTCCAAATAACTTCGCATACAACATATAATCTTCTTTCCCACCTTATTTTTTCCCTTCGCGTAACCCCCAGATGTCTCCTTAACTTTCAGTCTTAAAACTATTTTAAAAAATGATCAGGGTAAAGTCAATCACCAAACAGATGGGCAGAATATGAAAAAGAGACATGGCCGAAATCCATGTCCCTCATCTTCCTTGCATTTTCCTGTCTTAAATAAATTCCAGAACACCGCGGATATCTCTGATCACTGCGTCTGCTCCTGCTTCTTTGTATTTCCTCTCAGCTTTCGCCAGCTGATCAACTCTCTCCTGCTCAGAGAGTCCTTCGTATTCCTTCTGAGTCAGCCCCATCACAGAACTACCTTCCAGTATTCCCACGGTGAACATTCCCGCATTTTTCCCTTCCTTAATATCAGAGACCGTATCTCCCACCTTGATCGCTCTGTCCACACTAGAGATCTTCAAGGTCTCCAAATTTTTGAAGATCATATACGGGTAGGGCCGTCCCATTCCACCCGTAGAATCCGGGCTGTACCAACAGTCCGGTGCATAGCCCTGTCTCTTCGCCTCCGGCACCACGATCTCCATCATTGTGTCTGTATACCCAGTCGTGGAACCAAGTTTGATTCCTTTTGCTCTGAGCTCATTCACCGTCTCCACCACATGGGGCTTTGGGTCAGAGAACTGATTCAAAATTTTCAGAAGAGACGGCTCAAACTTCGAGAACAGTTGGTCAGCGTCCGTATCCTCGGGTTTTTTCCCATATTTTTCTGTCCACGCTGCCTCAATTCTCGGCATCCTCAGCATGGTCCGAATGTGGTCCCATTTCAGCATTCCCATAGGCTCCCGAACCTCCTCCATCGTCGGCTCAATGCCGGCCTCCTTAAACACCTCTGTGAACGCCTGCACCGGAGCAAAGCAACCATAATCCACGGTGGTTCCTGCCCAATCAAATATCACTGCTTCTATCTTCTTACCCATCTTCATTCTCCTCTTGTCCAAAATAATGAAAAGTCCATGCCAATCTTCTTATCTCATTTTATCAAAAAAACTTTTAAAAATCCCGCATAGCTTCAGAATATCTTCCTCATAGATCTCTCCGATATTGCCGATACGGAAGGTATCCGCGTCGGTTACTTTTCCAGGATAGATGGCGTAGCCGCGCTCTTTTATGTACTCATACATCTCCTGGAAGGAAAAATTGCAGTGTTCCGGATAGAAAAATGTGGTAATAATCGGTCCCTGGTGTTCTTCTCCGATGTAGGTGCGAATTCCCAACTCTTTCATTTTCTGAATCAACAGACGGTTATTGTCATAGTAACGTTTTGACCGAGCTTGAATTCCTCCCTCTTCTTCCAGCTCTTCCATAGCTTTCGCGAAGGCTAAAACGGTGTGTGTCGGAGAGGTAAAACGCCATTTTCCATCTTTCTCCATAGTCTTCCACTGATCGTATAAATCCAAAGACAGGCTTCTCGCCTTCCCCTGGCTTTCTATCAGCTTTTTGCGGTTGCAGATGATGAAAGAGAATCCTGGAACACCCTGGATACACTTGTTGGCGCTGCTGATTAAAAAGTCAATACCCAGCTCTCCCACCTGGATATCCACGCCCGCAAAGCTGGACATGGCATCCACGATCATGGTCTTTCCTGCCGCTTTTACCACCTTGGATACGGAAGCAATGTCGTTCAGGATTCCAGAGGTCGTCTCACTGTGAACCATCGCCACGTGGGTGATTGCAGGATCACCTTTTAAGATCTCCTCCACCTTCTGCGCAGAAGGAACCTGGTCATAATCCACACGGTAAACCGCATAGGAAAGCTTCGCATGATCGGCGATATTTGTCATACGCTCTCCGTAAGCTCCGTTGGCCACGATCAAAAGCTTATCCTCCTCTCCTACGACGCTGGTCAGCACAGATTCCACACCGAAGCTTCCGCTTCCCTGCATCAGAACCACCGTATAATCTTCCTCTGACACATGGGCCAGCTTCAGAAGATTTTTACGGATTTTCTGGGTGATCTGTTTATAGTCGTCGTCCCAGGTACAGTGGTCTTCCATCATTACTTTTTTCACACTCTCCGTGGTGGTCAGTGGTCCTGGGGTCAATAATTTGTACTGAATCATTTCTTTTTCCTCTTTTCTGTTCTATTTTCTTTCTATTATTATTTTACTTTTTATTTGCAGCTCTCTGACAGTTCCTGATGTCTTTCCAACAGTTCCGCTGTCAAAGGCTCTGAAAACACTCTTGGATACTCCGACTCATTGGACTTGTCTGTGGTCTCTCCCACATACAGCGCATTCGGATAGGTCTTCTGAAGTTGTTCTCTTCCGTTCTTGACGATACATTCCGCCATCTCCATCGCCAGTGGATTCGTGTCCTCTTTCTTGTCGACCACAGCCACTGACTCTGTCAGAGAGAAGTTGCCCTCTGTGGGGTCCACATAGTCCACAGGCAGCCCGTCTTCCTTGTCAGCCGCCACCTGATGCCGAAGCCCAAAACCGACTGCTACCTCACCAGAACGAACCTTCTTCAGCGGACCGGAGCCCGAATCCTCAATATGCGGTCCTGCATTCTTGTAGATGTCGGTCAAAATGTCCTTGGCCTCGTCTTCGCCGTACTCTTCCACCAGAGCCTGGATGAGAAGCCATGCGGTAGATGAACTCTTGATATCCGTCACAGAGATCTGTCCCGCGTAGACTGGGTCCGCCAAATCCCGTATGGATTTCGGCATGGGAAGATTCTCTTCCTTCATTACCTCGGTGTTGACAATGATCGCCCCCTCCTGGGAGGTAATCGGACGATAGAAGTCTGGAGTCTCTGAGAGTGTCTGTGCCTCAAAGGTCAGCTTCTCGAACATCTGATTCTGTTCCTGGGCGCTGTCCAGATAGAAGGAACTCATTGTAACCAAATCCGCCTCTACGTTTTTCCCTTCCGCCAGAAGTTTTCCTCCCAATTCGGAGGTACCGAAGGTCTGGAAGATGTATTTGCCTTTGTAGCCGTTATCGTCCAGCGCACCTTTGATGGCGTCCACCGCCTCATCATCCGCGTTGGAATAAATAATTACTTTTTCGCTGCTGCCTGAACCTCCGTTCAGGCCGAAAACAAAGACACCCGCTGCGCAGATCAGCATTCCTGCCGCCACGCCGGCTGCGATCCTCTTTTTCTTCGCTCCTTCTGTCTTAAAATCCTGGCTGCCTGCTTTCCGGCAGCTTGCAATAACCCGGAAAATGCCCTTCGCAATCAGGTTTGTGAACAAAATACACAAAGACAGCACAAAGATTTCGTTGAACTTAGCGAAGTGCTGCAGCTCCTTAATCTTCGTCGTCACCACCATCGTCTTTGCTCCGGCAATGAAAATGACAGCGCTGACCGTCACCATCGCGTTCACGAAATAGTAGCTGAAAACTTCCAGAATCGTAGGCAGCGCATTCGGCGTCACTACCCGGAAGATCGTCTTAAGCCAGCTATCTCCCATCAGCATCGCCGTCGTCTCCCAAGAGCCGTTCATTTTCTGAAGAGAATTCTTCATCATCAAATACGGCGTGGAGAAATAGTGAACCACGTTGCAGACAATTATCAATAAGAAGGTATTCTGCAGGCTCGTCCCTGAGAACATCAGCATAAATCCAATACCGATCACCATACCTGGAACCGTGTTGGTGACAAGGGCAATCCCTTCCACCACGTTCTTGGTTTTGGCCGTAAGCTTGCTCCTGGCCGTAATCAACGCCGCTCCGTAGGCCACCAAAGACCCTGCGACAGCCGTCATGATCGCCACAAACAAGGAATTTCTGAACACGCCGGACAGCTCGCCGTCCTGGAACACATCTTTGACATGGTCCAGAGTAAATGCCATCTCATAGGGCCATTCTCTCACAAATGGAACGATAAATACCACTGCGAACAGGATGACAATCATCAGCATCACTGCCCCTGAAAACACTCCGAAGACACCGTCTCTCAGGCGGTTTTTGAAGTTTTCCACCAGTGAGATTTTATTGTACTGCACATTGTATCTCTCTAGATAGTGGAGCAGCAGAATGCTGACCACAGAGGGCACCAGCATTACCATGGCCACCACGGCTCCGTTGTTAAAGTTCGGAAGACTCCCCAGCATCTCGTCGTAGAGTACGGAAGCCACCACCTCGTACTGTCCCCCCACGGACGCCGGAATACCAAAATCCGTAAACGCCAGGAAAAAGCACTGCACCAAAGATGCAGCCAGAGTTCCCAACAGAGGCCGAAGAACCGTAATTCCAAAGGTCTTCACACCCTTGTCCCCCATGACGCGAGACACAATCATAAATTTCTTGTCTATGTAGTTCATGGTATTTTGAATCAGAAGGAAAGATACCGGCAGTGTGTAAACCACGTAACCAAGCAGAAGCCCTCCGTATCCATAAATATCAAAAAGCTGTCTTCCCAAAAGCCTAGTCACTAAACCCTGTTTTCCAAAGGAGTAGATAATCGCAAAACCATAAGTAATTGTGGGCAGCAGCATTGGCAGCACCGCGCCGCCCCGGATCACTTTCTTTAAAATTCTGGGCAGATTCGTATAATTGACTGTGTAAGCCAGCACGAAAGCCAGAATCGTCGTGACCACCGCGCTGCTGCCTGCCGCCTGAAAGCTGTTTCCCACCGCCTGCCAAAATCCTTTTGTGGTGAATACTTCCATATAATGAAGCCAGATTCTGCCAGTATCATCCTGAAAGGATTTCAAAAGCAGCATGATAATGGGAGCTGCCAAGAACCAGAGGAATAACACAGCCACAGCTATAAATATCAGTTTGATCTCTATGTTCTTTGTACTTTTCATTCCGACACCTTTACGCAGTCAGCCCGCACTGAAACAGGGAAAAAATGTTATTTCTCTTGATCTCTAACTGATTCAAAATGAATTCTCTGATAAATGAGTTGTCAGGGCGGTTAATGATTTCCTCAGGTTTTCCATACTGTGAAATCTTTCCCTTATTGATAATCAATACCCTGTCTGACAGCGTCAGCGCCTCCTCCGGGTCGTGGGTCACGATGATCGTCGTCAGATGATACTCTCTGGCGATTGTCTTAATCCGGTCTTTGATGGACTCTTTGATGACTCCATCCAGAGCGCTCAGAGGTTCATCCAACAGTAAGATCTTCGGTTTCATCACCATGGTTCTCGCCAAAGCCACCCTCTGCTTCTGGCCGCCTGAGAGCTGTTCGATTTTCTTGGTTAGGTGCTCCCGAAGACCCAGCAAGTCAATCAGCTCCTCCACTTCTTCTTTGGAAGAAATCCCTGGTTTATTTTTCAGACCATAGGTGATATTCTGATATGCATTTAAATTCGGAAACAGTGCATAGTCCTGGAACACAATATTGAATCCTCTCTGTTCCATGGGTACTCTCGTCAAATCCCGTCCGTTATACACCAGACTTCCTTTATCAATATCGGTGATACCTAAAATCAGATTCAGCAGGGTCGTCTTACCGCTTCCTGAAGGTCCCAGAATTGATACAATTTCCCCCTCCTCTATATTTAGACTGATATCATCTAAAATTACATTTCCGCCAAAGCTTTTTACAATATTTTTCAGTTCCAGCACAGTTAAAACTCCTTTCCGATTCCATATTCTGAATCCTGTTAGCTGAAATATCGCTCACGGTCTTATTATAGGAGCCCTCACGCGCCAAATTCAATCAAATCCCAGTAAACTTTATGTCAAATGTATGTAAATTTGCATTTTTATGTAAATTTTCAGAAGTCACCTTTATTTGGAAGAATTTTGAAAAAAATAAGCAAATTTTCTAATTTCCTTTATCATATCCATACTACAACTTAACATTATTAGGATACCCATAAAAAATCTAAACTCGTTCCGAGTAAGTTAAGGCTAATCATCTTCCTCGGAAGCTCCACTTAATTTTACATTGCTTTATTCTTATGTTATAATATTTTTAAGATTCTTTTTTCAAATCTGCTGAAAAAATCCGGTTATAAAACTTATATTTGCCCTCATATGGGACATTCTATTGACAGCCTCTGAAACGCTAATTTATACGGCCATTCTTACATCTTATCAAAAATATTTATACTTTCTTAATATCTTCAATGATAAACTTAAACCGGATACGGGTTTTTTCGACAGAACAGTTTTTTTGAAGTATTTTTCATATTGGGTTAACCCAATAAGTATCAACAAGGAGGTATCCATGATTCAATTTAGTAACGTCACTAAATCGTTTGAAAAACAAACTATTTTGAAAGATCTGAATTTTACGATTGAGTCTGGTGAACTGGTCACATTAATTGGTGAAAGTGGTTGCGGGAAGACCACCACACTAAAAATGATTAACAGACTTCTCGAACCCACTTCCGGCCAGATTCTCATAGACGGAAAAGATATCATGAGTGAAAATCTCATCCAGCTTCGCAGAAGCATGGGATACGTCATTCAATCCACAGGTCTCTTTCCTCACATGACGATTCGCCAAAACATTGAATTGATTGAGCGGCTAGAAAAAAGAGATGAGGAGCAGATCGCAAAAAAAACGATGGAAATGATGGAAATGGTCAACATGCCCACCAGATATCTAGACTGCTATCCCAGTGAACTGTCCGGCGGCCAAAAACAACGTATCGGAGTCGCCCGTGCATTTGCCACGGACCCCAAAATCATCTTAATGGACGAGCCTTTCAGCGCTCTTGACCCCCTGACCAGATCTCAGCTTCAAGACGAGCTGGTGACTCTTCAGGAGGAGTTAAAAAAGACCATCGTTTTCGTCACCCATGACATGGGGGAAGCTGTCAAAGTCGCGGATAAGATCTGTATCATGTACAAAGGCGAGATCTTACAGTATGATCTGCCGGAGACAATCCTGAAAGCTCCCTGCAATGAGTACGTCAGCAATTTCGTCGGCAAGCACCGTATCTGGGAGTCCCCGAATTTCATCAAAGTGCGAGATATCATGATTACAGAACCTATCAGCTGTCCGCCTAGTTTTCCGCTGGTACGTGCAGTAGAAAAAATGCGTTCCAATAAAGTTGACAGCTTGATGGTCGTTGACAAAACCAAAAATTTCCTGGGTGTCGTCCGCACCAAAGACATCCGTCAATTGGATGAGAAGAAAGGATTAATCAAAGATGTAATGCATCCGCCCATTCTTTCCACAAATCCTGATACGGATATTGTCACTATCTTAAAAGAATTAAAGACGCACTCCACCTCCAATGTACCCGTCATTGACGAGGATGGAAAGCTCTGTGGACTTATCACCAAGAGTAGTCTGGTTTCCACTATGAGCGCGCAGTTTATCGATATGGATGAGGAGGGATTTAATCTATGACAGCTTTTCTTGAATATGTTGTTCAGAACAAATCACAGATTCTCTCTCTTCTCATAGCCCACATACAGCTAACTTGTATTGCAGTTGGTCTGGCGATTTTGATCGGAGTTCCCTTAGGACTTCTGATCAGCTATGTAAAGAAATTAAACAAAGCCGTTTTAGGAATTGCCAGTATTATCCAGGCAATCCCCAGTATGGCCTTGCTAGGATTCGCGATTCCATTTCTGGGAATCGGTGTCCTTCCTTCTGTCATCGTCGTAATTTTATATTCCCTTCTTCCGATTGTGAAAAATACCTTCACTGGAATCCAGGGAATTGACCCAGAGCTTCTGGAATCTGCAAAGGGAATCGGACTGACTAAAACACAAATTCTGTTTAAAATCCAGATTCCTCTTGCCCTCCCAGTGATCATGGCTGGTATCAGAATTTCCGCGGTAACTGCCGTGGGATTGATGACCATGGCTGCTTTTATCGGAGGAGGCGGTCTCGGCTACCTCGTGTTCTCTGGAATCAGTACGGTAAATAACAGTCAAATTCTGGCCGGAGCGATTCCCGCCTGTCTGCTAGCACTATTAGTAGATTTTTTGCTAGGCATGGTGGAAAAATTTGTCACTCCTGTCAGTCTGCGCAACAAGAATGCTGCATCTAAAAAGCAGCGTGCCCGCCAGAAGGCGATTCTGATCGTCTCCGGAGCACTTATCGTCATCTTCTTTGTGGTATCCGGCATCCGTTCTACTATGAACTCTCCACAGGGAGATACCATCACTGTGGGCGGCAAAGACTATACAGAGCAAAGATTACTCTGTGAACTGATGTCCCAGGCGATAGAAAAAGAGACAGATCTCAATGTAAGCCGAAAATCTAACCTAGGAGGCACGCAGGTCGTATTCAATGCTGTAAAATCTAGCGAAGTGGATGTCTATATGGAGTACATCGGTACCGCTTACGCAGATACTTTGGGCTATGAACCGATCTCCGATGTGGACAAAGCCTACCAGACTGTAAAAGACGAATTCAAAGACAAGTACGACTTAGATGTCCTGTCCCAGATGAGCTTCAACAATACCTATACCCTTGCGGTAAAACCGGAGCTCGCTGAGAAATACGGCTTGAAAACAATGAGTGATCTCCAGAGTCTGAATGGACAGTTGAGAATCTCTCCGACATTGGAATTTATGAACCGTGGCGATGGCCTTCCAGGATTGAAGGAAACTTATGGTCTGACTTTCGCGGAGGAAACCGGTATTAACGGTTCTCCTCGCTATACCGCTCTCATGAGTGGAGAGAGTGATGTGATCGACGCTTTCCTTACAGACGGACTGCTGAAAAAATTCGGTTTGACAGTTCTAGAAGATGACAAAAATTTCTTCCCGCCTTACTACGCGATTCCTGTAGTTCGCGGTGAAATCCTGGAAAAATATCCAGAGATTCAAGACGTTTTTGAAAAACTGGCTCCTCTGCTGACTGACGAAAGTATGCAGGAGATGAACTATCAGATTGATGAGCTTCAAAAAGACGAAAAAGACGTGGCTGCAGCGTTCTTAGAGAAAAATGGATTTTAATTCTGCAAACCACCAGGAGGCAGGTGAATCATCACCTGCCTCCTGATTTTTGCCTGAAGCCTCCTACTCTCCCCCTGACACCTGCACGCTGCTGCCGATCTGCCTCTTCCCATCCCGTCCTCGTTCTCCACGGTATTTTCTGACTACAATCTTCTTCTCTATCCGTTCTTTCAGCTCCGACACATGAGAGATAATCCCTACCATCCGCTTTCCGTCCGCCAGATTTCCCAGAGCTCTCACCGCCTGACTTAAAGCTTCTTCGTCCAGGGAACCGAATCCTTCGTCCACAAACATGGCATCCAGCTGTACTCCCCCTGCACAGGATTGTATCTCATCCGACAAGCCCAATGCCAAGGACAAAGACGCCTGAAAAGACTCTCCCCCTGAGAGCGTCTTCACACTTCTTCTGCTTCCGTTGTAATGGTCCAAAACATCCAATTCCAACCCTGTCTTCTCCCGCCTGTTCTCGGTCTCCTGCTGCCGTATCAGCTCGTATTGGCCGCTGCTCATCGTCAGCAGACGCAGATTCGCTCTCCGCAGAATTCTGTCAAAATAATTCGTCTGTACATAGGTCTCCAGCGTCATCTTTCTCTTTCCCGTCAACTCACCGTTTGCAGTGTCTGACAGGTTCTTCACCCATCGGTATTCCTGTTCCAGCTTCACGGAAGTCTGCTGCTGCTCACAGACGCGCTGATAGATCTCCTGGTTTTTGTCCTGCAAGGCATGAAATCTCAAAATTTTCTCCTCCAGCTGTGTCCTGCGTTCCTCCAACTGTCTCTTCTCATCCCTGATTTCCTCTTCCTGAGATTGTTCTTTTTCTTCCAGCTGTCCCTCCAGAGTTCTGATCGCTGACTTCAAGCTCGTCTCCTTTGTCTCGAGTTCTTTCCAAGCCTCCTGTGCAGCCTCGAAATCTCTCTTTCTCTTTTCCGCCTGTTCACGGTAATTTTGAATCTCCTGCCTGATCTCCTGCTCACTCTTCTCCCCCAGGCTTTGCTTTCTCTGCTGAATTTGAAGATTCAGATTTTCTCTTTGAGTCCGCAGCCGTACTATCGTTTTTTGCAGCTCCTGTATCTTGGCGGCCAAGTCTTCTGCCTCTTTGCCATGCTCCGGCAGTTCCTGTTCTAACTGACGTTTCAAAGAAATCTTTCTCTCAACTTCATCCAACGCTTTTTCGCACTCGTCCAGAACCTTCTTCAAAATGCCTTCGGCTTCCCTCACCGTCTCCATCTGTTCTTCTTCGGTCAGCTTTTGAATCTGTTCCCAGTCATACTGCCAGACAGCCTCTTCAGCCGCCAGGCTTTCCCTGAGATGTCTTTGAACCGCTGCCTCTCTGTCTTTGAGCACTTCCAGAGAACTAAGCGTCTGCTGGATATCCCGCTGAATCTGCGTGAGCGACTCTTTGCATTCCTCTTTGCGCAGCAGAAGCTCTCCCTGTCTTTGCCTTGCCAAAGCCTGGTTTCTTAACTGAGCCTTCACCTCTTCTTCCTGCTGCCCAATCCATCCGCTCACACGGCTGAAACTCTCCCTCGCTGCTTCCCTGGATGACAAATCGGGGGTTCCCGGGATTGCTGCCTTTTCGTATATCTGCGCCAGTTCCTCTTCTGCCTGCTGCCTCAGTGTCTCCTCTCCCCCTTTGAGCGCTTCTAACTGCCTGCCAAGGTCCTGTCTGCCCTCCAAGATATCCTCCAATTCTTCCTGGCACTTTTCCTGTCTTTGCCGATACGCTTCATACTGCTTAGCCTGACGGCCAGCCTCTTCCCAGGAGTCTTTTATCCTGCGGCACTGTTCTTCCAAAGCCCTCCCTATTTCTTCAATCTCCAATTCCTTCTCTGACAGCCGCTGCGGCTCTATCACCTCTTCCAAATCCGGTTCCAGCTCCTTGGCTCGCTGGACGCATCTGAAAATCTGCTCTTCTTTTTCCCTGGCCTGACTTTTCAGCACCGCCAGCCTCTGTTCCTTTTGATGGGATAAGCCCAGGTTTTCCCGGGATTCTTCCCGGGTCTTTGCCAAAAGCTGTTCCAGCCTTTCTTTCATCTTTGCTGCCTCGTGCAGCCGCTTTGTCTCTGCAAGGTTTCGCTGCAAACGTTCTTTTAACTGTTCTAACCGTCCCCAAAGCTGCTCTGACACGAAAGGAAGTTCCTCAAAAGTTTCCCATTGAACCCCCTGATCGCTCAGTCTGTTCCTTTTCTCTTCCAGACGGTTCTTAAGCTGTCCAGCCTGCGCGCTCAGACTCTGCACCCTTTCTTCTTTCCCGGAAAGCTCTCTTTTCTTTTTATCCAACGCCTCTTTCTCTGGAGCTTCTTGGGGGCAAACAGCGGGAAGAGGATGATGGATGGAGCCACACACCGGACAGGGAACCCCTTCCGTCAATTCCTGGGCCAGCACACCGGCCTGAGCGTCAAAAAAGAGCTTTTCCATTCGCTGATAAATTTTAAGACATTCCTCTTTTTCCTGGTATGCCTGTCGGTAAGCCTCCTGGTATTCTCTTTGCAGAGCCAACAAATCCTGAACCTCTTTCACTTCCTGTCCCAGCTGCTTTGACTCATTGATTTGTATCGTCAGAGCTGCCTTTTCCTCTGCCAGCCGAGCCGCCTTATGTTCCGTGTCTTTGACTTTTTCCCATTCCTGCTGCCAGATCTCTTCCTGCGCCTTTCTTTGTCCCTCCAAATAGCTCAGCTTCTCATACTCCTTCTGTATCAAAGATTCTTCCGCTAAAAGATCCGTCCGCTGAGTTCTCAGAGTCCGAAATTCCCCCGTGGCCTTTTGTAATTCTTCCAGTCTATAACACAGTTTTTGCTCCTGAGTCTCCGAGTCTTTCCATTCCTGAGCTCGCTGATACAGTTCTTCTATGAGCTGTCTTAATTCTCTCTCTTTTTCTGTGAACACTTCCAGCTTCTGCTCGACTCCCACGCGCTGTTCCCAAAGACTACTCAGATTTTCTTGGGCTTTTAGAACTCGCTGCTTTTGTCCAGCCACCTGTTCTCTTTTTTGTTCCAGGGCTTCTCTCTGTCCCTCTAAGCGTCTAAGCTTTTCAATCTCATCTTCCAGCCTTTCCGCCATTGCTTCTAAGTTCTGCTGTTCCTTTTGTGCTCTGTCCTGTTTTTCCCTCTCTTTTTCCTGATCCGCTCTTACCGCAGTCCACTCTTCCCGTAAACTGCTAAGCTCTTCTTTCTGACGATTTCGCAGACGGAATCTGTTTTCCAATCTCTCCTTGTGTGCTTCCACGAGGCTAAGAGACTCCAAGCTCTTTTGTTTTTCCTGTATCTGAGCCCATAATAACTCTCTTTTTGCCTCCTTTGTTTGAAGCTCTCCCTCTTTCTCCCTCAGGTCTTCTTCCTGTTTTCTCAGAAGCGTCCGGTCTTGCTCCAATCTTTCGCACTCTCTAAGCTGCTCCGTTCCCTGGCGTATTTTCTCAAAAAACAGTTCATTCTCCTTTGCTGCCTCCGTCTGTTCTTCCAGCCTAATCCTAGCCTGTTCCAGTTTGGGAATGATCTGTGTCAGGAGTTCTCTCTTTTTTTCCAGCTCTTCTCTGTATTTTTTCTCCTGCTCCAGTTTTCCCAGCACCTGCTCCAGCTCTTGTATCCTTCCGCTCAGCAAATTTTTATCCTTGCTGAATTCTTCAAGCTCCATGCGCGTCTGACTCAGCAAAATCTCTAAGATCTCCAATCCTCTCTGTACATTTCCCTCAAACCGTGTTTTCTTTAGATCCCTATACTCCGCGGCATACGCAAATTCCGCCGGACAGCTCACTCCATTCAGATACTGAACAATACTCCTTCTGCCTTCGTCGTATTCCTTCTTACGTCTCAGCTCCTCCTCTCTTAGACGTCCCTGCATCCTGCGGAACGATTCTGTGTGAAACAGCCGGCAAAAAATCTCTCCCCGCTCCTTGGTATCCGCCAAAAGCATCCGTTGAAAATCTCCTTGGGCAATCATTGCGATCTGTGTGAACTGCCGATAATCAAGGCCCAAGAGCTGCGTCACCGCTTTGGTCACTTCTCTGGTCTTTGTGACCGGCTGACGTAGATCTGGATAAATTAAACTGGCATCCGCCTTCTGTGTAGTAACTCCATTTCCTTTCGCTTTCGGTCTTTGGTATTCCGGATTGCGATTGACCTGGTAAATTTTCCCTTGATAGGAAAATGTCAGTTCCACATAGGTGGGAACGTCTGCCTCGGCATACTTACTTCGAAACATTCCCGATTCCCTCACCTCTCCGCTGGCCTCTCCATACAGCGCAAAAGTGATCGCGTCAAAAATCGTGGTTTTTCCTGCCCCTGTATCTCCTGTGATCAGATACAGGCCATGTCCTCCTAGCCTGCGAAAGTCTATTTCCTCCCTCTGGGCATAGGGTCCAAAGGCGCTGATAATCAATCTCTCTGGTCTCATGATTCTCTCTCCTCACCTTCCCGAATCTCTTCCGCCAGTTTTCTGGCCAGCTCTCTTTGCTGGTCACTCATGGGTTGATTGTTTTGAAGCTGATAGAATTCTTCAAACAATTCCAGTTCTGATTTTTTCTCAATCTCCTCCGCCCGGTCGATTTCTTGATCTTCCCGGGTTCTCTGATTGTCATACTCCAACCGCATCAGATTCCCGTAAATCGTCCTCAGCCTCTGCAAACCGTCTGGAATGTCTTCCTCATCCGTCAAAGTGATCTGGTAATAGTCATCCAGCTTCATTCCCTGGTAAAAAGAGCGGGCAGTCACTTCCAGATAAGATCCCCGTATTTTTCGCATATCACGAAGGGGCTTCAGCGGAATCGTGTGAAGCTGAACGCTTCCCTTTTCCCCTATCTGTACCACGGTAAGCGACTTTTCCTGGTCTGCCTCAGAAAAAGAATATTTCAAAGGCGTACCGCAGTACCGGACCTGCGGCCTTCCCACCTTCTGAGGACTGTGTATATGCCCTAGCGCCACGTAGTCGAACTCGTCAAAGACAGAAGCCTCCACATTGTCCACCCCGCCTACGCTGATCTCCTCGGAATCACAAGTCCAAGCTCCCGTCACAAATTGATGAGCCACCAGTATATTTCTCTTATCGGTGTCTACTTCCATGTGCCGTACTGCTGCCTGTACTGCGTCCTGGTAAGTCTGAATATCCTCCTGCGGGTACGCGTGGCGCACAGCCGCTGGTTTGACATAAGGAAGCAGGTGAATCCAGACTTCGCCGTATTCATCTTCCACACAGATTTTCGCTGTGCTGCCGTCATATGCCGGAGACAAATAGATGTCTCTCTCCTGCATAAGCCGTGCTCCAAAGGCGATTCTCTCAGCAGAATCGTGATTGCCGCTGACCGCAAAGACTGAGATTCCCAGACTGGCTAAGCCTGTGAGAAACCGGTCCAGCTCTTGAACCGCTTCGATGGGAGGGACTGGTTTGTCATAGAGATCCCCCGCCAGAAGCACACCGTCTGCCTGTTCCTGTTTTACAATCTGTATGATCTGTTCCAATATATACTTCTGGTCTTCCAACATGGAAAATCCATGGATTCTCTTTCCCAGATGAAGATCTGACAAATGGATGAATTTCATATGTTTCTCCTGTTCAAGCTGTATTTTTAACTTTATTATAACAGACAACACTGTTCTTTCCAAAACAAACCTTTTCCCTCTAGGTTTGCCCACAGCCACTTAGTAACTCTTAAGTATATCGTTGAGATTTGTAACCGTTCAGTTAGCGCCATTCGTAAAACCGTACTACGTGCTTGTCGTGGCTAACACCACCGTTTTACTCATGAAAAGGCACTCCGCTCATACAGATGTCCGCTCGCATAAACATACAAGTATGTTTGATGCTACCCGTATATTGTATGACTGAACTGTTACGGATTCCAGACATAGATTCATTTTCTCATGGACATTTTGTTTTTTATCACGTATACTAAAAATGGTATGTCTCTGACCTCGAGCCGCATACTGAAAGGAGCAGTGTACAATGGAAAAAAAATACTTATCTCCTATCAACAGCCAATCTGTAGTACAAAGTGTCATTGATCGAATTACAGAAGGAATTATAGAAGGAGAACTAAAACCGGGAGATCAGATTCCCACTGAACATGAATTGAGTTCCCTGCTGAACGTCAGCAGAAACACCGTTCGTGAGGCAATCCGTATCCTGATCGCCTATGGTGTCCTGGAAGTCCGCCGGGCTGAAGGAACCTTTGTCTGTGATGGTTTCTCCACTAAAATGTTAAATCCTGCCATATACACAATTATTCTGCAAAAAGAGGGCAGTTATGAACAACTGATCGGTCTTCGTAAAATTATAGAAAATGGTATTATGCTTCTGATAAAAGAGCAGGGAATTGAGAAAGAAGAGTGGAATAAGATATCAGAAAGGTGCAATGCTCTGGTCTGTGAGCTGGAAAAAGATCCTGTCGATGTAGAAGCTGCCGCCGACCGTGATATTGAATTCCACAATGAAATCGCCCGCGCTACCCATAATGATCTGGTCTTGGTGATACATGACGTAGTGGTGCAGCTGAGTAAGAGTTCCCGGTATCGTACCATTGAAAAAGTAATTGAAAAGGGAGACAAACAATATTTAATTGATACGCATAAGAATCTTTTGGACAAGTTAAAAGGAGAAAACATAGAAGAACTCTATGCAGCAATTAATAATAGTTATTTTTATTGGAAAGATATTTACCGCTGATGTCTCACTGTTAAAACAAATCAGGCAAATCCCTGTGCGCGTTTTCTTCACGCAGGGATTTGCCTGATTTTTTAGGAGAAATTTATCTGCTGTCTCTGACGTCCGGGCTGCAAGCCAGCCTTAGGAGTCAGAACTCTAACATTACTTTAATCACGGGTTCCGGCCTCTTATCCGCCATCTCCATGGCTTTGTCTATTTCTTCGATAGGATACCTCTGGGTGACAAAGCCCTCTGTGCTTATCAATCTGCGCCTTATAGCGTCCACCACTGTCTCAAAATCTTCATATACATACATATTGGAACCTGCCAAGGTGATCTCTTTGTTTTGAATCCATCCATAAGGGGCTCCTACCCCGTTCGGCATGACCGCAATCTCAGAGATCACACCGCCTCTCTTCGTACATCTGGCAGCCGTCTCTGCCACTGCCGCGTTTCCAAAAGCTAAGAACGTCACATCCGCCCCGTTTCCCCCTGTGATCTCACGGACTCTCTCTTCCAAGTTCTCCTTTTGGCTGTTGATTGCATAGTCGCTGCCGATTTCCTTAGCCTTTTGCAGATTATAATCACTCACGTCCGCCGTGATCACGCACTTCGGATTGCAGGCTTTCGCACACAGCAATACACCCAGCCCAATGGTCCCGGCGCCGATAATCAAGACGGTGTCTTCCAATCCCACCTGATGCTGCCTGACCGCATGCATCCCTACAGCCAGAGGTTCGATCAACGCCCCCTGTTCAAAGCTCAGTTCCTCCCCTAGAGGTACTACCGTTTTCTCAGGGACCACCACAAACTCTCCGAAGGAACCGCTCCATTCTCCTGCTCCCAAAACTTCCTTTGCTCCACAGATATTATACCGGCCTGAAAGGCATGCTTTGCATTTTCCACAGCCATATTGAGGTTCTGCGGTCACCCGGTCCCCAGGTTTATATTTCGTGACTGCCTTCCCAGTCTCCACGACTACTCCAGCGAACTCATGGCCAGAGACCACAGGAGGAATCCGAAACGGGTGCTTTCCGTGAAAAGCGTGGACTTCCGAACCACAGATTCCAGCCGCCTTTACCTGAATTTTCACATCGGTGTCTCTCTCGATCATCGGTTCCCGCGACTGCGTATAATAGATTTTACCGGGTTTTTCCATAAATCCTGCCCGCATTTTTTCTGTCTCCTCCTTTCACCATTCCTGCTTTGCCAGCGCCACGAGATGTTCTACAGTGATTCCATTGATTTCCAGCAGTCTCTCATAAGGAGCCGACATTCCGAATTGGTCTTGAATTCCCACTCGTTTTACTTTTGCGTCGCCAGCTTCCGCCGCGATCTCACACACAGCGCTGCCCAGCCCGTTCAGGATGTTGTGATCCTCTACCGTGATAATACGGCCAATGTCACGGACACAGTCTAAAACCGCCTTTTCATCCAGTGGTTTGAGCGTGTGCATATCCAGAACTCTCGCGGATATTCCTGCCTTTTCCAATTCTTTTTGCGCTTCCAGTGCAAGATGGACCGTATCTCCAATGGCAATCATTGCCACATCCCTGCCCTCTGTGAGCCTTTTCGCTTTGCCGATTTCAAACTTTGTATTCTCATCATAGATCACCGGAACCGCATCCCTGGTAAATCTCAGGTACATCGGCCCATAAGTCTTTGCCGCTTCCTTTACCAGTGCCTTGGCGGCGTAGTAATCCGCAGGCATCATGACTGTCATATTGGGAATCGTGCGGTAGACCCCCATATCCTCAATACTCTGATGGCTCGCGCCATCGTTGGCCGGAGTAACGCCTCCGTGGGAGCAGGCAATCTTCACATTCAGATTGGGATAGCACACCTCCTGACGAATCTGCTCCCCCATACGAAGGCTTCCAAACACCGCATAAGTAACCACAAAAGGGATAATCCCCGTCGTCGCCAGGCCGGCTGCGACCCCCGCGCCGTTTTGTTCCGCGATTCCCACATTGACATGCTGGGCTGGCAGCTCCTTGGAAAACGCCCCTGTCTTGCAGGATTTTCCAATATCAATATCTACCACATAGATATCCGGGTTGGTTTTTCCAATCTCCAAAATCGCATCCCCAAAACCGTCTCTCGTCGCTCTCTTGTTCTCTCCCATCTTTTACAGTCCCCTTTCCAATTCTTCCATAGCAGTCCGATACTGTTCCTCGTCAGGCGCCATTCCATGCCAGCCCAACTGATCTTCCATGTAGGATACACCCTTTCCCTTGACGGTACGGGCATTGATGCATTTAGGCCGTCCAGTCTTTGAGGCTTTGATTTTGTCCAGAGTCTCCACGATCTCTCCCATGTCGTTTCCGTCAATCTCATAGGTCTCAAAGCCAAATTCTCTCATCTTCTGTGTCAAATTAAGATGAGGAATAAGCTGCTCACAAGGACCATCCAACTGAAGACGATTATTGTCGATCATCATCGTTAAATTATCTAATTTCCAGGCACTGGCCGCCATCACAGCCTCCCAGATCTGTCCTTCATCTAACTCGCCGTCGCCGGTCAGCACGAACACGCGGTAATCCTCCCCTCTTCTCTTCGCTGCCAATGCCATTCCCACACCGCAAGAAAGTCCTTGCCCGAGAGACCCTGTAGAGATGTCAATGCCAGGACACTTTTTCATATCTGGGTGCCCCTGCAAAATGGACCCCTCCTGCCTCAAAGTGTGCAGATGGCTTTCCTCAAAATAACCCAATCGTCCCAGCGCCGCATACTGTATCGGACACGCATGTCCCTTTGACAGAATAAAGCGGTCTCTCTCAGGCCATCTAGGTTCTTTTGGGTTAATATTTAATTCTCGGTAATACAGTGCCGCCACAAGGTCAGCTGCCGAGAGCGCGCCCCCTGGATGCCCAGACTGCGCTTCATAAATCATAGTCAGAGCGGTCTTTCTCAATTCCTTTGCCCGTTCTTTCAGCTCTTCCACACTCACGTTTTTCATTTTTCCACCTCTCTTTGTCCTACTTCCAATGTTGGACATTATATTCTATTTTTTTTCCAATGCAGCTATGCATTGGAAGAATTATCATTTGACCAGATTCGGAATCGCCATCGAAATCTGCGGGATATATGTCACCAGCAATAAGGTGAGAATGGATACCGCCACAAAAGGCAGCACTGCCTTGGATATGTCTTTCAATGACACATCCGCGATTCCGCATCCTACATACAGGTTGACTCCCACCGGCGGCGTAACCAGCCCGATCGCCATATTCATAACCATAATACACCCTAGGTGCACCGCATCAATTCCCAGACTTGCCGCAACCGGAAAGAGAATCGGTACAAAAATGTAAGAGGCCGAGTTTGCGTCGATAAAACAACCTGCAATCAATAAAATAACGTTGATAATCAGCAAAAAGATGTACTTATTTCCATTGCAAATGTCAATCAGCATATTGCTGGCGGAAGCCGCCATGCCTGTGACCGTCAGCACCCAGGCAAACAAGCTGGCTGTGCCTACGATGAACATGACGACCGCAGTCTGAGACACCGAATCTTTTAAAATCTCCAGGATATCTCTGATGCGAATGGATTTATAGATGAACAGCCCCACCAACAGTCCATACAGCGCGGATACCGCTGCGGCTTCCGTCGGTGTGAAGATTCCCCCGTAGATACCTCCCAAAATAATAACCGGCATCATCAGTCCCCAGAACGCATCCTTGAATGAGCTCCAGCGTTCTTTGGCAGACGCTTTCGGCATCAGTTTCAGTTCTCTCTTTCGGCTCATCCACATCATGGCCGTCAGCAGCAAAGCTCCCATGAGAATCCCCGGCACGATACCTGAGGCAAACAAAGAACCCACAGAAGTTCCTGTGATAGAACCGTAGATTACGAAGGTGATCGAAGGCGGAATGATGATGCCGATGGCGCCGCTGGTGGACATCAAGGCTGTAGAACTGGCTTTGTCATACCCTGCCTTCACCATGGCCGGAATGATAATCATACCCAGCGCCGCCACTGTCGCGGGACCTGAACCAGAGATCGCCGCAAAAAAGCAGGCCACGATTACGCACACCAGAGCCATTCCACTCTTTCTGTGTCCGACCAACGATTTGCAGAAATCAATCAGTCTCTGGGAAATACCGCTCTTCTCCATGATATTTCCTCCCAGAATAAAGAAAGGAATCGCCAGGAGTACAAATTTGCTGGTTGCGGAGTACATATTGATAGTCACCATAGAAACCGGCAGATTCTCATATAACAAGGTGAGAATACTGGAAATCCCCAGCGAAAGTCCGATGGGTACGTTCAGCAAAAGCAGAACAAAAAACGCTCCAAACAGTATTAGGCCTGCCATCAGCTCTTCTCCTCCTTCCCTTTTAGATCGCGGATAAATAATTGCATGTACCGTACAGTCAGTACGGCTCCGCTGACGGGTACAAAAGCTCCCATCATCCACTCCGGCCACTGCATACCGGCAGTCACCAGCTTCAGTTCATATTCCAAGGCCGCCATAGAGATTCCAAATCCCAACAAAACCAGCCCAAATACCGTTCCCAGTAAATGTCCCAACAGAACACATCCTTTTTGGACTTTTTCAGGCAGCAAATCTGTCAACACCGTCAGCCCCAGATGGGCGCCTCTTTTGGCTGCCACAGCAGCGCCGCTCAGGCTGATTATCACCAGGCCCAGAGCAGTCAATTCCTCTACAAAAGGCATGGAACTTTTGAATACATATCTCGCGAACACATTGATACAGGTGAGAACCATCATGGCCAGCAGAAGCAATCCGCAGATATTATCCTCAATTTCTTTCAAAAATTTCTTCATCCCGCCATCTCCTTTCTCTGAAATTTATTCCGCGCCAAATGCCGCACAGGCATTACTTCCATAGAGCTCTTTGTATTTCTCCTCCAAAGGCAGGACTGCCGCTTTGAAGTCGGCAATATCTTCTTCTGTCAATTCATAGATCTCACAGCCATTTTCCGCTGTAAACTTCTCTTCCAGCGTAGCCTCTTCCTCTATGATCTCCTGATTAATTTCCTTTGTGGCTTCCTCCACACATTCCCGAATCAGATTCTGTGTATCCTCATTCAAGACATCAAACCGTTTCTGATTTGCCATCACAGTGAAAGCCTCATAGGTATGCTTGGATATCGTGATATATTTTTGTACTTCCTGGACATTTCCCGAGTTGATGGTGGTGAGAGAGTTGTCGTGTCCGTCGATGGTTCCTTGCTGAAGCGCTGTAAATACTTCCGACCAGGACATGGCCTGCGGAGATGCGCCAAGCATCGAATAAAAGTCGCTGAAGAAACTGCCTCCTGGTATTCTTATTTTCAGCCCTTTGAGATCTTCTGGCTTCTGAATTGGATGCTTGCTGTTCGTGATCGCTTTGAATCCATTGTGGACAGCGCCCAGGTAGTAAACTCCCTTCTCCTGCAAAATCGAATCTATGTACTCTCCGCCTTCTCCGTAAAAAGCGTCCTCCGCTTCCTGGTAGTCCGAAAATAGCCACGGCAGCGTACTGACCATCAGCCGGTTATCCAAATTTGAGATGACACTGGTAGAGTGAATATCCAAATCAACAGTTCCGTTGCACAGCATTTCCAGCCCCTTGGACATATTTCCTCCAGACAACTGATCGTTGGTAAAAACTGTCATCGTCACTCTTCCTCCGGACTTCTCACTGAGCTTATCCGCGATCCGATAGGCCGCCTTTGCGTCATTCGCGGTCTCCGTTCCATTACAGCTCAGCCTCAGTTCCACTTCCTCGAATTTTTCGTACGCCCCATCCGATACAGTGCCGCTCCCGGCTGAATCCGTCTCTTTTCCGCAGCCTGCCAGAAAAACCGGTACCAGAAACGCAGCCATACAAACCGTCATCGTTAGTTTCCCTACTTTCCTCATACGTTCTCTCCTTTGCCCTTAAATATCCAACATCCGATGTTGGGTTTTATTATAGAGGCAAGTATTCAAATTGTCAATACGTTTTCACGTTTTCGACAGTATTGACATTTATAATTAGATTTTTTTGTGCTATTTTCCCTAATTACACGTCCTTAGCGGAACATTTTTCGTTTCATAGGGATACAGTTTCCTATGAAACAAAAAAAGGCCTTGCAGACACTACGTGCCTGCAAGGCTAAAAAATAGGATTAACTGAATACTCATACCCAGACCCAGTGGATATGAAATGTTCGGACAAAACGTACTATATCATACTTTTCCAAAATCTGCAAGCTATTTTTCAGACCGCTTTGTCGAGTTCATAGGCTTGGTTACACTTCAGGTCTTCAAGATCTAGCGAGTTTTTTTGTACATTTCGTACAAAAATCCCGAGACATACTCGCGCCACACTGCTGTTTACAGCAGTTTGTGTACATCACAAAACGTATTACTGCTCACGAACCGCAAGTGAGTGAACAGTAACTAAGCTTGCTTTAGCGTAGGATGCCTTGTAATCGCACCTACTTCGTCCCCCTTCATTCTCCGCAGCCGCCGACAAAAGGATAGATGTCATCAAACGCATATTCTGAACCGTACAGTGAATTTGCTCTGTCCAACAAAGTCTTCGTCTGTCCCGCCATCTCGAAATAGTAGATCGGCGTCGCAAAGGCGGTCACTCTCTCTCCTGCTCTTAAACAGGCCAGATATCCTCTACAAAACTCTGCCATTCAGCTGCTTTCTTTGATTTTCTGCTCAATTCTATTTTGCGGGTGGCAAATGGGTGGCAAATAGACTGAACCACCACATAAGAACCCCGAAAATCCGCTTATTTTCGTTCTAAAAGGCAGATTGTCTCCACATGCACCGTCTGACAAAATTGGTCCACCGCCGTACATTTCTCCACCCGATACCCTCGCTCTTGGAACAATTCCAGGTCCCTGGCCAGGCTGGTCACTTTACAAGAGATGTAGACGATTCTGTCCACGCCATAATCCAGAATCTTTGGTAGCGCCTTGGGGTGAATTCCATCCCGCGGCGGGTCCAAGACAATCATATCCGGTTTTTCCTCCAGTTCGTCCAGCACTCTCAACACATCACCGGCGATAAACCTACAGTTTTTTAGGCCATTCATCCTCGCATTTTCCCGGGCCGCTTCCACGGCCTCCTCCACAATTTCCACACCCACCACTTCTTTGGATACCTCGGCAAGAATCTGAGAAATTGTCCCTGTACCGCTGTACAGGTCAAATACCACTTTATCCTTGGTCTCTCCCACGTAACTGCGGACAATATTATAGAGCACCTCCGCAGCCAGAGTATTAGGCTGAAAAAAAGAAAAGGTGCTAATTTTAAACTTCAATCCCATTAAAGTCTCATAGAAATAGTCCTGCCCATATAAAATCCTGGTCTCGTCACTCTTGACCACATCCGAGAGAGAATCATTGATGATATGCATAATCCCGACAATTTTTCCCTCCAATCCAAGGCCCAAAAGCTCCTGCTTCAGAGGTGTCAAATCGTGTTCCTCCTGGCTGGTTGTAACTAAATGCACCAGAATTTCCCCGGTGGTTGTTCCCCGCCGCAGCAGCAAATGTCTCAGATAACCCACATGCTGCATCTTTTTGTAATAGGAGACCTTTCTGTCTCGGAAATATTCCCACACACAGGTCAATATTTTTGTCATATCCTGATGCACCAACTGACAATCCCCGGCTGTAAGCACATCATAAGTACTGCCCTTTTTATGCAAGCCAAGCGTCAGAGGGCCGTCCTTCTCAGCATCCCCAAAAGAAAACTCCATCTTGTTTCGATAGTGAAATTCCTGCGGACTTCCATAAATATTTTCATACTCATATTCCCCCAAAACTGCCCTGTCCAGGATCTCTTTTACCTGGGCCTGCTTCATCTTCAGCTGCTCTTCATAGGGCATTGTCTGGTACATGCACCCTCCACAGTCGGGGAAAACACTGCAAACCGGCTCCCGTCTCTCCAAAGGCGACTTTTCCAACACCTCCAGAAGTCTGCCTTCCAAACGTTTTCCCCGTTTTTTGTTAATCACAAAACGAACCTTCTGTCCAGGTATCCCATTTTTTACTATGACTGTCTCTCCCTCCACAGTCGCTTTTCCCCTATTGGGAAATTCTACCTTCTCAATAATTCCCTCACAGATACAACCTTTTTTCACAATAACCTCCGTGTCCTCTATTTTTATCTGTCCTCTCAGCCGACAGCTCCTATGTCACTGAGAATGCCGCTGATACAGTTCCACGTGACAAAAAGAGGGCGTTGCACAATTGCCGAAAACCATTTCTAAAATACATCAGCCATGTATTCTCAAAACGATCTCCGAAAATTGTGCAGCGCCCCCTCACACCTTGTTGCATGGGCCCGCAGGCCCTCCTTCTTCTACAGCAGATCTGCCGGCTGCTGCTTCTCATTCTTATATACACAGAAAGCCTCACCGCCGACAGATTTACACTTATTTAAATCTTCCATCCATCTCTGGGGCAGAAAAAATATTCTCTCTCAGAGCTTCTCTCTTACGTATGTTATTTTTCGTCTTTGTCGTCATCCTCATCTTCAAAATAATCGTCGAAGTCATCGTCAAAATCTTCTTCAAAATCTTCCAGATAATCCGGTGCAAAGAAACGGTACACTGCATAAGCGATTCCTGCTACTGCTGCCACTGCTCCGATGATAGCCAACGCCCAGAGAACTGCATTCTTCTGTTTTTCATCCTCTTTCTTGTTCAGTGATGTTAATAAATCCTCCAGCTTATTCATGTTCATCATTAAACACCTTCTTTCCTAATATTATCCGCTGCATCATATTTGGAAACCCCAAACCAATTTTTCACCGCTCCTGAGCATTTGGAAGAGCAGTCAACAGCGGTTCTAACTTCTCTTATTATATCACTATCTCATGCTTTTTACCAGATTTTCTTTCAAGTAATAAAAATAATTGGTAGCTATTTAGCCATGTAAGCTCAGATTCACAGCAGCCGGTTCAAATCTTCTTTAGCTTCGCAAAACTAGCAAACATTTTTTTCACTCCCACCTGGTCAAAATCCACCGTAACCTCATAGTCTTTTCCGCCTTCCACGATATTTTTCACAATTCCTACTCCAAATTTGACATGTCGCACCGTATCTCCCACCTCATAACTTAGTTTGTCTGCCTTTTTCACTTCAAACTGTCTGGGCTGGAACGCTTTCGCCCGAAATGCCTCCCTCATCTGCGCATATGTATTGTTTCTCGGCACTTCCGTTTTTATCTCTTTTTTCTCAATTTTGTGTCCCATATCCACAACTTCCCTGGGAAGTTCGTAGATAAATCTGGATACCTTATTATATTGCGCCTGGCCTCGAATCATTCTCTGCTGCACACTTGTCATCGTCAGATCTTTCATCGCCCTCGTGATACCAACATAACAAAGCCGCCGCTCTTCCTCCATATCACCTGGATCTTCCGAACCAATCGTCATATAACTTGGAAAAATACCGTCTTCCATCCCCGCCAGATACACCTGTGAAAATTCCAATCCTTTGGCGCTGTGCAAAGTCATCAACAACACATGGTCCTGATTGGGGTCCACTGTGTCAATATCCGCGACCAGGGCTACTTCCTCAAGAAATCCTCCAAGCGTAGGATTCTCACTTTCTTTGTCATAAGTGGTAGCCTTTGTAATCAACTCATCAATGTTCTCGATTCTGGCCCTTGACTCATCTGTATCCTCCGCAATCAAGTCCTGAACATACCCCGTCCTTTCGATAACATCGTCTAAAAGCTCACTGACTGAAAAGCTTCTCTGCTCACTGCGAAGACTCTGAATCATCGTGACAAAAGGCTGTATCTTCACTGCCGCTCTTCCCAGCTTCGGTATTTTTTCTGCCTCTTTGAGCGCGTCATAAAAACTGATATCCTGTTCCGTCGCATACTCCTGAACCCTCGACAGTGTCGTGGCTCCAATCCCTCTTTTGGGGATATTGATAATTCTGCGGACAGCCAGATCATCCTTTGCATTGTCTACCGTCTTCAGATAACTGAGCAGATCTTTGATTTCCTTGCGGGCATAAAAATTCACTCCCCCTACCAGTCTATAAGGAATGTTCGCCATCAAAAATTTTTCTTCAAACAAACGCGACTGAGCGTTCGTCCTATATAAAACTGCACAGTCTCGATAACTGCAAATACCCTCTCGATGCTTCTGGGCGATGTCCCCCACCACATATTCCGCTTCCTCAAATCCACTCAAAAAATGCCGAAAATGGACCTTATTTCCCTCTTCATTGTCCGTCCAGAGTGTCTTAGGTTTTCTCTGTGCGTTATTTTGAATCACCTCATTTGCCGCCTGAAGAATGTTTTTGGTAGAACGATAATTTTGTTCCAACCGAATTACCTTTGTATTGGAAAATACCCGCTCAAATCCTAAGATGTTCTCAATATTCGCTCCTCGAAACTTATAGATAGACTGATCATCGTCGCCTACGACACACAAATTCTGATATTTAGACGCCAGTAGGCTCACGAACTGAAACTGCGCCAGATTGGTATCCTGATATTCGTCCACCATAATATAGCGAAATCTCTCCTGATAAGATTCCAAAACTTCTGGACAGCTCTGAAACAGCTCCACGGTCTTCATGATTAAATCGTCAAAATCCAGTGCGTTGTTTCTGCGAAGCTGAGTCTGATACTCCTTGTATACTTCGGCCACTCTCATTTTGCTGTAATCGCCTTGACTGTTCAGTTCGAATTCTTCCGGACTTACCAACTGGTCCTTCGCGTGAGAAATCTGGGCTAAAAGGGCACGCTCTTTGTATAACTTGGTATCAATCTGAAGTCGCTTACAGATATCCTTCATCAATGACTTCTGGTCATCTGCATCATAAATAGTAAAACGATTGTCAAATCCAATTCGATCAATGTATCGCCTCAAAATACGTACACAAGTGGAATGAAAAGTCGTCACCCAGACGCTCTCCGAACCAAAACCTACGATCTGGTCCACCCGTTCTTTCATCTCCTGTGCTGCCTTGTTCGTAAAGGTGATCGCCATAATATTCCACGGATTTACGCCTTTTTCTTCTATCAGATAGGCTATCCGGTGAGTCAAAACCCTGGTCTTGCCTGAACCAGCCCCTGCCAAAATCAACAGAGGTCCCTCTGTCTGACACACTGCCTCTTTCTGTTGTGGATTTAAATTCTCATAAATGCTCATGTAAATCTCCCATCTATTCTAAACCAATATTGTCTCTCTCGTCCTCACCTGCTATGTCCTACAGAAAACACAGCCTTCTTTGATTCCACAGACATTATACCATGCCCCTAGTCCTTCGTCCACATGAATGACATTCCCCCACAGACAGCGCCTTGGTACGAGGGACAAGCTCAGCTCATACTGATGTCCGCTCGCATAAACATACAAGTATGTTTTCTCCTTCACAGTCCTGATTCAAACTTCAGCACTGCATCTTACATGCGAGCACAACGTCTCTGTGCTGAAGTTTGAATCGGCTGTGAATAGTAACTATCTATTGCTAAATTCTTAAAATTCAGCATCAAAAAGCTTTACAAGTAGTATTCAAAACTATATAATAAAGAAACGAGGTGATATTATGACTATTGACACAAAAAATGTAATCAACAGCATTCTGGAGAGCATTTCCCGAATCGACTATATCAAACCGGAAGATCTCCCTGAAATTGATCTTTATATGGATCAGGTCACCACTTTTATGGAGACGAAATTGAAATCTTCCAAACGCTATTCTGATGACAAAGTGCTGACCAAAACGATGATTAACAACTATGCGAAAAACGGCCTTTTACCATCCCCAGAAAAGAAAAAATATTCCAAAGAACATCTGCTTCTCCTTATCTTTATCTATTATTTCAAAAACATACTGTCTATCAATGACATTCAAACTCTTCTGGCTCCGATTACTGAAAAATATTTTCGCACAGACAATGAATTTGATCTGACCAAAGTCTACTCGGAAGTCTTTAGCATGGAACACAGTCAAATCGAATATCTAAAGAAGGACCTACTAAAGCGTTACAACATTGCAGACCAGACATTTCAGGATTCACCGGAAGAAGACCGGCAGTTTCTGCAGCAATTTTCTTTCATTTGCCTTCTCAGTTTCGACGTCTACTGTAAAAAATTGTTAATCGAAAAACTCGTGGACGGCATGGTTCCGCCCACGAAACACAAAGAAAAAAAATCTAAGAATAAGTCCTAAAAATTTGACACAATGGAGACGATAAAACTCTCTGTTTCCATTGTGTCAATATTTTTCTCCTTTTTGCACCTTCTCACATAGCACAATTCTTTTCTTCTACAGATCATTTAAAATTCTCTTGCCCCGCCCGCTGCCATATTTGCGCCGGACTTACCACGCAAAAAATTTTTTTCTAAAAATGAACCATTCCTAAAATGGCGACGAATATAGAGTGAACAGGTAATGGAGGTGAAACCTTGGACGCGAAAGAAGTGGAAAAATGTATTGATGAATTTGGCACAGATATCTACAGATTCTGCCTGAAACTCTGTATGAACAAAACCGAAGCCGAAGACCTGTATCAGCAGACTTTTCTGAAGGCTTTAGAAGGCATCTGGTCTCTTGACTGGGAGAAAAATCCAAAAGCTCTGCTTTTCTCCCTTGCCCACAATCTTTGGAAAAGCGACAGGAGAAAACAGGCTCGTCGAAATTCCATCGCTCCTTGCAGTACTTTGGACGATGAGACGGCAAATACACTGCATTCAGAAGAAAATATAGAGGAAATTTTCTCGCAGAGGGAGTTAATCTCCACAGTCAACGGAATCATTCAAAATCTTCCTGAGAAAATCCGGATACCGCTGACATTGTTTTACCTCTCTGATTTTTCCATAGAACAGATTGCAGAGATACTAAAGAAACCGCCTGGAACCATAAAAAGTAGATTGTTTAAAGGTAGACGCCTGATAAAAAAAAGATTGGAGGAAGCTGGCTATGAAGGATAACCATTTTAACACCGAGTTGGATAAAATTATCAGAGCTTCAATGAGAATCGACGACGAGCCTTCTCAGGAATTAAACAATTCCCTGAAACTTAACCTGCACCGACAGGAAATGAATAAAAAAGCGCCCGCCGTGTATTCTTTGTCCCTTTGGTATTTACCGATGACATTAAATTTTGTCATCTTCTCTTTATTGGCAGTTGCCGCGCAATTGGTGATCGTTAATCCCTATCTATCCATACTCGTCACGGGTACCTGTCTCTACTTGGGTATTGCCGGTGTTTTGCTCACGATAGTCGGAGTCAGAAGAACCCGTTTAAAGGAAGATATCACCATTCACATTCAGAAAGGAGGTGCTTTGGCATGAACACCCAAAAAAAGAAACCACTTTTTCTCTATATCGGAATACCTATGATTTGTCTTCTGCTTTTTTTACGGTTGGTCTTATACTTTTTTAAAAGCGACGGCTTCAGTGGCCTTTCCATGCTATTCCCCATACTGCTTCTGTGTATTGTAACCTTTACGCTTTGCTCCTCTGCCTTTTTTGCAGCATGGGTATACCAAGACTGTAAAAAAAGAAGAGAAGACCCGATTCTGTGGACAGCCATAGTCTTGATCGCGACGCCATTGATCGGACTTCTTATTTACTTTCTTCGCCGCCCGGAACCCAAGAAAATTTGTCCCACCTGCGGACATCGAATCTCTTTAAAAGCAAAATACTGCGAAGAATGCGGTAAATACGTTGAGAATAAGGAGGATATTACTACTATGTCAAAGCCAAAAACCCATCACCTAAAATTCATTGTTACCGGTACGGTCAGCATGGTGCTCATACTGGTATGTCTGGCAGTTTTTATCGTAAACGCAGTCGCTGGGAACGGAATAAACACAGACGTCACCTCAGATGAAAAAATTTGGAATCTCGGCACCATCCAGATGAATTCTAACATTTATCACAACGGTATCTGGAAGTTGGATTTTAAAAGTGCCAGCGACGGTTTCATCAAGGAAGAGCTTTTTTCCATACAAGCTCCTAAAACTCAAATGCTCTATGCCGATATTTCCTGCGGTACAGTCCCAGACGACGCGACGCTGACTCTGTGGCTTGTCCAAGATGAAACGGTACAGTCTTTTGATGTAACGGCCTTGTCAAAACCCTTAGAGCTTCCACTGAATCAGTTCAAAAATGGACAGCTATACGTCAGGCTTGAAATCCACGGCGTAAAAGACGTTACCTCAAAGATATTCCTCCAGTAACCCTCCTGGCAGCACCGCCTCTGAATATTTTATGTTGCGTTTTTTCAAAAAATGTGGTACGCTTTGTCAAGTGACAAGACACATGTATACACAATAATCAGAGGGGGATTCTCAATGAAAAAAATACTTAACCACATTTTCATTGATGGTTTAAGTGGCATGGCCCAAGGGCTTTTTGCTACCTTAATCATCGGCACAATCATTCAGCAAATTGGAACATTAATCGGCGGTAGCATCGGTGACACCATCTATGTGCTGGGAAAAGTGGCTGCTGCCATGACCAGCGCTGGCATTGGAGTAGGTGTTGCCTACCGCTTTAAAGAGAGTTCACTGGTGGTTTTATCTGCTGCCACCGCCGGCATGGTAGGCGGCTTCGCCAGTAAACTATTGGCACAAACTGTACTCACTGAGGACGGCTCCATGCTGTTTTCTGGGCCCGGGGAACCGCTGGGTGCCTTCGTAGCCGCTCTAGTAGGTATTGAAGTGGGCCACCTCGTATCCGGAAAAACAAAGCTTGACATACTGGTGACTCCTCTAGTATCCATCCTGTCAGGCTCCGCCGTGGGATTGATCGCAGGGCCACCGATCTCTGCCTTTATGACTTGGCTAGGCAGTCTGATTAACTGGGGAACGGAGCAGCAGCCTTTCCTTATGGGAATTGTAGTCTCTGTCCTCATGGGAATGATTCTGACTCTTCCCATAAGTTCTGCCGCCCTCGGAATCATTTTGAATCTGTCCGGCATCGCCGCAGGAGCTGCCGTGATTGGATGCTGCTGCAACATGGTCGGTTTCGCTGTCGCCAGTTATCGTGAAAACAAGATTGGCGGACTTCTCGCCCAGGGAATCGGCACTTCCATGCTCCAGGTTCCAAATATTGTCAGAAAACCCATTATCTGGCTTCCGGCCATCCTCTCTAGCGCCATCTTAGGACCTGTGGGAACGATGCTTGCAAACATGCAGTGCAACGCCACTGGTTCCGGTATGGGTTCTGCTGGTTTTGTGGGGCAGATTATGACCTGGGAGACTATGGTTGCCTACGACTCTCCTATGGCAGTCCTAATCAAGATTTTGCTTTTGCAGTTTATTTTGCCGGCAGTAATCACTTTATTTTTCTCAGAACTCATGAGAAAGAAAGGTTGGATAAAATTGGGAGATATGAAACTGGAAATGTAAGAGGACAGAACAAAGTGGGTAAGCCCACATCTTCCAATCTTTAAGGGGGCATCCCTACTTTGCGCGCCGAGCACAGCCGCCTATGGTGGCTACCTCTCGTGCAAGTGCACATCCATAGCGAAGTGTTTATGTAATAGGAAAGGACTTTTACTTATTAGTGTGACAATGGCTTTCCTATTACATAAAAAAGAATCCTGCAAGCAGGATTCTCCGCTACCTAAAAAACTCTATGCAAATGGTTCTCCCATTTACATAGAGTTTTCTTCTTTTTATTCCTTGCTCTCTTTCTTTTGTTCCTCTAGTCTTTGGAACACCATCTCATAACCGTCATTTCCATAATTCAAGGAACGGTTTACTCGACTGATTGTCGCTGTGGACGCTCCTGTCTTTTCAGAAATGTCCAGATACGTGCGCTTGTCCATCAACATCTTCGCAACTTCAAACCGCTGAGATAAAGAAAGCAATTCATTGATCGTGCACACATCCTCAAAAAAAAGATAACACTCTTCTTTCGTCTTTAGGCTGAGTATTCCATCAAACAAATGGTCCACTGCTTCTGTCCTAATTTTTTTACCCATTACTTATTCTCCTTCGATCTGTTCTTGCTACCTTCCGTTTGTAAAAACGGTCACCCATAATAAAATTTCAAATAGAAATTCTATTTTTAATTTTATCACACTAAAATTGTACATTCAAGAAGTTTCCGCAATTTTCATTGATTTTTAATAATTGGCAAAAACCTTTTCTTAACTTCTATATTTATTTACATAGGGTTTCAGCGCTTCCACAGAACGGTTCAGCACCAATTCCTCAGGAAATTTTAATCTCTCTAACAAAGGATATATATTAGGGAAATCCCCGATCAGAGTGTCAAAATGCGCATCGCTGCTCATGACAATCGGCACCTTATATTCCATGCACAGTTCCAGCATAATCCAGTCATTCTCCTTTGCATTTTCTCGGGTACATTCCGGGTCCAGAGAATGGTTGTTGACTTCCAAAACTTTTCCGTAATCGGCTGCCGTCTTTACCAGTGCTCTGTAATCCACCGGAAAACGCCCGTCGTCAGGATGCCCTATGATATTTACCGCAGGGTTCTCCAACACTTTCTGGTATGCGTAAGTGTTTTCCGCCTTGCTCGCTGGCCTCATACACGGCGTATGCATACTGGCAATCACCAAATCCAGGCTCATCAGGTCCTTTTGACTTAAATCCAGATTTCCCTCGGAATCCATGATATTCACCTCTGACCCCAGCAAAAGTTCAATCCCATAGAGGGTTCTCGGAACTACCTTCAGATTGCGAAAATAAAAGGTCTGACAGCTGCCGGGCATTTTCGGCGCGTGTTCTGTAATTCCCAACAGCTCCAGTCCCTTCTCAGCCGCAGCTTTCGCCATCTCTCTCAGCGAATTGTATGCATGTCCACTGGCTACTGTATGCGTATGAAGATCCATTACACTCTTTATCATTTCCTGCTTCCTCCATTCTGCCTGTAATCACTTCCCTGTGCCATATTTTTCATCTATTATACTTCCTATAGTACAAATTTACAAGTTTCCACTGTTTTTCTATATGTTCATGAGTGACAACCGCCGTCCGTTACTGTTCACTCACTTGCAACTCGTGAGCAGTAACACGCTTCGCGATGCACACAAATTGCTGTAAGCAGCAGTTTGGCGCAAGTAATTGTACCCGAAGTCTTTAACAGCAGTCTCATGACTTTGATTTTCCCTTGCACTTCCCAAAAACCAATGCTATTATTAATTATAAAAAAGAATCCTGTCTCACAGGATTCTTCGCCTGCCGTGGATTGTGTCAGCAACATTTTCATCTCCGCCGCAGTGCGATCCTACGGAGTACTTGTGTTATAGGGAAGGACTTTCACATATTCGCGTAACAAATTCTTTCCTATATATAGAACAAAGTAGACAAGCTATCATAATTCAGAAAGGTTGAGAAGATACTATGACTACAAATGAACAAGCTCTTTTGCTGCATGAACAGTGGAAAGGAAAATTAGAAACCGTCTCCAAAACGAAGATCAACACTCGTGAAGACCTTGCGCTCGCCTACACCCCCGGTGTCGCAGAGCCTTGTAAAAAAATTGCTGAGAATAAAGAGGATGTCTATAAATATACCATCAAATCCAATACCATCGCTGTGGTTTCCGATGGAAGTGCTGTCCTAGGACTAGGAAACATCGGCGCGCACGCCGCCTTGCCGGTTATGGAAGGAAAGGCTGTATTATTCAAAGAATTTGGCGGCGTCAACGCATTTCCGATCTGTCTGGACACACAGGATACTGATGAGATCGTCAAAGCTGTCATTCAGCTTGCTCCCGCTTTCGGCGGAATCAATCTGGAAGATATCTCTGCACCCCGCTGTTTCGAGATTGAAGAGCGCTTAAAAGCCTCTTTGGACATCCCGGTATTCCACGATGATCAGCACGGAACTGCCATCGTCGTTCTGGCAGCCATTATTAACTCTCTGCGTATCACCGGAAAGAAAAAAGAGGAATGCCGCATCGTCATCAACGGTTCTGGAGCTGCCGGTATCGCCATCACAAAGCTTCTGCTGCGTTATGGTTTCCGTCATCTTATGCTCTGCGACAGCCAGGGAATCGTTTCCAGCAAATCGCCTCGCCTGAATGATATCAAAAAAGAGATGTTAAAGATCACCAATCTGGAGGATAAGACCGGAACTTTAGCCGACGCATTGGTGAGCGCCGATATCTTTATCGGTGTATCTGCCCCCAATGTGGTTACCTCCGAGATGGTAAAGACCATGAACACAGATCCGATTCTCTTTGCCATGGCAAATCCTGTCCCTGAGATACTGCCGGACGTGGCAAAAGCCGCCGGCGCGCGCATCGTAGGCACAGGACGTTCTGATTTTCCAAATCAGATCAACAATGTCGTGGCATTTCCAGGAATCTTCAAAGGCGCTTTAGAAGGACGGGCAAAACAGATCACAGAAGAGATGAAGCTGGCTGCTGCCGAAGCTCTAGCCTCTCTTGTCACAGATGAACAATTGAACGAAGACTTTATCATGCCGGAGGCTTTTGACCCCAGAGTTGCGGAAGCGGTCAGTGAGGCCGTAAAAGCTCATATTCGATAATGCGCTGGGGAGAAAAGCCTTACCATTCCTTGGATTATATGCTCCGGGAAAAATTTCATGAAAAAGTATATAAAGTGACCTTAAATGGCGGGATGACCTGCCCCAATCGCGACGGAACCTTAGACAGCCGGGGCTGCATTTTCTGCAGTGCCGGCGGTTCCGGGGATTTTGCCGCTTCTGCCGACCTGTCAATCACAGAACAGATCGAGAGTCAAAAAGCAATGCTCTCTCAAAAACGGCCCATCCGAAAATATATCGCTTATTTTCAGGCTTACACAAATACCTACGGGGAGCTTTCCTACCTTCACTCGATCTTCCAGGAGGCGATCTCCCATCCCGATATCGTCGCTCTTTCCATAGGTACCCGTCCCGACTGTCTGGACACAGAGATTTTAGAACTTCTTGGACACCTAAACTGCCAAAAACCCGTCTGGATAGAGCTGGGCCTTCAGACAATGCATGAACGAACCGCACGTTACATTCGCCGCGGGTACCCGCTGTCTTGTTTTGAGGACGCGGTGAAGGACCTCCGCGCTCTGGACATCGACGTTATTGTCCACACAATCCTTGGACTGCCTGGGGAAACTTCTGAAGATATTCTTCAGACAATCCAATATCTGAATCGGCAAGACATACAAGGAATCAAGCTTCAGCTTCTCCATGTTTTAAAGGGAACCGACCTGGCCAAGGATTATCTTCAAGGGGCTTTTTCCACCTACAGCATGGAAGAATACTTGGATATCCTGATCTCTTGTCTGGAACATCTAAACCCTGAAATTGTCGTCCATCGTCTGACTGGAGACGGCCCTAGTGAGCTCTTACTCGCGCCTTTATGGGCCAGCCGAAAAAGGGAAGTTCTCAACCGTCTTCACCATGAGATGAAAAAAAAGGGAACCTGGCAGGGACGGTGTGCCGGTACTACTTAACGCAGACACATTTTCCGCATTCTCCGTTGTCCAGGCTTTCATAGTAAGAAGGAAGGTAATTCAAATGGCAAAGCCTTTTACACTTTACAAACTGATTATTCTCTATATGTTAAACGAGGTAGATTACCCACTTACAAATTCTCAGATATCCGAATTTTTGCTGGAAAAAGAATACACGAATTATTTTCATCTCCAGCAGACTTTTTCGGAATTGGTGGACTCCAATCTCTTAGAGGTGAAGACTGTTCGAAACGCCTCTTACTACCGCCTCACAGAAGCTGGCAGAACAACTCTGTCCTATTTTGGCAAAGAGATCTCAGACACTATCAAGGAGGAAATTCAGAACTTTCTGAAGGAAAAAGGCTGCGAGATAAAGGACAGTACTTCCGTGTCTGCCGATTATTACAAATCCACAAATCAAGATTACCATGTCCGCTGTCAACTCAAAGAACGAGGAGCGGATATGCTGGATTTAACTCTGGCTGTCCCCACAAAAGAAGCGGCAGAAGCAATCTGCCGCCAGTGGTCCCAAAAACATCTAGAAATCTATGAACACTTAATGGAGACGCTTTTAAATTAAGCGTCTCCCTTTATTTTTCTTAAATATTCCTGAATTGTCTTTTCATATCCCAGCTCTCCAGGCACGTAAAAACGTGTCCCTAAAATCTCCGTCGGAAGATACTGCTGCTTTACATAGTGGTTGGGATACTCATGAGCATACCGGTATCCCACGCCTCGGCCTAGCTTCGTGTGTCCGCCATAGTGTGCGTCTTGAAGATGCGGCGGCACGGTAGTCTTTACATGTTTGACACTCTCCATCGCCGCACTGATCGCATTAACTGCCGCGTTACTCTTGGGCGCGCAAGCAATGTAGGATGCCGCCTGTGACAAAATAATCTGGGATTCCGGCATACCGACCCTCTCTACAGCCTGAGCTGCCGCCACAGCCACCATAATCGCGTGGGGGTCTGCATTTCCCACATCCTCCGAAGCGCATATCATAATTCTGCGGGCGATAAACTTGACATCCTCCCCTGCATAGAGCATCTTCGCCAGATAGTACACCGCCGCATCCGGGTCAGAGCCTCTCATACTCTTGATAAACGCCGAAATAATATCGTAGTGATTGTCTCCGCCCTTGTCATATCTCACAACCCGCTTCTGGATGCACTCCTGTGCCACTTCCAAGGTGATATGAATCCTTCCGTCATCTGACCTCTGGGTAGTCAAAATTCCTAATTCAATGGCATTCAAGGCAGTTCTAGCATCCCCACCTGCCATATCAGCCAAAAATTCTAACGCATCCTCGTCCAGATCTGCATGATAATTTCCCATACCTTTGACTGGATCTTTCACAGCCCTTCGAATCAGCGTCTTGATCTCCTCTTTTTCCAACTGCTTCAGCTCGAAAATCACAGATCTGGACAACAGCGCTCCGTTCACCTCAAAATAGGGATTCTCTGTGGTAGCTCCGATTAGAATAATCGTTCCGTCTTCCACAAACGGCAGCAAATAGTCTTGCTGTCCCTTGTTAAAACGATGAATCTCATCAATAAACAGAATCGTCTTTTTCCCAAACATACCTCGATCATTCTGCGCCTGCTTGATCACCGCTTCCATATCTTTCTTTCCAGCCACAGTGGCGTTGATCTGTGTAAAGTTGGCGCTGGTCGTGTTTGCAATGACCTTTGCCAAGGTCGTCTTCCCGGTACCAGGTGGTCCATAAAAAATAATAGAACTGAGTTTATCCGCCTTAATTGCCCGATAGAGAAGCTTATCCTTGCCCACAATGTGTGTCTGCCCCACCACCTCTTCCAGTGTAGAAGGCCTCAGCCTAGAAGCCAGCGGGGATTCCTCCTCCATCGCTTTTTCCTTCGCATATTCAAACAAATCCATTCTGTCACGTTCCTTTCATTCCAAAATCATCTGATCTGCAGTTACAAACTGATACCCCTGCTCCAATAGATCATCTACGATTCTCAGAGCCGCCTCCACAGAACTGTCATAACAGTCGTGCAGCAGAATAATAGATCCATCGGCCACTTTTTTCTCTACATCCCGGACAATCCCTTCCACATCAGATCTTTGCCAGTCAATGGGATCTATATTCCAGAGAATCGGCAGCATCGTTACTTCAAACTCCAGCTCTTCCTGCCATTCTCCAAACGGGGGACGCACATAGGTCGGATATTCACCTGTGATCTCGTATATGGAATTGCTGGTTTTCTCTATCTCCTCTTTTGCCTGACTTTCTGATAGCTTAGACAGGTCCACATGACTATACGTATGATTTCCTATCAAATGGCCTTCCTGTTGTATCCTTCTGACTAAGTCCTCCTGTCCTTCCAGTTTTTTGCCAATCAAAAAAAATGTGACATGAACTTTTCGCTCTTTTAGCCCATCCAAAAGCTTGGGAGTATAGACGGGATCCGGACCATCATCAAAGGTCAGCGCCACTTTGGGTGCTGGCTCCGCTGCTGCCTCCCGAAAAACTTCCGAATACTCTCTGACATTAAAATGATTATAGCATAAAACCCCTAAGAACAAAAGAAAAGCCGAAGCTGCCCCCTGAAAGACCCTATCCTTTTTCTTCATAAATGATCTGCCTGCCAAATGATCTCATCACTAATATATGCCCAAGATTTCTCAGATCATGCCTATGGACAGATTCCTATTCTTCGTCCTGGAAAATCCTCTCTAGCCGCCGAATTCCCTCTTGAATCCGCTTCCTGTCCACTCCTGAATAGTTAATTACTAGACAGTGCTCATACTCTCGACCGGTTCCCTCATAGTACTGTGACAGACAGTCCAGACGAATCCCCTGTCTTTGCGCACAAAGCCGAATCTCATCATCACTCTTTCTTGTCTTCACCTGCAATAAAAAATGCAATCCTGAATTCTGTTCCTGTATCAGCATTCTCCCTCTCAGTCTGCTGTCTTCAATTGCCTGAACCATCTCATCTCTCAGTGTGCGATAATAATTCCTCATTCGATTGATGTGCTGCTCAAAATACCCCTCCCGAATAAATCTGGCCAACGTGTACTGCTCAAAGCTGGGAACTGTACATGCATAAAAAGACAACTTCGCCTGGTACCGTTCCATCAAATGGCGAGGTAACACAATATAACTGATTCGGATCGAAGGGGTCATCGTCTTTGAAAAGGTATTGATATAAATCACTTTCTCCTCATCGTCAATGGATTGTAGCGTCTGAATCGGCCTCCCCTGGAATCTCAGCTCACTGTCATAGTCATCCTCTATGATATATCTCCCCCCTCGTTCCTTAGCCCAGCAAAGCAACTCCTGGCGACGCTTAATCGGCATGACAATTCCTGTGGGAAAATGATGCCCCGGAGAGATGTGCAAAACTGTGACCTTACTGTCCCTGAGCGCCTTCACTGACAGTCCCTGGAAATCCATTGGAATGTACTCACAGGTTACTCCCTGGCACCGGTAGACCTGAGAAATCTTCCTATAACCGGGATTCTCCACGCCATAAATCTCCTCTCTCCCCAATAGCTGAATCAGCAAGCCATAGAGATACTCCGTCCCGGCTCCCACAATAATTCTCCCTGGTTCCACGTTCATTCCGCGAAATTGATACAAATGGTCCGAGATCGCTTTTCGAAGTTCCAACGCCCCCTGGGGCGGCACACGTTCCAACAGGCGTATCTCACGATCTGCCAAAACTCTTCTCATCAGTCTAGACCATACGGTAAAAGGAAAATTTTCCGTCGGTACACTGTTATTCTTTAAATCTAAAAAATATTCCGTACTTATTGTCTCCTCTTCCTGTAATGGAACATCCTTTTTTCCCGGTTCTGCTGGCAATTGCAGCGCGAGCTCACTTACATAATAACCACTCTTCTCCTTGGAATAAATATATCCTTCCATCATCAGCTGAGCGTAAGCATTTTCCACAGTAATCACACTGATCTCCAGATGTCTAGCCAGACTCCGTTTTGAGGGAAGCCTTTCATTCGCTTTCAAATTCCCTTGCAAAATATCCTCTTTCATCTTTTGATAGAGAAACTCATAGAGCGGACAGTTTTTTCTTTCTTCGAAATTATAGGTAAGCATAACGTCTCCCTTCTACTAAAAAAGGACTTTCACATATTAACATCACAAGGTCTTTTCTATAACACAAAAAGCGCCGTACAATCTGTAAATCAAAACTATGCTCTTCTTATCATAGTCTCATTTCAAATTGTACAACGCCTGTAAGATCTTCCTAAAATCCTCTTTTTCAGATGATTAAGCCAATTTTCCCTTTGCTACTTCTGCCAAAGTCTTAAATCCTTCCGGATCGTTCACTGCCATCTCTGCCAGCATTTTTCTGTTCATGTTCACCTCAGCCAGTTTCAGGCCATACATAAATCTGCTGTATGACAATCCGTTCATTCTTGCAGCCGCGTTGATACGCGCAATCCAAAGCTGTCTGAACTGACGTTTTCTTTCTTTTCTACCTGCATAAGAGCTGGTAAGAGCTCTCATCACGGACTGTTTTGCTACTCTATACTGTTTAGATCTGGCTCCTCTGTAACCTTTTGCCAGTTTCAATGTACGATTATGTTTCTTCTTCGCGTTTAAACCGCCTTTAATTCTTGCCATTTTCGTTCTCCTCCTGTTTCTCTATCTTATAAATATGGTAATGCTTTCTTCATGTTCTTTACATTGGTAGAATCCGTAACAGTAGATTTTCTCAGATTTCTTTTTCTCTTCTGAGACTTCTTTGTCAAGATATGGCTTTTATACGCTTTACTTCTCACTAATTTTCCTGTACCTGTTTTTTTGAAACGTTTCGCTGCTGCTCTACATGTTTTAATTTTTGGCATTTGAATATTCCTCCTTAATCCATCTTTCTCTATTTTAACGTTTTTCAGTTAAAAACATTGTCATGCTGCGGCCTTCCACCTTCGGTGCCTTTTCCACTGTCGCGACATCCTTGAGTTGCTCCGCAAAGTCATCCAACACATGCTTACTGCTGTGCATATGAGCCATCTCCCTTCCACGGAATCGCAATGTCACCTTTACCCGGTCTCCCTTGCTCAAAAACTTTCTAGCCGCATTCACTTTTGTTTTCAAATCATTAGTATCAATATTCGGTGAAAGACGTACTTCCTTGACATCGATAATCTTCTGTTTTTTTCTGGCTTCCTTTTCTTTTCTAGCCAGCTCATATTTATACTTTCCGTAATCGATAATCTTGCATACAGGTGGTTTTGCCTGTGGAGCGATCTTCACCAGGTCCAAACCTGCTTCCTGAGCTTTCAACATAGCCTCTCTCGCGGACATAATTCCCATCTGTGCCCCATCTGGCCCAATCAGACGTACTTCTTTGTCTCTGATTTGCTCATTAATACTTAAATTGCTAATTGTCTTGCACCTCCATACCTTTCTCAATCTCTATCGTTATCTCATTTGCATTGGAATCTTCTCACAGGCTATCGCTCCATCTGCCAGCAGAACAAAGCAGGCAAGCCCACTTCAACTCCCTCATCCCCTCAATCTTTGAGGGGCGCAGCTCACTTTACGCGCCGCCACAACACTGCAAAGCGGTAAAATTCCTCATTGCGGTGTGCACATCCACAGCGGAGCGTTTATCTAACAGGAAAGACTTTCCTATTACAAAAAAAGTGTCAATAGCCAGACTATCCACACTTCTATTCCACACACAGTATAAAAACTCTATATGTAGCTCATCATTAACCGGCAGTCGCCCCTGCGCTGCGGTGAGAGTGGATACTCTACTTCCTTTGCGTACCTAAACAGATTACCACAAAGCTCCCTACACGTCAAGCTTTTTTTATCCCTAATTTTCATTCGGTAACAGTCAGTGTTACTTTTCGCCTGTCACGAAACAACATATGCCTGAATAACTGCGCCGGGTTCTCCGCCTGCGGCGAGCTGCGTCAGCCGTGACTCGCCACAGTGCGGTCCCTAATCAGCGCACCTCTGCTTGTCTTCTAGTGACAGCACTCAAATGTGCCGCATTTGGTATCCTGACAGACGCAGGCTCCAGTTCCGGCAATATTCACCTGTGCCGCCTCACACTTCTCGTTGGTATTGTAGACACAGTCATGTGCCTGGCACTGGATATTAATTCTTTCGCATCCACAGCCTGTGCTGTTGACTGCTGAGCCATCCTTGCGTTCTACAAAGCTTGCACAGTTTGTCTCATCTGCATATTTTGCCTGCTCTCCACTGATCATGATATCTCCTTTTGAACAGTACTCCTCTTTATTATAGAGACAGGTCGTAGCAGAACATCTTAACATTGGCATAATATGGGCCTCCTTTTCCTTTTCATACACAGAGTGATGCCTTACAACAAAATCTCTGTATAGAGACTAGGATTCCCAAAACTCAAAACATTATACCTATGAGTTTCGTTCACTGTCATCAGCGTAAAAATGCCTTCCTCTCATACAAAAATGCGGCCTGCACAAGCAGGCCGTCTATAACACTTATCTATTCTTTAAAAAATCTGGAATCTGGATATCCTTCTTCTGAACTGTGCTGGTAGGCTGTTTAGGGGTAAACGGACTAGAATTTACATTCGGAATGTTAAAACTCGGCATTGTCATCCCATTTGGCATCTTATTCGTCGCAGCATTGTTCTGCTGAGCCGGCTTTTTCATACCAAAACTAGAAGTTCCTTTTCCCATAAAACCTGCCTTTGCCGCAGTGTCGTCCAGTCCTGTTGCAATCACAGTGATTCTCGCGTAATCTGCTACGGTATCGTCGTACATAGCACCAAAGATAATATTCGCATCCTCTCCGGTCAACTCCTGAACGTAGCTTGCGGCATCGTTCGCATCCATCAGAGAGATATCTCCGGAGATATTAATAATCACATGACTTGCGCCCTTGATCGTAGTCTCAAGCAACGGACTTGCAACTGCTTGCTGAACTGCTTCTAGAGCCTTGTCGTCTCCTCTCGCCTCGCCGATTCCAATATGCGCAATTCCCTTGTCGGTCATCACAGTCTGTACATCTGCGAAGTCCAGGTTAATCAGAGCCGGCAGATTAATCAGATCGGTAATTCCCTGTACGGCCTGCTGCAGGACCTCATCAGCCTTCTTCAAGGCCTCCGGCATCGTTGTGCGACGGTCCACAATTTCCAACAATTTATCGTTTGGAATCACTATCAAAGTGTCCACGTTTTCTTTTAATCTCTCAATACCTGACAACGCATTATTCATGCGAGTCTTCGCTTCAAAGCGAAATGGTTTTGTTACTACACCGACGGTCAGAATTCCCATCTCTTTCGCTGCGCCTGCCACCACGGGAGCCGCTCCAGTTCCGGTTCCGCCACCCATACCGCAAGTCACGAAGACCATGTCAGCGCCTTCCATCAATTGTTTAACCTCTTCGATGCTCTCTTCTGCCGCCTTCTGTCCAACTTCCGGCTGCGCGCCTGCACCAAGACCCTTGGTAATTTTCTCGCCAATCTGAAGTACTGTCGGAGCTTTACACAGAGTCAAAGCCTGCTTATCCGTATTAATACCCACAAACTCAACTCCGCCAATTGCCTCTTCAACCATTCTATTTACTGCGTTATTACCTGCGCCGCCTACACCGATCACTATAATCTTCGCAGAAGACTCAGCCTCATTCGTCATAATCTCTAACAACGTACTTCCTCCTTTATTTTTCCTGTTATTTATTCCCCTCAGGTCCTTAATTTTTTTAGCTACATATAGATATATAATATATTTTTTTTGTAAATTTATCAACCTCTAATTTGGTTTTTTTACACTTTTTCAATAATTTTCGCCATTTTTCCCAGTGACCTCAATCTTAGACCCAAGTTTCCTCAGCAATATTATAATTCCACCCTTTATAGTGTCTTAATACCCGCTATAATCACCGCTGCCGACGCCTTCACCGTCTGAAGTATCATTGCTGTAGACACCACTATCGTAGCTTCCATTGTCATAACTTCCGTCATCGTAACTTCCGTCGTCATAACTTCCGTCGTCATAACTTCCATCATCGTAGCTTCCGTCGTCATAACTTCCATCATCGTAACTTCCGTCGTCGTAACTTCCGTCGTCATAACTTCCATCATCGTAACTTCCGTCGTCATAACTTCCGTCGTCATAACTTCCGTCATCGTAACTTCCGTCATCGTAGGTGTCTCCGGTAGAATCCGAATCTCCTTCCTCATCTTCTGCCGTTCCCTCCTGGTCACTGTCTGTCTCTTTCTCGTCCACAGTCTCCTCGAAGGTGACATTCTGCATACTATCACTGATATTTTCCAAATGCAGAATTCCCTTTTTTCCTTGAATCAGCGGAAGAATCGCGATTACCTTTTCCATTTTTTCTTCCAGATACTGGTCTTGTCCCAGTTCCACCTGAATGTCTCCATACTGAAGCGTGATCTGATAATTTTCATCAAAAATAATGTGGTCAGGGATACTCTCGTTCTTCTCAAAGATCCTCGCCAGACTGACCGCTGTGTTTAAGACGGTCTTTCCTTTAATCGGCAACACCTCCCCTTTCACTACTCGGTCCACACGGATTCCATCGAAATAAGGGATCTTTTCATCTCGCTCCACGGAGCTCTCAATCATCACACCTTCCCGATCGAAATACACATAACAGTCCAAATAAGGGATACAGCCTACAGCCTCCATCTCTTTTACACTGACTGCAATTGTATTTCGATTCACCTGTGTCACATCAAATTTTTCTATGAAGGGAATCCCCTCCACGTTATCCTTACTATATAAAAGGGGCGCCAATACCGAATTGGAGGCCATCGGTCCAGTAAGGACCATCTCTTCTATTTTTTCCTTGGAGTAGTGAGTACTCTCCACCACTTCCACATGAGTCACATTAAAATATGCGAAGAAAAAAATGATGCCCCCTATCATCAATCCGCCAACGGTGCCCCAGATCATTTTCAAAGTCTTCTTATCCAGTTTTTTTCGATAATTGGATGCTCTCATACTCTTTCTACCTGTATCTTTCTATTCTTCCTCCCAGACTTATCATATCTTCACAAATTCTCTCATAGCCCCTGTCAATGTAGGCACTGCCTGTCAAAATCGTCTCGCCATCGGCCGCTAGACCTGCCAGCATCAACGCTGCCCCGCCCCGCAGCTCCCGAGCCTCCACTGTTGCTCCTCTGAGATTTTGACATCCCTCTATTCTGGCTTCCTGTCCTGATACTTGAATTGTCGCTCCCATTTTGTTCAGCTCCCATGCTGTCTTAAAGCGATCTTCAAATATATTCTCACGAATGTGACTGACTCCATCCGCCACAGCCAAGACAGCCATAAGAGGTGACTGCAAATCTGTGGGAAATCCTGGATATTCTTTCGTCTCCACAAAGGAAACAGCCTTTGTCGCCCGCCGACTGTCCGCTAATAGTTTACCACTGTTGAACTCATATTGTCCACCCATTTTACGATATACTTCCAGGAACGCCTGAATTTCCCCTACAGGTGGGTTTTGTATCGTAAGCCTGCCTCTCGTAATTGCAGACGCACACAGATAGGTTCCCGCCACAATCCGGTCCGGCGGTACCCAAAACTCACAGTCCCTGAGCGCATTGCCGCCGTATATACAAATCTGTCCACTCTGCGCACCACTCACATCGGCTCCCATCTCATTGAGCATTTTTTGAAGCCATAAGATTTCCGGTTCCTGAGCACAATTATACAGTTTCGTCACTCCTGGAAGACGCACGGCTGCCAAAATCCCCTGTTCTGTCGCTCCTACGCTCCTCTGTGGAAAAATAAATTCTCCTCCCGTCATTTCTTTGGCGTCTGCGCTGATTCCTTCTTCTGTCTGCCAAATCTTTGCTCCTAAACATCGCAAGACTCTAAGATGCAGATCTACCGGTCTTTGTCCGATCACACATCCTCCTGGATAACCAATCGTCCCCTCTTTTTTTCTGCCTAATAACGCCCCCAACAGAATAACGGAAGAACGCATTTTTTTCGCATAGTTTTGGTCTACATGACTTTTACCGATTCTGCTACAGTCAATATGAAGCGAATGCTCTTCCCAAAAGGTATCTGCTCCAAGTTCTCTCAGAATTTCTTCCATGCAAAATACATCCGCTATCCGCGGACAATTATGCAGCACCGTGGTACCTTCATGTAAAAGTGCGGCAGCCATCATAGGCAGCGCAGCATTCTTAGAACCCTGTATATAAATGCTGCCTTCTAGAGGCCTGCCTCCGATAATCCGAATCGCGTCCACTCTTTGCACTCCCAGATACCTTCTCACTTACTATCCTATGCAAAGGCAGCATATATTGTGCGCTATGAATTCCTCTGAGATTCAGATATGCTTTCTACACCGGCTTACTGAGAGAGCCAGCCCCATTTCTCCCAACAAAAACAACACCGAAGTCCCTCCATAACTGATAAATGGCAACGTGATTCCCGTATTCGGAATTGTATTTGTGACAACAGCGATATTCAAAATCACCTGAATCGCCATATGTCCCAAAATCCCTGCGCAGATCAGAGAGCCCTCCAAGTCCGCCGTATGAGTTGCGATCACCATCAGTCTCCACAAAAGCAGAGCGAATACGATAATCAAAAGACTAGCTCCCACCAGTCCTAACTCTTCACAGATAATTGAAAATATCATATCATTCTGTGCCTCCGGGACAAACCCTAGCTTCTGCATACTGCTCCCCAACCCAGTTCCAAACACACCGCCGCTCCCGATAGCGTAGAGTCCCTGAATGGTCTGAAATCCCTTCTCATATTTTTCAGGGTCTCTCCAAATCGCCAGCCTCTCCAACCGATAGCTCTCCATAGCCAGGAAAACAGTGATAAATCCCACTCCTGCTAAGCCAATTCCCACGAACTGTAGGTATTTAGGATTCGCCACAAAAATCAAAATTACCCCGATTCCCAAAATAATGATCGCTGTACTCAGATTATTTGTGCCCACGAGTCCCACGATAGGAAGCAACAGCACCATAATTTTTGCCATAAATCCAAAGCTGTCTGTCCTGCCCCTGGTGCGTTCCGTCACCCAGGCCAGAAACAGAATCACCGCCACTTTGGAAAACTCTGAGGGCTGAAATGACAGAGGTCCCAGGGCCAACCACCTCTTAGAGCCATTGTACTCCTGACCAAAGAAAAGCACCGCCGTGGACAGAATCAAAGCCAGCACGTAACAGGCAGGAGCCAAAGCAGTCAGCCGATGATAATCCATCCTGGATATCAGATACATAGCCATCAGCCCCAAAGCCGTGGCAAACAACTGTTTCTTAAAATAATAGGCGGAATCATCAAACTTGACCCGCCCATTATAAGCGCTGGTACTCATCAGCATGACTAGGCCAAACACGACCAGAATCAATACCAGTGCCAGCAACGCAATATCTAATTTTTCTTTCTTCTTCTCCTGGGACACATTCTCACTCCCACATAATCCATTCTAACTATAGACTATGTACGTACTCTTTGAACATATTCCCTCTTTGTTCATAATTGTCAAACTGTCCCCAACTGGCGCAAGCAGGAGAGAGCAAAACCGCGTCTCCCGGATTTGCCTTTTTCGCGCAGATCTTAACGGCTTCCTCCAAATTCTCAGCCAGAATACAGTCATGAAATCCTAGACGATTAGCCGCTTCCTGAATTTTCTCCCTCGTTTGTCCTATTAAAACCAGATACCGTACTTTTCCGTCAAAAGACTGAATCCACTCATCATACTCTGAACCCTTGTCGAATCCGCCTCCGATCAGCAAAGTCGGCCTGTCCATCGCCTGAATTCCTTTTATCGCAGCATCCGGGTTCGTCCCCTTAGAATCGTTGTAATACGCAACACCGTCTTTTTCCTCCACAAATTCAATTCGGTGCTCCACGGCCTGAAAGTTACAGACGCTGCGGCAGATCTCCTCCGCTGAAACTCCGGCAACATACGCCATGGCTATGGCAGCCATTGCATTCTCATGGTTGTGCCGTCCCAGTATTCTCAGCTGTTGAGTTTTCATAAAGGGAATCTCTTTCTTATCCAGCCGAAGAATGATTCTGCCATCTCTAAGAAAAATTCCTTCGTCTAATTCCCTGACGCTGGAAAAATAGATAACCCTCGGCGTCAAATTCTCTCCAAATTTTCTCAGAATCTCATCTTCATAATTCAGAATACAGTAATCGTCACAGCCCTGGTTTTTCGTAATCAGCTCTTTGACACGAATGTACTCTTCCATCGTGTGGTGCCGGTTCAGATGGTCCTCAGTGATATTCAAGATCGCGCTCACATGGGGAGCAAATGTTTCGATGGTCTCCAGCTGAAAACTGCTGATTTCCGCGACTGTAACGCTCTCCTCTTTCATCTGAGAAGCTGCGCTTGTATAAGCGTTTCCTATATTCCCCACCACAAAGACCGAGTCCTGATGGTCGGCCATAATCTTTCCCAAAAGGGCTGTGGTTGTGGTTTTACCGTTGGTTCCGGTAATAGCGAGCACCGTTCCCTTTCCGACCTGGTAGGCCAGTTCTACCTCTCCCCACACAGAAATCCCCAGCTCGTAGAGGCGTTTTACCTGAGGAATATCTGTGGGGACACCCGGGCTTAAAACCGCTAAGTCCAAAGATGACTGGACCTCCTTTGGAAGTTCTCCGATATACACTTCCAGCGGGTAATCTCCTCTGGTTTTATGTAAAATATCTTTCTCTGAGAGTTTATCATTCCCATCGAAGATAATCGGAAGTGCCCCTTCCCTTCCCAGCAAATCCGCAGCTCCTATGCCGCTGATTCCAGAGCCAAACACCAATACTTTTTTTCCCTTTAATTCCATTTTCTTCCTCCTACAGTGCCAACAGGCCAATCAGACAGAGAATCGCTGTGACAATGGAAAACACCGCGACCACTCTGGTCTCCGACCAGCCGCAAAGTTCAAAATGGTGGTGAATCGGAGCCATCTTAAAGATACGCTTTCCATGCGTCATCTTAAAGTAAGTCACCTGCATAATCACAGAGATCACTTCAATCAGATAGATCAACCCTACAATCAATATAAACAAAGGCATCTGAAGCATATAAGCCGTACCTGCCACGAATCCTCCCAAGGCAAGAGAACCTGTATCGCCCATGAACACACTGGCAGGAAATACATTGAACAGCAAAAATCCCATCAGTCCACCCACTACGGCACAGGTGATCGGTTCAATGCCACTGTTCATTCCCACAGAAACCACTGTGAAAAATACAGCCACCATAATGGTCACACTGGACGCCAGACCATCCAGGCCATCGGTAAAATTCACACCGTTGACCGTCCCGATCACCGCTATAAAAAGCAAAGGTACTGCCAGCCAACCAATGTTCAGATAATGTCCGCTCCAAAACGGAATCAACATCGCCAAAGACACATCCGTATAATTTAAGAGATAGAACACAAAAACAGCCGTGACCACGACTTGAAGCAAAAATTTCTGCCAAGGCAAAAGACCATCCGAACGCCGCAGCACAACTTTCAGGTAATCATCCAGAAAGCCAATAATTCCAAATCCCAAAGTCAAAAACAAAATGGGAATGATCTTCGGGTAGTCCTTCACATAGAACAGAGAAGTCACCACCGTTGACAACAGAAAAATAATCCCTCCCATCGTGGGAGTTCCCGCTTTTTTCAGATGTGACTGGACACCGTCCACACGCTCTGTCTGACCCATTTTCAGTTTTCTCAGGAATGGAATAATAATCGGTCCCAGCGCCACACTGATTACAAAGGAAATCAGAACCGGGATAACAATCTGAAAATCCATAAGACACCTCTTTCATTCTTTTGTTTTTCATCAGCCTAAGAGCTGATTTAGCCTGATATTTTGGCTATCCTTTAGTATAAAGCTTTTCCCGCCAATTATCAACTGTTAATCTCGCTGCCCCAAAAATCCTGTCAGCCTTACCGCATCAAGTATCTCCAGCTCTGTCATGTGTTTTCAGCCGAGCCGTCTTTGTCCTGCACTTTCCCCGTCTTTGGAATATCCAGGTACGGAAGGACATTTTCAAATATATCTCGAATCACTGGCGCTGCAATCGTTCCCCCATAGTAAACTCCCTGGGGATCGTGAATGATGCAAAGGCCCAAAATCTGAGGATTTTCTGCCGGTGCAAATCCTAAAAAAGAGGAAATATAGCGGTTCGCGCTTCTGGGAAGAGTCTGAGAAGTAGCAGTTTTGCCTCCTATGGTATATCCTTCGATATAGGCGTTTTTTCCGCTTCCCTCCGAGACCACATGTTCCAGGATATATCTCACCGTCTCAGAAGTTTCTTCAGAAACAATTTCATCTTTTGTCTCATACTCCAATTCCTTTATATAATCTCCATCAGAACTCTGAATCGCGCGAGCCAGATGCGGAGTCACCCTCTTTCCACCATTAATCAGAGAACTGACCGTGGTAGCTAGCTGAATCGGTGTAATCTGAAAAGACTGGCCAAAGGACACTGTGGCTAGCTCCACTTGCCCCATATTCTTTTTCTGATGCATAATCGTCCCTGCCTCTCCCGGCAAATCAATTCCTGTCAGACTCATCAATCCAAACTGCTGAAAATATTTGTAAAAATTGTCTACACCCAGCCGAAGCCCTACATCAATAAAAACTGGATTGCAGGAATTCTCCGCACCTTTCAAAAAATCTTCTGCCCCGTGCCCCCTTCTGTTGCTGCAGTGGATGCGTCTGTCTTCCACCACTCGGTAACCGGGACAATAGAATTGATCGTCTAAGGATACCACTTTTTCCTCCAATCCCGCTGACATTGTAATAATCTTAAACGTAGAGCCAGGTTCATAGGTATCATTCAGACAAGGATTCCTCCACATCTGATTGAGAAGATCTTGTTTTTCTTTTTCCGACATCCCAGATGTGTCTATCTCCTCATTCAGTGTAAACGGATCATTTAAATCAAACTCTGGCACATTTACCATTGCATAGATTTCCCCATTCTGAGGATTCATAAGCAGAATGGACACCCTGTCTGCCTGTTTTTCTTCCATTACCTTCAAAGCTGCCTGCTGTGCGTACATCTGAATGTTGCTGTCCAGGCTGATCATCAGATTATAACCAGGCACAGGATCAACTCTCTCCTCCCCTTCCTCGTCCAGTTCCACACCTCTAGCGTCCGTCATCGTCAGAATCTTGCCCGGCGTCCCTTCCAGATAAGAATCATATTTCACTTCCAGTCCCACAATTCCCTGGTTATCACCGCCTGTGAATCCGATCACTTTAGATGCCAGACTCCCATAAGGATAATACCGTTTGTAATCCTCATCTACCTTCACTCCGTCCAACTGATATTTTCGGATACGGTCTCCCACTTCTTTTTCCACATTCGTCTTAATCCTCTCAATGGATGAGACTTTCTCCACGCGTGTTCTGACATCCTCCTCATCCATCCCCAATTCCTCTGTCAATACTGCGATCACCTTCTCAGGATTTTTCACCTGGCTGTGTATGACAGAAATTGTACACACCGTCTTGTTGGAGGCCAGAACCTTTCCTGAAGCATCAATGATCTCACCTCTGGCTGCTTTGATATCCCGCTCTCTCTCGTGGAGATCTTCTGCTTTTTCATAGTAATAGTCTGACCGAAATCCCATCAGCCATACCAATCTTCCTATTAATCCTGCCATAACTGTCACACAGCATACAAACACGACAACTATTTTTTTCTTATGAAAGGTCTTATTTTTCTTCATAAAAAACCTCACAGAAGTTATCCCTATAATTTATGGATTCTTCTGTGAGGTTATCACCGACGCTATTGTTTTTTCACAAATTCTCTGCTGCTCATTCCAGACCGGCTTCCTCATTGGTAATCCCGTCGCTCTCCGAGTCATTTCCCACGATGGGGTCTGTGTCATCCTCTAGAGGCCCTGGTACATTCGGGTCTGAAACTCCATCCGCAGTGCTGTCATCGGACACGTCAGGCTGAGGCTCTCCCTCATTGTTCCCACTGTCGCCTGTACTCTCTTCTGTGTCCCCCTCTGTATGATCTTCCGCGGCAGGTCCTACGTAGTTTCCGTCCTCGTCATACTCGCCGTTCTCATCATAATCACCGTTCTCATTATAACGAATGTCCTCAATCGTGGTCCCATCCGTGTTGATACCTTTGACAAGGCCGTTGAAGCCTTCCCACAATTCCGTCTCAGGGACATAGCCGTCTGAAGTCTCATCTGGCACCACTTCCAGATACGGAAGCAGCTCTGAGAGTATCCCCTGCGCGATGTACTGGGGATAAGCACTGTTGTCCTGGCGGTCCGCATTCGGCTCGTCCACAACCACATAGATCACCACCGCTGGATCATCTACTGGCGCAAAGCCCACAAAGGATACTAGATATTTTCCATTATTTCTCGGAAATTTCTCGGCCGTTCCCGTCTTTCCTCCAGAACTGTATCCCTGTACTTTTGAATAGTGACTGGTACCGGATTCCACACTGGCTCTCATATAGCTTCGAATATCCGCGGAAATGCTGCTGGACACCGTCTGCTTTAAAAGTGTCGGCTCAATATTTTTAATCACCGTCCCCTGGCTATCCTCAATGCTGCTGACCAAATGTGGTTGATAATAATATCCACCGTTTATGACAGAACAGATCGCATTGATCTCCTGAATCATCGTGCAGGTAAAACCTTGTCCAAAGGCTGAGCAGGCCAGCTCCGTAGCTCCCATAGTATCTTCCGTGTGCACAATTCCGGTTCCCTCGTTGGGCAAATCAATTCCCGTCCGAGTTCCAAAATTAAATAGACTCTGGCTTTTGATAAACTGTTCTGCTCCCATCTTGTCAGCAATCTGCATCATCGCATCGTTACAGGAGTTGGCAATTACTTCTTCGAGAGTCTCTGTTCCATGGGCTCCTGGATACGCAGAACATTTAATCATCGTGTCTCCAATCATCTGTGAACCATCACAGACAAATGAATCCCCTTCCAGTATCGCTCCCTTTTCTAAGGCTGCCGCCATCACCATGGGTTTTACCGTGGAACCTGGCTCATAGGCATCTGTGACACAGTAGTTGCGCCACATATTGTTCAGAGCTTCCACCTCTTCCTCATCATTCATGGCCTTGACTTGTTCTTCTGTGTATATGCTGGACATATCTCTGGGTTCATTCAGATCATACCTGTCCCCTCCGTCCATGGCCAGAATCGCTCCTGTATTTGGGTCTTCTACAATTACACCGATGTTCTTGGCCCCCATGCGTTCCTGAAACGCGTCTACATATTTTTCTACGATGCTCTGAGCTCCCACGTCCAAAGTTGTGACAATACTTTTTCCATTGGTTGGCTCTATAATTGTCTGCTCCACATCAGCGCTGTCATTAAAATATCCATATTGTCTTCCATCCGTCCCGTTTAAGGTACTATTATAGTAACCCTCCAATCCCCAGTCCGCAGTCTCAGCGTCAAAGGTAAATCCTATCGTGTCACAGGCCAGACTCTCAAATGGATAACTTCTCAGATAAGTCTCTTCAAACCATACCCCCTGAACGTTTTCCCTCTCCTTTTTCTCCTCATCGGACAATTTGGAGTTTTCGCCCACTGTGGTATACTCATCAAATGCTTTCTTCTCATCCACCGTAACTTCTTTGAGCAGAATCTGATACTGGCTGTTTTTCGTCTTATCATCTGTCAGCAGCTTCTGTATCTTCTCTTCATCGGCATCAAAAAATTTGAGCAAGGCTTTCACAGTAGGTTCTAAATAATCCTGGTCTGAATTAATGGCTTTACAGTCCAAAATCACATTGTAGACTTTGCTACTGGTAGCCAAGAGATTTCCATTTTTGTCAAAAATGTCTCCCCTCTTGCATGGAATTACCCGACTGGCGTACTGCTGCTGAGTCTGCATTAATACCTGTTTGCTGTACTTATCACCTTCCGTCGCGTTGATCACGGATATTTTTAGGATTAAACCTACTAAAGCTAGTAAGACCATACCAAATAGTATTACTAGCTTTTTTCTCATCTGGGTATTTAATTTTCTATTTATTTTTCTTCTCTGTCTCAAATACTCACCTACTCTGCTTCCGGTACATCCTGATACTGTCTTACGTAACTGCTTCTCTGAGTCTTATAAGTAATCACCTGATCCTCAGAAGGATATTTCATCCCCAGCTCTCCGATGGCAATTTTTTTGATAGAGTTCAAGTCCACAGAAGTCATCACCTGACTGTAATAGGCGTCGTTTTCCTCCTTTAACTGAGTCAGTTCCGACTCCAAAGCCGCTACACTTTTCATTTGTGCTGTGATCTGCGACTTTGTGTGTAGATAGTTTACGCAACTAAAAAGAATCGCAATTAGAACAACAGTTAGAAAAACTACAAAGCCCCTCGTCATGCTCATTGCCTTTGCCCTATTTTTTCTGGTCGCTTTGCTCACTGCCCTTCTCCTCTGCTGAGGCAACTGGCGCCTGCTTCTGGGGGACTCTTGAATCTTTCTGACAGTATTGCCGTCCACATAGACACGTGTCCTGGCAGCTCTGCTGCTTACTCCTCTTCTGTTGGCATATCTTGCTGTCTGAGCCATTTCAATACTTCCTTATCTATTCTAGCTGACATCTGCAATTGCTTCATTTTTGCAGACATATGAAACCTTTCCTTTATGTCTTGCAATCTACTCCCGGCGAGTTCTCTCAAAAATTCTCAGTTTGGCACTCTTGGCGCGGGGATTTTCTTCCATCTCATCCTCGCTGGGCAAAATCGGTTTCCGCGTAATCACCTTTCCCTTGGATTTCTTTCCACATACGCAGACAGGAAAATTGCTGGGACAGGTACACGGGTTTTCATTTTTTCTGAAAATCGTTTTGACAATCCTGTCTTCCAGCGAATGAAAGGTTATAATACAGATTCTACCACGATCTGACAAAATATCAACCATTTCGTCAAGAGAATCTCTCAAAACATCCAATTCGTGGTTCAGTTCAATACGAATTGCCTGAAAAGTTCGTTTTGCAGGATGACCTCCGGCTGCCTGCATCTTCATGGGAATCGCCCTGCGAATAACCTCCGTGAGTTCCCCCGTAGTCTCAATGGGCTTACGCGCCCGCTCCATCACGATATGCTTCGCGATGTTTTTTGCGAATTTATCTTCTCCGTAATCACGAATGATACGGTACAGTTCTCTTTCTTCATATCCATTGACAATGTCCCCAGCCGTCTGGCTTGCTCTTTGGTCCATTCTCATATCCAGCGGTGCGTCCACGCGGTAGGTGAATCCCCTCTCAGGATTGTCCAACTGATATGAGGATACTCCCAAATCCAACAAGATGCCATCCACCTGCTGAATTCCCCTCTCTCTCAACTCTTTCACCGCGTAACAATAATTGCTGCGAATGATGGTGATTCGATCTCCGAAATCTCTGAGACGTTCATTCGCAGCAATTATCGCGTCCTGGTCTTGATCTATGCCAATAAATCTCCCCTTGGCAGAAAGTTTTTTACACACCTCTACGGCGTGCCCTGCACCTCCTAAAGTGCCATCCACATAGATTCCATCAGGCTTCACCCTCAAGCCATCAATGGTCTCTTCCAGTAATACAGATTTGTGTTTAAATTCCATATTATTCTCCTGTTGGAATCGCCTCTGTGAGATCTCCGCAAAGCCCTTCAACAGCTTAAATGACAATCCCCATCTCCTGCATCCCTTCTGCAATCGAATCCATATCGTCATAATTGGAGTTCTCAGCCCATTTCTCTTTGCTCCAGACCTCAATGCGGTTCAGATTCCCGGTCAAAACCACATCTTTTTCCAGACCAGCAAACTCTCGCAGCGTCGCTGGTACGAGAATTCTCCCCTGCTTGTCCAGTTCACATGTATTCGCGCTGGAGACAAAAAAACGGGCGAAGGTTCTTGCGTTTTTATTTGTAAGTGGTAAGGCTTTTAATTTTTCTTCAAAGATGATCCACTCGTCCATAGGATAAATAGATAAACAACCGTCTAATCCCTTCGTAATCACGAACTCTTCTCCCAAAAGAGCTCGGAATTTTGAGGGAATAATCAATCGTCCCTTCGTATCTATTGTATGACTATACTCTCCCATGAACATAGATTCTCACCTGCCTCATGAAGATATGCGTTGCTCCCCTTGCATATCTTCCATGGGCGGCAATGGACTTTACTGCCACTTACTCTCCATCTGCCACCACTATTCACCACTTTCTACCACTTATGGTATTATTCTATACTATTAACCTTAAAAAAACAAGAGGCAAATCCTGGTTTTTTCTAAACTTTTCATGAACAGCATCCTTCCATATATCCCCGTAAAAGCCGTTCTCATTGGGGCATTATCCCATATTTTGGCCCATTTTAAAGATAGAAATCCACCTGCGACAGCCGTTTGCCGGAATTATTACAAAAAACACCTGCCAGGTGGGGGATATTCCCATCGGCAGGTGTTTTTTTACTGATTTACCATCAACAATTGATATTCTGCAATTAAGTCGTCCAGTTCCTCACTCAGTTTCTGATTCCGAGGAATGTCCTCTCGACTCATCAGTCGGCTGTCCAACTGTTCTCTCAACATCTCGATTCTCAATCTCAGTGCTTCCATCTGTTTCTTCTGTAAATTCTGCATTTTCTACCTCTCTTCTACGCCTTTGTACTTTAGCTCTCTTTAGAACCGTTATTTCTTTCGCAACAATCGTAATACCACAAAAAATAGTCAAAATTACTGACAAAATACAAGACACTCCAAGATTAGTTCCCGAAATCAGAAGCTGATCTGTCCTTATCCCTTCAATCCAAAATCTTCCCATACCATAGCCAGTCAAGTAGATAAGAAAAATCTCTCCTTGAAATTTTTTCCTGCGCCGAATTCCTAAAATCACAATTAACAAAATTAGATTCCAGAGAATTTCATATAAAAATGCAGGGTGTACCTGAACATAGGAGACTCCTCCAAATGTCTGGATATGGTCCATCATCTCCTCTGTCACCTGAGAAGAATTCACAGCCGACAAAGGCAAAGCCATTGCGAGAAGTCCATCGGTATACCCACCAAAGGATTCCCGATTAAAAAAGTCTCCCCACCTTCCTATTATCTGTCCGATCAACAGTCCCATACAGACAGTATCTGCCAGCTGTATAAAATTCAATTTTTTTATCCTGCAATAAAGCCAGGATACCAGCGCCCCTCCTAAGATTCCTCCATAGATGGCAAATCCTCCCGTTCTGGGATTTAGCATTTCTACCCAATTTTCACTGTAGAGTTCCCAGGAAAATTCCACATAGTACAGTCTCGCCCCTATTATTCCTCCTAATAAAGAGCAGATAACTACTTTCAAGTACAAATCCTGGTCCTGATTACTGCGCTTTGCTTCCAGAATCACGAACCAGATTCCAATTAACATCCCAATGCAAATCAAAATCCCATAATAGGTAAGTTCAAACCCGGAGAGCTGAACGGATTTTCCCACATTCCCCAGATTCACTCCCAGGTTTGGAAATCGAATCGACATTTCCATGAATATCCCTCTATACGTTAAAGCGGAACAGAATCACATCTCCATCTTTGACTACGTATTCCTTCCCCTCCATACGTACTAAACCTTTCTCTCTGGCTCCTGCATAAGAACCACAATCCAAAAGATCCTGATAGTTGACCACTTCGGCTTTGATAAAGCCTCTCTCAAAATCCGTATGAATTTTTCCGGCAGCCTGCGGCGCTTTTGTCCCCACTTTGATCGTCCAGGCCCGAGTCTCATCCTCACCAGACGTTAAAAAGCTAATCAGACCCAAAAGGCGATAACTGGCCTTAATCAACTTTTCCAGTCCAGACTCTTCCAGCCCCAGATCTTCCAGAAACATCTTTTTCTCATCGTCATCCAACTCCGCGATCTCCTGTTCAATCTGTGCGCAGATTACGAAGACCTCACTGTTCTGCTCCTGGGCATAGTTACGCACTTCCTGTACATAAGCACACGAATGACCGTCGTCCGCAAGATCATCCTCACATACATTGGCCGCATAAATCACAGGTTTATAAGTCAGAAGATTATAACTACCAATATAGGCCAACTCATCTTCTGTCTCCAGTTTCATGGTAATGGCCATCTTTCCTTCCTCGAGATGAGCTTTTACCTTTTTTAGAAATTCCAATTCTTTGGCAGCTTCTTTATCATTTCTAGCCACCTTGGTTGTTTTTGCCATTCTCCGTTCCAGAATTTCCAGATCTGAGAAGATTAACTCCAAATTTATGGTTTCAATATCTCTTAACGGAGCTACAGAACCATCCACATGGATCACATTGGTATCTTCAAAACAACGAACTACATGGACAATGGCATCCACTTCTCGAATATTGGCCAAAAACTGATTTCCCAGGCCTTCTCCTTTCGAAGCGCCTTTTACCAGTCCCGCTATATCTACAAATTCAATTACAGCAGGCGTAACCTTTTTAGACTGATAAAAATCTCCCAACAGTCTCAGCCTTTCGTCCGGCACTGCCACAACCCCCACATTGGGGTCTATGGTACAGAACGGATAATTTGCTGATTCCGCACCCGCTTTGGTCAACGAATTGAATAGTGTGCTTTTACCCACATTCGGCAATCCTACTATACCAAGCTTCATAATATCTTTCCTCTCATCCTTTGAATTTTTTCTGTCTATTTTATTTTATCACACATAATTTCAGCATTCAACCCTTAGTGTTTCGACATTTTTCTACATAATTCGATATTTTATAATCAATTTCAGGTTCAATCTCTAGACATCACCATCAATAAAGGCCCTTTTTCGAACTCTATTGACGCTCTTTTATCAACAATTTCATTACTCACTGTTAATCCACTGTCGAATACTGTCAAATGATATTTATTCAGGGAATACTTAAATCCTCTTAGAGTCAGTCCCTCCACCTCGCCCCACACAGGGAAAAAAGAGACATATTTTCCAAACTGCTTTTCTCTCTCTAAAATCGTCTCTCTGTGTGTGAGCAGACAGATGTAATTGTTCTGATCTGCGATGGAGACTGACACGCCGTTCTTCTCACCGTAAGATAACAGTCCTAAATTCGCCAGCACATGATCTAATCGACTCCCAGTCGCCCCCAGAATTTCTATGGTCTCACACCCAAGCTCTATTGCCAAATTCATAGCAGACTGTGTATCTGAATCATCTTTCTCCGGGACCAGACGTTTCCATTTTATTTTTTTCTGTCTCTCAAATTCTTCCAAAACCGCCTTTGAGACACTGTCAAAATCTCCCACAGCCCAATCCGGCAAAATTCCATTCCGGCTGCAAAATTCTAAGCCTCGGTCCGCCGCAATCAACAAAACATCTGTCTTCCTGTTCAAAAAATCAAGGGCAAAATCAGTACTGATATTGCCCCCGCTGATTATCACACACTCCATCTTACACTCCATTCTCAGATTTCACAAGAATCAGCATATCTTTTTATAGTAGAAGTGGCCTCCTTCACATTTTGAAGAATATCTCCGTTGAACACATAAGAACCCGCAACTACCAGATTCGCGCCTGCCCTTAGAACCGTGGGCAGAGTCTCCCGATTGATACCCCCGTCTACCTGAATGTCCACGGAAAGCTCTTCCTCCTCGATTAGCTCTCTCAGCTCCTGAATCTTCTCTGTAGTCTCTTCCATATATTTCTGTCCGCCAAACCCAGGATTCACAGTCATAATCAAAACCATATCCACGTCCTCGAGAAAATGGCTGATGTCGTGTACCGGTGTCGCCGGCTTGATGGAAACCCCTACTCTCACGCCACTGTCCCGAATCATCTGAATAGTTCTCTCTAAGTCTTCACATGCCTCGGTATGTACTGTAATAGAGTCCGCGCCGCACTCCACAAAGTCCTGTATATATCTGCCGGGCTCTGTCACCATCAGATGCACGTCGAAAAACATGCTGGACTCCTTACGTATTGATTTAATGACTGGCATTCCAAAAGAAATGCTGGGTACAAAGTCTCCATCCATCACATCAATGTGCAGCCACTTTACGCCAGCTCTCTCCAGCATCTGAATCTGTTCGCCCAGACGGTTAAAATCTGCCGATAATATAGACGGACACAGTTGATATTCTCTCGATTTACTATCATCAAATCCCATATACTCAATATCTCCTCTTAGCGCTTAACTCTTGATACAGTGTCAAATAATTCTCATATCGCTGTCTGCTAATCTTTCCCTCTTCCAAAGCGGCCTTCACTCCGCACTGCGGTTCCTGTACATGGGCACAGCCCTGAAATTTGCAGGAATCCTCATACTCACGAAACTCTGTAAAATAATTTCTCAGCTCTTCTCTTTCTATATTCTCCAAATACAGAGAGCTGAATCCAGGCGTGTCTACCAGGTAAGTACCTGGTTCCACCGGAATGATCTCCGAATGCCTGGTGGTATGCTTCCCTCTTTTCAGCTTCTGACTGATCTCTCCAATCTCCATCTGCACTTCACTCTGAACTAGATTCGTCAGCGAAGACTTCCCGACTCCTGACGGTCCTGCCACTACGGTAGTTTTTCCGCGTAGGAGCTGTCGAATTTCTTCCCGCCCATCCTGCAAAAGTGCACTGGTCCAAACCACATCATATCCACAATCTGAGTAAATCTGACACACACTCTGACATTCATTCTCTGAGACCAGATCTTTCTTGTTAAAACATATTTTCACCGGTATCTCCTGCCGTTCCATCATCACCAAAAAGCGGTCCAGCAGTAAAAAATTAGGCTGAGGCTGCGCAGCGGCAAAAATTACCAGTGCCTGGTCTACATTTGCCACTGCTGGCCGGATCAGCTCATTTTTTCTCGGCATAATCCGGATTACATTCCCCACCTTTTCCTTCTGACCGAGGAGCTCGATTTCCACATCATCCCCGACCAAAGGCTTCACCTTATTTTTTCGAAAGATTCCTTTTGCCTTGCATTCATACACGCCGGCCTCATCAACATAGACGTAGTAAAAACCCGCGATTCCCTTGATGATCTTTCCTTGCATGTACAAAACTACTCGACTTTCTTAAAAGTAACCGGATACTGCCCTTCCAGCTGATAGTCGTCTCCCACCAATTCATACAGATAGATGGTTCCGTCCGTCACACCTGGTTCTCCGATCACATCCAGCTGATACGGGAACTGTAAAGTCTGGTCTTCCACGATCACGCTGACCTTCGGTTCCCCGTTCACCGTCTGCATCAACTCCAAACGGATTACTCCATTTTGATATCCCTCCGGTGTAGCCAGCTTCTGTGTACACTTCCAAGTCCCTGACGTGTCTCCTGTACCCGTTGACGCTGCAGGTGTCGGCGAAGGCGTCGGAGCTGTGTCTCCGCTGCTGACTTTAATTGTAATAGGTTCATCCGGAGACACATAGCTGTAAGCCTCCAAACTCTGCTCGAACACTTCCCCCTGAGTCACGTTGGAGTTCTGCTCTGAGACCACGGTAACGCTGCTGAATTTCGCCAACGCCAATTTTGCCTCTGACTCCGTCATACCAACCACATCCGGTACTGAAATACTGTCTCCCCAGTTTTCTCCCCGGCTGACCAAAATCGTGATCTGGTCTCCCGAGTTTGCGCTGGTTCCCGCCTCTGGGTCTGTGGAAATAACGTAACCCGCTTCCACATAAGTGTCGTAGTTATCCGTATAGTCTTTTGTCACATTCACTGTGAAGCCCATATCTGCAAGTATCTGTTCTGCGTCTTCCTGAGTCCTGTTCGTGACATCTGGTACGGTCAGAGACTCCTCACCCTTGCTCAGATTATAATAAATGGTCGTGTTCTTCTCCACTTGCTGTCCAGCCGCTGGGTCCTGAGAAGAGATCAACCCCTTCGCCTGATCAGAAACCTCCTCACCGGACTTCTTCCTGCCAAGCCCCAGTTTACTCAAAATCTCCTGCGCTTCCTCTTCAGTCTTACCCACTAAATCAGGAACTTCTACCAAATCCTCCGCTGCATCTTCGTCACTCTTATCTTGTTCCACCTGAGTCTTTCCAGCATCATCCCCTGATGAACCAAAACTGAAAATACCTGCTGCCCGACCTATCACCAAAATTAAAAGACATAGAATAACAGCACCCAATACCCAAGCGCCAATACTCATGGCTTTCTCCAAGCCACTGTGGATTCCATGACCTTCATCGTCATCGTATCCATCGTCAAAGCTCTCGTCGTATGGATCATCCTCAAACTCGTCACGCGTGCGGATTGACTGCACGGTCTCCGCCTCAGAAGGACCTGATACTACATTGTTGTCTTTGATTTTCTTGAGTTCGGAATCAGAAATGATGACTGTCTGCGCCCCGTTTGTTAAGGATGCCAGCTTCACAAAATCACCCTGTGGATCAATCAGGGAATGTTTTAGATCTGCGATAACCTCACTCATATTCCGGTATCTGCGGTCCACACTTTTCTGGGTACATTTCTCAATGATTCGCTCCAGACTAAACGGCAGTTCCGGTGTGTAGGTGGAAGGGGGAATCATCTCCTCCTGAAGATGTTTGATGGCAATCGCGACGGTCGTATCCCCATCAAAAGGAACTACACCTGTAACCATCTCATACAGCGTAATTCCCAGAGAATAGATGTCGCTCTTCTCGTCGCTATAACCGCCCCTCACCTGCTCAGGGGAACTATAGTGAACAGACCCCATCACATTAGAGCTGATTGTATTGGAAGATGCGGCGCGGGCAATCCCAAAATCCGTCACCTTCACCTTGCCATCCGTAGAAATGATAATATTCTGAGGCTTTACGTCCCGATGGACAATTCCATGGCTGTGCGCTGCCTCTAGGCCCATAGATACCTGAATGGCAATGCTTGTGGCCTCCTTGATGCTCAGCTTGCCTTTCTTGGAAATATAATCCTTCAGAGTGATTCCCTCGATCAACTCCATGACAATATAATAGACACCCTCATCATTGCCCACATCAAAGACATTCACAATATTGGGATGTGTCAAACCTGCAGCCGACTGTGCTTCTGTCTGAAATTTCTTGATAAATTTTGTATCTTCCCGAAACTCTGGTTTTAAGACTTTAATTGCAACATAGCGATTTAGCTTGTGGTCCTTGCCTTTATAGACATCGGCCATACCGCCAGTCCCAATTTTGCCTACAATCTCATAACGTTCTCCGATTATCATTCCAGTTTTTAACATACTTTCACCTCGCTTGTAAATGGTTCTATCAAAACAACAGCAATATTGTCCTTGCCACCATTTTCATTGGCTAGATCGATCAGTTTCTCACCTTTTTTCTGAAGACTCTCAGAACTGCTCAGCACCTCTTCCATTTCTTGGTCTGTCAACATGTTGCTCAGGCCGTCAGAACACATCAATATCTGGCTTCCCGGCTCTAGCTTCAGATCAAAAAAATCAATGTTCACGCCTTTTTTTGCCCCAAGAGCCCGCGTGATAATATTTTTATCTGGATGATTTCGCGCTTCTTCTTCACGAAGCTCTCCAAGTCTCACCATCTCCTGTACCAGCGAATGGTCCTTCGTCACCTGATGCAGTTGTGAATCCATCACATAGAGACGACTGTCTCCCACATTCGCCACATAAGCGTAGCTGCCTACAATCGTGGCGGCTACCATGGTCGTCCCCATTCCAGCCATCGAGGAAGACTTCTCTGCTTGTCTTAAAAGTTCGTCGTTGGCAGTCTCAATCGCATGACGGATAACCTTAATTGGGTTGTAATCCACATCTCCTTCCACCGATTCCACTACGACTCTCACCGCAAAAGAGGAGGCAAAATCTCCTGCATTATGTCCTCCCATTCCATCGGCTACCACAAACAGATTGGGGAGATTTCCCACCGGTTTATCCGATACATAGACGTAATCCTGATTGATCTTGCGTTTCCGACCAACGTCTGTAACCGAATATAAGTTCATTCTTACTTCTCACTTTCTGTCTGTCTTATTCTTTCCCCTTTTGTTCATCTATAAACCTTTTTCTCAATTGTCCACAGGCACCGTCTATATCGCTGCCCATTTCTCTTCTAATAGTAACATTAATTCCACATTTTTCAAGTTTTATTTTGAAATTCTCCACAGCCTGACGGGTGGACTGCCGAAAGCTTCGCTCCTTCACGGGATTCACGGGAATCAAATTGACATGGCAATTGATATCCTGAATCTGCCTCGCCAACTGACAGGCATCCTCCTCAAAATCATTGACGCCTCTCACCAGACTGTACTCAAAGGTAATCCTCCGCCCAGTCTTCTGAAAATAATAACGGCAGGCATCCAGCACTTCGTCCATCGTATATTTATAGGCGATGGGCATCAGCTCTTTTCTCTTTTCATCATTGGGAGCGTGCAAAGACAAAGCCAGCGTAATCTGCAGCTTCTCATCTGCCAGTTGTCTGATCTTCGGAACCAGACCACAGGTGGAAACCGTCAGATTCCTCTGGCTGATATGCAACCCATCTTCGCCGGTCAAAAGTTCAATAAACCTCAAAAGATTTTCATAGTTGTCCAAAGGCTCTCCCGTCCCCATCACCACCACATTGGAGACACGTTCCTGAGACAGCCTCTGTATACGATAGATCTGATCTAACATCTCCGACGATCTCAAATTCCTAGTCAGGCCGCCAATCGTGGAGGCGCAGAATTTACACCCCATTCTGCACCCAACCTGAGAGGAAATACAGACAGAGTTGCCGTGGTGATATCTCATGAGAACACTCTCAATCACATTCCCGTCTTCTAACCGGAATAAATACTTGCAAGTGCCATCTTGCTTTGATACCTGTACATCCACTGCTTCTAAAACAGTCAGCGGATACTCCTTTTCCAGCTTCTCTCTCAGATGCTTAGAAAGGTTCGTCATCTCATCGTAGGACACCGCGAGTTTTCTGTGAATCCACTCATAGAGCTGCTTCGCCCGAAAAGGCTTTTCCCCAAGCCCTGTCAACGCCTGACGCAGCTCCTCTAACGTCATAGATTTTATGTCTGTCATTTATCTCTTCCTTTTAAATTTCGCTATAAAGAACCCATCTGTTTTATGTACCCCGGGCAAAAGCTGCAGATATCCTAGCTTCGTAGTCTCACAGCAAAGCTCCTGAGGCAGACAAGAATCCAGCTCCACAGCCTCAAAGGGATAGTTTTCCAGAAACCACGATACGTTTTCCTGGTTCTCCTCTTTTGCTATCGTACAGGTACTGTATACAAGAGTTCCTCCTCTTTTTACGTACCTGGCTGCCCGGTCTAAAATTTTGCGCTGGAGTATCACAATTTCCTCCTGCTTAGATGGCGTGACTTTGTATTTGATATCTGGTTTCTTTCCGATGACTCCGTAGCCGGAGCACGGAACATCCGCCAAGACGATGTCTGCCGAGTCTTCCGAGTCGATATCCAAAACCGTGGCATCCATACAACGTGTCTGGACATTGATCGCCCCAGCTCTTACGATATTCTCCTGAATCAACCCCACTTTGTACTCTGTCAGATCTCTGGCTTCCACCATCCCAAACCCAGCCATCTTATCCGCAACATGCAGACTCTTTCCGCCAGGTGCCGCACACAAATCTAATATCTGGTCTCCCTTTTTAGGAGCCGCAACCTCTGCCACCAACATGGAGCTCACATCCTGCACCTGTATCTTGCCCTCCAAAAAAGCCTGGATAGTCAAGATATGATTGTATCCCGAGAGGTAAAACGCATAGTCCAGATACGGCGCCGGACTCACTAGAATCCCCTGTTCCCGGATGCTTTCCAGCGTCTCCTCCTGGTTTGTCAGGTATTGCCGGCACCGAACTGTCGTCGGCCGCTCCGTTAGAAAATCAGCCAGCATCTTCTCCGTAATTTCCTCGCCGTACTCCCTCAGCCATTTTTGAACCAAAAACGGCGGCATCGAGTATTTGACAGACAGATGGTTCTCTAAATCTGAGCGTTCCGGATAAGGAACCTCTTCCATCTCTCTGGCGATGGTGCGCAGCACACCGTTTACAAATGGCTTTAGATTATAGAAGCCTTTCTTTTGAGCCAGCTTTACAGCCTCATTGCAGACTGCCGAATCCGGCACGCTGTCCATGTATTTAAGCTGATAGACGCTGCTTCTTAATATTTCCCGAATCACGGGCTTCATCTTATCTGTCTTCACTTTAGAAAAATGATTTAAGATATAGTCTATGGTAATCTGATACTCTAAGGTTCCCTCGCACACTCTCGTGATGAAAGCCCGCTCCTGTTTTGGAAGAAACTGGTGCTTTGTCAAGACCTCGCGAATCACACGATGACTCGGCTCTCCCTCCTCATTCACAGCCAAAAGAATCCCCAGTATCAGTTCTCTTGTATTCATTCCACTAATCACGATTTCTTCCTCCTGCCAAAATCAGCAGTCTCAGCAGCTGCAAAACAGAGCCCGCCAGCGCTGCTACATAAGTAAGAGCCGCTGCCGACAATACTTTTTTGGAGCCCCTCACCTCATTGTCACCTAAGATTCCCGTCTCAGACAACAGTCTCAGCGCCCTGCTGGACGCGTTATACTCCACAGGAAGGGTCACGAGCTGAAACAATACAGCGGCGCTAAATAAGACAATTCCCGCAGTCAACAGCGGACGCATGGAAAAAATCAACCCCACAAAAAACAAAGGCCAAGCCAACGTAGAGCCTAAGTTCGCCACCGGCACCAAGGAACTTCTCAAATTTAAAGGGCCATAGTTCTCCGCGTGCTGCACGGCATGGCCACACTCATGGGCTGCCACTCCCACCGCTGCCAGAGAAGACTGATTGTAACTGGCCTCAGACAAACAGACTCTTCTTGTCCTGGGGTCATAGTGATCTGTGAGATTTCCTGCAATGGGAACCACCTGGACATCATACAGCCCTCTGGAATTTAAAATTCTCTGTGCCGCCTGAGCCCCTGTCATCCCCGATGCGCTCCGCACTCTCGAGTAAGTCGCAAAAGTACTCTTCAGCCTAGAAGATGCCACCAGTGATAAAATTACTCCTATGATAAGCAAAAGAACCGTCGGATCAAATCCATAATAAATGCCGCTATACATGTCATCACTCCTTATTCATGGTCAATCTTGTGCCTTTCTCTATCTTACATCCCCTCAAAAAGTCTGCCGCAGCCATTCTTCTCTTTCCTTCTAGCTGAACTTCGTCCAAACACAGGACTCCCTCGCCGGCAGCAACGTAAATTCCTCTTTTATCAGTGTGAAAAATTTCTCCTGGCCTCGCCGTCGTCTCCTCCTGAACCACACGAGCCGCCCAGATTTTTAGCGTCTTTCCTTCTAGGAAAGTATAGGCGCTCGGCCACGGAGACAGTCCGCGAATCAGACGCTCGATCTTCACCGCCGGCATCGTCCAGTCGATATTTCCCATCTTTTTGTCGATCATGCTCGCATAGGCAGTAGGACTCTGTTCCGGCTGTCTCTCATAGACTGCCTGGCCGTTTTTCACCTGCTCCAAAGTCTCGACAAGCAGCTTTGCTCCTACCTGACTCAGCTTGTCAAACAGGCTTCCCCCTGTCTCTTTTGGGTCTAGCGATACGACTGAGCGAGAAATCATATCCCCGGTGTCCAGGCCTTCATCCATTCTCATAATCGTGACGCCTGACTCCTTCTCACCGTCAATGACAGCCCATTGTATTGGCGCCGCGCCGCGGTATTTCGGCAAAAGAGAAGCATGTACATTCAGACAGCCATAAGGAGCCATTTCCAGGATTTCCTTGGGAATAATCTGCCCAAATGCCACCACCACAATCGCCTCTGGCTTTAATTGTCTCAAAGTTTCGATAAATTCAGGATCTCTGACCTTTTTGGGCTGACAGACTGCCAGTCCATGCCTCAGTGCTTCTTCCTTCACCGGAGTACAGCACAGATTTTTTCCTCTGCCCCTCGGCTTATCTGGCTGAGTAACCACGGCCAAAACCTCATGGTCTGCCTCCACCAGAGCATTCAAAGTCCCCACCGCGAAATCCGGCGTGCCCATAAATATTACTCTCATCTTAGTCTTCCTCATAGTCATCGTATTCCACACGATGAAGATCTCCGTTTACATGTGCTGTGTACATAATTCCATCGAGATGATCGCACTCATGACAGATCGCTCTCGCCAACAGTTCTGTGCCCTCCACCTCAAATTCTTCCATATTTTCATTGAAGGCAATCGCTTTTACATAATTAGGCCTGGTCACTTCCCCTGCCATTCCAGGAATGCTCAGGCATCCCTCATCCCCAGTCTGCTCTCCTGAAGTCTCCACGATCTTTGGATTAATCATAACGAGAGGTCCCTCTCCCACGTCGATCACGACGATTCTCTTCAGCACTCCCACCTGGGGAGCTGCCAGTCCGACTCCCATAGCCTCGTACATCGTATCCAGCATGTCGTCAATCAACTGTCTCGTTCTGTCATTCATCTCTTCCACCGGGCGGCATTTTTTCGTCAATACCGGGTCGCCCTCCACTCTGATTTGTCTCAACGCCATTTTTTCGTCTCCTTTTCCTAGTGTACCCAGGCTGTTCCCAGGCACACTTCCATTTTTTTACACTTCTTTTAAAATTTTCTCACATTCACAGCCGTTTTTTTCCTACTGGATGTCAAACTGAATCGTCATAGAATGAAAGCCTGAATTAATTTCCATATATTGTTCCAGCTTGTCTCTCACATAGATGAGGACATCTTCCCTGGCATGTTTCAGATAGATTACCTTTTTATACTGATCCTTGACTCTCCCCACTGACTGCGGCGCCGGACCAATGACTCTCAAATCTTTTTTAGTGTAGACTCTCTGGATAAATCTTTTTAGATATTCCATGGCCTGATTCAGCCGTTCTTCTTCCTGACAGGACCCTAGTACCGCCATCATATGTTCAGCCGGAGGATATCCTAGCAAAGTGCGGTATCCCATCTCCTCCTCGTAAAACCTCCGATAGTCCTGTCTGGCCGCTGCTTGAATACTGTAATGCTCTGGCTGATAAGTCTGAATCAGCGCCTCTCCGGGCTTTTCACCTCTTCCGGCCCGGCCAACTGCCTGCGTCAAGAGCTGAAAAGTTCTCTCCGCACAGCGATAATCGTCCCCGTGAAGCGATAAATCCGCAGCTAGAACTCCCACCAGTGTCACGTTGGGAAAATCGTGTCCTTTTACAATCATCTGGGTACCAATGAGAATATCTGCTTCCCGCCTGGAAAATGCCTCCAGAATTTCCCCGTGGCCCTCCTTCCCTTTCGTGGTGTCATAGTCCATCCTCAAAACCCTGCTGTTCGGATACTGCTTCTGAACAATCTCTTGTATCTGCTGTGTTCCGGCCCGAAACGCCCCAATATACGGCGAACCGCAGGAGGGGCATTTCTTCACAGCCTCTGTCTCATAACCACAGTAATGACAGACCAACTTTCCTCCCTTGTGGGCACATAAAGAGACATCACAGTGGGGACACTGAATCACCTGTCCACAGGAACGACAGGAGAGAAATCCTGCATACCCTCGCCGGTTCAAAAAAAGTATGACCTGTTCCTTTTTCTCCAGCCGTACTTCCATTGCTTTTTGAAGCTCCCTGCTCAGTATTGAGCGGTTTCCTTCCCGCAGCTCTCTTCTCAAATCTATGATAGAAACCCCTGGCAATGGCCGCTCTCCATATCTGTTGTTCATCTCAAACAGCGCGTATTCCTCTCTCATACACCGTTCATAGACTTCCAAAGACGGAGTCGCAGACCCCATTACCACATGCGCCTGTTCCTTCCATGCTCGCCATATGGCAGCCTCCCGCGCATGATAACGGGGAGTAATTTCACTTTTATAGGTATTTTCGTGTTCTTCGTCAATTACAATTAGTCCCAGCTTTGGAAACGGTGTAAACAGGGCCGATCTCGGCCCCACCATGATCTGAATCTTTCCCTCCTTCGCCCTACAGAACTGATCGTAGCGCTCTCCTTGGGAGAGTCTGGAATGGAGAACGGACATCACCTCTCCAAACCTTCCGTAAAACCGCATAACCGTCTGATAGGTCAGTGCGATCTCCGGTATCAGTATGATTGCCTGCTTCCCCTGCTTCAGAGTCCGGTCAATCAACTCCATATACACTTCCGTCTTTCCGCTGCCGGTCACACCATGAATCAGACAAGGCCGGGATTTCCCTTCCCACTCTTGGATAATTCCATCCAAAACTTTTCGCTGTTCACCGGTGAGTTTCGCCGGCGGCAGCTTCTGTATCTTTTCACTGCGCACCGGGTCCCGGTAGACGTTCTCACACTCTACCCGAATCCACCCTGCCTCTTCCATAGACTTCACCACGCTGCTGACCGCTCCTAATTCTTTCGCTGCCCGCACTCCATCCAAACTTCCATGTTCCATCAAAGCACTTAAAAGCCTAGCTCTGGCACGATAGTTCTTGCGCTCCAACTCTTTTAACTGCAATTTTGCCTCTTCCGCTGAAAGCTGTAGCACCAAAGTACGTCTCTGACACTGCTGCACCTTCGCTTTCACGGGAAAAACTGTCTTCAGTGCTTGAATCATCGTGGAACCGTAATGCTCTCTCATCCATTTTGCCAAGACAATCAAACTGGATTCCGTGGTCTTCGCGTCACTCTTTATGGAACGGATACACTTTAGTTTCTCCACATCAAACTGAGGCGTATCCGTCAATTCTACGACATAGCCGTTGATTTCCCGATCGCCCTTTCCAAATGGAACGGTAACTACCATGCCAACTTCTAGCTCCTGCTCCCATTGGCTGGGAATTCGGTACTGAAACGCCCGATCTAATTTTTCACAGGTTATATCTACAACTATGCTGGCATATTTCATTCTCTGTCCTTCTAACGTCCAGCCAGAATATCCGCAATCAATACCCTCTCATCCATCGGATATTTCTTGCCCTCAATCTCCTGGTAATCTTCATGTCCTTTTCCGGCTAGGATAATAATATCTCCCGGCTCTCCATGATGTATCGCATAGGCAATTGCCTCCTTGCGGTCCGCAATCTCTATATATTTTCCATCTGTCTTAGAGATCCCTACCTTGATGTCGTCGATGATTGCCTGAGGTTTTTCATATCTTGGATTATCTGAAGTGATAATCGTCAAATCTGCCAACCTACCAGAAGTCTCACCCATCTCATAACGACGCAGTTTTGAACGGTTTCCACCGCATCCGAATAGGCAGACCAGTCGGTGTGGGTGGTATTCCCTTAATGTTGTCAACAAACTCTCTAGAGCCATCGCATTGTGAGCGTAATCAATCATCAAGGTAAACTCATCCGATACCTTAATCATCTCAATTCTGCCTTTCACCTTCGCGACACGCAGCGCGTTCACAATGTCCTTCTCAGAAACCTTAAAGTGACGGCAAATCGCAATCGCGGTCAGGGAATTGTAGATACTGAATTTTCCGGGAATGTCGATTTCTACTTGAAAATTCATCATCCCCCGCACCTGGTAATCAATGCCCAACCATCCTTTTCCTGACACCAGTTTCGCATCCTCGGCCCGAAGATCTGCCTTCTCTGAAAATCCAAAGGTCTCCAGAGCGCAGGTGTGTCCTTTGATAATCTGCTCAAAATGTTTGTCATCCCGGTTTACAATTCCCACCTTACACTGTCTTAAAAGCATGGACTTACATTCCAGATAGTGTTGAAAATCCCGGTGCTCATTGGGCCCGATATGATCTGGCTCAATGTTCGTAAAAATCCCAAAATCAAACTCAAAACCTGCGGTCCGGTGCAACATCAGCGCCTGTGAGGATACCTCCATCACCACACAATCACAGCCGGCATCTGCCATCTCCTTGAAATATTTCTGAATCACATAGGATTCCGGTGTCGTGTTCACTGCCGGTATCACCTTGTCTCCAACAATCGCCTCAATCGTGCCAATCAGTCCCACACGGTACCCTGCATTTTCCAAAATTGATTTCACCATGTAAGTAGTCGTAGTTTTTCCCTTTGTCCCTGTCACGCCGATTGTCTTCAGCCTTCTGGCAGGGTGTCCAAAATAGGCTGCTGAAATACACGCCATGGCGTATCTAGTATCCTTTACCAAAATTACCGTCACGTGTTCTGGAGCTTCCACTTTCTCCTCCACTACGAGAACCCCCGCCCCTTTTTTCACCACATCTGGGACAAAAGTGTGGCCGTCTACCACTGCGCCACGGATACACAGAAACAGAGACCCTTTCTGAACTTTTCTGGAATCGTACACCACATCGGTGACCTCCGCATTTTCATCTCCCTGGCAGCAGGTATATTCTAAATCTTCAAGTAAAGCCGTCAATTTCATAGCGATACCTCCATTTTTTACAATGGGGCCAAAATACCTTTTGACCCCAACTGATTCTTATATAGGATAGCACACCTGCCTTTACTTTTCAACTTTCCGATTCTTCACACGCAAAAAGATTCCTGCCAGTGCAACAGCCGAACCCATGGCCAAGACCGCAAAAAGCTCTGCTCTGGAATCATCCTGCGTCTTCACCGGAGATGCCTTCTTTTCCCCGGAGGCAGTGGTTCCCGTGCCGGAATTTTGTTTTTCCACCTTAGGCGTCGCCGTGGGAATCGGTTTCTCTGAAATTTTCACTTCTGCCTGACTCTCTTTGGGCTGCGAACCCTCCACAGACACCACGGCCATATTCACCAAAGTAGAATCCTTAAAATCCTCGGGCAAGGTTACTTCCGCTCTTAACACCAGTTCTTCCCCTGGAGCCACTGCTTCCACATAAGCCTGATTCTTTTCCTCATTCAATGAGACACCTTCCTGCTCCTCGAATACAGCCTGGACTCCTTCTACTGTAAATTTGTCTGTGGTAACTACCGACCGAAGTGTCTGCTCTCCTGTATTAGTGATCGTGATCTCATAATGAATCGTATCTCCCGCGCTCGCATGTGTCTTGTCCGCGGTCTTTTTCACGGTGTAATCCAAAACTGCCGGTTCCACTTCCACCGACGCCTCTGCCTCCCTCACAAGTGTTTCTTCTGGACTCTCCGGATTTACAGCCATCGCAGTCAATTTATTGGTCAGGGTTCCCTTTGCAGTCTCCGGAATCTGCGCGCGCACTTCCAACACCACGGTCTCTCCTCTCGGCAGCAGCTTCACCACAGCCCGGGCTCCATCTTCGCCCACTTCCACCCCTTCCTGTCCCAAAAAACGCACAGAAATCTCCTGTTCAGGGTAGACATCCGTCAGAGACACATTTTCCAAATCCCAGCCCCCTGTGTTTGTCAAAGTCACTTTGTACAAAACATCCTGTCCGGCCTTGACCTGTTTCTGAAGCGCCTCTTTTTGAACCGTATAGTCTATCTTATTGGGACATACCTTCAGTTCCGGTGAACTGGCCATCACCTTTTGCGTCACCTGATTCTCGTCCTCATAAGTCACATAGGCACCAGTTCCGTCCACATCCTTAGACAGCGGTTCATCCTGGTTCGTCTCGTACAGAGTCGGTTCCTGTACCTCTCGATAGGCTTCTCTTAGAACCACTGGAATTCTGAAATTCTCTTGGTCATCTTCTCCCATCTCTTTCGTGACAGGAAAAGTAATCCGGGTGATCGTATCCTCTTCCCCTCTCTGATTCACAATGCCGACACTCTCAACTTTACTGCCCATGGGCAATTCCCCTTCTTTTACCTTCCAGTACTCAGAGACATAGTCCGTCACCTGGACTTTCACCGCCTTCCAGCATAGGTCGGAATATACTGCTTTAAATATACTCCCGATATCCTGCATCTCTTCCTGTCTGGTATCAATATAGTACTCCTCTCCTGAGCTGAGAGCCTCAATAAATTCCTGACTGTCTGTGTCGTTTCCCATATCGGACCCGTAACCAATTCCATAGATCGGAACCTGCTCTTTTAAGACCGTCGCATCTTCCAACGCCCACTGCGAAAACTGACTGTACCAGGAGCTATCCTCTTCTGCCATTCCATAGCTGTGACTGTCCAAAAGTCCTAAGTCTGCACTTCCGTCTGCATGAGAGTAGCCTGCGGTCGTAGTTCCATCTGTAAATAAAATAACAAACGTGTTCTCTTTATTCTCCAATTCCTCTACTGCATCTAAAGCTCCCAATACCGCCGCTTCATGGTTCGTCCCATTGTTCTGGGCAGGCAGTACGGCTTCTTTATTTAAGTATTCTTTTTCTGTCAGAAAATCTCTTGCCTCTTCTTTCGACTGTGTCCATCCATTGATATAATATCCGCCGATGAACACAATGGGACAGATCATGGGCTGCATATCCTCAAACACCGCATCCAAAAATTGAGCATACCCTTCCTCCAAGTGCTCCATACGACTTTTCTCACATTGCCACCGTTCTGTTTTTCCACTGTAATAGTGCCAGGTTGTCCGATTCTCAAAAATTTTAGTCTCTCCCACAGGCAAATAAATTCCCCCATGGTCAATCGTGTGACTGAAACGTCTCAGCTTAGTTCCCTCTTCTACTCCCGTCAGCAACGTCTGATCATCTGTCACATAGATAATCTTCCATCCACTGATATTGTCATAGGGAAGCCTGTCACTTCTATCTTCCTGCCCGCATACCAGCCTGCATTTCCCCTCAGGGTCCACAGACTCTGGCAAGGACAAAAAAAGCTGATCTGGGCTTTCCTCTCCCAGCTTCCGGTAGGTTTCTTCATCCGGCAAAGTCTCCTTGATCTCTTCCCAGATCTCCTTGCTGTTCTCCATCGCGGACAGTGTATGTCCTATCACCAGTTTTGTATGGCCGGGGGTGTCGCAGTAATTCATAGACGCTGTCACATCCAAAACAGGAACAATGTTCACCGGCTTTTGCTTCTCGGTATAACTTTGCATTCCCTTTACTGTCAAATCAATTTCAGCCTCATAGGCTCTCTCATCCGTCCAATGAGCGGTCTTTTCCAAAACCACCTCCTGAGAAGGCCCGTCTGCATATGCCGCCGCTGCCGGCAGGCACTGCAGGACCATGAATGCCGCCACGCATGCCGCGGCTATCTTTCTTTTTACGATTTTCCTCATATTTTCTGTTTTCTCCTTCATTTTGCTGACAACAAGTTACCTCCTGCATGCAGACATAGGCATCCCTCCTTAGGCATGGCCTCCTGGCACCTCTTTGTTTTGCGCAAAAAGTAGCCGGGCACATTTCAAGACTCGCTCGCGAGCTTTAGCGCGGGATTTGGGTCGGCATTAGCCCACATCATTCATCTCTGAATCCCTGCGCATCCTCGCGGAGCGTTTATCAGATGGGGGAATGACACCTGCCACTGATGTTAATTTCTTGCTCGCCTTCTATAGAGGCGGGAGTCTTCTCCATCTGATAGGTTCTTTGGTATTTCTTGGAAAATTTGGCCGAAAGGCCTTGAATTGAGACCAGACAAAACACCTATGTGTTTTGCTGTCTTGCGGAACCGGCAATAAATCCAGAAGTCTTCGCCGTTTATATCTCCGCGTAAATAAGAATCGACAGAATCGAAGAAATTGGTTCTGCCTGACTTTATTATAGCATTCCGTTTTTTCCGGAACAAGTCAAATTCATTTTCCTATTCTTTTTTTAACATTTATTTATATTTTTTCTTTTTCTTTTAGAAAACGGTCAAACTTTAGCCATATTTCTTAGATATAATAAGTCTCGGATAGATGAATAACCACTCTCTATCTCCCCCCTCAAAAAAAGTTACAACCCCTGCGAAAGCGGGGGTTGTTTCTTTTTATAGGAAAGATCTTGTGAAAGGTCTTTCCTATAACAGAAACGCTCCGCTAAGGATGTGCACACCGCAATAAGGCAATTCGTCGCAAAGCGGTGTTGCGGCGGCGCAAAGTGAGCTACGCCCCTCAAGGCTTGATGAGATAGGGCGTTGAAATGGGCTTGCCCACTTTGTTCGGGAAAGATTTTCTTGCATCCCAAAGACAAACCTCCTATAATAAAGATATTCAACAGAACATAAAAAAATAAGAGAGGTTTTTCATATGAGTCAGAAAATTGTGGTCGTTGCCCTGGGACATCGGGCTTTGGGCAATACCTTACCGGAACAAAAGCAGGCAGTCACAGAATCTGCCAAAGCAATTGCAGACCTGGTGGAACTGGGTGCCAAAGTCGTGATCTCCCACAGCAACGCGCCTCAGGTGGGAATGATTCACACCGCTATGAATGAATTTGGAAAAGCCCACCCTGACTATACATTTGCTCCGATGTCTGTCTGCTCCGCCATGAGCCAGGGGTACATCGGATATGATCTGCAAAATGCCATCCGCGCTGAATTAATCGGCCGGGGCATATACAAAACAGTCAGCACCATTCTCACACAGGTAGTCATCGACCCTTATGACGATGCCTTTGCAGATCCTGAAAAAATCATCGGGCGCTATCTGACCGCCCAGGAGGCCGAGGAGGAGGAAAAGAAAGGAAACTTTGTCACCGAGATACCGGGGAAAGGTTATCGTCGGATTGTGGCAGCCCCTAAGCCTCAGGCTATTGTAGAGCTTGACGCGATTCGCGCGCTCGTGTGGGCAGGCCAGGTCGTGATCGCCTGTGGCGGCGGCGGAATCCCTGTTCTCGAGCAGGGCGCACAGCTTCGCGGAGCCAGTGCTGTTATTGAAAAAGATCTTACCAGCGGCCTGCTGGCGGAAAAACTGGATGCCGATCAGCTTTTGATTCTGACCAGCGTACAAAAAGTCAGCCTCAATCTTCAGACCCCGCAGGAGGTCTATCTGGATAAAATTTCCGTGGAAGAAGCCAAAAAGCATATGGCTGCAAACCAGTTTGCTCCCGGTTCCATGCTGCCGAAATTTGAAGCCGGCGTCTCTTTCGTAGAAAAAGGAGAAGGCCGTAAAGCTGTCATCACCGATATTCCCCATGCCAAAGACGGCTATTTGGGAAAAACGGGCACAATTATAGCATAAGCCCCTTAAACAAAGTTCTTATAAAAAAATCCTGCAAGCAGGATTCTCCGCCTGCGTCGGGGCGCAAAGCGTTATCTTCCACTCCGCCGCAGTGCAATCCATACGGAGCATTTATGTAATAGGAAAGTACTTTCACACATCATCGTGACAAATTTCTCCTATTATATAAAAAACCGGTGATCTTGGAATCATTTCCAAGACCACCGGTTTTCTATTCTTCTGCCCATCCCCGGACACAGGCAACTGCCTTGTCCCATCTTCTGAGCAATTTCACTCTCTTTGCCTCTTCCATGGACGGCAAAAAGCATTTCTCCTGGCTCCAGTTCTTTTCCACCTGGACCGCATCAGGCCAAAATCCCGTAGCAAGCCCTGCCAGATAGGCGGCCCCTAAAGCTGTCGTCTCAATACAGCTTGGCCTCACTACCTGTGAATTCAAAATATCCGCCTGAAACTGCATCAAGAAATCATTGGCGCTAGCACCTCCGTCCACCTTCAACGCATTCAGGCGAACTCCCGCATCCTGCTCCATCGCCTGAATGACATCATGCACCTGATAGGCCAAAGATTCCACAGTAGCCCGTACCAGATGGGCTCTGCTGGCTCCCCGTGTCAGGCCCAACACTGCACCTCTGGCATACTGGTCCCAGTAAGGAGCTCCCAGCCCTGTAAAAGCCGGAACCACGTAAACACCGCCGCAGTCTTCCACCTCGCGACAATAACGTTCTGACTCCGCTGCACTCTCAATAATCCTGATCTCATCCCGCAGCCATTGAATCGCCGCTCCTGCCACAAACACACTGCCTTCTAGAGCATATCCCGGTGAACCATCCGGTTGAACCGCCATGGTAGTCAACAGCCCACTTTGCGAACTGACTGCCTGATCTGCTGTATTCATCAGCAAAAAACAGCCGGTCCCATAAGTGTTTTTCACATCCCCTGAGTTGAAGCAGCACTGTCCGAATAGTGCAGACTGTTGATCGCCTGCCGCGCCTGCAATCGGAATTTTCCCACCCATAATCTTCTCGCTGGAATATCCATAGATGCAGCTGGAAGGCTTCACCTGAGGCATCATCGAGATAGGAATTTCCAAAAGTTGCAGTAGTTCCTCATCCCACTGCTTTTTATGAATGTCGTACAGCATGGTCCTGGACGCATTGGTGTAATCTGTCACATGGACCTTCCCCTTGGTCAAATTCCAGATCAGCCAGGTATCCACCGTACCAAAGAGGAGCTCTCCTCTTTCAGCCCTCTGTCTGGCCCCAGGCACATGTTCCAAAATCCACTGAATCTTAGTACCAGAAAAATAGGCGTCCGGAATCAACCCTGTCTTCTGTCTGATCAACGGGCCATAACCTTTCCGGTTCAACTCATCAACCTTGTCAGCAGTTCTCCTGCACTGCCAGACAATTGCCCGATACACCGGTTCTCCCGTCCCTTTGTCCCACACGACTGTCGTCTCCCTCTGGTTAGTGATTCCTATCGCCGCCACGTCGGAGGCGTCCGCCCCGATTTTGCTCATGGCCTCCGTAGCCACACTGATCTGTGTAGCCCAAATCTCCATGGGATCATGCTCCACCCATCCGCTATGGGGATAGTACTGCGGAAACTCCCGCTGCGCGATACTACAGATTTTGCCCTGCCGATCAAACAAAATACACCTGGAACTGGTCGTCCCCTGATCCAATGCCATCACATAGCGCTTCTCCATGTCTTCGCCTCCTCTTTATTCACGTATCTTCTATCCTTTTTCAGATTTCAGATATAGGTTTTCCCCACAAAGTATCCCAAAACCACAATACCCAGGACAATTCGATACCATCCAAAGGCTTTGAAGTCATGTTTCTTGATATATCCGATCAAAAACTTGATCGCCAAAATAGATACGAAAAAGGCTACCGCCATTCCCAGAAGCAAAATAGTGATCTCTGTACCAGTGAAATCAAAACCGAATTTGACCACCTTCAAAAGACTCGCTCCAAACATGACTGGAATTCCCAAAAAGAATGTGAACTCCGCCACTACAGTTCTGGAAACACCGATCAGGATTCCTCCGATGATGGTGGAACCAGATCTGGAAGTTCCGGGTACCACAGCCAGCACCTGGAAAAGCCCGATCAACAGGGCAGTCTTCACACTCATCTCTTTTAGCGATGTGCAGGTAGGAGTTCTCTTCTTATTATAGTTCTCGATGATAATAAAGAGAATCCCATAGACGATCAACATCATAGCCACAACCACATAGTTGTTGAATTTTTCTTCGATAAAATCGTTGAAAGGAGAGATGCAGATCGCAGGCAGGCAGGCAAGGACAATCTTTCCCCAGAGAATCCATTTATCCTTGCTTTTGAGCACCTCACCATTTCCTTCCCAGGTACAAAAAGGCCATAACTTTTTAAAATACAAAACCACAACTGCCAAAATCGCCCCCAACTGTATCACAACCAAAAACATCTGCATAAATGCATCGCTGACATTCAGCTTGATAAACTCGTCGGCTAAGATCAGATGTCCCGTGCTGCTGATCGGAAGCCACTCTGTAATTCCCTCGATAATTCCCAGAATTACCACTTTAAAAAATTCAATGATACTCATATTTCCTCCTCTTAGATAATTATATAAAAAAGAATCCTGCCACGCAGGATTCTCCGCCTGCGACGGGTTGCATCAACAACATTTTCGTCTCCGCCGCTGTGCGATCCTACGGAGTATTTGTGCTATAGGAAAGGACTTTCACGCATTAGCATGACAAGTTTTTTCCTGTAACACCAAAACAAGCTGCCGCGGCACTATCCTTGCACACAGCAGCTTATCAAATTTGCTTACAAGAGCCGCCAACTATCTTCCCGCGATCTGCGCCACATCAATCAAAGTCAAATTGTGCAGATCTGTATTCTCTAAACTTGTCACCAAAGCGTTCGCCGTATCCAAAGAAGTCAATACATTCACACCCGTCTCTATCGCATTTCTACGAATCAAAAATCCATCCTTTGAATGCTCTACTCCCTGAGGCGGTGTGTCGATAATCAAATCAATTTTATGTCCCAGAATCAAGTCCATCAGGTTCGGCGACGGCTGTTCTAGTTTATTTGTCCGTATTACCTTCACACCATGTTCTTTCAGCACTTTTGCTGTGCTTCTGGTGGCAAAAATTTTATATCCCAAGGCGGAGAATCTTTTCGCAATCGCCACTACCTCCGGCTTGTCCTCATCTTTTACGGTGATAATCATGTTTTTATGCCTCGGCAAGCGCACTCCCGCTCCTAAAAACGCTTTGTAAAGCGCTTCGTTAAAGCTAGAGGCAATTCCGAGACACTCACCGGTGGATTTCATCTCTGGCCCTAGGCTGATATCAGCTCCACGGATTTTTTCGAAGGAGAACACCGGCATCTTAATCGCATAATATTCTGCCTCTGGCTGAAGTCCTGGCTCATAGCCCAGATCTCTTAATTTGTATCCCAAAATCACCTTTGTCGCCAACGGAACAATAGGAATTCCCGTCACTTTGCTGATATAGGGCACAGTACGGCTAGATCTAGGATTCACCTCGATCACGTAGACCTCCTCCCCGCATACAATAAACTGTATGTTAATCATACCGATCACATGCAAAGATTTGGCTAAGCGGCGTGTGTATTCCTCAATCGTCTTTTTCGCAGTCTCACTGATAGTCTGAGCTGGGTACACAGAAATACTGTCACCAGAGTGAATTCCCGCCCGCTCAATATGCTCCATAATCCCAGGAATCAAAATTTCCTCCCCGTCGCAGACTGCATCCACTTCGATCTCTTTTCCCATCAGATATTTATCCACCAAAATCGGATGCTCCTGGGCAATTCGATTGATAATCCCGATAAATTCTTCCACATCCTGATCGTTGATAGCGATCTGCATTCCCTGGCCGCCTAGTACATAGGAAGGCCGGACCAAAACCGGATACCCCAGCCTGTTTGCCACTTCTTTTGCCTCTTGAGGATGTGATAGGATATATCTCATCTTTTCTGCGTATGCGACATCATCGCAAGGCTCTACCAAGTAAACGGTATTGTTATCTTGCACATAGTAATGAATCTCTCCTACATTCGTCACTATTGCCGGTGTATGACTCATCATGTATTCTGCCAATTTCGTTGGAAAACCACCCACCGCTCTCTTTGTAACAGGTTGAGACGTTACAAGAATCTCCGCATTTGCAAGAGTCTGTGGAACTAAGTTATAATCTATTCTTCCTTTAATAAAAACTCTATTTCCTAGTCCTAGTTCTGCTATTACTCCTTCGACAATACTTTTATCTTTGTCGTTAGGTGTGCCATAAAGATATAAATCAACATCGGAAAAATCATCGCATACTCTCTTAAAAGCTCTGATGATGTTATCAACATTATCTTTTGCTAACATCATATTCCCCATATAGCACATATACTTACGGGAAACTTTTTGCTTTACTATACCATCAAAACGAGCTGTATTTAAAATTGAGCATAGAATATACGTAGGCTTCTCGCATACCAACTCATCGTAAAATCTTTGAAGAGCCTCTGTCATGAGAACCCTGAACAAAATGAACTGATAAACAAATTTATATGCGAGTTTATAAGAGAAAGGAATTGCAGATTTCAGCCTCCTAATAGGCTCGGGAAACTCGTCGCCAATAAATCCAATCTTGATTCCCATGATTCGCAACACTGGAACAAAAAAGAGGAGATATGTAGGATGGTCAAAGCTTAAGAGTATACAATCAAACTTTTCCTCTTTATGGGAATTCCTTATTTTCTTTATGGCATTTAAGAGAGACTTAGG